>WLWD01006129.1_pt1:15000-227115 | contig 227115 bp, 144 predicted proteins | sample 6712731 | NCBI WGS metagenome assembly WLWD01 (sample SAMN12718690, study PRJNA576275) | sponge metagenome | isolation source: marine sponge | host: Mycale hentscheli | place: New Zealand: South Island, Marlborough, Capsize Point | collected 2014-11-01 | reverse complement strand
GAACAGTTGCAAATAAAGTTTTGTGAGTGCTCATATGGCGGTTTTGCTGTATGAAGAGAGGAAGAGTTGACAGTATTGAGAATTATTCTTAATCCAGACTTTATTTATGAGGCCTTAGAAAAAGCAACCATTTTTTTTTTTTCAAGTATATGTCTTGCTACCAGAGCTATTAGGAAAAATATTATTTTAAACTATCACGTGAACAAAAAGAAATTTCTAAAAAATTAGAATTATTATCTACTTCAGATGAAGTATTAAATGTCTCTGCATGAAATCTATCCCTGCAGGAAAATGAATGCGTCCTGACTGTAGAAAGGTAAGGTCTAAACGTAAGGGAGCTAAAACACTGAAAATGGTGGCTGCCTTAATCGCCATGCATCTTGACGTCCTCTGTCTAGAGTAAACAAAAGAAATTCGACTTGGGAGTACTGTTAACGAGCGAGACACTTACAGGGGTAACACAATTGAAAATCGGGGGTGTTTGTTTATTTTATTTGTATATGTTTGGACGTACGTATGTAATTAAACGCGCGCGGGGGATACTTTTTTCTTTAAAAAACACGGCTTTTTAGGATTGACCCCAGTTTATTCTGAAACTACAGCATTAAGCAAGCCTACTTTATACTTAAAGCTCCAACGAGTGAGAAAATTTCTGCGAAAACGCTTGCTTTTCAAGAAACAAAAAGTTGATTCTACCGGTTACTATGGCATTGAAGACCCTTTTCCAGACTTAATTTCAAAACTTCGCCGTTTTAGGGGGATGATACGGAGCTAAAATTACAAATAATAACACAGGATTATTTTTTTATCGTAGCTGAGAGGTTGTTCAAGAGTTACTGATAATTGAGATTATCAGAATGGCAGATGTTTGATACTACAAAAGTTACCATTAATCAGGTAAGAGAGTGATTTTGTATTTGTTTGCTGAAATAAAAGGTCATAATGGCTATTATAGTTTTTGCATGAACTAAGCTAAAACATAGTAACAATACTTAGTTTTATGTTACCTAACTATCAGGCTCGCTCGCCATTTGTGCTCAAGCACACCACTAGTTAGTATCTTTAATCCCGTTACCAAACCGCTAAACGGGGATACGCAACCAGTCCTCTAAGGGGACTCCCGAGTTAACGACTCTTTACCTCTTTAAAGAGTTCTTAAAGCGTCGACGCCGAACAGAAAGAGTAAGCCATTCTACTCTTACCCTACGCTGATGCTTCTAATCCAACATGAATAATGTGGCAATTACTTGTTCTTTTGCTAATATTTGCACCACAATTCGGTAAGAAAGTATGTGGTTCGTAACTATTTCAAAACTCTGATTTATTAACTTTTTTCATTGCAGTATATGTTTTGAAAGTCAGGCCAGAAAGACAAGTGAAGTATGTGAACCATAAAGCTGCAATAGAGTGCATTTCAAATGGTGAGGTTACATGGACAAAGAATGGTAAACGTTTACACCCTCAGTATATAGAAACTCCCTATAAAATTCTTATCGAATCTGTTGTTTTGGAGGACAATGGAACGTACGTTTGCAATGATGGTAGTAACAATACATCTGCACATCTTTTTGTAGGAAGTGAGTATTTAATAGAATCATTAGCGTTTAAAGTTTACCAATAGTAATGAAAATATACAAAGCAGTATGAAAAGAATATGATATTATTAAGGTGCATGTCCAAATTTGTTTCTGTTTTTTTGTTTAACTTCATTCTGACAATAACATTTTAACCACCCATCCCCTCCACTTTAACATCACAGAGCATGCACCTTTCATGATGGCACAAACAGGAATTCGAGTCTCATTGACTTGGAGCTAGATAGACACAATCTCTTTCTTTAAAACATGTGCAATCAACATACGCTGCATGGACATCTTTAACAGCCCAGTCAGCATTCAGTCGAAATAATGCCCTCAAAATATTAATGTCATGAATTAACCTCCTTCCCTAATTTTAAGACCTTTTATTGTGCTACTTTTTTTTAATTTTGGGCTTTTATCAGAAAATGCGAAGCTATCAGCTCTGCATGGGTACTAGCTTTTGTGAGTAACAACACTTTTTTGGTCAAATATATATAATCACCCTTTCTTATTTTTGTGACTGTGTTTCTCTTTGTAAAATATCTAATACTTCTTCCAAAAGTAAAGAATGTCACTTATTTTTTTATTGCAGTACAGATGCATGATATGGTGCTAAATAGGTATCCTCCAATTTCTGTTGGGATGTCAGTGAATCTAATTTGCCAATCGTACCAAGAAGTAGAGTGGTTTTTCAATCAGGATGAGGATATGCCAGCAAACACTCGTCAAATGAAGAGTTTGAATATTTTACACATCTCGAACGTGACGTTGGATAATGGAGGATATTATTATTGCTATGGATTTGATGAAACAACATTTGTTTCCGAACTCTTAGTGAAGATATACAGTAAGTGATATAAACCTCTGAACCTGCACAGTGTTGGCTTGAAAGTATGTAGCAGGAAAGCCTCTTTTATCTTTGCTCCCTCAATATATTTTGACACTCTCAACAAAAAATTGCATTTTTCACTCTTTGATGGTTTGAAGAATACTCATTATACAATATTTAGCAGTCTATGATAATGGTGGATTGATTTTTTTTTCCTTCAATTACTTTCTGTGGTGAGACACAAGGCCAGCAAACTAGCCATGGCCACTGTTAAGGCTGCTGCCATTAAGTGAACAAAATAAACAAGCAACAATGACAACAAATGTGAGAAAATGATGGTGAATGGAAGTGAATGGATGAGGAGTCAACACAGAAGCAGGGATAAGTGACTCACTACAAAGAATACATCTGCTGATGCACAGCTTGGCAAATTGTCTCCTAATTTTCATGGGGACCCACTCTAGCTGCTGCATTAAGGACACACCAGGTAGAGACCACTTCTCTTGGTAATAATTTTGGTGGCAAATTCCTGGGTTTGCTCCAGCTTGCTAACATAGCTGCTGTGATAAGGATCCCAAACACAACCACCATACCCCAATAATGGTAGAACAATGAATTTATCCGGCCTGGATAAGCTTTAATGAATCTGCCTGATGGAAGTGGCGGTAAAGCATTACCAGTAGCCTCTTTGCCCTGGCACATGCTTTACTGATGTGGATTGACCATGTTAGGTCTGAGGAGATCAGAAAACCACAATATTTGATGGTTTTTCACTTGGTATAATGTCACATTTTCCAAGTTTGACCACAAATGTAAGTGGCTCCTTCTTTCTGCTGATGAGCATAGATTTCGTTATGGTGGTATTGAGTCTGAGGTGTCTTAATACAGTTCAAACAATGATGAGATTGGCATCTTACCAAACTTCCAAGCAGTCCTTCATGCTGGACTGGACACCTCCTTGGAGTAGCAAATGTCATCGGCAAAGATGGTCGAACTTGACAAAGTGAGAGTGGCGATGTTGTCTATGAACACAATAAACAGTAGTAGTCTTATAATTGACCCTTGAGGAACACCAGATGTCATATTGGCTGCTTGTGAAGCAGAGCTGTAGAGGACAACAACTTGTGATTAATCTGACAAGTAAAAGTTTATCCAAGCAAGCAAGCTTCCACAGATTCCAACCCTTGCCAGGGCTTCAAGTATCAAGTCATGGATGGATGAATGACATATATTACAGCTCAATTGCAACGTAGGCTCTCACAATAAATCAGAGAGATATTATGTATGTCTTTTGTACCTTGACCATAATTTGCATTTTCATATTTGCTTTGAAGTTGGCCCTGTCCCACACTCCACTAAATGGAATCTTTTAGTTTTTCGATCTTTACCAGTGTTAGCTATATCATCCAAAGTCTAGTTCAGTGCAGTTCAATCACTTACCTAAGCTAATTGGAAGCAAAAAAAAATAGAGATAAAAGTTAAGGAATACAAATATAATATTAAAATATACCACATTATTAAGGTTAAGAATGTATCCACAATATCCAAATGTAATCCACTATTTAGAAATATAATTATGCATGTGTGCAGGAAGATGGGGGGGAGGGGGTGGAATGTGTGTGTGTGCGGGTGGGGAGGTGGAGGGGTAATTGCCATTATGGAAATAGGCAAAAAATTTGTGAATTTTTGTAAATGCTTCTTGTTTATATATTCACTCAAATTTAAGACAGTAACTTGTTTGAAGTTTAAACACAAGCTACAATATTGGTTCTAAAATCTATCCTGTTAGCTACTGATAATAAATGTATTTTACCCAGCACATTTGACTAAGAATTGCTATTACTGCAGACAACACTAGAATCAGTCCAAGCATAATAGTCGCCATGGCAGGAGATAACGTATTTTTTAATTGTTCTTCTGATCACGATCCGTCATGGCATTTCAGGGCAGGATCACTTCCTATGAATGCAGGTCCAGTTCCAGGAAGGAAGACGCTACTTTTCATAGTAAATGTCAATAGCAAGAATGTTGGAGAGTATACATGTGTCGGCACTCAGAATAAGGCAACTTTTTATGCCATGGCTGGTTTACTGATAGTAAGTAAGTTTAAACACTAGCTACAATATTGGTTGGGTTAAGTTATGGTTTGGCTGTTAGAACGAGAAAATTTGCTATTAGTATAATAATTATTTCACCCAAGAATGACTGGATCATTAGGAAATTGCCTTAAATAGCTCTTTGGTATTATTAATTAAAACTATCTACACTTAAGAATTAGCTGGAACTTTTTAGGATTCAGCTATTGACAGATTTTAAAGTTATGAATATTTTTATTACAAACAGTAAAGCAAATTTGAATTATTTTGAATTTTGCCATTTTTTCTGCAATAGATTAATATTTGACTTTGTAAATGTTGAAATGCTATTATGTTGCAGTAGTTAAGTATTTTTTAAAGGGATTCAAACCTTATTGCTGCACACACGACAACCAACATGATAGTCTGTTGTAGCGAAATCCTTTACCAAACTTCTGTGCAGGGAAAGGGTCTGGTGTCAGGCCTATAAACTCTGTACTCTCATGTAGCTAATGATATTCATAGTCTGGAGTCGATCCAGTTGCTTAGCAATGAATTGCACATTGATTCATCATCTTCCAGTTGCGTGGGCTTTTAAACCTTCAATTGATCATGTGACAGTTTCATTGGCGATGCAGGAATGGTGTTATCTAGTACAAATCTATATTGATGGTGAGGGGTCAGTGCATTGTGGAGATTTAGTGAGAAAGAATCAAGGAGAAGAACCTAGTGGCAGTGAACCTATAAGCCCCAGGTGCGCGAGATCAAGGGGAAGAGCCAAGGCCTGACAGTAGACCTCCCACAGTTTGACAAGCCCTTTCCCTGTGTAGCATTCTGGTAAAGGGTCTGGCTAAAATATACTTATAAAACACTCTGAAAGCACCCAAACTCTATACAAGGGCCAAGTTACTTGCCTCCAAGCTGGTCTGGTGGAGCCAGACTCACGTATGCAAAGCAAGGAGGGTCTGGGGACATGACCACACTAAATTTGTTCTGGAGGAATGTGGAAGTGGTGAATGCCCCATCTCCTTTATACCTGAATTTCTACCGCAAAATTAGCCATCATTGCTAAACACCTAGCATTGAAATGGCTGGCAAGTACAGGAATTTCTATTTGTGGTTGAGGAGGGCTGTTCCCGGTATTTTGCAAACGGTAATTGACTGCCGCATTATACGTGCGGCAGAACAAATTTGATATGGCCATGTCCCCAGACCCATTCCCAGCGTAGCAGTTTAAAGGGTCTGGCTATGCCAGACTACCTCCAAGTCTCATCTTTCAAAAGTTCGAATGTGTATTAATAATTAATATATTTTCTTGCACTGTATGATACTTTTGGATATCTGACATTTTACTCTCTTATCTTAGGTACTGGATGTGACAGTCTCGAAATCGAACCAAATAAAATTAGTATAAATCGCAATGAAGTTAAGGACATCTTGAATCATTTCGATTATCGTCCATCAAAGAGATTTGAACATATTGCCTTGCTCACTAAATGGAGAATGTGTATTGGTACGATAAAGAAAATAAAACTTGGAGTCTTATTTAATAGAATATCAGGAAGCTCATTATAATAAATTACTTTCCCTAATGTAATTTTAAAGTATAAGAGCAAACACAATTAGCTATTATGCAAGACTAATCTAAAAACTCTGAACTTAGCAGAGCTTGTCTTTTGTTTACATTCTTCTTTTTTTCAAATGTAGAATTCTATGCACTGTAGCAGGACTCAACTAGTTAGCTATCTAAAGGATGACAATGCTTCACTTTAGCATGCCAAGAAAAGGTGAACGCAATTTAACTTCATAGTAGCTAATAGAATTACATTTGAGTTAAGAGTCTAAAACTAAGAAACTATAGAGTGTATAGGTTTACCTCATTGTGAATACCATAGCAATAATTTGTTTATTTATCTGGTCATTTGTCAGTTGGTGAAGTGGGTGGAGTAAACTCATAGAAATATAATTATGTGTTTTCAAAATGGGGAAGATTCCTTTCTTTTAACACATACTTAGGCTAGCTCACCTTCAAATATTACCCAGGAGATTAAACAGGCCTAGCTTTATTAATGTGAATGAATTAATATTGCAATAATAACAATCCTTTTTTTTTGTAGGTAGAACAAATTGGAAAAGTTTAATCCATCCACTTCACCAAGTGGCATATGAGGGTGATAATGTGGCCATTTATTGCAACAGTTCTATTATACCAAGGTGGACAAAAAATGGCAAGAAACTCCCCGATCATATATCACTTAAAGATCCTTACATTCTTGAGATTTCCTCAGTTTCAATATATGATCATGGGAAATATACATGCATTGGAATTGCTAGTGAGGAATACTTTTACAGCACTTCAACAGTAATTGTTGAACCAGGTAGAGAAATAGGTATTGTAATTAAAAGGTTAGCTATTTGGCTTGTCATACTATAAATGTTCTTAAAAAGAAATTTTTTCAGTCCGAGGACATTCCAGTGTCTAATTTAGTGTCACTGAAGATATTGAACTTGAATAGAATTTTATGCTATGACCAGCTAAATAACCTTCTAATTTATTCATTCTGTAATGCAATGAGCCTGAATGATTACAAACATTGTAATTGTTCTTTATTGGAATTTTGAATACGAAATATGGATTTAAAAACAATACATTCAGCATAATAACTGATTCAGTCATTCTTGGCTGAAATAATTATAATGATAGCAAATTTTCTCATTCCATCAGCCAATAGTATATGTTAATTAAAGCTTAACCCGGCGTTTCTACTTCTTGCCAAAGTCTGCTATTAACATAATGTCCTCTTTGTTATTGAAGACCAAACCAAAGCCTGAACACTCAACTTGACTTTATTAACTACTTATCATTTTACCTTTACATCATTTCACTTCTACACTTAGCGAGCATGCTCAACTCTTCTTTATTTGTACATGCATATTATCTCACATCCACGTATCACCTTTGTTACCCGTTTTATCAGTTTCACTTCTCATTAATTGTCACTCGAACCGTTAATGTCTGAATTTATCAAGCCACAGCCGATTACAGTATATAACTAGTCTCTAGCTAGTTAGTGAGAAGTCCGGAGCGGGGAACTGTACGATAAACATTCCCTGTCCGATTACTAAGAGCGGAAGTCTCAGACGACAACTGAGAGGCTAGCCTTACAGCCTGACTCGCTAGAGGTTGACCGTGTGTGACCATTTCCCTCTTCAATTGTTTTTCTGCTATTATTTAAAGCAGATTGATCTCATGTAGATTGCAAATAGGATTATAATATAGCTAATTGAATTCATAACTTTTACCCACATTATTTGACAGATATTTGTCCAGAAAGGCTGGTGCCAAGTATATTAATAGCACTTCGAGGCTTTGTTGGGAGGTACTGGTGTCCCTTGGAGGAAAGAGTCTTGTGGTTTCATGACAAAGTGAATGTATTTTCGAATAATTCCAAACCTGTAGTTAGTCGAGGGGAAAATTACCTATCATTTAATCTATTTGAGTTTCATAATGGAGGAACTTATCATTGCTATGGTTTCAGCCCAATTATCAATAAGAAATGCTTAGCAACTGGTATTCTGAAACTATATGGTGAGCTATTCTTATATTATAGCTAAGGGGATTGCGTGGAGGTGCGACACTGGAGAGTCAATTATTATATTAAAGTTGCTGCTATAAGCTAGCTATATTATTATATAATAAGGGGTCTCTAACCTTATCTAAGGAGAAGTAATGAATTAAGCAATTTTATTTTTTTAAAGATAAAGACCAGTATGGAATTGTTTATTGGCTGAAAACAAAATTGGTTATCTGGAATAATATTGCTGACAGACCAATTTTAAGGAAAGCAGCTGGCAGTGTTAGTAGCTTTGACTTGTGTAGCCTAAAGCCTGGTTTAACCAAATGGGTAAACATTTGGTTCTTCACGTATCCTATGCAGTGAGACTAAACAGTAAATTCCATATTTCCTTTAGCTAGCTATCTGCTGAAATAATGTGTGACTCAATTTAGCCTTGTGATTGAGTGCAAACTTTAAATTATGTCAGATCAGTAAAATAGTAATTAATGATAATGATCAAATCAGACAATTGGTTTTTTCCATATTGATGCAACATTAAATAGTTCTCATTCTACTCATATATAAATAATACTAGTGAAATGGTAGCTACTCCTTAAATGACTATAGCTACTGAGAACTTCCAAGCCTGTGGAGGAGAGAACATTTGTGGACAGTAATGCAGTGCATAAACAATTTAACATGTAGCTAGCCTGGAGAATTCAAATGTAATTCTAGCAGTTTTCTTAATTCATTTTGTCTCAAATCACCAAATACGCAAAAAAAATTAAAAAAAATTTTACTTAGTGTCAATAACTAACACAAATTTGTTTTACAGACAACACAAGAATAAATCCAGCAATTCAAGTTATATTCATGAATGACTCAGCCACATTTCATTGTGATTCAGACTCTCCAGTAACATGGAAGTTTTCTACCGTTTTTTTCCCGGGCAATGTTGTAGTAGTAAACGCCACCTCCCTGTCCGTCTTCAACGCAACCAAACAAAACGCAGGAATATATACCTGCGTTGGAATTCAGGAGAGTAAATATAAATTTTATGCTGAGGCCAAACTTATGGTGGTCAGTCAAATCTGGAGAAATTATGTGCTACCTGAACTTAATGAAACATAATGAGTGATGTTGTAATTTTTATTGTTTGAATTGGTTGGTTTAAAATATATATCACTTTGAACCTACACACATTCCCTATGAAGAAAACACACTTCATGTTTCACTTTTTTCTATATAGATTTGATTTAAATTGTATTTTACAGTAGAATATCAGTTATTAAAAATACATTGCAGAGAGGGTGTGGCCGTATTTATCTATATTTGCATGTGCTGAATCTTGGTACAGTAGAATGTCAGTTATCCGATGGTCAACCCGACATAGAGAAGAGGAAAAGAGTGGTGCTAAGCATTAAGGACAAGCTGGAAGTATGCTGCTTATCAAAAAAAAAGTTAGTTGGAGGCTGCTTTTAACCATAGCAGCAGCTGTATTAGTAAAAAACATGTACATTGGCTTACCCCCAACACAGACTTAGGTCAACCTCTCTCACAGAGTTATCCAGAGTTCAGTTATCCGAATATTCACTTATCTGGACACGGTCGTCCCATAGTGTCAGATAACTGACATTCTACTGTACTAGGTTAGCTGAAGGTAATGGTCTCCCTATGTTCTAAATATAGCCATAGCAAGTATAAAATGATACAGCTCAGTTGTTCTAAATATAGTCACAGCAAGACTTTCAAAAATATTTGTAAAGACATAGCTATAAAATTTTGGAATTAGTTCTGTATCATGCTCGGTTTTAGTTGTAGCTATACGAAGTGACCTGTTTAGTCATGTTCATCTCTTTAGTTATAATTTAGCCAGTCTTCAATACACCTGCTTGTCTCAGCAGCCATTGCTCTTCATTGTGTGCTTGTTTATGTCAATTATACCAATGTTCCCTGGCTAAAACAAACAAACAAAAAACATAAATCATTGACAGTTTCAAATTTACCACCATCCAAACCCTGATAATAGAAGATGCAGGTGACTCACTTAAGGCACAATATGAATTTTCAGCTGCACTGAGGAAATGAATTGATTTGCTTGATAGCAGACAAGAGTACTGAATTAGATGTATTCTCTCCCTTTCAAAGACTTTTTATTAAAACAATGCAGAATTTTTAAAATGTTTGGCTGTCACGGGATTTGAACCCAGGACTACTTGCATAGCACAAAAGCCAGTCAGAGGGAGAGAATACAGCTAGAATAAAAGAAGGCTGAGAAAGAAATTGTGAAGATTGCTGAAGCTCCAGGACTTCCAGGTCAACCTCGTGCATTAGTGCAAACTTGCTCACAACAGCTGCTATGTCCACACAAACTACATTGTCCCCAACTGCTTGGAGTATTAGTGAGTCCATCTAGAACAATGTAGTCAGATATGTTGCAGCTTGTAGCAGTCAAAAAGCTCGTTACAGTCTAGCTCCTAACATTTCTAGCTCCTAATGACGAGGCCTGGCAATGAAACCTCAGTAGTCCTGCTGATACAAGTAACCCCAATTGATCGTGTGAGCAATGTAGCCCCAAGTATATTGGACAGGGCAAAGTATCTCTTTAACAGTTGGGCACAGTTTCATGGAGCTACATTTTACCTGATACGGTGGCCCAAAGTGGTTTTGCTGGGCAGTGTAGCCTGAAGTGTCCTCCAAATGGTTTTGTGAAGCAGTGTACTCCAATGGTTTGTGAAGCAGTGTACTCCAATGGTTTGTGAAGCAGTGTACTCCAATGGTTTGTGAAGCAGTGTACTACCAATGGTTTGTGAAGTTAGTAGTTACTAATAGTTTTGCAGTGCAGTGGACCCCAATGATTTTGCAGGCAAAGTATACCTGAGGTTTTTGTTGGTGGTATAGCCCCAATGGCCCAACCCAAATGCAGCAAGGTTTTGCATGAGTGTTGTTAATGTCACAGTCATTCATCTGGTGTGTGTTCAGGCATTGCAATATTACTGCCATTACTAGTCTGCCATCCTTCTCATCTTCACTTGGGCCCACTCCTGGGATCTCACTTACAGCGACACTTGTCAACCCCATCTCCCATGGTGCCACTTCCAGAGCTGCCAACTAATCACCACGGTCTCTTCCGGCCCTAGTGATCATAGAGATACTTCTGTCGACAAGGCAGATTTGGTCCAGGAAATTGGACTACTAGGATAGACGGTGAGGGCGTTTGGGATCGAGACTAAGTAATTGAACCCAAGTAATTGAACCCAAGTTTATAGCCGGAGTCTAGGTGACGTCCCTGTCCCAGCAGGTATGCTGCCATCAGAATCAGCCTATGGAGTTGCTAAGGTGTCTTCTTGTCGATATTATCCCTGAAGCTTATCTACTACCCCTAACTAAGCCCGAAGCCATTCAGGAAGTTATATTGGAGTAGATAAATATATCAGCCAGCAAAGGTACACAAAGGTGCAGAGTAGGATGCAACAAAGACTAACTGCAGGAGGTTGGACTATATGTGAATTTATAGCCAACCACCCACATAGTGATACATAAACAGAATGAATGTTGATGGCCGTGCCCAGTAGGCAACCATGTTGTATGTGTAGAATGTTCTAGAATGTTCTAGAATGTTCTTTCAGTTATGTGCATGTAGTGAGTATATGCTACTGGCTAGGTGTGAACCACTAATTAGTGGCATAGATTACGGCAGTGCTGCCATGCAACAAAGTACATAAATAAAACAATAAAGTTCTTTAATAAGCTTATTTGTCCTTGTGGATGGCTCCACATAGACCAGAAATGTTGTCACTTACTCCCACAATGCAAGGACCCTCCTATAGCTGACATCGTAGTGTGACTGAAATACTTCTTTGCACCAATGGTGATATAAGTGGTGTCAACATAGTACCTCGACAAGATTCTAAAGATGATGGCATATCTGCACACAATTGTCATGGTGATGGTTGAATCATCTACAACATCTGCTTTGCCGAAAGGCTGCCTCAGAAAAACAAGTTGATTTTTACCTCTACAATAAAACATTTGTATATACACAGGCAGGCCAACGCCAGACCAGTGTGTCAATGCATGGTCTATCAGACCAGTGTGTCAATGCAGTCTATTGCAGCGAGAATCAAGTAGAAGCTGAGTGCCCGAGTCTCCATAGAATCACAATCTCAGACAGGAGCTAAGCTGCAGACGAAACAATTACAGGGACTATACTGTGGCCTGCAATAGTGCTATCCCTCAATTTGCTTATTCTATATCCAACCTACTCAAGCTAGCTCTATACATAATAAACAACTTGACCATTTATACATGTACACCTGAATTTGCTACTTTGTTAATTATTTTATTTCATTCTATTTTTAATGCAAAATATAAAGTTTATTAAACCTACTCTAGATATAGTTGATCATGCCAAAATGGAGGGTGTATTAGAATAACATACATAGCCATTGTTTCAACACTGCCTGCAAATCACTTCTGCCATGAAAGTGGGGTGAACAAGAAACAGAATCTGAGTGAACAGTGTGAAAAAATTGTAGTAGCAGTACTGAACTTCTGGTACACAAGAGATTATGACTAATGTACAGCTGAGTCCCTGAAGACCATTTTCAATTATTCCTATCAGCAATGTATATACATATTAGTTCTCTTCATAAGCTGCAGGAAGGAGGTAACTAACTCACACTAAGTATGGAGAGTGTAGTGTGCAAGTGCAATATACATAACAAGTATAGGGCAAGTTAAAAATGGGTAACCATTATATAGGTGATAATTTATGTACAGTGATTAGATCCAATTAGCACAAGGGTCTAGCTACAGGATAATGGCTTCTACACGTATGTAGTTGATAGAAGGAGGTAACAAGTAAAGGACTAGGGCAACAGTCCAGGACAGGCATACTCATTACAGATGGAGTTATCTATACAAAATCAGGAGTAGCTACATGAGCTCACACACAAGAAAACCAAAATTCCCCCATTCATTATCCTGCAGACCCTTCCCCTAACCTTTCACATAGTATTATGTTCAATCGTGATTAAAAGCTCTACGGTAAGTTGCAGAAAATCAAGTGCACAAAAAATAAAACAATACACGACCACTATGAATGATAATGCTGCCTTTGTTTATTAAATCTCACAGAGCAAGAAGGACAGGAAGAGAGTGATACATGCATGGAAAACACAACTTCACAGAGAGAGAGAAACCTATGAATTGATAAAGAAATTACTCATTCCAGAATCCTATTGATACTATTGTCTGTATATATCGCTATACCAACGTCCCGTCGTCCAACTTGCTGGCCGCGGCAATGCTTCGCTTGTCCATCATGCTCAGAGCTTCCATGATGCCCATCTCTTGATCGGAAGCTTTCCTGTTGCCCCTGTACCCACTGGGATCTTTGACCGGTATCATGGAGCTGTGATGGTTAGGGTTCCTCACTTGAGAGTTAGGAGACATTTTGTTGTGTCCGTGAGGGTAATCGTTAACACCTTGATATCGCTGCACGGGCGACTTCCTGTCCTCTATCCACCCTTTACCTTGTTGGTGATCGCGGCCTGTTCCCATTTGACCCTGCACGTACATGGTAGGAGAAACCCCGCCTCCTCTCGAAGAATGGTGATGAACGGACTGGTGTCTGTAGGCTGCAGTAGGTTGGTCAAGCATACTCGGTGGGTGATATGAAGAAGAAGTCATCAATCGATGCTGTTGAAGATCAGGACTTCTGGAGCGAGCAATATCTTGAGCGTGTGAATGGTAAGCGTGCCTACCTCCTCCGCCCACCCTATCCGCATGACCTGCCGCGACGTAACTCTTCTGATTCTCAGTTGGGAAAGTGAGTACTGGGGAAGAAGCTCTCTTATAGTGAGTCACAGGTGATCCCGCGGCAACATCAGAGCGATGGTGGTGGTAGCCGGAGCTGCTGCTATGGGAACTATTGGAATAACCGGTAGGTGAACTCGAGTGACTACCGCCTCCACCTCCACCGGCTATGTGATGCAAATATTCATCCGCAAGATCGAAATTCCCTCTAAGCCCACCACCACCACTACCGCCACCACTGTAGCCGTGAGCAGTGCTATGATTGTTGGCATGACTGGAGCTGAAACTCGTGTTGGCACTGTTGAACCCTGAGGATGGGGGAGAAGGGGCTTCATAGTCGTCGGCAAAGCCACTCCCACCGATGGACGAGAGGTAGGATGATGATTCTGTGACGGCTAGAGTATGAGCTCTTCCTGCATGGGACGACGAGGAAGCTGCTGAGTATGAGGTACTGGTCGTAGAACTTCTCTTACCAGAAGGAGAGGTTGCAACATTGGTCTGCACGTCACTCAGAGCCGATGTAGACTTGTGATGGGGGGACTTCTGCAAACTAGACCCTACTCCTCCTCCATTGCCAGCCCCGCCCCCTCCTCCTCCTCCGCCGCCCCCACTAGGCTTGGAGACGGTGTCAAAGATAATGTTAGCTAGTAGGCTGTCATCGATGCTAGCTCCACCCGGTGTGCCACTACGCCTCCTGGAGACGGGAACAGACCCTGGAGCCGTATTGTAAGGAGAACCAGAAACTATACACATGCACAAAACACAATAAAATAATCATAACACTGAAACTACAACTCCACCCACGCCATTAATTACCAATGCAGGTACCACAACCACAAATAACACATACCCTTGACATCAGAGTCCCTCCTCCCTCTCTACTCCGCCCTGTTTTACCAGAAACCCTCCCCTCTCCCTTCTCTTATGCGCCCAGTCTTACTAGGAGAGTCTCCATAAAACCTGGTGCCACCAGAGATGGTGCTGCCGCGACTGCTCCTCTTCAGTTCAGTCAGTTTCTGTTCCAACTCCTGGTACTTGTCCTCCATCTTACGAATCTCTTTCTTGCGGTCTTTCTTCAGCTTGCGATCCTTGGCCTGGCCTAGTAGTGTCTGTCCACAGCAAATAGAAATATTCACCATTTATTGAAATGAAACAATGGCATGCATACTTTCATAGAACAACAAAAAAATAAAAAAATAAATATATAAGTAAAATAGCACAAACACACACACATAAAAAAAAAGAAGAAATAAAACAAACAATTAACTATAAGGCGTTTATAAGTCAACTGTCCAGCTTGTATTGTAACTACATACGAGACTCTCGAAATTGTCCATGTTTGAGTACAGAAGTACAGACTACACACTCTAAATAGTGCTCCAGCTTCAGTACAACTGTAAGCCAAGCAAAGCAACAAGGTTGGCTTGTATACATACCAAACTAACCAATTTGAATACAATCCCACCCTATGTATTTAGTTGTAAACTTGCATATTTCATGAGCAAGATACTCACTCTGGAAGCTTCTATAATGGAAGACTGGATCTCCAACTGCTTCTGCAACTCATCTACTTCATCTCCATCCTGTAATGGAGTCAAAACATGGAAAAGCTTACAAAAGAACTTTATACACACATGTTCCCTATTCTTTCGCCTCAGTGCATCTGCCCCACCTCCCTCGATGGATACCAAGGAAACCCAACTCCAAACACTCACCCCTGGCTTGTCATCCAACACAAACTTAGAGAACTTGAAGCTGACACCAAACTTCTTCCTCATCTTCTCAATTTCTTCTGCAGTCAGTCCTTCTGGAGGTATCCCCGTGATGTGCTGCAGATTTACACACACAATCTTAACCAGCTGCAACTAGTCCTCAGCTAATACTTGCTTGCTGATTGGTGCACACAATTCCTCTTATACTTATTCATTTATTTTGGGCCAGTGGGAAGGGGGATTTACCCATCCCCCCCCCCCCCCCCCCCCCACACACACACACACAATGCTGTGTGCAGTAGTTGTCAGGCTGAACCCAAAATTACACTATTTAGTTAATAACTAGTGGTGTGCTTGAGCACAAATGGCGAGCGAGCCTAAAGACTATACTATTTTTATTGACTTCTAACACTGAAGCTACTGAAAAATAAGTCCAGTTTTTAAATTTAGCATACAGGGTAAAGGGATTTCAGTGCCATAGTAACAACTCTCTGCAACTGCTGGATTGAAGGAAAAAACAACAACAGAAAAATACACGTTATTTAAAAGTTTCTTTGTGATATTCTTTAGCTAAGTAGTGGTTGTAACACACAATGCTTTGACACAACTGGACATGCACCTACACAGACTTACCTTAGCGGTAGTCTAGTGGACAATGTATTTTCAAGTAAATACTGTTGCGCACGGCTTATAACCATGACAAAGAGCGCATTGACTTACCACCGCCACTAACTCGAATAGAAATGGAAGTCCCTTAAGTTTTCAAGTTGTAACTGCACCCGCAAAAGAATTCAAAACGGTAAACAATTCAATTTCTAGGGTGATGACGGGTACTGATCGATCACCAGAGGACTCTGTTTAGTGCAATTTGGGACGGGGTCGACAACCGAACTAACACAAAAACGCGAGGGTCAAAGTACAAAATGACATACATACGTCCATACATATATACAAATAAATAAATAAACATCCCCGATTTTCGATTGTGTTACCCCTGTAAGTGTCTCGCTCGCTACGCTCGCTCGCCAATAATTTCATGAATAATTAATTACCCTCAATGATTAAAAGATAGAGCTCTGCAGACATGAAAAAAAGGACACGTTCAAGTCGTATTGTTTTTAAACTTCCTTGTAACATCACTCCACATATGAATCCCTATTCTGAGTGTCAGATATTTTAACACTCCTTCTTAACATATCAATTCACGCTAACTCCCACCCCGCCCCCTGCCCCTGCCCCCATAATTAATCCTTAGTCTCTAAACCCAACCCATTGTTATACTTCACCAATTACTCCCTCCCTCACCATTTCCTTGACCAGAATCTCCTTGTACTTGGCAGCTTTAGTTTCAAACTCTGCCATGAGCATCTGCCTCCTTGCCAGAAGTGCGGAGTACATGTCCGACTGGGCTGCCTTAGCTGCTGCCATTGCCTCTGCTGATGCTGCAAACATAATACAAGGTACGTAAGAAGAAGAGCAGAAATGAAAAAGAATAACAGAGATAGCTTTAGTTAGAAGATGGTAATGAGTGGCATCGTTGATTAAATATTTGTATACGTGTCCATACAAAAATTTTTGCTTGGGGGTGGGATATGCCGGGTGGGATATGCCGTGTGCAATTAGCCACACCCATTTTTTAAACTCATACTAATTTAATACACATAAAGTGTATACATCACACTGATCAGTGTTTGGTCCCGTAATCTTACTACTTATAGAGAGAGGGAGGGAATTCCAGGGCCAACACCTCTCAATATGGAACCATGAGCAAGGTTTAACTTAAATACGTATGTAGATGCCAGTGGTCATAAGCATCCACCCCAAACATGTACTAATACTAAAGATTACACCACACTCAATCCCTCTCATCTGGACGCCTCTATTAGACACTAGTTAGCCACTCAATTAATCAATTCTTACCCAGCGATTTACCTAATTTAACTACCATTACCAGTTGTGCCAGCACAAGCCGGTTATTTCTAGTTCCTGGGAGTTGCAGAGAAGCCTACTGAGGGTTGCAAGCAAAAGAGGACTGTGCTTAAGCTTGGAAGAAAAAAAAAGAAAAAAAAAGTCTGAAACTGATTGAAAAAGGTCAGTTCAACATATAATTGGAGAAAACTATGTCTTTCCCTGAGTAATGGGCATTTCTGATACGGGCCCCCTCAGGTCCCCAGGTGCCCGGATAATAGGGGATTGTATGTACCCCCCCATTACTAGAGACCTCCCTGTATAACCCACAACTCACCTTGAGTGAGATTAGACCTGGAAGACTCGATGCTGAGACTCGACTGAGAGCTACACGGAGAGATGTTGGACTTATGAAGCTTACTGAGGTGACGAGTTATTTCAGTCAGGGACATCCCCACGTTAGGGTTCTATGAAGGTGCAGTGTGTGTGAGTGTGTGTGAGTGTGTGTGAGAGTGTGTGTGTGTGTGTTTGGAGTAATGACACAATAAATCATTAATGCACTGATAATATCAATATCTCTTCCACTTAATGTTTCATCTAGTGCTAAAAATATATACAACTATAAGAAGTCTGATATTGTCGACTAGCCAGTTAAAGTTGACAATGCAGAAGTTATACTACATAATTTAAAAGATGTGACTAAGTTAAAACATTCCAGGGTAGGTACATACATTAAAAAAATTTGCTAAAAAAAAAAAAAAAGAAAAAAAAAAGAAAAAAAAAAAAGAGGGCCTAACGTTTTCTAACATTTCAAACCGAGTAGCCCCACCTTTTAAAGCCACGCCACCTAGCAAATGTGAAACCCAACCTCTCTCACCTTGTTGGTTCTCTTCGACCGATAAAACATGTGCTGATCTCTGGCCATCTTCCAAATTGCCATGACAACCTTAGAGTTGGAGCCGTGCCAGGCATACACAACAATAGGACCAAACCCGACACCTTTCTTGTTAGGTCTGGCGAGAAGAGAGAAAAATAAATATTAAATAGGTGTAAGTATACCAGAAAGGTCACATCTGTAATGGGTGGGGTCTGTCTTACTTGCTGTTCTGGTAGACCTCCATGGAGAACTTCTTGTCACGATAGTAAATGTTCTGTAGCTGCAGCCACTGGAATCTCTGGAGGAAGAGACAGACTTAATGAAGATTTGTATACTAGCATAGCATCAATTACAAATAGTGTCAAAGCACAAACGATACAATATTACAAATTGAGACCGTCTTCATTCATTTTTTACTTATTATATCCATACGTATCTTTCTTCTACAATCTTGTCAAGAGGACTTCGGCAAGATGTGAAAACGTAGGGTTAAGTTTTAATTAACAATATTGGCTGTTAAGAACGAGAAAATTTGCTATTATTATAGTTATTTCAGCCGAGGATGACTATATCTATAGTACTATTGTTAAAACGTATCCACTTTCAGAGACACGTATGTAGATAATACAATATCAGATATGACACAACATAGGCAATAGTTTAACAAAACACACACCAGCCACACCTCCAACCACACCTCCTGATGAGACGGATCCTCGACATATTGGCAAAACTCTGATTATCAAAAGAAAAACTGAAAGGATGTGTCTCACTAAGAAAGTCAGGGCCGTGATAGTATCACAGGCAAAGTCGATACGGGTTAGATATGCACAGCTCTGAATATCTCTATGATTAGCTGCCCTTATGGTTTTCAATATACAATGGTTCTCTTTCACACCCTCATTAACCACACCCACATGTGCCACGCCCTCCCTGAGAGTAGACTCACACAGTGAGGTTCATTCCTGTTGTTGTGGGAACACTGACAGATCCCATCTGGGCCTACTCCCAGCCACAGGGGTATATCTTTCTTGTCCTACACAGGAAAAAGCAAGACAAAAACAACAACAACAACAAATAAATATATAAATAAACTAAACGACCACCAATCTTGACTTTAATGGTATATTCATCTTCTTAATCTTCGAAGTATAATTTTAAAAACTGATGAAGACCTTAGAGGTCAAAATGTAACTGAACTACATATGTAATTATATTATGAAAAGTTTTTAAAAAAATTTTTTTTTAAACCCTCGTACATAGTAAATATATCTTTGACCTTATAATTTCAAGGGGGAATAATGGGGGAGTTGTTCTTTACCAGTCCAATCTTCAAGTTCACTAGCTATCTCTTCTTCGCGTACCTTAACTTCGAAGTAATGAACGGAATACATCGGCAAGGACTGGATGATCTCCAGGTACTTCAAGATGGCGTCCCCACGAGATAGGGATCTCATCATACAGTAGTAGTAGTTCACACGCTCCTCACTGTGACAACCAGGCACAATTAAAAGTAAATATTTAAATAAATAATAGAAGGGTATTTACCCAGGGTACGACTAAGAAATCCTCACATGATTAAACCAACTAGTCTGCTACACACACACACACACACACACACACACACACACACACACACACTCACACAAACACAATCACACACACACACTCACACAAACACAATCACACACACACACACACACATGCAGTACAAATTGTTTGTAATTATTCCTAATTTTCATGAACATTTCCTTTTCCTCCATAACCCAGCAGTAGTATCATGTGCACACACACTCTGTCTCTCTCTCTCTCTCACACACACACACACACACACACACATTTGATACAGTATTGGTACACCATGCCTAGTGTAGGTCTATGACTATCTCCACCCCTTACCATTTATGAACTGCTATTCTCTTGAAGACTTGTGGAGGAATGACAGGGAAAGAGTTCAGTCTCTGCTTGGCATCATGCTCACTACACACACACACACACACACACACACACACACACACACACACACACACACACACACACACACGTATGTACACATTGCTATGTGCTAGCCAGAGATAGTAAAAGAGAATGGTGCTAATTTTCAGTTGAGGGTATACCAAAGAAACGTTACAATATGCAGTCAACCAGAGGAAGCAGCAAAAATTATATTACATAATGTTTTTTTTATTTCCCGCAATAAATAAAATATAATTCCCAACACAAACGTCTTGTTCACCTCCCAAAACTGGACAAGTCAAGAACCCACTCTTAAGAGAGGACACGTTAATTATGTTAAAATTACTAAATGTATAAATAAAATACACAAAGTTGCCAAATGTTTATTATTAGACCACGCCTCTGAAATTGCTGCATCACAAGGCCCCGCCCATCTTAAACACCCGCCCACTAATAACCCTCAATAACATGCTCTCTCTCTCACTTCTTCATCTCTCCGAAGTGACTCTGCATAGCACAAGCAGCCAGCTCGAATATGGTCTCGTCATCCGTGTAGATGTCGCCCTGGCAACAGACACATCACATGATTCAGTGAAATCACACGTACATATACATTGCACATGCACACACATACATACTCAAAATAACTTCTTAGCTATTTGTAAATTTGTAGAAATATATCAAAACAGGCATTGGAATTATGCTAACTGACTTCAATATTCAAAGATTGCACAAATGCAAAGTTTGATTAGAAGGATGAGATGGCATCAATTTCAACACTGATCAGAAATTCACACATCTACGATTTTTTCAATCGATTAACCAGCATCAGCAAAAAAAAAGAATAAAAATCACACACAGCATCTGCTTCACACATAGCTGTAGAATTTCTCAGCTACATAGTATATTGGGTCATAGCCATCAAACCATCCACACAGGTACCTACGAATGACCACATCAATACAGTCAGTACACTTCACGAGGGTGTGGTAGGACGACACTACCTCGTAACACACGGAGACGGCCACCATCAAACCCTTTACCAAACTCTCTCTCTCACCTTCATGACTGCCTGCCTGGACTGCAGATAGAGCAGCTCCACTGTCATGTAGTCATGGAGGAGGCGAAGGTCATCCACAAAATACCTGAACAAGAGCAAGCCAGATAAAACAACCAGTAAACTGGATCACTAAAAGTGGGTGTGGCACTTCAAATGTTAGTCAGACATAAAAAGTGTACGAGAGAAAGAATGAAACAGTTGACACGGGATAAAAATAGGCACTTTTCTTTCGTTTTTTCTAGAAATAGAAAACAAAACAAAAGAGAGTACGGGTAAATAAGGAAGGCACTATAGCAGCCTCTATGTACCTGTACCCAGTATACCACATGTCCTGAATTCTTCTCTCTGCCAATGCTATTTCTACCCTCTTATTTACTCTATAAATCGATTAAGACCTAACCATGCCAACAATGCAGTTAGAGCCTCCCAACACCTGGGCAGAACCAACTCTGCCAAACCCCAACTCATGAATACAACAACAACTTCAGACTAGACCCCTGGGTGTTCACTAGTGTAGAACATCAACTGGGGGACTTTCCCTTCTCTTCTTTTCTTGCCACTCCAGTTTAAACAGGTGGGAGAACCTGAAATTTGAGAAACCGCCCACATGTCTAATCTATGTATACCTACACGTGGGTCATTGCATATCAAAACAGAAAAAAGAGGTTACAGGAGAAGTTTGTAACCCGACTAATCCTGGCAGGTCTAGGAGCCGGTGCTGCTCATACTAGGGGGGTAGTAGAACTTATGGATAAACTTTCACACTATTAATTAAAGTGTTTTAATGCACAATCTTTCATCCTCAACACACTATAAAAGTATCTTCTAATACCTTATTAGCAACTTTTAAAACGTGTGGTAGTGAAAAGTTAGTGCTAAAGATTCAATTTCAGAACAACAGCCTTAGAAAAAAGTTCACCTAATGTGGGTGGAGCCTAACGACTAGGTACTCACTTGAAGGCAAAGTATACTTTGATGGGCTGAGAGCCCTTGGGCAAGTCTTGAGATGGATCCAGAACTGGTTTATCCAGTTCCAACCAGTTCTTGAAACTGAAAATAAATAACACATCATCTACTGATACAGACTCAAGAAGAAAAAAAAAACACAAACAAGAGGGGCACCGGGTATATCACTACACCACCTGCATGTGTTGCCATGGCAAAAACACTGAACACATCTGGAGGATAGGGCAGTTATGAAAACAAACTCCAAAACATATAAAAGTAGATAGATGAGGAAAAAAAACTGGGACAGAGAATGATGCATGAGTCCGGCTTAAATTCAACAGTTCAAAATTACTTTCACTGTATATATAACATTATTTGTCAAATTATAACATCAATGCAATTAAAAGATGGACAACAGAAATAAAACAGCTCTTACCCGTCTCCTTCTGTATACAACCCAAAATAGTCTTTCTCTTTGATGTTAGCATGAGACGCAGAAAGATCCATCAGCTCTGAGCCTAGCAGAGTGGACTACACACAGACACAGACACACACACACATACACACAGTCAAAAAGCTTGCCATGCCCTTGTTTAATGATGAAATTCAACATATGTGACAAGTAAAAAATATAAAAATAGGAGAAGACAACTAAGATACAATAAAACTGTTAAACAAATACAACTACTTTCTTAAAAAAATATTTAACCAACCAGCTTGTATCTGGCATATACACAAACACACATGTATGCACATACACACACACATGCACACACGTATGCACATATATCATATGCACACCACAATGTATACACGTTCAAGATCAGGAACTCGGACAGTCATTCAGGCTGTACACGTTTACAAACACCACGCTGGTAAATAAAACAACTACAATAGCCGCATTCTTTATCGATACAATAGACTCCATTGGTAAGCCAGTACGGAGGACTGACCAGCAATGCCTCAAGCACGGGTTCAGAAATGAAAAGAAGAATATATACATAGACATGAAGAAGCTCCACCCACCCTGTGGAATGTCATGACATATGTACATGACTCCACCAGAGTAGCAATAATTCCCGACACTATATGTACATACTAAAATACACATTGCCAGTCCAATACTATTGTCAGGGGGAAAAAGTGGGGGGTGGGGAGGGAGTTAAAGCTGATTTTGACAGCTATATTAGCTCAAACGGGTGGTCAGTAGCCTAATTATTATACAAATACCCCAACACACAAGCACACACACACACACACAGAAAGAGAGAGAGAGAGTAAGGCTTTCACCCACACTCTCTCCTCATCAAAAGCGCCAAGCCTGAGAAGAACCCAATGGACCAATCCACTAACACATCTGGCCAGACATGTACGACACATGTTGCCATGACAGCTATGACACCTTAATGCAGGGATTTCCCCTCTTCAGCCACACCATGTGAAGCCGAGGGAAGTACCAATAAGGCTGTGGGCATGTGTATAGCTTCCTCAGGAAACATCCGTGGCTCAATGTGTACTTTACGCTGTCTACTGTACACATACATGCGTGCACCAATGAACTAGTGACTAGAATACGCTAGGGTTGTTTAGGTGGGACATACGTACACACCTTCAATACAGTCACTCAGTCAGTCCCAAAGTTGGGATAACCCATTCTGATGATTTGATCTGGAGAGATTAACTTGTACAAGATAATAATATCTCACTGCATACACACATACACACACAGTCTCTAGTCCTAAAAAATCCTTTGAAGCCAGCACTGTCAGCTGAATACAAACCACGATCCCCAGAGCTCCACATGAGGATATTCATAGCCAACCACGCAGGTCTCATTGTGTCCAGATACAATAGAATATGTCCAAGCCAAGCTGACTTTACCTAGTATGGCTACTCCCTATCAAACAAAGAGTCTATACCTTTTTTTTTCCTTAATTCGCTGTAAGAAATGCAGCAACAGCACATCAAATCATTTGCAAATAACTACCACTGCATTGCAGCACACTGATATATAATTTCAACAACATCGTCTGATGTTCTCAAACCCTTACTTTCCCATCTGCAATTATCCAGCGTTGGCTTCACCAGTGAAATACCAGCTGAATATTTCTACTACTGCATTTAAGCGTTCCAGCTAATGGCCAGCAAGCTCCATTACCAAACAATCATCTAATGGACATCCATCACACAAGACCATAACTTGGCTACGACCTGACAGCTAGACTAATTAAGAAAGCACGGGAGCGTCACCAAATACCAGACTGTCTGAGAGCACCCACTAACCCATCCAACGACATTAATGATAAGCTACTGAATAAATCTTTACTACTGATACGAACTCTTATAGAACTGGAAGTGATCTAAAAGGAAGAGCCAAATACTGGTTTAGAATATTCTTCAGAATGATGGAGGTGGAGGAAGGAGGCTAACAAACTAAATGTATAAACAAGTAAATATCCCAACAAGGTAGAGAGAATTGTTATAAAGTGAAGATGTCTATGTATGTTGTATTATCCTAGCAGAGTTATTACCTCATTGCACTGGCACTTGATGGATCAAACACTCGCTCTGCCAGACACGAGTAAAGTGTCTTACCATGTATCTGTACACATCTCCTCTTATAAGACCTTGACAACAGTTGTGCAGCTTCAAACACACACACACACACACACACACACACACACACACACTCAATCTAACACTACCTACTGTCCATCTTCTGTTGGACTCTAATGGGAACTCTCAGTTAACAGACTAATCAGAAGCTACCTTCACGTCATGGAGTTCAGCTCATGCCACTTTAGAGACTTGCACCAACCTTTGTACTTCCACCAGGAACTGACACCCTGCATGGGCTGGCTACCTGGTGGCCTAGGGGAGGGGACACACACGCACACACACACACGCACACACACACACACACACATGCATGCGCGCGCACACACGCATGCGCACGCACACACACACACACACATAGCAATCTTCTGGTTAACCCCTCTGCTGCCAAGTAGCTCAAAAGAAGGCTGGACAGAGGAACTTGTGAGTCTGGCCAAATACAGTCACCAGTGGCTAGATGCCACAAGTCTGTGCATGCAATAATGAACACATACTGAGAAGCTGAACCAAGTCAGAGTTGTAATTTATTCAAGTAGCAAAAAAAATAAAGTAGAGAGGTTCTCTCTTCATCATAGAGTTCAGTAGGAAGTGTGTACAGAAGATCTTACTACAGTAATGTTTTTCTAAAACTTTCATAAATGATGGCTTTCAGCAGCAGCAAAAAAATAATAATAATATTAAAAAAAACAAAAAAACAAAACGCCGGAAGGTGAACTCCACACAGTCTGCAGAACAGAGTGGCACAAACTAATTGGTGTGTACGTGTGTTTGTGTGGGTTTGTTTGTGTGTGTCAGGTGACCACCTTCCCACACAGTAAGGAAGCACGGCTTGAGGCCATCCAGCATCCTCCAGCCTCCAGTCTCTCTTATATCACAACGGACACTTCCAGACATCACATAAACAATAGCCCCAGGACGAGAACAGCCTGCAGTTACACACATACACACACCCACACAACTCCCAGATACCAGTGAATATAAACTACACTGTAGCCTCAAGAATGGGAAGGACTACTCAAGCTGGAATGGTGCCCTAAGAATAATAACCAGTTGAATGTTGATAAATTATCCACCAGGGATGGAACTTACCCGCTGGGGGAGAGAGATGTCATGTGTGCTAAGCCACACCTATTTCTAAACCACATACTATTTGACACATGTCTATATGAGAGTGTATACTTCACACTGATCGGTATTGGGTCACACACGTGATTTTATATTACAAACAATCTTACTTTAACTCCAAATTTATTATATGAATTCCTACACTTCTGGGGGGAGGGTGGTGATGTCAGGGCCAGCCCCCCTCTGTTGAAACCCTCTACCATTACTTATAAAGACGTTTGCACTATCCTCCTAGTTGCATGGATACTAAAATACATCACTGGGTTGTTCTGCAAATGGATAGGAAAGAAGGGTAGCATTAATTAAGGTTTGAGTACTAAAGAATTATCTGGTTAACTCAGTCAATGCTATGTGTACTTGTGCAAATAATCACACCTCCTCAGACAGGATGAAGTTCAATCTCAGAAATCACACTGGTAGCGATAGAATACATGTAAGGGTACTGTACTACTGCTTGTTCATCCAGTCTAGGTGTGGAATTTATTTAGTTTGACAAAGAAGTCCATAAAAGCAGCAATCTCCTATTATGGGCAAGCACCCAAGACTTCAACTTTAAATTCACACTTCACACGTTCTGCTGTTGAATAATCACCTCCATTCAAATCTATTCAAGACTCAAGGTTACACACTCACACCCCTTGACCTTGCCTTGACCTTGACTTCCACTGCCACGAAAAAGGTCACATAGCTCTCCCAAGGCAAATAAAGAATTCTGAGGATGAGTTACATCTTATGACTGTGTGGGGACTGGTCTGCATTGTGTACTGCTAGGCCCCTCTGCTCCTGAACCATCAGTCACATTCCTTCCATTGTACTGCACCTTTCTGTAGATGAATTGGTTTCATTATATCCTCCCTACACTCGTGTTTCTTTAAAGCTGCCTGCCTACTATAACTTATGTCTTCACACACACACACACACACACACACACACACACACACACACACACACACATACACACACAGCCAATGGCCAGCTGAAGTCATCACCCATCCATAGTGATGGTTGTCTAATAATGATCCCACTGAATCCTCCCAGACTCACCAACTGTGCCGTCCTAATTATAACTGACTTAACCACTACCTCGCCTGCAAGGTAAATATTTCAGACATACACACACAGAAAAGCCTCCAAATTTCAGAAATTACTATCACACGAGTCTATACTAACATGTGGAATTACACTCTTCATGTACTGAGCATGCCCAATAAACTCACCTTGACTGGCACAGTGAAGGATGTCTCATCCACCATACACACGATGCAATCGCGAGAGGACGACATCTCTAGCAATCACGCTCACACAATCAGCACACGTGCAACTCCAAGAAAACTATACGTAAAACAAAACATCACTTAAAATAATATACTATAGTCCATTTGCAAATACAATACATGTACATGTGGTAACTTCACTCTGCACTGTAACACTATGGACTTAAATCATTAGCATGCAATGTAACTAATAGAAATATTCATAATACTAACACACACACATACACACCTATTAAGTCTGCTCTACTAAGAAAATTCATCGATTATACATCTTGCTTGCTTTTTAAATGAAATTGGTAAGAATTATCACAAATAATTTGTGCCTTATTTAAAAAAAAAAAAAAAAAAGAAGACCAAATACTGGTTTGAGTACCAGGTCCTGACTATGCCACCGTGTCCCTAGTCAGGGGACAACAGATGTCTGCAACAGAAGACGACATAAGGACACACCAAGTCTCTAGGAAACAATTTGTGTGATCATCCTGTAGTATGTAGGTTAAGAAACATCACATCCGAGTGGTTCTAAACACAAGCTCATCCGATTATTCACCACCTTCTCACTAAATCCATCTGTACCTCTGGTATCCAATTAAACTGAAGCTGACATGAAGCTGGAGGGAGATCTTTGAATTCCTTCCCGAGCTCGCCAGTGGAGAATAGCAACTAACTCAGCGAGAATGAATCCCTACTTATCTCGATGACACTACCTACCGTAGTGACTCAGATACTCTTACCAGAGCATCATACGACTTCAACAACCAACAGAACCAAGCTCTTTGAAAACCGATTCTGTTTTTAAAAAAAAAATCTTAAACACTACGTGAACAGCAAGTTCACCGGACTGAAAAATGGATCCTAACACCGACACACAATCTACTCCCGGGTTACACACACTGTGAAAGGGGCAGGAGGCAACACGTGTCTTTAGCATCAAACATACATAAGAATAAACCAAGTCTTGCAAAAACGATTTCCCCAAGCATCACTCATTAAAGGCAGCTCTATGTGTCCTTACGTACAATCCTATTATTGAAGCGACTAATTCACATCCATTCCAGTAACTCGTTATCCAACTAATTAACTTGTCTTCTTCTTAGTCTCTTCTTTCCCTAAACTTATCCCAAGAAAGCCAAGTTTCCCACTGAAACCACAAGCAAAGTGAAGGGCACTAATTGGGATGATTAAGTTAGACGCATCTTATTTCACACAAGCAAATGGGATACCTGGTTGACATGACGACACCCGTCACTACCAAACATGAAGTAGACTGAGGAAAGAGAGGACTGCATTACACAATCTGTCTGCTGCATGTGCACACCTCTTCACTCCATGTGGCTTGCTAAACACAGTCCTAACAAAGTTCAAATGATCCTGGCTCAAACTACACACACACGATGACAGTCATACACACTAGAGACGTTTGGCAACACACACACACACACAGTATGCATGCACACACAAAGCTTCTCTTATGAAGACAGCATTAACGTCTACAGTTTCATTGCACGAGTTGTATACTGACTTGCTCAAGCTTTACATATCAACTAGCATGAGCTCCATACTGCCTTACTCATGTTGACACTACTACAAATAAAAAATTCTTTTGGTCTTTGTAATAGTTAGCTGGTGTAGTAACGCTGAGCGTTCGCATACTTGGTGCTTCATTTTTTTCTGTGTTTACAGGCCCAATACGTTTTAGCTTAACCCGACATTATAATGCACAACTTCAGCTAAAATATATGAGTAATTTTATTGGCATTAACAACAGACTCAAGTGCTATAATTGCAGCTGGATAGGGTGCAAGGTGCAGTAGCGACAATTACTAGACATGTACCTCACTACCGTATTCTAAATATAAAAAAAAATCAAGAAATGTTTAACTTCTTTCCTTTCCCACGTTGTCTATTTTCATCACTACCGGTCCCTAAATCTATCACAATTTACGAGGCAATGGGAGAGGCAGTTCCCTTCACTGAAGACAGGGCTCTTAGAGACATACCTATTATCTAATAAATTGGTAACACCAAGCAGATGGATGACCTAACTGAAAGATTTCGCCTGATCACTGTAAGAAGTTGTATGAGCCAGTTATAATCGTACTTTGTACCCTCCTTAACAGATGCAATGTGTCACAATGGACTCGTGTCGCGAAACAGTCCGGGGAAAGTGTCGTAGCACAAGCTGGAACATCCAGGGAACCCAACTTGTGCCACAACTCACCATATGCATGCATCACCCTCAGGACTCTTTCAGATAATAAGGTTATGAGAACGGTTGCAAAAACTACATAGACCACAGGACAAAGATCAGGCAGTTTTGTTAATGGGCAAGTAACAAGACAATAAAAATAATAATAATAAGCCTAAATTGATAAATTTTTCAATATTTGTACCCACACTGAGCTGTTCATGCAACCATCCTCACTCATAGCCCTACAGATACTAAGCTTGATGAAGAGCTTTTACTTCAATGCGTATGAAGATATCAATATCACACAATCACAATCAAGTCACTCAGACATACTGAAAGCTTATATCCACCAAAATATACACAAACACACAAAACTATTGAACGATACGACAACTCCATGCAGCTACAGTACCAGAAATTGCTTTGAGCTTTTCTTGAGGGGAATTTTGCCCCAACCGTGTAATTTACGGAAACACTCGTGCTCAAACTCACAGATGTTAGGATCATTTCCCTACACACAATAAATCCTCTACCGCATGGCAGATACTATACTCTGGAGTACAACTTTACACAGGCTATTATTATTCCATCTGTAACTGACACAACAACTCCCATCCAACCCCCTACCCCTCCCCCTCTTAATTATGTAAGGCTGAAATGGGGCTTTGGGAAAAGAAAAACATTAGAAAGATAAAAATCTTAGAACAATATATTTCCCTTCCGGCCGCCTAGGTAATTCCATAAAATAGACATTGAAAAATCTAGTCTCTTTATATGTCTAATAAACGAACAGTTTATCACAAATTACGTGTAGTTCACATCACTGGCACCATCTATTGTTTGTGGACAGAGTGCGATAGTAAGACCTGCCAAGTGTCCCTGCTAGTCCCAGTATTCTATACAACTAACTGCCCTAAATGTCTAACTGAAGTGACAAATTGATTAGATTTGTGGCCACCAAATACACCTGCAAGCCAAGCTGTGGTATATGGAATGTTCAGGGGCACCAGAATGAGAGGGTTAATATGTCTCTCACTCACAAAACTAGAACCTCTACTACTCTGACGTTGAAATACTTACGAGACACTCACCAAATTTGCTTAAGTAAGAACCAATTCTTTCTCTAGAAAAAAAAAGACTGGAAAATACACGGGACACTAGAACTTTAATTGTATACCTTAAATACTTACTTTCCGTAGGACTTCTCTCCACCTGGAAGGTAGGCAGAAGCTATAAGCTACAGATCGATAAACGATAGAGAAAGCTCTCACCGCCGAAGCGTAAATGGTGAGGGAAGACCCCGTTTAGAAAGGGTTGTCAGTTTTTTGTACCACTAAATACAGAGCCAACTCGTTCAAAGTGTTAGTCTTTTCACACGCACACGAAACAACTGAACGTATCGCTCAGGAGGTAAGCAGCCAAAGGAGGAATGGGCGTGGTTAATACGTAGCCAAATTGATTAGGGGGAGGTGCCTCGCTGTTTACTAGCCACGCCTACTTCTATTGTGAGGACAGGTTGCACCCAATCTATCAGAGCTTCCAAGGTTCTGGACGTGTTAGTTACTTAAATAGTTACTCTCTTGCTAATAGCTAGTAATGAAGCTGCCTAGTCTGTCACTCTTAGTCATAAGCTTGTCTCTAGCGATCCACTGTCGCGAAACGTCGAACAATCGGCTGCGAATTGGCAGTTTCGACGGACGAGTACTGGATAAAGCAGGTTTTTCAGATGAGGAGCAAGTCCTGGACACGTTAAATCAGGTGACGAGAAACAGACTGTGATTGCAATAGCTAACTGATCAAAGAGAGGGCGTGGCTGGGACAATTACACAAACCAGTAGTATTGAAAGTCAGTAAGTAAAAACCTCAATTTGATATTGCTATATACCCATTTTGGGCCACCACAATAGAGTGTATATAATTATTTGAATCAGAATGTGATCAATGGTGCATATGACAGCTATCAACCTCACTCTATTATGTCCTTCTTCCTGTTGGTGCAGTCATTAACTACTGGGATGAACATATATAGGCATGGATTGTCAGATGACTGAATTAGAACGTGCATCATTTTACTAGAACTTCCACGAAGCTTTGTTAGTGCATGTTTAGAAGGTTTTGACATAGTAAATGGACTTGTGGATTTTTAAGTTCGCAGAAAAAGATCTGCAATTGGAATTACAATGACAAGATGATGTTTTGTGGAAATTTAAAAAAATAAAAAATTACCTTGAGACTAGACTACATTGGGTAAAATATAGCCAGTCATATAATTCTTCTTCTTGTTGTTTTTGTGTGTGTAGGTTGTCTTAAACTATGATGTGGTTTTCGTAATGACTGGCCACATTCTTGCAGACAGTGACATATTCATTCTTGTAGATCATTTAAATAGCAAGTACGTTAAGTTCAGAGGGTGAGAGGTAGCTACTCTCTAATATATGCATGTACATAGGTACATATGTATATATGTTTTAAATGCACACATTAAATATATACATTATCCCTCACAAGATGGATGTTGTGTTGGGAGAGACCGGGGGCGTAGTCACTGGTCCAGTTGGTCCGGAAACAACTGGACCACTTTTTTCAACTAAATGATTCTTACTATTTTATGACAACCATTAAGTTGCCAACAATCATTTCTTAATGTTTCTGTAGAGTTGGTTAGCAGTATAATAGCTGAGAAACCTTACGAATGTAAGAGTACAAACTTACTGACCTTCGGGAAAGTCGAACCAGCCTTTACACTTCAAGTAACAATTAAGAAAGGTTATTCAGTAAGTTGATAAGTGACAGAGATGACGCGGTAGTTTGCAATTGTTGGAATCAGAGTTTAGCTATTTGCTATTATTTTTTCAATCCCCTGCAACTGACAATCGATGAACGCATCAAGCTTGCGTAACTATCACTAACTAATGCTTGAAGATTCTGTTGCCAGAGCTTTGATGCTTGTGCAACTTCCTCGCACACACACACTTTAGTATATCAGAGAGGGGGTGTGGTCTGGGAGTTGTTGTACCTTTACTACTGCCACTATTAAAAGGTTCAGTAAATGAAGTCGTATTCACTAAGTACACAATGATTGGCTGAATCATTTGATTATTCTATACCACCACCCATATAGTTATAAAAATTACAACAATTTATTGTCCATAGAGCTATATGTGTATGAAGGTATACTTTGCAAGTTACTTAATCTATTTCATGATTTGATAGTCTCATCATTACTTGATTTAAGCAAGTGCAATTAACATACAATATAGTATCATGATAATAATATGAAATAGTAACAACTAAATTCTATCACTTCACAATTTCTTTCTCAGCCTTCTTTTACTCATTAGATGTATTCTCTCTCTTTCACAGGCTTTTACAATACAGAATTAAAAATATTTGGTCGCCACCGGGAATCGAACCCAGGACCGCTTGTATAGCGCACAAGCGCTCTGCCACTGAGCTATGACAACCACAGTTCCAATGAACAGCAATACGCCTATTATGAAGTGATAAATTAGATGAGGAGAAAATTTCAACGAATAATAAGAATCTTTGAAAAAAGAGAAATTTCAGTGGTCTGTTGAGAGTGAGACTGTAGCATAGCAGTACCCCTTAACAGTATAAATGCAGAATTGGAGTGTTTGTTCGCTGGGTGGTTGTCGTAGCTCAGTGGCAGAGCACTTGCGCGCTATACAAGCAGTCCTGGGTTCAATTCCCGGTGGCGACCAAATATTTTTAATTCTATATTGTTTAAAAAGCCTGTGAAAGAGAGAGAATACATCTAATGACTAAATTCTACAATTTAATAAAGCTGAATCAGCACATTCAACCTGACCAATTTGTCGGTGATGGCAACACTCTGAAACTTGTTCAATGCACACTCCAGCTATAATGACAGTAGCTAGTTTCCCCATATTCTGGTCAGCATCATTTACAATACATTGATTCCAGGCACACTGAAGACGAACTGCACTATGATGCTGTGATGTCCAAGTTAGACCACAGTTCCAATGAGCAGCAATACGCCTACATCTTCAGGTAATCTTCACTAGTTAATTGAGGGGCTAGGGCAGGATATGTAGAGCTTACTAGTGCTAAAGGTGGAGATTATATACTAATAAGTCACTTCACATTGGGATAGAGTAACTAAAACAATAGAAATATTAATAGCACAGTATGACTGGAAGTGTTTCAGACAGTATGTTATTGTATCATATAGAGAACTGATAATATTTGGGATGTACTATATATATTATATATTTCCATCTTGCAGTCTAATCAGAACCATATTTACTATTCAATGCTATGAAGTATTAACAATTGATTAGAATCGGAAAAAACAAATGTTTTTGGGGTTATTTTTTCAGAATTATCTTAGCACTACAGAATACTGATATCAGCTTCAATTTCAAAATTCAAATAAAGATGTTTACTGCTGTTCTCTTGGGAATTTTGTTTTGTTTGAACTTAACTCTGAAAGTTGTCTCGCTCTAGTCCTAATGGAGTGACCTCTGTTGTCTTGTTTATATTCAATTGATGTGTTGTGTCATTAAGAGTGATCTGTATCTCCGTTGAGAATAAATTTGCCAGGTGCTAGTTACGTAACTAGGGACATAATACTGCATGGAAACATTCTACTTGAAGCATTGAAAAAAGTTGTAATTAGCTACAGTTTCTGTTAGTTATTCTGACAAAACTTGTTTATTTTAGCTGCTTTTTGTTGCTTTTGTTGTTGTTGTTTTTTACTTGTCATTATTAGTCTTTGCTCATTACAAGTCAAAAGTAGAACTTAAAGAGATCTTTCCCTTCTACATAATGTTATTCAACTTATATACTCCAAACTTGGTTTGGAGATACAGGTTCTGAATGTGTTATAAACTCTGGATTAAATGTTTTAGAGCTGACCGTGTGGAAGTAGTGAAGACGTATCAGTATGAAGACAAGGAAGATGTGTTTGAGAGGGAGCCTTATGGAGTTCTAATGAAGAGTCTTTTCCATACTGGTAAAATTAAATTGACAAAAAGAAGAAAAAAAACATGTTTCTAAGTTATTAACTTGGTGAAAAATTCACTATTTGAAATACTGCATCAGTGCAAGTGCGGACTTTGAACAAAAAATTATCAAAAAAAAAAAAAGGAAGCTATAGCAGTGACTATTTCTACTCATCTGCATTATTTACTGCTTAAGCTAATATAATTCAAATTCAAAAGTAGTACTCAGAATTTGATAATAAAATTTAATCTGTATTATGTCATTGGTTGTTGTTATTGTTTGTTTTTTAACTTTGTTTTTGCTGTCTAGATATCCCCTCCTTCTTCTTGTTGGGAGTTCATACTCGTCCTGACAATACACTGGCAGAATTAAGCTTCATGGAGGATGTGTATAGAGAAGCTGTCAAGTTCTTTGGTATCTCTAATGCCATCATAATGGGAGAGATAAATGCAGACTGCTCTTATCTGTCTCAGAAAAGGCAGGCTAGCCTGGATATGGTAAAGAATGGCCATTTCAAGTGGCTCACTGTTAACAACCCAGTACACTCTTCAAAAGGATTTTCTTGTGTTCAAGACAGGTATTTATTGTAGAAATCGTAAAGGTACAAACAATTGATAAACAAGAAATAGCTTTTTTTTTCCTTAGCTTTAGCAATATAATAAAGTTTAAGAAAAATTTTGTCTGTACCCAAGTCTTTCACCACTAGTAAAATACAGCTGAAGTAAAATTCAACCTATTACTCCTTTAATTAGATAAGTATTATTTAAATTCTTCAAATGTATAATCTGTTTCTGAATATAATTTGTTTCAGTTAAAATTTAATTTATACATAGCCTTTAATTTCAGCACAATGTATTAATGGCAGCATATTGAAAGTTAATATATGTTTTGTCAGTGTAATAGTTGCTGGAGAAATGGCCAAGTGGATGCCAAAAGACAGTGTTAACATCCACCATTATAACCAAGTTTCTAGTACACAAGTCACCACTGTTGGTCTGATAATTCAAGGTAGGAAATTGTCCCACAGTATTGCTCTTTTCTTTCAACAATGGTTCATTTACTGTGTGATTAGAAAAGTTGTCTTTTGCATATCTAGGTCAAGAAGAAGTGAATTACCATGATAGGTTGAAGAGGAATGCAGAAGTTGTGAACAGCACCATAAAAGTAGCTGCTTTTAACATTCAAATATTTGGCACAACAAAATATGGCAAACCTGAAGTAGTCACTATTCTAAGCGAGGTATATAATGTAACCAGTATATATGCCACCATTAATGTTGCAGTGAAACAACAATAATAACAACACAACAACAACTTTTTGTGATAGTGATATAATGAAGTTTGTTTGTTTGTTTGTTTTAGGTGGTTCGTCGCTATGACATTGTTCTTATTCAAGAAATTAGAGATGTATCACAGACTGTGATTGTGAACTTTCTTAATCGAGTTAACCAGTAAGTCATCTGTTTGAGTTTGATGTGCAATACACTGCTAGGGCTAGTTGCGACTACACAGTCTAAAACTGCACAATGTTTTTTCACTGAATGGGTTGCACTTTTTGGATTAATAATAAATTAATGTAATGTTTTTACACAATACCTGGAAGGAAATTATAATTGTAAGTGTGTAAGCATTCAGAACGTATTGTTGATTGATGTTTATAAATATATTGTGTAGTCAGTATTGATATGTATGCATACATGCTAGACAAGCAGACACACCCACTACTCTGCTCTTCTGTGATTATATTGTTCGCCAAGCTTTGTTGGTTGTCCATGCATAACTTTATCTTCTCAATTGCTGTAATAAATGTTGTATGGTTCAGGCATTCTTGACTTAAATGCTAATAATAATAGTGTCGGACGGTCAGGCGTCGGTCCCCAACCAGTCACAGTAGTTACTGCCACCAGGTTCTTCTCTATCCCTCGTCGTGCCCTGAGTAGCTAAGCTATCCAGGCCCTTTCCCCAAGTAGCGAGGTTTTAAGTAAGTAATTAAATAAAACAACGACAAAAAGACTGACACAACTCAAACGGAAATTGACAAGAAAGAACAACTGACTCAGTGTGTCCTGGGCTTATATAGATGAGCCCAGGCCACACCTACTATACAATGACTAGGCACTATTTGCCCGCCTAAACTACTAAGTCCAAAGTTCACTAACGAATTAGTTCATTACGGCTACGGCCGCCTCTTCTCTTGATCTTCACCGGGGAGAGGGGAGGAGTCGTGGTCCCACAAATAGCAGTATTTATTTCCTAATACAGTTTTTAAAAAATATGTATGTATAATATATATAGGGAAAACAATGGTGTTATTTGTGTTAATGGTGTATACTCAAGCATTAATGGCTGAAGGTACATTTTATGATATGTGCTATGTCATGCAGAGATGCCAGTGTAGAGGGAGTGACTTACGCCATGGTGATCTCTCAGAGACTTGGCTCCACCAACAGCAAGGAGCAGTATGCTTTTATGTACAGGTAAGGCATCGGTTTATTCTACTGTTACAAAATATGTAGTGTGAACCTAGTTGCTGAAAATGGTCCACAAATATGGAGTGAAACTAGAATATGAGGGCCAAATTTCACAATACTTTACCCATCAGCAGTATTAAAGGGCGAGGTTAGGTATCCTATAAGATAATATCCATTAGGTGTTTATTAATAAAATGTTTTAAATAAATTAGTTTAGAAATTTTTAATTAGTATACAGTAGCATTTTGGGTAACCAAACTGAGCTTACAATATAAAACTAGACTCATTGGAATAAACGAGATAAAAATGGAGGCTTTGAGCTGTTGAACAACTAGTGATATAAAGCTAAAATAGCGATATTGTGTGTGTGTGTAACTCTAACATACAGTTGTTTCACGAAGAAGCATCCTAGCCTTCCAAGTTTTGACGCCATTTTAAGCAGCTCACATGTGGCTGAATGAGTGACATGCCTTTTTTCATTAACACTGACGGGTTCGTTGGTAGTGCAGGGAGAATAAAAGTAGTCTGAATTGCTACATCTTCTTTGCAGCGGCCGTTGGAGAAAACAGTAAAGGCTTGGCGTAGATCTTTCAGAAGTAAACATTTAGTAATTGTTTTAGAAGCTGTCAAGGATAAACGTGATGTGAATGTTGAAAGTAGGCAGTTGAAACTAGGATGTTGATACTAAAGAATATCTAATGAAACTGGAATGTCATACAAAGATGAATAATCATGACAAACATTGTAAAAAAAAAGTGGTGAACTTATTGTAAAAAAAAATCGTAAATGTTGAAAAAAATTTAGGGTTGCTCTAAAAAACAAGGAATTTAATAGCCAAAGTGTTATTCTGAAAGGTGAGCATTACAAAACTTGCCCAAATTGAGAATGGTGATTCTACAACCCTAAATCATCAACAAAAACTATTTAAAAATGTAAAAAAAAAATTAGGATTTCTCGAAAAAGTTGAGAGTCAAGAAAGACAAAAGTCAAACTAAATTTCATGTCTTGGACAACTTTCTGAATTTTTGAAGTTGACAAATTGCAAGGCAGTGATTTAGGGGTATAAATTACCATTCTCAGTTTGGGCAAGGTTTGTAATGCTCATCATTCAAATTAACACTTTGACTTTAAAATTCCTTGTCCCATAGTTTTCAGAGCAACCCTAAAATTTTTCAACATATTTTATGAGATGTTGTTGTTTTTACAACTAATATATATAATACTTATAGCACGAGTCTGAGTACAATATGGGAAAATATTTTATGAGCATGCAAAATATTTTCACGAGCCGAAGGCGAATGAAAATATGGCGTGAGAGTAAAATATCATTCCCATATTGTACGACGAGTGTGATAAGTGATTTATTGCTTCTTTGAAATTTTTCTCAACCGGTTACAATACAATTTTCATTGATTTTACTCGCTACGCGCGCGCTACAAGTAGCGTACAATATGGGAGAATACAGAACGCTCGCGTGATGCGGAAATATTCAAGTAAAAATATCAAAGCTGCAATAAATATATATATATATTTATTGCAGCTTTGATATTTTTACTTGAATATTTCCGCATCACGCGAGCGTTCTGTATTCTCCCATATTGTACGGTTTATATTGTACGCTCCTTGTAGCGCGCGCGTAGCGAGTAAAATCAATGAAAATTGTATTGTAACCGGTTGAGAAAAATTTCAAAGAAGCCATAAATCACTTATCACACTCGTCGTACAATATGGGAATGATATTTTACTCTCACGCCACATTTTCACTCGCCTTTGGCTCGTGAAAATATTTTGCGTGCTCGTAAAATATTTTCCCATATTGTACTCTGACTCGTGCTATAAGTATTATATATAGCTATATATATACTAGTACATTATATATTATATCCCTTTCATCTCTGAATTGTCAGGGAAATTAAAAAAATTTTTAACCTGTCTATAAAAGAAAAAAGAACTGCAAATTCATTTAACAGTTTTCCATATCTGATACAAGACTGTAGCTTATTCTGAGTCCAGTATAACCACTCCATTCTCATGCAAATCTTCACAACTGCTTCGTCTTCTTAAACTGTAATCAAAGGCCTGGATTCCTTCAGAGCAACTCTCTCTTTGTGGTTGAATGGCTTCCACTGGCATAAGTATCTTCTGTACCTTCTGGTTTACTAGATGTTGGTGCAGGTCTACTACCTCAACAATTGACCACCCAGTCGCCATTTTGAAGTAAGCCAATGACTTAGACTCTGAAGCTACCTCAATGTTTGCACTGTAGCCTTAGAAATAACCTCCGCAAGGAATTCAAACATTACTTACTAACTGTTGATCTAACATCTCGGAGCTATAGCATTCGAGCTGACTCAATACAGACGAGAATAAACAATGATTTTCTGTGCGGTGATTACGGTGGTGAAATGGATGTTATACCAGACATGTGTTTATAGTATAGATAATAGTTCAGGCAGTGTTGTAGCTTGCGTTGGAAGTAACAGATGCCTTTGCTGTTGTTTGTTTGTTTGTAGAAATGACACGGTTCAGATTGTCGGATCTTTGCAGCACAATGACTCGGTATTTGAGAGACCACCGTTGTCTGTGCTCGTGAGGAGTACTCGATTAGGTAAAGTATGGACACATTGAGAAATAGTGAAGTAAAGTCTGTGCACTTGTATTCAGCTGTATGAGTATTCGTGTTAGTAGAAAATACCAACAATATATGAAAGCACCACTTACTCAAATATAATTTTTAACAATATAGGGATATATATTTTAAATAGCACGATAGTTGGTTCAAACCGTCCAGTCAGATTTCTCAATTGAAGTTTATAAAGTTTGCAAACACACCTCCTGGGAGGTGTATTTTTTTTTTTTTTTTTTTTTTTTTTTTTTAACGGATTTGGAATTTCAATCAGTTGACTGGTGTCGTTGTTGCTATTACAAACGGTTGCTATGTGTTTCCCATAGCCTGGAGCCATGGTACAAGTCGGTTGCACCATCTGTGTCAGATAGAAACTATCTGTGGGCCTTTGGCCCTTAGTAGTGTACATCCACTCAGAATTCCACCTCATGCATAATAATTTACACAAAAAAAGAAAAGAAAAAGACTACAACAAAAAACAAAGCTAAACTACAGTAATGAACTGCCTGCTTATGGTCATAAGCATTTTTTTTCTGTTTGGGAACCCAGAGATGTTTGTTCCTTCAGCTGTTTTCTCTAGATAACCAACCCTTGTGGTGGATTTATGCACCGTCATTTTCTATCATTGGTTTCATGTCTTACTCTTCTTTTTAATTTATAGATATTCCGGACACCATTTTAATTGGCCTTCATTCCAGGCCATCAGAAGTAGTGCCGGAGCTTAACCAATTAGTAGACGTCTACGAGAATGCCGCATCTCACTTTGGTACAACCAATGCTCTCATTCTTGGAGATCTCAATGCGGACTGCTCTTTTCTTTCTCGCACTCGCTATAACACCCTCAGACTGGTCACTGACTCTCGCTTCACTTGGCTCATCAACTCCACTGTTGACACAACAACCACCCCTTCCGATTGTGCTTATGACAGGTAATATGGCTACTCAAGACATCTAATGTTTGTGTGTAAATAAAGCATCTTGCGTGTGTATCTGTATACAAAGTAAACAATGTGTTTATTACTTCACAATTTCTTTCTCAGCCTTTATTTACTCATTAGATGTATTCTCTCTCTTTCACAGGCTTTTTAAACAATACTGAAAGAGAGAGAATACATCTAATGAGTAAATAAAGGCTGAGAAAGAAATTGTGATGTGATAAATTAGATGAGGAGAAAAATTCAATGAATAATAAGAATATTTGAAAAAAGAGAAATTTCGTTGGTCTGTTGAGAGTGAGACTGTAGCATAGCAGTACTCCTTAACAGTATAAATACAGAATTGGAGTGTTTGTTCGCCGGGTGGTTGTCGTGCTCAGTGGCAGAACGCTTGTGCGCTATACAAACGGTCCTGGGTTCGATTCCCGGTGGCAACCAAATATTTTTAATTCTGTATTGTTTAAAAAGCCTGTGAAAGAGAGAGAATACATCTAATGTGTTTATTACGCATTATTATTTTTAAGGTTCATAGCTGCTGGTACAATTACGGAATATATTCCAAAGGATTCTGCTGCTATATTTCCATTTGATACTGCACTCTCTCTCACTGAAGAGCAAGCCCTTGCTGTTAGCGACCATTACCCAATAGAATGTCTTTTTCAAGGTAAGCATAAATTGAGTTTATACAGTAATTCCAGCATCTCTAGATTGACTAGTAATTGTCCTGACCTGCTAATGTACCACCATTGATTCTACTGGGATTTGAAATGGATCACATGTGCTCGTAGTAACTGTGCAAAATGCTAATCTGAGGAGTGTAACATTTTGTTACATTTGATTGTGGTTGTACAGAGGAGGCTGGCTACCTACCTGCACAGAACTGCATATGGCAATAACCAAACCCAAGAGTGTGATTACTTCTAGGTTACTTGACAGTAACTAGTGCTGTTTGAAGTAATATTTACCTCTTTGCTGTCATTCAACTAAAATAATGTTGTAATCCCTTTAGCTGGCTGGAAAAGAAACCAAAGTAGCAGGTTTGAAGCCAAACTAGTCCTAAATATAGGACTCTACACCATTGTAATGGACAAAATGAAATAGCATGTTCAATTAATGTGGGTGGTGTTTTTGTTGCGATCCTTTACCAAACTAAGGACGAATTCAGAATAAAGGGCTTTAATCAGAGATAAATGGAAATAGCCGTGAATAATCCACATCAGTTTCTTGCAAAAAGTTATCAAGCAATTTCTTGTGCTCTTCTATTGAAGATACTTCTAGAAGATGAAGAATTACATCAAACAAAAATGACTTTGATGGGGGTCAAGCAAAGGAATATACATGTTGCTTCACTTCCAAGCTAACTGTTTACTGTCAAAGATAATGTTCTCATGTTTTCTCAGCTTGCACGTTGCCATTTCTGTATTGGTGACCGTGACCCAGTGATTCCTATTGACATGCAAAATTTGCTAATAAATTTCTGACTGTGGAAGTAGCTACTTTAAAATTCATCTTCACCCCTTACATAGTGGACTTTGTAATCCCTGAATGAGAAACTAATTTTTTTATCACTACCTGGGAGCGTACGTGTGTGAATGACATCGGATAACCACTGATTGCCTGACAAAGAATGTTTTTCAGCTACTTATTCTTGACTACAGCTTCCTGGTCTAGGTCTGTAATGATGCATATGACAGATATTGCTGTCTCATGCTATCACTAACTAAGCTAATTTTTAACTCCGGTAGACAAAATGAAAAAAAAGAAGGCTGCAACATTCTGATAAGCACGTCATATTACAAGGCCCATTTTGTATTGGCAATGGGGCATTTCCAATCCTGGTAGCTAGAGTTCTTTAATCAACGGTACCACTCACACTCAAACTGTTTAGTTTTGACACAATTTGTTGATAAAATGATAAAATGACTAACACAATTTCACGGAGTTGTTGGGATATTTGGTGAGTTATAGCTGCTAATCAAGTTTTGATATTTTGCATCCATGATGTGAAACTGTATTCAGTTCACCATCTTCAAATATATTTTTTTATTTGCTTTAGGGCCCACTAGGACATCTTGTGACAAAGTGCCAAATCCTACGCTAATAACCTCTTCTTTTGATCCTGTCTTGCCTTCACTGCTCACACTCTGGACTACTTCAACTATTTTATCAGTGATTCATTTTAACTGAATAGTTAAATAACTTACAGGGTTTTACTGGTTAGAGTGCATACTGACTAGTTTTATTCACATCACTCTTATTTATATATTTTTATATCATCAATTTGTCAATTGTTAGAATTTCTTTTTAAATATTTATTTATGACTTTGTACTGTAATTTTGCTGAGTTTAATTGTTTACAGACAAGTTAAAGAAAAGTGAGAAATAGTGTTGACAAGATAGTTTAGCAGATGACATGGCTATCATCATGTAGCTTTAAAAATAATAAACAAAAGGATTCATTTTAACTGAATAGTTAAATAACTTACAGGGTTTTACTGGTTAGAGTGCATACTGACTAGTTTTATTCACATCACTCTTATTTATATATTTTTATATCATCAATTTGTCAATTGTTAGAATTTCTTTTTAAATATTTATTTATGACTTTGTACTGTAATTTTGCTGAGTTTAATTGTTTACAGACAAGTTAAAGAAAAGTGAGAAATAGTGTTGACAAGATAGTTTAGCAGATGACATGGCTATCATCATGTAGCTTTAAAAATAATAAACAAAAGGATTCATTTTAACTGAATAGTTAAATAACTTACAGGGTTTTACTGGTTAGAGTGCATACTGACTAGTTTTATTCACATCACTCTTATTTATATATTTTTATATCATCAATTTGTCAATTGTTAGAATTTCTTTTTAAATATTTATTTATGACTTTGTACTGTAATTTTGCTGAGTTTAATTGTTTACAGACAAGTTAAAGAAAAGTGAGAAATAGTGTTGACAAGATAGTTTAGCAGATGACATGGCTATCATCGTGTAGCTTTAAAAATAATAAACAAAAGGAAATGATCGAAGATGTATATAATTCTGAAGTTAGCTATAAAAGTAGCTGTTAGCTACTACACAAAAAGGCTTGAGGCAAAGTTGTGTCATTTATCTGTCAATAAATTTACCTCCCGTTTTATGCTATATAAGCTAAAGTTTATACATATGTGGCTGTCTTTCTTAGCTAAAATTTAAAATAAGTAGATCTTTAAAGATTAGCTGAGCAGATGGGGCCAGTAAATTCACAGTCACAATTAAACTTTACATTCTTGTTACGCTCCCGTAGCTAATAGCAAAAAAAAAATACAAAATAAGCAAACAAGTCTTGCCACATCTTCCTCAGGATTATTGTGAGCTCCAGCTTTTAAGTGTTCGAACCCCAGACTATACACAACCAATAATATGACCCTGAATCTTTCCTGAATACAGCAATTTTTAGATACCGTAGGTTCTGGAATGATAACGCTAACTTTTGGCAGTCAACCGATTTTCAGTACCGTGGCTTCGTTGCAACCGGTACTGTAGATGTATTTGTTCGAGATTTTATACATTTTTGCGTCAATCAGCAGACAGCAATGGCCAAGATCAATCGGGGTTTTTCAAAGGTTTGTTTGTTCTAGAATACTTCGTATTTTTGACATTTTGTATTGTCGTAGAACAATTCATCTGCAATATTAGCTGAAGTGACGATTGGAGGAAACTGGACAAGATATTTACGTTATCTCAGAAATTTCTACTATTGGAGTGTCTGATATTACGGATATTGTTACTCCACCTTCATGCATTATGCACTGTACTGGGTCAAATTATTCTCCTTTATTAGAAGAGGTAAATTATGTGACCACATACGTGTACTGGAATATCTGGAATAATACGGTGAAATTAATGGTCAGGATATAAGTTTAATTTTTTTGAAACGGCCTTTAGAGTAAAATGGTTTGGTTGCATACATCCAATCTCCAATGGTTTGTTTTTAGGCTGTCGAAGAGGGCAAGTACAGAAAAAGTATAGGGGCGTGTTTTGACCTTTTTTTTTCTGTGGAGGGGGAAGGGTGGAAGATAGATCATATTATTAGGTGTACCAATGCAATAGACATATAATTAACTCCTTCCCTGGAGAATTCTTGGCATTGTGATACTTTTAATTTTAAAAAATCGGCACTTCTAAATAATATTCTGATTTTTTACTTGATAAGCTACCATGATGTAGTAGTAATAAATAAAATTAGGTATATGGTGGAATTGTCATCATGTACAAAAAAAAAGAAAGAAAATCATTGTGTCTGTTCCATGATAGCCATTGAAAATATACGGCATTCTTTTGGTAATTGTTGTGAACCCATCCTTAGAAAGATTGTCATTTGATTTCGAAAGAATAATGCATTCAAATTTTTTTATTAGGAATATCAGACATTTGTGGCACCTCATCCGTAGAGTCAAGCTCTTGGGAAACCAGTAGTAATGCTACCCATAGTCCTTTTCACTGACGACACCAGTGGTAACCGCAGTAAGCAGTGGAATAAGTTTGATTATTGGAGTTTAAGAATAGCAGGGCTTCCCAACAACATTAATAATTAACTCCACAACATTCGTTTCCTCAGCTGTTCTAATAAGTGCAATGTGCTGGATATGGCCGAACCTTTAGTGAATGATCTCATGGAGTTGGAATCAAATGGAATAATAGCATATGATGGTTTTCTTGATTGTGACATGCTGTTAGTAGCTCCAGTGATGGCTGTTCTTGCAGATAATCCAAGGCATTCTGAAATAATGAGTCACTCATCGTCTAAGAAGTACTGCAGAATGTGCATGGTATGTGGTAATTAAACGAATGGCATTTGTTTAAGTTGACATTTTATTGCAGGCAACTAGTGGAGATGGTCATCATACCTTCTGGCTGACAACCACCCAGAGGACTTGTTTGATATGTTCACATCTGTCTCACTATATGTCATTTTAATAATGCCTAAAAACTTCTACTGTTATATTGCAGACACTAATAGCTACCTGCAGCAACGATCCAGTCAAGTATTTGATGCAATGCTGTATCGGTTCTAAAACCCAGTGGTGGTGAAAGAATGCTGCACTAAACGTATTGAAACAGTAAGATGATACAGACAATGCGCAGTAATGAGAGTAATACAGCAAGAATTCAATAGTGAAGGGGCCACCATTCCAGATATAATTCCAGACACAATTCAGCTGGAGACTGCTGATCCATGCACGTTAATGAAACAATACCGAAAATATTGCGTTACTGATACGGGCTGAAAAAAATTGGTTGTGTATATATATATATAGCGTTATAGCCTCCAACTGCAGCTTTCTCCGTTTGTTTAAAGTAGGCAGGGCTTGTCGGAAGGACTTAAATTTTAAGGTTGCTGGCGTATACTTTCATTAATTATTTTTGCTGTTGGTAAAAAAAAAAAAGCTATTTGTTGACCCGGTAGGTATCATTAGGCTCGGGGAAGTGTTACTAAATTGCTGCAAACGCTCAGGAAAAACATGAAGTGTGTAATTCCTTTGCTGGTTCACTTGCTCCTCAACCTCCAAGTGACTATTGGGGATGACTTGTACAAGCCGGCCCGCAATGGTGAGCTGCGTGTGGGCAGTTTCAACATCCAAGTTTTTGGCCTCACTAAGCTGTCAAAGACTGATGTTGTAGACGTCCTCTGCAAGGTAAGCCAGATTAAACCACAAGGGCCATTGTAAACCATTGGGCTAATCACTAAGGATATGAACTTATTATTGACACAATTAGCTTGAACAAAGAAAAGTCTAAGCTCTGGTTTTTTGTTGTTTTTTAATTGCAGATTATTGAAAGGTACGATGTCATTCTCATTATGGAGATCAGGGACTCAACTGAGACAGTTATACATTCTTTTCTGGAGGAAGTGAACAGGTTGGTAATTAAAACAACAGCAAGTGTACAGCTTGTGAGTTGGGGTTGCCAAGAAGCCATTCAGGTGACCCTCTGGTTAATTGCATTAGGAAATTAAAACGAAGATAGCATCTTTGAAATCATTGGCCATTCAATGGAGTCACATCCTGATTACCTGATTATTCAGACGGCATATACGAGTGAACAATTTGTTATAAGAAAAGTTATAGTATTATTCCATGTAAGTATAGATTACATCTTGAGGTAGAGATTGGTACTGGATTTATATGACCGAGGGCGAAAGGCCCAAGGATGGTGTAAATCTCGTACAGGCCAACTGGAAGTGGTGCAACCAACTTAGGAAATGCAAACAAAACAAAACAAATTAGATAGTTTATGTGGTATCTAACCAAGATTGGAGTTAACGTTGTGCGTTAACTTAGGTTAATAGGCGACTCAAGCCTTTGGCGCAGGCGCGGAACAGTCGTACATGGACGTGTAGCGGTGAGAGTAGGAGAGAGCAAACTGAAGAGAGAAACATCACCCACCCACCCACCACTGAGGAGACAGGATAAACTGCTCCAGCAGGAGGAGGCAGGAGGTGTCCTCTGCTGTGATAGGCTGGGAGGGGGCGTGGTGGCTACGGTCTCACCCAATCGGCAGAAACCTCCCCACTTAACACGGGTAGGGATGAATTGTTGAACTTTAATTGTTTGATTGAATGAACCTAGTTGTCGTTAGCATACGACATATTTGGCGACGAGTGGGATAAATTTTTTGGTTAGCTGAAGAACACAATGGCTCATTCTTTAGCTAATTTCGAGATTTTCGATGAAAAAGAGGATTGGACAGAATATGTGACCGTCTACAGGAAAACCGGGCACAACGCGGCGTGCGTAAATATCGAGAAAAGATCGATCGATTTCTTAAAAATGTATTGTTTCAAGCCGACGAAAGGGAACGGTTAGGTCTATTATAGTGGGAACAACTTAAGCTACGACGATAAAACTTGGAGAGCTCAATATCTAGACGCCGACAACTCTGTAAGTGCAACAAAAAAAATTTTCGAAGGGTGCCGCGTTGTGCCCGGTTTTCCTGTAGACGGTCACATATGTGGAACGGTTTAAACATTATTTGATTGCCATGAATGTTACTGATGGTGATTGTAAGCGGGCAGTGTTCCTAACGTGCGTTGGTAGGAACACATACAAAATTCAAGTTCAAGTTCAACTTCATCCCAGATAGTTGTTGAAGAGCTCAGAACTATATTTTCAAAGTTTGGACTACCTGAAACTATTGTAACGGATAATGGCTCTAGTTTTACAAGCCAGGAATTCAGGAAATTTCTCAAGAACAATGGCATTCGTCATACAACTTCAGCACCATATCACCCTGCTTCAAATGGAATGGCTGAATGTGCAGTGCAAATAGTGAAAAAAGGATTGAAAAAGGTTTCAGATGGAAGTATCAAAGAGAGGCTAGCAAAAATTTTATTTGCTTATCGCAACACACCACAATCAACCACAGGGCTTACACCTGCTACATACAATGTTGCTTGGACGAAAGCCAAGAACTCGGTTGGACCTGATAAAACCTCACATTGCTGACAGAGTAGAGCAGAAACAAGAGAAACAGAAGAGTTTACATGATTCACATGCTAGATTGCGTGTTTTTAAAGTTGGTGATCGTGTGTACATGTATGTCAAGAATTATGGATCTGGAAATAACTGGCTCTCAGGATCAATTGTAAAGTGCACAAGACCAGTTTCCTTCCTAGTGAAACTTCAGGATGGGAGGGAGAGGCGTGTCATCAGGACCAGATTCGAATTCGAGCAGCTACAGGTGGAAGTGCATTGGAAGAGAGTGAAACTGGGGATGCATCAGAAGTTAGAGAAAATCAATCTTCAGAAATCTTCATAGACTTACCATCAGCAAACTCATCAGCAGCCACAGAATGTTCATCACCAACTTCTGAGGTTTCAACAGCCACAGCCAATCAAGATAGTTCACCTTCGACCTCATCAGCACAAGATAGCATTCTTGAATCCTCTGCTGAACCAGCCAGGAAGTCGTATCCTCAAAGGAATAGAAGACCACCTCAAAGGTTACAACCAGGACACACGAATTAGTCATGCATCTTAATTTATTCATTTTTTGGTAGTTTTTGTAACCAGTTATTTTTCAATTTGTTTTGTGAACTTGTTTCTATTTCCCTCTAAGAGGGGAGGAATGTGGTATCTAACCAAGACTAGTCTTTAATCATTGCATCATACTTATTACATCATCGTGTGGTTTTGCCATGTATTTAATAACTTGCCATTAGTTATTTCTGTAGTCAGTAATTGAGAGTGTATTGTATCCTGGTGTAACTTGCTGTATGAATTGTTGAACTTTAATTGTTTGATTGAATGAACCTAGTTGTCGTTAGTATACGACAGTTTACTTATTCATCTTTTATGTCAGAGGCATCCCAGTGTACAGTGTTTCCAGCACGCAGGTGTTTAATGAGCTTAAGGGTGCTGCTGTGACATAGCAATGCACGTATCAGATCACTCCACAAAAACCACAAAAATGTCCCACTTGAAAGTCGCAAATAATAATTTTACCGTGGTACCTAGTCAGGGCTTTTTCCTTGGTTAGGATACACCGTGTGGTTATTTCATTAGTTTGGATAGTCCCCATGTTGGCTTACTGTTACTCTGTGTGTTTATTGCTGCGGTGTTTGATATGCCTAAGAGATTATATGCAAGGAAATTATAACTGCTGAGCTTAGGAAATTGCTTTATCAGTCAAGTATGATTGCTACTGCCATATGCAGACAATATATTTTTGATATGGTATTACGGAATTAACACACAGGAAGCTACAATGGTACAAAGAATATATATTCATGTGTTTCCAAGCAGCAAATTGACAACTGGTAGATGAAGCTAGGCTCTCTGTTGCAGATGATATGGTTTGACTGAAAATGATTGGAGTGACCAGTAGCTATCTCCTAGTGTTATCTTATGATAATTGAAGGGGGGGGGGAAATCATCTGGAGTACATCATCAGTCATCAGTGACTTTGTATAGCAGAAACTAAATGTAAATGAAAGAGAGAGAGAAGAAAATACAAAATGAAGCAAAAGGCGTTTTTATGGCCCTATGCTGCTCTTTATTTGTTATTATTGTTATTATTATTGCTATTATTCATATTGTTGTTATTATTATTATTATTACTATTATTAATACTATTATTATTATTATTATTATTATTATTATTATTATTATTATTATTAAGCTGTTGCCATTTTCTCCCTCTTCTTTTCTCTTATTAATTTCTTCACACTCTGACAAGTGTAATAAACGGTTTATACTATGAAAAATAACACTTTTAAAATGTGAAATAACTCCATAAAACAAATTTTTTTTATTGTTATTCATGGAAGCATCCTGGCAATAGGTGGCCTTAGTTTTAAAATGATTTTTCTTTAATAATAGCATGGAGTACGCTTGTAGAAGCCATTCAATGATAGTGTTTGAGACAAGTGTCTTGTTGCTTATCCATCTGTCTGGTACAGTGAAAAAACTACACTTTTAAGTTGTCTGTTCTAAAAATGTATTTCTAAAGCTAAGCTCGCTGAGATTTTGGTTTAATATTTATGTGAAATATCAGTTTTAACAAATAAATTCTTTTTATTTTGTTTTATAGCTATTAAATTTCACAAAATTAGTGCAGGAAATGACAAAGATTGACCCTTTAGGCAAGCTGCTTTTAATATTATAAATATAGACTAGACTATTTTTTGAAATTTAATAGCTTACTAATAATAGGGTTAGCTACATCTGCTTTATTAATAGGAAAGAAAGTGATGGAGTGAAGTATGATGCTGTGGTATCAGAGAGGTTAGGGAGGACATCCAGCAAGGAGCAATATGCCTACTTATACAGGTAATACTGGATTAGATGCAAGTAAAAATGTTAGGTAATAATTCAATTCCTATTAGAACTGACCGTGTGAAAATAGTGAAGACGTATCAGTATGAAGACAAAGATGATGTCTTTGAGAGGGAGCCTTATGGAGCTCTAGTGAAGCCGCTCTTCAATACTGGTAATTAATATATAATTTTGCATAGTATTTTTAGTAGCTACACGATAGTCGTTGTTTCCTTAATTACCCCTACTGAATGTAATTACCCCTACTGAATGTAATTACCCCTACTGAATGTAATTACCCCTACTGAATGTAATGATACTCTACTCATTCAATTTGTGGCAATGCTTTACCAACCCAGCTCAGCTAATTAATTATTCATGAATACACACACACCATCATTGACGTCATTACTGACACACAAGTGTATTATTAAATAGATAGTATGGACAAGTGGATTAAATCACTCAGGCCTAGAAACTGATAGTATTATCACTCATAGAGCTAAAATATTATAATAACCATTATAGTATTGTATAGTAAGTGACGTCCTGATTTGACCTAGTGGTTGTGCCATAATGCAAACATGGAAAATGTGCCAGATAGTTTTGTTCTGCCATTAACTTATCTCTATTTTATTTAACTACAAACTAAATCACAAGATGGTAAATTTCACAATTATTTGTTTGTTTGTTTTCACACAGGTTGACAGTCCAAAACTAATAGCTAATCACGAAGTTCATAGTGAACTTTGTTTACTTAAATTCTTGTTGTCATTGTTTGTTACTGTTGTTGTTCTCTAGATATTCCCTCCTTCTTCTTGTTGGGAGTCCATATTCGTCCTGATGACACACTGGCAGAATTAAACTACATGGATGATGTGTATAGAGATGCTGTCAAGTTCTTTGGTATCTCTAATGCCATCATAATGGGAGACATGAATGCAGACTGTTCCTATCTGTCTCAGACTGGGGAGGCTAGCCTGGATATGACAAAGGATGACAGTTTTACATGGTTAATAGGTAATGAGCAAGATACCACAACTAAAGATTCAACTTGTGCTTATGACAGGTAACTACTATTTCCAACTTTATTATGTCACTGAATGTCCAACAAGTGTCCCATAGAAATGCATTTATGTAAGCAAGAAATTGGCTCAGGGCAGTATTTCCCCTATCACCTGTGTTGTTGACTATTACGTTACATTAAGGTATTAATTCCCTGGTTAAATTACATCATAACGTAATAACACATCATTGTAAGATAAATTTTAATTACTATACTAGTGACCAATCATATTAGCTATCATAGCAATTGATCTATCATTCACAGTGATCTTGCTGAAGCTGTGATTAAGCTAGTTTAATACCATGAGTGTATTTAATCGAGTAAGAACTAGTATTATCGGCCATTTATGACATTACTAGAATTGCAAGTTTTATTTTAATTAAATGGGTAACATTCTTTCAATACATGTACTTTAGGATGATCCTCGCTGGTGACTTGGCCACATATATACCTGTGAACAAAGTTGACATCTTTAAATACAACCAAGCATATGATCTCACATACGAAGACTCCATTGCAGTCAGTGACCATTACCCTATTGGAGCGATAGTACAAGGTCAGTAAGTCAGTGCTAAATCGAGGATAACCCTATCATTGACACTTTATAATTGGTTATTTTATATGCATAAGACTGTAATGTCCAAGATTTTCATTCATTGCAACTTTGAGTCATTTCTATAGTAACTATTTAGCTAGTAGCTTAGTAGCATCAATAAAATCACACAACTTTTCAGCTCCATCAGTTGTGGGGTGAATATGGCACTTGATAATTAATTATCGTTGCTAAGTGACTTGTGTGTAATCAATAGACCATGCAGTCACAGCCGATGACTACATCATACAATACGAAGACAAGTTTATGAGTGACTGCCAGAAGGTTAAAGGTCATCTGGGAGTGGCAGCCTTCAATATTCAAGTATTCGGTACAAAAAAATTTGGCATGAAAAATGTGACGAGCGTCTTGAGCCAGGTATGCATGTAATGTACTGATTAGCAGGGGCTCTTCTAGAAATGTAGTGGCTATGTCCATCTATTTGTGTAGATCGTGCGACGGTATGACGTCATCCTTATCCAAGAGTTGAGAGATTCTACTGAAACCGTTATATTTGAGTTTCTAAATCAAGTTAATAAGTAAGTACTTATTATTGTACAGGCAACTATATCACGTAGGACTTCTTGTTCGTTACAGAATGATTTTAATGTCAAAAAATATTATGACTATGTGTCATTTATTTACAACTGATAGTGGAACAGTGATAGTAGAACTAGTCACACGGTAAACTGAACTTTTGCAATAAAACTGTTGGAAGTAGTAGACAGTACAAAGAAAGATATTGGTGCATATGAAAGTTGTAAAGGAATTTAAAAAAAGGAAAGAATAGTTGAGTATAGCGAAGTCAATTGTACTAAATAAGAAAATATTGTTGTGCAAAGTTGTGTCTAGATGTTTCTGCAGTGAGTCAACTAGTATTTCACCTACACAAAGTGTTGTATTGTATACCCTAAGAATCAATTTATAGATGAAACTTTGTAGAAGTGGATATCAGTCAATGACGCTAACTAGCCTGCTTCCTTTGTATAACAGAAGGTTTGTAAAGTTTACTTACACCCACAATAAAAAAACATTACTGAAATATAATAGACATTTCATTTGAGGTTTCAACAGGCAATTCTGGAATACACGGTTAGGTCTAAGTTCCAAGGTGTATATGTTTATTTCTCTAGGTTCATAGTCCCATAATGTACCATGCAGATGCATTCACATTTTCACTGCAATACATTGCCAAAATATTATACCCACATGTTAGCTGCATCAAATAATTATAATGTTGTAATAATTGTTGTTGTTTTTATTCAGGGATGCTAGCAATGAAGGTGTGACTTATGAAGTAGTGGTATCAGAAAGATTAGGCCGCACCACGAGCAAGGAGCAATATGCATTCATGTACAGGTGAGAGATCAATATAGTAATGATGTGCTAACATACATGCCTGCTACATAAGTCTAATGATGTCCAATGTCACTTGTAGGACTGATAAAGTTCAGATTCTGGGATCTCATCAATACGATGACTCCGCTAGGGATGCGTTTGAAAGAGAACCTTTCTCAGTACTCGTGAGGAGTATAGAATTGGGTAAGGACTAATGCTACTTAAATAAGTGATACCGATATTTTCAGCAATGGTTAACCAACTGATAGTGATGATGATGTGATACAATCATTCTTGGTTAAATAAAAGACATGCATATGTGTATATCAACCTGTATATGTGACCGTCTACAGGAAAACCGGGCACAACGCGGCGTGCGTAAATATCGAGAAAAGATCAATCGATTTCTTAAAAATGTATTGTTTCAAGCCGACGGAAGGGAACGGTTAGGTCTATTATAGTGGGAACGACTTAAGCTACGACGATAAAACTTGAGAGCTCAATATCTGGACGCCGACAAACTCTGTAAGTGCAAAAAAAAATTTTTTCGAAGGGTGCCGCGTGTGCCCGGTTTTCCTGTAGACGGTCACATTATATAACACTTGAAACTTGCCCTAATAGTCTATGCAAGTTTCAGGCATACATTTTACTGTTGATAAGGGACAAAATTAATTAGACATTATGATAGGAGGTTGGTGGTTTTTAATTATAGCTTGATTACCTGTATGATAAATTTATTATAAATTGTTGCAAGCATCCTCTGCTACAATTATATATTCTTCCTTCACCTTACTGATATTGAATTATTGTTATTTTAGAGATTTTTTTCTCAATTAATTATAAATATGGTCTGAATAAAGTACCAAGGTGTGGAAGCCTCAGTGTCCATTATACACTAGCTAACTATTACAAAATCATCTCACACCAAAAGAATAATTATTGGCATTCTATTTATCAATATAGCTTGAGCAATTAAAACGATACATGTAAAGTGTTACCTTCCATAAGAGAAAGAAGCTAACTAGACCAAAGACCACTCACGGTACTTACATATTTTTCTACCAAAACATCCACTTTCAGCACTCCATATGACATCCCCAGCTTAAAGCAAAACTACTTCGTGACAAGCAAGAATTATTTGCTCATATGATTACCTGACAATACAGGTACTGGGGCATTACCCACAAAAAACTAGTACCTGTAATGGGTGAGTTGAGGCTGACAGCTTTTGTGTTTTCTAAAAATCAGCCCAAAATTTGAAAAAGTAGCACAATAAAAAGTCTTAAATCTTTGTTCTGAGTAACTTCAATACCTAATCAATGGTATTGTCAGTAATCTCCAAAATCAGAGCGTAACACAGACTGATAGGACGACCTCTACAACTCTCGCACATGCATGCTGAGAGCTAATAGCAGATTCCAATTATAAGTACATAGAATACAAAAGTTTTAAGAACAATTGTAATTCCATCTTTTCTATCAGATATTCCAGAACCTCTTCTCATTGGTCTCCATTCCAAACCATCAGATGTGGTGGGGGAACTCAACTACATGGTGGATGTCTATGACGATGCATCAAGGCACTTTGGGGAATCTAGTGCCATCATCAATGGGAGACATGAATGCAGACTGGCTCCTATCTGTCCCATTCCCGATACAACATCTCAAACTGGTCACTGACCAACGTTTCTCTGGCTCATTGACACCAGTTTTGACACCACCACGAAATCAACGAACTGTGCCCTATGACAGTTTGTCAGTCGTCAGTAGATTGCAAATGAGTAAGCTGATTTTATTAAGGAACTTGAGCTTGTTGACTTCACAGGAAAGGTGATCAAGTGTCCTCCTGAATAATTGTTGTTGACTCATTATGCTATAAAAGGCTGATGTATGTACAAATCTGCTACCATTCAAGAAGTTTTTTACCTGATCATGCTATTGTTATGAAAATCTCTAGTTAGTATAGGCTAGTCCAAATATAGAAACCTCTCAAAAAATCACATTTTTGCCCCTGTTGTTATGAAATTAATTTATCTCAGAAGTCTCACTCTCAAGTTATTTTGAGGGTCTATTTTGGGGGGGTGCTGTTTTGTATGTGTCTTTGAAATATTTTTCTCAAGGTTCATAGTAGCAGGTCCAATAGCTGATACATTCTTCCTAAAGCTGTGAGCATTTCATTCAGTATGACCTGGCTTCCCATGTCTCATGAAGCTGCTGAAGACGTCAGTGACCATTATGCCAATAGAGTTTGGTCATGGGAAAGGGTTTGTGTGGTGTTGTGTGTATTCGTGGGGATAGAGATGGTCATTCAAGGTGTGTGTGTGTGTGTGTATGTGTGCAGTATGTCACTTGATCCGTTGAAGTACGTACTATATTGCACATGTGCAATTTGTTAGCATTAAAATTTAGTTTGCAAGAATACACTAATGTTTTGCTCACGCATGAACATAACCCATTGCACTCAATCCTCCCATATTCTTCTGCCTCCATTATGAGCATTTATCAACTGGAAACCCTTAAACACTTTAAAAATCAATAATGTTCCTCTCAGAACAACACACAAACTTATTCAAGAACAGAAATTGTAGTTACCAGTCACAAGTGGATTTCCTATTATCCTGCACTTCTATGTAGTGTATAGTTGGTAAAAATCTGTGATTACCAAAACTGTAAAGGAAATAGGAGAAAGGAGCCTCTCGGCACATAGTTGAAGAAGATAAGTTAGATCTAGTGAAGTCTATTGCGATTTTTAAGCTTATGCGAAGCTTGTGCCAGGTTAATTCTGCAAGTGAGTCCCCAACATTTGACTACAAAAAATGACTTGTATTTACCACCCTGAGATTCTATTGATGGATAAAACTTGCTATGGAGCAAGCTAGCCTGCTTTTCTCTTGTTATGTTTGTATTGACAGTTACAGGCTTCATTACTGTAAACTTTACTCTGCCCTCACAATGCAGTAACATTGCTGAAATCTATTAGACAATTTTATTATCAGTTAAATATGAGCAGGTCTTGCTTGCAAGGGTACCCAGACAAGATCGACCTGTATACTAAGACTACTTCCTACCCCTATAGCTATATAATGTTATATTATATTATATATAAGTATTCCTTTTTAGAAAAGTGCTTGTCAGACGTTTGCACCAATTTTGCCGGTAAAAAGCAAGAGCTGTGAATAGTTGCCATGGTGAATATCTCACATGATGTTGGAACCTAGAAAATTAATAGAATTAGTACTCATTTTATTAGCATCCAAAGAGTGTGTTTTATGGTGTTCTTTTATTAGAATTATTTACTGCACTGATAGTAAATTGTATATCTGGTATGCAATTATTGTGCAAGCACTGAATTATAAGATAATAGACTTTCCATTATTTAATTCATAAAATGAATGTCCCTGCTATTTATAGTACTTCATTTACTTAGATGGCACTTAAGCAAGTCATTAGTTAGATTCTTCTGTCAAAACTAAATTTTGTTTTTGGTTGCAAATATGAAATAGGCAAAAGACTTTAATCATACGACTAAATTAGTTTGCTAGACAATAGCAAAGTGCGAGTTTTGTGCTTTGTGAACTCACTCAATCAATCTAGCTAGCTACCCATGGCTTCGCCTCAGTGATAACAAAGAAGTCATGAGATAAGTGAGCCAATACAACTAAATTAGCTTGCTGGACATTAATTCATTATTCAATTCCTATCAGCATAATTTATACTACAACATAATTGATTTACTACATACAAAATTAATGAAGAGAATTGTTGTTGTAACTGTGAGATGTCCTGCTGTACTAATCAGACTATGAAGTGAACCTGCAACATATCAACGAGGTGATAAAGGTTGATAATACTTCCTACACGTCTTCGCCCTAAATTATCATTTTCCCTGATATATAACCTATCAGCTCAGTTTTATCGCAAGATGGTACCTCACAGGTTCAGTTATTTTATTTTCTCTCTTTCATTCTCTAGGTTTCAAAATCAATAATTAATTGAAATAATTGAGGGCCTCCATATAAGTGATCTGATAGAGTGGAGAACTATAATCATTAGCTAGATTCTATATTGTATGACTATGATAAGTAGCTACATTCCATATACATACTATTTTGAGGATAAGGAGATGGTTTTGGAGACGCTGCATCAGGTGGCAACAATCCTGTAATTATGATTTAATTGAATCAGGTGGTAACAATTATACAATAATGACTCATAAAATGTGACAAGGCTCTGGGAAAAGTACAACTGGGGCCCAAAAAAAATTTTTATTGTTTATTTCAGTAATACAAAGTATCTAGTGACTGATACCTTACTTTCTATTTAAGGCCATCCACTCTCTGAAATACAACACTTTGAAAGGCTGAATTAGCTATAAAAACCATTAATCCATAAAACAAGTTTCAAATCATTTACTTTAGTTTGAATTCAATTGCCAAGTTACATATAAGAGGCTGGTTTGACCACTTGCAAACCGAATTCAGCTTTTAAACTTTGTCCAGAGGTGAGATGAAGGTTTAAACAAAGAAGAAGAAGAAGAAAATTCCAATATTTTGACCTAAACCTAACATTTTTGGCTGTTATACAAAATTTGGCATTGAGCCAAGTTGTATTTTTCCCCAGGACATGTCACAAATGTTTAGCAATAATTTTGCTTTGTAAGTTTAAGATTTGTAGCATTCTCTGCTCATTAGACAACATAGCATGGCTTATTGTTATAAATAATTGATGTTATAGCTACAATCTTACCAATCCATTGATAATAAGATTTACTTTGTTCATCGAAATGGGAAACACTGGAATCTGCAATAACAGAAAGCTACATAAGACAGCCAAAGAAGAGAATCTCACACATTTAAAGAACCAAGTGTGCTGCCTCCCAACAACTCTAGCGATAATGCTGTGATCATGGACCTAACAATTAACAAGGTAGGCCAAAAAGATAGCTTCACACTGACTCTCTCCCATGCACCCTCCACCTAACTTCTGCTCTTACTGATGCTAAAAAGGTAATAATAAAATTAATCTATGCACTTGCAATTTCATTAGTCTAGCAGTAAAGCACACGTACAAAACTAGTAGGGGCAACAAAATTACTTGAAGTGACCATATAACCAATAATAATTAGCATTCATAAGCTCTTACTTGTCTTGCCTGCACATACATACATAAAATAGCTATAAATCAATAGTATGAAAGATGGATGCTTTCATCATGAGCACAAAGTAGTCCATGAAAGTGTATTTATGTCAGGATTCATTAGAGCGTTCTTTTATAAATCTTACATGGATTCTGTTGAAACAAATCAGTATCATCTATTTCCTCTGGCAATTCTTCTTCTAAGCCTACACACACAAGTGAATAAAAGCTATTTCAAGTGACAAAAATTATACTACTACTAGTGGTGTGCTTGAGCACAAATGGCGAGCGAGCCTGATAGCTAGGTAACATAAAATGTTACTATTTTTAGCTTTCTTCATGCAAACACTATAATAGCAGTTATGACATTTGATTACAGCAAACAAATACAAAATCACTCTCTTACCTGATTAATGGTAACTTTTGTAGTATCAAACATCAACCATTCTGATAATCTCAATCACCAGTAACTCTTGAACATTTTAGCCAACAAATATGGAATTACTACTTACCTCATTCTTGAGTATTGATAACTTCTGTAGTATCAAATTGAAGTTACTTTGACCATCTGAATTACCTTGAATTCTTGACAAGCTCTCACCTACAAAAACAAAAGACAATCAATTTTAGCACACAAAAACAAAATTACCTTCTTACCTCATTTTCTTGAGCAGTGGTAACTTTTGTAGTACCAAATTTGAGCCAATCTGACTATTTGAATTTACCAGTCACTGTTGACAAGCTCTTAGCTCAAAAAAGAAAGGCCCGAGTTAATTTTGCATATTTACCTTACAAATATGGAATTACGTACTTACCTCAGCTTCCCTCGAGAAGTCGTAGCTTCCTTAGCATTAATACTACGGCATTCTGACTACCAACGGCTCTTGACAACCAACAACGGGCACTCCGTATCCCCCATAAAACGGCGAAGTTTTGAAATTAAGTCTGGAAAAGGGTCTTCAATGCCATAGTAACCGGTCGAATCAACTTTTTGTTTCTTGAAAAGCAAGCATTTTCGCAGGAATTTTCTCACACTTTGGAGCTTAAGTATAAAGTAAGGCTTGCTTAATGCTGTCGTTTCAGAATAAACTGGGGTCAAGCCTAAAAAGCCGTGTTTTTTGGAGAAAAAAGTTTCCCGCGCGCGCGTTTAAAGGGCATACGTACCATCCCACATACATATATACCTATAACATATACCCGATTTTGCATTATCCACCCCTAATACTGTCTCGCTCGCTACGCTCGCTCGCCAATAACATAAAAATTTCCATATAAATGTGTCAGTATTTTTCTTGACTCAATTTCACTTTCAACACCAGATGTGTCACAAATTAAGTCTCGCATTAGAAATAATGGAAAATACTGGCAGTTTGTGTTGCAAACTTTGTAATAATTCTATTTGTAGCAAATCTGTTATTATCAGCTAATCCAAATTCTGGAATAAGAATTTTAAAAGTGCTGCCAAATTAAAAAAAAATTCATATACAAGCAAATTAAGAGAATGCCAGTCAAGATTGATTAATCTAATCTTAACATCAGGTAATGGTTGCCACATACATGGATACTTGGGATTACTTGCTCCGTCCTCAGGTTCATCCATGCCTGTATATAATAATGCATTGATTAGACACACAGAGGCAAACAAAATACCAGGAACCCTAAATTTGTCTTACATTCAATTGTTCTCTTTCTAGTTGGTACATCTTTATCTATAACAGAAAATATATAGAATCAGTAGCTAGCTATATAGAAACAGTATCAGATAAATTGATAGCTAAATAATTCACACACATTTATTTTCACTATACACATAGTAACTGTCTCAATAGAATAGTGCATTTCATTCATAGTAGCTAATATCTGTCCATTTTTAGTTTGAAAATTTATACATAAAGTCAGAATTAGCTAGTTTAAAGAAAAATTATACTTATGAAATTTATCACACTATAAATGTTTAAATAAACTCTGTGTCTCCCAATTACAATTCTTTAGCATATTTATGCTATCATAAACTTGAATTTATCAGGCAATCATTTTAACTTATAGATACTAGTGTGGTTTTTTAAATGAGAAACTCCCTACTGTATACTAATTGTTTGTGTAAAAAGTAAATATATCTAGCTTATAAAATTGATTATTTTCTTCCACTGGCCACTTTAAGGAGACCAAAAAATGTTTATCATGAGGTAAAAGTGTGTCAAGTAACTGCCATGTTTTTCGTTGGGAGATTAAGAGTTAAGCTTCAACTGACAGAAGTTTAATTAAATTGGCTTTTATTTTCTATTATTTACTTAACTATACAAAAGAAGAGTTTCCATTGCTTCAATTTTTACCTAACTTCATTGCACATTGCTTATTACTTATCTTCTTGCCTGTTACTTCAAGATATCCAAATCCACTGACGTGGCAAGAATATGTGCCATAATTCTCAACAGTGACCTTGTCTATATGCAATACGTAACGAATCTCTTTCCAAAGTTTGTAATGTATTTGGCGAGTGTTTCTAGGAAGAGGCCCATTATTAAATAACCAGAAAGAATTCTTACTTTTAGTGTGGCATGTAAATTTTACATTCTTTCCATGAAGAGCTGTGTTTCAAAAAAATAAAAATTGTCGTAATGATAGACTACCTCTATTAATTAGTTATGATAATTACTATTACCATTTATTGCTTACCTAAATTTACCACACCTACGTATGACTGAGTGTGACAGAAGTACCATCCTTCATTATATGGCTTCACACTCGAGATCTTCAGGACATGAAGCTTGGTATCATTTTCTGTCTTCGTGAAAGTCTTAACATTGCTAGGCGGAGAACCGCCATAAACATACCAGTTGGACAATGTGAATCTTTTTTCACAATAAAATTCTGCTGTCTGCCCAATTTGTGCCACCTGTATCATCGGTTTTACCAGTGTGAAATGATAGCCTAGAAAAGTTATTATCTCGATTATGTATTTTGTGGAGATCAAAGCAACATCAATTTTATATCATTTCAATTGAAATGTCACAATAGGATAGGACCTTTCCATTATCCCCACAAGTAATCCAAGAATGGTGATTAATCAAGCAAAGTATCTTTAAGAAATGTACTCATACTCTGCTAATATCAAAATCAATTGACTTCATTATTTCTATAGACAAACTATTTACTTAAGTGCCCTTTTCAGAGTATGTTTTATGACATATCCTTACCTCTGTCACTGGATTCTTCATCGTAAGCATTCAGTTTTTCATCTAATATAACATAACCAGACTATAATTAGCTAAGATCATAAACAATACAGTATATACAAAGTTAGAAGAGAGGATGTAATAATTTGATGAAGAGCATGATGCATCAACCAAGCATAATGTGTAATCTAGGAGATTCTTAACCTAAGGATATGAGTGGTTATATATGCAGGCAGTCTTTGATTCGACGAATGTTTAAGATACTTTGGAACATGCTTGTCAAAATTAATGAGTGCAGCAAACTCTCAATAGTGGCACCAAGTGACTACAGCTATAGTTCAAGGTTCATTTTGTGTATGGTACTCATCATTCTCAAGACGTGTTTGAAACCGCAACATTTATATTTCTTAAAGTTAAAAATAATTAACTGAGCAAACTACTATAGCTAATTGTTTCATAATGTATATGTGCAGTGCCAAAAAAATTTTTTAATGGGTCACAATAGAAAATGTCATCATTTTTTTTTTTAATAAAGTTGCTAATTTAAGGACTAAGTGCTTGTGCTGTACAAAGCATGAAGTATAGTCCCATATAATGTTTTAAACAATGTTTTAAACTTCAAGACTAATCAATCAATCTAGTATACATCATAAATAGCTACCAGTTCACAAAAAAAAAAAAAAAAAAAAAAGCAAAATGCTGGATCTCTAGCCTTGCACAGGTAATACTACCTGGAAGCATGACTGAGCATAAACTCACCAGTTACTTTTAGCCATTTTTCATCTTCTCCGACACAATTATAGACACCTTTGTCACTCATTGTCACCCGTCTAATTATTAAAGTGCTAATATATTTATTATTATTCCTCTTTTGAATAACTTGAACATTACCTCGCGAAGGACTGCCATTGACTTTAACCCAGTGTGTCTTGCCGTATGTAATACAGTTCAGTTCAATTGTGTGACCAATGACTGCTACAAGTATTGTACTACTAGGCGCTGGCACCCAAGAAAAAGAAAAAACAAAACAAAATAATTGCTACACACAGAAATTTATTCCTATATATTAAAGTCACATATAATTTTAATAGTATTAAATGTAAATAGCACACTATTTGTGTACTGCACATGTCTTCTTACTTTCAACATATTGACAAAAGAAACAGTAGCAGAGATAATCAGCACAAATCTTATACATACTGTAGCAGCTGCTTTGTGTTTTTATACTTACTAGTTACAAGAACTTCAACCTTTGATAAATATTTACACACATATTTTCCTGTGTTCTCAGGATTAACTTTGTGAATTGTAAGAATGTTTAAAGTGACATTGCCAACCTCTTCTTTCTCAACTTCTGCATTATCTGGTAATGGTCCACCATTAAACCTCCAGAATTCTTTCTCATGAAACTTACAATAGAAGATAACCGTTTCTCCTAGTAATGCAGTCCTTGAGGCGTTATTGACTCCTAAAAGAGATATAAAGTGATAGATGCAGAGAAAGGACAAAGGAGGGAAGGGAAGTGGGGTGGGGTGGGGGTGGGGGGGGGGGGGGGGGGGGGGGAGAAATGGTTGTCAATAATTGGGGGGGGGGGGGGGGGGGGGGGGGGGGAGAAATGGTTGTCAATAATTGATACACTATGTAAATGTATTACATATTATTATTTGAATTCACACAAATTTTAGGTACTTAAAGAACAATAATTGCTTCATGTGACATTTTAATAGTGTTTTTTTCTTTGATAAGACACTTAGTTGTGAAGCACTTTGAAACATTCTTGATTCTTAACACTCATAGAGAGTTTATTAGCTCTGTGGCCACACAAGAATAACCCACCATCCAACTCCTTGGGTGACAAGATGCTTGAAAGAGTTTCTGGCTGCAGCATATTACCTAATAAAGAAACAATACCTGAGATAAACCAATTAAAAATTTGTTTCTAAATTAAAAAACAAGCTTTTCTGTGAGCTAACAATTTTGCTTGTAGTTCTTTACACTTTTATTTTAATAATTTCATTACCAGGGTTACATGAGGAGAAAAAAACTGTTAAACTTTCATTCTAACTTCTCTATTAATATAGCTATGATTGACCATATATAACGAACTTGTTGCATTTCTTTGTTAGTATCTCAAGACTGGACGCATTCAATATAGATCCAGTGTTATGATAATATTACTAGTAGTAGTAGCAGTAGTAGTGATAGTAGTAGTAGTAGCAGCTACATTGTTATAGTTACCATCATCAATATCAATTACAAGCTGTCAGAAATAAAATCAAGGTGACTAACTGTAATGTCATTATACATCAATGATCAGTGAAGTATTTGCTATCTAGCTCATTCTGTCACCTCTCCAATATGACACAAAAATCCATGTCCTAAGTAATATCATTGTGGTAATCATAAGTCTGAAATATAACTTTACCCTACTAAAGACGCCGCTAGCTTTACTCTACTCTAATTAATCAAGCGCCCTCTAATAATGACTTTCAGCATGAAAATAATAGTTAGGCGCTGCCTCAGAGGGAACTACCGTTTTTAGGGCTCCTCAGGCCATAAGTAGCGGTCTCGCTTCGCTCGGGACGCTACAGCCTAGTCTCGCGGCCAGACCCTTTACCTAATCGCTCCGGGGTCTGGCCCGCGAGACTATCTACAGCCTAGGACTCTCAAGACCCTAAATAATAGTTAGACGCTGCTTCAGACGTCCCGAACGCAGCGAGGGCGCTACACTTAGGGCCTGAGGGACCCTAAAAACAGTAGTTAACGACTGCGCGCACAAAAACTACAGTAGCTATGTAATAGTTAGAGCATACGCGCTTAGGTACTGGTGGATTTAGTGCACTGAAGCCCAAGGGCCGTAGGCCCGAGGGCTTTGTGCACTAAATCCACCAGTACCTGAGCGCATGCTCTAACTATTTTAGAACCGGTTTACCCAAAGCCGGCCCAGTTTTCCACTAGCAACTTGGTTTATCAGCATTTTCGCACAAATATGGCGGTGTCAAGCGAATTTCCGGCCCAAAATTAAAATTCAATTAAAATTCAATTGAAGCACACCTGGCAGGTTTACTTTAGCATTGTAGCTGCCAGCTGTTATCTCCAGATCTAAATCTACCCTGGGCTGCTCTGCTCGTGGTAAACAGTTAAGCAGCTAGCTATGGTAAATTCCTGCGGTATGAGCGGTCAGCAGGAGAGTTGGTCAGCAGGAGAGTTGTCCGAACTAGGGCTGGTCCCTATAGGTCGGATATGAGAGGGTAGTAGACCCTCTCATATCATATCCAGGCCTCACACAGCTTTATCCGGCCTATTCTATTAAACTCAAACTCAAAAATAGCAATACCCCAAGGGTGGTTAGTATGCACAGTTTATATACCTAAAGGCAAAAAATAGTGCACACTTACCAAGTTAGTACACCTAGTAACAATATAGCAACGGGTTCTAAGTTCTAAATAAACTCTGAGGCAGCGCTTAACTATTATTTAGAAAAGAGCGTGACTAAGTCAATTTGATTGGCCCGTTGCTTGAATCTAATTGACTTAGAATCACGCCCAGCAGCACATAGAAAACACTTACCCTCGGCTATTGTTGCGACTTGTTGCCAAGAAATATAGTTTTGAAAATATTTTAGTTTTTTTACCGCCATTGTGAAGCTGTGATAAATTTTGATGCTACAGCAGGGAGCCTTCGAGTTTCTAAATCCTGCAAATGTCCTTGGTACTGCACTCTAACTTTTTTAGAACAGAAGGATATGCTAAAACTGTTTTACAGTCATGGAACTGAAGTAGCCAACGAGTATACCAAAATTGTGACCGCTCATCTTACCTGGGTGAACCTTGGCGTCATTAACAATGACAAAGTGTTTAGTTGCATTAATTATGAGTGGTTTTAAATCAATGTTTTTGTTTTTTTGTTTTTGTTGTTGTTTTTGTTGTTGTTTTATATCTTTCGTGTACCTTTGAGTGCACTGACCAGGCTTTTCAACACTAGCGGTATTGTGATGAGGATTAACTATGTCGTAGTGCTCGGTATTCTTCGTAAGGAAAAAGCCACACACATCGAACATAGTGTCAACTAATGATTGTGCACAGTGTTCTCCACCTGTCTCCCACAATAATTCTTCCTCATCGTTAGCTGAACACCAAGGTTCACCCAGGAAAAGAAGCTGCAATATTCAGTAAATAGCCAGTCAGAGTTGTAGCTAGCTAGAAAAATGAATGGAGAATTTCTTCTTCTTTTTCCTACAACAATAGAAGATTGCCGGTTCCCCTAGTAATGCCATCCTCATAGAGAAAGAAGGATAGAGAAGAGAAAAACAATTGTGTTTTTTCTAGTATTTAGTCCATAATTTGTTATTGATATATAGCTATAGAGTAGTAGAATCAGAACTTCACGGCAACTTCATTCTTAAATGTAGTGTGCAACTTTTAAAATGAATGAGGTGTATCTTGTGTCCACTGTGACTAAATGTACCCACCCACTGCAGCATCATACTTCCCCTTGCTCCTTCCACCTTCCTTTGAAATTTGTGTCTTTGGAGTCTCCTTGCTGGTGATTATTACTAGATAGAGAGTTCACATACTTGCTCTAAAAGCCACAGTTCAACATTATATTTAATCTTCTAGGAAGGACACTAATCAGGAAATGAGAGTTTAATTAATAAGGGAAACAAAATGAAACAAAATGATGACGAATTAAATTCAGTCCAATACCCTACAACCATCATACTTCATGACATGCTGATATTGTGATAATGTATTCTGTAATATGTTGTATTTAATCACTGTCTGCATTACATATCTATACCACCACCTACCAGAAAAGAAGGCATTATTACAACACAATATACATGATGGAGTAAGTTTAGAATGCAAAAACACGACTCCTAGCTATAGCTATTTCAAATGAAATTTTAGTTCAACCCGGTAAAGTGAGGTTGACTAAAGATACCGAGTTAGAAAGGCGATATCCCTAAGTTAATGAAGTATGATTTCCGGTTAAGCCTGATAAACAAAGATCTAGTGCTCCCTTAATATTTTATTATTTGTTGCCACATAAAATTCTATCAGCATAGAATAAACCACAAGCTATGTATCTAGTTGGCTACAAATACTGAAAATCATAGACACTAGGATACTACCTAGCTAATTGCAATAGCTTTGTGCCTTTGCTGTAATGAATAATTATCACATAAAAAAATAGCATCTTTTCAATGCCATTTAAATACTGTAATTTGTATTATTGAGTAACATAAAATCATTAGACACAAGTTTTCTTAAATATTTCTACAAGAGTAATTAGTTTCTATTCTAATTAGAGTGTGAAATTATAAGGAGCACAATAATTATGCCCTTCATCCACAAAGAGTTGTGCTAATATAAACACATCCATTATAGTTCTACCCAAAATAATAATATCAAAAAGAAAAAGACTTGCAAAGGATGAGAGCAAACCACAGTAGAGCTGGAATCTATAAAAATAAAAATAAAAATTTCAAACAGTAATTAGTACTATTCCAGCAACAACTAGTATAATAATTAATCAATAGTAATAAAAAAATGTACACATAATAAAAGACCAGAAGTACTAAGTAAACAATTTTCATATTATTATTATTGCAGCAATTGTAATTGCTACACCAACAAATGAATTGCGATATTCTTCGTTGATCATCAATATGCTATTTTAATATCTATTTTCTTAACCAGGTTTCTCAACAATAGTAAAAGATAAACTGGTAATCAATGTGCATCAAACAGATCACTTACATATATGGAAATGTTTCCAACGATCCTTATCACTGGGTTCAGCAATTCCTGAATGCATACAACATTTAAATGAAATAATTGATAGAAAAAATCATTGTTGTTCAACGCAGTTACTATAGCAGGGGCAGAAGCAAGTTGGCTGCATGTATATTAGCTATCCTATATTTACAGTTACAAGACTGGTGTTTAATAATCATGTCATCAACTAAATAAAAAAAAATAGAAGCCAATTCTGGTCTCCTTTGAAATAATGATGGAATTTTAGAATATACACTCATTTATATGTCCTATTGTATTCACTTTAACCCGTCACGATGTCGGAAAGGAATGCTCATTTCAAAACAGGTTTAAGATGTTAAATCTTCATGCTTACCAACCACCAGATTGCCTTTCTCTGTCCTGTGACAAGAATAAGCTCCATCATTTTGTTCCTCTATTTCAACTATTGTTAGTACATGGTGAAACTTCTCTGCAATGCTGAAGGATTCATTCTTTGTGTTAATTGGTAGTGAAGGTTTTCCATTAAGCTTCCATTGTATCTCTTTACCCAATGTTTCACATGTGAGGTTAATTGTCAATCCTTTCATAGTAACTAAATGAAGAAAATCATGAGAGTACTTTTTTTCTTTTAATAGGTACCAAGTGACTATGGCTTGGCATATCAGATTTAATACATTAGATAAACCCATCTGTATGTTTTTATACTTCCCATATCTTGAAGTTATTGTACAACAGAAGCATGTTCCAGACAAACCAGACACATACTTTTGTAAATATGTTAAAAATTACGTAGCCTTGAATTGCTTGATGACAGCATTGCCATAGCAAAATTAATTATTGAAACAAATATAGCAGATAAGCATAGGTTATAGGTTACCATGGAGCCAGCCACCAACCCAAGAAGGAAGAAGAGAAGAATTTAGACATACAAAGAAGTGATGAAAACATGTCAATGTTGACGCTTAGAATTGAGTGTGCTAGGAACTTCCTGTCTTGCATGTGGTGTATTTATAGTTCTGTTTATGTGGTTTCATCAGTCTGCATTTCGGTCATGTATATTAGTGCTTGTCTTCTGTGCATGTATAGTTATACAAATTTACCTGCCTTGACCCACACAGCAGCTAGCTACAGACTCTGGTGACAGCGGACTGCCTACCCCCACATTATAATATTAGCTATTGCAAATAAGTTTTACATATGATTGCAAATGAGCAGTTCTTGGGGCGTGTTCTGCTCCTCTCTAGGGTGTATTCTGCTACAGTAAGTTTGTGAGACCAAACTGTGTCTTGCTGCATTCAGATTGCATTACAGTTCAAAGCAGTAAATAATTAAATTTCCTTACACGATACAAGAAAGGATCGAAACAAATTTTTTCTGCTTAGTGGAATATAGGATGGGTCACCCACCAAGCAAACACAAAAATATGAGAGTCAAAGTACAAAATGACATACATACATTCACTTACTGATATTAAAAAGGCAAAAAAAAAAAACCACAATTTTTTATTAATCCTGATAATGTATCGCTGCTCACCAATTACTCCCAAGCATAAAAAAAAAAGATAAATCTTCCCTTAACTAACGCTCACCTGAATCAACCCTTCCAACTTTCGAGTATGAATCACAAATATATGCTCCATGATTATGGAAGCCAACTTTTTCTATCCGCAAAATGTGGTAAACTTGGTCGTCAATGCTCTGTAGCCAGGTCTCAGCATTGCCTGGGAGACTCTTATCATTAAGTAGCCACAGGGAACCATTTAACTCTTGTAAGCAGTTAAACTGCGCAAATTCACCAACCTTAATTCTTTGCATTGAGGGATAGACCATTTTATATGGTTGGCTGACTGGTGGGGCATAATTAGCATTCATTGTCATGGTAACATAATAATTTAGAAAAAATGTATATCTGTACAATCAAATTTTAGTTGCAGTCCTATGACTTCATATTCTTGCTAAACAGATACAGCGAGTGCATGCAATAATTTTATTATAGCAAATAGTTATTAATCTAGTAATTGGCATTGATAAGCAACAAAAATTAAATGATCAGGTAAGCATGCTACAATGTTTATTTATTCTAAAAGCACACACAAAATGATCTCCATAGCATCAGTGCTGCTCTAAAAGTTCATTTCTCATTGTTTTCAATAGTGTCTTTACATCCAACTGTGATTGCTACTGGCTCTCCAACTACCAGTGTTAAGCAAACTTTCTAACAGACTGTATTATTCCTTTTCTCCTTCAAATCACTCTCCACTAAAAACCTGAACTGAAAAAAAATGGGGATGGGCCCACTACCTCAAGTTTGCATGAGATTAGCTGTAATGATTAAATTTTAACTTCATAATTTCCAAGTGTGATTTTTTTTTGTTGATAACCCGTTTATTTTCATAAAACCGGGCTAAGTTGCTCAAAAAAAAAAACGGTCCATTAAGAGCAGTCAATATACTTACTTCATAAGGGTATATTCAAGATCCAACACTAGACAAACATCTATTATAAAGTTTGAATATCGTCATAAATCTTACCATCAACTGGAGATGACTCTGCTTCTTCCAATGTCTCCTTTATATCTATATCACGATAAACAATGAATCAATAAATTATATTGCAACCACTACCTTAAAATGACTGTTATTTACAAACAGAAGTGAGTAATAATTAATAGGCTGACAAATAATGTTACCCTGAGCTGACCTGGCCAAACCTGACCTCTATACACCACAAGTATAGAACAATTCTTTGTTGATGTCAGCCAAAATTACTCCCTCAAAGAAATTCATAATTATACCAGTACTTTTCTAACTGTATGAATTGAATGTACAAATAATTGGCTGTGGTAGCAGCCCTGGATTAACAATGCTATTTCCCCGTAAGTTTCCCTCTGGCATTGTATGCAGGACTGGGTATCGGTTATCAATGATGTGATAATTCCGAAAGTTTGCAAAGGTAACTATGGTAAATGCTAAATAATTTCTTTTTCACTCAAAGCTTCACTTTATGATAGGCATGGTTATCAGTAACAATTCCTCAAATGTAGTGGTCTAACTATTACTTAATAAAAATCGAACTGGTGTAGCTAAACATTAATTATATATATATTATATATATATATATATATATATATATATACACCTTTCACTTGTAGAAATCCAAATCCATACCTGTGACAAGTATAAATACCATCATTACCAGAACTGACATTGAATATTATTAATTTATGGTGGAACATATCTCCAACACTGGTGAAGGATGTGTGGGTATTACTAGGGAGACTTTTATTATTAAAATTCCACGACACATCTGCCCCATAAGATCGACAGTAAAATCGTAACGTCATTCCTATTTTTAATTCTAGACAAATATAACAAACAAAAAATATTGAACTATTACTTAAAATCAAACTTATTGTCAATTTCTGTTATTTCCAAACTATTTCTTTTTTTTTTCTCAGATAGTTATTTCTTGGGTTCAATGGGCATCAGATTTAATTGACATGTAAGTGAAGTTTGAACAAATTCTAGTCAATGATTGGTATGTATATCTATGTATCTGCTCTCATTTTTCTGAACTGTCTGAGCCTTTCTTATACCCCACCTCTCCTTTCTTCAGCTCTTCTTCTAGAGTCATGGAGACTCCTTTTCCACAAGTGGTGTAAAAACAACACTACTCCGGTTTATCTAGTTTAGTAATTACATATTATATGTAATATTATGAAATCAATTCCTCATATTTAAAGCTGGTGCTCATAAAAAATTTGTGGTGGAGTTTGTGTGAACAGTTCCATTTTAACAGCCATGGGCTTTCCCGTTCATGCCCTCAGTAGATAAAAGAATAAAAGAACATATCTCCAATTAAGAATGTGTTGTGGTGAGGACCACAGGTAGAGTACAAGTTACTAACTGAAGGAAGAAAAGGCAAGAAATTTTTTCCATAAATACCAACCAATTTGATAATGATGTTTAATTTTAATGACAATGATTTGTATAAATTATATTGAGAAAACAGTGTGGGGTTTCATAATGTTTCAAAAACGTAAGTGGAACTTAATCTGAAGTACTCCAAAATAATATGTCTGAAACTGAATTCACTCTGAGTATGACTTGCACGTGAGATAAATACCCATACTTTACCAGATATTGTAATAAGTTTACTATACATATAATAAGCTTTTGAAGATACCATTAAAAAAATGAAAGAAAAATCCACTTGCTAAGCACATACTTCAGAGTTCTGTATTACAGGTTTGCTGTAAAAATGATATCCAAGTCAAGAATTGCTGATTTTTGTGTTTCTAATTCAGCAGGATGAGGGTTAAGCCATCCCACATCCGCTGCAGCTACCTTTCAATGTCTTTACCTGAATACACTACTCCCACTGTCTTGTAGATGTGGCAGGAATACCTCTGCTGGTTATAGGGCATAACACTCTTAATAGTCAAAATACGATAATGGTGTCTATCTTCCTTGTACACCTTGTAGAAAATATTGAGTTTAAAATTTCTTTTATTTTTTCCCTTATAGCTCCATTCTATGTGATCAAAGTCATGTTCGTTCAGGCAATAAAATGCCACATCTTCTCCAATTTCAACTCTTGCAATATTTGGAATGACCAAACTGTAATGATATTCTGAGTAAAAGCATAAGCACAAAAAATCACAAAACCATTTTACCAGCAAGTTAGATTTGTAACATATGAATACTTTATAATTATTATTTATTTTCTGTAATGATATTCAGCCAAAAATTTTAAGCAACTACAGAAAAAAAATTTACTGAGCAAAAAATACCAACAAAAAAATGAATCACAGTTCATAAAGAGAAATGCTAAACATTCGGACTTGCCATTACAAGCTAATGCTATAATATTTCAGAGGGGCATAGATCTGTCACAGGATTCTAACAGAATACACAGCTTTTTCAACTCCTAGTTGTTAAACTCTGAGCTTCAGAACTTTGTACTATAAAAAAAATTTGGGAGGGGCAGGCCAACATTCGGTGGTAAGCATTTCGGCAGCCATATAAATAAAATAATACTTTTTTCTAGTTCAATTTTTGTATTACAGGAAGTATGTATGTATGTCACTTGTCATGGCAACATATTAACAGCAAAAATGAGAAGATTATCCAAATCATTGTTTTTTAATAGCCAAAAAGTCTCAAGCACTTGTTGCCAGGGAAAGAGTTTAGTGTAATTAAACATAAACTCCATTTTGTTTGCGGTTTATAAATCAACCACAAAACTACGTGCATTGAGTTGTAAGAAGTGGGAAATGCTTGCTTAGAGTAATTATTTTAAATATTTCTTCTTGCTTTTAGTAATAGTACTACAGCTTGTCTTTTAAGTGTAGTTTTGGTTTGTTTGTTTTTAAATCAATTTTGCTTATAAACTATAGTTAAATACAAAAATTGAATTGGGAGATAAATATTATTAAACTGTTTTAAGAAGAACATGATAAGTGATAATCTTTGTTTTCATGACAGAGAACTTAGATACAGCTAAGAAAGTTTAATTTAGAAAATTAACGAAATGAAGCCTCTTATACGACAAATTAATAAAAAACAACATATATAACAGTGTATGGAGAGAAAGAACTCCTAGCATAAGACCTTAATTGTCTCAAACAGCATAATGGGGGAATTGTTTAACTGCTTACGTTTAATTTGTAGTGGATCTATTTCACTTTTTAGCACTTCTTTATCTATTAAATACAAAATAGCCAAACCTGAATTATTATATAGAGCTTATGAATTATATTATGTGTGTATATTATTATTATTAGTATGTATAGTAGTAATAGTAGTAATAATAATAATGATACTACTAGTAGTAGTAGTAGTAGTAGTAGTAGTAGTAGTAGTAGTAGTAGTAGCAGCAGCAATTAGATCAACACTTTCTGGTATTAATGTACAACCAGCACAATTAGTATGATGGAATAAAAATATGTTCAGTGCAAAATGAAATAATTTACACTGTAATATTTATATTACTTGGATGAGAAAAAACATCAAAAATATGGAATTGATGAGAAAAATATACTTAATTTTTTTAATTATGCAAACATAAAGCATCTTTATTTTAAAATGTTACTTAGAAAACATGCCACTTCAGTGTTGCTGTCCTTCATACATTTAACTACACTACAACCATGTATGCACTTTACCTGACACTTGCAGAAACCCATATGCCTTCCTGTGACAAGAATACTTGCCATTGTTATCCAAGTTCACATGATTTATTGTTAATGTATGCTTGAACATATTATTATTATTCTCAAAAACTGATGAAGTGTGAGCATTGCTGGGGAGACTGCCATTATTCAATCTCCACCATACATCCTTGCCATATGACTGACAGGTAAACAGGAGCGTCGATCCTTCCTGTAATGCTACCAACATTACATACAAAATTCACTAATAAAACTCAATGATTTAATTTCAATCTGTATTTCCCCTTTATATAGTTAATAAGCACGAAGCTTGTTTGGTTAATTTGTCTATAATGTATTGATAAAGATGGAAATAATTGTCAGTGACTCTTACACACTAACCAGAATTGACCACACCCACCATACTATGGGAGTGGCATGTATACTCTCCTTGATTCTGCAGCTCGACTTTCTTGAATGTCAGGACTTGATAATTCAATCCATTGTTGTTCTCAGATAAGTATGTTCGGACATTCTGTAAGAAAGGTTCTTTATGTTTCCATTCAATGTGGTTGAATTCCTTCAGGCAGTAAAAATGCACCATCTGACCTATTCTAGCCTTTAGTAGGCTAGGGAGTACTATAGTGAAGTATTTATCTAAAAAACAATAGACATTGTCTCGCAGAGGATATATAGCAAGTATGAAATCATTAATTAATATATTATATTATTTAGGAAACGGTTAGGAATGTTTTAAATTTATGTGACTGGCTCCCATAAAATCGACCATTGCTAAAAAGTTTGAAAAGGTATTTTTTATCTTCAACAAGTTATAAATATATCCCCAAGTAAAATGAGCCTTTGAATGTTTCCAGGCAACCATCTCTGTGGCTATACATAGCAAACATGTCACACACTAACATTATAATATATTCATTTCTTTAACTGGCTCCCATAAAATCGACCATTGCTAAAAAGTTTAATGCATGTCATTTGTGATTTTAATTTTCAAAATGATTAAAATCTTTTGGGGTCAAAACATTTTTACAGTGAACTAAGTGTACTACAGTGCATTATTATACTGGAGAACATTATATTGATTAAATTAAAATTTAGAAATTGCTCTGTGATAGGAGATACGAACCAATCTGTGTGACCTTCTACATCAGTGAAGTATTGAAGCTATGCTGCCTAATAGCCAATCTTCAAATATAATACTTCAAATATGCTAGAAAATGTTTCCACATGGAATAAACACAATGTGGACAAGTCTGTCTATTATTTTTGTCTTCATTACAAATTATGTTCAGCATATTCAGATAGATAATAATTTTAAAAAGGTCACATGATGTGTGGGTCACATAATACATGGGTCACATGATACCTATGCACAAGAATCTGTAAATAATTTTACCCTGAAAATTATTTTATTGAAATTGACTTCAATAGTTTACAATAAGATACACAAATACCATACATTGTTCAATACCTCAATTCACTCCTAGTTCAAGAACTCACTTTCTATTGGCTTTATGTTATCTTGCATGGTCGGCTTTCCATAACTCCTCGTGTCCAAAACAGCTATGAGAAATAAGTAATGTAAAGTGTATGCTAGCATGGCTATATCATTATAGAAGATAATTCATACAGCAGTGGCATAATACTATTGTCTGTAATCCCAGAGCTTGATATACCCAGAGGGCAAAAAGCTTTGTCAACAATCTTAATCCTTCCCACACAAGTGTACAACATATTTATAAAGTGAAATACCATGATAATAACACTGGTTGGTGCCGGCACATGGATATAATTACTGTTTCAGAAAGGGTCTATGCGAATTAATCTCAGAATTCATTCCCTAGGGTATTGTATGGAACCTGAACTTCTAATTCAATCTATTAAGTTTAATTTGCGAACAGTTGTGAATTATTGGCGAGCGAGCGTAGCGAGCGAGACACTTACAGGGGTAAAAATGAAAAAATCGGGGATGTTTGTTTATTTGTATATATGTATGGACGTACGTAAGGCATTTTTGTACTTTGACCCTCGCGTTTTTTGGTTAGTTCGGTTGTCGACCCCGTCCCAAATTGCACTAAACAGAATCCTCTGGTTTATCGATCAGTAGAAATTGAATTGTTTACCGTTTTGAATTCTTTTGCGGGTGCAGTTAAAACTTGACCTGCGAAGATAAGTCTGTGTAGGTGCATGTCCAGTTGTGTCAAAGCATTGTGTGTTACAACCACTAAGAAAACTTTTAAATAACGTGTATTGTTTTGTTGTTGTTTTTTTCCTTCCAAGCAGTTGCAAAGAGTTGTTACTATGGCACTGAAATCCCTTTACCCTGTATGCTAAATTTAAAAACTGGACCTTATTTTCAGTAGCTTCAGTGTTAGAAGTCAAAATCATTCATATAAAAATAGTATAGTCTTTAGGCTCGCTCGCCATTTGTGCTCAAGCACATCACTAGTTATTGAGTATAAAGCTGAATTAAAAATGTAGAAAGGTACTGGAAACAAATTCACTATTTCAAAAAATAATTGTAAACATTCTGTTTCATAGTGATATTAACATAATATACAGTTAGTGGGCGGGTCACTTCATCTTAAAAAATCAACTAGAAAGTGACATGAGGGTTAAGCAATGGCAAGCTGTTGATCTCAAATAGACTGTAGAGTCATGGCAACATAAAAAGCTTTAATAATTTGCACCCAAGCCGCCTTGTTTTGAGGCAGGAGCATATATTTCACACAAACACGAGATTCAAAAGTGCCCAAATTTATCACTCAAAAAACACTTTGAATGTGACAGCCCACTTCATTTGAATTCTGAATTATGCTTCTGACTCTGTAATTAGAAAATGCATAGGTACTATTTACCCTACATTTCAGTGCATCCAATGAATACACTGATTTCTATGTGCAAGTGAAATGAATGCAATTTGCAAGACAGAATATTATTACCTAGGTGTCAAACTCACTTATAACTTGCAAATATTTTACATCTTTTCCAGAGCAAAGGTAGCGGCCAGCATCCTTATGTCTCAACTTTGGTATGATCAGCCGGCTGACGTGCCGATCATTCTCTACATTATCCCAGACGGTGACCCTTTCTGGTAAAGGTTTATTTTTAAAAAACCATTTGATGTGGCCATAGGCAGCACACTTTACCGACAATGTTTCATTTACGATATGCTGCTTTACAACTACATACTCTGCTTTGTGGAAGTCTAATTAATGAAACAATAATAATAATTAGATGTATTCTCTCTATTTCACAGGGTTTTTTTAACACAGAAATACAAAATGTCTAGTCGCCACCAGGGATTGAACCCAGGACCGATTGTTTAACGTACAAGAGCCCTGCCACTGAGCTACGACAACCAGCCGGCAGTGAATTCCAGCACTCATTAAATTTTGAGCATAAAATCAAAACGACTGCAGGCAGAAAAAGACATTATTAGCTCATGGGAGTGCGATGTGATAATAGAAGCCATTGCCTACAAAAGCTTGAACCTACGCAGAGCTGACAGCTTGCTTTTGTCAAAAATTAGCCCGAAATTCAACAAAGTAGCACCGTCGTTCTGAGTAAGTTCATACTTACAACAGCAGTTAATTGGCAGTAATTTTCAAAATCAGAGCATGACAGACAGACAGACAGAAAGACAGACAGGCAGACAGACACAGGCAGACAGGATGTCTACTATAACCCTCTGGCTCATGTGCGCTGAGGGTTAATAACAATAAAACTAGAGCACAAAGAGTACAAACCCCTAGCGCTAGAAAAAAATTCTTTCCAGCTTATAACTAGAATAGCTTTGATATATTTATGAAGATAAACTTTAACATATTTAACTAGCTATGACATGCTAGCTTTGGTTTAGTGTGGATAACTTCAGTTTTACAGAGTGAGGCCATCGACCCCAACAAGCTCATGCAGCTCTTCAGCAAACCAGTCAAGCCCATGTGCAGTAGCCACTAGAACAAAGCTGCAGTTCAGGAATTGTTCTTTGTTTGGTTTCTGAGTATACCAGTTAGAAGCGCTCGCAAATATAAAATTATATCAGCTTATGTCCATACCTATAGTTCCTTTATTTCTGTCAATATCTTCATGTTTATCTACAAAAGAAATATTGACATTATGGCTGTTTGGTCAAAAGGACAAGTGCAAAACATTTAGCTAGCTTTTGAATATTCAATATATACCAGTGAAATTATATAGCTATAAAATAAATAGTTATATAATCTGAATAACACTTGGCTATGTGAGTTTCTACTGATTAATAAAGGAATATGTAAACTCAGTCACAATACACATTTATACTGCTAAGTATTAACAATACATTTAAATTTATTGGTGGGCAATTTTACTGGATATACGTTTCTTAGTTGTCAATAGAATACCTTTAGCTAGATAGTGATTATCTAATGTAATATTGTAAATATTTTATCTTTGTGAATTCCATAATTTTAGTATTCCGTGCTCAATAAAATATTATACAAAATATTATGTTAAAACAAAAATTTAAAAAAAACACACCCTCCACCCAGTATATACAGTGTGTTTAATAAAGTAGAGTTAATTAGTAGTGATAAAATTAATTATACATGTCCTATCACTAATAGATCCCATCAACCCACCATATACTTCTAACACCAGAATGGACTGAAAATGACATGCATATGTGCCTGTATTCTCTATCTGCAGTTTATGAATAGTCAGCATGTTTTTACAATCAACTTCCGCATTATTGGGCAAATCTCCATTTTCAAATGTCCAGAACCCATAAGTACGATACTTGCATTCCAATACTACAGTCTTCCCTATCCCAGCTGCCAGTCTTGTGTTATACACTGTAGACAAAAGAAAAAAGAATACCATATACATATATATATAATATGTATGAGTAATAGCACGGGTAACCGTGCTATTCGGGATTAATAGCATGAGTAACGCGATTGAATCAATATCTTTACGAGTGCTATTGATCCCTAATAGTAGGCCAGCTTTTTAAAAAGTCATCGCTATCTCCTTACTTCAGGATTAGCTTCTGCTGGAACTTAGTATTTCAACCTGCTGCTCCTCCTAATCTGTTGAAAAACATTCCGTCTAATACCGGTAGAGCTTCTGCGGTAAAGAATAATATTGTCTCCAACTATAGACACTACTCGAACTGTACATTTCCAAGGTTAACTCTGCACGCGTGCGCACTTACCCGTGCTATTTCACTTAGCTACCGAGGTATTTCACTTAGTTTCCACTTAGTCCTGAGGTATTTCAATTAGTTACGCGCTATTTCACTTTCCCCGTGCGATTTCAATTGAACAGCAATTTTTCCCATGCATTTTTTAATGGGCAACTTACGCGCCGTACTACTATTAATATATATATATATATATATATACATAAGATAGCTAACTATCTCATTCTTCCATCTTATAGCCATACATAATTATTATTGGGTATCAATGAGAATTTCATGGTTAAAACAAGACTAATTTTGATCATATAGCTACACAGCAAAGAAAAACTCCTTTCACAATACCAATTGCTGATTTTGAAATGGTGACTTACCATTTGAATGGGGAGATTCTATGATTTGAGTACTAGGAATTGACTGACTGGTATCTACAGTGAAAATAGTTATTTAAACATTAGCATAAAGTAGCTATTCTTTACTATTTCTTTTATTGTTTATTGGTATTCAGGTATAGCTTCACACCTATAGTTTTTATATAGCTAAAACACAATGAGGAAATCACTCTTTCTAACCTGTTCTAAATGTGCTCACTCAAAATACAAATAATCAATGCCAGATAGTTATACATTTGTGATGGAAAAAATATATAATCAATTGATGATATTCTGTTGTGCTATAAAATACAGTGGAAGAGAAAGAAAATCCTTAATAAAGCACACTCATTAATCAACTACTAAGCTAATAACTCACTCTCCCATGCCTCAAATGTCTCTCCATAAAATTCTCCATAACTCCTGGAATCTAAACCAACTACAAGGAAGATAAAGTGAATTTATTATAATATTCTAATAATTAAACAATTTATGCAATTATAGAGACACTATGCCAGTGTATTAGAAATGAGATATATTTCATATAATGACATCTCATTTAGTAATTTATGTGCTGATAATAATTATATAATTTTAGTGAATTTTTATATTTTAGCACAATATTACTTCACTAGCTAATAAGGATGTAACGCAGCATCTTAAAATTTGAAAATTGTAAATAAAAGAGTTACCACCTTAATATTATATTCTTCAAATTTGCTTGTTTGCACATTTCGACTAAAAAATCCATTCACAAGCAAAGAACTTTTAGTAATCTAAATTTGCTTAAATAATATGTTCGAGTTCTAACCTTCCTCCACTACGAGTACGAGATTGAACTTGCGCACGATTGCCTCAGGTCTTACCATCACGGAGATCATCGATGTCGTTGTTTTGACTCAGTATATAGAATAATGCATTGTATTCTTCTTCTTAGTTACCATTTTGTTCTTACTTTTGTGTAACTCTCTCTGTTCTGATCTACCATACTATACTATCATCTACTATAATAATATTCTATCAATAAAATACAAACTTGTTTAACTTGAGGTTCGGCTACAAGTCCTCTTCTTGGCGGACAGTCCTGAACATAGTAATTAGGCCCTGCCCATAGTCACAACTGCCCCGATCAGCAGGACTCTCCTAATATCGTACCTGTTGTCCCGAGTCCCTCTGTACACCAGTCAATTGTCCCGACAAGTACCTTCAAGTTACTGATAAAGCTACTCGTCAAAGATTAAAGTAACCAGTTCAGTGCCAGGAATAAATTTTCGCAAAATTAACAAAATAGTGCGCAAAAACATCTCAAGTGTGGCCTCGTGGCTAACTCGAGTGGTGGAAGATTTTGCTGTGAGTTTTGTTGCTATGTAGCTGAATTAAAAGGGAAAGAGAGAATGTCATTTTGATACGGATTAATAATTTCTCTGACAATGGCTGTATCTCCAAAGGTCTAATTAGTAGTAGTAGTAATAGTAGTATGTTCTTTTTTTTTTCTAAATAAATATATAGCTAGCTAGCTACTGCTGTTGTCTTTAATTAAATAGTCAAATCTTTATACAGGGTGCAATGCTTAGAATTTTATGGTGGAAGAAATGATGTTGTTAACTTTCTGACAATTTATTAAGACTGCAACAAAATATTTATACCATGCCATTTATTATAATATATACTATCATAATGCTGATTCAGCACTCATTGCAGCTAATTTTAAATTGACATTAATTTTTTTAAATAGCACATGCACCTCTCTCTAACCCCACCCACCAAAATCTCCCAGCCCAATTGTCCTTACTGGCTACTTTCAAAAGTTGGGACCTATGCCTGTCTCTGAGGGACTACCTTAAGACCCCAGGCTGCTCTAGTATCCCAAGCACAGTGAGGACACCACACTTAGGACCTGAGGACTCGAGATACGATAGTTCATGATGGCTTGTAGCACATCACTAATCCAGAACATAGCGACTGTTCCTAACAATGGCATTGATAGTGAAGCACATCACATGATGAATTTTTAACCTAGCGATCATTCCTAACAACACAATTGGAGGGACTGTACATATAGAAGCCCTGCCCTGAAAGATCTAAGGCCTATGAAGTCCTACCAACACTACACCATGCTATGTCCTAATAAACATAAACAATGTCCATAGCTAATAGAAACAATAGAGTCACCACTCACTTATAACCTGCAGTGACTTTATATCTGTTCCAATGCAATAGTAGTGGCCACTATCTTCCAAGCTCAACATTGGTATGATCAACTTGCTAATATGCTTGTCCTTCACTATTGAGTACTTCACTCGGAACTTTGCTGGTAGAGGATCCTCGCCAGCCAGCCATTGGATGCCACCATATGCAGAACACCTCAGGGTCAATTTTTCTTTAACATATGCCCGTTTCAGTTCCATATACTGTGATGGGGTGTAGTCTATAATGCAATAATAATAGTTTGAGTTAAAAAATTAACTGATCAAGACATCTCAAGGTTGAAAATTATTCTATATAACTACTACTACAGCTACTACTTCTACTACAACAACAACAACTACTACTACTACTACTACTACTACAATAACAACAACTACTACTACTACTACTACTACTACTACAAAACAACAACTACTACTACTATTACTACTAAACAATAACAACAACTACTACAACAACAACAATTACTACTATTACAATAACAACAACAACTACTACTACAATAACAACAACTACTACTACTACTATTACTACTAAACAATAACAACTACTACAACAACAACAATTACTACTATTACAATAACAACAACAACTACTACTACAACTACTACTACTATTACTTTAAAAAAAAGAGAAAAAAGGCAGATAGTGAAGAATAGGAAAGAAAATATCTGGATGAAACTACTACTATTATTACTACTACTACTACTACTACTACTACTACCACCACCACCACCAAGGTTTCATACACAGTAGGGCTGCCTATGTGATGCTTCTACATCTCTAAATCACTGCCAATGATACTCAGTAAAATGTCTAATAAAAATTCCTTCAATCCCTTAACACATGGGGCAAGTGACCTTTCTTGTTTCAATGATTTTTTCATTACTAGTTTTCACTTTTGTCTAGGAAAACTAAACATGGCAGCGATCAAAATATTTAGTTGGATGACTTTAATTAGGCAGTTTGTTAATATTTAAGTGCCGAAAAGAAAGAATAAAACAGAGGCCAGTAGAACTTTCATGAATAGTATATGAATGAGGCAAATGACCTTTCTTCTTTCCATATTTTTTGAGCAGCCCAAAATCCTCTGATTTTTATGTATGTATGTATGTATGATATATATATACATACATACATTATGTATAATAATAAATAATCAATGTTAAAATCATACATAATTGCATATACTTATTAAACTAATTAATTTGTGCTCATACCTAATACAATTGTTCTTCTGTTAATCTCTACATGATAATCTAGAGAAAACAAAATCAATTGTATCTATTCAAGTCAGTCACTACTCAGGAATCTGTACATTGATGCCTTTATCATTTTTTTGTATCCAGCACTCTACAAATAGTATAGTGATGGAATATTTTTTCAAAAGTGGGGTGAGGAGAGGGGGGGGGGGGGGGGGGGGGGCATGAAAGTCACTTTATTTTTCATGGAAAAAAAAATCTATGAATTACAGTAATGTGACGTTGAACTAGGTTTGTTCGTGTACTCCTTGATGAACAGCAAGTATAGTTGTAGTTGCTGCTACCAGAATTAATCGCCAACCTACGTCAGGGATAACTACGATGGCCTCTTGAGACACTGTTAGCTACCCACACCAGACTACACAGAAGTTAAACATATTTAACAACTGTTACAAACTGAAAAAAATGACTGACTAACTAGCTCATGGTCATGCGGCGTTATATAGAGAACCTCAGACATGCCCAGTGGTGGAGTGTGCATGATGTAGAACTCGATCATGTGACTGACATTGACATGACGACAGAAATTAAGTAAATATTAGTTTAATGAATGTGAGGTGGGGGGGAGGTTCACCTCACAAATAATAGCAAATTTTTCTCGTTCTAACAGCTCGAAGTCCTCTTTAAGGTCAACTTCGGCAAGAAGTCAAAACATCGGGTTAAGTTTTAATGAACATAATATTGGCTGTTTGAATGAGAAAATTCGCTATTATTAAAATAATTTCAGCCAAGAATAACTGAATCGACTTTACATTTATTAAGCAAAGTAAAATTTTAAAGCCCACAGTGAAAATTGAGTGGAAAATTAAATGATCTAAAACTTCAATTAACTGAAAACCATTGATAAGCCGTAATGACAACTAGAAATAAGAACAGAGTTCCGTGCTTGGCACTGACCATTGTGATAAGCAGCTGGTGCTTGTTATTTTGCAAATTGAATTGTTGAATTGATTAGCCAATCAATATCCTGAAGTTTAACAAGATGAAATAAATATGCTTGAAGTGTGCCCCCCTGTGGCACCCCAAGCAATCAAATCTGGGAGGGGGGGGAAGGAGGGGAGGGGGGGCAGTTATTCTTATGTGTGCACAAAGAGCTCATGGAACAGTTGAACTTAATGTTGAAGTTTTTTGCTAAAATTGGAAGAAAGAATAAAATACATTGGTAATTTCTAATTTTATTAAACTTTTGTCTTTATAAATCTTATAGTACATTATATGTATTCACTATCACATTTATAGTTTTGATTTTTCATAATCCCCCACACTCAAGTGAGCTAGCTAAGCCCCTGCATTCATCTTGCCAACTCTTAAATACTTGGTGATTTCTAGCGTATAACATCAAAAGCTTACCATACACTTCTAATATAAAAATTGACCAAAACTGACACTCATACGTGCCAGCATTGTGTGGCTGCACTGACGGGATAGTGAGTGTGTTCGATACACACTTGCCACTTTTAGCGAGTTTGACCTTTACATTTAGTGGTAGACTTCTATTTTCAAATGACCAGATCCCATAATTCCGATACTTACAAGTAAATACCACAGTCTCTCCGATTCCTGCTTCATGCTTTTTCACGTATGCTGTAGATAGAAGAAATTTATTATTACTTGTGGTGTGCTTCAGCAGAAATGGCAAGCGATCTAGCCTAGCTTTAAAGTGATAGCTAACTATGAGCTACAGCCCTCAGCATAATGTAGAGTTGTTGAAATTGAAATGTTCTAATGTGACCTACCCATTCAATGACAAAGAAGAGAATTATCACTGTTGGGTCTGCTCTGCAGTAAACAAAAGTCCAGTGTTCAGTTCTGTAAGACTAGCTTGCTTTTCAAGGTCCGCAACTCATTACTGAGTGGTGGACAGGTTCATTACTTCGTTATTCTATCAAGATACTTTACCAATTTACGTGCTTAGTGGCACAGGCGGAAAAAGGGGTCACACATACCATATAAAATATACATCACAGAATCTCAATTGTGTAACTCCTGGAAGTGTCTACCTCGCGCTGCCCGCTCACCAAAAACACCAACAATGCAAAACTCACTGTTTCCATTCTACAAATTTGTTTCGGATACTAGCCAATACTGTATAAATTCATTTTACTAAGTTGATAGTTGTATTCTTATATACTTACTCTTATCGGGACATTAAAAGCCAGTGAAATATAACTGGTCTGATTCAACACGTACATGCTTATTCGAGCATTATTAGAAATTGTCTTATTCTACCTAGAATTACAGATTCCTCGAGGATTCTCAGATCTGACGTAGAGCCTGAATTGTGTGAGGAAATGGAAGATACACAGAAATAAACATAGTCAGTTTATTACACGTTATATACATGTAGTGCCCTTTATAAATCCCGCTACGTAGCAGAGTTCAAAATTCAAACCATTAATCTTTATCAGCCCACCACACCCACTTTTGCCTGCCAAAACTGATCGAGAGAAATCATGGCAAATATTAGTCTCGCTAGTCAGACCCTTTACCTAACTGCTGCACGAGGAAAGGGTCTGGTGTCCATCATGCATCAATTTAGTTTTACTGGAATTCATTAAAGGTTTGCGGTAATGATCTATTAAAGCTGCCTCTAAACGTGCGTGTAAATCATTCCTTACGCTATTCTTGTTGGAAAGATGCTTCTACCTGAGGTAGTAGTATGTAGCAGAGAGACTTAAACCAATAGGCAACCAGACAAAGACATCTTTATCAGCTACAAACTTTTCAAACATTGTTTCTGCTCACTTTTCAGAATAAAGCCGAGAAAATCACAAGGCCAAAATGTATCGAAGTAGGTCTTACTGCCATGATTCTCCCAGGTGCGGCAGCTATAGGATATACAATACCAGATTGAATGCAGTGGCTAAGTCTAACGCTCAAAATTCACACGCAAAAGTTGTGCAACGCCCACGTTAAAGGTTAAAACCCACACCTCCTCCATAAGCTATACATAGAAAGTATGCTCCTCCAGATTCTGGAGGAGGAAATGAGATTGGTGCACAATGGACACCAGACAATTTCCCGCGTAGCGGTTAGGTAAAGGGTCTGGCTAGCGAGACTAGGCAAATATACAACACATTACATATAATAATGCTACAGTGAAGGGCCGCAACAGCTTCATGAAAAGAAAACTAATGTTAGTGGATCAATGGTCACCCATGAATGAGCTCTCCTATGCAGCAATATAAGATATATCAGAATGTCAGACACATTTTTAATCAATATACTTATTATTATAGTCTATTTGAGGGCACAGGGTCAAGGGTAAAATTAAACTGACTATGTTGTTCCTACATAAGTTAAAATGGAGTTAATTTAGCTATTTGGTGTTTGCACAGTGTTACTATTATTCATGAACTCTATTAAGACCTATAAGACGAATCCAATACAGTGAGGGTGGCTGTGGCTCACTAAATCTTTCATAGAGTTATGCTAAGATGACAGGATCATTAGTGCTATAATCATTGAAGTTAATTGGAGCAAAGGTCAGGTGAGACAGATGCCATTTTAATGGTTGTATCGATGGCTTAGCTAATAACATCATTTCTGTGCCACAATATTGCTTTTTGCTTTTGTTAAGGGACAGTAGTTGGGGGGGGAAGACATTGTATCAAAAAGTTCACTCTGAGTAGGTTATTTTCTTACTATTTGATTGTTCTGACTCGATGGAAGAGTTGCTTGGCTGTGGCTGACCATCTATAGTGAGAAAAATAATAGTATATATAATGTGTATGACTAGCCAGCAACATTCAGCTAAAATTATAGTGGACGATGAATTTTAAAAAAAACTAAATAATAAATCACAATAATAATAGCTTATTTCTCATCACCTTTCCAGACGAACAAAAATATTGATGATAAACACAGCAGTTTATCAGAAGTCATTACGGTTGAAAGAGATGGCGTTTATAACTTCTTCGACGCCGAGCAAAAGCGGAACAACCGCCGCACCTGCGGAGTCGGAGTTCAGAAAAGAGACCCTTTACCGCACACCGCAGGTGTAGATGTCCTGTAACGCCAAATCGGGTCCTACCCAAAATCGGTCCCCCGGACTGAAATTGGCTGCTGGGACTGAAATTGGCTGCTAAAAACTGTCCGGGACCACAATTGGCTGCCGAATTCAGTCCGGGGGGGGGACTAAATATGGCTGCCAGATGTGGTCCGCTTTGCCAAATTTAGTCCCACCTAGCTCCAGGAATTAAGTGGATGTGGTGGGTTATATCAGTATAGTTATATGTTAAGACTGCTGTTTAGTACTTTTTGTTGATGAGTTTACCTTTCAAATTCCCATTCTCATAGCTCAATACCTATAATAGTATATTCAATAAATTATAAGCTTCAAGACTTCATCACAGTGCATAGTTTGACTACCTTGAACAATGCAGCAGCTACATTTTCAAAATATTTACAGTTTCATAGGAATTTCCTCAACAAAATTTGTGAAATAATCAGTTATAGTCAAGATGTATCTGTTTCCTTGATGTGATGCAGGAGAGATGGGGCCAATGAAGTCAATACCAATGTGGTGCCATGGTGACACAACTGGTACTGGATGGAGCTCTGGAGTAGATTGGCTTAATTTGCCATGGCACAGGTCACAATTACTAACCTGGATATATCACAATTAAAAAATAACAACACTTTTGTCATCAGTTGACCACACTCACTTCTGTATGAGTTTATTTATTTGCTTACCAATTTATTAACGTCATTGACCATTCCCTGCCACATAAACCGCTCACTAACTCTTGATAAAGTCTTTTTCGTGCCTAATTGTCCAGAGGTGGGATCGCTGTGGCATGATGCTAGAATTCAGATCTCTCATCCAAATCAGTAATGTAACGAACCTAAGTAATAACATTTAACTGGAACAGTAACATTTTTAACTAAAGCTTCTTTTTTTTTTCTGAACATAAAAACTTGGTTAATCAGGTCTCAATCATTATAAACTTTAGATGATGTATTTTGGTGTGGAAAAACATATAGCTATATCTCCAACAAACATTCCTGTTAGAAACTCTGGAACCCAGTTATCTAAAAAGCTAGTACATCGCTATCTATTGCAAATTTATACAATTGTAAATATTCTTTGAAACTTGTAAATGCCTTCATGCATATCCAAACTGAAGCATCTCCCTTTTAATTCCGGTATAATCTAGTCATCATCCAATAATGCTATTAGTGTGGTTTGGTTGAGAGATTCCAGTACTAAAAAGTATCTTAAATGCTTAGTTTTAGTTTTTTCCCTTGAAGATTTAGCTAATTTTTCTTCAATATTATGAGTAGTTTTAGTTATACTATCAATTGACTGTAGTTTTGGTTAATTTGTGTTATCTCAAATTTTTAACAATAAGACCCAGTAAAAAAACAACAAAAGTACGTCCTTAACGGTGTCAATATCAACCACAGGATTGGAATCCACCAAGCTAAATTTTATTTAATTCGGGCGGACCGAAATTAGCAGGGCGGACCTATTTTGGCTGCCAATTTCAGTCCAGCCGGACCGTATTTGCTGGGGGGCCAAATTTCGCGTGACAGTCCTGCCTAACGATGTGCGCACTAAGCCCCAGATTACACTAGCATTTTTTTCTGGAATAATAGACATGTAATAGCATAGTGGAATAACTCTAGAATAAAATAAAGTAGCTGGGTTTATGCTGGCCACTCTGTTATTGTACTCCAAAAGTTTGAAGTACTGGTAGCGTTCGTCGAGCGTAGCGAGCGAGACACTTACAGGGGTAACACAATTGAAAATCGGGGATGTTTGTTTATGTGTATATGTTTGGACGTGTATATGTTTGGACATATGTATGTCATTTTGTACTTTGGTCCTTCGTATTTTTGTGCTCGCTCGGCGTTCGACCCCGTCCCAAACTTCACTAAACAGAATCCTCTGGTTTAGCGACCATTACCCGTATCACCTTAGAAATTGAATTGTTTACCGCTTTGAATTGTTTTGGGGGTGCAGTTAAAACTCAAAAACTTATGGGAGCTCCATTTCTATTCGAGTTAGTGGCGGTGGTAAGTTAATACGCTATTTGTCGATTTGTCACAGTTATAAGCCCTACTCAACAGCATTTACTTGAAAATTCATTGTCCACTAGACGAACCACGAAGGTAAGTCTTGCGTAGGTATGTTCAGTTGTGTGAAAGTATTGTGCATAAGAATATCACAAAGAAAAATTTAAATAACGTGACTTGATTTTGTTGCTTCTTTTTCAAGTTGCGGGGAGCGGTTACTATGGCATTGAAGCCCCTTTACCACATATACTTAATTTATAAACTCGACTTTATTTTAGTAGCTTGAGTGTAAGTTGTTAAAAATTAATCATTTAGCAACAGAAGGCTCGCTCGCCATTTGTGCTCAAGCACACCACTAGTTAGTCCGAAATTCAAAAATAAAAGGTCCTAAATCTCGTCATACCTGTCTCGCGCATGCGCGCTGAGGGTTAATAATAATTGTACTCGGCAAGCCTCTGTGTGTTAATGCTGAAAAATTGGATTCAGAACAAACATGGTTTAACCAGTGTGAAGTTATCATCAAAACAGCCATGAACTCTATCTTGGGCTCTTCTATTGAAAATATATTTCTAGAAGATTAGTAAGAAATTTATTACTGACTCCAGGTCTATAATAGCAGTATAACAGATGTCACTGTCCCCATGTAGCTCCTTTTAAACTCCAGCAGACAAACAAAAACACTCTATATAGTAGTATTCTTGTGTTATTGCCCCCACTGAAATATAACAGCAATAATGATTAAGCTATAATATATCTTGCTTGTCTAAAAAGTGGTGAGAAAATTCTGTGGTGACAAGTACAACAGCACTATGAACAACTTTGCAAAGAAGAAAAAATATATAGCAAAAAAGAAGAACCCTATTTAGAGAGCAGTAATAATGGCTAGGTGTTGTTAAAAAGTTGCACGTTAGCGTTCGTCGTGACTCCAGGTTGCGATGACGATGACACAGGAAGATTGAAGGAAAAAATGTCTCCAATCCGTTGATTACCTTGTGCCTGGGAGAATATGTGGCCACCTAGACCGAGGTTGGTCATGCCACTTGACGCAGCTGGGCCGCTGGCGTTCAGTCCTGAACCTTGCATCGGGGATAACTGATCCAACCCAGACGGAGAAGGAGACTCAATCTGCAAGCAAAATAAAATAAAACAGGAGTACAATCTTGCAACAGGATTACCATGAGTTGGCCTGACATAAAATAAATCTGCCTGACTCTTTAGCCTGGTCTATCCTTTACCCACACTCACTCTACTCTGACCCTTGAGCCTAACCCACTTTGGTCCTAACCCACTTTGGTCCTAACCCACTTTGGTCCTAACCCACTTTGGTCCTAACCCACTTTGGTCCTAACCCACTTTGGTCCTAACCCACTTTGGTCCTAACCCACTTTGGTCCTAACCCACTTTGGTCCTAACCCACTTTGGTCCCACCCCTTACCCACTCTGGTATGACCCCTTGGTTCGATCACTTACCCACCACCTCTTACCCACTCTTGCACTCCAGCTTGATCCCTTGCCTACTCTGATCCACTTTCCTTACTCAAACTGGTTTGATCCCTTGCCTCTGGTTGATCCCTTACCCACTCTGGCTGATCCCTTACCCACTCTGGCTGATCCCTTACCCACTCTGGCTGATCCCTTACCCACTCCGGCTGATCCCTTACCCACTCCGGCTGATCCCTTACCCACTCCGGCTGATCCCTTACCCACTCCGGCTGATCCCTTACCCACTCTGGTTGATCCCTTACCCACTCTGGTTGATCCCTTACCCACTCCGGCTGATCCCTTACCCACTCCGGTTGATCCCCTTACCCACTCCGGCTGATCCCTTACCCACTCCGGCTGATCCCTTACCCACTCTGGTTGATCCCTTACCCACTCCGGCTGATCCCTTACCCACTCTGGTTGATCCCTTACCCACTCTGGCTGATCCCTTACCCACTCTGGTTGATCCCTTACCCACTCTGGCTGATCCCTTACCCACTCTGGTTGATCCCTTACCCACTCCGGCTGATCCCTTACCCACTCCGGCTGATCCCTTACCCACTCTGGTTGATCCCTTACCCACTCCGGCTGATCCCTTACCCACTCTGGTTGATCCCTTACTCTTGTTTGATCCCCTACTCATTCCTGTCTAATCCTCTTACCCGCTCTTGCTTAATCTGGAGTTTGGAGAAGTCCATCTGAGGACTATTTCTGAGAATGTCCGTCAGTTCGTCGGTACCGAACATGTGCACAGGTGTGACATTGGCAGAGCCGGGAGACTTGCTTCGTGGTGTGACTGCACCTAGGGCCTGCTCTGCTGCCTCGGCCAGTTTCACAGTGTCGGGAGTGAGAGAGGGAGTCGGTATCTGGTGAGCACGTGCAGTCAGCTCTAGTTCCTGTAATTGCAATATGAAGTCTTAGTTACGCTTAAGAGTGGAATATGATGTGGGTTTGAGGGTTTCATACAGGATTTTTTTTCTGGGGGGGGGGGGGGGGGCACATGTTTGTTTGACCACACCCACTTTTACTGAAATCACACCCATTTGACTAAAAATTGTCTCAGGTCTAGAATTAGTGACATCAATCTTGGAAGACTAATGTCGTAATGTGTATTGCAATTAAAGGACCTCAATCAACTGAAGTGAACTTTCACCAAATATTAGATATATACAAACAACAAAATCACAGAATACTATTATAAATCATAACCACAGAATACCATTAAGTAGTAAATATTATTAATTTATTTCGTGAAATTCAGGGGGGGGGGGAAATCCCAGGGCGCCCCTACCTCTGTATTAAACCCTGAAGGACATACTAAATTATTAGGAAATGGGAACTTACGGGTGTCAAAATTCTGACGTAAGAAAGATTACATAAAGCTGATGTACAGGTGTGGGGGGGGGGGGGGGGGGGGGGGGGGGGGGTTAAAAATTCCTTTTCATATTAGTGGCTACATGTTATTATGCGAAGCCACACCTACCTGTATCCTCAGACGCATCTGTCTGTTACTGTCTTCTAGCTGTCTCTGTTTCAGTTGTACCAACTTGACACGTTCATGATCTCTTTGCAATTTGCGAATGTAGTCCACACTAGCCTTCAAGATCGTCCCTTTATTCTGACGTGCTTCACTGGAATAACAAAAAAACAAAAACATTCATAAACTATAGGCAGGCTTTAGCATAAATACATAGCTGCAAATTTTCTAAGCATGTCATAAATGATTCAGTCATTCTCAGCTGAAATAATTATAATAATAGCAATTTTTTCTCGTTCCAACAACCAAGAAACGTTAGGTTAAGTTTTAATTAACAATATTGGCTGTTAGAACGAGAAAAATTTGCTATCATATCATAAATTATTATAGAAATATAATATTAGCATAAATTTAGAGGGGATGAACACTCACGCTTCATTGGCTGGTAGTAAGCTCCCCAGTTCTTTGATGCGGTCATTAATGTTGAATCTACGTCTTCTTTCAACTACACACACACAAGCAGCAGAGATCACATGACAAGTCACATGACCAACACACCACACCCACTTACTCATATTGTGGTTGTTTTTCTTCTGTCGCTCCTTGTCGTGACCTCTTATATCTGAATCACAACATACACCAGCAATGGAAACTACATTATCAATCACACCAAGTAGATAATGATTCATTTTAATCATGTTACCTCATTTGACTAATTCCTTTTTCTTCATCACTAACATATAATATAAATACCGACGTTCCGACACTTTCGCTAACAATGACATCTGCACTGTGATATTGCATGTTCGTGACAAAAAAAAAAGGTCAAATGTCTACAGTGTGGTCTATTCAAGCCACTCTAAATACACAATTCACCACTGAATAGCTGAAGGCATAATATGCAACAAAAAGAACTTGTTTACATCACTGCAATGCATACACGTATTTGAATGCTACTGGTCATGCCAAAAAAAAATGAAAAAAAAAACTAGTTAAGAAAAGTGCAATGGTTAGGACATGAGTGCCAATAGCAACAGCTAGAACTACTACTACTACTACTACTACTACTACTAGTACTACTACTATTACTACTACTATTACTACTACTACTACACTGATTTACTTGAACCTATATGTATTGGTGTATGTATTTGTGTATGTATTTGTGTATGTATGTGTGTATGTGTGTATGTATGTATTCTGTGATTTTGTTGTTTGTATTTGTGTATGTATTTGTGTATGTATTTGTGTATGTACGTATGTATGTGTGCATGTATGTATGTATGTATGTACTTGGCGAGCTAATGTACTGAATGATAGTGTGATGCTGTCCAGTAAATGTCTACATCAGAACTGTCTCTTTCAGACTGTTAACTAGTGACAACACCTAGTGCCACACCCATCTTACCCATGAATCCCTGGTCGCCAGTTCTCTGTTCGTCCTTGGCGGTGGGACATGATGCAGACATCTGCGGGATGATGACGTTGCCGCCTCCACTAGACCCCACCCCTCCAATGGCTCCACCTCCACCACCCCCTCCTCCTCCAAACTGCTCAAACAGGTTGGATGAAACTGGAAGCTAAGATTAAAATAAAATAGTTGCACGTAGACACCAATTATTAAATTTCAGCGACCATATACTTCAGTACTTGCGCTTGTGATAAATTGGCACTTTCCACAAAGGAAGAAAGTGCCAAATGCGAGTTTCATAGTCGGAATACAGTGGCGTAGGAGGGGGGAGGGGCTCCGGAGGCTGGAGCCCCCCATAATTCGGGGCACAATCTAACGAGGTGATTTCTTATACGAACACACTTTAAACCACAAAAAACATGCCCTTGGAGCCCCCAATACAGAAACATCTTCCTACACACTGGTATAATGTGACAAAATTACAGGTATCTTGAATGAAACTGGCTATTTCCCCATGTCATTATCTGGCTATGTACGTATACGAGAGGGCACGATTAAGCTGTGTGGTTAGGTGTGGTTGAGCTATGTGGTAAGGTGTGGTTGAGCTATGTGGTAAGGTGTGGTTGAGCTATGTGGTAAGGTGTGGTTGAGCTATGTGGTAAGGTGTGGTTGAGCTATGTGGTAAGGTGTCATGTTCGGTGTACTCGTGCAATCCAGTGTTGCAAAAGCTATAGCATACCGTTTGAGGAGTAATCATGTTGGATTCAAGGTAAGGTAGGCCCAGAGTATCTCCAAACTTCTCTTCCAGTCCCATTATGTCTTCTATAATCTGCTCCTGGATCTGAACATGAAACACCAACACTGAGTCATTCATTACAGCAGTGAATCCCATTGTGTAGTAAGAATGTTTACAAATATAAAATTTCAGATCATTTGGTACCACAATGCACGAGTTGTCCACTGCTGATTATAAAACTTGTGTATACCAGAATCAGAGAGGAAAACAGTTTCCTTATTTAATTTGTGCTACCGGTATTCACTTTTATTTCTAACTGCAAGCTGAGTATAAGCCAGACATACACAATGAATTACATACTGCCACCATTAAATGCAGAATTTAGTAAAGATCACTAAAAAAATAAAATAAAAATAAAAATAAAAAGAGAGAAAATTCCAATATAGAAAGCCTCGTCATAGGGACCACACAGATGTCATCATCTCCATTACCCCACCCACTCCCAATCAATAGCAACTGCACTCTCATCCTTTACCCTCCCATGCAGATTTGTGTTATTTTGAGTCTTCCCAGCCCTAGCCTTTCATTAAGGCGCTCCTCCATAAGTTGTTTTTCTCTTGTGGACCAGACCAGAGTATGTGTTTGCTAGACTCACGTCGTCAGGGTTCTGGTCCACGTTCATCATGGTGGGGCTGTCCGGGGTCAGGGGGATAGCACTGACGGTCGGCTGACTGCCGCCAAACATGGCCCCCATACCTCCGGACATCGGATGAGTCAAGTTGCTCTTGTTCGGAGATGACATACCTACAAGTAAAAGAGGGAGGGAGGGAAGGAGGGAGGGAGGGAGGGAGGGAGGGAGGGTGGGGGGTGGAACAGGAAAGTATTATACGCTCAAGATTTAATCACTCACTATACAGGAAAATAAGGGGGGGGGAGGGAAGAAAGATGCACTGAAGCTAATCATTGTCACTGTCACTGCCCAGCCATTATTAAAACATGTTTCACAGCTTACAAACAGAGGGAAAACAACAACAACAACAGAATAGTTGCCCACAACATAATAGATCATAAATTACTCTCTATGTATATTTCAGCTTCATGCCAAACTTCTCCTTCACATTTTCGTGGCTGTTTTTTCTTGTTCCACTCGATAGTATAACCTTCAACTAATGCACTCCTTGCCCTGTTCAATGCTGGCCTGTCTAATGTTATAAAATGAATCGCAATCTTCACCTAATTCTATACCGTAATCGTAATGCAATCACTTCCGTATGTATGTGGCTCAAAGTTGAGGCCTACCACCTCCAATATAATCATATACGCTCACTGCTATGTAAAATAAATTAGTTAGGAAATCCACTCTTAAAGCCCCTGTACACTTGTGCCAATGGTCAGTCAGTGAAACTCAAGAAGGTCCTCTAATCGAAGCGGTTTTCTCTTTAAAAACTGAATGCTAAGACACACTAAACAACCTCCTAGCTACAATACTCCATCTGCAAATACAAATACTGCTCTCTCTTCAAATTCAATTACAAATACGAGGGCTGTCTCCATGTGGACATACCATGGAATGTCCCACCGTCCCATGGGACTGTGGAACGGGATGGGCAATTTACGGCATTTCTGGACATCTATGACAAATACTTGATTGCAGAAGAACTGCATTGCAAATACTTTGAAAACTATAGCACCATATGTACATGCTAGTACATCACACACCATCAGGTGGCAGCATCCCCTCTAGTCCAATCATTCACTCATACCCCTAGCTATCAGGGTTCCAGTGTTCCAGACAGACTATGGGAGCCCTGGGATTTCCCTCCCCTACATTCAGCTCTCCCCTCCCTCCCCTCAAATTGGTTTCCCTATATATTCTTTTTACCCCGACTGGTTGTTTTTTTTTAATGATCAGTATACAACACATGAAAATTTAAAACACTACTTATCTGTTAGTTAGTTTAAAATGTCCGACACTTCTTCAAAATCAACAGCTCTAAAGTTGTCCTTCAATAGCAATTTGTAATAGTTTAAATTTTTATCTGACAATCTGTATCATGTTTGTGACTTCACCATTTTCATGCAGCGAAAGTTTGTTGTTTCTGTTTTTTTTACAAATTCCTCAGCAAAATATCCTGTACGAATCCCTGGCTATGCCTGTACATAGCAACAGCCAATCAGGTTAACTCTTGCACTTAATCTACTTCTCATTGACCACACCCAATTCAATTAACATACCACTGCTGTGGGGAGAAATCTGTGGGTTGAACGGATTGGATGATAGTGACGAGGAAGATCGCATGGGAGACCCTCCTGACACCGTGTTGCTAAGGAGGGGGTCCTTCTGCACTCCGCCCATATATCCAGGGTGCAACTGGACCCCCCGCAGATTCTGCAGGGGGGCGCTGCGCGATTGTTGGACAGGAGACATCGACGAAGACAAATAGTTATTGACCTGTCTCTTCTTTATCTCACTGACATGGAAGGTCGTCGGATGTGCTAGTTTGGTGTGGACCTGAGCGGGCAAGAAAAGATGCAATTAACACAAATGATTAAAGGGACAACACCCATTACACTAAATAATAAATCTATTAATTTATTTATATATTTATTTTGAATTGCTGGCCAACACCTTTTCCCTCCCATCCCCTCCCAAGGTTATTGTGTTATGATTGGTTGTTTTGCAGGAAGTGGTCATTGTTTCTATTACACAGTGTAAGTGTGAAACGGCAAACATTTGATCAGCAACTGAATAAAAAAAATTAAAAAAAGGTCCATCATGATGTGTGTCACGTAATGAAATAGAAACAAGATGTCTGGGAAAAAGAAGATCAATAAACATGTGTTGCTCTGTGGAAGGATGTATACACGGTGATGTATATGGAGGAAGGTAATCCATCCAGGATGGAGTAAGGACTTCCTTAACTACCTCACACTTCTATGGCTTCCCTACATTTACCTTCACACCTCAACACATTCAGGTGAACACGTATCTCTACAATTTGAAGCCCAACACATAATACTCACAGGGACTTCCCACGCAGACCAGCAAGGGGTCGGGTTTTAATGATATTCACGAGGCAATTATTGTTCCAGGTTCATGCTATTCACAGGTTAGTTTATCATCACATCTATCAGCCATTGGCAGGTGACCAGCTCGTGCAGTGTGAATATTGTACCACTGGAAGGAGAAAACATCGCAACCATAAATAATGCAATTCTATCCACTTCTACCCGAGTTAGTCAGCTTCATACATGCACGCACGTTGGCGTGTCTGGGCTGCAGTACGTGACACCCACACAGTAATGTGTGCGTTGTTTAGTAGACAGCCACTAAATCTTGCTATTTGATATATTAAGTTGTACATAAGAAGTTATTGAACTCTACAAGCCGATTCCATCCAACAATGATCTAGAGTTGACTAATTAGTATAAACAATACCTAAAGAGACTATAAAGAGAATGGAAGACACTAGAAGAGGAAACAAACATGAAGAAGAGAACTGCAGTAATAGGTACGCCATTTACAAGATGGTAGGCTACTCAAAGAGGTGGGATGATAGGACTATTGTGTGTGTGTGTATGTGTGTGTGTGCATGTGTGTGTGTGTGTGTGTGTGCATGTGTGTGCATGTGTGTGTGTGTGTGCATGTGTGTGTGCATGTGTGTGTGCATGTAGGTGTGTGTGTGTGTGTGCGTGCTTGTGTGTGCATGTGTGTGTGCATGTGTGTGTGCACACAATAACTGCACTATTACCACAGATGCACTGTAAGATACTGATGGTGCCATTGGCTCCAGGAGTACAGAACGAGAAGCAGGTATTTTGTAATACATTTCTATCACAAACTAGAACTAGAACAAAAGGAAGAAAAAAAGGTGGTAATTAATAAAATAAAAAAATACAGCACAACATTTCAAATATTTTTTAATATGTGTTCAATTTTTGGCAAATACTAGCTCCCAGTTAAACCTCACACACACACACATACACACACACATACACACACACATACATACACACACACATACATACATACACACACACACATACATACATACACACACACACACACACACACTCACTCACCTCCAGCACATTCGTGGGCACTTCAATGGTGACCTGATTGCCCATGGAGTGGTCCGGGACATCCATGGAAGAAGTCTGGGACAACACGGCCGCCTCCCTCCTCCGCTGCAATTCCCTCTCATCTCTCTGCCGCTCGCTCTCCAGTCGTTGCTTCTCCAACTCCTGCCGCAGCCTCGTCCGATTCCCGTGCATGGCTGGTATATGTCGCAGATGATGATGATGATGATGATTATGATTGTAGATGGCTAACTGGCTGGTGGTCCAGGAAGGGTGGGGCTGGGGGACTAGGTGGAAAGGGGGTGGGGCTGAAGAATTTCAGACGTTCTGGAATGGAGAGAAGGAATGTGAGGGAAGATAGTGAAAGAGAGAGTAGATAAACACATGCAGAAACTGAAGGGAAATTAGTGGCAATAACTGCATAATGTAAATATTGAATTAGAGAAGACGCGGTTGTCTTGGTGAAATGGAAGTCCTCACAGGAGATGTTCATGTGCTCACATGTACGTGTAATAAGACAAGGAATAAGGAATGAAAATTAGACCACGTACTACACCAGGGTTTCATACAGGATTGTTTTTCACACCCACTTTTGCTGAAACCACACCTGATTAAAAATCGTCTCGGGTCTAGAATTAGTGACATCAACCTTGGAAGACTGTATTGCAATTGAAGGACCTCAATTAACTGAAGTAAACTTTCACCAAATATTAGATATATACAAACAACAAAATCACAGAATACCATTATAAATCATAACCACAGAATACCATTAAGTAGTAAATATTATTAATTTATTTCATGAAATTCTGGGAGGGGGGGGGGAATCCCAGGCGCCCCTACCTCTGTATGAAACCCTGTACAGTGACTGTAATGAAGCTTCTAGATGCCAATTAATAATTTATAAATATACTAGGATGTTTTAAAGGCCTTTTGTTCCATGAAAATAGTGTTGTCCCCCCTAAAAATTATTATGACCTACATGGTGACTCTACATTGCTGTCATATACAATTACTAAATCAATTCTTCCCCATTTTCACAACAAAATAAAGACATGAATCAAGCCTTCCCGTCTGCTGTGTGTGGCTTCTAGCCTCCTGTCGCTCGCACGCACGCACATACACACACACACACACACACACACACACACACTATCAAAGAATTAGTTGCCCAGACACATTCAATGCAGACATTACGACTACCTCTAATGACCACCGACAGGTAGTCAAGACAGCCAACACACACTCTATAGGGCTTCTTGGGAAACACTGGGTTAGCAGTGACACAAAGAGAAAAGCCCTGATCTGACTAGCACAGGGAGAAGAGTGTGTGTGTGTGTGTGTGTGCATATATATATTACTTTTAATCCGAATCAATTACATACTGTAAGATTGTTACTTGCAAAGCCTAAGTAGATAGACCTTTTGCTAATTCAATACCACAAGCACTACTGTATGTATGTATATTGCTTGGAAATGCCTCTTGTATCCCTAGAGCTGTGAAGTTTGCTGCTACGTACTTTCCAATAATAATAATAATAATAATAATAATAATACTAACATTCCCTCCTTTTTCTCTCTCCATTTCCCCTTCCTCCTACTGTGTATTGTAACATCACTATGCAGCCCTTGTGTGGAACACTTACTGGTGTATCAATTGTTTCATTGCGATTAATTATTCCCCTCTGCGATTACCAACAGCATGTGAACAGACCGTAGCCGTCATGAAGTGGATAGTAAATGGTTCCAATGGTAAGAAGTTGGTGGGACTTTCTTCTTCAGTATAGCTTGGGGACAAGAACATTTCTGAGAATTGTTTTGTTATTAATCATCACCATGGGGATAAGACTTAATTGTACCAATTCTGCGATATTACAACTGAAACCTTTGAATACGAAAGCTAAAATCGCCCCTCCCCCTTCAGATTGGCTGAAGATAAAATCGCCCCTCCCCCTTCTGCTGTTATAATGTTAAGAACACAAAAGAACACAAATTTAGCCCTTCCACTTACCCCAAAGGAAGGAATGTTCGTTAGGTATTAATTATTAGCTACGAGATTCGTGTTTATATAGGCATTCAAGTGTCTGAATAGTATGCATTGATCATGTACCCCGCCCCTTTCTTCCCCACCCCTCCTCCCCTCCCCCCCTTCCCCATTATCCCAACTAGCAGTAGAGATTTAGAAGGTAATACCATTCAATGGGCAAACTCTAGCGAGGCTGAGGGGGTGTGGCAGAAGAAGTGAGCTAGCTAAGATTTTCGATCCAAGTGGTGCAAAAAAAAAAAAATCCGCGTACATTGTTGCAAGCATGTATAGGGTTGTGCATGGGCGTAAATATGTGGCGCCGCGCGTGTTAGTGACAAGGGGAAAAAAAGAAACGGCTACAGTAGCAAGAAACTAAGTTGTGCATAATGTCCTTATACAAGCATCCAAGTCCAAGTGGTGCATCATGCAAACCAAGTGGTGTGGCACCATTAAAAAAGAGCCCTAGAGAGAACGCTGGTAGAAGCTGATGTCAATAATGATTCTCATAATTCATAATAACTCGATGAAATGTGTTAAGTTATTTTGGTTCAATTGTACGTAAGTCAAGTGTGAGAAAAAAATAAGAACTTTTTTAGAAAAAAACACCAACAGAATGAGGAGGATAGCTGAAGTTAGGAAAGAAAAGTTTAAAAGAAATACGTAAGCTAGGAATGTTCCACCATTAGTACTGGTAACAGGCAAGTGCAGAAGTAACGACGTCAACTTCACTTTTAACATCGCTAGTAGGCTAGAAAATATCCTTCATTAGCTCACCAATGGCCAGTCTGGCACCTGCTTCAAATACTTCACAACACAAGGCTTACTCTCCTTAAAATCTTATTTTTTATGTAAAGGGGGATTGAGACTTTGAAAGTAGTAGTAGTAGTAGTAGTAGTAGTAGTAGTAGTAGTAGTAGTAGTAGTAGTAGTAGACGAGCGAACAGGACACTATCAGGTTTAAAGTATGGAAAATTTAGTCACTTGACTCTACATCCTTGATCTACAAAATCTCCAAACAGCCTACACAAAACTCTATACTCCTCATTTCAAAGGCACTAAGGAATGCTTGCACAGACCACTTTGCTGGTCCCTGTCCTTCAGCTATACAAGACACCTTGTTGGAACCATGTCACCTTCCAAAACAGTTGCTATGACAATGACAGAACAATCACCCCTTGCTGCTGCGACAACCCACAATCCCCACTCACTCAGTATTCAACGGTCACCTTCATCAACACGCTCCTTTACAACATCCACTAGCCGACCCACTTAGAGAAAACACACAATACACACGACCAGCCATTAATAATAACGGCAAAGATTTAGCAGCGAAAAATAAGCCACCCCCTCATTCCTTTAGCTCTTTTACTTGGGAATCCCATTTCTGTTTCGTCTCAACTCCAAACTGACTTTCTCCTCTCATATTTCATGTTCCTTTCCCTTTAAACCACACCCACAAGACATTATTACATCTACCAGATTCACCAACAGCCCTCGTTCGCTGTACAAATCGCAGAACCACTCTCAGAGAGTGATGACCTTTTACCATACCCATAGCATTATTGGTATAATTGAAGTGCAGGTACAAGACTGTTCTTCAGGTATAAGCCACAGCTATCAATTAGAGTCACGCGCATGAGGGTTACTGTAGCCTGTCTTCATGGCCCTCCATCTGTTCCTTCATCTGTCTCCCATCTGGCTGTCCTTTGTCACATGATTAGCAATTGCTAGTTTTGTAATACTTGAAAAAAATTCTTACAGAGCTCAGCGAAAAGGACAACTTCAACGGGTAATTTTTTTTTCTATCTCAACTTATTTAAGGATGCACTAGACTAACTATGGAAATGCTGAGGACTTGCACTAGTAATACTTGATTATCTATGGCCGCCATCATGTCCGTGTATGTGTACATGTAAAAAGCATAAAGAAACCGGTTAATCTTTATCATTTTGTAAAAAAAATAGTCAAGACACTTGAAGAAAAAGCCGATCACCTATCCCCGATTGTTAAAATTCAGAGCAAGCTTGCAAATAATAAGTACATATCCAAATATTCAGTAATTACCATACTCTATGCATTACACAACCACCTTCAGTCATACAGTCAATAAACTAGTAATGTAATCCTTTGAGTACTTTCACCTTTTCATTAAATGTTAACACAACCTCGCCTTGAATTCCCAGAAATCCAGGAACATTGGATAACACAACCTCTTCCTTTACTATACCTTCACTAACACATTGAAAACACGAGTCTTTAGCCGTGTAGGCCTAACCCCGCCCACACTTTGAAACCCGTAGCAGCTACAATGGGCATCATAAAAGCAAACCAAGTGCTGCACTTCTCTTAAAAAAAAAAATTTAAAAAAAAAAAAACTTCAGTGTCCTTGATAACTAAAAATATAATTCATAACAATTTGATTACAAGCCAAGGGCAGTGACCTGACACTCTTGGATAAGCCACAAACTAGTGCATGAATCTAATAGTGCCAGTCACAACTCTCTGGAGTTGTTGCTATAGCAACAACAACCTCCACTCCTTGCGACTTGCCTCGGTGTGTGTGTCGAGGTAAAGGTCCTCCTACCTGGACCCGGTATAGGACATACTCTCCTACACACCACGTTTTACTTGGAGTACTACAAAAAGGAGACAAGCAAACCTTCACTGTCACCACTTTGAGTATTTCTAAACCACCGCCACTAATAACTGACAGTACCTGAGGATATAACTTAGAAATAAAAAATAAATAAATATTATCTCTTTCCTATTCACACATTCTTTCTTCCCTTGTGACAGTCACAATATTAATTCCAGCTACTTGCTGTGCAAAACCCACTAATCCAGCCAAAGAAGCATGATAATTAGGGAAATTTAGCCACTAAAGAATGCAGTCCTACATTGTTGTCTAGTCCTACAATGTTGTCAGGTTACCCTGTTGCATATATCACTATTGCATCATTCCTGTTAGCTTGCTGGAACATCAATCCACCAAGTTAATTTACACTTTCCATAATTTGTCAATGTGCACCAGCTGCAACTTCTTACCTCATGGGTGGACACAAGTAAACATTCTCGAGAGTACGTACATTAGTTAATGTGCAAAGGAGAGACGAAATAAGAATACCCTATAAATGGTGACGCAAAGCCCACGCAGGCTCCTATTCTAAGGCTATTCTATCCCAACACGTCCAAACACACACACTCCACGGCTACATACCTTCTTTCCTAATGTCAAGCTAGAGACACAGGCTCTAGCGGGGGAAAAAATCCCTCACTTCTTCTTTCATACCGAATTCCCCTTTCAGCGCTTTGCTATGCTGCTATTATTATCGTATTGTGGGCCTCGAAGGTCACGTGACTTACCACGCCCTCTGGTTAGCTTGTCTATTCAGCACATTTTCAATCAGCTGCAATGCAACCCTCTCGCAATGTTGTAAGCTTGATCGATTTAGTCGTGCGTGGTAGATGTCTATAGTTGTTTTTTAGTTGTGTATGGAGTTGCTTTGAATATCTGGGATTATAGAAGTTATAACCAACTGAAAGACTCGCCTTACACCGAGGTAAGCTCTATCTCTGTTTGTAGGGCAGGAGGAATGACTTCTGAATTAATAGGTTCCCGCCTCGGGAATTATAACCTTGTTGGTGGAGGAGCCTGCCATTTTATTACCCAAAATGAGGCGCTTTCCCGATTATTTTCGAAATCGAATGCTGTGAACATGGAAATTTGGTTTTGAATTTCTGTAACTTCACTATCTTTTGTAAGTCTTCTTATGTTCAGTCCACCATAGGCATAGGAACTAAATAAAGGTGCCAATAGAATTTCCACTATTGTAATGCCCTAGTCAATCTCTCTATAACAGCCCTTAAGGTTTGTACTTGTACTTTTGCCTGGCAAGGAAGCAGGTGTGCCCTACAGTAAAGGATAGAGTCTGCAAGTTGTCTTTGATCTTTGTGTTTCAGTACATTTACACTTGAATTACAGAACCTTCTAAACGTACTACCTCAAGTAAAGAGCCACTTATCAATCCCCTTCACCTCTCCATTGGCTAGTGAGCAGTAATGGCTGCAGCCTTCTCTTCCAGTGAATACAAGGTCATCATCATTGGAGGATTGGGCGTGGGCAAGACTTCTCTCCTACTGCGCTATATCCACGACACTTTCGAGGACCGCGTCTCCAAATTCGTAGCGGAGGAGAAGAAGACCGTGATGGTGAACGGAGTGGAGGTGGTACTGGATATCTGGGACACTGCTGGTAAGATGCGTGGAGAACATAGATGGGAGGGAGGTGGGTGGGGTACTGGGTATAAATAAAATTGAGATAATTAGATTATGTCAGGAGATGTTGGTGTTTCGCAAGCTACGTGGTTCCTCAGAGGCAGATATTTTTTAGCCATTCTGACTTTCTTATTCTTTCTTAAATGCGTGTTCTATACTATATTTATTAATAAAAACAATTCCCCCAATTGTTGCTTTGCAGTTTAATTGTTCAGACTAGAACTTGCTTAGATAGTTCTCTGTACTTGGTGATAGCACAGGTGAGGTTGTGAAGGTGACTGGCTGGTCATACTAATGTATCACTACATCAGACAAGAATTTATATATGAAATTTTTATGAATTGATTTGGTCTGCTGTTTCATAGATCAGACTTCGAATACATACAACTTTAAGGGGAGTCGCAGTGATCCCTTTACCTAACTCACACCTAACCATGCATTTAGAATAATGGGCGAACTGCAATGCCAACTCTCAGTTAAGAGAGGCACACACTTAATGCCGGTTTCAAATCCGATGGTCGACTGACAGACAAGACAAGTATCAAACTCTCACATATATGTTCAGTGGGAGCACACAAATTATTAATTTTGAAGTGTCGAGTCCAGTTAGTACCTCTCAAGGCAGAAGTATGTATATTTGCACGATCAGTGATAGCTATAAATAGCAGTGATTCAATCTTCGCACGTTCATTAGGATGTAGTGAGGATGGGTGGTTAGCTTACTGCATTGTTATCTCCTACACCCGTACGAATATGACACGCCTCCAACGCCATGGAATCTTCGTGTGTAGGTCTCAAACCTTAGTCCTTCCAGAAATTTTCATTTTTGGAGGGGAAAGCTTGGACAGACCCATGTATTTCTATGTCTCAGTCTGACCTGGTTTCAATCATCAGTAAGGGGAAAACGTTATCTTCAGTGGACGATTTAATACCCAATAGAAACCGCAGGGTAGTACTGTTATTTCTTGAAGGTGTTATTTTTTAAACAACAGCACTCTCTTTGTGTTTTCAAGTTCAGTTTGCTTGCTGATGTTAGCTTAAATTTGCCTCTTTTGTTTTTGAGAAGGGAATGTAGTTACAGTATTGTGTATGCTGGTGAGTGCATCTACACAAACGCATGAGGGAGGAGGATACCGCTAATCTTCCTTATAAACTTGATAAGGAAAAGGTACAATACCAAGGGCAAGTAAAACGTGTGTGTGTGTGATTGTTCCTTTCTTTGTGGCATTTAGTGTTTACTTTTAATAAAAAATGAATCGCTTAGCACGTGTTGAAGCTCGGAGTTTCAGTGTTACGGTAGCTGTAAGTTTGTGGGAGGAGTCAAGCAAGTGAGTGTTGAGCTTCAAGTTTGCCTTCGATATATACAGAACCCTAAAATAGAAACTTCCACAATTAAAGTCCTATCCTTAGATTTAAATTTCTAATGCACCAGAAATTAGGTAAACTTGGTATATAGATGGTATTGTGTCATGGATGAATAGATGTAAATGGCAGGGTCCAGGTCGAATCATAGTGGGAACCAGGATTATAACAACTTGTGAGCTAAGCTACTGGTATATTAATTAATTACACATGTGTGTGTGCCATTATATTAAAACTGAATAATAAAAATAAAAAACATCTTGGGAGACAATTGCTATTTATTCTGAATTGTCAGGGGACGAGACCAGATTACTGTGGCTGTCTGTTGTACATTTGTGATCTTGTGGTGTAGCATTTGACAGAATATGTACCGGGCTTCATAGAGGGGGGAGGGGATTTGGGATAGCCTTCCCAAGCGAAAGTAATCCCTCACCCCCAAAGAATTTCCAATTTAATTGCTTAAACCAGCTAGAAAAGGAAGGGAAAAAAAAAAAGGATGACAATTCCAGTGGAGTTATAACGTGATCCAGTGATTATTCTCTTTGAATTTGTCTAGTAATACAGTAAAAAATATATTTTTTTTTGGAACCTTGAATGACGATCTTCATCATTCATGCCAGTTCTGTTCTGTTAGCTAGTTTTTTAAGTCTATGTATATTATTTATATCAAACAGCTGTTGTTAGCTATACTAAATCACAGAGTTGGAATGGCTCAAAGAAATAAAAATTCCACTGAAGAAGGCAGAACTTGTCAGTTCTTGTGGGACCTCTTTGAACCCTGGTAGTTTGTTGAGCAACTTTGATTCCATAATCGTATCCCATTTGTGAAGAAACCCTGTTCTGAAAAATAACCCACCTGGCAGTAACACTTCTCTTAGCTTATGTTTGAATATTTCTTTGCAAACAAACAAAATGTATCTCTGTTATTACAATCGTATTCCCCCCACCCACCCCTAAAACCCCTTATGAATCCATGACATATGGGGGTAAGGTAGTTCACCTATAGAGCATACATATGTAGTTTTAGAATTACCCACACAGGCAGGCAGTGAACTCTTTCCTTTCTTTAATTTTAATATATTTATCTTCTCCATCTGATTGTTTTCGTGCAGTCGGCTTAGCTACAGTTTGTGTGTTTAATGTTAGAATCAACTTTCAGGACTGCCATAAGAGGCAGGACCATCAGCCTGAGAGTAGTGAATGTGGTTTTCACTTTACAGACGCACCGTACCGTTGATTGAAAATGACCTTCATTGGGATGACAGTGTTTGTTTATTGTTATTTAATTGATATGTTGTTGGTGGGGGAGGGATTCATCTTGTTAGTACTGCTGGTGGGTGAACTCACCACAAGCACAGTTTCATGAGGATTTGTTTTATTTATTTAAATAATTATTTTTTACTTATTGTTGTTTTTTGTTTTTTTTCCCTCCTTGGTGTCTACCATGGGATGGATCAAGTCTTGTGATAAAATCAGGACAAGTATGAAGGCTGATAGTGAATCAATCATTTCTTCGTCTGTTGTCATTTACTTCTTATTATTAAGGATTAGCTTTACTACTTGTATAACTACTTTTCTGTCAGGGAGATGAAAACTGCATTTCTCACCTCTTATTAAATATCTTTGAAGTGCCCCAAAAAATTTTTTTCTAATATGGGTATTTGGGTAGTCAAACATGGCTGCTGGTAGCTCTAGGAAGAAGATGTCTGTCTTGTGTCTCTGTCTTATCTTTAACTCTGATGTCAAATTCTGTTGTTGTAAGTTCTTGTGGCAAAGTTCAGTTTAGAAACACTGTGGCATAGGAAAAGGGAGGTGGGACCTCATAATTATGGCACAATACAGATGTGATTTCTCTTAAAACCTTTAAACCACCAAATATATGCCCTTGGAGCCCCACCCCCTCATACATACTGAAACATCTTCCTACACCATTGAGATTGCTCTGTTGTAAGAATTAACTTGGTGATTTACTCAAGCACTTTCGCACCTGTTTCAATACTCTGATTGCACGTGCCCAGTAGTTTAGTTTCCAGGAGTGGGCACTCGTGTAACTAAAAGGAGTCAAATATCTCATTCCTGCTATCCCATAATAGCTTGTTTGTTTAGTTGTTTGTTTGTTTTTGTTGTTGTTTTGTTTTGTTTTTCCCGACCTTGCCACATTATATTAGAAACAGAAAGGAAAGATAATGGCAGAATCAGAGTGGTTTGATTTCTACGAAAATATCCAGCAACTGTACAAGATAATGATTTCCTAAATGCAGAACTACATTATTATTTTTGCTATAGTATTACTATAATTATGGTAGCACAGACAACTGAGGTATTCGGGACTAATAACACTGAATACTGAAAGAAAACATCACAGGGCACATGAAAATAAATTTCAGACAAGGTTGATGTACACATCAATCAATTGCTAGTATTATTACCAAGGTTAGATGTTAGGTGAACAACAGTTTGATTTTTATTTTCACTACATGAACTGGGGGGGGGGGGGAAGCGGCTATTATAACCAAGTAACATTTATCTTTATCTTTCTTACAGTAATAAGCGACTGACTAATCATGCTGCTACTCTCGTAGTAGTAGTAGTAGAATACGTAGTGACATTACCTTGTGTGGATTATATACAGATGGTTATACCTTAAAGATAATGCTTGCAAGATTATGTTACGTAATTCCTACATTCATGTCAAATGTAATGTTTTGTGATGTGTGTGTGTGTGTGTGAGTCGTGTATAGTCAACTAGGGCATCATTTAATTACAAGTTCATCCACCACCAGCCCCATTGCAATAAGAAAATACTTCTATCAATTTAACCCTCAGCACGCATGTGTGTGAGGATTGCAGTATTAGTCTATCAAATTGTCAGATCTTAAACGCTGCAAGCACCTAGGCATAATGAATGGCTTAATGTCGGATTATTGAAATGTCACTGATGACTGGTTGGAGTCTTCATTTCTCTGTCCTTCCTATTCCAGTATTATTAACCCTCAGTGCACATGCGCGAGAGGGTTGTAGTAGTCATCCTGTCTGTCTGTCTGTCACGCTCTGATTTTGGAGATTACTGACAATTAATTAAAGCAATCTCAGCATTGATATCATTTGGAATATACTAACTTGTTAACTCATTACTGCTCCTATGTTTGTACAGGTCAGGAAAGGTTCCAGTCTATCACCAACAGGTTCTACTGCGACTCTCAAGCTGTTGTCATCGTCTACGATGTCACCGGCGAAGAAACTATTCAAGACCTGGACTTCTGGGTGAGAGAGGTCAACTACTACCTCCTGAGGGAACTGGAAAATGGCCTCCCTGTGCTGTTTGTTGGCAACAAGAAGGACCGCATTTCTAATGACTCCCTGTCTCCCCACGATAGCCATCGCCCCGAGGACGTCACCACCAACCCAGGGGGTGTGGCCCTGAGGCAGGTCCAGGAACTGTGCAATTTGAATGGGTTCCTCCGCCCTTTTGAGTGCAGTGCCAAGACTGGAGAGAATGTTCAGAGAATATTTAACACTATTGCCTACGAACTTGTGAAGAGGAAAATGCCAGCAAATCAGAGGCGAACTGATGCCAAGAATCCAGACAATGGAGGATGTAGCTGCTAATATTATTTATTTCATTTTTTATTATTTTTACTGCTTTTATACACTTTGTTGTTGTACAAATACATTGTTTGGTAAAGATCGCTCAAGTAATGCTACCCTTTACCAATTTCAATTTAACTTGTTCCTCGATCAAAATGACTTGTAACAACAGCAGCAATGGATTTCTGTTTAATTTCCAGGTTGAGAGTGATCGATGTTCTGGAGAAGAAAAAGTGATAGATTCAGGTACCAATAAGCAAGAGTTTGAACGCGGCTGCGAGGTCGTACTACTCCAATGGCATCATGATACTCTGTCGTTAATGGAATCCGAACGCTGTCTTACTTCAGCGACAACTTCTGGTGCGGAATTAAAATACGTGGATTTAAACAGAATTCCTCCTAATCTAGTGGATTCTTGCCAACCTCCTCTTCCTGGGTTGGACCTACCTTCTCTTCTGGATTTGTGTGACAACAAACACAGTGATTTGATTCCAGGAACCTATGAAGGTGGTTTGAAAGTATGGGAATGCGCATTTGATTTAATTACTTTCTTTAAAGAAACCGGAGTGAATTTCTCCGATAAATCAGTGATGGAACTAGGCTGTGGAGTGGGGTTGCCAGGGATATATTCAGCAACCACTGGAGCAGATTGTGTGCATTTCCAGGACTACAACTCTGAAGTAATACACTATGTCACAATACCTAGTCTACTCTCCAATTTAGAGGGCAATGATGCTGTTGGAAAGTGTCGATTTTACTCTGGAGATTGGAAGAGTTTATCTTCCGTTACTTGCAGAAGGCATTACGACATCATAATGACATCTGAGACAATTTACTCTCTGGACTCCCAGCCTCGCCTTCTCTCTGTGCTCAAGGAACTGAGCGTGCCCGAGGCAGGCGTGGTTTATGTGGCGGCAAAGTGTGTGTACTTCGGTGTGGGTGGGACTGTGACAGGGTTCAGGAAGATGGTGGAAGAAGATGGCACTTTCAAAGTGGAACAAGTGTGGTCCTCACAATCTAGTGTGCCTAGAGTCATTCTCAAACTTCTTCATAAGAGATGATGTAGAGAAAAGTGTTGTTAGGTGGTGAAAGTGTTCATTTGTGAACGTGAAGTGTTGTTAGGTGGTGAAAGTGTTCATTTAGAACATGATCTTATGGTACAATGTTGGTAATTTGGCATAGTCAGACCCTTTACCTACCACTTCTCATGGAAAAGGTCTGGTCAAATGCATGTTCAGGTTCTCTGCGCTAAGTGGGAGAAATAGCACTTGATAATTGCAATGATAATGAATTATGTGCTGAGTCAACTAAGCGGTGAACAGTTGGGTAACTGAATCTATTGAAATCCAGTTCATGACTGTAAGTAACAACATCCTTCCCCTTGGGAACCTCCACTATTGGTTAGTCTCGCGTAGCCAGACCCTTTACCAACCATAACTGCTACTTTCATAGCGTAGCGGTTAGGGTTGGTAAAGGGTCTGGCTACGCGAGACTAACTATTGGTGGTGTACCAAATCTTTACACTGGATAAATAAAAACCAGCAACCAACTGTCATGGCTGCTGCACACATATTGTTGTTGGTGGTGGTTGTTAACTTTTTCAATACTGCTTGGGGACACGGGCCACTCACCCACTAACCACACCCACTAATCACCCCCACTTTATGTTCTTTGTAATGTGGACAGGAAATTAGTATATTGTATATTATGTAGTTACAGTGTTAATACAAAATAACTTTGGAGGTGTTATTGTTTGTTTATTTTATTAATCATTTCATAGCAATATTCTTGATGTTAGTAGCTACTATGTTAATTAACATAATTTTTTTAACTTATCGTAGTATTAATATTTAATAGCAAGACATTTCAGCTCTGGTTAGCCTTCATCGGTTGTGAGATGGTACAATTGTCATAACTGATAAAGGCCTCCTGAAGCCGAAACCTCTTGCTATTAAATATCAATACTACGATAAGTTTTAAACAAATATGTTAATTTAATGTAGTAATAACATAAAATATAAGCACAACGTAGTAAAAATGAATTTATACAGTAACATTGTAAGATATTAACTAAAGCTTGATCTCTGGTCTGTAAGATTTTTTTCTGAGAATAGAAAAACCCTTCTCGGTGTTAGTATTGAACAGGGATAATCAGAAGACTCTTCGTGAGTCTAACTCAAATGGGAAATCTTGCCATCCCATCCAAGGTTAGGTCATCATCAGCAGCTAGCTCGCTTTGGGGACAGTGCTTCCAATTTGGGGGCAATTGGCTGGCACCTATGAAAGAGACATATCTGTCTCATATACTGAGACTCTTTACTTAGTAAGCAATCGTCATCATTTTAATCGTCCGTTTCTCCTCACTCTCCTACATCTGGGTTCTTCAAGGACTAATATCTTCAGGCATCATATCTATTGGCGTAGACATTTTATGACTTCATTGTGATCAGGTCACTCAAATGCTTATCAGACGTCCATAGAAAAACAAGTGCCACTGTCAGCGACATGGAGCTAGTGTGCTCTGACTAAAACCTAGGATATTTCACAGGAGCAGCTTTTTCAAAGAAACGGCAACCACAACAGCATATTAAACAAAAGCCATAGCCTGAAGATCAATTTATTCCTTTTTACTTCTTATAATATTGGCAGTGACAACATCACTAGTAAGCAAGCAGAGAGATTTGAGGATAACTTATACTATAGAAATATCTATAGAAATGTCATGGCCTTCCCACATAGGAAGAGAGAGGTGTAAAGCCATTCTCTTCACCTTATTTTATATAGCATCCTCCCAACAGTTATGGTGTCCATACCTTATCAAGGACATAGTATTATAGGAGAAAGTTCAACGTAGAACTTCAAAGTACATTTTGAATTACTTTACACAAGACTAAGTCCAGATTAGTTTCTCTCAACCTTCTACCACTTGGAATTGTTGGACTTGGCTGTTATTTTTATTGAAATGTCTCAAAGACATCCTTGTTGTTTGTTTGTTTATTGTTGTTGTTTTTTTGTTGTTGTTGTTGTTTTTATCAATTAATTAATAAACAAATATTAGATGAATATAATAAAGGAATGAAGGGACTAATGGTGTGAACAGCCCAAATGGCCACAGCATTTCCACATTGCATTGCCAGAGAGTCTTTGGAGCGATAGTTGGTAGATTTTGTTGGTGTGTTTGTTGTTGTTGTTTTTCAGTATTTATGATTTCAATTTTTTTTTTTCTTCTGGATCCACACGATCATTTTCCTCCCACAAGCTAGAACCTATATTCCACACTCCTCATGGCCAATCAATTTTTACGCCTTGCAGTTATATGAAGCTTGCTTTTTTTTTCCCCTGTTCAAGGTGGTTTTATAGAGCAAGATTGTTACGTATACTTGGCACCGCCATCTCTGAATGATTAGCTAGACATTGACTTAATGCTTAAAGAGATCCAGTACACACGTCTTCGATGTTTACAAAACCTGTAGGTTAGTTTACAAAAGAGAAGCCATGGACTTCACTTTCATTTTATTTTCAACCACAGCGTGAATTTAGCCTCCCTCGCTAATCATTTGGGAATTCATCCTGAGCTGTTGATCCGACCCTTAAAACTCAGTAAGTTCTGGTCGTAGAAGGTTTTGAAATGGCTACAAGCAATGAGCACAAAGTGATAGTAGTTGGAGCCAGGAAGGTGGGGAAGACAAGCCTAATCCAACAATATCTATTCAAAAACTTCAGTGAAGAAGTCCCACAGACAAGCCCAGAAGAAAAGAAAACTGTGAAGCTTAAGAATGGTCAAATTAATCTGCAAGTCTGTGACATGGCTGGTAAGTATCTATGTTTTTAAAACCATCAAGAGCTGTGGCTAGCTACAATTGTTCTTAACAATAAAAATTCTATTGTGAACTGATGAAGGACTTTGATTCTGAAACGTTCTCTTATTGTTTCAATAGTCACCTACGTTTGCTCAACAAACAACAAAAGTATTCTATACATCAATAAATATTAACACAAGATAGTTGTACTATTAAGTGCACATAGCTACTTATATCATCCTGATCTTGACAAGCTAAAATGGCTTATAGTGCTGACATAGAAAAACTTTTAAACAACAGCTCAAGCAGCTGCAATTGTTCTATTGAAACTATTTGGGAGCATGACTTACCTTATGGTATCTATAAACAATTTTCTTATCTGGTTATCATGGTTTAATGGTTGACTTCATGCTGAAAGATTACTAAATTCTTTTGTTTTGTTTTTTCAGAGCCATTGTAATAAAGCTTATCAGATCTCACCATGAATAGAAAGCACAAACTAGCTAGAATTTTTAAAAAACAAGAATGGCTGTAATTGAAGTACTACAAGTGAAGAGAGTTAAGACATTTTTCCTTCCATATATTAATTTATCAGATCGCAGACAACTGCTGCATCTCATTCGCTTCACTCAGATTGTGTGAACTTCAACTCGAGTGTCCACAGCAGGTGTCTATTGTAATACCATATTTTATTTGTATACAGTCTTGGGTGGTGATGACAGTGAATAAACTTGTGTCTGTCTGATTCTAAAACAATGAAAACCATCTTTTATTATTATTAATCAAAATTGAAAAAGTAGTCAGCCTCTTTTCTAATTGAAGCATATGTGCTAGACAAAACATTGACTAACAACATAATTAGAATATATTTCCCAATGATGGGACTGTCAATTCATATAGACCACCAACACACAAATGTATTACCAACCTTGGCAATAATACTTTCTTTTTTTTATTGCTTTCAACATCACATCAAGTCATCAATTGCCAGGCTTAGTCAGCTGGTATTTTAAACAAGTACATGTATATAGGAGCATAATTCAGTACAAGAAAAAGTGACATCTCCTATTGGTGGCAGGCCCAAGAAGTTCTTGAGTATAAATTTCAGATAATGTTTCAGTAGACTGGACAGTGGTTTATATAATTACCCTATTATTTGGAAAGAATAGATGAAATTTACAAGAACTGATCCATATTATAGGGTTCATCCCATCAGGAAGGAAGTGCCTTTTTTTTTCTGTACTCATGTCACTGTAGCTAATTGAGCTAGAATGAAGTATACATGCTCTATCTGCTTGCATCTCACCCCATCCTTAGCTACCTGCTGACTATCATACCACAATTGATTCATTAGTTCAGCCAATATACCCATTTATAAACCTAATTAACACTAAAATGTTTAAGTTTACAACCCTGCTTCATTGGCTTCATTGATTATATATTACGCCCCTTGTAACTTACGAAGAATTCAATTAAGTCTTCTCTGCCTTATTTAGATCAAGCTTTCTAAACTCAGCAAGTTATTTTATCATAATTGTCAGTCCTATAGCATGAAAATTAAATTATATACCTAGTAGCTAGCATTATCCTTTTAGCTATAACAGCAATCCATATGATTTCGAAAGGAGCTGCAATAGATAACCTTCTTTCTTTTCTTTTTTTTCAAACATTAACCAAGATTGTAGGTTGAATCATCTTTTGCAGAATATAAAATGATTCTGGTGCCGCCATCAGATTCAAATTAGGAATTTTAGACAGAAGCAATCCTCCATTTTTCAAACATCAGCCACTTGCAACATACAAAATGATCCTTAATTGGAGGGTGGGGGGGGGGGGGGGGGGGGGCGGCATTGGATTCAAACTAGGAATTTTAAACATTTCAGATTAACTTGATACACATCACTTTAAACACAAATTGATTATAGCATCTTAAAAACTTTTCCATTTTCATTTTCCGAAGTAGCTGTAATGTGAAAATAGTATTAAGAACATGGTCATAACTTATTCATTACTTTGAAGATTTTGTAAGTCTAAAAGTGAAACTGGAACTCTTGAGGTTATGTCAGGTTTGGGAGCCATTATACCTGGTTTCAAAAATAAGAACTTGCCACTGTAGCTATTTTGATGTACTCACTGGCTGATATCTTAGAGACGTCTTACTACAGCAAAATTAATAATGGCTAGCTATCATAATAAATTTATTTAGGTATAATTACTCAAAAATTGGAATCAAAATATATTTAAGAATATAGCTATTTATTTATGCATAACTTACTCTAACATAGCATCCTAAGTTATGTGTATGTACATACAATGTATTGTTGGACATTATTGGTTTTTAATTAATTAGGTCCATTCATCATGCGGTCTTGAATACGTGCAGTCTTTTCATTATGTCAAGCAAACAATATTAGAATTCACTTTAGCTTTGCATGTAGTCTGCAATGACTAAAAGTTTGTGATGGCTATAATTTGATGTAAGTGTGTCATGTGTTATTCTTTCACCAAATCTGACATTGCCCAAATAGCTACAAATTTGCCCATCATCTTACTTGTTGGATAAATACATTAATCTAGCCAACAGCCCACCATATTATATTTATTTCTTTTTATTTGTTTGTCTGAAGACATGGCTAACACAGAAAACATGACTCGGCGCTATTACCAAGGGACCAAAGCCGTGATATTTATTTACGACATCACATGTCTGGAAACTCTGTTTGAAGCTGACTCCTGGACAAGAGACCTCAACCTCTACTTGACAGAGGAGATCAAGGCGGGCATGCCTGTCCAGTTCGTGGGTAACAAACTAGACAAGGTCAAGCGTAATTTAGAATATCTTATGGAACTGGAGGAAGGTCAGGAGGATCCACAAGCTGAATATGTGACGCTGGCCCAAGCCAAAGGTTACACTGAGAGGGAGGGGTTTTTACCTCCCATGCAGTGCAGTGCCAAGACTGGTGAAGGAGTTGACGCTGTGTTTCACAAGATTGCAGCTGAAATTATCGGACATAAGGAAAAGAGCTCGAATTGGTCATGTTCAGTTCTGTAGCTAGATAGTTCATAAAGTTTTCTGTCGTTGTCAATATTTTGAACTTTAACTGAACATAAACATATCAAACTTTCTTGAACTCAAGTGTATTAGTAGCACAGTGTGATAAGTGTATTAGTAGCACAGTGTGACAAGTGTATTCCCTTTGGACATGGCAAATCCAACCATTTTGTATTTTCTTGCTCAACCACTTGATATCACAATTCACAATACTTGAATCTTTCAGTCACTTGTTGTTGATTTAATACACATTACCAGCAGTATTTCTTGAATTTGACGCTATGGATGAACATCTTATGGACTATTATTTCCAGAAATTGAGTATTACGCAGAAGTACTTGATAAAGGCTTGACTAACTGTATTGGCAAGGAGTTTATTTATGGATGTTGGGATTACAGTCTAGCTACATACATTTCTTTCTGACAGTAGGTCTTCATTTATTTTTGCCTTGCTGAGCCCTGCTAAGGGAAAGTATCAACCAGGATATTTCTATCTTAAATGGTTATTTCCAAAGAACAAGTGTTAGATCAAGTCATGATCAATATGAAGCAAGTGTGCACGAGTGGTACGCAGATGTTATCGTGTTTGATAGCTTGAAGGAACATACTATCACAGTTGTTGAAATTAAGGATGAATTTGAATTGAATGTTTACTCTCAACATAATGAATAGATGTTCGGACTTTGGGGAAAAAATCAAAGAATTCAAAAGGTGGGTAAACATGAAGTAATCCCAGAAGTTTCACCAGGATAAACTTTAACTGTTTTGTCTTAAAAGATTGTCTTGCTCAACCTTTTGGACTTGTAAGAGTTTTTGCAATTAATATCCGCTTTTATTTATATGATTGATTATTCCTTACCAGTTTTATCTACGGAGGATTAGATTTTTTTATTATTTTGTTATGTAGATTTTATCCGTGTTTTCACTGAAATTTTTTTCATGTTCACTATTCCATAATTCACTATGTGTCCTGATCTGTGATCACATGAAAGTTTAATCTTCTGAAAAAGACTGTAAAAAGTTGAGTTGGAAGTTTAGCTTAGCTACTGTGCATGTTTAATTTTGTGTAGCCCAGGAACTTTGCATTCATGTTGGAATAATGATATAACGATAGCTCCTCCCTAAACTCCACCCACCCCTACCAAACACCTTTTCCACCATTGTTTGTAGCTCAACCCATTCATGAGATATGGGGGAGGGGGGTATGGTTGGTTCAATTAAACTGTCCGAAATTTATGGACTCGGGGTATGGGGGCGAGTGCAGAGGGAGAGGAGTTACAGATGCAAAAAAAAAAAAAAAAAACTTTCCTGGGGTTATTGGGGGCCAGAAAGAGGAATTTCAGAGTTGCAGAGCAGTACCATCAATGGTTGAGCAGAGAGGGCAGGTACAGTCGGTTTAATTAAAGCGTCGGAGTAATTGAACGTACTGTCCACCCTCTATCTCCAAAACTGCTAGAGCTAGGTCTCTGAAACTTTGAAATTGCTCTTTCCAGGCTCAAACAACCCTGGAAAAGGTGTTTAGGTAGGGGTGGGTGGGGTTTAGGTTGGAGCTTGAAATATTCCTACAGGATCAACAACACACACACACACAAAAGAAGCATTTGTGCATTTTTGTTTTGTTTTACCTCATAACAACTTCATGATACTTAATCTTTATGATAAAATTTTCTTTGTAACTTGGTAATTAGAGGATGGTAGATTTGCCCAAGCTTCTCTCCTAAACAAACCTTTCTGGAAAAAACACTACTGATTCTACTATAGGTCTTGCAAACAGAAACCGTTCACTCAAATAAACCTTTAGCTACCCATCACCTCACAGTCTACACCAGATTCACTGACTTATAAAGAATAGAAGACCACCAGAATGAGAATGAGAAGATAGCACACGTGACATGGAGTGTAATTTAAAGATGTAGAATGAGAATGAATTGATGGACGTTGTCCCTCAACAAATACTGTCATCTGGTCACTAATTAGAGATGCTGACTGTTGCTAGGTGACTGTTGCTAGGCTACTACTGCTGCTGCTGACCTGACCACTCCTCCACACTGGGCAGCCAAAATCCCTACACAAACAAATGTGGTATAGCAAATTATTAATGAATAAAAATAGGATATTTACCAACAACGTACATAAATATATATTCTTTCAATGATTCAGTCATTCTCGGCTGAAATAATTACAATTTTTTCTCTTTTTAACAGCCAATATAGTTAATTATAACTTAACCCGACATTTCAACTTCTTGCTGAAGTCCTCTTCAGGGGTCAACTGAGGTCGAACTCTCCGTGCTGACATAATAACACAATGTAAACAGCAAGATTTCTGGAGGGCACGCTTACTGTTTATTATATCCTGAAGGGTGATTTGCACGCAGCATGGACAGCCAGCATCCTGGAATCTCTAAACCTATGTCTCTATTAAACTTGTTGTTTTCTGGTGTCATCTGTATATGTAGTGCTTCCTTGATCTTCAACTCACGATTCTTACTGGCTCTGTCTACAACTCTTACCTCTTCCCATTTCATGGGGTGATGCTGCTGACAAGCATGTTCAGCAATGGCTGAAACCTTCTCATCACCTCTCTTACAAGCATCCTGATGTTCTTTTACTCTCTGCTCAAGCCTTCTAGTTGTTTCACCTATGTATACTTTACCACAACTGCAGGGTATACTGTACACTATGGATGACTCTGTGGTAACAGGTATAGTATCTTTGACTTTAGTAAGATGTGATCTTATAGTGTCTTACCCGACTTAAATGCTGTTTTGATGTCAAAGTCTCTACACACTCTCTGAATGCTCTCACTCAATCCTGCTATGTATGGAATAGTAAGAATCTACGTAATTTTGAACATATTGGCTGTTAAAAAGAGAAAAATTTGTTATTATTATAAATATATATTTTAAATTTTTATTCGATCTAATCAGACCTCAGACCCTCTGTAGAAGTAATGATTTTTTGTAACAAGTACAGCAGAACCTCAGAGTTACGTACCCCTCGGGAAATGAGGCGTACGTAACTCTGAAATGTATGTAATTTTGAACATGACATCACTAACACCGTACTAAAATAACTAAAAATATTGAAATATATAAGTTACTGTGTATAGCTATAGTATTTTAGATTCCTCCGTGACAAAAGGAGCATTGTCTCTTTGCCGTTCGGTTAACCGGTAAATTGGGATGTCTGATGTTCTACAGTACAACTCAGGCAAATTCTGGGGTCAAAAAATTTACCAACCCTTTCTTGTTTTTTTTTTGTTTTTTTTAGTAACGTCAAATAATCAACATATTAACAGTTGTGACATATCAGTAGTCATGGCAACATGGATCACCCACTCATGATATTCCACTATATCTGCAACATTCATAGTATTAATACTCCTTACAATAAATTTTGTACATATACAGTGCGTCCAGCTTAAAGAGTGAACTTTCTGAAATTTATGATGCTATCACAAAAACCACTGTAATATATGAAGTATGCATGATCAATATCTAAATTTTGGAAAAGTTACACATTATTGGCATACAAAGCTGCACTCAAATTATTTTTGTGGTTTTGTGGTTAGTTTTGTGGTAACAGGTGATACAACTGAGAGCTTTTGGTCAGTGAATTTGGTAGTTTTTAAGAAAAAAAAAGAGAAATTATTGGTCCTTATCTCTCTAACTTGGTTCACTGATAGTTAAGCTCCTAATCTTTCATTTGAACCAAATTTTGTAAGTTGGTGAAAATTTTTACGTCCAATATTTAACGTTTTATGAAAAAAAGTGTTTAAGAAAAAACTTTTGAATTTATTGGGTTATATCTCTATAAATTTGTTCTATGGTATAAAATTATGATACAATTTATGTGTATTAATTTGATAGCTTCATTTTTAATAATCACTGAATTATGGCCAATTTTTCATTAAATTTACATTTTTATGGTAAGGGTCTCCAAATGATGACGTTTGAGGTAATAATACGCGGGCTGATCTACGTAAGCGTGACGTCTAAAATGTGCGCATGCGTATTGCTGCGATAGGTCCAGCTGGTGGCGCCATTTTACCGCACTTTTCAGTGACCAGTTATAACTAATCACTCGTAGTTTGTAGTTTGTACGAGCTTCTAGTTGTGCGCTAAAACTGGTTGAAGGTTGCCAGGGTTATCTGGAGCTACAAAGCTTAGAGGAGAGAAGCACAGGACCGCGGCTAAACGCCTCCTCAAGTAAGTCTGAGTGTTGTGTGCTTAAGCGTGTATTTAAACTCTATTCTTACTTTCTTGGTGTGACGAATTTCTGAAGTACTCAACAGTAATGTGAAGAATCCAGCACATCACTACACTTTAGCTATGGCCACACACATTCCAGTATTACTTTGTCCTACACACTGAATCATTCATATCATTTTATTCATGATTTTACTATATTTTCTATCTACTTGTTAAATTTCAACTTTTTTTAAATTATAAAAAAAAAATTGACAATTAATATAATTTTATAATGACATTATACAATATATATTATTACATAATTTTATGATGACATGAAATTGTGGTAGATACAAGCAGCAGTTGAATTTGGAGGGTGGTAAATAGCATAACCATAGAGAACTGTACCTATATAGACATGAGGAGTAATGGACAGCTAAAGCATAAATAGTGGCATATAGAGTCTGTGATGAATTGTATATCTTATTATCTTGGTCAGCAAACAGTAAATTGGCTGAGTTTCTAAATAAATAGGCCCTATTTAAACAGGTAAGAAAATCTGAGTAGACAAGCAACCCGTGATACAAACCTACCTCACATTGTAGCTTGCTCTTGTTAAGTAGCCTTGAATAGCAACAAAGTCCTGAGCCTAAAATGAACCAGAATGTCAAGCAGAAGGGGTAGAAACGAAGTCACCAAACTACGACTGCTTTTTGTTTACAATTGTCTCTGAGGTACTGCGCACGTGTTTGGCCCGGTTTGAGACTATAAAGGGGAATACCCGTATTACTGGTGGGTAAAGCGTTGCGCGGCACAAACCAATTACGATTAGAGTTACGATTAATGACGACGCGTAGACGAAAATGTGACGTCAAATAAAATGGCGAATAATGTATTGCAGTCTATGGGCGATGCGCGGTTCTCTACCGTCTATGAGTTAAAGTGATTTTGTAGCAGTTGGAAACAACATTTGGAGGAGTAACAATAAGGTACATGCATATCAAAAAGCTGTATTTTGTTTCTATATGATAAATACAAAAAGTTCACTCTTTAAGCTGGACGCACTGTAACAGCGGCATAATATTCTTGGTACCAAATTGACGAACATTGTAGACGTCATATTGAATAAAGCTTCACTAGTTCATAACTGACCAGTAGAATTCTGAATGATATTACTAGATAGAAAGCATAAACTACTGCTACCAACTCGAAGTGTTTCCTACACAGTCACGTCCACTGGGACACTCATTATATCAACACACACTTACATGTGTACTAATTCAAACCCTAGGTACGTGTGACAATAAGCATGTAGAGTTGTCTAAAGCTCCTTACACTTGAGAATATAAATCAAGGCTTGATCTAAATTTAGAAGCAAGAATGAAGAATTTATCACATATCATGATTTGAAATTAAGAAATAATACCTGTAGTTCAAAGGGCAAGTCTAAATTGACACAAACGGGGGGGGGGGGGGGGGGGGGAAGGAGAAATAAAAATAAAAATAGTTGTTTAAAAGACTCCACAAGTACTCTAGTATGGTACACACCTCCACAATTACAACAGATAGTAGCAGTCTTTGCCAGAATTGATAAATGAATGGTCAGATGACTATTGCCTAATTAGTTACCACATGTTGTTGTTTTTAACCTAAGCCACACCTACCATGCAATTGCAGGCAGTGGCCATCATCATGAGTTTAGGATTGAACTGAACGCAGTAGGTGGGGCCGGGATGTCCTCCGTCCAACACGCATACCTTCTCCCCCGTCTCTGCCGACCACACATGAGCGCTGCCATCCTGAGAACCTACACCACCACATCAACAAACATCACTTCAAAGACAGCAGATATGTTAATCTGGATGATGACTGGCCAAAAACAACAATACAACTTGTGTCAGGGATTCATACAGAAGAGGGCTTCACCCCCACATACAAAGTCTCCCTCCCTCCCCTCTCCCATAAAAAAGTTAACAAGTTTATAGTAAATTAGCTAAAGTTATATTCTACAAGTGTTAAGATCATAAAATCATGCATGTGACCAAACACTGATCAGTATTGAAGCTCATGCTCCCAAGGCAAGGTGAGTACATCAAAGTAGTAAAGGGTATAAAAATGGTTGCAGTTTAGTGTGCACAAGGTCTCCCACTCACAGCAAAAAAATCCTGTATGAAACCCCTGTGTGTGTGTGTGTGTGTGTGTGTGTGTGTGGTACTATGGTGCTGAGATTGTATAAAGATCCACTATGTTTCTAATACTATGATACCAAAGTTCTACGCCAGGCCCCACCTGGAGTCTTCACAGAAAGAATTATCATGTTATTGATACCGCAATATTGAATGGGAATTTGCAAATCACACAACAATAACTCTCAATGATTCAGTCATTCTCGGCTGAAATAATTATAATAATAGCAAATTTTTCTCGTTCTAACAGCCAATATTGTTAATTATAACTTAACCCGACGACATACGCTTAATTATTCATGCAATTACTCCGTTGCAACATCATTGAATCCCCTCCCCCTCAAACCCATGGCTAGTTCTTTATTACACAGAACTATGGCATCCCTAATTTAGTAACAGCTAATCAAATGGATGGCATTATCAATGACCTTCAGTGCCTCGCTTACTGCAAAGACAAATGTTTAGTATTACTTATAGTGAATGGAGTTACTTTCTACCTTACCAAATTATACTAAACTCTGCCCACCCACAGAAACAAACCTTTGAAACCCCACCCACTTATTTCTATTATAACTCCACTCACTTTTATACACATACATACATACATACATAGATTGCACTAATCGCTTGCATGCTGAAGTCGATAGACCACACGATGCCTACCTGAATATATATATTTGGAGTCCGGAGTGAAATCACATTGTAGTGTAGCTCCGTTAGTATTGACATGCCCCTATAATAAAGAAAGAGAACAAAAACAGATTTATGGCTATAACACAAACTACAGTAAATAAGAAACATTATTAAAAATTAATAAGAACAATAATAATGATAATAACAATAATAATAATAATTAAAAATAATAATATAATAATAATAATAATATTAGGCTATTATATATGATATGCTTGACGAATGCTTGCTGTGGTACGAGCAACAGCAGGAGAGTACTCCCACATCAGCACTACTGTTGAAGCAGATAAGAGATGTAGCTGTCATCAAGAGAAATGCAAGTTTAAAGCAAATGACTTTAAAATCATTCATTATTAATAACAATTAACTCTTTCATTCACATAAATCATCAAAAAATCATTAAAAACTCATTTTATGAAGTGGCTTCACATATCCGGAAATTTCACGTATCCGAACCAAGGTCGGTCCCATATAGGTTCGGACATGAGAGGGTCTACTGTAATACTAAAAAAATAATAAATAAGCCAGCTTCAAAGTACAAAGGTGGGGACAGCAGCTGCTATAAGGCTATGTCCTGGCTCTACCCCTTCTCAATGACACATGTGTGAAGTGACATGTATGTGGCTATAGCGATGATCACGTACGGAGAGTGTGTTGAGTTCGTGTCCCTGGAAGGCGTCAATGAGTTTGAGCTGTCCCACAGACATGCCAATTAGTATCTTCTTGCCGTCATTGCTGAACTTGATGCTCGTCCACTCCACCCCGGCGTAGTCCTGACGAATATGGAATGTAGAGAATGGACCCTAGACACAATACAACAAGAAACACAAATACTTGCATTCTCTCTCGAGAATCAACAACGTTATAGTTGTTGTAGTTATGTGCCACTATGTTGTAAGATTTTAAGTAAACATTATTATATTGTATGTATTATTTTGTCTGTTTTGTAAGCACTCTAACTCAAGTATTATACCCTTCCGAATATATATTGATTATAAATGAACTTTTACATAGTATATAATTTCAAAAACCAAGATGTTTCAATCCCGTAAAATCTTAACGTCTTGGTTTTTAAATTATATACTATGTAAAAATTCATTTATAATCGATATAAGGGCATAGTAATAAATGAGTCTAACTCATTATGATGTATTATAGTACCTTGTCGAATGTCCTGAGGTCATATAGCTTGAGCTGCCTCGAGTCAATGCCAGCAGCAAAGATGAGTCCCTCGGGATCATAGCTAGCCACCGGTCTCCCATTGAGGTGCATGAGACCCTGGCAGTTCTGAGAGCGGAGGTCCCACAGACGGATGGTGTGGTCCAGGGACCCGGACAGGAAACTGTCACTCACGGGGGACATCATAAGACTGACAACACTGCGAGGTAAACAAACAATCATCACAACAACAACAACAACACAAATAATAATACATAACCACACACACAGGCCAACTACTACATACATAATGCTTTAAAGAGAGAAAGAGAGAGAGAATAGCAAACACGTGGTGGAAAAAGCCTATGCCCCTCTCAGTGTCATAAACTCCATAGTAACCAAACCTCTACAGACTTCTTCACTTACTTTTTCGTGTGTCCTGGGAAATATCGGAGGTATTTATTATCGTGTAGAGACAAGTAGCGAATGGTATCTGAGTAAACATGTAAACAAAAACAAATCTGCTCTTACTAGCTAAGTCAGATAAAATCACTACACACACTACACGTTTGACTGGTGAATTCATTAGCTATCATTTTTTACTCCTAACTTAATACAAATATTAACAAACAAACATAACATCTAAACAATATATAATTTATGGGGAAATCAAAATAGCATAAATTGTAGCAGCTTGTAAAAATGAAGAAAAAAAAATGGGTAAAGAGGAATGGAAAATCCTATCAGAAGACAGGAAAGGAAAGATACAATAGACCCAGCAACTTCCATCTTCACCATTACCTGTCAACAATAACTAACTCTTAGTTCTCATTTCCTCTGTCTCTATCAGATAAAATGCAATTTTACAGTTCAGTTATACTTTATTAACCTCGGTAATTTCAATTTCACTAAACATAGGGTAAGCTAAATACATAACTTGTTTACTCATTGTATGAAGCTGCAAACACTGAAAGCTAAATGCTACTACTGAAGGATTTTCTAAAGGGAAGGGTCGAAGTCTTTTCCAGCTGTTCAGTAAAACTATTCTATATAATGCACAACACACTGATCTACACAGCAGTAAATCAGCATAGTGATGCATTTACACTGCATGGGTCTTTTATATCTGTGTTTTACCCTAAACTCTTAAGGGGTGTATATATTTTTGCCCCTCTTTGAAGTTTTTTTTTTTTTGCCCCTCCTTGAATTGCCTTTTTGCCCCTCCTTGATTCATTTTCCAGCCCTGCATATGGTTACCTACAACCTTCAATGATTGCTATAAATGTCGTGCAAAACTTGGTCACTTTCATACTATTCTCTGAAATGTAGTCAATTTTTTAACTTACCATCTACCTTGTTAGAGGAGTATATGATGGTATTGGGTGCATGTGTGTACTGAAGTAAGTCACAGCCATACTTCTTACTGTACAGAGTTCTCTTAGGTCTACAATAATCACATAAAATTACAATTACACAGCCAAACACCCCTTAGCTCACCTGCCTTCTAAACAACAATATACCGATATAGAATCGTCATTGCTACTTGCTATCATAGATTCGCCATTAGCTGAGAAGTTGATACAGTTAATTCTGTCAGTATTCTCTCTAAAAACCTTGCCAATCTTAAAAGAACGAAAAACTTCATCGGTTAACTTCATGTCAGCGTAAATCCACAACTCTTCACTTCAAGCCATTTCTAGGTTCTGAACGACACCTTACCGGGTTGTTCCTTTTCCCGGGTTATTCCGGGTCATGTCAGTCCCCCGCCCCGCCAGTATCCAAAGGCCTAAAAAGTTTACCCTGACCCGATCAATTTTTTGTACGGCGGTCTTTGCCAGGAAACGCCCCAAAGAAAAAAGGAGGGGGAGGAATTGGGAAATTTCACTCAGTGAATATTCAGTGGAATTTGGTGGCGAAGCGTTGCTGTGTTCCCCTGCGCTGGTAGACTATTCCTTGCTGTAGATCGTCGAGTAAGTATTGTTCTAATCATTCTTTGTTATTCTGTGCAACGTACCAACCGTTCTGAGTCCTCCCTTATAAACGGGGGAGACTTAAGAACTGTTGCGTACCCCTGTCACCCCCTTGAAATTAGGGGTGTTAGCCAAAGGTGCGCGCTCTGTCTGTCTATTTTGTAGTACCGTTATTTATGGTTTGAGTGTGAGTGTGTGGCCGACGTTAGGCTCCTTTCTCGTCGCCCTCTGCGGACGACGTCGGCTGTGCCAGTCGATCCTTCAATCGGCCGTGGCTTTATCCTGCGTTCCGCCATTAGCTAGTACTTTTTATATTTTAGTGAGAATTTAAAAGGAGATTATTCTGCTTTATGTTAGGGACCACAGCCGTACCATATTACACCGACTTTTATTTTCATATAAACTTTATATTATATTATATATGTGTGTAGACTCATATACTTATTCCTTTTCTACTTAAGCTTCAAGTAATAATTGAGCAGTTGGGTGACTTTATAATAAAAAAATGCTAGTAGAACAACCCGAACATTTTTATGGGCAATTGACCAGGCAATGGATCAAATAACCTGTAGCCATCCCATGTTGAGATGTTAATTTATGGCGGACTGGTGGAACTGGTTGGTAGTCCATGCTATTCTGTTCAATGCAGTGTAACCCTCCCAGTGGGAGCTGGGGGAGTGAAGTAACTACTAATTGAATCTAGATATTGTATACAGAAGGTGAGGGGGTGGGAGTGTATTCCCTAAGGACCTGTACCCCAGAGTTGGGGGGGGGGGGGGGGGGGGGGGGGATGGCCTCCACAAAGGAAGTTTTCAGGGCAGTTTACTGTACAACTGAAAGTAAAACTGGTACATTCATTGACCTACTAACACAAATCCCTACCCCATCTCCATCCATCTTCCCTCTCGTGTCCCAACTTCCCACAGAACCACTGGAAGATGTGTATGGCTACTAGATTGATAAGGATAAGGAGTCTTGGGGGGGGGGGGGGGTAGGAACAGTGCATTCGTTAAAGAACTGTAGTTATAATAATCTCTCTGTGCCAATGGAATTGGCTACTGCAAGACAGGTGGGAGGTAGTGTTCAGGATGGGGCTAGGGTTATGCACTAATGGAAGTGAGGAAGTGAGGGTCAACTGGCTGGTGATGAGGCAGTTTAGGGAACACTCCTGCTGTCTATAATATTGTACAACATTCCAACCCTTTGCTAGGGAAAGTCCTTGCCTTGATTATAGTTGGAAGAGATGCAATGGACTAGTTTTCAAACATGCCACAATACCCAAGTGTTTTGTTGTTGTTTTTTGTTTGTTTGTTTGTTTTGTTGTTGTTGTTGTTTTCTTCCTGGTTTGTAGTGCCTAAATAACTAAATGGTTCCCATTGAAATCAGCAAAGCAGACTAAGGGGCTAGACTAAAAGAAAAGCTATAGCTAATGTGGTTTTGATACAAACACTATAAAATATCGTCTCTCTTTAGTGGCTTCATTTTAAAGCTCTTTTTGAGCCCTGTTTTTGTTTTGTTTTTGCTGTTTGTTTTTTGTTGTTTTTTGTCACCTGGTTTCTTCTCTGTGCTCCTGTTTTCTAGCTCCTAGCGATTCTTTTCTGCTGCCCATTTCTATGGCGTTCAACAATACCTTCACAATAAAATAATTATTGTTAAATATCACCATGGAATGTCATAACATGTTTATCTTGGACTACCCAGGAATGGGGGGGAAAGGGAGGGAGGGAGAGGAAGGGTGCTAATACTCCACTGATGGTGCAGATTGGTACTATTGACCACAATATTTAATATTTATAGTTATCTTGTATAACTAGCTAAATAGTCTGCCCGGTAGCTGTTTAATTTATGCAAATGCAATGTCCATATTTGTCGTTAATTTATAATTTTTCTCTCAGATCGTCACCATGACAACATCCCCTCAAGACAGACTGAAAGACCAGGTGAGCAAATACATTTGCATTGTATATACCTGTGTTGTTGTTATTTGTATATACCTGTGTTGTTGTTATTTGTTGTTTTTATCCGTAACTTGGGGCAGTTATTAGTCGTCTTTACATGCCTGTATATCCAGGGGAATAAGAACCCGGGGGGGGGGGGGGGGGGAGTAGGCATGGAGACAAAAAGACAAAGCCCTCCCAATGCTAGAAAGCAGGGTGCCCCCCCCCTCCCCCCTTTGGTCTTCCCTTAATTAACAGAAGAGCTGGACCTGGTTGATGTGGCAAAGGAATTTGTTTCAGTTTGTGAAAGAATAGAGAACATATAATCATGACGCATGTATAAATGTTTCAATAATTAGTCATATATTTAAGGGTGGCTGCACATAGCAACGCGCACCGCCTGTAGATCCGGACATTAATTTATTCCCCGCCAATACCCCACCATTCGATAATACGCGAGCAGAAACAATCGCGCAGTAGTAGCAGAAGTATACTTTGCGAAGTTGTGGTGTTTTAGTTTAGCTTCTTGTTGTCTTGCAGCCTTTTACAGCAACACTCCATACATCGTCTGAGCTCACGCGGCAAGGTGTACCAGGCGCCTCTCCTCCTGTAGCCATTCTCCTGGCTCTGCGCAGCTGAACTCAAGCAGATGGATCCACCAGGCTCGATTTTTGCGGAGCGAAGACTTCCCAAGCTGCGCAGATCTAATACCTTCACCTCTGGCTATCTCCAATAAACTGCTCTCTCTTCTGACTCTCTTGTTACTGTTGTATTGATGTTTGTTTACTCTTGATATAGGTGGGCTCCTTTTAGAACCAATACAAACTAATTGAAAAAAATTGCTCGCGTACTCGTAGTACGAGACATGGGGGTGGGGCTATTAAAATTAGTGAGCGGCACCTTCGGCAGGTACTTGATCCTTGTGTTGTAGTGGAGAACCCCCTGTAAGTATACAATAGTAGTAATCATGCATACATAGCAACCATCAACAAAAAATTGCGTAGGCTGTGTGCGGCCACCCTTAACGCACTTAAAATATATTACATAATTGGCTGTTAATTACAAAAAAAAACAAGCGCTACATAATGGCAACCAAGTTTTCACTTCCTCCCAGTTATTTTCATGTTCTTCCTCCACTGGACTATATGTATGTTGTTGTTGTTGTTGTTTATTTGCAGGTGAGTTCGTCAGTGAAGGAGTCCGTGGATCGCACGACGTCCATCTTGTCCAACCTCCATCGAGTCCACTCGTACTTGGATATACTCTCTAACATGAGCTCTCCAAGGGCTACCTATGGCCTCAAGAATGCTCTGGACCAAGTAAGGGGGTGCGGTCATGGGAGGGGCTAGATGTATACTCTATAGGAACTAAGTTATAATTGGATTGTACTACTATTACTACTACTATTATTACTATTACTATTATTACTACACTGTTACTATTATTACTACACTATTACTATTACTGTTATTACTACTATTATTACTACTACTACTACTACTATGTTTACCTGAGTTAATCGTGGGCGGAGATGTGCCGTGTGTGTATGGTACAGACAGACAGACAGACACACGTAGGTTACTGGCGATAGATATGTGTGTTTAGTTGTGAAGAACTGGATCAAGTGAAACTGAAGACTCAAGTAGCAGTTGATTTGTAACATATGCACACAGAAGGACACACACCCTCACATGTGCACACACAATATAAGAACTCCTCTACTCTATCGCTAATATGGACTGTATTAATCAACACTTACTGTCTGTTCAGATCAAAGAGATCCGTACGGACGCAGCGTCCCTTCTACAAACCGTCTACCTGGCCGAGATTGGCATTCAAAGCCTACAAGACATAGACAAGGGAGGTGTGATCAACTCCACCCCTTTTACCACAGGCATCATGCCGATGTTGGATGCTACGAGGAGCAGTGAAGCCACAAACCGACGACTGTCTCACAACCACGATGGAGGGACGGAAGATGTGTCGGAAATTGTAGCATCATTTAGTAATCCGTCCGGAGTCAATTTCGGCAGCCCTGACGGTCTGAGTGGACCCCTTACCAAGAAGCCGTGAGTCTAGCTCTAGATTAATTGTAATAGACTTATGTAAAACGGCCTATACCTGTTCTTTCTGCGTGATATCTATTGTGGCAGTGATTTAGGGACACTGCGTGATATCTATTGTGACAGTGATTTAGGGACACAATGAAAGAGTGATTGAATATCTATCATGCAATTTTTTCAAATTTTTTTCAGAATTTTTTTTGGCTTAAATTTTTAAATTGTAAGCCAGCTGTCACACTTTGTCTGTTTTAAAACTAACTTTATTATTTGCCAAGCAAGCTATATCGTATATACCGTCCAATAATATTTCCAGGAGCCTTATAAAGTCCGTAATTGTAGCCATTGATAGTGTACTATTAACTTCACAACTGAGACACATTTAAATGCAGCTCACATTTGTAAAAGGCTATTATTATACATTGAACCCTTACCATGCACGCCGACTTTCTTCAACACTTCGGGCGTCTTTTAGAATTCGAATTTGATTTTTGAATTTCTACCGCAAAGCAACCGCAAAAATCCACAAACAAACAGCCAGGCATATAAAGTAGGTAGCTATAGCCTCATAGCAAGCAGAATAGGCTTCTAATAGCCTGAAAATGAACTGGAACCAGTTCATCTTACAGCAGGTTTCAAGGAGACTGTTCTCGCCCGCATATATGCGATTACGGCGTCAAAAGGGTTAAGCATAAGACCCGGACTTTTTGTGTTCAGTTATTACCATTGACTGCTGATGTGTATGTGTTTGTGGTCAGCACTCTTGTGTGGTACAGGATCATCAAATGATTGGGTATTTAGGGGGGGAAAACCTGATACAAGGTAAATTAGTAATGAGCTAAAAGAATGGTTTAGTTCTAATAGGAAATTGGTTAATGAAGTCCCCAACTTTGTTGGCCCTTCGGCCCCATATAAACATCCCATCTATTCAACCATTACTGATATCGGTAAACTATTTGTGTGTGTTCAGGCGTCTGTCTGTGAGTGATGTGAGCATATCGGCCTGTGTCGCATGCAGTAAGAAGTTTGCCAACCAACACTCCACCTCTCCTGACCACGCCTTCTGTCGCACTTGCCGGGTATCTCCCACCAAGAAGGTGGTGGTTAGCTTGGCTAGCCACGCCTCCGGCATGATCCAAGACTCATCCAGTGGTGATGGTGAGTATGTGTGTGTGTGTGCAAGTATTAAGTCATTCAATATTTGACCTTTGCTTAAAATTGTTTTTGTGGAAGGGCCGGTATGATATTTTTGATATGGTAAAGGGTTTCGTATTATCTTGCTGATTTGAGTAGCTTTACATAACCCAAAATATTTTTAAATTTTTTAAAATTTTATAACTTATCAGAGTACATGCGGACAGCTATTTTCGAGCCACCAAACTGTGCGCCGATGAATCGCAGCCTATTTCTGGTAATTGTGTGGGCGGTGACATGCTGTGCCCCACCCACCTACTCTTGTGTCAAAAATAAATTGTTGACAAAGTTAAACATTACTAGTCAAAGAGTCCGGGGCAAGCATACTGAACTACCACTTACTACAGGCATTTGATGGTGCAAATGAAATGAACCGGTATTTGGTAATGGTCATCAAGGATTTTTGTCGCATGTGCAGTCTATTCGAGGACACGTGCAGATCATGCGTAATCTTTGAGGGGCGTGTATTAAAGGTGCGAAGGTAGTCAAAGAGATAAGAAGCTACTGGATCTCCCTTCACTCAGCTTGTGTTTACTTATTCTTTAATTTTCTTGTTAGTATGTTTAAATTTATGACGTACTGAGATTATTGGATCACATCTCTGTGCAGAGAATTCCTTCTCCTCGTCCTCCCGTTCTGTCAAGTCCTCATCTCGGGGTTATCTGAACCGGATGAAGTGCACTTTGTGTGGAGTGAGTTTCTTGTATCGACGATGTCTCCACAGGCACATCAGGGAGAACCATGGTTCTATGGACCTCACGAACTTGGAGAAGTATATACAGGTGTGTGTGTGTGTGTGTGTGTGTGTGTGTGGTGACTGTGTGGTGTAGTGGTTGTGTCTTTGGCTGAGGGCCTGAGGTCCTAGAGTTCAAGCCCCACTCTGGTAATTTTTCAATCTAGTTTTTCCATCTGCCTCCCACCAGCCCCACCAGTCCACCCAGCTGTGATTGGGGACCTGGCATTTGCTGGGATGCCCACACCACTTGCTGTGAGGAAAGGCCTGTTCTCCTGCGAGTTCCTAGCTCGGTTCCAGGAGCTTTGCTTGCACGGCTCACAGTGTCTGCTTAGTGCACAGGCATCCTGGCTCTGCCAGGTGGGCGTGACCACCTCGTGGTAACAAGATATTTGCTTTGCTTGTGTGTGTGTATGTGGGTGTGTTGGTGTGGGTTGAGGGCATTGATATTGTAAAATGGCGTTGGCTTCCAGCTGAGGGAGGGAGTTCAATAGCTGGGCACACTGAGGGAGGGAATTCAATAGCTGGACACACTGAGGGAGGGAGTTCAGTAGCTGGGCACACTGAGGGAGGGAATTCAATAGCTGGGCACACTGAGGGAGGGAATTCAATAGCTGGGCACACTGAGGGAGGGAGTTCAATAGCTGGCACACTGAGGGAGGGAATTCAATAGCTGGGCACACTGAGGGAGGGAATTCAATAGCTGTGCACACTGAGGGAGGGAATTCAATAGCTGGGCACACTGAGGGAGGGAATTCAATAGCTGGGCACACTTGAGGGAAGGAGTTCAATAGCTGTGCACACTGAGGGAGGGAATTCAATAGCTGGTCACACTGAGGGAGGGAATTCAATAGCTGGGCACACTTGAGGGAGGGAGTTCAATAGCTGTGCACACTGAGGGAGGGAATTCAATAGCTGGTCACACTGAGGGAGGGAATTCAATAGCTGGGCACACTTGAGGGAGGGAGTTCAATAGCTGGGCACACTTGAGGGAGGGAGTTCAATAGCTGGCACACTGAGGGAGGGAATTCAATAGCTGGGCACACTGAGGGAGGGAGTTCAATAGCTAGCTGGGCACACTGAGGGAGGGAATTCAATAGCTGGGCACACTGAGGGAGGGAATTCAATAGCTGGGCACACTGAGGGAGGGAATTCAATAGCTGGGCACATGAGGGAGGGAGTTCAATAGCTAGCTGGGCACACTGAGGGAGGGAATTCAATAGCTGGGCACACTGAGGGAGGGAATTCAATAGCTGGGCACACTGAGGGAGGAATTCAATAGCTGGGCACACTGAGGGAGGGAATTCAATAGCTGGGCACACTGAGGGAGGGAATTCAATAGCTGGGCACAGGGAGGAAGTTCAATAGCTGGGCACACTGAGGGAGGGAATTCAATAGCTGGGCACACTTGAGGGAAGGAGTTCAATAGCTGGGCACACTGAGGGAGGGAATTCAATAGCTGGGCACACTGAGGGAGGGAATTCAATAGCTGGGCACACTGAGGGGGGAGTTCAATAGCTGGGCACTGAGGGAGGGAATTCAATAGCGGGCACACTGAGGGAGGGAATTCAATGGCAGAGGGAGGGAGTTCAATAGCTGGGCACACTTGAGGGGAGTTCAATAGCTGTTCAATAGCTGGGCACACAATAGCTGGCACACTTGAGGGAGGGAGTTCAATAGCTGGCACACTGAGGGAGGGAATTCAATAGCTGGGCACACTGAGGGAGGGAGTTCAATAGCTAGCTGGGCACACTGAGGGAGGGAATTCAATAGCTGGGCACATGAGGGAGGGAATTCAATAGCTGGGCCAACTGAGGGAGGGAATTCAATAGCTGGGCACACTGAGGGAGGAGTTCAATAGTGGGCACACTGAGGGGGGGGGGGGGGAAATTCAATAGCTGGGCACACTGAGGGAGGGAATTCAATAGCTGGGTACACTGAGGGAGGGAGTTTTGACTTGTATGTATTTTTTTTCTGGGTGTGTTGTGCATGTAGCCTAGCAACGAACCTCCAGCCTCCTCCTCTAACTCCACCTCTTCCTCCTCCTCCACACAAGTGATTTCGATCACTTCCCCAACCAACAGCCTCATAAACTCCTCCCCTTCGTTCACCTCCCACCTCCAGGACACACCCCAGACCATTTCTGCCACCTCACACATCCTACTGAGCGTGCCCAGTGGAGACAACTACACTGTCACTCCTCTTTCTCATGAAGCATTAGCACCAAGCAGTAATGACATAGAGTCCGGTTTGGTAGGTGTTAACGAGATGGACTCGGACGGCCAGATGACTAATGGTCTAGTGAGGAAATATATCTGCCAAACTTGTGGCAAGTCCTTTGACCGCCAGTACCGACTTCAGCGACATTTGCAGATTCATAATCCGAACCGGCCCAAAGTGAACTGCCCGATGTGTGACAAAGTTTTCACACGGATGGACACGCTCGAGAACCATATCAAGTGTCTGCACACAGACGAGAGGCCATACAAGTGTGATTTTGCCGGTTGTAACAAGAGCTTTCCTCTTCAGTCTTCTCTCATCCATCATCACAAGGTTACCCTTTACCTGATGTTTACCTGATGTTTATGTCACTCGTGTAGTTTATAATAAGTGTGTTGTTGTGGATATTTCTATGTGACTTTACTTCTGGTACAGGGTTATCAAATTCACAAGTTCTCTAACTTGTTTTTTTGTTTGTTTGTTTGTTTGTTGTTTGTTTGTATGTTTGTTTGTTTGACGAGCTTAGGCCATATTGCATACAAACACCAGAAGCACATGTTATCCATGCCAACTTCTAATTAATATAGTTTTTAAGTCATTATACAGAGGAGTTGTCTTGTGGTTTGAGTAATTTGCAAGCCTGCAATTGCTAACTCTTTCTCTCTCCTCCAATTAGGTGCACATGGATGGCAAACCATACAAGTGCAACGAATGTGAGGCGTCTTTCGCTCTACTGGGAGAATTCCGCCAGCACCTCTCGGAAGTTCACGCCAACACGAAGGACCTCCGCTGCAACGAGTGCTACAAAGTCTTCCCTTCCTCGTCTGACCTGACTCAGCACGTCAAAGACGAACACCGACTGGAGTGTGAAGTGTGCATGCGAACATTCTCTCGTCTCTCTCATCTCCAGTCTCACATCGAGGTCCACAAAGGAGACAGCTTGTTCAACTGCCGTCTCTGCACGGCGGGGTTCAGTTCGGAGTCTCTGTACAAGAAACACCTCCGGAGTCACTCTCGAGCAGTCACCAAGGTGAAGAGTTCACACCCTTGCACTATATGTGAGAAGTCATTTGGTGAGGTGGACCTTCTGATGGAGCACTATCGCAGTGAAGAACATCGGGAGAGAGTGCAAGCCTTGGGATTGGAGGGGACGTCCATATTGCACACGATTGAGAGCGGTGAGTTATCTCCGGAAATACGCTCTCTGGTGGATGAGGTCACGGGGTCAATTGGTGCCACGGAAGTCGATGAGCGTTTGATGGAAGGAATCCAGCGACACGGAACGATGACTGTTTCTATAGACGGGGGGAGTGTACCATATACCGTTCAAGTGGCGGGTGATACGAGCATGTGTGGTGGCCATGAGCAGGAATGAAAGTGGGTGGTACCCACCTTTGATGGCACTAGATTGTTTGTAGTCATAGCAACATTGAACTTGATTTACATTCTGCGATAGTTTTCTATTCACAGTATGATTTTTGAAATATTTGGTTAAGACATTACATGAGACTGTTCGGCTTCTAATCTAACCGTCAACAATGTGTTTGTACACTATCAAAAACTTTCATTTCTTAGTTACTTATTTCCCACAATACTACACAACAGCTAGTCCTACTTCTTTACTAGAAGACATGGTATCTCACTTACAGTACAAATTGTACAATCAATTTACAAACAATGCAATTATTTTCTAGTATTGTGACTCCAGTCATTGACGCTGAACTAATATAGTTCATGTGTGACAGGAAGGATCCCTTCTACAGCCACAATGCAGGACTAAATCTTGCACCTTAAGACATTCATGATATTATTATATAAAATGCAATAAAATAATTGATTTGCCCAACATGAAGTGAATACATTCTACAGCTATTGCTCTAATAGAGTTTATTGGATATGACAATATGATATAGTTGCCGGTGTATAAAAAGAGACTGTATATTTACTGTCATAAATAATGAAAAGTTGCACTTTACTTAGCGAACGCTACTGAATGAAATTATAAGAATCATAATGTAGTGCCTTCTTTCCTGGCAAACTTGCCAGCCAGAGAGCGGACCCATCCCTTTAGCTTGCCGGTTTTGGCCTCCTCCTCCACCCAGGCTCTGTGCTGATGCATGTGGCTTAGAGTATGACGCTGCTGCTGCTGTTGTGAAGATGCTCTACCTCCTCTGTGGTTCAGTGCACCGTGGTAAGCAGCAGATTCTCTGTCAGTTCGCATGCTCTGCTGTAACGAGGTTGGTTCTATAGCGTCTGCGCCACTGCCCGTGCTACTGTGGTCGTCGTCTTCCACAGCATTCATATCCACTATATTCCCGGTGCTGCTTTGTCGCTTCTTCATGCCTAATTGAGCGAGCCACTCTGGCTTGCGAAAAGGATCTTGGAAGATGGCGTCAGCTTCATCATCTTCAAACACAGTCGAGTGCTTCTTGTGAACCTTGGTCCTTTCCTTGATTCTTTGCGAGTACTCTCGAGCGAGCTGGTGCACTGAAGATTTCCTAGCTTCTTCTTTCGTGGCAAGGTTCATCTGTACAGCCTTCATTGTGTCACTGTCAATATTAGCAACAGTGTAGCCATGGCGCTTTTTCTTCTTCTTCTTCTCTTTCTTCTTCCCTTCTTTCTTGGTCACTTCTTCCGTGGGAGAAGGGGATGGTGGGAAGAGAGATGCAGGCGCTGCATTTAGGGCGTCCCTGACATTCTTGGCCTGCTTTGCTGAGTGAGCAGTTTTGCCCGTATGTGTGGCGTACTGGTCGTAGCTCTCCAACGCTTCATCAAATGACATCATATCGTTAGAACTTCTCATCGGTGAATTATCCATGTCACTGTCTCTTGGAGGACCAACTGGAGTTACTATCAACGGATGACCGGGCATGCTGGCTGTAACATCCACACGTTTGTCCTCTCGAATGAGGTCGCTGGGCGTGGCAGAGCGAGAGCTGTGCTTGTTGGAGTTGTGGTGATGCTTGATACGGAAGAATGAAAAGCGCGACTTCTCTTCCTTTTCAATTTCCACTTCCTCTTCCTCTCTGCTCTCACTTGAAGCTCGACTGGGGTTCGCCGAGTCTGATGCACTTTTGAACTCAGCTGGAGGTGGGAGGATGAGGCTGTGGGTGGAGCCTGTTTCCGCCAAATCTTCTTTCGACGATGCGTCAATGTGAATGGAGGGTATTTCTGTCGGTGTTCCAGGAATCGACTCCTCCCTGGAGCCTGGTGTGACAGGTGCTGGTGAGCCTCTGCTGTGCCGCCTTTGCATGACCTTTGCGACAAAACTTAAGCCAGAACTTTCCTTGACCTTATCGGCTGGGAATTTTTGAGTTGGTAAAGGACTGTTATTAGTAGAGAGAGACCCCTCCCTCCGGTGTAGAATGGTAATTCTCTTATTACTTCCAAAGCTATGGCTTCTTTTCACTGGAGACGATTTCTTTGATTTTTTAGGAGATTTTCCTGTAGATTCAGAAACCGCTAACGCCGCAATATCGCTGGTATGGAACAACATATCAGGGGGTGGGGTTATGTGCGAAGGTCGATCATTACTCGTAGAATTAGTGAGAAGGGTTTCAGTTGAGTAGTCTGTTCTTGAGGTTTCTCCTACAGACATAGCCGAGTTCCTCTTGCTGTGGGGATCATCACTGTGGTCATCTTCACACGCCTCCAAATTCTCATCCGGAAACGGACCCAAACGTTCCACCTTGACGGGATTACGAAATGGCGTTGGAGGGTCGAGAATGGGTAAAGGGAAGACATCAGATCCGGTAGAAGACGCTGACACGGATCTAGCACTGGCTGAATGGTGTCGGCGAATGTAGGGACTGGTTTTGGTAGTAGTCGGTACCTCGTCTGGGTCATTGTGGTCATAGCTCCGCCTCTTTTTGACAGACCATCTGCGAATGCTAGATGGACTTGTATAAGGGCTTGCCTTCGGTGTGGATCCTTCGTCCATTGAACTGCTCCGACTGACTCGATCGCTCAAGGTATTGGAGGAGTCCATCCTATCATGATCAATTCCGTGCTCATCAGGAGGTGTGGTTCTCACTGTGTGATCATCCCTGGATTCAGAATTGGTGCGAGATCCAGAATCTCCCCAGTCTAAGTTAGTAGAAGAAGTCTTCTTATCCATGCAAGACAGTCTTTTATCCATATTGACATTAGGAGGCATGGAATACATGATCTCATTAAACAGGGTTTCCCCTTCATCTTGGGGGCTGGCTCCTTCACCATTAGCACCATACCTCCCACTCATCAATTTATGATTAGTTGCGCTATTGGGGGTGGTGGCGGTTGCACGCTTTCCTTCACCAAACCCAGGGGGCGGGGTTATTTCAGGCGTATCGTCTTCAACAAGGGACGATCTATCTTTTGTTCCAGGTCTCTCGCACACTGCAGAATGAGTATGCCCAAATAAAGTAGGAGGTGGCAAATTATTTCCGGAGCCCACGATATCTGGGGGGCTGCTAAAATGATGAACGTGATTATCACCTCCATTAGCATGAGTAGTGGGTGTGTCTTCCTTGCTTTCCAAGCTGCTGGTGCTACTATCAGTGCTGATGTCATCGTCAGAGGAAGGGAGATGATTGGACGACCGATTCTTGGGTGAATAAGTGGCCCCGATGTGGTACTTGACCTCTGACACGACCTCTGTGGTGAGAGTTTGACTTCGAGACTTCTTGGAGCTGATGGAAGGAGATTCATTCTGCACACACATACATACACACACACATACAGATAGGAAGACTGAGTGAGTAGTGATGGGAATCACACTCATGTATATAGAATGTGGATTAAAGTTATTATTATTATTATTATATCATAGCTGAGTCATTTTTCAATACAAAAAGTGTGGTATTATTTTGAAATACCACAGCAGTAGAAAAACTTAAATGATGATCTGATTGGTCACGGCGATCTCTTCGCGACCTTGCTGCACTTTTACCCGCTCAGCAATATCGCAACGAAATACCAGGGAAACGCTATTTTGCAACGGTAAGAAAAGTAATGAATAATAGCAGAACTGGAATGAAAACATTTCTTGACGAAAATATAATAAAAGATTATGGTTTTCTTAGCTGCATAATGAACTGTTTTCAGCTACAGTATTAACACATGATAGCACAGAAAGCTGTGGTATTCGGATAATTAGCACTCATGCGGTGAGAAATTTCACTCGGATTTGCCTCGTAACTTTTTTCTCACTCCATTCGTGCTATTAACCCCGAATACCACAGTTTCCCATGCTATTATATCTCCTTACACGCATGCATGTGTGTGCGTGTGTAAAATCACGGGAAAATTCTAGCACTCCCTCCCTCTCTCCCTCCCTGTATGTAGTGTTTTGTCCACACATTAATTTGATCCATTCCTTATAACATAATGAAGTGACTCCTTGGGCCATACGATACACAAGCCTCAACTCCCTCTCTCTCTCTCTCTTGACCACACCCCATTGACTACTTACCCGTGTGAATGTGGCATCGTGGACAGACGACACAAGTGAGTTATCCAACACTCTGATGGGTACGGGGCTCGTTTGGTGACGGTGGCGTGCTCCTTTTGAGAGAGGCGGCGAGCTATGGTGATTCAGCATCTGTGAAAATGTCACGCCAAAATAATTATATTAGGGACCAACGATGCCATGACAACAGATGCCATGACAACAGATGACATGACATTAGCTGCCATTGGCAAAAACAACAACAATTAGTTTGATTTAACTGTTACAGATGTTAGTAGTTGCACATAAAATGACACTCGAGTGGGTGGGCATTAGACTATAAAGCATTTTAGACATATTTTGGGGATTTTTATTAGCAAACTACTTCATCTCTTGGCACAATCAAAGAATTCTCACACGTAAATTCTTTGTAAGCTTTTTTACCAGTTCAGTGAACTTATGACAAATTTTGAAAGAATTTATGTGACTTCACTATATAGTTCAAAGCTCATTAAGACATAGTTAAAGGTCTGACATATGTATTATGCTATAGAACTAATTTAGCTACAGGTACAACACAGGAATGAATTAAGCAAGTGAGCCTCTCGTGTTTCTGCTGCACTAGCAGCTGCAACAGAGTTCAGTGAGTAGGACAAGTTTAGTTTCTACATTTTTACTGTCGAGATTTCAACATCTTCCTCCTCAGAAAATCACTAAGGTTGACTTCTTTGTAGTGATTGTATTAATAAAATCCACACAGTAAAATAGTTGATGGTGCATGCTCACTGTGTAGTATATTCTGCAAGGCAAAACTTTCCTGATCTGGAAACCACTCAATACCATTCAGCACAGACAGCCGGCACATGCTACCTATTATGTTCTGTCTCACCCCACAAAGTTCGACCTTAGAGACCACGTCAAGTTTTTAAATAAAAAAATATTCATTGGCTGGTGTAAAGAAGAAAAAACTTATTTCACTTGAGAATAGCTTATCAATTTTCTGTTAATTTAATTTTTTAATTTTCTAGAATCTGTAGGATATACTGAAAGATCTCTCTGAAGCGTGCTGAACAAGTTATGACACCAATTACACATTACGCTAGTCATTTACATTCTCTTACCTGAGGCACTGCATGCCTGCCCAGACTCTGCGTCTTCCTGACCACGCCCCCTATCTCATGGTCAGCGTGTCTGGTACTGTCTCTTCGGTCTCTTAATGGACTAGAATCTGTGATGAATACAGGACATCATTTACACATGAGCGTCTACAACCTAGGCTACACCTTACCTGAGTGCACTTCAAATCCTCCCATGATTAGTAGTCTTGCCTGCAACATACACATATACCCACAATGATGATGACTATGATGATGATGGTGATGACTATGATGATGACTATGATGATGACGATGATGACGATGATGATGACGATGATGACTATGATAATGATGATAATAATAAAGCCATGATGATGTGCAGTAATGACACACTACTATATATTCATATTACTTGCCCCTATTAATCAGCTGGCATACCTTATCTGGTAGATGTGGGATACTCTCTACTAACAGGAGCTTCACCTTAAGAACCCACTCATCTTTGGCAGTTTCATTGCGTGCCTGAAATAAAAATCAACTCTAAGGAGCAAGTAACACGAACATTATAAACTAATTTTAAGAAATAAATACAATTTGCATAAATATTCTCTATGTGCATTTTGCCTCAATTACAACATAGTATAATTAATTAATTAATATGTGACCGGTTTGGGGAAAAATTATCCTAAACGCTGCATATCATTTTTTCTACCAGTAGGTTGCACGGGCCCCGGGATGGCGTCCTCCAAATCTGGAAGCTGTAGCACAAGCCATCTTCATGTACTACAACAATTCATTATTCATGTTCAATTTATTAATCCTGATTTCAAGAAAACACCATGTAAAGGAGTTGCTAAGGCTAGGGGGCTTCCTTATACTAATACCGCGTGTCTCTGTGACTCCATAAACGAAACCAGTTGTAGGCGGATTGAAAGAAGTTAACTGGACTTCACTTAGTCCCCTTTGAGAAACTATGCTTGAGTATGTGGTGAGAATGGCGTGTGAATATGTGGATTGTGTAGTAGATAAGTGAACTAGTTAGATACAGTATTTCTCCGCTGTAATTGAATAGCTCACCAAAACTTTCCTAGCAACACTCTGTACTGCACGCGAGGCTAACTTGCAAGTGTGTTCCCAGCCTCATAGCGTGAGTTCTATAGCTAGCCAGAGCTTATAACTGCACCATAAGCTAGAGTTAACAGTGGTTTATACATTTATACCTTTTGAAGGGAAAAAAATCGACATGTAAGACTTTATCTGGATACAAAAACAATTATCTACCACGATGATTTTAATGTCTCCTGTTCAGAAACGACTTGTGCTCCACACTCTCTGTGTGTATCCTCAATCCCACCAGTGCATCCCTTACCTGCCAGTGTATCCCTTACCTGCTAATGCGTCCCTTACCCGCCAGTGGCCTCCTTACCTGGAATGTGTAAGCCCTCCCTGTGGATACTTGTCTGATCTGAAAGCAATTCGGTTCTTTTTCTACTCTCTCTGTTAACTGAAGATCTTTCATCTGAAAAAAAAGAAGACATTATAGATCAGCCGAATAAACCCCACACCCCATTGACCACACCTCCTGGCCCCACCTACTCACTTGTACATGCATCTTGTACTGGAATCCGCCATCTTCTTCCTTTTTAGTGACAAAAAACAATCGCTGGAACAGAAACACGTAGCGATCATTACGACCGCGGAATGCTGACGTGGTAGTGCGTCCGGAGAAATATCGAAATGAGTCCTGCAAACACAAAACATCATTAATCATTAACACAACAACAACTCAAGGCTTATTAATTATTGTACTTAAGTCTATTGATAAGGTGAGGTCAATTAACAGTGTAGATTAAACTATATGATACCATTGGCACTAAAACTCCTAAGCAATTAATTAAACTCACACTCTTGTCTGTTACCGTGGTGAATTGTAGCTATGGTGACTATAAGATTCTTTTCTCAGCCCAAAAATGTCAGAAAGTGTTCAAATTAGTTTGGAACTGACCGACGTTACCACTGTCCGTCATTGCTCACATACCAAAGAATTCACACTTTGGTCGCACATGCTATTTCTGGTAATACCAAATTAGTGGCACGGGAAATGTTTTCTAGCACGGGCTAGTAGATGCAGCATGCCACTGATTCACATCCCAGCGTGTGGGCATGTCTACTGATCACTCTAAGATGTGATAATTGCAGACATTATGAAAACATATACTTAAGAGGAGGGAACTACCTGGCAGTCTATCAGATGAGTGGTGTATTTAATTACTAGACATTAGACCATCATCACGTGTCTATTAATAAAGTGATTTCTGCAAGTATTGTTCTGAACAGAAGCTAGCTTTATTGCATGCTGAAATGGAAAAATTTGATATACTAAACATGTTAACAATTGTGGGTGTGAATAGAGGCAGAACTCCAATTATCGAACATCATGTCGATAATTTCACACACACACACACACACACACACTTGTCAATATCCCCTTCAATTCTTCCCACAAGCCTTCCCTGCAACTCTCCACCACCTCCTACTCCTCCTTCATGCTACGCTTCATCTTCCTCCCTCCACTCTTACCTCGAGGACCAAGTCCCCATACTTGGTCAAGTCTACCGTCTGCATCTGAAAAACAAAACAAAACAAAAATAGCATCACAGCATAGCGAACATACCAGAGCGTCTACCATATGCACTCCCTTATGGCACGTGCTTCACTACATTGCCCTAACCAACACACACTAACCATCAGTGGATCTGGGAGGGAGACGGTTCATATACAATATATATTTTCTCTTCGATTAAAAAAAAAAGTTTTTGTATACAACACTTGAAAATGATTAGTAACTTCAAGTATGGCTCTAGTGGGTGGAGCTAGGGTGTCTACAGCTGTATGATAGTGCACTTATGAACGCCTAGATCTGATCTTTTATGCACACAGTTCTGGCAACTCTGAGGTCAAGTATTTCAACACAGGTGCAAGTTCTGCTGGAATATTAGTAAAAGGGCATATTTGTAGTAAAAGGGCATATTTGTAAGCTTATCTTGAACACTTTTTTCAACTTAAGAATCATAAAAAACAACTCATCTTTTGTTGTTTTGCTATTTTTGTTGCTATTGTTTCAGTTGTTGTTTCAAAACCACGGGGAAGAAAAGTAGAAATATGATTATGCTAAAATATTCTAGACGTTACAGTAAAAAAAGGCTTGAGTAAATTCTTGGTTGTTTCCCGCGAGCTGACCTCATGACCTCTGATGAGGTTCTGAATCTCCTGCACGTGAATGGCCGTGTCATACTTCTTCTTCATGGAGTTGATGTGCTCAGCTACTTCCGTCATCTTCACTACTGCATCCTGAAATAACAAAATTTACAACAACCAAGGTAACACAAACAATTAACACATAGAGAGGAAGATACACTGGAAATATTGGAAGGAGAGAGAGAGAGAGAGAGAGAAAGAATTGCATGCTTTCAGATTACTTTATACAGTTCAGGAAATTTGCAAAAAGTTTTATGCAAGCGGTCCTGGGTTCGGTTCCTGGTGGCAACCAAAAATATTTTTAATTCTGCATTGTTAAAAAAAAAAAGCCTGTGAAAGAGAGAGAATACATCTAATGAGTTTCAAAACAAATAAGAACAACAATAACAACAAACTAATCCTGCACACAAAGCATCAGCCAGTCCACTCACCTCCACGAGGGAGAATCCCTCAGTCTCACTTCTGGTCTTCTTCTTCATGTGAGATAACAGGAGATGGTAGCGCAAGATACGCTGCACTGGCTTCAACAGGTACGCCCCCAGGGGTAGCATGTGATGCAGCTCCTTCTGGAAAAACTGAAAGAGGAGATTGGAGAGGAGGGTGGGTGGAGTAAGTCAATTATCACCATCAAGATTGGCTTGATTACAGGGTCTTACCTTAAGTTTGTCTGCCACTTCCAATACCTTGGAGAGTTCAGACAGAACTTGAACAGAACTGAATTAACACAAAGTGGCATATGGTAAAATTGCTGCTTGTTTGTCACTTGATCCAAAAAGAAAGCAGAGTGAGGGGAATAGGAGAAGAAAGGATAATTAATGTTGAAGGGAAATCATCATATATTCTGACTAAATACAATTGCAATTGTTGAAGTATTGTATTTGGTAGCACAACTATTACATCTGAGAAGTGGATACTCATTAATGATTTCTTATTAGCTCCCTTACTTGGGGTAGTTGGTACAGTAGTGTGTGTACAGCTCCTTGAAGTCCTCAACCTGGATCACATGACATCACATGACATAACAAACAATGTGTTTAAAGTAGGGCGATGTTGCAAAAAGTAAAAGAGCCAGGTATAATTAATTAGCTGATGATATAGCAAGTAAATTACAATGTAATGGTTCTCAGTCACTCAGAGAATTCTTTACTTTAGACCGAGTATTAATCCCACACAAGTACCTTGTGCAGGAAACTCTCTCCTAGTTTACCCACGCTGCCTTTACACTCCATAAATTTCTTCAACAGCGACCTGCAGTAAACAAACAAACATACGTACATGACACTTGCAATGATCTATGATTGGATGTATGGTCGCTAACGTGTAGATATAACGTTTGTGTGTTAGTTCCAGCACTGTAAGAGACAAGCTGACAAGTCGCTTACAATAGTCCATTCATTTAATAGCTAGTATGTGCATGTGTGCGGATGTGATAGCTGTCATTACTCTGTTCAACCAACCTTAAAATAACATTACGAACACAAACACACAAACCATCACCACTCTCAATGCTGTACACTGAGGAGTGACACTCCTTTAATTAACACTAATTAAAAAATTCCAATGCCTAATGATGCCTGCTACATACTATGAGATGTGTTGTTGAAAGACAGAGAAACAACAACAACTACTACAATTTAATAGGAAAGTATATTAATAATTAAACATTTACATAGTAACTATATACATAATATAATTATATATAATTATATATATATATATATAATACTTATAGCACGAGTCAGAGTACAATATGGGAAAATATTTTATGAGCACGCAAAATATTTTCACGAGCCAAAGGCGAGTGAAAATATGGCGTGAGAGTAAAATATCATTCCCATATTGTACGACGAGTGTGATAAGTGATTTATTGCTGCCTTGATATTTTTTCTCAACCGGTTACAATTCAATTTTCATTGATTTTACTCGCTACGCGCATGCGTAGTGTACCGTACAATATAAACCGTACAATATGGGAGAATACAGAACGCTCGCGTGATGCGGAAATATTCAAGTAAAAATATCAAAACTGCAATAAATATATATATTATTGATAAACCAAAATGTTTATCAATATTATAGTCTTGCTAAGCAAATGTAAATGTTCAATACTTAATAGACAGTATCTTCTTACTAGAAATGCATGTACACATATGTAGCTAGAGGAAAAGAGTCCAGCTCTATATATGATTAAAACTTCATTCTTTGAAATCTTTGAAATATAATACAGAGTTCAAGAACTATTGATTCCGTACGTGTGTGTGTGCGTGTGGGAGTTGAGGGTGTCAAGTAGCCGGTGGGAGGACTGCTAGGATAACACACATACGTACTCACTTAATTTTGTGTTGACAAAATGAACACTGGGTTTGTTTTAATGATATTCATGACCCTGGGATTGGGTACCCACTCACCTGTCAGCCTTGTATTTAAGTTATTTCATATATATATATATATCTTGCAACCAAGGGGAAGCAGAATGGGTGGCTGTGAATGTCATTAGTTCGGTTCTGTGCAGACATGTGTGTGCATGTGTGTGTGTGTGGGTGTGTGTTATGAGTGATCCCTGCTATTCATCTGTTCGCCGGTCATGTAATCTATATCATTAAAAATCTCTCAGCCAGTTAGCTCTATCAAATTGAAAGCACGATATCACTTGGTTAAAAAAAAAAAAATCCATTGAAGACAGCAAACTTTTCACTTCTTCTAGGAATTCTTGGAGCTTATAGTACTTTCTCCAGTGACTCTGATTCCTGTTACTACTCAGTGATATATTAAATCAGTCCAGCATGGGAATGTGATCTCTCTTTTGACCAGTTCCAGTTCCAATGCATTGGTATTCTTCGCTGGTTCTGTACTCCTTTAAAGCTGTATACCAGCTCTAAGATACCTTCGGCTGTCCATATTTGTCTTCTGCCACACCCTCCCCCATGAGATGGTGGTGTTAGCAACGAAAAATTGAGAGTTAGCACCGTGCTTCAACTTCATGTAATACATGAGAGAGAATAGTACTGAGTGTGTGTGCGTGCGTGCGTGTGTGTGTGTGTGTGTGTAATGTGGTGCATATGTACTTCTGAATGTGTGTTTTATGACATGTAACATTTACAAATACCTCCATTGTACATGCCCACGTAATAAATACCTATTACACAATATAACACACATACATGCACAGGTCTATGCACGCACACACATATAATTCTTCTAGAATGTCTATCTCTGCTATGCTACGCGTGTCTACCTATAAAATATCTCATGTCAGAATGAATAAACCTCAAGAAATATAGAACTCAGTCAATTACACATATGCAGAGAGAGAGAGAGAGAGATCAGGGAGAGAGGAAGGAAAGCAGTTGTGATACAGTGGGTCAATACACAAACACCATGTGTGTGCGTGTGCATGCATGTGTGTGTATGCATGTATGTGTGTGTGTGTGTGTGTGTGTGAAATTCTACACAAAGAATTTCCCTTTTTCAACACTGAGATACTAACCAGATGAAGAACAGCTAGTGACAAATTGTTTTATAAACAGCTTATTGGTAAACTTATGCACATACAAGATCTTGACCCTTCCTGCAAAGTTTCATACTTGAGACACATTCATGCCCAAGGCAAGATACAACAAGCATACTACAAACAAATTATTATACTTGTAAATTTAACCACGCCTCTGCCACGCCTTCTAAGCCAAGCCTCCGGTCCCATAGCAAATATAAAGCCTTACTTGTGAAACGTCAAAATATCCTCAATATTGCCGAAGAGAGAGTTGATCTGTTGGGCGGAGATTGGCAAGGATTGCATGTGGTTCTTGAGAGGAATCAAGTAACCATCGATGATGTTTTGCACATCACGCACGTAGGTTATCTCCGTGGCGATGACCTCTTCCATCACAGGGTTGTCACTTAATTTCGGCTTTCTGAGGAAACAACAAAAAAAAACTTTTCAAGCGTAAGATTTTCCCCCCAAGTTTCAAAATAGACAAACAGCTTCGCCAACTATGTACGTATGTAAGTACACTATAGCTAAAGGCTGAGTACTAAAGTACCACCATTGGCAGGTCTCTAATAACTAGCTATAGAGGCAATAAATAGTGAATGTACTGCATTATATATTATACATAGCACAGCCACAACTATTATCATCTCACCGATACTCAACGCACAAACACGTGATTCACTTGCGCACAGTTACAGCTCATTGGAAACAAATTGCTAGCAATTACTACAGCATAGCTAAGGCTGGACCACTGGAAACATTGTATAATATACATTTCAGCACATGACAGTAAAGGAGACATTTTCTCTGGGCTATTTGTTTCATTTCATAGGATGATTAATGTAATTATAAGCAACAGCAACAACAACAATCTTATAAAAAAAAATGTATAGTCATAACTGCAAGATACCTCTAAGGCTTTCAAAATATATTAAATTACTAACCCACTACTTTTTCTTCGTCTAGTAGTTCTATAATTTACCGCCATTTAAAAAAACGTACTTGTTGCTTGAGACGGAATTGAGGGCGAGTGAAGATATCGGGGCAGGGTTGACAAAAGGAGTGAGGACATTATCCAGCGCTAGCTCATAAGAAAGCTGGTACTGGTGACCTGCCACGCCTATAGCCCCGCCCTGTCCGGATACATCTGAGAATTCCTCATCACCCAACATGTTCACCTGTGACCCCTTGAAGTACTGTGCAGAGGATGATCGGTCTCGACTAGCAGCTGCTTTCAGGGGGTTGGCTTTGGAAGGTTGGGACCCCCAACTTGAGGACAGCGGGTGGCCATTGGCTATGTTGGATGACTCTAGAAAAATAATTCAGAAATAATACTTTTTTTTTAATAAATTGATTTTAAATTTCACTAAAAATAACCAATAATTGAGCAAAATAATGATATCTTTGCCTAATGACATAACTATGGACTGTACTGTAACTATAAGGATTGTAGAGCATGTATACCAACAGTTCAGTAACAAGATACACTCTAACTCTAGTTGGCGAGCGAGCGTAGGATGAAATCAATATTCTTTTTTTATGATATCACAGATTACACTAAAGAAAGTGAAATATGCTTTGACAGATCATCTCTACTGATATCACCATTATCAGCATCTGGACAAAGAATAAATTATTTTACTCTATTAAATCAGCTACTTATGATTCACACACTATTACACTATGGGATAGTTTAACCTAGCACAGTATCTAAGGTGAAGTACGTATGCGTCAATGTATGGATGGAGTCCTATTGCTGTCACAAGTACATCTGCTTGTGATTCAACTATTTCTAGACAGGATTCCATGATTGCCCGGGCCTCTGCTGGATGAGAGGCATTGCAGCCTGACCGTGGAATGTCTGTAGCATTCCTTGTAGCCACGAGCAAAGGACAGGGCCGCAGGTGCTTCTCATGTACCGGATAATTGCCGGGGAATCTTTAGGATCAAGACAGAGCAGTTGCAAGTGCACATATGTGTGTGCATGTGTTTATGTGTGTGTATATGTACATGTGTATGTGTGTATGTTTGTGTGTGTACATGCTATTACGGCTATCGCTAAGGTCAAAGTATAATTGGTTCCACCTGGTGATTCCACAAAGGACCCCCCACCTCACCAGGTCCCTTCCCAGCTCACCGTATCTAGGCAATGTAACAAGAGTAGTCAATGAACACACTCCCAATCTACCACACATACATCGACTAATGGTGTCCTCTTTCAAAGTTGACCACTAGCCCCTTAGTTATCTATCTTCGACCAATGCCACGCCCACTGCTGGAATCTGTGGGACACGCCCACCACTGGTTCTCTTATGAATTTTATCTGATGCACACTTTCCAACTATCTTCTGCTTTATAGGCCCATCTTGTAATAATATCTAGACCACACCCATTTTAAGATCTGAACATATTTATCTCTGATCATTATCACAATAGTTGGTGCTATACTGTCAATTATCCATGGGTATTATAGGGGCCTCCTCTTGTGTATAATATGGGTGTGTCCCACGGTCATCCATAAATCAACTCAAGAAGCTGAACAAAAAACAAAACAAAAAACAACAACAATTTATGATAGTAATTGAGGGGTGCAGAAAGCACGCCCTCCCCCTCCCAAGCATTTACGAAAGACATTAAGTGGACTACCCTCCAAGCCATATTTTTTGACACCTTACCATTCACACCTCCATGAGATCCCCGGTAGGGCATGTGCGCCACTGGATGGTGATAGGCATTGCCACGGGGACTGAGGGCATCGCCAGGGTGACCGAAACCATTGCCACGGGGACTGAGATCTTCATTGCTTAGAGACGTGATGCTGTCTCTTTCTAGTTGAGAGAGAGTGTGGTGCGAAGGAAGCTGCTCGAACCTCACCTCAGTTGTGTGGCGTCTCTCCTGCAAGTTGACATGAACATATTATCATACCTGTCTCTTATGCTACTACATTACGAGGGATCATTTTCATCGTTAATAGCAGTTTTACCCAATGCCATACATAAAGTTCTCACCTTTACCTATTTTTCTTTAATTATTTTTTGTAGGGAAATTTACAAACAAAAACTGTTTACACTTTACTACCAAGTTTCGATGTCATGTCCATAATAGGCTTCAGTTCTTAACCTCTTAAAAAATATTTGCACTTCTCATGACTCATTTATTCGAAGCAATGGAGAAGTTTACCTAATGCTACACTGTAGCTAGAGGAAATCATACGTGCTAACAGTATCCACCTTCTACACACAGTAGATGCACTAGTTTGTGCTTAGCAAACTAACTGAAAACAGTCCCTACAAAATACCATTTCCTCCTTGTGTCTCGCTGTGTTGTCCCCACAGAATCTACAGCTACTAAAATGATACAAGACCACAAAGCCTGTGCATAGCCTAAACACGAGCGTGTTATACAACACACAAACATACAAATATGAATTCAGATGAAAGTGCACACGCACACATGCACACACAAGTACTTCATGAATCACGTCGACATACCAAAATATACACGAAGTGCCCGTCTGAAAATATAGTGGCATGATATATCCCAGCCTCCATGTTATTGCTTCAGATTCTTATTCAAATAGTCTCTACTAAACTTGTTCTAGTGAACACACTAACTACTGCTACTGCGTTCTCTTATAACTAGCTGCAGGCCGTCCACCCACTCAATTCACACCTAACTAACAACACCAATTATCGCAACAAACTTCTCTATTTGCACCTGAGCTGATTGCACGCGTTATGCCAAATTAGTTGGTGACTTCAATTATAATATTATTATTGACATTACTTTGTTGTTGTTGTTGTTGTTTTGCTATATTAATCAAGGCACTTTTCATTAATTAGAAAATTATGTTCATTGTATTTAAGGTACTTGATCAGGAATAGCAACTCTATGATGATTAATAATCACTTAAATTCACTCCTATTAGCACCTTAAGGAATCTAATTGCCTGATAACTATGGGTGAACATTTACTGGGCATGCGCAATTATTGGTAAGCTCAGAATTTTCCAACTGAATATTGATTACTATCAATTAATGAAAATAGACGACCAATACAATACTACAGACAGCCAAGATCTATACACCAAACATTCGCGTTCAAAAATATCTCTTACCAAAAAAAAAAAGTAAAAATACCTCAAATATGTGTGGTCATTTCCCATACCTTGTGTGTGCATGTCATGTGTGCGTGTGCGAGTGCCCACCTGTGTATGTCCCACGCACATACTGTGCATACATGTCTATATATGACACACAAATAGTTTATTTTGAGACAGTTCGGAATTCACATCAATTGCCCGTGCTACAGTACACACTCACACACAAACACATACTGCACTCAAAAACTAGTGCCTTCTTTTATCAACACAGAATCCCCTCTTTTACTTTACTACCTGGAAATGTAAAACACACACACATACGCACACACACACACACACTCTCTCACATGCACACTTTCTCGTGCACACACACACTCGCACACATACACATGCACACGCACACACACTCGCACACGCATGCACACACACTCGCACAAGCACACACACACACACACACATGCTCGCACACATACACATGCACACGCACACACTCGCACACATACACATACACACACACATACACATGCACATACACACGCTCACACACACACACACACACACCACACCCAGATAGAGTTTACAAACACAGAAACATGATCTTCCACCATTTCCACCCCCACCTGATCCTGTCTGTCTGTCTGTCTGTCTCCTTTCTCAGTAAAGTTGGTAACCCACCCTGAATTTCTTGGAATAGAAACTAAAATGTCTCTTTAATTGAATTATGAAACTTATTAAATGAAATTAATAAAAGAAACGACTGAATCTCCTCAACCGGATGAAATGAACTTGTAATGAGCAAATAAAAATCATCACAAAAGAACTCGGTAAATAACAATCAAGTAGCATGGACAGATGTGTGTGTGTGTGTGTGTGTGTGTGTGTGTACACACGATACATAACAATACCTATCATTCACGCTACAGCCGGTTGACTCATCTCTGACAGACAAAACTCCAACCTAACGCAATTCTAGCAGCACGCTCCACTTACAAACAACATCATCCGACATCTCGCCAGATTCCCCGGCAATTTCCCGCCCGACTGCCAGCATTCCCAGTGATGCATGTCTGATCCAATGTCCCAGTCCAGAGACACAACATGTCCAGTCATACCAACTCATGTTTCACACATGCTTGGAATAGTCGCAAGATAGTTAACAAACATCTGTTGCCTGTGACATCATCACCTCATGGGGTTAGACTATTAACCCCCATCCTGTAACATACCAGAGTTAATGGACTTCCTATACATGCCAGTATTTACAGCCCTGGGCACTGAGAGAAAGAATTCACACATTAAAGCATATTTGGTGTATCCATACAATGTAGCTGTCCACAAATATTTTTTTTTGTTCCTTCTATTAAAACTAATTTCAAAAGCAGTAAATATTATATTAAACACTATGTGGCGTAAATGACACAACAAACTGAATATCGTGGGAAAATTGAAAGAACTGAAGATAATCCTTCTGCCAGTTAGCAGCTGTCATAGTTTGCACCTTCTGGGCTTCTTGCATTCTCTCATCCCATCTTTAATTACATAGTGAGAAGACTAGGAAGTTACCCGCCATTAAGTATATAGCACTTAGACTGGACTCACGGCTTCAAGACTGGACTCACGGCTTCACGACTGCACTAGAGACACAAACTATCATCTTTCTGACTGGACTAATGCTCAACAACAAATTTCCTGTCCATAGCTGCAGTTATAAGAGTACTGATGTGTTAGAACTGATGCACACAGTACATGCATGCACGACCATTCATTCGCACACACAAACATACAAGGTAGCACAAACAGGAGCTCCAACCAATGTATGTATGTATGTATAAACACCACACCCATATCCCCCTCCCTCCCTCCCCATTGATGGTTCAATAACCTTCAATCCAGAAAATTACAAGACCCAATTTCAAATAATTGTCACAAAAGAATCTACTAATAGCAGACTTTGGCAAAAAGTTGAAACGTCGGGTTTAAGTTTAATTAATATAATATTGGCGGTTAGAACGAGAAAATTTGGTATTATAATTATTTCAGCCGAGAATGACTGAATCATCTTTAAAAGAATCTACTAGTTAAGGTAACTCGAACTAAAATAAAGTTGGGATAATTTAATGCATCATGTCATAGGCTACACCAATCTCAACTGAACTCTCACCAACCAATCCTCTACTTTATTCCAGGATTACTCCATTCAGGTAGTGAGTGATACAGTGAGATACTGCCATTGTGCTGGTAGCTGTACGTATGTGTATGTGTGCAGTCGCAATAGAAAATAGAAGATGGCTGTTGTTTTTTGTTGTTGTTTATAATGTACACTGCTCTCACAACAAAACAATGTACCTCTAAAAGTAACATACATGTAGTCCATTTGTACAGACACTAATTAACCTTTGTACTCACCAGTCAATACTAAGGGTTCATCTGGAACATTCAAATAGCATGGTACGCATGTACTACCTATAAAAGACAAGACCAAAGCAAAGACACTCGAAGCCTCACTACAAGAACATAAATGTTTCTCTAGCCAGGCTTCGTGGTTTACTGCCGGTGGTCTTTTCTCAAATGAGATCCCAAGAAAAACAAACAGCAAACCTTATAGCAATACAGACCAGAGAATCGAGAGGTCATTAATCAAAACATGGGGAGTTATACTTTATCCGAGTTAACTCGGTGAGAAAGAAGATTGCCCTCGGCCAAAATTGGGAAATATGTTTCATACTTAGCATTTCAAGTTGTAAGCAACTCTTTGAACCTTTCCAGGACAGCAGGTAACACCAATACTCAGGTACATGTCTATTACAGACTACAAGTTCATGTACATATATAAGAGTCTAGACTCAGTACAGAAGGCTCTGGCCTAAGCCTTGAAGTGTGTGCATGTGTGTGTGTGTGTGTGTGTGTGTGTGTGTGTGTGTGTGTGTGTGTGCATGTGTGTGTGAGTGTGTAGCAGAGGTATCTCCATTAGCAAGTCATTCATCTTCTTATCTTGCAAGTGAGGCATTTTAAAAATTCTTCAAGGACTCTAAGTGGTAAATTCTTAGCTAACTGAACCCTAGATCACAGGTGGTTGCTCGTTAAACCCAGGGGCAACCCACATGCCATGTATTAATGCAATACCATACATTATTCTACTTCGCCAAATCTGCATAAGGTCATTTTTTTCCAAAGAAAAATTTGCTCAGTAGGTAAACTAATTAGTACTACAAATAACAACCTTTAACAACTAGCATATCAAAGATGCATACATTGTAACCTCACTCACCTCCATCACACTGGAAGAGAATTAGTTAGATAATCATTAAATCTATATTTCAATTTCCTGGCTTATAGCGAAAAAATAAATTGTTGTGTATCTAAATTTTTATTTGAGAAAAGATTAAAAAAAGGCATGAAGCTACAGCCAAGATGGGGGGGGGGGGGGGGGGTGTGATGGATCAGTTACTGCAATGTGTTGTTGCAGTTAGTAACAGAGAGAGCAGAAAGTGGTAGCATAAGTGCAACTGCATTGAATTTTAATCAAATTCACTATAATAAATATCACATATAAGTCCTTCTCATGAGTTTAAAAGACACTCAAAAAAAATTACTTAGTCACAGCACTGTCAAATGCTAAATTTACTTCAAAGCTCCTACAAAAGAAATGTATACCAGTAGCTTAGATTTAAAGCCACGCCTGCGTTGGCTAGATTCTGCACTTGCTCAGCTGGTTGTGTTAACACTTTGACCCTATTGCCTTCCCTCACCTACACAAGTGCCTACCTTAGAGTATATTCGGCTTTGATTAAAAAAAATGTACACTATAGAACTTGCCGGTGTTCACATGATGTAAGCCACTTGAGAATTAGGCACTTTTAAGGTTTCCTAGCAACCGGTGTTGTGGACACGCAGTGACGACCACTAATCCTTTTATAACACTCGCCCAAGAAGAGACTGTTCACAAACCACTTCAACAGGTAAATCAGTTGGCTCTACCGCCCACTACATCATGTACTTCAAAAATTATATTATCAGCAAACATAAGCATTGTGCAAAAATCACTTCATTAGCTATCATCAGAATATTAAACCCACACACTTGGAAAATAAAGTGTTTCAATACAGAGTCATTGTGATATCAGAGATAAGATAGTTTGCGTGTTAAGCTAAGACTGTGAGATCTTCACTTCACAGCTTGACAGACAAATAATTGATTTTTAAGAAAATTTGTTCCACTGCCTCTATAACACTTTATGCAGAAATCAATACCACCTAGCTAATACACTAAAATATTCAAACAAATGCATTCCTAGTGTAAATGGAAATACCACCGCTCGCCAGAAAATTACATGTGATGAAGGGGTGGATGTGGTGTGGGTGTATACATACATATATATAATACATGTGTATGTATATCAGCTATCTATCATCCTATAGAGAGTTACAGTTGAGCAAGTCTGACATAGAGTTATGAACATTCCCTAATAAATACCTGCAAACAATTAAAATCAGCTGATGACAGACATATCACTTCAAGTTCACACCAACTGGCTTCACACTAGGTTCAATACCAGACTAAACTTCTCACAAACACACGTCAAATAATAAAATCGCACTGTACCATAGACTCCTACCTTATTGGGTAGTTAGCTGAATATTTAAGTGCAGTCTAATAACTGTAAAGCTAAACCCACGTCAGGATTAACATTCACACCCCCCCCCCCCCCCCCCCTCAGAGGCTTATTTTTTATTTACATATTTAGTTTATGGAGATACTGTAATCATTCTAGCAATATCCATTTTGTACAAGATTACAGATCAAAGATTGGAGATAATTACAGGAACAAGATATAGTCGAGGACTTGCATGGGCAGGGGCCATTCCTCGTTGATGTCAATTATCGATACACCTGGAATCTTTTGGCACATATAAACTTAAACACACTTGCTTCCACTAATTCGATTATCCCCCGCATGCCTCAACCCGTGGGAGTGACCACCATTACCCACTACTGCAAGTGATAACTGATGAAATGCGCCAGTAAGTCTAACGTGTCAGACCGTAGTGTCATATGAACCAAGACCTCTCACTCCCACGGCACGAGCCAGTCATCCATCAAAACTATACAAACTGGAACTATACATAAGTGGGGACATACAGATGGCCGCTGGGTCTATACACTTTGTTGGGTTTTGTACATATTGCATGCATTATTTTGTATTTATACTTTCTTACTGGTATATCTAACTGTGCAGTCAACACATTGCATCCAAGATAGCTTCAGTTTATATATACAGTTTGACACTATGCTACGCTGAATTCTTCAAGTACCTTCTGATATTGCAGTTATTTGAATGATAATCAAAACACACACTCCCAGTACAAACAGCATACTGTGATTGATACAAGTAAAGCTATATCCACATTTAAGTACTAGCCAGCTACAATAGTGAAAAGAAAGGAAAAAAAGAAAAACTTACAGAGTCTCTTCTGTTCCTCCCCTTGCCACTGGGCTTGAGCGACACAATGTCCATAGTTACCGACTGGATCTTCCTCCAACGCTTCTGAACCAGCTGCTGAATGCACAGCTGCAGAGACAAGCCTTGGCGCCTTGTCTTTGATTAGGAATACTTACAAATAATGGCGACACTACTCCACTATTACCCTAGCTACGCTGCAACTACGGCGAAAATTAACACTGCGCAGGTTCGTAAGACTGGAGCGACGGACATGTTACCAAATCAGACTTACTGCTTAACAGAATAAGTGGGGAAGGTAAATTCTTCTTTTGGAGCCTCCCACCAACAAATATGCAGTAATAACCCACATCTTTGGGGGAGGGGCTAAGTGAGTTTTATTATTAGCGATTGGGAAAAGAAACTGAGAAGACCACACCCACAGAAGTTGGTCGCACAACATAAGGTAAACGATCGTCACATCTACCGATTTAAATTACAGCGCAAAATTGCCCCACACCCCCCACTGCACTCGCACAGCGCGGTATAAAAGGGCTCAATTTTGTTGGAAGAACTATCAAGTTATCGCTACTGCTAACAACATTCAGTTTGAAAGATGCGTTCATCTAGAGATGTCAAGACATTTGCCTGCATGACCTGGTTAGTAAGTCAATTGCAAACTTTTATAATAAAGGGATTTAATAGATATTAAATTAATATTACAGGTACAATAATTTGCATGAAATGACAATAGCTATTTGAAAAACCCCTTCACAATTAATTCCCTTTTCCCTATCCTGCAGTTTTTCATTTTTTTACTGTTCTGTTTCCTCTGGTTCTTTGCTCTGTCTTACCCAAGCAGGCTCATTTGGTTCATGGCCGCTCAGCTGGTTGCACCCATGGACATCCTGGCTGCAGCGAGCATGGGAGCTGGTCTCGGATCCGCAGCTGGAGCATCCAACAGCTTCAAGTGTGAGATCTGCCACTACATCCCCGGGCTCAGTCCCTCCCAGATCTCGCTGTGCTGCGATCTGCCTCAGGCTATCGTCATACTGTCTCGAACCCAAACCAAAATGAACACGGAGTGCCAGTGGCAGTTTAGGAAAGACTTATGGAACTGCTCGGAGCTTGACATGCCCTTGTTTAAGGAACCAGCTCTGCCAGGTGAGCTAGTGGCAGATTAGAGGTTAATGTGGACTGGTAGGTAATTATAAATTAAGGTGGAATAGATATTGCAAAATGGCAGATTTCCCCCCCCCCCTATTATTAACTTAATATCTGCCTACGTACATGTATAAGCAGGACCTAAGAACTGAAAAAATGACCGGATTTGTAATCTTAATAAATTTGTATGAATCTGCAAACAAAATTGTGGGACCGAACATCGACAGCAGCGGCGGGAATAGAGACAGCAGAGTGGAAAATTGACAGTACTAGAACTTTCTTGTATTGAGTTGTGCCGAGTGTATATCATGCGTATGTAGGTGTTGATTACTTGTTTGTGCCGAGCGTGTGCCACGTGTTTGTGTCATGTGCATAGTGCAGTGTGCAATCACTGTTTGCCAGTCCTTGTTTTACCGAAGTTTACTGTAAATTTACTGCATAGTTTATCGTGTGGTAAACTCTAATTCTGGAACAAACCACATGTACAACTTCCCATGTTTACTCCTGTTTTACTAATCCAGTGTAATTTTTGTTCCAGAATAAGAGTTTACTACATAGTTCCCTCTCAAGCACACTACAGATTTTCCAGCAGTACACTTCAGTAAATCATATACCTGCAAGCAGTGAATGTGTGTGAATATAATGTGTTGTATCAGTGTGGTGTTTCAGTTAGTTCTGTTCTTCATTTATCATTTGTGTCTGCGCATCTGTTTACGGAATTAAATTAACACTTAACCTCCGACCACGGGTGCTGGATCGCGTAAAGGGTAGCTACTTAATACTTCTACCCTTACCTACGGAACAACATGGTGGCAGCTCTACTCATCCTGGGCACTAGGCTTGAGATTAAAACCCTAAGCATTCTCGTGAACCCCCACAAAAATCAAACAACATGAAAAGAAATATATACATCCGATTCAATACTACTTGGAGCTATTCAATTCACGACTTGTAGTTGCGAGAAATATAGCATAACTTTTCACCTGATCAATGGTTGCAGCAACTGGAAGTGGTTGAGTCAACACTCACACCTCTAACCTCAACTAGTGATAGACTCTTTGGGCTATGTCTGGCCTTTGGTTGAACTAATTGCAATAAATGTAATTAATTTGCAGTAGCCTGTAATAATTGATCAGTTGATATAATTAATGACTGCAGATTCGGATGTTATGCAAATAATGTTTATGTGTTTGCTGTCTTACAGTGTTGCTTTTTTCTTTCCTCCTTCAAGAACGCTACCTGTTGCTTCTAAATACTGTTTAACTTAGGTCACTGAGGAATCTAGATTAGTATTAGTTTGGTAGCTATGTGGCCTACCAGAATACAAAATGGTTTTGGATTTTCAACCAAACGATTCGTGAACCTTCAATTAACCCACCCACTCATCCCATCTTCACACATCTTAATTACCACTACATTTACTTACTAGCTGTTCATAATATGATTTGTCATTTAGGTTGCTCCAATTTTTGGCTCAAACTTGCTGCTTAGCAATTACTATGAATTAGATCAAGACCCTCAAAGAGCACACCTAAATATTATTTTCAGTACATTGAGACTTACAAAATTGGCTAATAATTTTATTTTGCAATTTTAATAAAACTTTTGGCAGTTCCACTAAATAAAAATAAATATAAAAAAAGCTGTTATTTTAGTAGACAAATGGGTTCGAAAAATTAGGACAATATATTTATTTATTTATTTGCTGTGATACACATCAGAAAACTAATTTCATTTTGAACTTTTCTATTTATAGAAACACCGGAGAAAGCATTTGTGTATGCACTGGCCTCGGCTACTGTAGTCCACCGCATCACAACCGCGTGCTCCCTCGGAGAACTTGGGTCAGAATGTGGCTGTGACACTTCCAGGAATGGACTCATATCGCCTCAGGGCTGGCAGTGGGGTTCGTGCAGCGACAACGTCTCCTACGGAGTCAGCTTTGCACAGAATTTTCTTGACGAGAGGGAAATTAGCGTGGATACAACCAATCATACAGCTGTCAGGAATGGCCTAGTCCACCTTTATAACAACTTTGCAGGAAGAGAGGTAAGCAAAAATATTTTTTTTGTATATAATACATTCTAAAAAAAAACAAAAAAACTCAAGCATTTGTGAAAAAAAATCGCAGAGTGGCATCACAAGTTTACTTCTTCATACTGCCATAAAAATTTGGTTTCTCTCTTTCATGTGCAGTTATAGCATCTACGTGGGTGTAGCTACGTGGGTGTAGCTAACTGTGTGAATAATGACATAGAAATGATATGCTATTGGATATGGCAGAAAAACCTCTTTACAAAGTATGCAGGGAATTTGCCCAAACTCTTGGTCCAGCTTCCTTGCCATCACAAACAGCCTTGTATCAGATACATATGGCAAGAGAGGAAAGTCAGTATTTTCATTTCTGCATTCCTTTGGGTAATTACTAATTATGTCAGCCATACAATTACAAACCAGTAAATTGTTGGTATCTAATTACTCATGTTTGTTTGCTATAATTATAATTGGCAGATGCTGAACATTATAAGTCACAGCTAAAAGACATGGTTGTTATTTTTTTCTTCAGGTGATAAAGGAAAACATGAAGTTGGCGTGTCGTTGCCATGGTATTTCTGGTTCCTGCACTATCAAAACTTGCTGGAGGGAACTTCCGACGTTCGACCAAATTGGTGATGCCGTCAAAGAGAAATACAATGCCGCCGTGAAGGTCCACGTCTCAAGAAGCCGTCAACTGCGCTACATTGACGAGAATAGCCGAGAGAGGCTCCCGCCTCGTTCCAGCTTGGTTTACGTAGAGAAGCCTCAGAACTATTGCACCATTTTGCAAAACTTCACTCAGGGCCGGCAGTGCATCCCTCAGTCGATGCTGGAGTCCCAAGAGAGGAACTCAATCAAGGTCAATTCCATGATGGAACACTTTCCACCGTGCGAGAGCTTCTGCTGCAGTGGGAGCTACGAGGTGGAGACGAATATGGTGTCTGAGCTGTGCAACTGCAGATTCCAGTGGTGCTGCGATGTCATCTGCGACAGATGTAATGTTACCATGACGAAATACCGCTGCACAGGATAACTCGGCTCCATCCGGAACAAGTGACTTTGACTTCCATCTTTTAATCTCAAAGCGTTGTCGTGTCAAGATTGAAAGAAAGTCGAGTTCTTGTTCCACACTCCCCTCCGCATACTAACTGTATTAAATCTCTTAGATTTTGATTTTTTTTCCCCAGTATTTATTAATTTTTGTACTGGATTATATTCACTGGAGCATTCATTGATCACTCAAATCATAATGTGTATAGTTAGCACAGCTCAAATCAATCAACTTCCGCAAAATGCCCCAGCAACAGGGGCTTTAAAATCACACGTATTTGTGTTTGCACTTCCACACATATACTTTATAATTGCATTTTTTTTTGTTACGTGCCAGTAAAATTTAAAAAGTTGTGAAATTTCAAAGATTGATGGCATTAACTGAAGCATGTCCTCGATATCACACAAGACAGATGATTAAAACATCAACTGAAAAATCAGATGAGACAAGTGCTAATTCTCTGGTTTGTAACAACTAATAATTTATAAATTGTTGCATTCAATCTGTAGAGACTAGTCAATAAGTCAATTGCAAATCAATTCAGCAAGTATTTTATTATACTTTAACTATAATGTCTCTAGTAACATCAACAATTAAAGCTTTTGGCAGTTATGCTCTAAGTTACAATAGTTATTTACGATCAATTTCAATAAAAGAAAAAAGAAAACAGAAAGTGACTTGAAGAATAACTACTTTCTCACTCTAATAGCCGGAAGAACCAAAGGCATGTGTATTACTATGCTGACATTTTGAAGTTCAAATCATTCAGAAGAATTCTGTGAGACATTTCTCGTTTGCACCAAACACATAGCAATGGAAAGTACAAGAGGCATCTCAGAAGTCCTAGAATGAAAATATTTAAGATGTCAATGGCAACTCAAGCCAAGGTAAGTATGGATGATTTCAAAGCCAGTCAGCGAATAAGGCCCAAACATGACGCATTGGAACCAGGAATGCACAGTAAGTTGGAACCAGGAATGCAGAACAAGCTGTACCCGCACACATACTATCCTCGGCCTCTCACTATCCCTGGAAACATATAGGAAATGCCATTCAGCAGGATAAAGAGAAACCTTCTCACACTTGGCTTCAATTCTGAAAAGGTGCACCAGTACAAAGTGGGTGTTCACATCAAGTAGTCATTCTCCAGTAGGCAGCACTTGGCAGAGGCACTCTACGCCCACCATAGGAACAAATATCAACATTCCTTATCTTTGAAATCGAAACATTACCTAGTTATAAATCTAAATTAATTAATTAATTACATCCTGCCAATGTCCAATACCTCTGCAACAAGGAATGCATATAGCACATTTTATAATATACATATATAATATATATATTATATGGGAATTTGTATAAATATAAATTAATTAAGTTTATTACATGTATATATATTATATATATATTATATATATATATATATATATATATATAGTGTACATTAATTTTGATTTCAGTTGAATAGTAGAGCAGTGAGATTGATCTCTGAACACATTATGAGAAGTTGCACACTGTTTTAGTCCTACAGAGTTTATACATCTACTTATCCATCACCATCAGTTGGTTCTGCATATACCTCATATTTCATTCAGCTACAAGAGTAACCAAAGTAAAAATGATTTGGTAATCTAGCCATTAAAATTAACACTACAACAAATCTGCATGCTCAACTACCAAATAAGTTTAATTTCAATACTCTTGGTATAAGGGCCCATCGTCAGAATTACCTTTGAATATCACTTCTGTACATCCAACAGAGAGAGGATGGGATGTTTAAAGAAAGGGATAATGTATTTGTGAATCCGGTCTTCTTGGAAGTGTTCCGTTAAATTGTTAACTAAAAAAACTACAAAAATTAAACAAAGGATGACCACAAGAAGCTAAACATATTCGCTTGAAGGGAAGTTTTTTTGTTCCTGGATGGCAACTGAATCCCCTGAAGCACGATGCTGCATCCACGGGCTCTATACTTCCTGACAGCTGCAATTCCTGGAAACTAAAACTTTGATGTTTTGTGGGTTTGCAGTATTCAGTGGGTATCAAGTCTCCATCATTTGCCAAGATAGTAAAAGCAAGGAGGATGTAAACTTAACAAGTTTGTTCATTCCTATTAACCCTGGGGCCAAACAATCTAAAAATAAAAATTGCGAAAATTTCTACTGATCAGCCACTTAAATTATGATAAGCATCTCCATCACTCCATCACAGTTATATCAGATTTAAGTCTATCAAGTAATCTTGTGACCTAATAAGGAAATAATTGCTTGATTACAACATTGTCTCATGCTCAGGCATCAAAGAGTCCAGACAAGATTTCTACAGTAAGCCACCAAATAGACTCTCTCTCACATGATATACTTAGTGGTCATCCCTTCACCTAAAAAAAAAAAAAAAAAAAAAATTAAAAAAAAACACTTTCAAAAATGTGCAATTAGCTAATCCAGAACTCAAGAATTTGATCCAGTGTAACATCAATACTGTAATGCAAAACCTCTGAACTGAAATCAGTCCACTTCTCTCATCACAAAAAATAACAGATTCCAAACAAGTTTCTCTCCCTCGAGAGCAGACGAGAAGGCTGTGGACGTCTTGACGTCTTTTTCTGCAAACTCAATGAATGAGATACAGTTTCTGCAGAGTTTACGAGTCCTCATTAGCTAGCATGAATCCAATGACTTCATAATGAAATGGCATGCAAGGAACTATGTAGCGTCAACCCACGGGTGTTTGAAGTGGTGGCACAGTGAAGACACTTGACAATTTAATGACGATAAGTACAGCGAAACTGTTAATGAAATTCATTGCTCAAGAATGCTGACAAGGTCTGAATATTGACTATGATTCTGTGTGCGTGCACGCATGTGGGTGTTAATACCCTTGTTTTTAATTTGCACATTCTTAGGCTGATTATTTTGCCCGACTACTAACTGTTTGTTGATGAAGAGTCTAGTGAAAAACGAGCCCTAGTGACACATACTCACACACATACGCACATACACAGAGAAGTATATCAGCACAGACGTTGAGTTTGTGATGCCATTTGTGAATCTCTCCAAGGGTGAAATAAGCGAATAATGGCTGAAAATTCCATCAACAAACCTCACAGGAGCCAAAAATTCCAGACATTCAAACTCCTTAAAAATTGATTATTTTTATCTCTAGACTGTAAGCACCTACAAAATTAGCACACACACACACACATATAGATATATTTATTTTTTAAATATTCCTTTGTGATGAGCTGCACCTGAGAATTTAAAAAAAAAAAAAAGGTCACCACAAAAAAGTTTACCCAAGCACTTTTTCCATTTCAACTTGCACCATCTCAGCATATTCTGACTTATCGAATTGCCTGGAGCTATATGTCGTAAACCACAGCTAAGTTTCCTTGAACATCTGGAGTAAAAAGAAACAAACCGAGCAACGGCCACAGGTAACCAAGCACATGTGAAAAACAAAAGACAACCTCAGAAAATTACAAATCAATTACCACAGAGGTTGGGGTAATTTAATCTAGGAGAAGAGGCCATTGTTTTAGCAAGGAAAGATGAAGAACGATTCGTAGTGGTTAAAAAGCTGAGGCTTCTTGTACAGGCAGCTTCGCCAGGTGGCATCCTCTCCAGAGCTAACTTTGCCATCTGAGGGTTAGCTCCGAGTAGAGCTCCTAATGGCTGGTAACAGTAGTAAAGGGCAAGTCTACCACATATTTGCACGCTTTGTAAAGATTAATAATTATGTTTCATTAAATTATGGGATTTAAAAGTAAATGTGGCCGGAAGTGTCTAAAACAACCCTAGAGAGAACTGCATCTATAGGTACGTGACAGACTCAAATTGCTTAATTTTTAAAATTCAATTAAGTGACCTTAGATTGAAATAAATGGAGCAGACTTTATTGTTTACGTCTATATAAAAATTCATATTCAACAATCACTTACTGACTTAATTTTTAATTTTTCTAATCTTCTTAACGAAAGATATTCAGTAATTTGGAATTGGCTAATCTTAGGTATAAGATATTAAGCCACTTTGAAATTGCCAATCTTGGTAAGAGTACTTTTGACGTTGTTTATCTTTTAAGAAAGGAGATATTCAGTAATCTTTTAATTAGCCAATATCAAGCAATATGGACTAACACAACCAAAGCAGAGGTGGTTCGTTTAAGTTCGATCAAACTCCACCCACATTTTTCTCCTGAAAGAGGCCAAACCTATGAAAACAGTCAGTTTTTCCAACAACAATTTGTTGTTGAAGACAGTCTGTACCTAGAAATAGTCTTAGACAGCTCTCAGACCATCAATCTATTACAGTGAAACAAGCAGCCCAGCTAGCTGGTTGCTAGCTAGCAAACTATTTATGACAATGATTTTTTTCTAAGTAGTTTAGCCACACACACGACCGTAAATGCATCATTTAGTCTGCACGCCGTGTAATTGAATTTTCTGAAATCAAGGCTCCAGCAATGTTGGTGCTAAAGTCTTCAATAGCACCTGTAAAGCATAGTGCATAGTGCATAGTGCAGGGGGCAGGGGGCAGGGAATATTAAAAGTTCATTTCCCAAGCAGCCTAGCTGGACATCCAATAAACACAACATTCTTCAATACTTTGGATAACATAGTAATACATAGTCCTGTAAATTCTTTCTCTTGGGAACCTGCCCTCTATTTTGTTCTTTTGGACCAGTAGAGACAGGAAACATTAGCATTCATTTGTTTCTCCTGGTACAGCTGCTACATCTCTGGGTGAGATATCAGGCCATTAGAAAATTCCACTGCTATTAAAGAATGCTTTGCACCTTGGACAGCTCAGAGAGATCTCACACGATCCAATTACAAGTGTTGGCCCAATGACATCCCTTCAGGCAATTGGCTAATGACCTCGGGGGTGAGCTATGGAAGAAAGGAAGTACACTAGGAACCCTTACACAGGGAAAGGTGGAATAGCGATCAATCCAACCTTTCCTTGACCAAGCACATTCTTGGGAATCATACTGGTCTTTATGTTGTGGCATTCTGCAGAGATAGAGTTACAAACCGTGGCTGTTTGACCAAACCAGTCGGCTTTTGAGAACTAAGCTTTGTGAGTCTTATGGCTATATTCTGCTTGTTATGCACGTCCTATAGTGATGCAACCATGCCGGCCAGTCTGTCTGTGTCGTGCAGCCCTTCTCATCAACAAGAGGATGTCCTACATATTTCTCCACAGATATTATATCTCAATTAAACAATCACGATTGGTGAGAATCTTCTATCTCTTCACAGCCGTTTAGTACAAACAAGCAATCAAGCTTTAATTGCTGGAAGAACTTTACCGTCGCCGGAAGTCTTACTTGGTGAAAACAATACCTTTATATGCTGACGTATCAAAGGAACTTAGATTAGAATACCTGTTGCCAGAAGGAGGCAAGATAAGACAGGTGTAGCTCCATTGATATACGTGACAATCTGTCATTTTAGCTAATATGTTAAATAACAAGTTATTTAACAACAAACAATTGAAATAAATGACTTTCAATGCATGTCCTATTCAATCGTGGGTAAAATGAATAAATCAATGTCGTTGATTCTTCTTTCATAATCAATATCTATTAGTTTAGTAGCCTGAAATTTGTAACAAAACTGCAATACGTTTCAACCCGTCACTTCACAACTGATGAAGGCTCACGAGTCAAAATATATATTGAGGTTTAGTTAAAGGTTTTAGGCTACAGATATAATTATTAAAGAAATACATTCCTCGAATCTTATCTTAGTTGTAAAAAAAAATTCAAGTATTCGAATTCACTAAATATAAGTAAAACAAACAAACAAGAAAACCATCTCAAACAAAAACAACATGCTAGTTGATCCTTCAGTACCTCATGTTATCTTGGCTTTATCTTCACTCTACCATCATCTGCAACCTCCAGCTCCCCGCCACTCGCCTTCAGCATCTCCTCATCTATTGGACACACCCCCTTAGCTTCTAGACCGGCGATCAGCTGCTGATTGGCCAGGTTTCCACGGCACAGGTTCCTGATTGCAAATACGGTCCACTGCGCTATGTCTACATGGCGAAGGTGTTAAGGAGTGCTAATGTGTGACACTGTCTGACACTATCTACTACAATACATATGTTTTGTGTGGGCCAGACGTCAACCGAGTCCTAATTAATAATTAATTAAACTTAAGTAAAGCTAATTGTATAAAATAAAATAAAAAGATTGGTGTTTGAAGAGCAATGTGGCTGCTAATAGCACACATTTAAACAGTGTGAATCATTTTCAATCATACAACTATAATATACATATATATACACTGCTGAGATGCATAACATTTTATGTAAATAAGTAGCTTTATGTATATTGTTAGTAAATTGAGGCCTGAAATGTCCCCATTCATGGCTTCAATGCTGAAATTATAACACATCCTCAACTCATGCCCGAAATAATAATAAATGTAGCAGCTATAATGTCTGCTTGTTGATCTTAGCATTCTACATACTAATTAAACTAGTAATAAAGGGTGCTACTCCTTCTAACAGAACAACAACAACAACAACACTACCTCACACAAACTTGTGGAAAAGCATTGACTGTAATTCCCCTCTGGACCAAAAAGACTGTTCAATAGATATTCCCACAGCAGGACATGACCCAGAAATGGTCAGCCAGTAAAATAGTTCTCTCCCAGCAGGTCCTAGTCTAGAAATGTTTACATGTTTGCAACATCATGTGCAACATTCCTCAATCTCCATGATGGGGGCACCTGGAATTAATCAGTCTATGGAATTTTTCCACCCCTACCTATTGATCATGTGCAAGTCAAAAAAAGCAGCTGCATGCACTAATTCAATTATATATTTGCAGACTGGACTGCTGAGTTTCCCTAGCAACCCACTGCAGCCACACAGACAAGTGCTATTTATCCTTATATCCGTGCTTCCTTCTATGCTGCAATCACGTAGGGTATCTTTAAGGATGAGAGCCCTTCTTTGAAAGACTGTATTAGGTGCTGAGTGGTTTACATTGTTTGTCATTTCAAGATAAATAAACATGTGTAGCATGGCTGGACTAATTAGGAGCGGAAATGGTGTTGTTGGATCAAACTGAATGCCAGTGCTACACAAGTGGACTTATATAAGAACAGGTGCTTTAAAAATTCAGTTTTGGTGCACTCGTCAACAAATTGGTTGTTGTGATTGTCTGAGGAAGTGTTTATGTATACCAGCTACTGTAAGTTATCATTATATGTGCATGTTCTTATTACAATGGAAGACATAAACTAAACTTGTGCTTTTCTTCTTTGTGCTGAAGACATTACTAATAAAAATATTGGAGCAAAAATCTCAATACCAACAGAAATGTTATGATGCAATTTTTGTAAAAAAAAAAAAATAAATATTATTTAAATTATTTTTACTGTGTGGATGTATATGTTAGTGTATATGACACATAAATATAATAGACATGCAACCTTAAAATCACCGCAAAGCAAAATACTATGTTGTAAAATGTGCCTGAATTATTGGATAAAATTTATACTACCCTCTAGGGCAGAAGCCTATCAAACCCTAATTGCATAAACACCGAGATCCTGGTTGTTATAAATAACTTATCCTTCGCTTGCACTCTTAATTAGATTAGAAGGTAAAGGAGAACACGAGTGTGGTTAGCAAAGGGTAGCTATTAACTAGTTTATGACATTCAATTAGCAGGTTTGAGGGTTCAGTGAGCATGGATGTTGCACACTCTGACAGTTGTATCTAAGAATAGTAAAATCAGGTGAGCAATGCACTCACTAAAGGGAGGCATCTCACTGAACTGGCCAACCCAACGTGAGCTAAACACAAACATACTTTAGTCATTCTTGGCTGAAATAATAATTAGCTGTTTTCTCTGATTACATACCAATATTATATTCATCAAATATATGATATTTCAATATTATTATTGTTAATTAAGATCAAGGATATATTTACCAGTCAACTGAATCACTCATAACACAATAGAAAGTGTTAACTGATTATGAGCGGTTAAAATTCTTAACCAACAGTTGAAGCAAAAACGGACATTTCAGTAAACGTTGTTGCCAAAATATTTAAATTATACCCAAAATTCTGAAAATTTCTGAGCAGGTTCATGCTGTTGACGATACTGCTATAAATACATTAAATATTATTTTGTGCATGAGAACTAAAAACTAGAAATTTTACTATCCACCCCACCATATAAAGAGAAGATCCTTATCTGTTAATACTCAGAGTGAAGTCCTTCCTCCCATGTCACTAGGAAATGGGTAAGTTGCATTCTTTACTGACCACTAGAGGTAGAGTGTATGACAGACAACTTAGTATCTCACATTAGAAAAATGGCTTTACAGTAAGGGGTTTTAAGTTACTACCAACTATACAACTCCCAAGCTTCCCTTTATGGACACAGCAATAAATCAAAGAACAACTACACAGCTCATGCACACAAAAAAGACAAACTTGTAAGAATAATAAAGACAAGAAATGAAGCTAGGCTAAAGTCTTAAGAGTCCAGACTTGCATTCTTCTAGGGGTCAAGTCTTTAGTCTTAAGCTAAATTTCCATCACATCTGTTGTCTCTAACCTTTTGTCCGTATTAAACGTTTTTCAGTCCAGTAATGCCAAAATTAAAGTTAAATTATCTAGAAGAAAATGGTGTAATTGTTTGCAGCAACCTGGGCCGTCTTAATCAGGACGAAAAAGAAGTCAATTTTATATCTTTCAGAGTATGCTAAATAATAATTCCAGTAATTTACTGACAATTTAATTAATTTTAAGTGTATAAAAATAAAATTCACATCATAAATTTAATACGCAGGAGCTAGACATTTGCCATTATTCACTCTTTTGGCATTAATTTTGTCACCATATGAGCTGGCCTAATTTACAATGGATAAATCCACAATAGAGTAGAAATGTTCATTTTAAAAGCTGTAGATTGATGAATGCTTTAATCACTGAAGAGATTTGACACCGCCAGAGACATATAAAGGAAGACATTTTAAACTCAATTACTGTGTATGAACAGTAAAAATTACATCAATTAGCTGCATTTGTAAAACAGTCCCCAGTAAAGCTACACCCTAGTATCTCGGAATCTATAAAATTTTACACAAACCTAATAACCATTGATCAACAAATACACACAACTCATAAGTTATTGCATTTTTCTTCCTTTGCAGGTGTCTTCCCAGGATTACAAAATTCTCAACATCCCAAAAATACTGGCACATGCCAAACTATTAATGCTCTCATTGTGCCTTCAAAGCTCCTGGGCATGCTCAGTTCCTTTCATTAACCTCCACCCCACACCCTGCCCACTCAGTGATTGTGGGAACCGACCACACGCATGCATGTCACTATTAACCATAATTGCCTTGACACGCACACAATTTGGACGGCCATTCTTCGAATGTGAACAGGCCCTTGGCTTGCTCTGCAAATCGACCAGCTCTAACTAATCCAAATTGGCTTCGAGAGACTCTTCCGCAGGTGTGATGCAGCCCATGGCATGTCCCAGAGCAAGCAACGCAAATGACGGGGTGCGGTTACCACTCGATAATGAAATAAACGCTTGAGGAATATCTGGCACTGTACTTCAAGCACTTCTCTAATCTCCAGAGATTAGCTCGCAGCTATTGCGATCTAATTAACTGCACTGAAACTATTGTGTTGTGTTGGCCACTGGACCGTGTGCGTGGCAACGCTACAAGCAACGAACACACTCGGGACCAAACACAATACAATGGAAGTGGACAATTAGTGTCGCCATGTCAGCCAGGAATAATCCATGGAAATACCGGCACAAAAATGAAGAATGGCCCCAACAAAAATAACAATAAATTAATTAAAAAAGGCTTTGAAGTGTGAAACAAAGCCAGATAGCTATATCTATGGAGTTTAGTTGCGAAAAACAGATAAGTGGAGTTTATTGTTTAAAGCTAGGAGTGGGCCTAATAAATTAAGTAGCCCCCAGGGTGTATTCAGCTGCACAATAGGATGTTACTACGTGCACTTTAATGGACAAGGAACACAAATGATGTTTGTATGTATGCAGCATCTCACTTTACTGGCTTAGAAGCTTTTGCAAGTCCACCTTTGAAGATGGAGAGCCTGACCGTAAGCTGCCAACATCAGTAACCCAATAATGCCTCGATTAGAAGCACTTTCACTAAGCGGTGCATTGTTCCTTTGCTGTAATCACTTCGACAGTCAAAACACATCAAATGCAACCAGTGATAAATATATTTCTTAATATGTTCCTTGCAAGTATCTAATGGGGGAGACCATTGCTAAGCATTGTAATGGTGCATGTCACAGCGTGGATTGGATTGTCATCAAACTATATATTACTCAGGCATGTATCTGCACAGTCACGAAGGAAAGTAGTGGATGAACAACAACAACAACAACAAAATAAAGAGAGACATTGGGATTTTCATCAACTATAGGAATGGAGTGATTTATAATTCCTAATTAGACAAGATGCCATGATTAGCTGTCTATTGATCTCCTCATTTGCTAAGATAGTAAACTTTCGTTGTTTTGGTAAGCACACACCCGGCCTTACTCCTTCAAAACAATTTGAGAATGAGTTTTTTATTGGCCATAAAGCCAGCCAGATTAGAGTAGATTAAATAGCAGCTTTTAGGGATCTTTTTGGTACAACAATTTGTTGGAATTGTTTTGATACCACTTCCAATGCTTGAATTGTTGTCTTCTTTAATCCAATGTTATTATGTAGTCCAACAGACAGACAGACAGACAGACAGACAGACAGAGGGACAGACAGACAGACAGAGGGACAGACAGACAGACAAACAGAGGGACAGACAGACAGACAGAGGGACAGACAGACAGACAGTCAAACAGAGGGACAGACAGACAGACAGACAGACAGACAGAGGGACAGACAGACAGACAGACAAACAGAGGGGCAGACAGACAGAGGGACAGACAGACAGACAAACAGAGGGACAGACAGACAGACAGAGGGACAGACAGACAGAGGGACAGACAGACAGACAGACAGACAGAGGGATAGAGAGACAGTCAGACTTGAATAAACATGAGAAAAATTGAAAGATTAGAAAATACATTGGAGTATACTTCTGTCATCAGAGATATATATAGCATACCTACTATTCTTTAATCTTCTTTATAAACAAAATAAAAATTCAAGCCTTAAAATATGTTCTCCATTGACAAGGATACAGGGGTTACGATGGTCCAAAGTGCAAAGGTTAAGAAGAACTGGCACTCCTCCCACTTCTCGTAAACAGTCCTGCACAAATTCACATTCATACAGTAAGTTTCCCAGCAACCGGACCAGGTCACGCTTGAAGCCGTAGAGTGGGTGGAGCCTCAGACTATTGCTGGGCATGGCATCTGTTTTGAGTTTGCTGAGGTTACGGCTAGAGGTCAGGCTACCATCCAACTCACATAGCTTCTTCAACAGATCTGCAGGGAGGAGAAAAGTTAAAAATATACCCACACAAATAAGAGAAAGCAATGCCTTAGAAATACAATACGGTATTCAATCATTGCATCAATCGCTCAATTGATGACTACCTCAGCACAAAGGTTACCAATAACAGCTGAAGCTATTATATTCAATGGAATCCCAATTGTTAATGTTTGAGGAAATTTTAAAAAAATCTTATTTTATCCATCCCAAAACTTTCATTAATTACACCACTTTAAATAGAAATCGGAGATGTCCATAAATTCACTCATTCGTTCATTCATTCATTCATACCTACATATACATACCACTGGAATTTGATTTAAAATTAACTACTCCAGAAGTATCAGCATGCATTTATATGACCCAAGTTGACATGGTAACAATCTCATTGATCAGTAAACAAGAATGCCAAGTGAGCCAGCCACTGATGTGGTCACACTGGCATCTGGTGAATTGAGTTCCATCCATCTCTGTAGCTTGCAACCCCTACACATGAGTATACAAGTGCCCCAGCAGAAGGGATGGCTGATAAAGACAAACAGCACAAGAGTGGGCAATACAAGTAAAGACAGATGCGTGGCTGGTGGCCATTTTTTCTTTCAAGTTACATTACTAACAACAGTAGTTTGTCTGCAGAAGCATCTGTCCTATGCTTTGCAGTGATTGCCCATAACTAGATGGAACAAGACAGAGCAAAAATTAAAAGATTCTTTCTTTCTAATGAGAATTTTTAAAATTTGAAACAAGTAATGCACAAATGGTGTGTATCCTATAGAGCAGCTGGAATGTGAGCAGTGTTTCTTCACTTCCTGGCAATTCTCCAGATCAAGGAGTGAGTGAGATACCCACCATCAAGTCCAAGTGCAGTCGTCTTGCAGTAACACTGTCAATTTAAACTATATAGTAACAATCTCATAGGATTTCATAAAGATCCATTTTTACTACACAAAACATTATAGCTACTAATAGATATTTATTTTAACTTCTGTAGTATTTGTAATAATAGTTCAAATGTTTCAGCTCCTTGAAGCTTTCATCTGTGGCTTTTTTTTAAAGTGAGAAAAAAATAATAATAAAAAACTACACCATAATTACTTGACACACACACAATTATTATTTTTTGCTTGTTTTTTTCTCACTTTTTTCTAAAGTCACTGATGAAGGTTCCACGGAGCCAAAACATTTGTACTATTTACAGATAATAATAGCAAATTTTTCTCGTTCTAACAGCCAATATTGTTAATTAAAACTTAACCCGAAGTTTCGATTTCTTGCTGAAGTCCTCTTCAGGGGTCAACTATTATTTACATAGACTACAGAAGTTAAAATAAATATAATTTAGTGCAATCTCAAGGGATGTTCCACCGAAATTTGGAATTTAAACTCAAAGTTTGATAGACAAGCTAGCCCTTTTTTGTGTTTTCAGTCACAACTTAGCTATAAAGAGAGCGAATTTTAAATTACTCCGTTCAGAGTTGCACGATAATAGTGAGCAGCTGCTATCTTATAGAATAAATTATTACAGGATATCAGATGAGGTAGAACTGACTAGTGTACTACTGATATCCATATACTGGACTAAGGTTTGTTTAGAATTTATTGGCCGATACTGATGCAGATATAGTTTTGGTTCAACTCTAATTTCTTGATATCTGACAAAATTCTGAATAAAATGTTGAAATTGCGCAAAAAATTAGACAATGACTTCACTGCCTGGTAAACTGATGCCACCTTACATCTTGTTCCTCTGCCCCTGCCCCCCCTCCTATCCCAGTATTGAGAATGATAAGCATTTCAATATCCATTTCTATAAAAGAATTAAAAAAACATGTGGGAGGGGGGGGGGGGGGGGGGGGGGGGGGGGGCAGGGGGAGAAGGGGGAACGAGGGAAGTGAAGTGTTGGATGTAAGCAGACAAGAAGAACCAGACAAGCAGCTGAAAGAGAGTAGGAGGAAGTGTCCAATGACACAGCCAGTCACTACAGGCAACGTGGTGGCTTCTGGCCAACGCATCAACTGCTAATTAACAGTTGGAATTTCCTATACCTCTCAGAGTTTATGAATTCCAAGTATAAAGCAGAACTACAAATGTTGTAATTTTTTTTAAGTATCAGAGGTATAACCCCCCCCCCCCCCCCCCCCCCACTTTTTTTTCTCTTTTTTTTGTTGCTGTGCTGGGATGTAGAGAAAGCGGTAATGGACACTGGACATCAGCGTAATTGACTTCCATTGGACTTGTCAGGCTGTGGGCGTAGGCCCACAGGAAAAACAAGAGAAGAAGAAGATCAAGAAGAACACGCGATGGACAATACTTATTGTCCACCCGAGAACCTAATCATAAACATGTTTACTGTTTGTCTGTGCATGTCATCAGAACATTGTATTGTTAATATATTGCTGTATTAGTTGTGTGTGTGCGTGTAGTGTTAAGTGGTGGGCGTTAAGGCATGTGCAGTCAGCAGTTCCTTGTCAGTTACTTGGCCTGAGTCTTTAGATTATAATTTTACGAAAACTATCTAAGACATTCCTACAGGAATAACCTTTGGGTTAAAGGATTGTACTGAACTGGTGGCAGCGATACTCCACAAGCTACCCAACGTGTGCGTGAGTCTGCGGATCTCCCCACACAGGCATGTCAGGAATTCTTTACTAGCTTGCTTCATCTTCACCAGCTGGGCCATTTATAATCCAAGCAATTTTAAAAAGAGCACATCTAATGTTTCTAATTTCTTAGAATACTTTTAAGCTTCTAGGATATTTTAGTAGCACATGTGCAAGGTTAGACCTTCACATTATGCGGCACTTACTGGAGTTTACTGAATTTCTTTCCCATAACAGAAAACCACACTTAACAAATGTAGTTAGAAACGAAACAAGTAATTGCACCCAGTCCTTAATAAACCCACACACTTACCAACAGCACGCTCAGGGGGGGATGGTTGCCAGGTAACCCAAATCAAGTTGAGAGAAAATGGCCACTATGTAATAAAATACACTGACCGAATTATTTATTTAGTATTTTATATTGAGGAAGTAAATGACATCTTGGAACTGATAGGAAATGATCCCTGAGGTTTGTTAGTGATGTCTCAGAAATCATACCAGTACTAGATATCAGAACTGAACGTGAAATGGAACAGGAAAATCACAACATGAGATCTTAGAATAGATATAAGTTAGATTAGGATATCGTGAATCTACTGTGTTTAGGAATCTGAGGCTTGAGGTTAAAGATTTATATAAACGTTGCTGGTTCACTGATATGTATCAGAATCGAACGCAGCAATGGCTAATACCTCAAGAAACAAACAAACAAAAACAACAGATCATAACGGTAAGGCCAAGAGTACAACAACAAGCATCCAATTTACTATATTTCTAAATGCCGCAGAGCACGAAACTACTTGAATAGATTCACGTAACAAACCAATCAGATTGCTTGCATGTGACTAGCTACTTTCTAAATACAAATATTATAACAATTCTTGAGATGCTCCAATTCACTGTAGTATATGAGGAGTGTGTCTACAGCTGCGTATAGTGAAAGTGCAATTTTCAATTATCCTCCTCTCACATGAAGTGTGACAGCACTGATGGTGTCGTATTCCTCTCACATGAAGTGTGACAGCACTGATGGTGTCGTATTCCTCTCACATGAAGTGTGACAGCACTGATGGTGTCGTATTCCTCTCTCATGAAGTGTGACAGCACTGATGGTGTCGTATTCCTCTCACATGAAGTGTGACAGCACTGATGGTGTCGTATTCCTCTCTCATGAAGTGTGACAGCACTGATGGTGTCGTATTCCTCTCTCATGAAGTGTGACAGCACTGATGGTGTCGTATTCCTCTCACATGAAGTGTGACAGCACTGATGGTGTCGTATTCCTCTCACATGAAGTGTGACAGCACTGATGGTGTCGTATTCCTCTCACATGAAGTGTGACAGCACTGATGGTGTCGTATTCCTCTCACATGCAGTGTGACAGCACTGATGGTGTCGTATTCCTCTCACATGAAGTGTGACAGCACTGATGGTGTCGTATTCCTCTCACATGAAGTGTGACAGCACTGATGGTGTCGTATTCCTCTCACATGAAGTGTGACAGCACTGATGGTGTCGTATTCCTATCACATGAAGTGTGACAGCACTGATGGTGTCGTATTCCTCTCACATGAAGTGTGACAGCACTGATGGTGTCGTATTCCTCTCACATGAAGTGTGACAGCACTGATGGTGTCGTATTCCTCTCACATGAAGTGTGACAGCACTGATGGTGTCGTATTCCTCTCACATGAAGTGTGACAGCACTGATGGTGTCGTATTCCTCTCACATGAAGTGTGACAGCACTGATGGTGTCGTATTCCTCTCACATGAAGTGTGATAGCACTGATGGTGTCGTATTCCTCTCACATGAAGTGTGACAGCACTGATGCTGTCGTATTTCACTGCAACATCTTGGGCATGCTCTCTCCTGTGAATAGTAACACTTTGAACTGTTACATTACCCGAGTATCCTTGCCGACCAGACCCTCCTCCCCCTCCCCACTGCTCGCCATGTCCAGCTAAGGAGCATGGTAAAGGGTCTGGCCCACGAGACTAATTACCTGAGCATGTGTAATAACTTTTCTCTATATTTGGATATATACTGTCTCGTGTGTTGCTGTTTGTATATTTGTGTGTTTGTAATGAAATGCAATATAGAAGCCCCTCCAAAACAAACATGAAAAAACACGTCTCTGAATTAACACTAGCCACTACACATGTTTTCAAACTGCTACGATCCTCCGCCCCGCGAGTTGAAGTGCCAACTTTGAGCTACGTATGTGCATGCAAGGGTCTCTCCTCCCATGTGTGCCGGCTCTTCACTGGGCTTGTCTGAGACTTTGAAGCATTGTGTAGTCATTTGTAATTAACTGCTGGCAGATAGATGAAACAAAAGACTGCCATCCTATAGTACACAAGGTGGCACTTAATTAGAGTTGTCCTACAAATAGTCCCCGGACAGATATGGCTGGTCTGCCATTGCAATTAGCCCCAGGCAGGCCATTTCTGGAACCACAGCTCTAACAAGCCAAGTTTAAAAAAAATGAACAACCACGTGTAATATTATCCGAGGTCTTATAAAATGAAGCATTTTATGTATTTCCAAATGAAACAATAAAAAAAAAGCACCCAATGTAGTTGGCTCTTGACAGAGACAATGAGTAAGGGACAGTTTTATGGTCATCGCGAGGCTTTTTATGCATCTTCAATAGAGTGATTAGTCTACTCCAGAGTCTAAAAATGTGTCAGTTTTCATCTATCGTGGATGGAATTAAAGTACTCAGGTACATCGTCTAGACACACTGAAAAGAGTTTGAAGTTTACCAAATATAGCAGTCATTCACATTATGACACGTTTTAGTAAATGTACCCATGGCAGCCAGAAATGTCAGTCCATATACATGTACAGAGCTATTATCACATTGTACATGTTTAGCAAAAATCCAACTAATTTCATATCGTCAATGTATGTATGTATGCATCACAAAATAAATTAAACTTTTTTTAGCTACGTATTAAACTAGCCAGGAATAAAACGATAGCTTTAGTCACAGTTGTTCCTCCACTAATCAGAACAATAGAACTATATCTTACATCCCATAATAAGAGAGAAATCTCACACCAACCACTTGTCTCGAATATTAGCAAATTCCCTTCACACTAACCACTTTTTATATTGGTATATATTTCCTATAATTTATCTTTACTCTTTGTTTTTCCCACAACAGAAACTCTATTCATTACCAACAGAAGCCACACACTTGATGATTTCACACTTCATTATCGCTGGAAATAATTACACTTAAAATACAGATGACTATACCAACACATTGCAACCTAATCTCCTGAGTATGCTCAATGACTCAACACCTGACTGCATAATCTGTGTGATTGAAGGTGCTAATTAAATGCCATCGGTATGCCACTAATCTACCAACACTTCATTAAATGCAATTTGTGTGTGAAAAACGCAATACAACACCTCCCTCAGAGTTCAGAGCATGTTTGCGAGGACTGGTTACTATGGTATCCAGCACACCATGCCCACTGCAGATCAATGCATCACATCATGGCAGATGTTAGTTTACCTGTGGAAACTTCCGTCAGTCTTTTGGATGTCGGCTGTGATACGTGGGCGTGGTTCTGGGTGTGGCCACACAACAACTGCAGGCTAGTGTGGCATATCCTCACCTGAAACATAACAAGCAATTGAAAGAGTCTGTTATACCACCTGATCCTTTACCAAGTATCTCTTCCATATATTAAAGTGCATACATATTCAATTTCATGACAGGATTCAAGAGGATAAGTAATTTGTATAACTATAGCATATTTCACAGCTAAAATATAATTTAAACTTCACCTGATGTTCAATTTTATGCCAAAAATAAATAAAAAATAAAAAAAATAAAATAAAATGTTTTGGGTATAAAATTTAAAACAATTTTTTTTTAGCTGTCAATTCATCTATAACTCAAACATTTTAAAAAACAACCCAACAACAACAACAACAACAACAACAACAAAAAAGTTAACTAAATCCACTCACAGTGATAAAATCTGTTGGAATCCCACCATCTTGAAATGATGCTGAGTCAGCACATTCATTAGGGCTAACAGCAAAACTCTGTGCCTCCGCCATCAAACTTCCCCCCTCACGCAAACATCCCTCGGCAGACGTGGCGAAGACACCCACGCAAAATTCAAATTGTTTACGATCACAGGATGCTGTGATTGTATCCATTGTAGCCGTGGAAGAGGTGTAGCTTGGTGGTGTCAATGGCTGGCCATCTGAGTCGGATTGGCCAGACTGCACAAGGAAGTTGAGAAAATGGAGTCTGTGGCTGCTTTCGGGAGGGCAGCATCGCCATATGTCCTCTATTGGGAGGGAGGACAGGAAAGAAGAGATCAAGTGTGAGCTACAAATTAAAGAGAGAGCAAAGAAGGAAAATAACTGGCAAATCTGTACAGTTTATAGCGTAATACTTGAGTAATTAACCGAGGGTATGATACCTTAACGAGGGACAGAAGAGACTATCCTTGCTTCGAGTGGAACACAAAGATAAGCTCACTCGGAAAAAGCAATATAGCACAGAAACAAACTAACAGGAATTCATAGCAAAGTTAGACTCATCTATTGTCACTTGTTGGGCCCACGTACTCATATTTACAGGCATGCGCAAAGTACTATTTCACGACAACCTTCAGTATCGAACATAAACTCACGAACTTTAAATTATGTATCATTAATATCTTTATTTTCATTGGTTGTTAAATATTTGCCGACGGCAGTGCTGGCTACCTATAAAAAGGAGCCAGCGTTGTCAAGTCGTTGGATTTTGTTATAATAATAGTGTACAGTGTGTATCTGTGTTTTTAAATAACAATTTATACACCTACATCATTTCAACAAACATTATCCCTGGTGGCAGCACTACCAGTTGGACTACGAGGATGAGGGAAAGTCATTCTTGTGCCCCAACATCACGCTCATGGGAGAAGTGAATATCAAATAGATTACACGAGATCATCAAGAAATTAGAACACATAAACTTGATAAGATCTAACTAAGATCTTAATAAAGGGTCTTATTTTGCAAGATTTAAAGATTGTATTTTGCCGGAGATTTAGTATAAAAAAAATCTTTAAGTCTCCCTCCTCACCTCCATTCTCTCATTTCATCAGTTGCACTCTCCAGGAGACTCACTACTTCAGCCACCATCTCTGGAGTCTCCACGCAAACCTGTCGTCTAGTGGGCATTATATAGCAAGAAACCGAACAATAAACACAGCAAGTGACATAGCACAATGTGTAATGTTGACTTCACACGAGGCCACACCCTATCTTACAAGGCCACACCCTATCACAAAATTATTTTTTGTTTGTTCGATTGTTTATCAATCAATTCAAACAGTTCAGTCGATAACACTTCACATTACCTAGCACACCCACGTTAATACACCTAACTTGAGACCCCTAACTTGAGACCCCTAACTTGAGACCCCTAACTTGAGACCCCTCACTTGAGACCCCTAACTTGAGACCCCTCACTTGAGACCCCTCACTTGAGACCCCTAACTTGAGACCCCTAACTTGAGACCCCTAACTTGAGACCCCTGACTTGAGACCCCTCACTTGAGACCCCTCACTTGAGACCCCTAACTTGAGACCCCTCACTTGAGACCCCTAACTTGAGACCCCTCACTTGAGACCCCTAACTTGAGACCCCTTACTTGGGACCCCTAACTTGAGACCCCTAACTTGAGACCCCTAACTTGAGACCCCTAACTTGAGACCCCTAAATTGAGACCCCTAACTTGAGACCCCTAACTTGAGACCCCTAACTTGGGACCCCTAACTTGAGACCCCTAACTTGAGACTCCTAACTTGAGACCCCTAACTTGGGACCCCTACTCATTCTCTTGTACCAATCATCAGAAAGGTGGCATAACGTGTGAAACAAGTGTCTTGGTACAATTTTCAAAAATACTGGACGTATGTATCACCCAGTTGGCGTCAGTTGCTATCGAATGTGATGATAAGGAAATGTATGTAGTTGACTAATGGATAAAGTGGGGGGAAATAACTCAAAGGAATTAATATTTAAGGTTGCATTAATGAATCACTTAGTGTGTATTTAATCAATTAATTCCTTTGAGTTATTTCCCCCCACTTAATCCATTAGTCAACTACGTACTTTCCTTATCATCATATTCACACATAATGATAGTCATTAGTGTAGTCTGTCTTGATTATAGCGAAATGGCAACAGGATATTAGTTAATTATCTTAGAAAGAAAGACTGCCAAGAATTTAGCCAGAAAAAAAAAAAAAAATACACAACAGGCAAATAAGTGGCTAAAAAGAAAGGAAAATAGCTCTCTCTTTCAAGTCTGCTGCAGTCAGTAGCCAGGGAAGTAAGGAGCTCTTGCACACACACCTTGTGATGCACTATACATACGTAGCTCAGATGGCTCAACAGAAGATGTACAAGATGTAGAGAAATACTTCAAGTCTAGAGGATGCCTGCCTCTTACTCTAAGAGCCAATGCAGCCAGGTGTTTCCAGGACAACAAGCTCTTCTTCTTCTATTTTTAGAAATGAGGATTAAATTAAGGGGGGTTAAATTTAGCTTGGCGGTGTGACGTACATATGCCAATGCTTGGAGTCAATGATCACACAAATCTCATACCCAATCTAGCAGCAATCGCATTCCCATTCTGGACCTATCTTTAGCACGCATGTGTACAGACCAGGGTTGGTTGGGGTCAAATACATGAGTATTTGTATTTTTGGAGTATTTGTATTATGTATTTGAGTTCTTCAAATTATTTGTATTTAAATACTATTTAAAGTATTTGACCCTAACCCTGGAATAGACAATTAGAGTTGCACCAATAATCTATCGGTCTATCGTTTATCGGCCTACTTTTTCGATATCAGTATCGGTCGTCAACACTACCCGCCGTACCGATATAATTAACCGATAGAAAAATTCGTACTCGCTGCATGGACACTGAACGGATGAGTTCTATTTGCTCTTAGATGGCATAAAGACAAAGAAACTTAACTACGATGTCTAAAAAGAGGTCACCAATTTGGCACTACCTTGTTCCTGGCACTGAAGACTCTAGACTAGTAACCTGCAAGGTATGTGGAGAACAAGTTCATGTAATCAACAATAATTTCTGTACCATTATATTTCTAATTATGCAAAAATTAAATTTTCAAAATTCAATGAATATATCTATCTGTTATCGGTATCATATTGGTTATCGGTATATCAGAAAAATCTTCTATCAGTGCAACTCTGTAGACAATGACCAATTACACCTGGCCTCTTCATTGTATGCACACAAACATCTACTTGCATGCTACAGAAATATACAAAAAACTACTGCCTTTACCAAACAAAATGTTCCATACAATTTTGACTAAACCACAGCAAGTCGAGAGAATGGTTGCTTAGAAAAGGCTCGAATAAACCCATCCTGGTATACTGCCACTGGTACTATCTTTCCTCCCTGTGCAAGTATGACTACTAGAACACTTCCATTGATTTAATCTCCAAGCACAATTGCCACCACCACTAACTCTAGCTACCACTCACTTGAAGTCAATATGGTCCAGGGTACAGTAATGAAGTAACATACAAGCCACACCCACATTGGATTGCGCTCCTTCAAACACAGTCCTGCAAAAGACAGCCACACGAGAGAGAAAAGGAGAAGGGGAGGGGGGTTGCATTCTTATGGAAGTTATCTAAGTGAGTGGACTATCCAGACTACTCAATGCATTACAGCCTTAACTGCACATATACATACACACTAAGAAGGTGGATTGACTCCATACATTAACAGGTAAAGGGTCATCACCTGAAGAGATGTGGATAGCTGGCATGCCACACGTCTTCCCTGCCTGAAGGCTGGCCCACACACACATTGCCAAGGAGCTGGATGGCCACCTTGGATACAGGAATGGTCGTCAATGTGACATGTTCCACTGCAAGTTGGACGACATGCTGGAGGAGACGAGGATGTTGTCTGCAGATATGACAGAACATAAATTACATCACACGTGTTCAGGCATAAATATTGCGAAATGATATAGCAAAATGCTTGTTGATGACCCTGTACCTATTAGCAAGAAACTCTCCACTAAGTAGTAGAGAGAGATTCTTGGTAATGGGTACAGGGTCATCAGCAAGCAGTGCGTGGAATTCTGGGGGGAAAAAAAGAAAAAAGACAAGACAATTGGCATCTCTTCAATTACAATTACACGTTATTATATATCACTTCTTAATTTCTGATTTATGTATATTATACTTACAAGAAGTGCTAATCATTCTAGATATATAGTTATACTGAATTATAATAGTTGTTTGGGACTGAATTTATTCTTTAGTATTAGGTAATCTCACAGAATTGAGCTGATATGGTTAATCTCTTCAAACTTCTTGTTTGTGAACTCACATAATTAGCAGTTGATTGCCAGGGACCTCCACACATAAATTGCGTAGTAGCTTGAGTGTCTCACACCGGACCTCTGCTATTTCAAGTGTTGACGGACTAGGCGAGAAGGAAGGGGAGGGTCTGTCGTCCAATAATGAGGCTAGATTTGCCACTACCTCTGCTGTTATATCATTCCTGCAAGGTTAAGAATTTTTTTTTTGTCTGTCAAATATTTCAAAAAAAAAAAAAAAAAAAAAAAAAAAAAAAGATCAAGAGGATAAAGTATCCAGGGGCAAGATTTAGGGGGGGGGGGGGGGGGGGGGAGGGGCTCAACTGGTGTCGTACGAGCCCCTTTTCATTTTCCGCTTATTTTACTACTTACCTGTTAATTGGAAATAAAAGTATAATGAATAGCAATAACTTTTTGTTCGTCATTTTCGTCATGGTTTTTCCTCGTCCTCTGGTAATTGCGACTTTCTAATGAATGTACCTTTAGTTATTGATATGCTGAGTCAGGAATTTTATTATTTGTCCTTATAATAGTGGCAGACTAAGCTCGTAGCATGCCACAACAGAGCAAGTCTAGCATTTATTAACTCTTGTCAGAATAGTATTGTTGTTGGTTTCATTTCTCTCCATAGTTGAACCCGACAATTATAGCTATAGCTAAAATGTCTTTGTATATTACTATCATTCTTTCTAATAAATCAGGTTCTTTTTTTTTTTTTTACCATTGTAATTTAGTTTTAATTTTCCTTCCTGATTTTAGCAATTTATTCATTTCAGTTCTGGACAGTCACATTATAGTGCTAATTATTGTATGAATAGATATGAGAATATATAAAACGAAGTCAGCATTTTTCCATAAGTAGCTATCGCTATTTCATCCCTTCGTGAAAAGAGTCACCTTATTTCTTTAAAAATTCTAGATCTGCCCCAGTATGCGAACATGTACTTACGAAATACTTGCTTATTTACTTACCTATTAGAAATATCCAATGATTTCTTCACTAGTGATTTAATACATGGCAATAATAATTTTATCTTTTCTTCATCATTGCTTAGTTCTGACTCTGACATACAAGTAAGCAACTGACTCCATTTCCAATTTTCCATCGCCGCGACGATACTTTCCTTAATCTACTCGCGCCTTCTAGCCCCGCCCATCTCACTTGTCTGCAAACTTTTCCGTTTTGACTTGATTCGGTTGTGTCGCGCTCCGTGTGATGGCTTTTGCCGAGATAGGGAATGTTTCTAGAGCTGTAGCTCTTGTCACTGGGGGTGCATCTGGTTTGGGTCGAGCCACAGCGGCCAGGCTGGCACGCCAGGTAACAAACGGCAGTTGTGTGTGTGAAGGTGTGTATACAGTGGTGTAGGAAGATGTTTAGGTATGGGGTGGGCTCCAAATATTATTATGAACTGCTTCTTGTAATAGGCCATTGTTTGAGACTAGTGACAAGCAGTAATTCTGAGCTTGTAACTGAAATGTGATGATTCGGTAAAGGGTGTGACTGTATAAAGTCTAGATGATATGTATTTAGTATAGTACATCTGTATTCAACTGTTGCTCTTTCATGTAGGGTGCACGGGTAGTGATTGCTGATCTTCCCGACAGTGATGGCACTGCTGTTGCCAAGGAGATGGGAGACAATGTGGTGTTCTGTCCGACTGATGTAAGTTATTTTGTTGTTTTTAACAAATAGTCAATGCACACAGTCTGTATACACGTTTCTGTAAGTGATATTCAAAAGTAATTATGAAGTTTAAATATTTCTGCAGAGTATAGGGTAGAATATTTAAATATTAATGACTTTCAATCCACAGCCTCAAGCAATTATTTTTAACCAATGATATATTTCTCCCGGCTATGTTGAGCCATTTTCATGTGACGTCAATATTCCAGGTGACGTCAGAGAAAGATGTAAAGGATGCTTTGGAGACAGTTCAGTCCAAATTTGGAGCATTGACGGTAGCTGTGAATTGTGCCGGGATAGGCGTGGCTATTCGCACACTCTCTAAGAAAGGACCACACCCTCTGGAAATGTTTCAGGTATTTATCTGGAGCTTTATGTGTATTTATCTTTTCTAAACAACACTTCTTAGAGGTAGTATAGTCATATTTCAAAGACCGGAACTATACAAGTATCATAACTGCTCACAATCTGACATATGTTTGTGATGGTATGTATTTTGTTTGCTGTAGAAAACTCTGAATGTGAACGTGTCCGGTACATTCAATGTCATTCGTCTGGCGGCTGACGTCATGTCTAAAGGAGAGCCTTACAATAATGCTGGGGAGAGAGGCAAGTTAGCAATTAAATAGCATAACACTTCATTGTTCAATGAAATGAGTTGGATAATTCATGCTCTATCTGGTTTCAAGGTATACTAGCAGCACTAATTCATTTCCATATTTGAAATTTATATTCATTGTAAACTGTTATCTTCATACAATTATGACCATGTATTCATTGATCATGGAGTTGTTAACACATGACAGGATTAAGATGCCAGCTACATGTGTGTGTAGGTGTGATAGTTAACACGTCTAGTGTGGCAGCATACGAGGGTCAGATAGGTCAAGCAGCCTACTCAGCATCGAAGGGTGCCATTGCATCTATGACTCTACCGATTGCTAGAGATCTCAAGAATATGGGCATTCGTGTGTGCACAATAGCTCCCGGACTATTTGACACACCCCTTTTGGCAGCTCTGCCGGAAGTTGTGAGGAAGGAGCTGGCCAATACCGTACCGTTTCCCGCTCGTCTTGGCGACCCTGATGAATACGCCCACCTTGTGGAGAACATTGTGGAGAACCCCATGTTGAATGGAGAGGTGATCAGACTAGACGGAGCTCTACGCATGCAGCCATGAATCAAACAGAAAAAAATCTGAATACTTGTAGCAGGTGAAACAGGTGTAGTTTTATTTAATTAACTTTTTGTAATTTTTGTATTCGATTACACCAACCTATTTATTAGATAATCATGGAGACAATACTTTCAACTACATTCAGTAGTATTAATGGTATGCGTACTGCATTAACTATTATACACATAGGTAATGCAAAGTGGTGCAAAACCTTGGGGATCAATTTAATTAATTTTTTTTAAATCCTAGTCATGACTTTTTTTAAGTTTAAGTTTATCATTATATCTAAACTTCAGACATCAAATTGTTCTTAATATTTATGTCATTATATTGATTGGTCTTACGTAAATAGTGTAGCTGGTCATCGATTATATCTCTAATTATAATTCCATTGAAAATTCCAGAATGAATTAAAATTAATGTTAACACACATGCACACACTATTTCTCCATGGAGCTAGCTACAATGTCACAAGAAGGTTTGTGTTTCTTCCACTGACCCACTTGACATTGCCTCCCACAATACCATTCATTGCGACAACGAGAACACCTTTTGGTAGCTACACCCCCACACACGGCACACTTCGGTGGTCCGCCCATTAGGTCTTCCAGAATGTCCAGATTGGACGCTGCCGTCCAGCGCTTGGCTGCATCCTGGAGCTGAGATGGGGTGGGCTCTAATAAGAGTTTGCCGTGTACCTTAGCAATGGTGAGCCACTTCTTAGCATTGCTGCTCTGTAATTTATCATATATCACCGGCACCTATAATGGAGGGGGGAAGGGAAGGGAAATATATATACATGTATTTCTTTTAAATCATATTTTAATACAACTAAACTGTTGGACAACTTTTGCATCACATGAGATTGCTTTGTCCTTTACACACTTATAATTTTAAGCAAGCCATTTATTTTCTGAAAATAACATAAAATTTTGGGAAAGAACCGATATTGGACAGTTGTGTGTCATACTGAGAAGGTAATAAACGGTGAAAGCTAATGTACACTGCAGTACAAGAACTTGAACCACACTCACTATAGCTGATTCAATGACCCCTTACCTGCTCCAGGATGAGATCTGTTTGGGCTGTGGGAGGGTCCATGAGAGCCAGTTGTTCCAGATAGCGATGCAGGTGGGTAAGGTGAGGGAGCTGCTCCAGCAGTGGGGCTGACAGATATTTACGTAACTGTTGGACAAAACAACAATAACAACAAAAAACGAAACAAGTCACTCCTCAAAATCACTAATTCAAACTGTTCACACATGGTGATATTAATGGGCTATGTATGTACAGAGTAGATACACCAACACAGTGCATGAACTCTATTCTAACACTTGAAAAACATTATGCAGTTTGGTTATGATAATATAACAGTTATTTGCTAGTTGTCTTCTCAAGAGACGGCATGACGCAGGTTGAGATATATGTATATTATAATCAGATTAGCTACTACAGCGTAAACAAGGCATGTAAATGATTCCTCTATAGACAACCACTAGATAGTGAAATTATAACAGAGAAATCTCACCCCACATGAAGTAAGCTTCAATTTGAGGGGGGAAAAAAGGTTGGCCATGAGAACTGTGTGGGTGTGGTTTTGCATGATTAATAATTTAAACACTGAAATGACATGGGCCAGTGTTCATCACTAGTGCTATTGCACACTGAGCTTATGTAATGGAAGAGATACACACAATCACTATTATTGTGTATTCAGCATCCTAACATTAATAATAATGATAGTAGTAATAGTAATCGTAATAATAGATAATTATACGTTGTCCAACTTGCCCTTACACTCAACAGAAGTGTTTTGCTGTGGTGTGTGATCTCGTATTTCTGCTGGCAATCTTTGTCCAATAGGATTTGGTACAGGGTCAACCAAACCTGTCCCTCTAACTTTGTCAACTTAGTTCTATCTTCAACATCCATCCAATTTCCATCCTCATAAAACTCCATACTGTCACCTATATAATAATAATAATAATAATAATAATAATTATTATTATTATTATTATTACATAACCAAAGTGAATGAAGCACCAAAGGTGCAAACCCTCAGTGCTGCTATAGTACACTAGCTAGATGAATCAGGTATCTCTATAGCTGTGCAATGAAAATGGTAGATGTAAATGCTGTCTTCATAAATGTGCAATTGACACCGACAGTTTCAACGCAGAACTCCAATTCAAGCGCACTCAGTTAACTTTTTAGCATAAAGCAAAACCACTGCATACTGAAAAGAAATGATTAGCTCATGTGGTAAAGATGTGCTGAAAGGGGGTATTACCCACAAAAATTAGTACTTAAGTGGAGCTGGTAGCTTCGCGTTTTGTCACAAAAAGTAGCACAATAAAATGTCTTAAATCATCATTCTGAGTAAGTTATGCCTAAATCAACAATTATTGTCAGTAATCTCCAACATCAGAGTGTGACAGACAAACAAACAGACAGGACAACTACTATAACCCTCTCACGCATGCACGCTGATGGTTAAAGGTATATTGCTGCTAAAAGCAATGAAAACACCACACATATAACACACTAACTTTTGTCCTTCTTCCTTAGCCATGGTTTCAACTCCAGAATGTTGACCAACAGACATGGAAGATCTAAGTTTATTATAAAAACACACATGCACACATAAAAAAATGACTAAGTGTAGGATTTACTATAATAGTGACACCTTACCATGTGTATTCAGTAACCTTGTAGAAATTCCAATGGGCAGCCTAAAATGATGAAAGTTATGATTAAGACATGAAATAAAACATAAACAGGAACAATAAATTAAAGTTAAAAAAAAAAAAGATAAAATTTTTGGCAACATTACAAAAAAACTAGAGCACCAAAAGGTGTGAACCCTCAGCACATTAGTACACAACTAAGATTTCTTCGGATTACTTCAACTTCTAACTACCGAGGACACACGCAGTTAAGAGAAAATACGTGAACTATAAGTGATCATGTGGTACTGCTGTATGACGTAAACTAATGTACGCGAAAGGTAAGGGTCGTTGTATCTAGCTTGCGCTGTGGAGCTGAAGTTTCTCTGCATTTACTCAGAAACTAGCTCGAAATTTGAAAAAGTGGTCCATTTAAGGGATTTAAATTCTCCTGGGTCAGGTCATACTTGTTTTAAAGGTTAGTTCTCAGCCATTCATGAAATCGAATGCTGACAGACAAACAGACAGACAGACAGATAAATGCACTACTAGAACCCTCTCGTGCATGCGCACTACTGAGGGTAAATGATGCTGGTGGATGTTTATTCTATTTTTGTTTGAAGCTTCTAGCTGCAATAAATGCAACAACCACTTCCAAGAATTTGTCTGAGAAGAACTGTTGAAACAAATTATACTATACCATTGAACTCTTCTAGATTTCTAGAACTGAATTTATATTTTGTTTCAAATTCATAATGACAGAATATAAATTAGATGTTACGTATATTTGAGAAAGAATTGTTATCATGTTTGTTACTTTTTTTTATAATCAGATTGAGTTTGCTAAAAACTTACACATTCAAGTGGTTGGTAAGGTAATGTAGTATTGACAGAGCCTTCATAGCCACACTGAATCTCATCACCTCACTCTGTTCCTGTAGTTCCTACCAACAAAATAAATAAAAAATAAAATACCTGGAAATGTCAGGTAATTAAAGTCACATGGATAATTATATCCAATAATATTCTTATAACTGAATACTGACCAAAAAATTAGTGATAGTAAAAGATAATAGCGGCAATGGCAGTTATAAACATTGGACTTTTCACAAATATATTTGATTTTACATAAAAAGAATTCCTAGTTATACCACTGGTAATGCTACCAAAAATAAAATGAACAAGATCAGCCTTCAATTTTATCTGCTAATGCATGTACAGTATTTCAGAATTACAAGCTCTTCAGATAGGTATTTATACTTAAATATTCACTAATGCCACTTGTAGTTAGAGTACACTCACATAGCTCTAGCCATAGTCCTAACTACACCCACAGAATATCACTGGGTCTGTATTCCTTGTCCATCACATGATAATACCTTGAGTATTTTTTTCCTCTCCTCTGTCTCTTCATCACTTTCATTCTCGCTTTCTTCCTCTTCCACTAGTTTCTTCTTTGCCTGATCACAATCAACACCGTCTCCTCCTTGAGCTAACTGAGCCACCAGTTGACGATGACAGTAGTCTACTATGTCCACACAGAAGTCATGCACACGCTCACAACTCTCCTATAAAATCACACCCATCAAATAATTTGTTGAATGATATTGGGTATAGTCAATTTTAGAACTCAGCTAAATGTGCTGTAAAAAATTCTGCAACATTCCATGCTACAAGCGTAGTTAGGAACCAAACTTACATTGCTCACTCACAAAAACTAAAAATTTGTGGAATTATATGAACGCTTGCACAAACTAGTTGTAAAAGCCTGGATATCCCATAAATCAAAGCTATAAAATGGTGGCACTCAGCCACACCCTACACAGTGACTGGGTATAGCATATACTACTGTGGTTGATTGCTTCTAAGGAAAGGTGCAATACAAAACAAAACACCAAAATTTCAGCTTCCATATTATATCCGATTTTCACATCTATTAATGGAAGAACAGGAAAATCAGTGTTGTTTTTTTCTGACAAAGTATAAAAAATTTAGAGACAGATATAATTGAAGGCTGAAATATGCAGAGCTTTGTCTTGTAATGTGGCTTAGGAAAATCTTAAATCGAGAGCACTACCACACCCTCTCATACAGCATACACATTTCTGAAATCACTAGCTAAAATGACCTCTCCTTACTCATTGAATAGGTTTCAGCAACCACTATACATTACTTTATACCTCACCTGATAGAAGAGAGAAGTCTCCAGCAAACTAACAAGTGTGCCTTCTGTGTACAACTAAAAATAATGAATCATTTATAAGCTTTTAAACAAAGGTTATCACGGTAAAAACTAAATAATGATAGGCATAGTGTTACAAAATATTCAATACAGAGAGAGACACCTAATGTTGGTTGAGATATAATTTTTTTTACATAAGATCAAAATACGAGAATAAAGAAATAGCTTCCTTCTCATTGGATAAGTTGTAGAGCTCTTAAATTTGCACAGAAATATCAATTGTATGTATAGAGGTGTGGTGCTAATAGCTGTTTCAGGCATGACAACCTCTGACTTCTTCCATTCCTCCTTGCTTGGTACTAAATACTTTTACAGTGTCAGTGATAGTATTGCAATGTTCTATACTCCTTCCCAAATCTTTGACACTTATATTGGCTCTTCTTAAGTGGAGCATCCAGCAGTGGTGTAGAAAGGGGGGGGGGGGGGGGGGGGCTCTGAGGGTTGGAGCCCCCCATAATTTTGGGGCACAATCTAAAGAGGCGATTTCTCACAAGAACACTTTTGAACCACAAAAAAAAACATGCCCTTGGAGCCCCCTATACCGAAAATCTTCCTACACCGCTGTCCAGCATTTTACAACTTGTACCTACAAGGGTGTCCCACATGTGTATCATTGTAGTAAAAATTATCCTTTAATGGCAGTGCTGCATCCTGTTCAACAGAAATATTCATTGGCAGTTCTTATAGTGTGCTACTTTTTTTTCTAATTTGTTGTGACAGCTTGTCCTCTCCACCCACCTGGTAGTATTTCAATGATTATCTTATCATGATCCATGCATCTGGACTTAGGCTAAATGAATAGTGAAGTTGGCAAAAGAAACTCTACTAGTTGATACCATCCATATGCTCATTGAGTTGCCAACATAACTCTAACATTATTGCGGGGTATACAAAAGTAGGCTCTGCCCAGCTCTTGCAACACCGCAATGCAGACTCAGCAATAGTTGGCTAGTGAGTCAGACATCCATGCATATTGTGGTGTGCTTCACCTCAACCAAAGAAGTACCACTGACTGGTTTACATCTGAATCCAGCTCAACCCACAATTACTAACCAAATACCTTAACCAAGCACCTTAATCAAGTCTCCAAATATGACGAACTAATAAATTATCCAATGAAATCTACTCACCTGGCCTATTAGTGCCACCCACTGTTCCAAGTAGCTTCACATACTAGTCTTGGCCTGTCTTTCAACCAACTATCCACAAGTCTACCTGTCAAAACAACTACAGTGCAACCGGCTTAAAGAGTAGAATTTTGTTTTTGTTGTCCATTCTGAATGTTTTGTTATTGTCTTCCAAAGTACGGGTTCCACTGGTTCCAAACTTGGTACAGACATGCAGACATCTCTACTCATCACATATGTGACTGTACCTCACTAAACCCACCAGTCATTCCATCCACTACCAACAACTATGATCCAATAATCTTCATGCCTAACTCTATCCACTTCACTCAATTCTACCTGAATCACAACTCTCCTTGTCTGATCAACCAGCCAAGGCTAAGGCTAGGGCTAGGGCTAGGGCTAGGGATTAGTCTGTTTTTCTGACCAAGCTTAATCTACCAGCCATAAAGATTGATCAACCAGCTTCACTTACTTGATTTATCAGCCATTCCAGCTCCACTTACTACTCCACAACCAGCTACATCTATTACTTCTTTTTATTTCTCTCTTGTCAATGAAGCAGTTACCTGCATCACCAACTGATCCAGAACTCTATCAAGAATTACCTGTCAGACTAGCCAGCTCTACTGATCCACAAATATCTCAGTTTGATGATTACATGGAAGCAGCAGTAACTTATTATATGCTTAAGAATGATGGCAATTTTTACAATAATCAAATAAATGCCACCACATTCTAGTATGTATATCATCACAAACATGTCTTATTTGTGTATACAAAGTTCCATTGAATATATTTTTTTTATTGTGGCTCATTCCATAAATTTTGATCAGTTCTACTCAACTAAATCATATTTTTTCTTATAAATAGAAAACTAATTTTCAGCCAGACAGGTACATGAACATAATTGTTTGTCTCGACTCACTACTTTTAACTTTTTAATGTATCATTAAAGTATTCAGAGAGATAATGTTAGAAAACTAATAAGACTTCTAAGCTATGAATCGGATTTGAATATGAATTACAGTAGAACAGAACTCTGGAATAGTTGTACATACTTACCACAAGGTATGCTGGGAAGCCACTGGTAGGCTTGTCAGTGTGCTGGCTCAGGGCTGGGAAGACATGCTCTCTCCATAACTCTATACATAGTAGCTCATGCACAACCACACCCAGCTATACACACACACACACACACACACACACACATACACACACAGACACAGAACACACACACACACACACACATACAAATTCTACATCAATCTGAACATTTACCAATGCTAAATGCCGTCCATTCAGTAAAACTCAGCTTTCTAACCTTGTCCAAGTCTACCAAGAACTCCTTGACAAATTCCTCAGTTTGTTTAGACACATTATACACAGCTTGAAGAGTGAGTTGTTCTAGACGTTCCCTCTGTCGACTCCACCTACAATCACAACTCTATTTATACCTTTCTGTCAATTTTTCCCACACCCTGATACAAATTAAATAGTTCAAGAAATAATTATACAACATCAAGACTATAATGAATCCAGATGTTGTTATAAAATTCTATTCTAACTAAACAAATCCCCATCAGTGCCAACCACTACATTGTATGTCTAGCAAAATAAAAACCAAGAACTACAAGTAAAAAACATAAATTGTTTACATATATTTTTGCACATACTTAATTAATCAATTTAGTACTTTTAGAGGAGAATTAATCATAAAATATCCATGTTCTTGTGGGATTAGTATAGATAGGGTGTAATTGACAAATATCTCCATCCCATGAAACACAGCAGGGGCAGATCAAGCGGGGTTCGTTCAAGTTTGGTCGAACTCTCCTTTTTTTCTCCTGAAAGAGGTCATACCCACGAAGATAATCGTCAGTTTTTCCAACGACAATTTGTTGAAGACAGTTTGGACCTTGAAAATTACTCTATACAGCTCTTAGACCATCAATCTATTACAGTGGAACTAGTAACCCAGCTAGCTTGCTGTCAGCTAGCAAACAATTTATGATCGTATTTTCTTGTAAGTAGTTTAGCCACGCACATGACCATAAATGAGTTATCGAGTCTACGTGCTGTGTGGTTGAATTTTCTGCTCCAACAATACTAAACCTCTCATCAATGTCACAGCACCAAACAAAAAGAACCTCCTTTTTCTGATCCTAGATCCGCCCATGCAAAGCGTACTAAAAACTGGGGTGAAAGCAGTTTATTTAACTGAAGGGAATAATCAAAATGAGTAGACAAATTTTATGCCTATTTTAAGCATGTTTTTTTAGTTCATTGGAACCTCCCACCAACCTAGCTACTCCCAACATACTTTTCAGATCCAATATCAGATATTTTAAAAGGGACAAGTTCTCTAATAAAAGCTTCAGCCTCCGAAGGATATATGACATGGTTTGGGTTCGAATCAGCCCTGCGAAATAGCTACATAAAAACTAAAGTTAAAACCACTGTTACAACGTACATGATAGTGCCTCGGTCTCCCAGGTAACTACGACTTTGCCAGTAGAATGTCTAAGTGAAGCGCACCTTCTGACAAGTCGTCATTCTCCGTAATATTATAAACATTTTAGTAATTTCACCGTAATTTAAACTTGCTGCTGAAACAATGGCAGGGTTTGGAAGAGTGGTGCATTTTCGCCGTCTTGTAAGCGCGACTGTCCCGAGCCGAAGTTACGCCGGACAAGTGAGCGAGGTGTTTGTAGTGAGCGCGGTTAGGACACCTATAGGGAGTTTCAGGAGCTCCTTGGCAGCTCTCCCTGCGACCAAGCTTGGGTCTATCGCCATTACTGCTGCAGTGGAACGGGCGAAAATCAAACCCGAACAGGTCTGTTGGGTTGGATAGTATGTTGTCTGGGATAGCTACAGTATTGGGTTTGTAGTTAATGAAGACCCTTTACCTGATTCATTAGTCTTTCATGTAGTGGGTTCTGTGCTCATTTAGCTATAGTTAGTTAACAGGATGCTCTTGTTTAATAAGTGTGTGGTTTATATTGGACTATGTTCATTTAAAAAATTTCTTGTAGCTATTTCTTATGGCATTGCTTTCATGTAATCACAAGACTCAACTCGCAGCTCGGTTGTTGAGTCTTAGAATAAGCTTTCGGAAGATATTGCAAAAGCCCCCATCTAAATAAGTTTCGAAAGGAGGCTTGTATATTTCATGTAATTCATGTAATTGTACGGCCCATAAATTACCCACTCAAAAATGTATGGGTAAATCGCTGTTCAGTTGAAGTTGCACGGGGAAAGTGAAATAGCGTGGTAACTAAGTGAAATAGCACGGAAACTGAGTGAAATACCACGGTAGCCAAGTGAAATTGTGCAGTAAGTGCGCATGCGTGCAACTCTAGCCTAGGAAACATGCAGTTCAAGTAGTTTCTAGTTGGAGACTGTACCATTCTTTAGTGCAGGAATTCTACCGTATTAGACAGAATTTGTTTAACAGATAGGAGGAGCCATAGGTTCAAAATTCGTCATTCTCCGTGTGTCATTCTTCTTTTTAAATGACACATTTGTTTCATTATGATACCAGAAAGTCTTCACTGAAGGCTGTGGGAGATAAAATGGAAAAGACTTGAATTTGGTAAAGTGTAGACTGATGACTAATACCACACCAATTTTTCTATTAATTCTGTAAACCGAGCTAGCTTACTCGTCATCACTGATTTATCGAGCGCACTGCTAATATAGGTTGGTAGTTGTTAGTCGTCATAACGACATGCAACATGCTATAGAAGTCAACTGATTGCTGGTCCCAATCTTGCCCATGGTTACGGTATGTTTTCCTTATTGCTGGTCCCAATCTTGCCCATGGTTACGGTATGTTTTCCTTATTGTACCATTTTCTAGACTTGTTACAGAAATGATTACTTTGGAGAATTGAGGATTGTAACCCAAGACTTCAGAGTTATTGACAGCACACACAAAAACCCTGCCCTATAGATCACCCTTGTTCTCATGAATGGAAATGAAGATGACAAGAATGTGGAACTGTTGTTTGTATAGGAGGGTAGTGGTTGCTAGGACATGCTGTCAGGGTGTCATCTCGCTGTAGCGTATTCAGTGACCGAGATGGTTGTGATTGTGAAACTCCACCCGTTGGCATGCTGTAACAAGTGGAAATTTTCAACCAGTGATGAGAACAGGGACAAATTTATCACTTCAGAACTAATTGTTGAAGCATGCCATCTCTACTTCCCACAATAGTCTGTCTCAACTGAAGCCATGGGGGCAAAGAATTTCTTAGTCTATTAAAAGAATCTTGTCGGTGGTATAATTATTCAATATCTTGTGTTTGTAACACGGATTAGCAGCGATTGTTTGCTTTTTTAAGGTTTCTTAAACAATAACTACATCACAGCATGAAGCTTGAACTTAACTATATATATCGATTCTAAAAAAAACAAAAACAATACAAGGCATTAGACCTTGTAAGCATAATTTTTCTTCATCTATGTTTAAAAGACGCAGCTTTCTCTGTTTTAACAGCCTATATTATACTGTATAACTTAGCCCATGTTTTGACTTCCTCAGCTCATCCATTTGTCCTTAACATTTTGTACAGTGGTCCCTAGCAAAGTAACTATGGCCTATGGCTTTAAACTTTCTGACTCATTCATGCATTCCAGCTCATTGGCCAGTTAGAGGAATTTCGTAAGCACTTCATCCTGGCCTCAATGGCCTATTTTTTTGTTTGTTTGTTTTGTTTTGTTTTTGTTTTTTTGTTTTTTTGCTTTTTTAAATTTTACTTAAACTTTAATTCAATCACCGGAATTTGCATTCACTAAATGCATTACATACCATATGATTAGCACCTTTGTTCGTTATTATTTCAAGCTCTATAAAAAAAATTTTTAAAGAAGTCGTGACCAGGCACAATAGGCCACCCAACTTGAATCTGTCCCACGTTGATAAACATACTTGAGAAAAATAAACATTACATCACTCTGTGCAATTCATGCAAAACAATTAAATATTTTTTAGTGATTTCCCCATTGTTCTGATTGAAATTCATGGCCCATTAAGAGTGATATTCACGCTGCTAGTAGCCTGAGAATTTCCGAGGCTGTCAAACAGGAAGACATCCACCACCCATTCAGGAACACCCACTCTCTCAGAGATATCATGAATATATACCAAATGGCCATCTGGCAATTCACTGCACTCATTCAGAGGCTATAAAAGCTCGTCCAGATGCTTTAGAATCATTAAATATCTCGAGTCTAATTTTTGTTCTCTCTTCTTAAGAGATGGCATCGAACCAACAGGGGAACAGGATGGAGAAGAACTTGAGGGACTTTGAGGAAGAGCTCACTTGTGGGATTTGCAGAGATATCTACACCGATCCCAGGATCCTGCCATGCCTCCACTACTACTGCAAGAAGTGCATTGTCAGGCTGGCTCTCGTGGAAGGCTTCGGCCATCCTTTTTCTTGCCCTCAGTGCCGCAAAGATGTGGTTGTGGCTGATGATAGTGAAGAGAGCATCCAGTCTGTGTTCTTCATAAACCGGCTGAAGGATTTGCTGGCCAGTCAGAAGAAGATGTTTGACAACGAGAAAAAATGTAGCAATTGCCTCTCCAAGAACGTGGGTATGTGTTTGTCGAGCGACTGCCAGCTTTTGTGCTCTAGCTGTGCGGAAAGGGTGCCCCAGGAAGCAGATGGTAGCTTGGAGCACCTAAATTTGAATAGTGAAAGAGACGCAGTGAAATGCGAATTGCACGATGAGCAGTTGAAGATTTATTGCTTTGACTGTAAGATGCTCGTCTGTTGTGAGTGCACGGTAAAGGGTCACAGGAGCCACACGTTTCAGTTCGTTAAAGAAGCTGCTTCTTGTATTAAAAAAGAGCTCAATGGCAATCTTCTTCCACTGCAAAAAGCCAAGACTTTGCTCTCTGGTGCAGTTGAAGTCATTCAGAGTGTTCAAGAAGATGTCTTGGTCCAAGGAGCAGCAGTGGTGGACAAGATTGAGGCTTCTTTCGCCGATCTTCATGCAATTTTAGACAAGCGCAAGAACAAACTGGTGGAAGAAGCTCAGCAAGTGACTAATAAGAAGGCGGCGAATATCAACACCCAGCTAAAGAATGCGATTCTGATGAAAGCCACAGTACAGAGTGTCGTGGACTTCACTGAGCAGATAGTGGAGCATTTCAGTGACAGGGATGTTCTGGTTGCCCACGAGGATATTTGCAACCAAATCGAGCAGGCACTGCATGACTGCGGAGATAAGAACAGTTTAGAGCCGGTAGTGCAAGCTGATCAAGACTTCGAAAACTCTGTGGGTGAATTCTTGCCAAGTCTTTGTGAGGATAAGGCCAGAGTTTACCAATCTCCGCTGATTATTTCAGCTGGCAATTTAGCGCCAGAAGTTGAATTGAACAAATCTGCATCGTTTGACCTGTCAGTGTCGCTAGCCAATGAAATCCAATACCACTACAATCCGCCTGTCAATGTTGAACTGAGATCTCTCCACACCGACAAGATCTCTCCCACAACTATCACATCTCTCGGCTCTGGCAAGTATCACGTTTGCTTCAAACCCTGCACTCGTGGTCGAAATTTTATAAATATTTATATAAATGGCAGCGAAACTCCAAACCAAAGCTACCCTGTGTTTGTTACCCTTCCCCCCAAACAGTTGAGGAGACCTGTCAGGCTCTGCCAGGCTACCAGGCCGAGTGGGATTGTGGTGAACTCCGCTGGTGAGGTTATAGTCACCGAGTTCACAACCGCGGTGGTTGTATTTGACAAACGAGGACAGAAGCTCAGACAACTGAACGGCTCGCAGTATCGCATCAAACACTTCCAAGCCATTGCAGTGGATGAAGACGATAACTTGTATCTCCCTGACGCAGACAGTAACCTCATGTTGAAGGTGAGCTCAGATTTCAGCGACGTGCGAGTATTCTCCATCAAGCAGGTCCGAGGCCCCGGGCACTTTGACGTAGCTGTCGTCCAGGGGAAGGTTCTCATGACGGAATTTGGGAATGAAGGTTCGATATCGATGTACACTCGAGACATGAAGCCCCTCAGGGTCATTTACGGTGTGGACAACCGCATCATGCGATGCTTGGCTTCGGATTGCCTCGATAATATTTACGTCACACATGCATCAGGGGTCTTGGTTTTTAACATCCGGGGTGAATTGATGGGTCTTATCGGCGACGGCAGTGATGGGCAGGAGAAGGTAAGAGACCCGTGGAGCGTGGCCGTGTTTCGCCAACACGTGTTCGTCGGGGATCGGGAGACGGATAAGATAATGGTGTACGATGTTCACAGGAGGTTCGTCAGCTCTATCGCAGGGTACGGGTGCATAGGTGCCGACCAGGATGGGTTCTTGCATGTCTCAAAGTTCTCTCAGAATATGGTGTATGTTACTTAATATGAATTCGACTGTTGTATTTGTTTTTTGTTAATGTTTTCTTGTTTTGTTCGACACGATCACATTATTCAAAATCAGTTATGGTCGTATCATCTCTCACTTGTCATTTCTGGAAACTCTTTTTCAAGCAAAGAATTTGAAAAGATTTGATCGATTTACTTTACTGCCTGCTTTTATCACTTTCTGTAAATAGTCAATGAAAATTTTGATGAACAGGTTATATTTTGATAGTACATGTGAACTTCAAAAAAAAAATTTTCATTATAAATATGAACGAACTCAAGGATTGAGTTGTGAGTTCAGTTGATCCATATAATAATTTATTTGGTTGGGCTTTAATAAAATGATTATCCAACTGAAACAGTGGTGGAATTTTGATATTGATTTACTTGTAACTATCACTTTAGCCTACCTAAAACTCAAATCTTCCATTTTGGCCTAGTGCTATGTCTAGTTTCTATGAGTGCAGGTTGTGGTCTGGTGTTTGTTTAGTGCGATTTGGTAACTTGAACAGTAACTCCAATGGCTACAAGCGGCATGGGAGGGGGAGGGGCAGTGGGAGTGGGTGGGGCATGTTAGTATTATGTACATGTGTGTTGTGTTGTTACGGACAATACGTAAAGACCTAGCTCAATTGAAACGTGTGTTTCAGGTGGATGAAGTGTACATGGGCAACGTGCTCCAAGCCGGCCAGGGACAAGCGCCGGCCAGACAGGCGGCCTTAGGGGCGGGGCTTCCCATAGCGACACCATGTACCACTGTCAACAAAGTTTGTTCATCAGGTATGTTGAGTAGGAGAGAGTAAGTAGGCAGTCTATGAAGCTAGCTGATTCATGGAACAAGTTTATGATGGATTATCTTGATTTAATTATATAGCTATATTTAATATGCACATACACACACTGTATTTAGTACAGGTCAGAACTGTGTGTGTGTGTGAGTTATGTGATGGACCTGGTATTGTTGTCATGCGTTATACATAAATACTATGGTTACATAAACGACATACAGTAGAACCTCACTGATACAAACACTAAGGGACCGAAGGGTGTTCAAATTAGTGAAAAGTGTGGATTATCTGAGTATATACATTTTTAAAGGTAATTTTATGAACCCTAATAAGTGTATGACTTTAGAACAGAGTTTATTACACAGGCTTAAAAATCAGTCATTTTAATAAATTTACCTTTAGTAGCTAGTGTTAGGTATGGTGCTTGAGCTTTTGTTTAGAGAGTAGCCTTGTTTGGTATGGCACAGAATTACCAGTTTTTCTGCAAAGAAACAATTTGAGTAGCGCAGAGGCAGCTGTAATAGGGTAAACCAGCCAAACTACAGCTTCTCAAGGTGAAAGGGGTGGGGCTCAACAACCTGGTAGAGGTATGTGGATTATCCCAGGTATTGCGAATTAGTGAGTTTTGCGGGTTAATAGATTCTACTGTAATTTTGTCACTTCCTCAAGGTGGTGAATAATACACAACTCACTGCCCGTGTGCAGTGCGCTGTTTTATGGGTGTGAAATATTCCACAATATACACTGCTGGCAATTTTTGTTATGCAGAGTTAGCATTTAGATGTAAACGTTCAGAGTTATAGATTATGCACACACACACACACATACACATACACACACATGATCACTCATGCAGCTTTGAAAGCTTATATAGTAACCTCTACTGGAAAGCCTGGTTCTTTTGATACTCTTGCCTCGTACCTTCTGTTAACCTAAGCTACCTACTGTCTTTTTCAGTGTCGTATAATTCGAGCGGAAGAGAAACAATTGAAGCCCCACAGAAGCCAGTAGTCTGCACCATGACGTGATCAGCCCTTGACTTCATCTTTTTTTTTTTTAATGAGTACTACAGCACCCCCCCCCCCCCCCCCCCCCAGAGCTCTTGGTGACACCATAATTATAACTTAACCCGACGTTTCTTGCCGAAGTTCTCTTCAGAGGTCAACTGAGGTCGAAACGTCGGGTTAAGTTATAATTAACAATATTGGCTGTTAAAAAGAGAAAAATTTCTTATTATTATAATTATTTCAGCCGAGAATGACTGAATCATTTTACACTTTGTTTGTATCTTCTTGTCTCAGGCATGAAGGCGATCATGATGGCCGCTCAGAGTCTAGCAGTGGGTTCTACTGAAGTGATGGTTGCCGGGGGCATGGAGAGCATGTCTCAGGTACCCTTCTACCTGCCGCAGGGCAGGAGTGGGTGTGCCTACGGACATCAGAGACTCGAGGATGGTGTCATCAAGGATGGGCTGTGGGACGTATACAATCAGGTAGGTCTGGAATACCTGTGGGGTCCTGAAACTAACTGGTGAGAGGGAGTGTATATGTGTGAGTGTGTGTATGTGTGTGCATATGTGTGTGTGTATGTGGTGTGTGAGTGTGTGTGTGTGTATGTGGTGTGTGAGTGTGTGTGTGTGTGTGTGTGTGTGGAGCCAGCCAGAAAATTAATGTTGCTCGTAAAAAAAAAGTTAACATTTCATTGTCGTGAGAACTAAGATCATAATGTTTATATATAATTAACCCTCAGCGCGTATGCATGAGAGGGTTATAGTAGTGCGTTTATCTGTCTGTCTGTCAGCATTCGATTTCATGAATGGCTGAGAACTAACCTTTAAAACAAGTATGACCTGACCCAGGGAGAAATTTAAGTCCCTTAAATGGACCACTTTTTCAAATTTTGAGCTAGTTTCCAAATAAATGCGGAGAAACTTCAGCTCCACAGCGCAAGCTAGATACAACGACCCTTACCTTTCGTGTACATTAGTTTACGTCATACAGCAGTCATGTGATCACTTATAGTTCGCGTATTTTCTCTTAATCGCGTGTGTCCTCGGTAGTTAGAAGTTGAAGTAATCTGAAGAAATCTTAGTTGTGTAATAATGTGCTGAGGGTTCGCACCCATGGTGCTCTAGTTCCCACCCATGGTGCTCTAGTTCACACCCATGGTGTTCTAGTTCACACCCATGGTGCTCTAGTTTATTTATTCAGTTTTGCTGAAATATAATAACTTACGATGTATTCTCGCTCTTTCACAGGCTTTTTTAAACAATACAGAATTTTTAAAATATTTGGTCGCCACCGGGAATCGAACCAAGGAGTGTTTGTTTGCCGGCTGGTTGTCGTAGCTCAGTGGCAGAGCACTAGTGCATTACGCAAGCGGTCCTTGCAAAGCCTGTGAAAGAGAGAGAGAGAGAGTAATTAGTAAAAGAAGGCTGAGAAAGAAATTGTATATGTTATTGTTTACAAATAGTTTCACATGGGCAACTGTGCAGAGGACACAGCAAAGAAGTACGAGGTGACGAGGGAGGAGCAGGATGAGTACGCGAAGCTGTCTTACAGCAGGTCAGCTGCCTCAGCTGAGTCTGGTATCCTGGCCAAAGAGATTGTCCCTGTGTCTGTACCTGCTGGGAAGAAGGGAAAACCAGATGTCATTGTCAAGCAAGATGAAGAGTTTACCAAGTGAGTGAGAGGGAATGTGTGTGTGGGTGTGTGGATGAGAGGAGGCGGGAAGGGGGGTGTGTGTGTTAGTTTATGTAAATAGAAGTTCTATCGTGGTTATAATAGTCATTATTTATGTTTAGCAAATTTTCTCGTTTTTTTATAGCCATTAATATTGTTAAGGACTTCAGCAAGAAGTCAAAATGTCGGGTTGAGTTTCAATTTGTAAAAAACAAGAAAATTTGCTATTATTATAATTATTTCAGCCGAGAATGACTGAATTATTGATGTTGTTGTTTATGGATTATGTTTGTGTTGTTGTTTTTGGGGTTTATTGTCACAATTGTATCATTAAATGTTACCCAGAGCTGACTTCTCCAAGTTTCCATCTCTGCGACCAGCCTTTGTCAAAGCAGAAGACGGTGGTACCGTTACGGCTGCCAATGCCAGCACTCTGAATGATGGCGCTGCAGCTGTGGTGCTGATGAGTGCTGAGGGAGTCAAGAAAAATGGAGCTCAACCATTGGCTAGGATAGTAGGTGTGTAAACTTGGATGATTCTCTATGCACTGTAATAATTGTAGATAGTTAAGTTTTACCAAAGTGAAGATTAATTGCACAACCTTTATTATTTTTTGATATATTTATTCCCTTCCTTCCCTCCCTCTCTCTCTTTACTTTCTCTCTCTCTTCCTTCCTTCTTTCTGTGCTTTCTCTCTCTCTCTCTCTTTCTTTCTTTCTGTGCTTTCTTACTGTCTCTCTCTCTTCCTTCTTTCTGTGCTTTCTCTCTCTCTACTTTCTTTCTTTACTTTCTCTCTCTCTTTCTTTCTTTCTGTGCTTTCTTACTGTCCTCTCTCTTCCTTCTTTCTGTGCTTTCTCTCTCTCTACTTTCTTTCTTTACTTTCTCTCTTTCTTTCTTTCTGTGCTTTCTTACTGTCCTCTCTCTTCCTTCTTTCTTTTTGTTCTTTCTTTTTTGTTTTTTTATTTATTTTTATTTGTTTTATATATTTTTTTATTTTTTTTATTTTAATTTAATTTTTTTATTTTTTATTTATTTATTCATTTTTTCTTTCTTTCTTTTATTTATTTATTTTTTATTTTTTATTTATTATTTCTGTATTTATTTATTATTATTATTATTTATTATATATTATTATTTATGTATTTATTTTTTTATTATTTATTATTATTTATTTATTTATTTGCTTATTTGATTAATGTGTAGGCTATGCAGATGCAGCTCTGGCCCCCATAGACTTCCCAACGGCTCCAGTATCTGCCATGACTAAAGTCCTGGCACAGTGTGGACTCACCAAGGAGCACATGTCCATGTTCGAGATTAACGAGGCGTTCAGCGTCGTAGCTCTGGCCAACATCAAGCTCATGGAGCTGGACCCATCACTCGTCAACATCCACGGAGGTGTGTGTCGGTTAAAATATATGTGTGTAGGTGTGCATATATATATAAGAATATTTTATTGTTACTAAAGTCACTTATGTGACCAAATTAGTAAAATATCCTCACAATCAGAACAAGCCAACATTTTGGCCTGTTTTGTTTTTGTTGTTATAAATTTAAAAAAAATTCTTCTTTTTTTTTAATTGTAAGACATTATATAGTGTAAGACTTATCCATTTCTTCTTTACACTTGTCAGGTGCCGTGTCCCTGGGCCATCCCATTGGAATGTCTGGTTGTCGGCTAGTTGCTCACCTCGTTCACAACCTCAGCTCAGGGGACAAGGGACTAGCCGGTATCTGTAATGGAGGGGGTGGGGCTTCGGCTATAATTGTAGAGAAGCTGTAGTGTTCATTTTGTAGACTAATTGATAATGTAACAACTTGCCAGACGTAGTCATAAATTTATATTTCATATTTCATAACAATCTTTATTTTACGTCATGTGATTTCTGATCAAAGTTTTGTGAGATAATCTTTAAATTACATCTTGAGTATACACACACACACATGCACACACTAGATGTTATTTGCTAGCATCTCGTCTGACGATGACTGCTCATATTTAACGCCCCGTTTTCTTCCATGCTGTTATAACAAGTGACACAACTTTCGTATCATAATACAAAGTGTACTAATGAAAACTAACTCTTTACAAAATTATAAACATAGCTAGACTCTTGATAAAAAGTTGGTTTTGATTGGTACATACAGCACAGGAATGAGCCGGTATAATGTAATACAAAGTGTGTACTATTATTTGGTATATGGTTGTCTTATTGTATCTAAATGAACTGTGCCTGATGAATCTCTCCCTCTTTTACCAGATTAGCTACTGTTTGATGGTGAGGTACACTTATTTATTGTATTTTATTTGAAATATAATGAACAGATGTTATACCCAGATGCAAGATTGACTTGACATATTAACCACGCTGCAGTCCCACTGCTTTACAAGCAAGCACTACAATTGGTAGCTAATGGTCAATTAGTGGGGAACACTTTGAATGAAACAGTGGCTATCCAGTGGTGGGTGTGTTTTCTAAAGTAAATGACTGTTGGAACTGGACTGTGGTATGGGAGTTGGACTTCGTGATACGTTAGAACTGGACTGTGGTATGGGAGTTGGACTTCGTGATACGTTAGAACTGGACTGTGGTATGGGAGTTGGACTTCGTGATACGTTAGAACTGGACTGTGGTATGGGAGTTGGACTTCGTGATACGTTAGAACTGGACTGTGGTATGGGAGTTGGACTTCGATACATTAGAACTGGACTGGTATGGGAGTTGGACTTCGATACATTAGAACTGGACTGTGGTATGGGAATTGGACTTCGATACATTAGAACTGGACTGTGGTATGGGAGTTGGACTTCGATACATTAGAACTGGACTTTGGTATGGGAGTTGGACTTCAATACATTAGAACTGGACTGTGGTATGGGAGTTGGACTTCGATACATTAGAACTGGACTGTGATATGGGAATTGGACTGTGATGTGTGCTCATTTTCTTCTGTGGTAGCTAAAACTAAAAGACTGTATTTTCACTTTTACACTAAATACTGCATTATATGTAAATAGTTTGGAGTTTCAACAACAAATAAATTAATTAAAAGAGCAATGTATAAACACTTTCACAACTATCAAGCACGGCTACTTTTTTCCAATAAGACCTGCCTTGCATGTGTAGTGGCATCAGCTGAGTAAGCCATTTTTATCTCATCTTTGTGGTCATTCAGAAGTTTATTTAGTCCCTTGAGCGTAACCTCCGGTAGCAAAGAGGCTGGTGAGGCTTTTAGAGACAACAATAATTGGTAAAGGATTATCAAGTAATCTGGATTGACATTGTCTAAAGAACTAACACTTAAAACTAGCACTTCATTAATAATCAGTGGGATAAATAAAGCAATGATTCTGAGAATGAAACCTCGCCCCATTTCTGAAAACCTTCCTTCCAGCGTCCCTGACAAGTGTTGTGTCTAGCAAGTGTTTGTTGAAATCCTAGCTGTAGGTATTTCTGTGTCACAGCTTAGATTAACCAATACACTGTAGTTGTGCAGTGAGGATTTGCCCTTCCTCTCTCACCAGCTATACAATTAAAGTTCTGAAGTGTTAAATTTATTTTCTGCTGTTATTTGCTGAGAATCTAATTAATCTGCAAACTTTCTGTAGTGACTTTAGATATAACCTATATATATATATGTTACAGACCAATTACAAACTTGGACTGTTTTAAAATGGTCTAGCCGTTTTAAAACAGCCCAGACCATTTCCAAACCTCAGACTGTTTTAAAACAGGCCAGATCGTTTTAAAAAGCAGGCCAGACCACTGGCCAGACTATTTTAGAACAGGCTGGTCAAATTATTCAAACCATTTCGAAGGGTGTCAAGCCCTTTTTAGAAGAATCAGATCATTAAAACGAGTCAGATAGTAAAACTGGCAAAAAACAAAAACAAAAACAAACTGCTAAATGTAAATAGGGCAGTTGCCAAAGCAGACCCAAGGGCCAAGACACAGAACTCTTGTGTGTTCGTAAATATTTTTTTTCTGAATAGAACTATTAAAAAAAATTGAAATAAAACAGATAGTCTTTTAAAAAGTTTGTTAATCTAAACTTCACTAATCCAAGCAATTTGGGCATGCCAATCCTATTAGAAACACACTTGATCGTTTGTATGTGCATCTGTCACTTGTCCATCTTCTTAAAAGAATGTAACTGAAACGACCTCGCAATAAACTTCTTTTAAATGAAAATTTAAAAAAGCTCTCACACTCACAAATAACTAGTGCAGGAATACAGAGTAGTCATACCATTAGAATTATAGGAAGGGCTACAGTCTATCAATCTATTAGAGCATTAACAAAAGCTGAGTAAGGTGGGTCGCAGTCATCTAGGGTGAAAACCTATAATATGGGCTAGGTCATTCAGTAGACATGGCTATGTTCTCATGGTCAGACAAAAAAGGAAAAAATGACGGGTAAGTACACAAATTACAATGTGAGAAATGCATAAAGCACTCAAGCAACAACTGTCGTGGGACAACAGTTTACCCCTGCCCTCACGGGCACATGTATCTTGGCGATTTACTGGTACATTAGAAGGGGTTAACGGAAGAGCCAAGAATATAAGCAAAAATGGTGGAGATAGGGGTCAGTGTAGCGGAAGAGGCAGCTCCCTACAGGGGACACAGATTAATTCATCCTACATTGTAGGATGGATACTCTCTCTCCTGATAACCTGTTCTACTGCTGGAAATACAAGTCCATGGCAGCCCTCACATAGTACCTATAAATGCCACTATCACTTTGATTGGCTCTTATTTCTTCCAACCAGCAGACAATGTATTGATATGCTATGACCAAGAAATGCTTGTTGTACATAACAAACCTGAAATAGTAGATCTTGTCGGAAACATGATTCTAGATAATCGTAAAAATGTTTATGTATAGTTTATTGAATTTATATATTCATCAGGAAGGACAAGAAATTGTTTTTACAGTTTCAGATTTGTAGTTATCATATACCATGCAAGTATAAATTCATTCAATTCAACAGTTGTTTACATAGCGATGGTCTTACACGTGTATAACAGAGTGTGTGTTGAAGTAAAAAATAATTATCATTCAGCTTTATCAGCATGCATTAACCATCGTGGAACACATATAGATAAAAAACACAAGATTTAATTTACAAAAATCATATCAAAGTCCAGTTTCCATATCACAGTCCAGTTCCAAGACCATGGTCTTTGCTTCAAACAGCACATCCACACTGGGTAGCCACCATTTCAGTTAGCTCTTTCAACTCTATTTTACCTTTGTTCCAACCTATCACATACAAGTCTCGGACAGCAGTGGGAACACAGCAAGGTTCAGGTACAGAGTCAATATTGGCACTCTGGATGAGGACATTGCGCAATGAATGTCGACTATTTGCACTCTTAGAACAAGTTCCGACACAAATTCCGATGTCTACATTTTTAGGATAGAATATGGCGGGATACGAAGTGAAATTTATCTGAAAAGGCTCCAGATGGCAAGCTCTCTGCTCAGGGTGAGGAGACAGAGGTGTGGAAGTGTTTGTTTCATTCTTGTCTTGAGAGGTAGACTTGATCCCATTATGATGGAGTTTGGCTGAACAAGCATTGTCCACAAGTAGACCAGTCAGAAGAACGACCATAAATATCAGAGATGCAGACATTTTAGCTCGCTTCTTGGAAATTTGAAGTTATTGGAGGACTTCTAGATCAGTAGAGAACCAGGACGATGATGGTGAGGTACTACTAGCTAATTTCCACACTTGCATTTATAGTCATCTACTCCATGAAGCCATTCTATATTTACAGGATACTATCTTTCTTGGGATTGCTGTCTATCCTTCATCATCCACCTTCTGGTTAGTTAAATTTGTGCCATTTGTTGCAGAATCGTTAGCTTTATGGAATCCCCACACAAAGAAACCAACAGTTGTCACTCCCAGTAAACAACGCCTTAATATAAAGTTTATTAGTAGCTTTCCAAAAACAAAGGAACTTAGTTGCATCAGGATGTCTCCTGTTAGTAGCTAATTAACTTAGTTTGTGGTACTTGTATCCTGAGAGAGGGTGGATACATGGTAGGTTTCTTCTTTAATTATTTTTCTTTGATGATGTAAAAAAAAGAATGTTTAAACTTGGCCCCTCCCCTCCCTCCTCCCATGTGTGAACTCTGAAGTTTGTTAATGTTGCGGATGCTAAGTGCGGCTACTATACTTTGTAGCCATTTTCATACTATCACAGAGTCTATAGAGTTTCTTTGGTGGTATTGATCCTAATTATGAGCTATAAATAAATAAATGATTATTAATACTTTTTTTTTTTTGCCATTTCTTAGAAAGCATTCCCCCCTCCCCCCCCTCACCTACAAAAAAAAATTATGATAAAAGCAAAGATGAAAACTAATTGATGCATATATTTAGTATTATGGTATAATTTATAATTTTTTTTGTAGGGGGGAGTGGGGGGACGGGGTGGATTGGAAATGCTCTCTAAGAATTGGCAACAAAAAAAAAAAGTATTAATAATCATTTATTAGGATCAATACCACCAAAGAAACTATATAGACTCTGTGATAGTATGAAAATGGCTACAAAGTATAGTAACCGCACTTAACATGTACAACATTAACAAACTTCAGAGTTCACACATGGGAGGAGGGAGGGGAGGGGCCAAGTTTAAACATTCTTTTTTTATATCATCAAAGAAAGAAGAAACCTACCATGTATCCACCCTATCTCAGGATACAAGTACCACAAACTAAGTCAATTAGCTACTAACAGGACTTCATACCCACACTCTCTTAAGAGATAAATGGATTGTCTGATGCAACTAAGTTCCTTTGTTTTTGGAAAGCTACTAATAAACTTTATATTAAGGTATGTTGTTTACTGGGCGTGACAACTGTTGGTTTCTTTGTGTGGGGATTCCATAAAGCTAACGATTCTGCAACAAATGGCACAAATTTAACTAACCAGAAGGTGGATGATGAAAGATAGACAGCAATCCCAAGAAAGATAGTATCCTGTAAATATAGAATGGCTTCATGGAGAAGATGACTATAAATGCAAGTGTGGAAATTAGCTAGCAGTACCTCACCATCATCGTCCTGGTTCTCTACTGATCTAGAAGTCCTCCAATAACTTCAAATTTCCAAGAAGCGAGCTAAAATGTCTGCATCTCTGATGTTTATGGCCGTTCTTCTGACTGGTCTACTTGTGGACAATGCTTGTTCAGCCAAACTCCATCATAATGGGATCAAGTCTACCTCTCAAGACAAGAATGAAACAAACACTTCCACACCTCTGTCTCCTCACCCTGAGCAGAGAGCTTGCCATCTGGAGCCTTTTCAGATAAATTTCACTTCGTATCCCGCCATATTATTGCCTAAAAATGTAGACATCGGAATTTGTGTCGGAACTTGTTCTAAGAGTGCAAATAGTCGACATTCATTGCGCAATGTCCTCATCCAGAGTGCCAATATTGACTCTGTACCTGAACCTTGCTGTGTTCCCACTGCTGTCCGAGACTTGCAGGTGTTACTTCGGCTCCAAGGTAAACATGTGGTGGAACTTTTGACTGAAACGGTAGCTACACAGTGTGGATGTGCGGTTTGAAGCAAAGACCATGGTCTTGGAACTGGACTGTGGTATGGAAACTGGACTTTGATAAAGGAACTGGACTGTGATATGGAAACTGGACTTTGATATGATTTTTGTAAATTAAATCTTGTGTTTTTTATCTATTTGTGTTCCACGATAGTTAATGCATGCTGATAAAGCTGAATGAAAATTATTTTTCACTTCAACACACACTCTGTTATACGTGTGTAAGACCATCGCTATGTAAACAACTATTGAATTGAATGAATTTATACTTGCATGGTATATGATAACTACAAATCTGAAACTGTAAAAACAATGTCTTGTCCTTCCTGATGAATATATAAATTCAATAAACTATACATAAACATTTTTACGATTATCTAGAATCAATGTTTCCGACAAGATCTACTATTTCAGGTTTGTTATGTACAACAAGCATTTCTTGGTCATAGCACATCAACACATTGTCTGCTGGTTGGAAGAAATAAGAGCCAATCAAAGTGATAGTGGCATTTATGGGTACTATGTGAGGGCTGCCATGGACTTGTATTTCCAGCAGTAGAACAGGTTATCAGGAGAGAGAGTATCCATCCTATAATGTAGGATGAATTAATTATAGTAAGGATTTCTGTATCCCCTGCACACTTTTCTTTTTTAATAATAATAAAAAAATATATAGTAATAATAATAATATCAGGAATGGAGCTAGCTACCAACGGATAGAGTGTGTTTTGAAATTTAATCTCGCAAGTATTTTTGAGTCATAACTATTACATTGTCTAACTAATTGACATGAACACAATAATGTCAGACAACCTAAAGAGGTATGTTATTTTTCTCAAGCTCAGCAAAAATATATTAATCACTCATAATTTGCATTCATACCAAAAAAAATTTAACTTAGTGATACGAAATGCCAGAAAAAAAGAAGCAATTATCATTCAACCGTATTCATAAACTCAGCCATCCACTCACTCG
>WLWD01006129.1_pt1:0-10000 | contig 227115 bp, 144 predicted proteins | sample 6712731 | NCBI WGS metagenome assembly WLWD01 (sample SAMN12718690, study PRJNA576275) | sponge metagenome | isolation source: marine sponge | host: Mycale hentscheli | place: New Zealand: South Island, Marlborough, Capsize Point | collected 2014-11-01 | reverse complement strand
CTACACTAGAACTCAACATCCATTGAAGTCCTTACCTCGTTGAAGAGCAGTCTTCTCTGCATGGCCTCTTTGCGATACAGTATTCGCACCTCAAGCACCTCCTTGGCTTGCCTTCGATGTGCCGCTGCCAGTTGCATGACTCCTTTAGAAAACTGCATTCAGCAGGAAATTGTTAGTACAATGGGTATAACGAGGTGAGGTGGTTAAATTTAACACAACACTTGGGAATAAGTCATTAAGTCATCAACCTCAAGAAAGTGACATCCTTGGGAGAACAAAGGGCAGAAATGGGTGGGGGAAAAGGGGAAAGTAAGTTTGTGAGGGAATTTCCAAGTATTTTTTCAACCCACACTAATCTACTTGTCAAATCAAATGTAAAATTAGTTAAGCTGATTATTGCAATACTTGTCAAATACTTTAAAATAAACCATATGCTGATGCAAAAGGTAATTTTCAAAATCAATATATCACCTATATGTACCTGTTGAAAACTGGTAGTGAAGCCATTTAATCCCTTGACTGAAGAATGCCTAAACGTTGTGAATTTGGCCCTCAGTGATCTGGACTCCTCAGCAAGGATACGAACAAGAGGTCTCACCACTTCCAGGTGCATGGAGCGGTGACTCATGTTGAAACTTGTAGAAAGCTGTTTACTCAGAGCTTTAGACTGCACAGACAGAAAGAGTGTGTGTATGAGTGTGTGTGTGTGTGTGTGTGTGTGTGTATGTATGTGTGTGTGAGTGTGTGTGTGAGAGAGCATGTGTGTGTGTGTGTGTGTAGTGTAGTGTATGGATAAATAGAGACAGGGCTTTATATTTCTGCTCACCTTCTTCCTTTGCTCTGCTTTCCCCGATTCCATTTCTTTTTTCATTCTCAGATTGTCAGATGTCAAATCTTCAATCTAAAAATACAAGTATATGTACAACAGAATAGACACAAATGGAATTATTTGTTCACAGTATTGTCTTAGGATGATTGCTAATCCACTCTCTGGACTTGACTTACTCTTGCTTGTAGCTGCTCCAACTTCTCACTCATTTCTTTACACTTCATTTTTGCTTCTGATAATTCAGCAGTCTGAATGATACACATCAAAGGATGAATTTAAGTTAGATAATAATAAAAAAGTACTTAATTCCTACCACTTCATTCAACTTCTTCTCAGTCCGACTGCGCAGTGGATCCTTACCAGGCCCATGGTCTGAGTAGTCCAACACACCTAACAAAAATACAGAGTAAATACCTCAGATGCAAAAATCAGGTAAACATAATCTAGAACTATGTTAGAGATTTTCTATTGCTGTTTATTATGGTCACGTTATTGTATCTAGCTTACCATTGCTGTTTATTATGGTCACGTTATTGTATCTAGCTTACCATCATCGTGGATGGCCATGTAGGAGCTGGTGCACTCATCCACATTGTAGTTACAGCTTCTCAGCATGGCAACAATGCCCCTGGCATCTCTCCAATCAGGACATGCTTTCTGTATTATGACAAAGGCACATCAATTTATTACAATAGTGGGATAACTGAGATTGTGTTTAAGTACACCGTAACTAACACTATTTTAGTCCATTATGCCGAAGTGAATTGCTAAAGAAGCTTAATAATGGATAAAAAAGAGCTTAGTTTAATGATTAATAGTAAGATTTTTTTAATATAAAAAATACATCAATAATATTACAAGCAACTAGACCAAGCTTGGTATAGTTTGTGTGTTGATGTTATATCAGTATATAATATAACAAGTAGAAGTCTCTGTTACCTGTATCTCTGTCACCACATTGGTAATGGCGGGCATATGTCTCTCCCATGATAGTGGCATTGGCAGCCATGACCCACTACCTTCATCAAAGAAGTAAAGCACATTCATTGTCTCCTACAACACACAAGTAGCCAAAATTACACTCATTGTAGCCATGATATATCACTTCAAGTTCAATTCTTTTTTTTTCTTCAAACCTGTTTTAGGTAAGTGGCAATCTTTCCTCTAGTTGGATGGATGAATTCTCCCTTGCGAACATCTAACAGTTTGTCTGCTACAGTTTGTTCAGCCTAAAAAATAGAAAATTTTAGTTGAGAAATTACAGATGGCATGCACTTTCTATGCATACAAGAATAGAATAGTTGTTTATATTAACATGTGTCAGCCAAGCCTGCTAGAGTTCCTGAAGATACTACACCCTAAATAGAAGGAAAAAAATTGTTTCAATTTCAATCAAGCCTGAGCTCACATATGATTGATAGTTAGAAATAAAGCATGACAACTTTTCATTATCTTTATTATGATGATAATACTATTCAATTTAATTAACTGATAACCGATGGTATTTCAGGTGAAACCTGCTTGGGTTTTCAATCAAGCCTGCTTGGGTTTTCTTCTATAACTAGAGAAACTTTGTTCAAACATGAATTATAAAATAATACAGCACATGAAGTACATTTCTCACAACACTACAATTCTTAAAGTCATGTAGCAACTTGTTTTCGTGAAACCATTCACAACAATTACAACCGTTTTCAGAACTGCTATTAATAAATGATTTTTACCTATCAGCCACTTTTACAAGAGTTGCACGTAGCTAGCTCAATTTTTAAACTGTGGCTATTCACAAACTTGAATCTACTTGTGACATTCATGACTCTCATGTTCTCAAGACTGTGAATTAACTTTTATTAATAGTGCAGGACACCTGCTGGACCTCCAGAGGTGCCATTGTATGGACATGTAAGAATTAAAAATAAGACTTTAGTAAATTTAAGTATCATTGTGCATATTGTAGAGGTATGCTCATTGCTAAAGTTATGCTGTAACTGTCACCTTGTGGGGCTGACGGAACTCATTAGGAACGTACTATAGTAATAACATTGATGAAAAAAAAATTATTTATCAGGCAAATAAAAAATGAATATTTTGGTAGGGTCTTTAATATTTCACAGTACCGTGATACTAATAAATTGCTGGGCCTAAATTCAGATTTAAATGTCAGACGAACAGCCTACCTGGTATGGGTCATAGTCTATTGGCTTAAAACTTCCCCTCTCACACCATGAATCAGGAAAGAATCTCCATTTCTGGAAGAAGGAAAAAAATGAAAGAACAAGAGTGTCACTGAATAGTCAAGCTTCTGATGTCTCTTCTTACTTGTTCTTCAAAGTCCACATAAAACCTCTTGCCATCTTCTCTGATATAAACTGTATATTCCTCTCCGTCATTAGTCCTGAACAGTTCAAACATGTTACTTCCACCTCCCTTTTCACTGACTGTTGACATCTCCTCCACACCGACCCTGCGATCTCCGTGAGTGCTACCATTTGGTTTCGGACCAGATCCTGTTTCCTCTGGGACTTTGTCCATTGTAATAGTAGACATGCTAGACAGTTGTCCATGCTGAGTGGGTGCCTGATGGGCATGGCTAACTACAGCATTCTGATCTTTCTCTGAAATTTTCTTATCTCTGTCATGCGTTTTTCTAAGCTTCGTATTTTTACTTGGACCAGCTGCTTTTTGCTTTTCTGGCTTTCTCATTGTCGAGTTACTAACATGAGCTTTCTTGATAATTGAACGTTTCTTTAGAGCTGGTGCTGGTTTTGTAGGTACAGAAGTACCTTTCTGTTCCACTTCAACAACTGCCTTGGCTTCCTCGTCCTCACTCTCTTGCTGTGTGATGATTTTCTCATCCTCTTCTTCCTTTAGTTTGGTGTCTTTTAAAGACCAGTCTTTGTTTTCATTCAGGTGTTCATCGCTGTTAGAAGAGGAGCTATACTCTTCAATTTTCCGGCTACTATATTCTAAAATATACCAATAGTCCCTCTTAATGTGAAGTAACATGCTGATTGGGTTACAAAAACAATTTAAATAAAATGAGCAGGGGCATGCATTGTTGTTGCATGTAAATACAAATATTGTTACAGTGTTATATCAACTAGACAGTATTAATGCATACAGTGACTGTCTCAATCCCATGTCTCTCTTTATGACTGGTGTGATCATGTGGTATGAAGTGTAAGTTACGATCATACAAATAAAGAATGGCATAAAGAATTATCGTACAAGTAAATTTAATAGCTACTAAATAATACTTATTTTAACATTTGTAGTATTTGTGGTAACAGTCCAAACATTTCGGCTCCGAAAGTCACTGATGAAGGCTTTATGGAGCCAAAACATTTGAACCCTTATTTATTACAGATACTTTGAAAGTAAGTTCAACTATTTGCTATATATTTTGCATTGTTAAAATGGAGCTTTATGAAATAAGCAACTATAGTGTTACTACAGTAGATGTTGTATAGCATGAATGGCCTGAGTCTATAGACTTAGTCTGAGGGGCATAAACAAGTGATCTTTCCAGTGTCCAATATTGTATCTGTCTAGTGTCCGGTATTGTATCTGTCTAGTGTCCAGTATTGTACCTGTCTAGTGTCCAGTATTGTACCTGTCTAGTGTCCAGTATTGTATCTGTCTAGTGTCCAGTATTGTATCTGTCTAGTGTCCAGTATTGTATCTGTCTAGTGTCCAGTATTGTATCTGTCTAGTGTCCAGTATTGTATCTGTCTAGTGTCCAGTATTGTATCTGTCTAGTGTCCAGTATGGTATCTCTCATGCCTCTGACAAATACTTGCCTTGAATAAATAAAATACACAGCAATTTCATCAATTTTAAGATTTTAATATAAACTCGCATAATAATGCTTTGGTCACAATGGAACAAAATGCACTCTACTGACCGGTTTTTTCTCCATTAATCTTTGTTCCAACTTTGGAGTAAGTTTGCCTCAAAACTTTAGCATCCATCTGGCCATTATCCTGGGACTGGACCACTACAACGTGCACTTCAGGGTCTCTCCTGGACACGCCACCTCCCATCTTTTCCTTCCCTCTGCAGACTTCCGCGCACAATTACGAAACGCTTCGATACAATATTTGTTTTGCAGTTGCTCCCCAGCTCCGCCCCAACTTCCTTACCGCCCACACTCTCCAGGCAGCTAATGAGCTATCAACGCTTAATACGCATGCGCAAACTTGGACTAATTTACCATCACCATTTAAGTTACAGCATAGTAGTGCTCTCCGGCGTGTACTAGTCTTTTCTCATGGACGTGGATGTAAGTAGCCTATTCTCGCCTGCCCTTGGCTGGTCTCACAAGCTGACCCTTTACCTAATTGAGCGATTAGGTAAAGGGTTTAGCTTGGCAGTTGAGCCGGCTTGCCAATCCAACCCAACCTGGATTTTTAAAAATGCCAGACTCAACGGATACGATTGTAATAATACAAGTATACTGTTGAATTAAAAACCCCATTGATACAGACGCATGTACTGAAGTCTTACAGAGACAACGTCTAACAGCTGGAAGAAACTGAACAAAGCAAGAAACAATTTATTTGTGAAAGTGAGACAAATGGCGCTCAAGCTAATCAGTGGACAATCAATGAATATCATTATCTGTACTCTGCCAATTACCAATTATAAAGATAGCGTATTAATATAAATGGCTTCTAGTGGGAAATTCCCATCTTAGTAATAGGAAATGCAGTCTAAATATAAGGTGGCGGTGTTTCCAGAGGTGTTTTTCCTGGTTTACCCCCTCAGGGAGTTGTGATCTTCAACTACAAAGAATCTTCACATCAGCACTAACTGCTTAAGGTTAAAATGAACTTCCTCTCGTTGGTAGTGCTACTAAAGTTCAAAATAGGAATATAGAGAACCCATATCACTTGTACAAATATGCACACACACTATGACATCATCCACTTTAAATTATAAATAGAATGCACTTTTTTAAAAGTTGTTCATGTGATTTCATAATACATAACATAATAATAGTAGTTAGCAATCACGGTTAACAGAGGGTGGTGTGGTCGAGTAGTTTGCTGCAGCTGTAACCCAGAAAGTCACTTATTTACATATTCAACTAACATTTATGTAATATGAACAAGTACACCTTAAGTATATATACCACTGCTAGCAGTTCATAAAGTCAGTCTGTATCAGAATCAATATTAAAATGTTCTCTATGGATCATCAACTCCTTTTTAATCTTCAAGTCACCGAGTCCAAACTTAACTGCCAGTTTCAAAGCATCCACGTACTTCTTTGCCAGCTTATCAGTCATCCCTAAGTCAGACACACGAGGTTCCTCACTTTCACCGTCTACTTCGACTCTACTGGAAGTATTTTGAGGAATTAATTCGACTTCTTGTGAATTGGTTAATCCACGATTCTTTCTTCTGTGAGACAGCAAGAGAAGCAAGCAAGACCATCGCCTCTTACAGTTAACATTGGCCAGCCTCTTACAGTTGACATTGGCCAGCATCTTTGCCGCCTTGTGACCTTCATCTTGCTTCAGGCAGTCTTCCAAGGCATGGATGAAGACCATGGAGAACAGAACAAGAAGTAAGAGAAAGATGGCTACTCCCTCGCAGATACTCAGGACTCTGTATATTAGCGCTGATTTCTCGCAGTCTGACACAGCTGGACAACAAATAAAACAAACTAAAGATTTGCTAACTTCAGCCAAGATTACAATAATAATAGTTTATATTAAACTAAATTATATTGGTACAGACTGTGGTGTGCTGGGTCATATTCATTACATCATTCCTGTGGTTTTAAGTTATTTCCTGTCTCGTGTAGTTTTGTTCATGTGTCATCTGTAATTGTCAGTTATTCAGTTTTTTTGTTTTGCTATTTGAAAGCCCTTTGAACTAAGTGTTGTTCGTGCTTGGGGTAATGGGTCTCATAGTCCAATACATGACAGACACATTTATAACTTACCATAGATAACATTATCTCCATAAAACTGGCTTCGAACATCGTTATACACCACACCCACTCTAACTTGAAACGTTTTGTACGGTAAAGTTTCCCTGTATGTGGTAATGGTCCTTGTGTTCATGAAGACATCACTCTGAGTGCCTTTTGTTGTACGGTTGGTCTCGGTGTCTCGGAATCTGAGCTGGACAGCCACTGGAACTGGTAAGGCATCATCAAGAGTGACCTTGAAAATGAACCCCCCATCTTCTGTTGGTAGTGCTTCAAGGTTTATTGGTCTGCCTGGAGATAAAAAAAAAAAATTTAGTCTCAAACGATCAAATCAAGTCTATATTTGTTACAATGTTTTGAACAGTAATTACCTGCTAATTACAGAGTTTCCTTTACTCATTCCCCATTGAGCATACTGCAGATATTGCAGCCACAGTAGTAACCTTAATTATAACCAACTCAAAACAGAGATAAATGACTTCAGCCGAGAAATACTGAATCATAGAAATCAATTTTACTGTATGCAAAGAGGGTGCTCACTTATACCACACGATTAAAAAATTCTGCAATTGCATAATCATCGTCTGTGTGCTTGCTTAAGAGAGTTTGTAATAATCCCTACATTCCAACCTGTAAAGACTTACTGAGTACAGTGAGTGTTGCTGTGGCAGACCTTCGCTCCAGGATCACTTCTTTACCGAACTGGTTCACTACGTACTGACTCTCGCATCGAACTTGCCCGTTACTGAACCCGTTGACATCCAACGCTGCCATCCTGCCGTGCGTTAAGGTCGTACCTCCTTCAGATATCGTGGAGTTCACCACGTGATATTGCTCACTTTCTCTAATTTGGACTTCGTCGTTGTTGCCGTGCTTGAAATACCAGACAATACGAGAGGCTTGTGGTGCACTGCGGACTTCACACTGGAAGGAGGCGTTGCTCTCTCTGCCTTGGGCTGTCACGACTGAAGTGGGTAGTAGGTTAAAAGCTGGAGGAACTGAAGCAACAAGAGAATCACAACAACAACAAACACAAATGAGTCAGTCATTCTTGACTGAAATAATTATAATAATAGCAAAATTTTCTCATTCTAACAGCCAATATTGTTAATTAAAACTTAACCTGACATTTCGACTTCTTGCCAAAGTCCTCTTCAGGGGTCAACTGAGGTCGAACACAAATCAAATCAAATCACCCTCCAGGATATAATAAACAGTAAGTGTGCCCTCCAGAAATCTTGCTGTTTACATTGTGTTATTATATCAACATGGAGAGTTCAACCTCAGTTGACCCCTGAAGAGGATTTCAGCAAGAAGTCGAAACGTTGGGTTAAGTTATAATTAACTACAATATTGGCTGTTACAACGAGAAAAATTTGCTATTATAACAAACATAAACTGTTTTTCTCCTTTAGTTGTAGTATTAGCGTAATGAATATTTAAGCTTTGGTTAAAGTATAACAAAAAAAAACAACAACAATAACTTGGTTTAATTCACTCTTCATCCCTCCCTCTGCCCTCATCGCACTACGGTCCGCGAATGCCCTCCTCTCCGGAGTTGGACCCCCGGCCACGGTGCCCGGAGTCCAGCCCCTCCCCTCCCCCCTCCTCCCCTCCTCCTCCCTCCCCCGCCCCAAAAGGAAAAGAGGGAAACAAAAAGGACAAAAAAAATAGCGAATCATCCCTCCCCTCCCCCCTCATCCCTCCCCCCGCCCTCATCCCTCCCTCCCTCCTTCGATCCCCTTCCCTCCCCCTCCACCCCTCCCTCTTCCTCTCCCCTCCCTCCACATCACCACCCATCCTCTACCCCACCCTTTCCACTTCCCCTTCCCCTCACCCCTCCACCCCCTCCCTATTCATTCCCCTTCCAAATCTTACCAAACACAACGAGAGAGAGATTCAGTTGCGTGGTCGCACTAAACGTACGCCTCACAGACTCCTCATCAAGCACATACAAGATGCACATGTAGTCAGAAATACCGTCCAACGGTTGCACTTTGCTGATCAACAGAGAGAAGGTTTGGGGATCCAGTTCATATCGGGAACTTTTCCTGCGGAACTGACCGCTGAGAGGAAGTTGGCTATAAAATGTCTCGCCAGAGTTGGATGAGTTGATCCACATCACACCGTAGCGATTGAGGAAGGTTGGACTCGGAGGAATGGAGCAGTTAATGCGTGCTTGGCTGTTGACCCTTGCGTAGGCGGTGTCCACACTGATTGGTAGAGTATTGTCAGGGAGTGCTAAATACAACATCATACAAGGAATAACTCACTTATTCTATCAACATTACCTTACCATATATCAGTTCACAAGGTCAAGTATGTAGTTGGTAAGGGGGCAAGAGTACATGTCGTAAGGTACCAATACCATCTATAGCTCTTGCTCATTCTTGTCATTAAAAAAATGCGAATAATTTCAGAATAGCTGTCTGTTCTCAAAACCATTTGGCATGAAAAATAAATTTAGCTAATGCATAAGCAAAGTCATTAACCCCACCCCCTTGCCTCATAAGAATGCACGCAACTTTCACTGGTAGTATATGCACAGCAATCGATTTTTTTTCCCTTTTTAAATTTTTTTTAATTTTTTTTATTTTTAAGTTATCCTCACTTGATTGTTAGGTCTAGCTTAACAATCCTCTCATCCTCTACAATAGTCTATATAACCAAGATTTCACAAACATCTATATCAAGTATGAATGCTTGCTATACTACTATACAATACTTGTGAGTTGGACCCTTTGGTCCTGCCTACAACAATGTAACAAAATTAATCATCTAGAATCCCTGCAATGGCATTTGATCAACTTCATTTGTTAAAATTTAAAAAAAAATTACAAGCTTAAAAAGTTTCTTCCAATACTTGCATAGCTACAAGAAATATTGAAATAGCTAGCTAAATATTTAGCTATCACAAATAAAGAACTCGTTTTAAAAGATGGATGGAAGATATGATGCCCTCATGACTTACCTATTACCAGTATTGCTGGGCTCATCACAACTGTCCCATCTTCACCGGTTTCCCCACAAGAGAAATTCCCTTCAATTGTCCTGGTGGCAGAGAAAATGATCGAACTTCCATCTTCATTTCTATTACCAAGCAGGAAGAGAACTTTGTTCCTGAAGAAGTGAGCATTAGCTGCAGGTCTTCCCACGCTGTTGCTGCAAGACAGAGTCACTGAGTTTAAGACTAGAAGTGAACGCCTATACGAAATTCTAAATCGTGGAGCC
>WLWD01000531.1_pt1 | contig 227890 bp, 146 predicted proteins | sample 6712731 | NCBI WGS metagenome assembly WLWD01 (sample SAMN12718690, study PRJNA576275) | sponge metagenome | isolation source: marine sponge | host: Mycale hentscheli | place: New Zealand: South Island, Marlborough, Capsize Point | collected 2014-11-01 | reverse complement strand
TTACCCTCCCTCTCTGACCTGACAGCCTGGAAGTCTTTGGTAGCTGTAACTGTATCAACGTACACCAGCCAAACATCCACTTTACGAGGATACGCACTCACCAGACTCTCAAAGAGCGTGCGACCTCTCTCCTGGTCACCATACTTGTACTCCAGGGTGGACAACTTACAGATGGTGGTGACATCTGCACACACACACACACACACAACCCCCATGACTTCATTTCTGCATCACCATCTTCCTATCTATCACTCACGATCTTGTTTGTTCTTGAGCAGTTTGAGGGCCCTCTGAAGCACATTCCTGGCCTGGTCGCACCGCTTTTGCTGCATCAGGAACGTCAAGTAGCGAGACCACACCCACTGGTGGTTGCCGAACTTCCTGGTCATGGTCTGATACAGTTTGCTGGCCTGTTCTGTCTTGCCAGAGTTCTCATAGATTGTAAGCAACTTCTTGTAGACTTCAAGAGGCTCGCATTTCTCCAAGGCATTCTCAAAGACCCGCGCCAGAGAGTCGGCAGAACCATAGAGGTTCTCCAAGTTGAACCACGCAACCCACACATTCAGCTTCTCCGATTCTTCTCTATGACAGAAGACGTACATACAAAGTAACACATATGATGACAAGATGTGTGGCTTAAGCCAGACTGATGGTTCACAATGCACCCGTGACTATAGCAACATTTGTGGGGAGGGTCACAACATGTGGGACAGGTAAGATAAAGGGAATAAGGTGAGGGGGGAAGGACAAGAGCGCCCAGAAATACACTGGGCCATTGTCTCATCGTTTACGCACATGTGATTAATATTGAGAGCACACTCACGTGAAGGCAATGGTCCTAAGTGCTCTCTGAGCTATGGCCCGCGCCTTGTCCACTTCTGCAGTGTTCAGATAGAAGGCCATGTATCGGACCCATATGGAAGACTGGTTTGGAGAGGATGCCAACAGACGGTCAAAGTCTTCTGCAGATTCTGCCTCCTTATCCGTGTCCAAGAGAGACCTTTCTTTCTTGTACAAGAGCACTTCTTCTTCCTTCTTAGCTGCCTTCTTCTGTCTGCGGGATTTCTTAGAGGATGTCTATTACAATGATACCAATACAGTGTCAATGAACCCTCTAATACTAACATCTAAAGCATGGGTAATTCCCCACAGGACACATTGTTGCTTGGTAGCACAAATATAAATTGTAGATATCACATAAGAAATGAAAAGGAAGATTACAAGGACTAAAAGATTGGGAAAGCCTTAGTATTGAAACCAGACCCAGTATGGCAGCAACACACACACACACACACACACACACACACACACACACACACTGGCTCAATGCAAAAACAAGCTCTTACTTCTACTTCCATTTCCTCTTCCTCGCTGCTACTGCCATCTCTCTGGCGACTGTCGCTACCCAGACTCCTCCCAGCATCTGCAGAGTCCCACCTGAAGCCTCCGGCCAGAGACAATGTTGAGCGAGATAAATGACTGACACGTTCGTGTTCTTCATCATCACTCTCCTGCCAGCCTGAGATGACTTCATCCTCACTGGTGTCCATTTCACTAGCACAAGGAGAACCTTCATCACCTGACACACTGTCAGATGCAGCAACAACAACAACAACAACAACAATTAATCCAAACATTTCAGTTAGCCACACCCACAATTCAATATGACACAAAAGCTTAATCTTATTCCCATCACACCAACAACTAAGCCAATCTCTATTCCAATTCCAGAATACTATTGGTATTCCTATTCCATGTACAAGTAGCGCGTCATGAACACAACTCCAAGGATTTCTTAGGCCACCTCACTCCTCTCAGTTTTCCCTCCACACCAAATCTCTTCTTTTTCAAATTGATCCAATTCAGCTGTCGAATGATTCCCACCAGCAAGGTTAACTGCATGTACCTGTCACATGCTCACCCTAGTTCTTCCTGGTCACTTCCTCCATCACTTCCCAGTGCTTCCTCTTTCCTAGCCTTCACTTCCTTCCTCTTCTTCCTGTCACTCTTCCTCTTGGCAGCCTCTGGGTCCACCTGTGAGAGACGCAGAGACAAATCCACCTTGCCGGTAGTCAGGTGCACTCTAAAATAAAAAAAACAAAAAATAAAAACAAATAAACAAAAAAAGCAAACAAAAAAAATGAAAAAAGAAAAGAAAAAAGTATTACTGAATTTTTCTATGTACATTGCTGGTCAATGAAATAAATACAAACCTACTACACCAGGTGCCAAAAAGGCAATGGGGGGGGGGGGGGGGGGGGGGGGGGGGGGGGGGGTCAGTATAGATACTGCTGGCAGAGTGACTCTTGCACACAATTCTTCTTACAACTTAAACTTCCAATAGCTCTTGACAACAAGCTCTTAACTATTCAAACTAACCGGGGTAAACATTATATGGTGAAAGATCTGCAGTGCCAGAGCAACCATTCACCGCAGTTTAAGAGCAAGCATTTCTTAGAAATAATCAAGTTCAAAGAGTACCTTAGCTATAGTTACAGGAGAAACTCAGGGTCAAGCTGTCATCAGGCGCTTATAAAAGGCACTGCATGTATAAAAGGGGACCACTTACCAGCCATAGGATTGATCATATATCAGGGTTTCATACAAAATACTTCGCTGGAGGTGGGAGACACTGTGTACTCAGCCACACCCATTTTAACCCACACTACTTCGATGCACAATCCTATATGAGACGGTATACTTCACACTATCACACACTACCAAACTCCCAACGATTCTGGGGGAGGGGAGGGGGGGGGGGGGAATCCCGTGGTTAGCCCTCTCCCTCTGTAATGCAACTCTGTAAATAACAAACATAATTTTCATTAACACTCTAATAGTGTCTCACTCACTTTTACCTGCTCCCCTTCCACTTATAAAAAGTTAACTTTTGACATTTATTCTGTGCACATACTTCAGAACTTTGGCTGCGACGAGTTGTCCTACTGTGTATAGTTTCTTGAAGTCCTTACTGAAGCCATCCTTCAGGTGAGTGATTTGGACACGCCCATCTATGCCTTGGCCCAACCTACACACACACACACACACACACACACACACAACTTCAGAGAGATACTTCAACACATCATACCGAGCCTTCACTAAGTGAGATTTATGGTAATACTTCAGAAATTCAAACATGGACAAATCAAATTAACTAAGAAATGTCATGATTGTTTTTAAAAACTAAGCACCAGGTGTGAACCCCTTCAGCACTACTACACACAAGCTAAATCATTTCTCAGACCAAAACAATAATTTATTTAGTGTACACCTAATCAGGTATTATTATAGGGGCATTACCCACTAAGCCTGTGCCTACACAGAGCTGATTGCATCACGTTCTCTCAAAGATCTGCCTGAAATAGTAGCACAACAAAGGACTTGACTCGTCATTTTGAGCAAGTTCATACCGAAAACGATTAATTGTCAGTAATCTTCAAAATCAAGCTTGACAGACAAACAAGATGACTACTACAACCCTCTCACACATGTGCACTGAGAGTCAACAATCCCTAATCTTGCATGACTTCAGATGACCCTGTACCAGATTATGGCCAGCTGAGATGACACTGTACCAGATCATGGCCAGGTGGTTATTAGACAGTGTCTTTACATTCCAACTGTGAGACTCACCAAATTTAAATCCCAGTGAAGCCTTAAGAGTGATCTTGTAAAAATAGGCAACCCATTCAGTAAAATCATTTTAAGTAACACATACTTGTTTAATGCTGACCACTTGTAGGGTTTAAACTAGGTAAAGATCATCAACAGTGGGTCTACGTATGGCCAAGTAATTAATTGAATACTTAGTGAACTTAATTAATAAATATATGTAAATTAAAGATAAATCCAAGCTAGTATTATAAATTGTTAGTATGAACTACGTACAAAGATGTGACCAAAACATGTCTCACACACACACACAAGTTGCCCCCTTCCATTTATGCATAAATTAATATAACTTCTCTCACCTAATAAATACGCCCACATCCGTTATGGCTTTGACATAGCCCCTGATCACTCCACCCTCCTGCACATCCGCCAGGCCGCTAATCACCGGATCTGCAACCTCTCCGGCTGCTTCTCCCCGACACGCTGCCAGTCTGGACTCCCGCAAGGACAAGTCTACCTTGGAACCATCCACAGACACCACACAGCACCTAATGGCACATACAGAAAATAGAAGGCAGTAGTAGTAGCAGTAATAGTAGTAGTAGTAGCAGTAATAGTAGTAGTAGTAGCAGTAGTAGTAGTAGTAGTAAGTAAAAGTATTAGGGAATTCACACTGGATAACTCGGTTTGGAGGCAACATAAAATTCTTGGCATATTTAGGGAGAAAAAAGTAAGTGTGTTGGTCTATTTTTAAACTAATTAGAATTTTTTTAACCAATCCTTGTATAAAACCAGTAGTAGTAGTAGTAGTAGTAGTAGTAGTAGTAGTAGTAGTAGTAATAATAATAACACAACAATGAAATGTATACACAATTCTAAGACCAGAGTGTGACTGATTATTTCTATTTGATTGGTCCGTTGCTTGAATCTAATTTAGAATCACGCCCGGAAGCACTAATAAAACACGGGCGGCTAATGTTGTGACTAATTGCCAACATAGTTTTGAAAACACCTTAGGCTGTTTTTTTTAACAGCCTCTGCAAAGCTGTGACATATTCCTTATTTTGAAAATATGGTAAATTTGAATGAATTTAGTGTACTTCTTTACAAATGAGGCAACTTTCTATGGTATAGATAGAATGTCAGAGAGAGTTTCCAGTTGTTCATTGCTAGTTCTCTTAAAGCTGTGAACAGCCTCCAGACCTGTTTAGTTCTGCATTCCTGCTACTTCAGAAAAAAATTGCATGCTCTGATCCATGTCTGGGCACTTGCTCTGATACAGTCAGCATAAATGAACGAAACAATGGTTGGGACTTTCAGTGTTTTCATGGTGGATCACTTCTTGTCTTGCTTATTCATCCTTTCAAGCCTCCCTGGTCATTTTTTTTTTTGATACTTTTTTCCGTGTATCTTAGGTGAGTGTGCTGATCAGGCTTTTCAACAAGCTGTATTTGTCATGGATTACGTCATAGTGCTCGGTGTTCTTGTCCTGAACGCAAGGCAAATAGTTGCCACACATATAGAACAACTAATGTCAACTAATGATTGTGCAGTGTTCTCCAATAATTCCTCCTCATCCTCACAGAGTAGCTCTGCTTGATGTTGTTGTTGTTTTTTGTCACTGCTCCATATTATAATCATTCATTTCCGAATCAAGGACATCTTGAAAGGGTTGGAAAAAATCCATTTCAGACTGACTCTCTGTACGTAAATAACACACAATGCTGCAGCCAATATGATAGAGTTTCTGGAGGACATTCACTCACTCCCATCCTTCTTCCTTACTCCTAACACAAGTAAGCACAAGTTATCCTCTAGTTCTTTATCAGACTTGCTCGTCAATTCAAACTTGCTCGTCAATTCAGTGGTAATTCAGACTTGCTCGTCAATTCAGTGGTAATTCCTCTGTAATTAGTCCAGTCTTGCCAAATTCTGTAGCAATATTTCATACCTTCCTTGGTCTTTCTAGGCATACATACATGCTTTTCTGTCTTCTTCTACTTCTTTCTCATATTGGCGGTGCTAATCAGTCATTGGTATTGTAGGCGACTTGATTACTAACACTTTCTTCGTGTAAGCTGCTTTGCAGAAGCATCCTACCATAATCAGGTCCAGATATAAGTCGTCACTATATTCTTTTTGCATTGTCATTGTTGATTCTCGTTTGCCTTCTTTTTTCTTACGAATTCCCCAAGCTGAACACCAATGTTCCCCCAGGCTAGATGAGTGGTCACAATATCCAGTAATACTCACTCGCTAGCTACTTCAGTTTCATCACTGGAGAACAGTTTTAGCATATCGTGCTGTTCTAGAAAAGTTAGAGTGCAGTACCATGGAACTAATGGGATTTGGAAACCCTCCGGCTCCTAGTAGCATCCAAGCGTAGTGAGGACACTACAGCCCAGAGCCTTCCAGTTTCTAAATTCCATAGATTTCAAGGTAACGCACTCTAACTATTATAAAGAGTAGACTTGATTAGTGTATTAAATTGTTAATCTACAGTTGAATGGTCTATGCTTTAAGTGGTTCTATTTAAGTTCCACCACCTGCGGCATTCATACAAATTCACTTGAATTATGTACATAATTTAAGATTGGTATAACCCTCAATATATTTTGACCAACTACTAACTTGGGTTCTATTAAAAAAAGAGCCTCGTTATCTCAACAACTTGACATTATCTATAGCATGTAGTACATGTATCACTAAAATGGAATGTAGTACAAGATGGCGTCGTGTAAACTCTACCTGATGAGTTGTGCTCCTTCAAGAACGGTTTGGAAAGGGTCCGGCTGGTAATTGTCAGCAGTCTCAGTGATATCCAGTCGGCCACACCCCTTGGGCATGCTCACTAAGAGGTGACTCCCAGCCACTACCTTGTCCACATGTCCAACTGTCACAATGCCTTCCTCAGGAGTGACTGAACCTGATACCGTGGCAACCAAATAATAATTGATCATGCCTGATACCATGGCAACTATAAATACTCGAATGAATGGCAGTTTAATAAGTGGCTTTACAAAACTTTCACAATATCAACAAGCTAGAAGATACCCTACAACGCCCATTGAACTGTGAGCTGAAATAGATCATAGTTTTAACTCCAGACAACATGGCCACTACACTCTAAAGGGAGACGATACATCCATGAAATATTCATATGCCCCCCTCCCGTCACACACACACACACACACACACACCTCCTCTGACTCACCGATCATGGAAACTTGAGGTAGTTTCCTGGATGCCTTTGTCAGGACACAGTTGACTGCCTGACCCTCTGTGTAGTACTTCTTCATGTTCTTTAACACCTACACACATACACACTCCCTCAGTTGTTGTAACGACCAAGAAGATAGGAGTATACAAAATGCTTGAGACCATCACATGAGATCATTCACTTCACACACGTGCATACACAACTTACCTTCAAGTCCTTTGATACACAGAGCAGTGGACAGAATCCAAACTTCTGTGGAGATAAACACAGATGCAATCCATTGGGTGTGACCTAACAGACACATGTAACAAATATGTTCAAGACTGCCTACACCCAAATCAATGACACCTTACCAAATATTGAAGTGGTACATGCATTTAAAAAAAAATCACCATAAAGGATGTTAATTCTAAGGAAGACGAGAACAAACACCACCACACACCTGGATATTACCCCACACCTTGGATACTATAGCCCCACACCTTGGATACTATAGCCCCACACCTCGGATACTATAGCCCAACACCTTGGATACTACCCCACACCTTGGATACTATAGCCCCACACCTTGGATACTACGGCTGATAAGTGGTCTCCTCCTTTCCAATTCCTTTCCAGAACAGCTTCTGGGTCCAGTGGACACTCAGAGTCCATCAAACTTCACATGTCCAACAGATGAACATGATATATCCACCCACACAAACATACCACAAAAAGCAAGATGATAATATTTGGTAAATACTTAATAGTTTCGGTACATATTAAAGCACTAGTGACACCTTACCTAAAGCACTAGTGACACCTTACCTAGGTCTGGTGGTCAGCTCCAGAGCAGAAATGGTAGCTCCTTTCTTGCTTGCCAAACTACACCACACACACACACACACACACACTTTTTTACCATCACTCATCAGAAAGTGTTCACTACTTGATTTAAGAAAAGCTATATGGTATGGTTTTAGTAACATCATAAAAAAGTTGTAAGGATTAATCAATAAAGACCATTCAACACTTCTTCAAAGAAACCTGATGTACCACACCTGTAATAAAACATGTCAGCTGGATCTGCTTCCATTATTATGCCTCATTGTATAACTCTGCTATGTGAGAAAGGTAAAGTGTGGCATTAAAATATACGTACAGTTCTATTCCCCAGTAATCTCTTAAACAAAAAAATAAAAATAAATAAAATTTAAAAAAAGCCAACGTAAGAACATTAACTTGAAGTGAGTTAAGACACGGCTAACAGTCTGCACATACTTAGTGATTTCCATCTGGCGTATTTTGAGCACTCTAGCCTCCACAGTATCTCCTGGACTCAGATGACTGAAGACGTTTTGTCTCAGTTTCTTCAGGCTGCCGGCAGACATGTTTGATGGGACGACCGCGTGCTCCTCCTCATCCCTGGCCATTGTGCAGTGGACACGCCCTCTCCACAAGTGATACTTGACCTTCAGCATACACGGGGTGACAGTCACAACTCTAAAACAATGATGATGATATAATAATAATAATAATAATAACAATAATAATAATAATAATAATAATAATAACAATAATAATAATAATAATAATAATAATAATAACAATAATAATAATGATGATAATAATAATAATAATAATAATAATAATAATAATAATAACAATAATAATAATAATGATAACAATAATAATAATAAACGATGAAATAACGATAATAATAATAATAATAATACTAAATTAATAATAATATAATATAATCCAATAATAATATATAGATGCTCTAATCCATACATAATAATAATAATAACAATAATAATAATAACGATGATAATAATAATAATAATAATAATAATAATAATAATAATAATAATAATAATAATAATAATAATATAATAATAACAATGATGATAATAATAATAATAACAATACTAATAATATAATAATAATAATGATAATAATAGTAATAATAATAATGATGATGATGATAATAATAATAATATAATTATAAAAGGCAAATGCACACACATAATGTAAATTCTCAGGCCTTTCCTCACAGCAAGTGGTGTGGGCACCCGAAGTCCCACCTGGACCATTGCTGTTTCATGAGAAAAGGCCTTGAATTTGCACCCCAGCAAATGCCAGGTACCCAATCACAGCTGGGTGGACTGGTGGGAGGTAGATGGAAAATCAGATGGAAAAATTGCCTGAGTTGGGGCCCTGAGCCCAGGACACAACCACTACACCACTACACCACACACATACACACACAACGTACATCACTGATATGATGTCTCCAACGGCAACCCTATTTGGATCTTCTTTAGATGGAAACTTCGGGTGCTTGGTTAGTGTGGCAGATTTAATATCCCTATCGGCACTGGCCAGCCCTGATGCTTCCTCATCCGACGCTTCTGCACCCAATAGTCTCCGAGATCTCTTTCCACTTGTCACAGCCCCTAAAGGAGGAGTGGCAACTTCATCCCCAGTAGCACGATTCATCCCAGCTGTGTCTGACTCCTCGGCATCCAATTTGAACGACAAACTGAGCTTCTCCGAGGACAGCATGCAGCTTAGCACGCGGCACTCCACGGACTGCCCCTCCCAATACTCGGAGGCGGGGTTAGACAAGGCAGCAGGAGAGTTCATGTCCTTGCGATGCACAAACCCGCGGACTTGCCCAAAGAAATGCACCACGCAACCGTACGAGTAGACTGACGTAACGACACCGGTGTAGCAATCTCCAGGCTTCGCCGACGAATACGCACACAGAACTCTGCCCTTTCTCCCACCTCGAGTTGTCTCGCCTTCCCCTTCACTTCCCACTCCATCTTTGCTATCGGACTTGTCCAGCCGTAACAAACTTCGCTTGCACGTGAGAAGAAGCTGCCTTGTGGCCGGTGTCACGTTGAGCACGCGGCACTTCACCTTAGCCCCGCACTTGTAGCGCTTGCTCGGGTTGGAGATTACCGTCTGAAGGTCCGACACGTGAATGCTCGGACACAAGCCGTGGATGCTGCCGGTGATGGCAACAATCACACCAAAATCACACACCCTCTCCACGCTACCTTCCACGAAATCCCCGGCATGAATGTCCGAGTATTTCATGTACCGTTTCTCTAAGACGGATTCCCGGAGGCTGACGATGGCCACTCCATCCAGGGAGTTGTATTGGACCAGTCGGACCTCGTGCAAGGTCCCGGCGCGGAACTCTTTCCTGTGCTTCACTTGTATGCTGTCCTGGCCAGACTCGGGTTGGTCAGACACCATCCATGACGGAGAGTAACCCACAGTGCCATTTCCGAGGTCTAGGTAAAGGGCAGAAGAATTGTCCACGTGGAACACTTTAGCACCTGGAAATAGGGGGGAAAGGGGGTGTGATGTGGAAAAGTAAAATGGTAAGCTTATTTGAACTACTCTACAATATTATACAAGTGAACGTATATACTGAATCTTCAGATTGTTTTCCCCCTTAGTGGCTCTCACTATGAATTAACAATGAAAACTATTATTAGTTTATATACCTTGTACATAAACACTCAAAACTAAACAAACAAAAGCTAACTCAAACAAAAAATAAATAAATAAATGTTGTCTGTTTTATTTTTCAACAACATCACTCAGGCTGAACTGAAAGAACTGCCATACTAGCTATCCTGCTTTGAGTAAGGAAGCCCACATGAGTTAGGGACTAAGTCAGTCAGCAGATGGTGCTACAATTAGAGAGAGACAATCTTCAAAGACCACCAAGAACATTGCAGCGGAAAGTTATGAGTTATAATTTCAAACAATTTGAATATCTTCCAGCTAGGTGAAAAATTAGAAGTTTTTCAAGAGGAATACATAGTGTTGGAATCCATTTCTGTCTTGTGGATGAATACATCTAAATAGTGCCCAGCACTAATGTTTTTTTTCTCTCTCCCGTTTCTGTCACATTATACTAAAATTCTATTCATACACTCCATTGAAATAACTGACATTGACTTTACTTCACTGTCTTAACATACTAAAGAGACCACAGAGAACACTCGCTCGCTGACTTTGTCTACATTCTAGAATGGTGACATGAGGAGATGCTTACTCTGCGTCTGTGTAGCAACAATTGTCATTGTTTACATTACAGTTAATGCTTGCCTGAAGCTATCAGCTTATGCTGACCTCAACATTTCACACTGTATGTGAAGGAATCTTAGTACAAGCACGTGCCACAGACGATACAAGCACGTGCCACAGGCAGTACAAGCATGTGCCATAGGAAGTACAAGCACATGCCACAGGCAGGTGGCACTTGACCTAACATTGTAGTATTACACACGTCATCACTGTGTTTGATCAATCAATCAATCAATTAATAAAAATAATAATTGGCGAGCGAGACACTCTCAGGGGTAACACAATTGAAAATCGGGGATGTTTATTTGTTTATATATGTACGTATGTCATTTTGTACTTTGACCCTCGCATTCACTTCGTGTTTGACCCCGTCCCAAACTTCACTAAACAGAATCCTCCGGTTTAGCAATCATTACCCGTATCACCCTAGGAATTGAATTGTTTATCCAAATTCATTGTCCACTAGACTAACATCGAAGGTAAGTCTTGTGTAGGTATGTTCAGTTGTGTGAAAGTACTGTGCATTACAACTACTACACAAATAAAAAGTTTAAATAACGTGACTTGATTTTGTTGCTTCTTTTTCAATTCAAACAGTTGCGGGGAGCGGTTACTATGGCATTGAATCCACTTTACCGTATATACGTAATTTAAAAACTCGACTTTATTTTAGTAGCTTGAGTGTTAGTAGTTAGAATCAACCGTTTAACAATAGTGTGGTTTAAGGCTCGCTTGCCATTTGTGCTCAAGCACACCACTAGTAGACTCTATGTGATAGACTAAAAGGCTGCTAGTGCTGCCTGAAAACTCATTTCACCCCATATCTCAGAGAAACAAACAAAATAGTGTCTGGTGCACAAGTAACCAGTCAACAACAACAACAACAACAACAACAGTACTTACCAGCAAACTTGTCTCCAATCTTCATCCCCTTAAAGTCATAAGCTACACCTCCCAGTAGCCTCTCCTGTAAAGTCAGGCCAACGGTCTTGGCCGATACGTTCACCCACAGAAGGCGACCTCTGACCTTCTTTCCTACCTGATAGTCAGCCGTCGAGTGACAGGAAGGAGCCGACAAATGCTGGCTTGAGACCACACCCTCTATCCCATCCAAGAAACTGACCACTAGGCCACTGGGAGATACCTGTGCATGCAAGTTACCATGGTAATGCCCATACTAAATAAAACCACTATTCCCAAAATTAATGGAATATACAAAAAAATAGCCCTATAGACAACTTGCATTGAGTCTTAGGCCTAAAAATTCACACCTCTCCAAAAACAACCCACAAGAAATGAAAAAAAAAAAAAAAAGAAGAAGTAAAATTGAGAAAAACAGATTAAAAAATTATCTGCATCGACCATTTCTATCACCTGTTTGATGGTGGCCTTGACCAGGTTTCCAGGCAACAGTGATCCTAGCCTGACCAGCAGGTCACGTGACATGACAGCCGTGTTCACCTGAGAAGGATTCACTCCCACGGACACGGCCTTGGCATCCGTTGCTGACAGAACCACACACTGAAGAACCTGGCCGCTACACAACACTTTACCTCCAGTAGTTGATTTCACAAATTCTGCCACATTCTTCTTGAGGAGGAAGCCTGTCTTGCCTGAGATTCCAAAGTCAATGATGTATCCGTGGTCTTCCACACTCGCAATGGAGCCAAGGAGAAGCTGAAGAGAGGGAAAGAAGAAGAAGAAGAAAAGAAAAAAGAGATGCCAAACAAATGAAGCACCAAAGGTGCGAACCCTCAGTGCTATTAAACACTACCTAGCTATTACAATATAAGCTCCTTCCAAAAGAACAAGCAATCTGTTAACTATTGTTAACGAGGTATCAAAATAGCTCGACCAATGAAAATGGTACATGGAAACGCTGTCTTCATAAGTGAAGAAGCTAAACTAACCAGAAACACTCACCTGTATACATTTTCTACGCAAAACTTCACTTCTTTCAACTCTGTTAACTTCCCTGAGCATAAAGCGAACTACACTGCTGGCTGCAGAAATTATTTGCTCACATGATTATGACGTGACGCTAGGGGGCCGTTGCCCATAAAAGCTGGTACCTACCGGAGTTGAAAGCTTTGCGTTTTCTCAATGATTAGCCCAAAATAAAAAAAGTAGCACAATAATTTTTTTTAAATCTTCGTCCTAGTAAGTTCATACCTAAATCAACTGATAATTGTCAGTAATCTCCAAAATCAGAGCGTGACAGACAGACAGACAGACAGACAGGACGACTACTGTAACCCTCTCGCGCATGCGCGCTGAGGGTTAATAATAGGTTTACAAATCCGACCAGGCCATTATTGGTATTCAAAATTTAGTTTTCGTAACCCTCCCACATCTATCTATGAATCTTGTTCACGGAAACCATATTATGTAACTAAGTATTCCTTTAATAATTGTAATCTTTCTTTCCTTCTATATTGTTTTTTTTTGTTAGAAGGAAAGGAGAAGCCGACAGGATAATGAGAGGAGAAAATACACTTCCCTCCCCAACTGACTTCTTTGCTACGCATATTGTATTTAAAAATACTAAACCTCAATTATTTACACAATTGCTTGATATCATCGTAACTTCCACTATTACATTAGCCAATATGTTTACCCAGAGAAATGGAGTGTCTCTCACATTTACACACACACACACACACACAAAAAAAAAAAAAAAAAAAAAAAAAAAAAAAAAAAAAAAAAAAAAAAAAAAAAAAAAAAAAAAAAAAAGAAGAATATTATATATGAACACCTAATTTACAACCACTCCCTTGATATCCTCCAACCCCATCACTTTACCAGATTAGGTTTGAGGTCCTTGGCAGTGAGATGAGCATTGACCAGCTGAGGGTTGACAGAGAGGGTGACCAGGGAGCCTTTGATGGCCTGCACATAGCAAGGCAGCAGCTGGCCCACGTAGAACAGCTTCTCCATGGTGAGAGCTTCTTCAGACTAGCTCGATAGACAACACATGAAAGTTTTAAATTATATAAAACATGAAAAAATTAAGAAATGTATTTGATTTTGACATTCCCAGCTGTAGTATTTTCTCTGTTTTTACAACAAATGTTCAATCTAATTAGTAAACTGATCTACACCAACTTAACAACTGAATTGCAAACTGGCTGTAGCTAGAAAATAAAACTGATGAAAATATTATTTCAATTTACATTCCACCAAATACCGTAGTAAATAAATCATAAATAAAACAACAGCACACACACCCCAAAATACCTCTAGCCTTATCTAATAAAAATCTAAATAATAAAAAAAAACAGTAAAAAAAAAAAAAGTTGAAAAGATAAACCAAGTTCCTTTTGCCGATTACCTTGCTGTCACCAGCATCCGGGCCCTGTTGCTGAGTCTGCGCTCTGACTAACTGGGTCATGTGATCTGACACATCTGTGATGGCAAGGATCCCCCTCAGGTTGAATGGAAGAGAAAATACCACATGCACCTTGTTCACCTCGAGAACCGATCCCAGCAGGAGTGTGCCCGGAACTAAAGTCTGACAAATAATGGCTCTTGGATAAGGAGAAGTTAGGCTAAACCACAGCATATATTGTGTATTGGGCTGTGAGGGGGTGGGGGTGGGGAGGTGGGGGGCTGTAAGGGAAAGTAGTGAGGGTGAGGGAAAGTAGTGAGGGTAAGGGGAAGTAGTGAGGGTGAGGGGAAGTAGTGAGGGTGAGGGGAAGTAGTGAGGGTGAGGGGAAGTAGTGAGGGTGAGGGGAAGTAGTGAGGGTGAGCGGAAGTAGTGAGGATCCTCTGGTGAGCAAACAAGTCAAGTTGAACTGCACTGCCTTACTGGCTACAATATCAAATGCTCCATTTCTCAGTGAAAAGTAGTAGCTACTGCATATTTGGACAACAGATAGCTCACACCCACCCAGCTATGTAATCGTTATAGCTCCTCCCAAGGGTTCCACTCTGCCAAAACTTGTTCTAGTTGGAGCAGAGACACAACATGAAGAAGTTCAGCGTCACTTGCTTATCAGTCATGAAACGGCTATTAAAAAAAAAATTTTTTTTTTAAAAGTCGTGCAAGTGATGCTTCTCGGTTGATTAGATACCAACTTGCAATCATGGTAATGCAGAAAAGCTCCTGTCACACTTCAGTACCAATCTTTTGTCGGCAGCTACATGGTAAGCTTAAACCCAGAGAGCCATAGCACCAACTGGGTGCTTCTGAACGGATCAATGGAAATGGGCAAGTGTCCACCAGGAATTGAACACTATAAATGTGCTGATTAATTGACTAACCAATGATATCACGTCATCTCAACTAAAATACATCACCCTAAATTAGTCACCGATATGTATACTTAAAAAATGACCTCTCACCTTCTTGCTTAATATTTCAATTTTCTGCTGTGAATGGGTATCCATTTTCTTGGACTTAACGCTGTGAGTAATTTTCCCATCTCTTTTCAAAGGCTTGCTATGATCAATAAACAATAATAAAATGAAATAAACAATAATTAAGTGAATAATAATAGTGTGAAATAAAATTACTCGCGCTAGCCAAGCAAATGCAATTTAATTAGAAACGGATGTGACATGTGACATTGGCACATTTACTGCATTTATTCCAGTCCAGCACTGTCTAATTTTCTTCCTTGTTCTATTTTTATAAACCAATACATATTTGTATCATTTTGTGGTGCTTCGCTAAATAGAATGTGCATGTGGCCCATGATCTTGGCTGTGGTTTAATTATGGTGAACAGCGACACCAGTACAGGATTGGAGTAGCTACCCCTAAATTTGTTTTGTATGCGTATCAATAATGAATTAATTTTACTCATTTTGAAGCCTATAAAGTAATACATTTCCTACCACAGTTTGTAAAGCAATGAAAATGTGTAATAACCTTTGTCCTACCATATTTCTAAATAGCAGACCAAGCTTAGTATTGTTCAGACTTTTGTTAGAGCACTGACAAATAGTTATCCAGCTGTCTTCCCTAACAACTATTATACTAATAGCAAATTTTCTCAGTTCTAACAGCCAATGTTGAATTAAAACTTAACCCGATGTTTCAACTTCTTGCCGAATTATTATTTCAGCCGGAATGACTGAATCATTGAAACTATTACACTGAAATTGGAGGAGAACTAAAGGATGTGTGGTGTGGGAAGACCAATGAAAGGTCACGATGGTTCTGCTGATCCTACTGTGAGGTCAACTAGCCCAGCAGCAGTGAAAGCTGGAATAGATAAAAACCAAAGAAGATGAGAAAATGTATTCTGCTGGTCAAAAACAACAACAACAACAAAAAAAAACAACAGCTGCCGCTTCAAGACATCAGAACAGTATCAAGGATGAAAAATAAGCTACCCACAGGAGTTGGAGAACAAGCTTGAGGCGTGGCTACTAGAAAAACGTGATACTGAATGTGCATTAATTAACATAACCTCAAATTGTAAGCCAGTTCGTTAATCTACATTTAAACAAAAATTTACAGCATTAGACAGGTGAGTGGGTGGGTTCTAATTTATGAAGCGAAATTACCTTGCATTATGATACTGAACCCGTATTAGTTAAAATCTTTAGAAGGATCTGGAGCATAAAATTAAAGCCTTTCATGCTGAAGTTTCTTGCATTTTTGACAACAGTGATTTCACTCCTGGAATACACATAGCTGTAATATGGATGAAACATAGTCTATCCTGACCTCCGGTTGTAATTTTCAAGGGGGAAAAAAACCACAAGGAGCTTAAAGAAGGTTAAAGTTTTAAAGGCTACTGTGTGCACTGCTCAGTCAAAGCATTGGATGAGGACTGTATGATAAATGGATACATGGAGTATGGTTACATATGTTGGGGGGGAAAAATAAAAGCTCTGCTTGTTTTGACACCTTTCCAGCTCATTTAACTGAACAGGTTAGAGAACAATTGGCTAGAATTGGAAACAAACTTCTAGTTATTCCAGGAGGCTGTACATCAGTATTTAGACATCAGCCTCACTGCTGAATCTAACTCACAAGGCGCAATCGAGTCATTTCAAGTGACGGGGATTCTGTAAACCTAAAAAACTCTGAGTGGTGCTCTGCAGAATGAGAGTCAAAGAATGTCTCAAGTCCAGATCACTGGACATGTGGAGCCAACCATGACACTTGGACCCTTTGCAGATTCGGAACCTAGCTCTGAAGACTCGGGAATTGATAATCAATCACAAGACATTGTCTCCATCACAGACTATTCAGAACCCGAATTTTCTAAAATTAGCGCTACAGGATGGGGCTAACAATCGCGCTGTAAGCTAAGCTGTTTGTGACAACATAAATCACAACTAACTTCGTCAAACATAGTAATCAATGTCACATTACATCCGCCACAGTAGGAAGCCATATTGTGCAGGCACAGACTTATACCACACCCATTTTAGTCTAACTTCCAAGTTTAATCGGTCGACCGCATTCTGAATTCATTCCAATTACTACGCTCCACCCTCAATTTAAGAACCATCGGAGATTAAAAAATTTGTTTTTTGTTTTAATAATGGACTATTTCCTGATTTGAATTATTTATTTTTTGAATAAATACGATATTTGATCTAATACTTGACAACTTCAAAACACTGACAGATTTTAGAGGTCAGATTTTAGAGGTAAAGAATACTTCTTAATCCAGTGCTTCAGTATCTTTCCCTCTTTTCATTTCAGTACAGGTAATGAAAATGTCTAAATATGTGTACAGTGCAGTTAAAGAAATATTGTCAGAAAAATGTAAGGTCACTCACTTATCCAGTAGTAATTACAAAATCAACAGTAATAATACTACAATAGTTAAAATGAATAGGGAGACACTGGTATTACATGCTTATAAAAATACACTATTAACTATTGCAAGATAACCTAAATTGTAGTGCATATTTTACCTTCGCTTCACTTTAGCCTTTAGCGGCTGGTACTTAGCCTTTTTCTTTCCACCAGAATCCCCAGAAGGTTGCGCCCTACGCTTAACAGACGGCATTCCGCTACTTCTTCTTTTTCGTTGTAAAGTGCCACGTGTGCACAATGGTAAAGGGTCTTCTCATTAAACTGTTGATTGTCTTGAGTTTATATAATTTTTCCTACTTACCATGTATTCCCATTACGTCTAGTTTATTATGTCACTGACCACTTACCTTTTATTCACTCGACGGAAGAGGTGTCTATGGTAGCAACTCCTGCGGTGGGTGAGTCAACCTCTTACACAACTGACTGGGCTGAAGACTGAAAGGATGTCTTCGCGATCCGGTAGGGGGGTTTCAAATCGCTTACTGAATCTGCGTAAAGAAGTCCCATTTTCTGGAGCTCTGGATAATCAGCCATTCTGCCTCTCTCTTCGTAAACCGTCTGAATTCTCTGACGTACACAGCTTTGGCTTGTTGAAGGTTCCCCACATAGGTAAATACCTAGGTACTAATAGATGATTAATGAAGTGAGAAGTGGTGATAACACCAAAACAAATGCCTGGGTTATTATTGTTTACGCTAGATGTGCATTTGTTGTTGATGGTTTGTATAGATACACATAAATAAACAATGTTTTGCCCTGCAGGTGTTTATGGTGATGAGTATTCTGTTTGTTCTCCCATTATTCTGCTCTCTATGCCATCCTCTCCCAAGTAAGTTACTACTATATAGGATAGTGTGTAAATTCATAATACATAAACTGTTTTAGAAGCAGTGGCTAATGGTTTTGTTGACACTTTTAAAAAATCACATCGTAACTACTGCCATATATCTTATTCTTTACCCTTGTTCAGGTGAATTTTCACATTTACCTGCGCAAACTCTCTAGCTAATGTAGAAAATTAACATATTTTACATTGCACAATCCTAACTATTCATCTTGCCTCATGCATGCATATATATATTGCTTTGATCATCTGTTCTGAGAGTTTCTTTAATGCACTGTCTGAAGATGACATAAGTCGTACCTCAGTAATGCCTACAGGTATGAGGATACAAGTTTGTTATTTGTGCACTTGCAAGTCGCTAACCGACACCTTTTCGCTGTGGTTAGCATCACTTGTATGACTGCTCACTCATATGGAGTTATTAAGTTGTGGTAGAATAATTGCTAGAGTAATTTAACTTTTAGATGTAGCAAATTCAAGCAGATGTGTTATCCAATAGCAGCTACAATGCTACAATGCTAAAATTGTTTTGGTAAATTTTTATTATTTTAGTCATTTATTTTAACATGTTTAATTCAAAGCTATGAGCTCTTCACAAATTCTGTTCCCAAAGCACTTTGTTCCTGTAACTTTTTAATTTCTTTCTAGTCATCACAAGTAAATCTGTGATGTGTTTTTGTAATACATTCTATGAAGTGTCACTTCAAGGTACTCCTGGTTACCAATAGGAATAAGATTTACCTTGGGGTGGGTCACAATCTTTACCACATTGTTTTAGCTCACTCCTCCGTATTCTGAATTCATTGTTGGAAAGTATTATAAAGTATGTATTTATCCTGAGGCAGTGTCCGATGAAAGTGATCTTACTGAAAACTAATTGGAGCACTCACCACCCAGGACATCTGATCATGTTGATTGCTCACTATTATGCAATAATGAATGGTTATCTCACACTAGTCTGTAATAAAGCTGTGACTATAGTGTGGCCTTAATGCTCACACTAGTCTGTAATAAAGCTGTGACTATAGTGTGGCCTTAATGCTCACACTAGTCTGTAATAAAGCTGTGACTATAGTGTGGCCTTAATGCTCACACTAGTCCGTAATAAAGCTGTGACTATAGTGTGGCCTTAATGCTCACACTAGTCCGTAATAAAGCTGTAACTATAGTGTGGCCTTAATGCTCACACTAGTCCGTAATAAAGCTGTGACTATAGTGTGGCCTTAATGCTCACACTAGTCTGTAATAAAGCTGTGACTATAGTGTGGCCTTAATGCTCACACTAGTCCGTAATAAAGCTGTGACTATAGTGTGGCCTTAATGCTCACACTAGTCCGTAATAAAGCTGTGACTATAGTGTGGCCTTAATGCTCACACTAGTCTGTAATAAAGCTGTGACTATAGTGTGGCCTTAATGCTCACACTAGTCCGTAATAAAGCTGTGACTATAGTGTGGCCTTGCTCACACTAGTCCGTAATAAAGCTGTGACTATAGTGTGGCCTTAATGCTCACACTAGTCTGTAATAAAGCTGTGACTATAGTGTGGCCTTAATGCTCACACTAGTCTGTAATAAAGCTGTGACTATAGTGTGGCCTTAATGCTCACACTAGTCCGTAATAAAGCTGTGACTATAGTGTGGCCTTAATGCTCACACTAGTCCGTAATAAAGCTGTGACTATAGTGTGGCCTTAATGCTCACACTAGTCTGTAATAAAGCTGTAACTATAGTGTGGCCTTAATGCTCACACTAGTCTGTAATAAAGCTGTGACTATAGTGTGGCCTTGCTCACACTAGTCTGTAATAAAGCTGTAACTATAGTGTGGCCTTAATGCTCACACTAGTCCGTAATAAAGCTGTAACTATAGTGTGGCCTTAATGCTCACACTAGTCTGTAATAAAGCTGTGACTATAGTGTGGCCTTAATGCTCACACTAGTCTGTAATAAAGCTGTGACTATAGTGTGGCCTTAATGCTCACACTAGTCCGTAATAAAGCTGTGACTATAGTGTGGCCTTAATGCTCACACTAGTCCGTAATAAAGCTGTGACTATAGTGTGGCCTTGCTCACACTAGTCTGTAATAAAGCTGTGACTATAGTGTGGCCTTAATGCTCACACTAGTCCGTAATAAAGCTGTGATATAGGGTGGCCTTAATGATCACACTAGTCGGAATAAGCGTGTGACTATAGTGTGGCCTTAATGCCACAATGTCTGTAATAAGCTGTCACCCCCCCCACCCCACCTGTGACTATAGTGTGGCCTTAATGCTCACACTAGTCCGTAATAAAGCTGTGACTATAGTGTGGCCTTGCTCACACTAGTCCGTAATAAAGCTGTAACTATAGTGTGGCCTTAATGCTCACACTAGTCCGTAATAAAGCTGTGACTATAGTGTCCGTAATAAAGCTGTGACTATAGTGTGGCCATAATGCTCACACTAGTCCGTAATAAAGCTGTGACCATCTGTGCCTTAATGCTCACACTAGTCGCTTAATAAAGCTGTGACGATCGTGTGGCCTTAAGCTCAACTAGTCGTATAAATGCTGGTGATATGTTGCTTATGCTCACACTAGTCCGAAATAAAGCTGTGACTATAGTGTGGCCTTAAGTGCTCCACAACTAGTCTGTAATAATCTGTGACTATAGTGTGGCCTAATGCTCCCACTAGTCCGTAAAAGCTGTACTATAGTGTGGCCTAATTGCTCACCTAGTCCGTAATAAGCGGTGACTATAGTTTGGCCTTGCTCACACTCGTCTGTAATAAGCGTGACTAGTATTGTGGCCTTAATGCTCACACTAGTCCTAATAAAAGCTGTGACTATATGGTGGCCTAATGCTCACACTTCTGTAATAAAGCTTGACTAGAGTGTGGCCTAATGGCTCACACTAGTCTGTATAAAGCTGTGACTATATGTGGCCTAATGCTCACACTAGTCTGAGTAACAAAGCTTGACTATAGTGTGGCCTTAATGGCTCACACAGTCCTAATAAAGCTGTGACTATAGTGGTGGCCTTAATGCTCACACGAATCCGTAATAAGCTTGACTAGAGTGTGGCTTGGCTCAACTAGTCTGTCATAAAGCTGTGACTATAGTGTTGCCTAATGCTCACACTAGTCTGTAATAAAGCTGTGACTATAGTGTGGCCTTAATGCTCACACTAGTCCGTAATAAAGCTGTGACTATAGTGTGGCCTTAATGCTCACACTAGTCCGTAATAAAGCTGTGACTATAGTGTGGCCTTGCTCACACTAGTCTGTAATAAAGCTGTGACTATAGTGTGGCCTTAATGCTCACACTAGTCCGTAATAAAGCTGTGACTATAGTGTGGCCTTAATGCTCACACTAGTCCGTAATAAAGCTGTGACTATAGTGTGGCCTTAATGCTCACACTAGTCTGTAATAAAGCTGTGACTATAGTGTGGCCTTAATGCTCACACTAGTCTGTAATAAAGCTGTGACTATAGTGTGCTCACACTAGTCCGTAATAAAGCTGTGACTATAGTGTGGCCTTAATGCTCACACTAGTCCGTATTAAAGCTGTGACTATAGTGTGGCCTTGCTCACACTAGTCTGTAATAAAGCTGTGACTATAGTGTGGCCTTAATGCTCACACTAGTCTGTAATAAAGCTGTGACTATAGTGTGGCCTTAATGCTCACACTAGTCTGTAATAAAGCTGTGACTATAGTGTGGCCTTAATGCTCACACTAGTCCGTAATAAAGCTGTGACTATAGTGTGGCCTTAATGCTCACACTAGTCCGTAATAAAGCTGTAACTATAGTGTGGCCTTAATGCTCACACTAGTCTGTAATAAAGCTGTAACTATAGTGTGGCCTTAATGCTCACACTAGTCTGTAATAAAGCTGTGACTATAGTGTGGCCTTAATGCTCACACTAGTCTGTAATAAAGCTGTGACTATAGTGTGGCCTTAATGCTCACACTAGTCCGTAATAAAGCTGTAACTATAGTGTGGCCTTAATGCTCACACTAGTCTGTAATAAAGCTGTGACTATAGTGTGGCCTTAATGCTCACACTAGTCTGTAATAAAGCTGTGACTATAGTGTGGCCTTAATGCTCACACTAGTCCGTAATAAAGCTGTGACTATAGTGTGGCCTTAATGCTCACACTAGTCCGTAATAAAGCTGTGACTATAGTGTGGCCTTGCTCACACTAGTCTGTAATAAAGCTGTGACTATAGTGTGGCCTTAATGCTCACACTAGTCCGTAATAAAGCTGTGACTATAGTGTGGCCTTGCTCACACTAGTCCGTAATAAAGCTGTAACTATAGTGTGGCCTTAATGCTCACACTAGTCCGTAATAAAGCTGTGACTATAGTGTGGCCTGGGTTACTCCATTCCACAATCTATAGGAATGCTTTTTTTTTACTCCACTTGCAAGCATATTATTTAAAAATATAAAATACTTCAATTAAGACAGTGGAGGTAAAAAGTGAAGGTCATGGAAACTCTTCATCAGTGAAATAGCTACAAACATGGCCTGTTGTAACAGCTACAAGTAGTTGTCAAAGGCTATGATGAGTATTAAAATGGAGTAAGTATTAGCACCCATGATAAAAAATTCGCAAAAAAAAATCGATATCTTCATACTTGTTGACACATTGAGAAGTCTTAAAGCACCAACCCTTTTCTTGTCATGCCTATTACTATTATAAACTTTCCTCTACTTCTGGACAAAAGTTAAGTGTTGCGTAATTCCTGTACAAGTGGAGAGCTACCATGACACATTGAGACTTAATTCAACTTGATTATATTGTAGGGCCTTATTGATTGTTCAGCTAAGCTGGCTCTCTTGTGTAAATCCTTCCTCGTTAAACTATTTACTTCTTTGATAATTACATTTGAACAATTGGGGTTTTAATAGTGGAATCTAGCATGGGCGGCTGTTGTTGTGGTTGTTTTCATAATCACTACAATCTATTGGTTGCATTCATTCAAGTATAAACCACGTTGCATTTCATCTCACTGAGTCTGCACCATTTTAGTGTAGGAGGTCTCTTACTTTGTATTGTTGTTTGAATGTTTTTCTAATCCATGTTTTCTTTACTCTATGTACGTAGGTGTCTTCGAACACTACCCCATGACTTAATTAGTGCTTTAGACCTTAACGAAGCAGCAAAGGCAGAATTTTCAAAGTCGCATGAAGCAATGGAAACTTATAATACTACTCATATAGACTATTTAGATAGCCGTGATAATGATATCATTGCTATTGCCAGAAGTATAGTCAGGGAAGCCATTGACGAGGCAGTGAGAAGAGTTGAAAATGGAATCAAATTAGGAGAAAGAAGAGAGTCCAAAATGGACACTGATATTTCTTTGAGTTTACCACAAGTTGCTGTTGGCAATGATGTCTGGAAAGTACCACAGTCATCTATCTTGGAAGCATCTGAGGCCAGCGTTGAAAGTGAAGAGGATGGGGGATCTATTAACGTGGAGGGCTCAGACTCCAGCTGCCTTCCTTCCAACATGATGGACTGCAAGAACTATGAGGAGGAACTGCGAAGTGTGGCTCGGAGGTTAGTGCTCAAGTGCATCCAGTCGGCCTGCAATGAGATCAGTGCTCGCCAGCAGCTGGGAGGTTCTGTGGAGAGTCTCACTTCCAGCATTAAGCGCATGAGAATCGATAGCCCCCCTCCCCCTCAACCGTCGCTGCTTTCTTTTGCAGATACCATTAAAAATGTTTCGAAAGGCAACAGTAGCTTAGGCGCGCCCACTAAATCCAAGTCTCCGGTCCCAGAGCGATGCCTGACACCTGAGAGTCTACGGCGTGAAAAGCAGTGGAAGAAAAGAGGGAGGAGCGAGTCCCATGAAGTGAACAGTTTGCTGGACTATGACTCTGAACGGTTTAGGTACAGATCAACGAGTGCCCGTGACTTGGACAGCAGGAGGGGCGGAAGTGCTAACACCATAGTGGAGGAGTATGCCGATGACAGTGACGATGGAGATCAATTAAACTCCATCATGACAGACCTCAACAAGATGAGCTTGAATAAAAATGACCGGGATGAAGTAGGAGACGAAGATGTCCATGATTCTGTGAAGTCAGATGGATTAGGCATGACTGAGAGCATGCAGAAGCAAGTGCGCTTCACCGTTTTCTCCCCACTGCTGAGGAACCACAAATCAATGCCAAAGTCTCCCCCACCTTTAAAGTGCCCCACTCCACTACCCAGGTCATATTCTATGGATACTCAAACATCTGATATCAGAATCGCATTATACGAGGACAGCCTCCCCGAGACAGACTTTTACATCATGGTTCACACCTGTCCGCCCCCTGGAGTATGTCAGAAGTTTATGTGTGACAACTGGAATGAAGTCAACCTTCTCTTCCACTGCTGGTTGTATAGAGACATTCCTTGTGACCCTTCTATCACTGTCAGTGAGAAGGTGAAGATGGGCTTGTTTCAACCCCACAATGTAAAGCCAGTGCACTTGGACTTGGTAGACGCTGGGGTTCCATTTTATTTCATGGAAGAAAGGTAAGTCGATCTGATTCGTCTTCTCCATTTAGAATAATTTAACATGACATTAAATACATTAGTTAGTCCAATGAATGTAATACAGGAATTATTCACAAGCATACTCAAATTTTATGAGCCATAGACAAGATTAAACCACCACAAGAGTGAAAAATGATTCCTGAAACAGAGAATTTATTTATTATTTATTATTTATTTATTTTATTATTATTGGGGGGGGGGGGTTGGTGGAATTTTGATTGAAAAACGAATTAGAATCTATTCCAATATAAAGCCTAAGAGAAGAGCTGTTGCCAAGGTTGGCTATTTTCAAGTTGTAAAAAAGCTGAAAACTGCCGTCATGAGTGAAATTTTTTTGAGGTGTTCAAACTAAATGGTATATCATACTACTTCAATATGGTACAGCTACAGCTGAAAGATCTTTAAAATCGATATTATGAAACTGGCTAACAGAAAAAAAACTCTTCATGGTTGAGGAGAGTTACCTTTGGAGGTTCCCAAAAAATACAAGAACTGAATTTTCAAACAGAATAATCTCAGGAAAAAACAACAAGCATAATTATTATAGTCCTTTTGTATAGATATCAAGTGTCTTACTTTTTTTTAACCTGTTTTATAAATATGTTAAGCCATGTGAAGTAATGATAGATATACGAAGGGTGCACAGTTATCTAATGGTACTTATTGAACAGGTCAGTGGTGATCCATGGATGCAGGTTCTCTCCTGAGAATGCACAGCTCCAGCTGCAAGTGGATGTCAGTACTGAAAGTCGATCCACTTCGTCTTCTCCATTTTACAGTTTTTTCTCCACCGCACAGCACGATGACAGAAGAGTGATCACCTACCACATCCTCCCATCTACATGCAACCTTGAGCTAGCTTTGAAGGAAATAGCCCAGAACTGCAATACTCTTGGCCAGCTGTTCAGCATGCTTGAAGTTAGCTTCCCTGAAGTCTATAGAACCATCTCCAGTTTCGTTTTACCATTGTAAATCATCTTATTTTTAGCGTATTTTAAATCATTCTGAATGATAATAATAACAGTACTTATAACTACCATAATAGCTACAAATAGAATTTTAAAGCTGCTATAGAAGGCGTGTCAGAATTTAACTTAAGAAAAAAATCATGTTAATAAAGCTACCCTGGGGGGACTTTAATGAATGAATAATACTTCACGAGAACAGTTGAATTTAATTAACTAATAATCAATCAATTTCTTTAAAAGCCACAGCTAGCTACAAATTCTATGGAAATACACACATAAAAATACTAGTTTTAAAAGTGTGAATAAATGCACACAAGTTATTGTAAATCAAGTGTTCAATTAGGATCTCTTAGTTGGAGCTCCACAGAAACACTTGGCAGGATAAAATGCGGCCATGCAAACTCCTTCATAACGGTAGTTGTTTCTCTTAGCAAAAGATAGAGGAGGACGACATGCTTGAAGCCTTGACTTGGCTCTACTGAGCTCAGATGGCTTTCCATTGTACATGTGGAAGAGTCGAATGGAGGCTATGGCATCTGTTTCAGGCTTGTGTGGTTCAGAGATAAAGCCTTGTTGGAAAAGAAATACAAATAACCATCACAATATATATATATTTAGAAAACAATGACTGAAAGGATGAATTTGATAGGTTAAGCATTATAGTCAGTGTTTGTGTATTTGTTAGAGCATTTTGAAAAGCCCTAATGACTTGCAATTTAGTATGGCACTTGCTCCATTTGCTGATGTTCTATGGGTCTACAATTAATGGAATATGGTGCAGCTGTGAGGCTACGGCATCTGTTTCTGGCTTGTGTGGTTCAGAGATAAAGCCTTCTTGAAAATATATAGCTTGAAATACAAATAACCAGCATAGCTATGATATTTTATGAGAGGTCAAGTGTTTTAGTCAGCATTAGTGTATTTGTGAGAGCATTTGGAGAACTAGCAGTATCACTTGCTTCATTTGCTGGTCTCTGCCGATGAATAACATCATGAAATATAGCACAGCTGTGAGAACTATCAGTAGTTATAAGCAATCTACAGTGGTACTTCATAATGCATAGTCAAGGCCTCTTACCAAGGGAGCAGGATGAAGTCATCGTTGTAGCTAGCTAGCTACCTGTAACTGGTTGCAAAACAAGATGCTATAATGTGTAACGATGATTTTAACTAAAATAAGATATACTTGTAAGTTAGCTTTTTGTCTTGATGAATGGTATTTATCAATAATTAGCATATTAGCCATAATAGAGCATTTTATACATATAGAGCTATTAAAGCTAGTGCAAGTCCAATCATTTAAATCCTTTCAGATGAACAGACTCTTGTATAGAGAGAATACCTTTGAAAAAAAACAACTTTTTTTGAATCAACTACTATTCTTATTTACCTGGTCGTATCAAAGTGTTTGCTTCATGGGACAAGCTGAAGTAGCTGAAATTGCTGTAGCGACTATTATAAGTCTTGAACATTTCTCCCAAGTCTACGATACTGTCGTAATCCCTGCCTTCCTTCAGCTTCAGCCACTCCACGTCATTATTGATGCCCTGACCCACAAGGATCACGTCTGAACCCAGCAACCCTTTCACTTCCTTGATCACGTCCTCCAGCTCACTGCCATCGTCAAGGTCTCCAGCTCTCACGCCAGTCAATGGCGTGAGGTAGCTTATCTAAGGATGTAGTGCTTAATAAGTAGTTAACATCTCAACTATTTTAAAACTGTTGCATTATTGCCTATGTAATGGAATAAAGAAAATGAATAATGTAAGGACAAAATGCGAGGAGAAAGGAAGGTACATAGCAGATCAAATATGGAACACAAAAAAATATTATGCACAATTTACTGCTGTGCTTGTTATTGCTGTAAATTACTATCGTAATGAGGGAGCACTTAAAATTGCTCAGTTGATACTATGAATTATATTCAAAATTGAGAAGCAAGTAACATTCTGTCAGTTCCCTACTAGCTGTGATGGGTAGACAAGTCAACTTTTCTGACTTAAAAAACTGAAGAGATAAAAACAACAACAACAACAACTTTTTAAATCCCCAAGCAATGGGCTCTTGTATTTTTTCCTCTATGGTTGGTTATCCAACTAGCTAAGCACATTCAAAACAATCAAGTATAACTACATTCCCAGATCCAATTAGTAGTATAAAATAAGTCCTAGTGAAAAAAAGAAAGAAAAAAAAAAGAGCCACTTGAAGGAACCATGCAAACTACTGACATTGCATTACAGCACATATGCACTCACCACTCGACTCTTGGGTTTGACCTTTTTGATCAGCAAAACCTTTTCCTTGTCATCTACAACAGCCACTGAGCATACTTCCCTGTCATTATGCCTCCTGCCTGTGGCTACACATTCCACATCAACGGACATATGACGATACGTCTTCCTAGATGCCATGGAGAAGTCTGCTCCAGATATGAAAGACAGAAGTGTTTATGATGAATTTCCAACATTATTATTATTAATACCTTTGTTGTCGGTTTGATTTTCAGTAGAGTATCACTATCTGAGACCACACTTCAGTGGTCAGACAGAGGATGCCGCTTAAATACTCACTGACAGGATATGGTGATGTAATTACCAAGAATTTACTCATCCCTGGGCTAAAGGGTTAGTCCCTGCTGATTAGATATTCATAATGCCTGGAATGATTGGAAACAGACTGAGCTAAAGAACTTTAAATGAATACTATAAATATATTTTTTAGAGTGAATTTGGTTAGCTATGGTCACCCAATAATAATTATTGTCTCTGATGAAATTGTTAAAATAGTATAAATACACACTACAACCACAGAAATTTGATTAAGTTCAATAAAAATAAAAATAGTAATAAATTCAAAATAATCTCAACATAAGTTGCACAAATCAAGAGGAACAAGTAGCATTGCCAGAAGAGACATACACATGATAAATGTCAGTCTTCTTGATATTCCCCACTGTATCTGTAGCTGTCACATAGTAATCCAGCAGTACAGACTGCAGGCCGGTCAGCTGCAAGCATTACAAATCCAATAATAGGTGAGTCAATTAGAAGGGGTAGTTTTTTTTACAGGGGGGAGAAGGTATTTATGGTTGGGCTTAGTTGGCAATTCTTCGTGAGTACACTTGGGTGTGTTCTATAGTCATATTACCCACTAGGAACCGAATGCTTCATTTGCGGTAACTATGTTGGGTGTAGTCCTCTAGAGCACTGGTATACCACTGAGACACATAACTGGAGACTATTCAATCATAAAAGGCAGGTCCATATCAAGCAATTTTAAGGTGGTATGGCAGGAAACGGGTGTGGTTATTATATGGGTGTGGTTAATCATTTCATGGGTGTGGTTTGTCTATATTTAGAGTATGCTGTTCTTTGTAATTTTTTTTTGTATTATTGCAGGTGAAGGTGCCTTCACCAGTGGCTTAGCTAGAAACTAAAAAAATCCAATTTTTAATGATTGAACATAATAAAATCATGTACATGTATTAATTTAGCTATAATATTATTAAAAACCAAAAATCCAATACTGTATATTTGCTCAGCTCGGAAGCTCTACAACTAATCTCGTGCTACGGTGTAGCCGTCCCTTACCTCTCCACGTCAATAATTTTTGCGCATGCGCTGAATAATAAATTAGCGTGGAAAAACAACAACAAGTGGTGCGGCCCAAGTCGCACCCTTTGCTACAGCCCTGAAAAGGGGTTTCCAACAGAGGACAACATTTTCATGGGACATCCCATGGGATGTTCCATAATACGAAGGGAGTCCAATGGCACAACGGATGGCATTGGATAAATTTTAAAACAATGTTATCTTGTATGTCTCACTGCCTACAAAATAACTGTATTTTTTCCCAAAAGGACTGCAAGTTTTATTATTCCTTTCCAGCTTTCAAAGCCGTGTGCAGAGTATGCAAAAGCACACTCGATATCACTCATCTGAGTTCGAGCTATCGTGCCAGGTGATGTTAGCGTGCCAGGTGATGTTAGCAGCTGAACACAGAAAGTATTACTTGGCCAAGGTACTAAATTGTTAGTTATAGTTGGTCACTCATTGTCTACCACACATTCATCCTCCTCCTACTCATCTGCAGTTTAGGGTCAATGTCAGCAAAGTGGATCCACTTCCTGGGTCAAACCAGCAGCACTGAGAAGAGTGATTCTGTGCTCCTGCCATCCTAATTATAAACCAACAGCTGTCGGTATCGAAGCAGCATTTATAGAATCTTAACTCGTGAAGAAAAAAAAAAGTTATCAATTCTCTATAATGTAGGTAACGGTGGTCAATTTATTGCGCAGGGAGTGCGCATGTATTCTAGGGCGTGTGAATCAAGTGCTTAATCTAGTCAAGGGTGTGATCTTTAAGGGCACAAAGTAATCGAGAAAAAATAGTTAGTTTAGTTGATGCATGGCATTGGAATTCAAGAGTGCTCAGAACCACCAAGTTAATAATAGCTGTAGCTGGTTGTCAATTCTGCAGTGCTGGCATTTTAACTACATGTGCTGCATTCCTTACATCCTAATAGTAGAACCATTTGCAACTTAAGGTAAGGACAGTTTACACAAGCTACTTCCAAAACAAACACAACTGCTACATTTGGGACTAACCCCCCCAAACGGGTGTTTTGTAGGGAATGCACCTAGCAGCAGGGCAAACCCTAAAGCGGGGCAATTCCCAGGTTCAGTTCCATGGAACAATTATAAACATGTTTCACATGATTGGTAGGTGAACTCCCAGGGAAATCCCCTCACCATTTAAGGCACAACACTTTAGAAATATAAACATATTAGAAATATAAACAGCTCACCTTAATCCAGTACTCGTCAGCAATGATGGTGGGCAAGCAGGGCTGGTTAGAGGAATCACAGGTCAGGTCGATGTTGAGGTCAAACACATTGTCCTGGACAGCCGATACAAGAACACACAATGGGAATTCTTGAAATAATTGTTGCTTTTTCCAACATGTACATTATTACATGGTTACTTTCAATTAATGCAATGGAAGTGATTATTTTCATACATGCCAGAGAGGAGTAGTCCTCACAGCGCTGGTTGGGTATGTTAAAAAAACAAAAAACAAAAGCAAATTCCAAATCAAAGACAGACAGAGAGGATATTATCAAATCAAAGACAGAGAGGATATTATCTAAGACAGAGAGGATATTATCTAAATTAGCACATGAAATTGATGTAATGGTATACACAAGAAGTGGTCACGCATCTTACGGTTCACACTCACTCCAAATGGGGATGAAACAGCAGAACACAACACACAAAGGACTCAAATATGTATACATACACATACATCATACATACTTATACTACGGAACGTTCAAACTGTTCAATCAGATTACTCAATTCGGGGTGAATATATTCACATCCACCTCTTAGGAGGTGAACCAGTACACCGTTCAATCAAAAATTATAGCCTAGAGCCATGATACAAGTCGGTTGCACCACTCTGTTCGGTCGGTACAGGATATACACTATCCTCAGGCCTTTGGCCCATGGTTGTGTAAAACCTGTACTGACCTCCACGTCATGGTATTACATACTTTCATACATTCCTACCTTTGGAAACACACGATGGGTCATGGGTATAGAAGTCCAATCACTGACTTGAGAAAGATCTGGAATGTAAGATTATGAAACTAAATTTGTTTATTTTTTGCAAGAACGATGTTGTTGTTGCTGCTGGTGATGAAGTGACAAATAATAAAATAATAATAAAACTATTAAACTTTTTTTACTTTTTAAATGTGGGTAGTAACTCTTAACTGGTCTGAAAATTAATTGATACATATATAATAGGTTTGTTAAATCTCATTTAGAGCTGGCCAAGTCAAACCAACATTGAACCAGAATCCCAGTGAAATTTTTTTTCTTCACTCCAGTGAAATTTGGTAGTAGAGTGGTATTTTAAACATATAATGCTGACTAAAACATGGTGACTATAAATTTTCAAAAGGGCATGGTATGTTCCACATCCACTTGAAAACTTTCACTGGTTAAGCTTGTTAAAAATGACTCAAGTCTTGAAATTGTGACACATCAAAACTGTCCAGCCAGCTTTTTATTGGTCTAAGCTCAAAATTACTCAGAAATTTCCCTACTCCTCACCCTTTCCCTTTAATAATAAAACAAAACAAAAAAACAACAACAACAACAACATTACCCTAAATCTGTAGCATTATTCGTATTATACTTTGTATAATTGTCACAATTATTTCCTATTCTGGCATTTCAAAGCTTACCAGATTTGTAAACTTCATTAGCAGTGTCACTAATAGGGTTCACCCCATCGTGATCTTTTCTGTAGGAGAAAACCAGCGACTTGATTCCGGACATGTCATATGCAAATGTCCACACGTAGAAGTCACTATGTAAAAAAAACAACAGAAAAGACAAAAACAAAAACAACAACAAAAAACAATCACACAAAGCTTTTAGTGATTACATAAAACAGTTGTATATTCATATCCTCTTGAGTGTAAAAAGGTACGATGCAAATTTTCTATAATGACGATTGAAAAAAAGCTTGGTCACCAAATGGCGGTAGTTTAACTACATCTTATTGTTCACCAAGAGTCTCACTTGGACATTGGTTGGTACTTGTATCCCCACAGTTCACCCATGCCACATGCTCCTGGATTCCATGGCAACCGCTGCAGTGTCCACACTGTGGGAGGAGTTTGGTCAAGGCAGTGACAGCTACAGAAAACAGAATAATTCCTAAACATAACTAGAAATCATATAAACAAGTAAAACACGTAACTCTACCTACAAATAAAGTCCAACAACAATGAGCATAAACAGTAATGTTAATTACACACACATATACACACACACACGAGCTCATGCTATGCCTATTTTTAGCTCGTGTTCCTGTTACTACGTATTTGCATGTACTATATATGCACCTGTTGATGAACTTGGTGGCGTGAGAGACAGCTAAGTTAGCAGCCACGGTCTGTTTGACTGGCATGTCCTCCACACTGCCATAGTACATGTAGCCAGAGGTGAGACCTGGTAAGAAGAAGTGCCATGCCAGCTCTGCATCCTGACAAACACAACACAATCATGACAACAAACGAAGGGGCGATGATGATTACATGCTCTGCAGGAGTGCTTGTCAAATGATAACAGATCCACAATGCAAATAATTACATTTGTGAAATCAGTTTTCGTTCCCCAGATTTAGATGCATTGAGTGTGTGTATGTTTATCCTTTCATCACCAAGTTCAATTACCGTGGCATTAGCAGTAGGCTCCTGCACTTCTGACAGACTCACTCCCCCAGCCATCTGTACAAAAACAACAACAAAAAACAACAACAAACAACAACAACAAAAACATAACACATGCACACACATAGAGAAAACACATCATAATAAAATTTAATGGCATGATAGGACAAAGTCAATGGCAAAAATTAAAGGCATCAGTCAAGTCTTTGTAAATTAAGTGTACATGTACTCCAATACAAATTCAGAGCCAATAGCAATCACTGAGAATCTTCGGATCATATGCTGTGTGTGTATACACATAGTACTAATTCCAAACCTTTTCTGCTGTCTCGACAGCATTCTCTGCAGCAGTGAGTATTGCCCAGTTCCTCTCATCCACCGACCAACCATTCTCAATATCAAATTGCCCACTCTATAAGCACACATATGTACACACATATGTACTACACATGTACATACACAAGACAGCTACACTAACTTGAACATTACACACTAGGAAATAGAAACCAAGGAAGTTGCCCAGACACAAAATCAACACAGAGAAGGGAAACCCCTAAGGACACATAGAGAAGGGGAAACCCCAGGGATATCCCACTGGAATCATCATAAACATAGTATCACTGAGAATGAATAGCCAAATATCCTTTCAAACAACATGGACAGCTACCTGGCCATTCTTGGGAATGAGAGGCCAGTTCCAGTTCAGACTCTGTGGAGAGCCAAAGTCTCCATCAGGATTGACCCATCCTCCATCTTCAACATGAACTATGTCACTCTCATCCACAGGAAACTGGTGAAGAAACTGCTCCACTGTTGTGGCAGTGTAACCCTAATAATTAAACAAACAAAGCACATGCACAACATCAATGCACACACACGAATATCACACATACACATCTATATGTCACGCACTATGTCCTATCACTCAACGAATACTACAAACCAATTTTAATATTTAAAAAAGTGGAATATTGTATCATACGAACTGAGTCCAATAACTGGTCCCCCACAGGAAACGCAGCATTAAGGTAGACTGAATTGGAATTTGCTTAAAGCAGTATTTCCCACACCACCTACCTGTGCTCTTGGTTATTGCGTTGGGTTAATATCAGCTACCTACCCCAGGTTAAACCATTCATTGTTCCTTGTATGTTTGATACATGCAGTACACCATATGCCAGAGAATATCACTCATCTGCTAGGCCATACTCATTGCCTGCAGCACTCACATAAACAATAAGCCAATGGACTCATGACATTCTCCTGTATCAAATGATGAATAAATACACACCACATATATAGTAGTTTTACTAGTGCAGCTGATTTAGTCACCGTCACTATTCCTCATTACTCAACCAGTATTCAAACACGAGTACTTAACTAACATCTTGAGCATGAACATGTGTACATTTTATTTTGCAAAGAAAAACTAGACTTACAGGTAAACCTGGCTATTAATTTCTCAAAAAGTCAAAAATGTATCAAGCCATGCTCATAACAGTATAGGACAGTTGCAAACCTCTCCTAGTGACTAATTTTCAGCTAATGAAAAAGTCTCGACATTCTTTGCTCACTTTTCCTTGAGCCTCTGATACAAAATTGTGCACACACTGATCATAATAAGAATTGCCACCTCCGAAGGCGTTGTCACCATCGTGAGCCAGCAGCACCAGCATGGGATGGGTCATGTTGCCCTTGGCGACTAATTGGTCAATGTCCGATGTACTGTAACACTCGTATCCATCCTGCCAGCTCATCGCCTAGACAACAAGAACAATACACACATTCAGATATTTCAATTGGAATGACAATGAGCCGTAATGATTTACCATGGCGGCAGGAATGACGATGATCTTGCTGGTGGTACCAGTTTCTGGGTCCACATGCTGGGCATAGTGAGGTCGATAGGAATAGGGAAAGGCATTGTTAGGTGCGCATCCTCTAGAAATAGATTCACTGAAATAGGACGTCTGAGATGGATTGACCTACACAATAATAGCAGTAACAACAATTAATAACACAACTATAATAACAACAAAACAACACAACTATAATAAAACAACACAACTATAATAACAACAAAACAACACAACTATAATAACAACAAAACAACACAACTATAATAACAACAAAACTATAATAACAACAAAACAACACAACTATAATAACAACAAAACAACACAACTATAATAACAACAAAACAACACAACTATAATAACAACAAAACAACACAACTATAATAACAACAAAACAACACAACTATAATAACAACAAAACAACACAACTATAATAACAACAAAACAACACAACTGACAGTAGACGGATTCCATTATACATATAAATAATATTTTCACACCTGATCTGCTCTATTGGGAGGGCTGTTGTTGTCACCATGTGCTGAATAAGGATAGCCCTAACAACAACAATAATAATAACAACAATAGCACAACAATGACTATACCATTCTAAACTAGCTACGTGTACATCTACTACTAATTTAAGTAAAAATATTGAATTTGTTTATTTACGTCGTAGATTTTCATTGCTACTATATTTCTAGTAATTCAATATTTTTAGCTTAGCTAGTAGCATTAAAATTTTTATAATATTCACAAAACGTTTCGGCTCAGTAAGCCTTCTTCAGTTGTGAGGTGAGGGGTATGACCGTTTAAAATAAAATACAAGAAACAAAATTGTCAACGATAAAAATGCACGTAGCCGTGGGTCAATTGACACTAGAGTTCTTGTAGGAACGGAGTCCACGTAGAGTTGAGCTCGAGGCCTTTGTCTAAATTTGAGGTGGTGTTACTGCTCTATAATTAATGCTTCCGTTAGCCTCCTATGGAAGTAATTTGGTATCATTTTCAGAACTCTTGATTCATCCCAGTTTACTCTGTGTGATTTCTTCCATGAATGTACTGAGAAGATGCCATTTTTGTTATCCATTCTTTTCACTGCATATTGATGTTCTTTCAATCTTTTTTCTAGATTCCTGCCAGTTTCACCCACATACACTGAATTGCAGTCCATGCCAAGACCAATTTTATGAGCAAATTGAATGTGCTTCAATGGGTTCTCCTTTATCTCCAATTCTGGCAAATATTCATGAAGCATCTTGAAGACAATGCAATCAGTACCTCCCCCTTTAAACCATCTCTCTGGTGCAGGTACATTGATGACGTTTTTGCATTATGGCCTCATACACAACAACACCTCCTACATTTTTAAGTCCCACCGGAATAAACAAAACATGTCAATACAATTTACTACAGAGGAAGAGAACAATAACAAATTATCATTTCTTGATGTTGAAATAGAGAGGGAGAATGGTCACTTCATCACATCAATCTACAGAAAGAAAACACACACTGATCGCTATCTGAATTACAAATCGAATCACCACCCTAGAATTCTGTCAGGAGTAGTCAAGTGTTTGAGTTCTAGAGCAACATCAATTTGCAACTCTGCAATACTATCTAAAAAAAACATTCCTAGCTAATGGCTATCCTTTACCAGTTTAAAAAGTATGAATTCCAACAGAGAAAATGAATCAAAACTTTTGGTTTTACCATATCAAAGGCATTAGCGAGAAAATTGAGCGAATTTGCAGTCCCCAGAACATAAAAGTAAACTGGGATGAATCAAGAGTTCTGAAAATTATACCAAATTACTTCCATAGGAGGCTAACGGAAGCATTAATTATACAGAGCAGTAACACCACCTCAAATTTAGACAAAGGCCTCGAGCTCAACTCTGCGTGGACTCCGTTCCTACAAGAACTCTAGTGTCAATTGACCCACGGCTACGTGCATTATTATCGTTGACAATTTTGTTTCTTGTATTTTATTTTAAACGGTCATACCCCTCACCTCACAACTGAAGAAGGCTTACTGAGCCGAAACGTTTTGTGAATATTATATAAAAATTTTAATGCTACTAGCGAAGCTAAAAATATTGAATTACTTGTTTATTTATATTTAGTATGTGCACATTTGGCTAAAGATGTTCAGTGAAATAGCATCACATGAAATGGGAAATAGCCATATGAACACCAGGAGTTCGTTCTTCATTTGAAATCAACTAAAGAACTTTTTATGTGATGACTTGCAACAAACACAAAAAACACCCATTTGATGAGGGTATGTGATCTTGATTGTGCTTCAGTCATTTTAATACCAGATTTTTATTTTTAAATGTTGACACTACACTGAAGGGCGTTATCACACTCTTTGGGTGTGTTAAATTTATATTTTATTTTTCCCCGAGCTATTTATTTTCAGGTTAAGTGGCCATTAGAACTGAGAAAATTGGCTATCATTTCAGCTATTCTTGCAACTTGATGTGACTTGATCTTTTGATGACCTCGTATCAGGTCACTAACAACTTTTTTCCACTAACTTACCAGCAACCCTCACTTATGACAACACACAACACCGAGGTACACACAACCTTGCCTCCTCCCTCACCTGACAGGCTCTGGAGATGTGGTTATTAGCCACTATCACCCACTCTATGCCTTGCTTCACAAGAGTAGGGATTGCACGCTCAGTAAACACCATCTCCGCCGGAAAGAAACCTTCACAAAAAGTATTTCATCATTATTTAATCATTAATATAATGTAAGCATCTATTGGCAAAGATCAATAGTTAATATTAAAGATCATTAGTTAATATTAAAGATCATTCGTTAATATTAAAGATTATTAGTTAATATTAAAGATCATTCGGCAATGTAGCATTACATCGTAACAAATTGATTAGATAGCTTACCCTTGGAATAAGACTTGCCCCACGTCTTGTCGTAAATTAGTTTATGAATACCAATTTCCTTGTCAAGGGCATTCCTATATTAAAATAATAATAATAATAATAAAAAAAAAAAAAAAAAAAAAAAAAAAAAAATATATATATACTAATTGGCGAGCGAGACACTTACAGGGGTAACACAATCGAAAATCGGGGATGTTTATTTATTTATTTGTATATATGTATGGACGTACGTAAGGCATTTTTGTACTTTGACCCTCGTGTTTTTGTATTAGTTCGGTTGTCGACCCCGTCCCAAACTTCACTAAACAGAATTCTCTGTTTATCGATCAGTACCCGTATCACCCTAGAAATTGAATTGTTTACCGTTTTGAATTCTTTTGCGGGTGCAGTTAAAACTTGAAAACTTAAGGGACTTCCATTTCTATTCGAGTTAGTGGCGGTGGTAAGTCAATGCGCTTTTTGTCATGGTTATAAGCCGTGCGCAACAGTATTTACCTGAAAATACATTGTCCACTAGACTACTGCGAAGGTAAGTCTGTGTAGGTAGTCCAGTTGTGTCAAAGCATTGTGTGTTACAACCACTACTTAGCTAAAGAATATCACAAAGAAAACTTTTAAATAACGTGTATTGTTTTGTTGTTGTTTTTTCCCTTCAATTCAAGCAGTTGCAGAGAGTTGTTACTATGGCACTGAAATCCCTTTACCGTGTATGCGAAATAAAAAACTGGACCTTATTTTCAGTAGCTTCAGTGTTAGAAGTCAAAATCATTCATATAAAAATAGTATAGTCTTTAGGCTCGCTCGCCATTTGTGCTCAAGCACATCACTAGTATAAAGACTGCAGCTCATTTCATTGATAGGAAATGCATATGTTGTGGTCTACTTGTGAAAATCAAATAAAGTTGCACTTCATAATGAACAGCAGTGTGTGTTGAATGCACCAACAAAAATTTTTAAGACGTCACATGACACGAGTGAAATAAAGGTTTTAAAATCGTAATTTTGTAATAAGCATAATATAAATTTGTTCATTGAAACACTGAATATTATGGAAAAGGAACTCTAATACAGAACCAGACCCTTTACACACTGCTACACCAGGAAAGGGTCTGGTGGCATTAGTACACAGTACCAGTTTAAAACCCTCCAGATCCCAGGGGTAAGTTGCAGTTCCGGTTGTGGTCGTCAATTATTTAGATTAAGAGGATTCGTAAAGGGGGGGGGGGCTCTAAAATTGGTAAAATAGAGAAAATGTTCCACATTGGTTTCCTATAAGACTTATTCATTCACAAAACAATCAGTACTAGTGGTGCGCTCGAATAGCGCAAATGCATGGCGAGCGAGTAAATATAAAGATGATTTGTGAAGGAAATCGCTAAATAATAGCAATGATTAGGCATGAAGAGAGTTAACAATAACAAAATTACCTGAATAAACTTCGAAAGCAGTGGCAAAGAAGCGCAGCTTGACAAAAACTTCACAATTGTTTCAAGAAGAGAGTAGCTATAAACTTTTTGGTTGAAACAAAGTTGCGTAAGGCAGTGCAGCAACAAAGTTGCAGCAGGATTCTCCGCGACAGTTAATTGAAAAAAAACTGGAAGTGTGAACGCTTTACCTAACTTACGTAATTAGAAGCGCGGGCGAAAATTTTTGACGTACGCATACATACCTATATATATATATCTGAAATCTCAATTGAACACGACTGAGAGTCAGCTTGGCTCGCTTCGCTCGCTCGCTGAATTATAATGTGATTGTCCACTGAACTGCAAAAATCAAAGAAAATTTTTTTACTTACAAAACTATATAAAGAGATAAAGCTAATTCACAAAGGTGTTTTTTCCCCCAATGATTCAGTCATTCTCGGCTGAAATAATTATAATAATAGCAAATTTTCTCAGTTCTAACAGCCAATGTTAATTAAAACTTAAATGAATATTACGATTTCTTGCTGAAGTCCTCAGGGGCCAACTGAGGTTGAACTCTTTGTGGTCCAGAATAAATGAATGAGTAAATAGGCTAGTTAATCATGAAAAACAAAAAAACAACCGATTTATTAAAATTGTGAACAAATGGAAGTAATTCTCAAATACATTCTAGCTGATTATAGAAAAAGCTTCAACGAAAGAAAAGAAATTGAGGCTTGATTTGTAAATTTCTGACTGAGCATACTATTAATAATAATTGACGAGGTGGTATACTAGAAGACCTGCAATTACTGGAGACGGTGAAAATGACGGGGAGAGACAGCGATTGCGACAAACAAAAATGAATGAATGTTGTTGCTTATGCTTTTCTTTCACTTATGGTAAGCAAAAATAGCGAATGGAAAAAAAAAAAGAGACGGCTCATTCTAAAAGAAGGGGGGCTCGTACAACACTAGTCAAGCTCCCTCCCCCCCTAAATCCACCCATACACTGATGATGGCCATGCAAAATGGTTGAAACATTAGTATTAACAAACATTTTCTATATTTAAATGTAATGTCCATAGATACATATTATATATAAATATATTCTACAATTGTGATTACCTGTTCACTCACCAATACTATTAAAGCTATTAAAAATACCACCTTGAGGTGTAATTCGACTCGGAAAATAATTTGTAACATATTACTGGCTTTTTAGTCATTAATTGACTCATTCAAATTGTACACTTCCTCCCTTACCTATCAATGAGGGTTGTGAGGGCATGATGATAGGTGAAGGCTACAAAATCAAGTCTGGGAAACCCTCCAGATGTGAGCATGCTATTCATAGCATCTTTGTACTTGTCAGACCAGCCCGGAGAGTAGATGTGCTGATTGTCCGCCAAATTGTTCAGGTTCTCTATCAAGCAGCCACTGAAGCTAACCTATTGGAATATTATGGCACCATTATTTGAAAATTCCTTCCAATGGGAAATTTAATCTATATAATAATACGCTTGTCTGTCAGACGCCACTGCCGATGGTGTGTGTATTCATGTTAGTAATGGTCTGGTAAAGCAAAGTCAGTAACAATGACGACGGTGGTGTGTACATCTATGACAAGAAAAGCAAGTGAGAAAAAAGCGATGACGACAGCATATGTATTTATGATAATTTATTCAGCTAGGCTGGGTTGGCAAAGCATTGCCAGTGATGACCGCAATAAGCTGAACTGAGTGGTACAAGGGAGGTATGTGTTGTTCAATGAATACATGGGACAAGAAAAGCAAGTGAGAAAAAAAGCGGAATGATGTAACTAAACCAAGTGGTAGAGGATAATAGCAATGGTTAAAAGTATATTATGCTACTCCATTCCCCACAGGCGCAGGACAGGATGCAGCAGGATGGCGATTGCAGCACCAACTGTTTTTCCAGTTTTTTTTAAAGACACAACTGTGTATAGATTATCAGATCTGGTAAAGGGTTTATTAGGTAATTAAAGCAAGGTTGAAAAGGCCTACATCGCAAGTAGCTACCGATAAAGGGCCTCATCAGCCTAATAATGAGATCTAAACGGTTTGAGCAATGATCCTATGCTTTATCAGGCACAAGTTACATTATGCTGCTGAACAAATTTAAGAGTGTAATAGATTAGAAAGGATGCTAGATTCAAGTGAATACCCATACTCTGAGGTTTTAAAGTCCTTCTGTAAGTAAATGACAAATTTAGACATTCAAGTACGTCACTGATGGCTACTATGGCAATAGGCCCTAGTGTAAAGCTGCACTTGAGAAAAAACTAATGAAACGATACTTTTATTGAGCAATTATTTATCATAGTTGGTTTTTGAAACAAAAAAGTCAACTACGTTAAATAATTGCTCAATAAAAGTATTGCTATAATCATTCTTCAACATAGTAATGAGTCTATACTTTAATCTACAAACTATACATTTTTTTTTATTCACATGACTCCAGAGTAAGGAAAATTACAATTCTTTATTCTTTATATTATTAAACATGTCAATTGTTGTCATATGATTTAATGTTCCCCTACTTGTCACCTCACCAATACTGCTACACCCTGATTCCAAATTTGCAAGAGTTAATACTTCAAGCGCCATTGTGTGGCTGGGTACTTGTTAGTAATTGATATTGTATAAGGTTCTCACTGAAAACAAGATGTAATGTTATCTACCCTTTACCTGAGCACCCATATCAGAATACTGGGAGCAGCTCTGTATAGCGTCTAATGCATAATGCTGGTAGTCATTCACTCTGTCATCTACACACACATACATACATCATATATACACACACAACTCATACACTTGCCATACCAAATAAAGTCACTACAACTTTGTCCATTGTGATAGAATACACGTACACACACAAACATATTTCGCTCATCACTTTTTATTCTCCTTGTGATTCTGACATGTTTTGAACAAAAAGTTCACAAAAAATTGTCAAGTATAATAAAACTGACAGTATAAAATGAAATATTCACACCAGTAAGAGAAAAGGAGGCAATATTAAGATTTAGTGACAGACTATAAAATGATTACGTATAGCTATGTAATGAGGACTTCAAAGATACTTCCTATCTTTTGTTTTGACATTAAATAGTCAGGCGGTCACTTGCATCAGATCAATTTAAACAAATAAAGTGAAAGTGTATGGCTGAAAATTAAACGAGTGCATCACTAAGTTTAAATATCTACAGGTTAGGCTTTGAAATTTTCACCTTTTCCGAATATATCGTCTAAATTGTCCTGTGGGTGCCCACCCTGAGAAGATTTCAGCTGAATTGAATCATATGCCTTTTGATATGTTCTGGAGTTGGAAGGTAGAACTGCAGGCCAGTATATAGGCTGCTGCATGTGCCTACATACAACATGCAATCACATACAGGTGGTTTGTAACAATTGAAACTCATTGAACTGTAAATGTGTCTGTGCCAAAGTTCCTTACCACAGATAAGTTGTGTACACCGGACTACCTCCTATTGTCTGCAGCCGCCATGACAGAATCGCTATTAAATTCAGAGCAAACAGAGCTGCGGACATAGTAACTGCTTTTAATTCTCTGCGGTATGTACTGTTCGCCGGGAGTGTGCTTGATAATTACGCACGCGCGCGTATAAGAGCTTGATCACGTGGAATGTTAGAGTCGAAGAGACAAAATTCCAGTGAAGAGGGCGAAGAAGCGAGACTGAACACTGCTATTGTGTTTATAATTCTGTTGAAGCTCCATTAAGTTATATTTAGTGAGCGGTGTGGACGCACATTGCACCAATTGAGAAAGACCTAGCAATCGAGTTCACAAATTTCAACTTACTAGCTATGCGCAAAACAGCATCTGTACCTGTATTAAAAAGTTTCAACTAATAATACTGTCAAAAACTGTAGCTATCACAAACTTTTCGTCTCACTGAAAAGGTGCTGTTGATGTTGTCCAACTTTTCAAACAATGCTTCAAGGACAAACCACACCCATCAATCACCACTTCCCTAATTAATAGTCATACCTACCACAGCCATATAATATATATATATATATATATACTGTCATCTTCAAACAAAACTGTAGCTATCACAAACTTTTCGTCTCACTGAAAAGGTGTTGTTGATGTTGTCCAACTTTCAAACAATGTTTCAAGGACAAACCACACCCATCAATCACCACTTCCCTAATTAATACAGTCATACCTACCACAGCCATATATATAGCTTAGTTTTATTGTACTATCATCGTCCATAAAACACAACAGTAGCTATCACAAGCTTTTTATCTCAATTAAAAGAAAGTGCAGTTGTAGGAGCTGGAATTAATTAATTTAACAAATTGTCTTCTACTTCTGTACATGAGAGGAACATCAATTTTGATGTTAAAATAAGATGTGAACTCTAAACTATAATCTCATAGAAACTTGGCAAAAACTATTACTATTAATAATTAATAAAATAATATTGACCACAATAATAAAATAATAACAACAATAATAGTAGTGCACAGCTCTCTAGTTGTCATTGGCACACATGTGTAAAGGAAAATGTGTTCTAATGGGCCTACAGCTCCACAAACTGCCACCAGTTGGAAGCCTAGTGGGGACAAATGCAAGATATCTTCTTCTGTAAAAACAAAAAAAGCTACACAGAAATGCCTTCACACAGAGTATTGCACACAAAAGTACAAATACACTCTACCGGATAATAGTCTGGCCAGTAAACGAGCCCCCGGAGTAATTCCGGTACCATCACCACCGCCACGCCCGGAGTAAACAAACCGCCCTGAAGACCTACAAAACACACTGCGGGTACCTAACACGTGGCTTTTCTCTCAGCTGCTTTTTTTTTCAATTGGAAGTTCGGCAGAAATCAAGTAGTGGCGGACCTTTCTTGTTAGTTGCTCGGTAAGTCGTTAGAAGGGTCTTTTATTACTATTACTATTATTTTTTAATGAATGTGTTGCGGAACTATTTTAGAAGAGGTGGTCGACCATGAGCAAGGACCTACTACGAGCGCACTTAGTCGCTGCTGCTCCAGTTTGGGAGAAGGTGAATCTTCGAAAGTTTGCTAAAGACCACTTAGAAAAGACGGGGAAACAACCAGAACTACTTTGTGACTTTTTCTCAGTTTTAAAATGGGTTTGCTCCACTTCAGATTGTTGGCTATTAGAAACTGGCAGAATATCACTGTACAGCTGGTTATATGGCAACCACTCCAAATACTATGAAGAAAGGATGATTGGTTTTGTATCTGCAATTCGAAGCCTCGGTCTAGAGCCGGTATTCTTTATAGAGTGCTGCCCCGTAACGGAATTTGAATCATTTGAAAGTGAATTACTTAACATTTCCTGGTCAAGTCTCCATGACAACTGTGCGGACATTCTTCAAGTTTGCTCAGGTCAGTGTGAATTGTCTAAAGTACGATGGACCCTCAAGGAAGGGATAGTGCATGACATGATTTCTGTTATGAGCTTAAAGCATGGTGTCAGAATGGAATACTGTGGTGGCAAGGTAGCCACTGATGCTATTCCTTACTTGAAATCCAACAAGAATGCCTGTGGTATTCTTACGTGGGAAACAGCTTATGCCATAGTGCCTCACTGTGGGCTTTTCCTGCTGGACCTTTTTCCATCCAGAATTTGCAGTCCTGACTTCGTTTTAAAACCAGATGAAGACGTGGCTTGCGAAGTTGTGTGGAGTTCCTGGCTGGCTAGTTCACTGGATTTGGATGAAAGTCAGCTCATTGACTTGGCCATATTGAGTGGGAATAGGTTCACGTCTGTGTTAAATTCACGGCTGCACCTGTATGATATTCTGGAGATAGTCAAGCCTGATGTAAAGTCCATAGCCACGTGGGTGTCAAAGCAAAACACAGCTCTTCTCAGCAACCCACTGTTGGAGAACTTTTTGTCTCAGAATCCATGTTATGAAGAGGCTATCAAGTTGTCATACCAGTTCTACTCAGGGGATGGTCCCAGGCAAGGGAGTTGCCCAGCGTTTGAAAGTTTTAGACAACAGGCTGGCACTAGTGGGTCTTTGGTGCCTATGGTCTCTGTGCTCAAGCATCAGATATTTGTCAGGCCAGTTCTCATTGAACCTGAGACCATCAAGCAGCCTAGATTCTGTGATGCCACTCTTGACATCAGGAGACTCATATATGTTCTGTCAGGTCTCTCGAAAGTGGTAGAAGTAGCCTTCAATGTGTCCTGTGATGTGACCATTAGGCAGAGAAACCTAACGGTAATTGTTGTTGAGTTTCCTTGGATGGAAAGTACGTGTTTCAACTTGGCCGAGCAAATTGTATCAATTTCCCAGCTCTCCCACCAAGTCCGCTTGACCATACTGTTTAATGGAATATCTTGTCCTCCCGTAATTGACACAGAGTGTGAACAGTACACAATGTTCAGAGAGTGCTGCATTCGTCAGGGGGAAGCCATGAAAGAGGCAGACCTCTCTTGTGGTGCAACAGTTATTCTGTCATGTCTTCTGTTCATAAAGTTATGCAATTCTGAGTTGCAGCCTTCCCTCGATGTGTACATCTGTGAGCTTGAGGCTCTGCTGGCCACGTCACTTTTCCTGATAGCTGGAATTCCACCTTGGGATTTTCCTATTTTGCCTTCTCCTAAGGCTGTGACAATTGGCTCTAGGTTTTGTCACCTCCTTGACCAAGCTTACTGGCTTGCATCATGCCTTGGATTTAGCCACTCCCTTCCCTCCCAAGGAGAAATATTTTCGTGTTATGCATATATTCCTGTTTATCACATCATGTATTTTTATGAGCAAAACCAAGGCTCAACTAAATTTGGCCATGGAGACAGTTTGGATGGGCTCCTAGCTCTTTACACGGACCTGTGGGAGATAGACGCAGTTCTACAATTGAGAGCAGAGATATTGATGAAGGAGGGAACTTCCACTCTTTCAGAAGCAATGAGGCTTTTTAATGCAGCAATGAGTGCATTGAAATCCAGTGCATTGGTGAAAAAGATGAAGAATCTTGAGATAGAAGAACGTGTTACTGTGAACCAAGGGAGCCATATTGATCCTGATTCTCACAAGATTGGCATTTCTTCTCTTTTAACGGTAGATGACAGTGCTGGGATGAATTCAACTGGTTCAACATCTTCACTGGAAAGGAGTGAGCTGTCGTACTCTCTTGAATGCCATGCAATGGAGGAGGACCATTACTACTCTAATCAGCCTCTCCTGGATGGTTCTATTGATGTGGAGGATGAGTTTGAAATGAGCTTGGAGAGCAAAAAAGAAAGGACTATCAGAGGGGATGGCAGTATAGCTGATCGGGTAAGGGGAGAAGGCAGCGATGAAGATGAGATGCTATTGAAGGTAACAGTTGAGTCCATTTCTAAAGAGTCCAAGAAGAATGATCCTCCAGTGTTTGTTGATAATAAAGGTGCAAAGAAGGTTGCTATGGATTCTGTTTTAGTTAATATGGCGAAGTCTTCTGAGCATGTTAAGAGGACTAAGAAATGTAGAAAACACCGAAGTCGTTTATCCAGCGTGACGGCCAAGTTACCAATTTTAGAGCATCGTGAGAAGATTTTGGAGTTGATTCGCAATCACACTGTCACCTGTATTGAAGGGGAGACGGGCTGTGGGAAATCTACTATGGTGCCCCAGTTTATTCTTGACGAAATGTTGAACCAACAGGAGCCTCAGTTCTGCAATGTCATCGTTACTCAACCTCGTAGGGTGGCTGCTGTCAAACTGGCGGAGCGTGTAGCTGCAGAACGCCAAGAACCCGTTGGGAGGACTATTGGCTACTGTGTGGGTGGAGACATTCATCGTGCCCCTCAGACCAAAGTGACGTACTGCACAGTGGGGTATTTTCTCCAAGTAAGTTGGGGGTTAATGGTGCGGGCTATTTTTTTAGAATCAAACTTGAGGGGAGTCGAAACAACATTTTGGAAAATTCAGGGGCCTTCTAATTTCCATAAAATTGATGAAAAATCCATGGCTAATGTCATCATAAGGTTATAATAATTTTCAGGGTGGGAAAAATGGTTTGGGGGGAGGGGGGGGGGGGAGGAAAAATGCCCCTTAAAAGGCCTAAACACTTCCTGTAGTGGGTTTGCCAGGGTGTGTATGTGTATTTTCATGGTTTCATAGAGGAAGGGGGGGGGGGGGGGGGGGGGGTGAGAGAAACATGGGATTTCCCACCCCAAGCAATATTTTCCGCCCATCCCACCCAACCAAAGGATTGCCGATTTACATAATTGCTTGAGTCAGCTCCAAAAGTGACCATTGCAGTAGCATTAAGGCATGATCCAGTGATTCTCTTCTGTTTGAATTTGTCTTATAATTCAGTAAAATTATATCTTATTTTTTTGAAGCCTTCAATGGTTATTCTTTAGTCATGTTTACAAGTTATTTTCTGTTAGTTGATTTTTTTTTATTTCTCAGCTGTAGCTATACCAAATTGAAAGCAACCGTAAACAAAAAAGTAAAATAAGAGAAAAGCTATTGCCAAAGGGAGATATTAAAAAACAAAAGAAAAAGGATTTCTTCAAGGAAAGGAAAAAGGTTGAGAAGTCAAAGTCCTTTATGAAACCCTGATTTATGTGTGTATGTGTGTTTGAGGGGGGAAGTATATATATATATATGTGTGTGAATATAGTCTATATTAGTGATTTATAATTATATCGGGTGGTTTTCGTATGGTCTGTCCAAGTGAAGTAGGCACTGTGAAATAATGCTACATATTGTGTACTGAACAGGGACTAATACCTGTAGATGTAAAAGAGCATAGTGATAAGGCGCTCCGATTGAATCTGTTAGAGAGAGCTAAATTTAATCTGCTTATGTTTGCTCTTCCTTTTATTTCCTTAACCCTTTTGACGCTGTAACCGCATATATGAGGGCGAGGACAGACTTGTGTTCTCTGATTAAAAAAAAAAATTATTCAAGGTTATTACATACTTTTTATATACGCAGAGGAGGTGTTGCAATATTTTTAAAATTTTTATTGGGCAGCTAACTTTTTTTTTGTTGGCTACAAACTTCAAACACTCAAGAGTTGGACAGAAGATAATGGACGATGTTTATCCTATTAAACTTGGGATTGCTCAACCAATCTTGTTTCTGGAGTCTCCTCAAAACTTGCAAGTCTTTCAGGCTTTTTTTATTTTATTGTTATTAAGGCTATAGTTACCTACTTTGGATGCCTGGCTGATTTGTTTACGGTTGCTTATGGTACTATGGTAAATTTTCAAAAATCACATTCTAATTCTAAAAGATGCCCAAGTGTTGAAGAAAGACGGCATGTTAGAGCGAGCAAGCAAGATGGGTGAAGCAAGCAAGGACAAATAACACAAACAATAAAAAATTAATTAGTACTTCATTCATTTGATAAACATGCGTTCACACACACTCACACATTATCTTTATGTAAACCCCCTCCCCCCTTGGACTGCTGCAGTATACAGTGACTGACCCAGCTCAGTCCAGTTCAGTTGTTGTAGCTGCAGTTATGGATCAAGTCACTCTGCTTCAACTCTTCTAGCCACTAAAGCTGGAACCTTACTTCATTGCAACGCATCTCTTCTTTGCATATTGTAACTACTAGACTTTCTATTCATTTACTTATCATAGTGTCATCATCTCACTCTTCATTTCAATATAATAACAAAACCTATCAACTTCGATTGTCTGGGGTGTTGTCTGACTTCACTCTAGACTAGCATATAGCGGAACACTAGCACAGGAAGCGACATTCCCAGTGCAGTGCTCGGTTCATTCAAGGGCAAGTTGTGTTGCGGATACTGAGTAACCAGCCGCTACACTTAATTGCGTACTAGACGATTCACGGTGTCTAAAGGGTTTATGCTGTTTACTCCTCCTTCATGTTTCCTTTTTGTTCCATCACTTTTAATAAAATGTCCCTTTAATCCCGAGCTTTATAAAATCTCTTCACCAGTAATACATAGGTGTGTTTCTTACTGCAAACAACATTTTATCTGTAACTTCTTGAGCATCAGCCATTACTTCAGGTATAAGTTGAGCAACAAGTGGGTGACATGACTCAATAATTTCTTTCAGCCTCAGCAATTCTATAATCATGTCAAAGTCGTCCAACCCTGTTCATGTTGAACTGAAAAGCCACAACTGCTATGTTAGCGCGCTCAGTGTTTGATGCCACAGTCTTATGTTACCATGTAGGTGAATGCTAGTAAAATAATGTGTAATAAAGCAATGCTTTAGCTTTATTTTGATGCTTGAATGTAGTCAATTTAAGCAGTTCTTTTGTGACTGTGTGGAGTCTGACGGCCATGTGGCGGATGTACCAGTGAAAAGAGTTAATAAATCAAATTTATTACTATTGTGAAGTTCTACAGTGTTTCCATGTATACCTTTCATACCTTCTGGTTGCTACAGATAGAGCTTTAAGAGTCCATAGAATTTCGTTGTACCTCTGTTCAAATGCATGCCTTACCCAAAAATAATAATTTTTTTTTACAAAAAAATAGAATATTTGATAAAAATTTGAGTGTCTAAGAATAGTCTTTTTTTTTTCTCTCTCTCTCTGTGAATTGTGGTAACCTAGAGGATCATATGGCTCTTGAATGGGTTAACATTGTTTGCTGTACAGTACATCCAGCATAAGGGTGGCCGCACATAGCAACGCGCACTGCCTGTAGATCCGGACATTAATTTATTCCCCGCCAATACCCCACCATTTGATAATACGCGAGCAGAAACTATCGCGCAGTAGTAGCAGAAGTATACTTTGCGAAGTTGTAGTGTTTTAGTTTAGCTTCTTGTTGTCTCATATCCGTTTACAGCAACTCTCCATACGTCGTCTGAGCTCACGCAGCAAGGTGCACCAGGCTGCCTCTCCTCCTGTAGCCGTTCTCTGGACTCTGCGCACCTGAACTCAAGCGGATGGATATACCAGGCTCGATTTCTGCGGAGCGAAGACTTCCCAAGCTGCGCAGATCTAATACCTTCACCTATGGCTATCTCCAATAAACTGCTCTCTCTTCTGACTCTCTTATTATTGTTGTATTGATGTTTGTTTACTCTTGATATAGGCGGGCTCTTTTTAGAACCAATACAAACTAATTGAAAAAAAAAATTGCTCGCGTACTCGTAAGTACGAGATATGGGGGTGGGGCTATTTCTTAAGAATTGCGAGTGGAATTAAAGTTCCAAATTTTGTAACAGTTTTTCTTGGAATCTAATAATGAGAACGGCACAAAAATTTTATACACGGGTAAACCAAAAAAAAATGAACTGCACCACGTTGAGAATTTTTCAATATCTTATAAATAGAAAAAAATGCGAATATATCATAAAGTAATATTGAAATGGATAAGAACTCTTTGTCTTGCAGTAGAGTAACGGCTCGGCTAGTAGTGCACCAAATTGCGGAGCTCCAACTTACCGCACCGCTCCAAAAAATTGCTACAAAGTTTTATAACCAGGCCCCGATATTTCCTCCAGATTAGCTCTAAAATTAGTGAGCGGCTCCTTCGGCCGGTACTGTGTCCTTGTGTTATAGTAGAGAAGCCCCTGTAAGTATACAATAGTAGTAATCGTGCATAGCAACCATCAACAAAAAATTGCGTAGGCGGTGTGCGGCCACCCTTAAAGAACAAACAATTGATTTTTTTAAATTTAAGCTAGAATACTTTACCATACCTGTGACATATCTCTTCTTTCTAGATTCTACACCAGTTTCCAGAGTACAACAAAAATTGGCCCAACAGAAGTCATAGAATCAGTCACCTTACACAGACTTTCAATACATTGGCGCCATTTTATTTTGACGTCACCAAATCGCTGTCATTCGTCACAAATCGTCAGTTATAAAACTTGCACGTCAAGCCCGACTCCCCGCGGGGGAATTTCCCCAAACGCGCGCACGCGCGTGAACCAATTGGGTAATCCCCCACTTCATTAGTAGCTAGTGTTTATTAATAATTAACACAACAGTTCAGTAGGGCTTCTGGAAGTAGATCTATGGAAGAAAATGCTTTCAAAAGGAGAAGAGGAGAGCTTGAGTTGCTGACTGACATCAGCAATATTCCACTAAATGCAACCAGTAAAAGGGCATGCACAGCAAAGACAGGAGAAAAGATTGAGAATATCCTGGAGAAAAGATTGAGAATATCCTGAAGGTGAAGGCCATCAGGGGAAGGCATGCATCAGCTCCACCACCAGAGAGTGTCCACCGTCTCGACCTAGTAGGATGAAGTCCAAGTGTACAACTTACAATGAACAAATGACATTATGCCATATAATTAAACATAGTCCACACATAATTACAGAAGGCATGCATACACTACAAACACGCACAGAAAGAAACACGAGTTTCGTCACTGTCATAGTGTAGTTCTGTTTCGTCACTGTCCTCAGGAAGCACTGTCTCGTCACTGTCATATGGGAGATGAGTGTCATCACTGTCAGGTTGAGGGGATTCGTTATATATAATTGTGATGTCAGAGTCACTTGGTGAGGGTATTAATGTTGGCAGTGTTGGATTACGTAACTGTTGTTTTATTGTTAGTCGTTCCAGAGAGGTATTACGAAGAGCATCCCTGACTTCGGGTAATCGCTGCACATCACCTTTAACCGACACCTCCAAAGTGCAGACGATGTACAGGAAGTTTCTATTTCCAGGAAGCCTGGAAAATGGCGCAGATGTCACCTTCCTACAACAACAAGGGATGATTTTTTTTTTTATGGAACAAGCCTTCTTGCTTCTAAAAAACTACTGAAAATTATTAAAATTATTAATTATTATTGTATACAGTAGTCATATCCTGAATTAATCTTTAAAATTAAATTAAACTTTGACCTAACAATCCTAAGAGCTGAACACAATCGAAAAATACACAAAACACATCAAACTCACCCATCAGCGAAAAAACCGGCTTGCAACAAGGGCGCTAGGTGAGCTGAAACCTCCCTTGCAAGGTGCCCTAAGGTGCAGGTCGGACTGCACTTCAAAGAAATGCTATTCGCATCTCTTGCGTTATGCGGCTCCAGCTCACAGCAGAATGTCAACCCCTCTCTCACGTTGGGCAAGGATATATCATAAAATTTAATGCCCCTTGCCTGGGCACTAAACGTAACTAGCTCAGAAGCCATACTCAATCTAGTAGTCTCTTCTACAACAGCTGTTATTGAGATTTCCATCGAGCATGCGCACATTCATGACATCACGTTTACGTATGAGATCCGGAAGAATCAGCTGCGATACATCACTACTTTGAGGGTGCCATCCCATTTCTGAATATTTTTATCAAAAAAACAGCTCTATTTTGCTCAATTTTGTTTACATAGCGGTGGTATTTAGCAACCATAAACTTAAGCCATTTATCTATGATTTGGTGTAATAAGAATACTCCAGTTCAAAAAATGTAGAAATCCCAGCTTAAACACTTTTATTTAATAAAATAGAAATATTGGCCTATACAAATATAATTAATGCACCGAATTTTGTTTAAATGAAAATTCATCTAGTATATTTCCAACTTGCAAAGTGTAACAACTCCGACTATTATAATTTTAATTTCCCAGCTTAAACATATTTATACTTACAATTTGACTCTTGCACTTCAACCTAGTATAACCTCAACATACCACGATACCGCAATTATAAAACATGTCATGTGTCAATATAGCATTGATGTATAAGTATACAAAAAAAAATATCTGTAGCTCCCATATTTCTCCACCTGTAAAGAAAAGACTTAAGACAATAAAATATGCCATTTATTTGTTCTCTAAGCTGGATGCACTGTACTACATTTCGCTTTATCGGTGTGGTTACTTGGTGTTATCTTTTTTAAAGTTACACATTGGCAGTCTGAACTGATATGAGCCCTTAGTCATGTGTGCACATGCCCCTTGCGTGAATTAATGGTATGACTTAGGATCTGCCCCCCTGTGTGGCCTTGGGGGTGAAATACTCGGCAGAGCCAGTGGCAATTATTGGTAATTGCCCTGTATCACCAGAGTGCCCCCAGCTCAGGTTCATATCCAATGAAATAAGTACTACTAGCTATTTTCTCAATTAGGTGGTTTGAAATGGGGGGTGGGACTGAGATCACTGGCTATCAGTAGCTGCTAGCTGTCAGGACTAAGATAGTGTACTTGTGTCAGTATGCCATTGCTTCGCATGGTGGTAGTATTTGTTGGTCCTTTGTTGATCCGTACATGTGGGCTACATCTCCGTTAACTAGCTATGTTAAAGGGATTGCTAGGAAAAGCAAATATTAGGAAGTTTTTGAAAAGAGGTTTAGATTATAATTGGCGAGCGAAGGGGCAACTCAATTGAAAATCAGGGATATTTGTTTGTATATGTGACAGGCTCTGGGAAAACCAGGCATTTCTGGCAAACCCAAAAAAATGAGTTTTATGTTAATAAAAAGCTACAATTTATCTCAACTTAGTGCTAAAATACTGGAGGGTAAAACCTTTGACTCGCACAGAAACTGGCAGTTGAACTGGGCTATATTCAGCAAAGCAATTGAACTAGAAATCGTGAAAACATAAATTGAATTTCCACTTCCGGTATTATTAACGTTTCCGTATACTTAACGGCGTACTCCGCATACGGAATTAAATTGTGCAGCCGCTTTTTGGCAACTAACGAAGTTTTGCGTAGAGTTCTTTTTAGCTTTCAGAGCGTCTCGGAGCCTGTCTTGTCGGAATCCTTGGCTACTCTACTCGATGTAGGAGTAAACTTTCAGCCAGAGGTAAGCTGTAGATTGCATGCAATAGTCTCAAAGCTATGCCGTTTTTTTAGCTGCTTGTTTGAAACTCCACCCATTCCCCGTTTATTGTACTTCGAGAACGAGAGAAAAAGTAGCTTGTCTTTCCACAGCACGCTTGAGGTCTTTTAAGTTGTTTTGACATTTGAAATTTGGCATAGACTTAGAGTAAGGGTCACTAAGACTAATTCTGCAAAAAACAAAAATAGGAGAAAGAAAGAATTTTTCCGATGACTTAGTTCTGGAGCCTATATCTCAATTTCAATTTTTGCCCGAAATGCCTGGTTTTCGCAGAGCCTGTCACATATATGTTTGGACGTACGTGAGGCATTTTTGTACTTGACTCTCGCGTTTTTGTGCTAGTTCTGTGGTCGACCCCGTCCCAAACCTCACTAAACAGAATCCTCTGGTTTATCGATAAGTACCCTTATCACCCTAGAAATTGAATTGTTTACCGTTTTGAATTCTTTTGCGGGTGCAGTTAAAACGTGAAAACTTACGGGACTTCCATTTCTATTCAAGTTAGTGGTGGAGGTAAGTCAATGCGCTCTTGTCTTGGTTATAAGCCGTACGCAACAGTATTTACTTGAAAAGCATTGTCCACTAGACTAACCGGGAAGGTAAGTCTCGTGTAGGTGTATGTCCAGTTCTGTCAAAGCATTGTGCTTTACAACCACTACTTAGCTAAATAATATTACAAAGAAAACGTTTACGTTTAAATAACGTGTATTATTTTGTTGTTGTTTACAGTTGCAGCGAGTTGTTACTATGGCACTGAAATCCCTTTACAGTGTATGCGTAAATTAAAAAACTCAACCTTATTTTCAGTAGCTTCAGTGTTTGAAGTCAAAATCATTCATATAAAAATAGTATAGTCTTTAGGCTCGCTCGCCATTTGTGCTCAAGCACATCACTAGTACAGTAGCTACTGCTGACATATTTTTATTGGGTGAGCGAAGTTTTGTAACTAGTCTCAATTGAGATTTTGGTATAATATATAGTACTTATTACATGAGTCAGAGTGATATGGTGAAATATTTCAATATTACAATAAGTTGTTGATTCTAACCTAGATATCTTCACTACTGTAGTTTGTACTAGGACCTTAACTCGACCACATAACTAACACAAAAACGCGAGGGTCAAAGTACAAAATGACATACGTACGTCCAAACATATATACAAATAAATAAATAAACATCCCCGATTTTCAATTGTGTTACCCCTGTAAGTGTCTCGCTCGCTACGCTTGCTCGCCAATAAAAAATGAACTCCACTAAGTTTGTAAGACCTAACTGTGAACATCTGTCCTCGTCTTCTGTCTCCGAAGCTGTTTGTCTTCATTTTTTTCTGGCATTATTTAGAAGTCTTTTCTCCTAAAAATTTTGCGCCTGCGTACACTTTTAAGTAGCCTCGGGGAAGGGGGGAGGGGGAGGGTGTGTGTGGTGGACTCACATTGACCTCTTTGAACTTTGCCATATAATATAGATTAATCATTGAATACCGCAGGATATCATGAGTCTGTCAGCTAGCATTTACACGAGTGCCGACAGACGAGTGATATTCCCGTGGTATCAAATGATTAACCAATTTATTGTGTACTGGTCATGCGCGAATGGCATAGAAACCGAGTGGCTAATGTAATGGATGCTGCCAAGAAGTCTTTCAATTTTTTTATTCTGATGAAGTCATTGAAAATCTTTTCTCTAATATTCGAGGTGGAGTAGAACTTCCAATTCCATACGATACTTTCCAATTCAATACATTTTCTACATAAAGGCACTCAATAGGCCGATTCAGTACACAATAAACAATATATTTAGTCCACCCTAGATATCTTCACAATGATATTTTTAGGTAGTGACCGTGAAATAACTCGAGATATTCCACCCTGTTATTTCACGCTGTATTGGGCAAGCTCATTACCCTTGTAGTCATAGCAACCACCCTTGTAGTTATAGCAACCTGACCCAACCTGGTTAGAGCTAGCAGCTACTAAAATAACAGGCTGGGGGTTTGGGGAAACCCTACAGCCAACTTTATACCTTGTGACCCCGTCCCAAATTGCACTAAACAGAATCCTCTGGTTTATCGATCAGTACCCGTATCACCCTAGAAATTGAATTGTTTAAAGTTTTGAATTCTTTGCGGGTGCAATTAAAACTTGAAAACTTAAGGGACTTCCATTTCTATTCGAGTTAGTGGCGGTGGTAAGTCAATGCGCTCTTTGTCATGGTTATAAGCCGTGCCCAACAGTATTTACTTGAAAATACATTGTCCACTAGACTACCGCGAAGGTAAGTCTGTGTAGGTGCATGTCCAGTTGTGTCAAAGCATTGTGTGTTACAACCACTACTTAGCAAAAGAATATCACAAAGAAAACTTTTAAATAACGTGTATTGTTTTGTTGTTGATTTTTTCCCCTTCAATTCAAGCAGTTGCAGAGAGTTGTTACTATGGCACTGAAATCCCTTTACCGTGTATGCGAAATTAAAAAAACTGGACCTTATTTTCAGTAGCTTCAGTGTTAGAAGTCAAAATCATTCATATAAAAATAGTGTAGTCTTTAAGCTCGCTCGCCATTTGTGCTCAAGCACATCACTAGTTCTATTAATTGTGGTGGTAAGTTACTTGGTTAATATGCTGTTTGTCCTAGCTATACACCTGTTTGTTCTTACTTGAAAATCCATTTTCCAATAGTTAAGTCACTAAGAGAATACAATACGATGCTTTATCTACTAGAGCTCGGGTACAATAGAGCATTTTCAATGGAGCGTACTTTGGAAAGGCGGATTGATAAGTAGAATCCTTTGGTTTAGTGATCGTTACCTGTCTCGGAATTTTGATTGCTTACTCCTAGAAAATAAATTTCCCAAAAATCAAGTCGCGAAGAGAATATGATGCAAGTCTTGTGGTGGTATACACTGATCAAGTGTATAGATGTGTGTACAAGTGTTGTGGGTTGCTAAAGAATAACACAATAAATTAGACAAAGGCATTCAACTAACAAAGAAATATTATAACTGCTGGCATTCAATTTGAATTTCAGTCAGACCAGCTCCGCTCGCCATTTGTGCTGTAGCACATCACTAGGTAGTATGTAATAGTGTGAGGAAGTTAGGAATGGAAATTACTCTAGGCGAGTAACTGTAACGTGGTCTCTGGGAGAGCACTGCTTGTTACAGTTTCAACCTTTGAAGCTGTTATCATTGGTGTAACATGAGCTGGAAAGCTAAGCTCTTCATTCAAAAATTCCCCCTCCCCCAATTATCATATCTAAAAATCATATCTGATTATATCTCACTATGCCTGGGTAATCTGTTTTGCTGCCTTCATTAGGGTCTATGCTCTGATGTAACCAGCCGTGTTCTTTTTGAGGTTATCAGGGAGGCCTGGTTTGGTAGCAGCTATGGCTGCACCAATCCTGAAGTTGTGAATACTAAAGGCTGCAGAATCTATCCTTGCATCTCCGAGGATGTCTGTTGTAGTTGTGAAGAAATCACTTCTAGTGACGTATTCCTTGGAGCTTAAAGAGAACTATGACTGGTATGTGTTGTTGTGTCACGTGGCCTTGTCAGGGCAAGTGGAAGAGCTTACTGGCACTATTAGCTTTGGACAAAGAGTTGAGTAGGATGGTTTGATGTACTGTCTTATGTCTGTGATGGGGCAGGAATACTCAGAAGCCTACATGAAGGCAGCCCAGTAGTTTGTCGTGAGAGGACAGAATCAGCTGTTGTTTCAAGATGCAGGGTTTCATACAGGATATTTTTCTGGGGGGGGGGGGGAGAGAGCTTAAGAAGGAGGGCCACACATTTGTTTGACCACACCCACTTTGCTGAAACCACACCCATTTGATTAAAAATCGTCTCAGGTCTAGAATTGGTGACATCAATTGGAACACTAATGCGTATTGCAATTGAAGGACCTCAATTAACTGAAGTAAACTTTCACCAAATATTAGATATATACAAACAACAAAATCACAGAATACCATTATAAATCATAACCACAGAATACCATTAAGTAGTAAATATTATTAATTTATTTCATGAAATTCTGGGGGGAGAAAATCCCAGGGCGCCCCTACCTCGTATGAAACCCTGAGATGTGCAAGTGAGATTATTGTTGGGGGTTCTTCTTGAGCCCAGAGGCTTCTTATGCCCACCATGTATGCTCTATCAGATTCTCTCAGCTGTTGTTTCAAGATGTGCAAGTGAGATTATTGTTGGGGGTTCTCCTTGAGCCCAGAGGCTATCTTGTGCCCACCACGTATGCTCTATCAGATGCTGCTCTGGCTTATGGCTGCTCTGGCTTATGGCTGCTCTGGCTTATGGCTGCTCTGGCTTATGGCTGATCTCGCTTATGGCTGATCTCGTGTGGTAATCTCCCCACCCACCTTACTCATGATAAATAATCACCATTGGATAATGGCTCTAAAACATTAACCCACAGGTCGGTGTACTGCAGCTCTTTTATTGAAATATTTAGTAGTTAAATAAAAGTATTGAGTAGTTGTGGAAAACGACCAATTAGGTAAATGATTTTTTTTTTCATCCATAACTCCAGTGAAATCTGCAATCACTCCAGTAAGGACACAACACGACTCACATTCTATAATCTCTAATATATGTAATTTAATAAATGTCACTTTTGAATGTCAAGTGAAAAGAATATTAGTGGCGGGTTCTGATCGACCACATACAGTGTGCAGACATAGGAAAGCAATGTGCATTGGACATGGCATTTTTGTAATCATGTTCAAGATGATACAATCTTATCCTGGCAATATAGACTTGAATGGTTTCGTAAGTAGGTGTGTATGAAAATATTGCAGAGTGAGTTCAGATGAGTTTTTGTTGAATTCTATTTTAGTTTTTAGTGGCCTTACCGTGTGAACTATTGTTGATTATTTCTGTAAAATTCCATATATTAAAAATAGCTCATCGTTATAGGGTCAAAGCTTTGTGACCCTAAGCCTTGGGAAAGTTTGAACCATAGCTGTTGGTCCATTCCTGAGCAGTACGGGGGAGCAGATTCTGGATCCATTACTTTAGTGCGTTAGGATTTTTTATTGTAAGTTGACTCTGCGCACCACCCCAGCCATACTGCACGTAGTGACGAGTGAGGCGCAGTTGCATTTCACGGCACTAATTTGTTGCAAAGCAGGGCATGACTTATGGTAGATAATGCGTGACTATTCAGCTGGAGTGCGCTACTAAATGCGCCCAGGCGTTGCTGTGTGAGGGCGACCTAGACAAGTGCCCAAACCATCAGAAATGCAGCTTCAAACGAAATTTCTGTAACAAGCCCACTATATGTGGTTCTAGACTTTAGAGAATGACTACAGTAGGAGAGGCAGCCTGGCGCACCTTGCCGTGTGAGCTCAGACGAGGACTACTGTATGGAGTGGTGCTGTAAACAATTATGAGACAACCTCAAGCTAAGACACCACAACTTCGTGAAGTATACTTTTGCTGCTACTGTGCGATTGTTTCTGCTCGCATGGGTATTGGCGCGGAATAAATTAATGTCCGGATCTATGGGAGGTGCGCGTTGCTATGTGCGGCCATCCTTAACTGGCCCATCATCTACCCCAACTTCCTCCTGATTATGTTAGTAGGAAGTGATTGAAAAGGCTACAATAAATCCGTTTTCACCTTTTGAGTGGTGTGATTGCCAGGGCTGGCCTCTAAAGCCCCATGCACTGGCTCTGCAGTCACAGGCCTTTCCCCCAAAGTCAGGGGAATACTGGGATCACGTGAGCAGTGTGATTCAGACAATGTCATACCTCATTGACTGGGATTAGGCCAATCTGACTTTGGGCAAAGTCAGGGTTTAATTAAGGTTATGAGCTGTTAACTTCTACTGTTGTATACCAACAACTATAATTTATAATACAAATCTATATATATATGTACAAAGAGTGTTTGAAATGTTTGGATTATATGGTAAGTGCATTGCTATGTGCTAGGGTATCTGAGGTGTTAGCAATTGTCATTATCTTTGGCCCTACCCCTACTTTTTTATTTTTTTATTTTGAAAGGTACCAGATATATCTAGTCATTTAATTTAATTTTTATTTTTGTGTAGATATTGATTCACAATCCTTCGGCCATTCAGTGGTATACTCACGTCATTCTTGATGAGGTCCATGAACGTTCAATAGATACAGACTTTGCCATGCTTGTCATCAGACGACTAATCTCAACTGGACAGAGAACTAAGATCATTCTCATGTCTGCTACTTTGCAGGGGGACATGCTTACAAAGTACTTTGAAGAAACATTTCACTTTTCTCTAATATCGGCTCCCTATTTTGTGGGAGCCAAAAGATATCCAATAAAGCAATGCTTTTATGAAGATTTGGTTGACTTAGCAGACAACTGTGCTTCATCTGATAAAAAGTCACACCTCTTTTTGAAAAATGTTAGCCAGAAACTTCGGTGTACAACTTGGCAGGATTGTATGATCCAATATCCGTGTGTGACTGATATTAACATGGATGTTTGTACTCATTTGATAACTTCTCAATCTAACCAGGGGGAGTCTGTTCTTGTCTTTTTACCAGGTATAGCATCTATATCGCTGTACTATGACAGGCTAGCACAATATATCAATGAAAATGGTTTGGAACAGAGATTCAAGCTCTTCATTTTGCATTCTCAAGTACCATTTGAAGATCAGAAGGAGGCTTTTGAAAATCCAGCTTTGGATGTTGTGCATGTTATTTTGGCTACTAATATAGCAGAAAGTTCGGTAACTTTACCCAAGCTTAGAATGGTTATAAATTTTGGTATTTATCACCAGCTAAAATATAACCCTAAGCGAAGGACTAGTTGTTTGAAGAGACGCTGGTGCTCCAGGGCATCATGTGCTCAGCGTGCGGGAAGAGCTGGACGTGTGTGTGATGGGATTGTTGTTCACCTTTTCTCAAAAAAATTCCATGATAATGTTTTGTCTGCTTATGACCCACCTGAAATTCTGACTGCTCCTCTTGCCAAGCTGATACTTCAGGTGAAAATGATTTGTAGACAGCTGGGGGAATCTTCCCCTTCAAGATTTTTGTCAGATGCTATTGAATTTCCGTCCATAGAGCAATTGCAAGTTGCTCTAAGAGATTTAGCCGAACTGGGAGCCATTGCTTCCAACAGCACTGACAACAATGCTGAAGTAGACGAAGAAGCCAACATAACTTTTTTAGGGTATTTTTGCTTAGCCCTCCCCGTTGAACTCTCTCTATGTCGTCTAGTACTCTATGGCATACTTTTAGGTATTCCCTTTGAGGGAATAGTGGTGGCAGCTTCTCTTTCTCTCTACCAGGATGTATTCTCTAGGCCCTCTAGCGAATTATTAAATCCTGAGATTTTTCTTCAAAGATTGAAATCCAGTACCACTAGTAGAGTCACTTTTGATGGAGGTCACTACAGCCATGCTGTTCAGATATGTACATTGTTCAAGAAATGGATTGAATTTCGCAATGCGAATCTATGCACTGTGTCTGGCTGCTCAAGGTTTTCCATGATTCGTGCTTTTTGCATGAATGTTGGTGTGCGGTGGGAAAGGCTTTTTCAACTGGAGTCTGCCGTGGCTGATATTGCTGGAAAAGTTATGGCTTATATTCCGGAAGGTCATGCGGTACATACTGAGCTATTGAATCTCACTAAGCTCACTGACCACAGAAAAGACTTTCTGGTACACAGGCAGAAGAAGAGAAGTGCTCAATATTCTGAAATTTCCTTGAATTACTGTGAAGATGTTCTGTTGATAAAAGCTCTTATGGTGTGTTCTTTCTCCAACCAACTTTTAATTGGCAAACGTGCTGTCAATTGCTCTAATCCAAAGAAAATGAAAAGAGCTCAGTTAGCGGTGAAAGTAATGAGTCAATGTGGCATGGATCCTGCTCAGACTATGGTTATGCACAACCTTCAGAATCCAACCATTCCATCTCTGCAATTTCTTTCCTTGTCTATCCTCCCAGAGCGGCACTGCAATGTAATGGTACAGAGTGACACTGGATTCATTAGCTTGGTACCTAAACTTGGATCTATGAGTCAGACTGCTCAGATGCAGCAGCAGGCGGCTGTGAAAAGAGAACGTGTTCTGGATGCAGACACTCAGAATAGTGCTTGGAATCCATATATGATGGAAGAATCCGTTGTGCAGCAGAAGTTGTCACCAGATATCGTGCACCTTTGGCAATATGGAGAAAATAAGCCTCTTTGGAAAGTTTCTGGTCTCCAAGATGTATTTACCAGGGCCTCCCATCCATATCATGTTTGTTGGGAAAGACTATCACATGGAGGTGAGGTGGCTTATAACACCAATTGGAGGCAGCCGGTTCATAATTTGGTTGACTTGGGTCAGGATGGCAAGACGTTTTTGGCTGTAGCTGCCACTCTTCAGGGCTCCAGTCATGAACGGGTAGTGTCAGTTAGTGACATATCTGTGTTGCCCAACCATGATAAGGGTTTCTGTTCATCAGCACTCCTGATACTTGCATTTCAGCCACATACAGCTTCAATAAGCTTTCTTTTTAACAAGGATTACAAGATATGTGGAATGAAGATTAAAAACCATCCCATAAATTTCCATAGCTCTCAAATGCTGACATTGGATGATATTGTTCGAATCAACGAATTGAGGAAGGCCATGTCTGATTTCCTTTCCTCAAGCAATGCTTGTGATGGTGATATCGTGTTTCATATGGACAAAGTGAGCACAATTCATTCTCTATTGGACATAGTCTTGAGAAGACAACCTGACAATTTAGTATCACAATTGCCGATTCCTTCTCCCTATGACATGGTTTGGGAGATGGTGGAGTTTGGATTCCTAGATGAAGAGCTGCTGTCAATCAGTGATGATGACAGTGATGTACCCAATAGTCACGAGTCATGGCCTTGTAATGATTTTTATCCTCCTATGAAACTAGCCATTTTGAACAAGGCTGTGGTTAAAGAAATCTTACCTTCAAGTTTCAGGACAAATTATCTTTTTCATTCACATTTGTCTCAAAATAGCACAAGTGCACAAAATGTAGACTTCAAGCTTTCTCCTTTGGCCAAGTCTTTTGTTCCTCAAAGTTATGTCTCTGATAAGAATTCAATTGGATCTACAAATGTAGGTACTGTGCATGCATCATTAAGAATGCAGTCAAAAAAAAGCAGTTTTGATGATGAAAGGAGTGGTCCCAGTGATTCTGTATCTGATGAAGTGCATACTGGTCCTCAGCCTAAGGAAATGCAGCTGAAAATATTTCAACCTCATTCAGCTACATCAGCCATAGCTAGATCTTCATCTCTGGCTTGTCAAAATAGCTATGACGTATCTCACTTGGCAACTTTTTTTCCTCAAGGTTTTTCTGGATTTGGAAATTTTGCTGCTTCTTATCAAGGTCATTTTAATCCTTGTGTTGTTTTACAAGCCAATCCTAGCTCCAGAACTATAAATCCAAGAACCCATTCTAGTATTATAGAATTTGAAGTTCCTACAATAGGTGTGTGGAGTGCCACTGAATCCTTAGCTCAACTTAGAAACAAATATAACCAGTGCTTATTACTTTTTGGAGAGACGTTGATGTCTAAGTTAAGACTTCGACATGTCGATGACAGATCTCTTTTGGCAATAACTCAGGGGCAGGGTGACGATAAAGCAGCTTGTTTGCAAGTTGGTGAAATACAAACTATTGCAGAAGGGGATTCTGTTCTGGATGTTGATTCTTATGAAACCAGTAGTGCCTGTAATGATGCAGCTGTTAGTCATATTGATAGTGATAGTCCTACTGAGAGATTCATATTAGGTAGCACTGCTTCATCTCAGCAGGCCCCACTCACATATCAGAACAATGAGTCGGATGGAGCTCATGTGCCTCGTATTTTTCATCCCAATTCAAGAAGTTTGGTTCGGCACAACACGTGTGCCCAGCTCCGCCCTGAAATTCATCGGACAAGAGCTTCTGGTAACTTTAACATACCACAACCCTGTCTTCGTTATAACCCACCAGTTTATGTCCCTCCTCCAGCTTTTTCTGCAATACAGTCTCAAGCACAAAAGCGAATTCCACCAGTAGTTAGGGGTCCTGGAAAGAGCAAACATAAGCATAACGTAAAATCAAGAAGCCCTGCACAATTTATGCCTGCCGTTTACAATGCTCGATACCAGCATCCTTTATGGCTGTCCAACATGCTCTGTGCTCCTCCCAAAATCCACCCAAGTGAGGTATATTCTGCTACTGAGGATGCAGAAGAGAAAGCTGATCAAGTTTCGTATTTGAAGCAAAGCATCAAATTGACTTGCAAGCCAAACTTTATTCCTCCTGTTGGTAGTATTTGGAATACTGAGCATGCAGGGACGTTTGTAGTTCACAAGCCAGTCAGTAAAAAGGAAAAGGAGAAGCCACCCCATCTAGTATATGGGATAGCTGACGATTTGTTGGCATGTTTCTTTTATGACTACTTAAAGATTGTTGGTAAAACTCCAGGGGCAACACTGTGTGGACCAGTTTATAGGCAGTGGCTTCTCAATACCTGTTCAGTGAGCTTGGACACTTTGAGTCATCTTCCATTCAATTTTTTTGAAAATTATCCTAAAAAATTTTCAATTTTTATTGAAAAGGAGAGTCCAATGGTACAAATAGCTCAAGATGGTTCATTGAGTTCGCTTAGTTGTGTGAAAGATTCTACAGATGACGATGGTGGTGGTGGGGGTGTGTCTTTACACAATAGTAGGCAAGCCCTTGATGACTTGGATTTGAATATCATTTCAAACTCGAGCATGTCTCATGTTGTTCCATCTCACCTTGAAGACAGAGTTAACTCCACAATAGGTAGACCACTGAATAGTGAGCATTGCACTAAACAATTGGACGTATTGGAAGTTGCTGTTGAAGAAATGAATGTTGCTGCATTGCCTTCGGAAGTTGCTGTAATTTCTGCTGCAACTTATTCAGACCACTCCAATGTATTCGATTTGATTATACCTCCTCCTCCTGGATTTGGTCCCATGAATCAGTCAGTTACTTCTAAATTATATCATCCTGTTGAACAGACATGTGACAGTGAGGTGGAGAAAGAATTTTGTGTGTCAGTTTCTCAGACTTATGACCATAATGAAGAAGAAAATTCAATTCCTTTTTACCCCCTCTCACAAGCACCTTGTGAGTCATTGTCACAGGATGTTATATTTGGTGAATCCACGTCCCTTGATCTTGATTCTTCCAGTTCTCCTGATGCTGCTAAGACAAAACAAGAGCACTGCAAGATAGAAGAGATGTCTCAACTTAATGATAGGGTACCCCTTCTCGCTAGTTCAGTTTCATCATTTAACTTGAGTATCTCTGGTGACCCTGTGGTTCATGGTACTGAACCAGTGGCATCAGATGTGACTCAACCTGTCCATATTGAACCCTGTTACCCTCCACCTGGTCTTGGCTTATCTGAAACTGCATCTGGATCAATTATAACCAAGTTGCATCAGGCTCTATTTGAATATGGCATTGATGATGCAGTCAAGTTGGAATCTATCATGAAGACTGTTGAGGAGATGAAGGTTTCTTCTGAGTTAGTAACAAATACTCCAGAAGTTCTTTCTGAGTCGATGCTTTCTTCAGATTCAAGTGAGAATGATCTGGTTCATGAAATGAAGGTTGACCAGTGTCATTTTCCATCTGCTCTGCTTACACCAGGAAGTAGTAGTAAATCTTTAACCACACCGAGTTCTGAAACTTTTCCTTCAAGTTCTCTAACTGGTGAGTCACATGAAATTGATGTGTGCAAGAAACCTAAAGTGTCTGTATTCAGTGAATCATGTGATCTCATGGCAAATGTGGTACCTGAAAAATCTGTAAATAATTTGGTGCCACATAAAATTGATGACTCTTCTCCTGATGTAGTTTGTTCTAAGCCACCTCTGGAATCTAAGACAGGGTTTGAAGATCCTATTACTGCATCCTATCTTTTTTCTATTGTTCAACAAAAGATTGATCTGTTGCCAGAAGAGGTAGTGCAGTCATCTTCGGATCATGAAAAATGTGGAGCAATTTATTGTTCTAGTTTGGAAAAATCTCTTCCTACTAATATTTTGGATGAAGATCACAGTTTAAGTGGTCTTAATTGTTCGATTTTAGAAGTGCGCCAAGAAATCGATAGTACTTTGAGTACTGCAATCGATCAAAAAGAACAGAAAGAAGTGTACTGTTCAGAAAGATTAGAAGCCAGTGTGAGCGATCAGGAACCACAGATTGAAGAAATTGGTGGTACAGACATAAGGAAAGGGAGTCTGTCATCACCAAGTCAGGTTGACAGAACTGATGGCGTGTATGATGCTACTGTTTCAAAAAGGCTAGAAGGTAGTGAAAAATGGTCAACCAATGAAGAGGATGGCCATGAAAGTTTATCAGTGCTTGATGATTTTACCGAGTCTAATTCTTGGCCTGACCTTATTAAAGAGGAATCCTTCTCAAAATCAGCAATAAGTGATCAAAGTAGTTTTAATGCTGAAAAAAACCTAAGCAAAGTTCATTCAGCACCTCATTTATCTTCTTGTGATGGAGATGATGAAGGAGGAAAAAATGGCGACCACTGTTCTTCCACCCGTGAAAGTGACAAAAGTGGTGATTCATGGCCAGGTGTGGAGCAAGAACTCGTAGTTTCTAAGAGTGTATCCGATGAAATTTATCCTTCTAGTCGAACCGCTGCTTTACATGATGCTGATTTATGCCAAGTTGGTGATGTCTCTTCTAGTGAAGCCTGGTCAGTAAATCCCACAAATAGTGAAGAGGATAAGTCTGTGGTTCCAGGCTGTCATTCTCCATCAGTCTGCCTGTCTGTAGATAATAGTAGTGATTGGATAGAAATGCCTAAAGAGCAATGTGAAGGTTATTATGTTAGGACGAATCCTTCATTCTCTAAGGCACATCATTCGAATTTATTCTCCAGTAGTAGCTTACCTGACCAAGAATGGTATGTCCCTCCTCAAAGAAAAACTTCACAGTACACTGAAGAACAATCTGCAGCTTTATTAGAGTGCATGGCTAGAGTTTTAAAAGATGGACCTGTAACTTTTCATACAGTTATTTTGCATTACCGGAAGGAGTTTCCAGGATACCCTTATCTCTGTAAGGATTACTTTTTTTCTAATCCTAAGTATTATATTTGTACCATAAGTAGCAGGGGAGTTCTAACCATATCTTTGTGTGGTCAATCTAAGGCATCTTCTTCCTCGGTGGAAAGTGTCCAGCAGCATGCCTCTGCTGACACTACAACTACTTATCGATCCAGTCAACCTTCATCCACAGTACAAGTTACATCACCAGTGGACCAAGATAGGAAAATCGTATTAAAAGAAGTTTGCAAAGTGATCAATCAAAACAAAAAGAACAGAATACGGTGCAGCCAGATACGTCGTCGAATTAGTTTTGGGCTCCGTCCCAACGAAAGACTTGACAGACTATTTTTTGAGAGGCATAGTTCTCTGTTTGATATTGAAGAGATTAGGTATAAGAGTGAAGGCGATGAAAAAGATTTCTTTGTGTCTTTGGTTAAGCACAAACTTGGCTCTTCACGTCAAGAAAGTGCTCGTAGTAGAAAACTTAAAGCTAATAAAACAAGGAGCAGGTCTCAATCATGCAGGGGTCAAAGAGAAGAAATCTTGGATGAAAGCGAAGTTCCAACTTCACATGAAGAAGCCACTTTCAGGTCCAAACCAAGTGAAGGTAAACAGGGTGGAGAGGAGAGGAGAAAACGTAAAAAGAAAAAAAATAAAGCAGAGATTTCTTTTCCAGAACGATTCTTACACAAGACAGATCAAAGAAGATATGCAATGAAAGGACGTGGTAGCCACAGAGGAGAACCTCTCTATGTTTACGGAAGTGGTTTACCATTTTACTGTTCTAAAGCAGAATCTGAAGGTGAAGTGTAAGTTTTCTTTTTCTAACCCCCAAACTCCAAGTCCATATCATAATCATTGCATGTACACATTTCAATGTCATTGTTTCCTATCATATTCTGTTCATGATTCTTATATCACTTAATGCCAATAAGACAAACAACAAGGTGGTGCTAAGGTAAACAACTAGGTGGCACTAAGGTAAACAACTAGGTGGCACTGAAATACCCATAAGATAAAAAGCAAGGTGCTGCTGAATTATTTATATTCACCGTTGATCCTCTTGGCCCGTACTAATAATCCATCAACATAATGATTTTATGCTATTGAAATAATACAATTTATTCTGAAATGATAAAAATTAAGAAAAAATGAATATGATAGTGCTGAAATAAATACATTTTTGAATGATGTCCTATACCATAAATTTCAACCTGCCATAGTCCCTTTCTGACCCTAACCCATTGTTCCCAGAAGCAACTTCAACCTGTGATCCTCCCATACTGGTCAACTGAAGAGAAGAAGCAGAGTTGTAAGATGAACCTCGTTTGTGAACCTTGAGGGTATTGACAGACTGGCTGCGATGGAGAGAGTTGATTGATGAAGTGGACGTGGTAGTAGGAAGGTAAGGACGAGTGTTTCGTCGATGCCGGCAGCATAGTAGAAGAAGGATCACCACTAGAACTGTGCTCAGAGGGAGCAAGAAGGAAGACTGGAGGAAGTAGCCAATTTGAGGTGGAGCTTCAGGAGGGGCCTGAAGTTGGTGCAGCTGAACTTCCCTGAAAATAAAATAGTAGATCAAGTGGTAATTAGCAGCTGGAAAATGTCAACTACAAACAAATTAGTGGCATGCTTCAGCACAAATGGCGAGTGAGCTACGATCGTTGTCATGGTTCTCAGTATTCATCAGTAAAAAAAAAAAAAAAAGTGAATGAACTAGTTCTAAGTTGTTAGTGAGTGAGGAGTGAATATGAGAACCAGGTATATGCTGCATTTTCTCTAGGGCTTTGTGAGTGGTGCCACACCACTTGGTTTGTTGTTGTAGTTTCATTCCTTTCCACTAACACATGCACTGCCACATATTTATGCCCACCCATAACAATGTATGCAGATTTTTTTTTGCACCATTTAAATTGAAAAATTCTAGAGAGAACACTGAATATATGTCGTGCATATTTTATTTGTATGATATGTTGTCCCATAAATGTGTGGGCGGGTACTTTTTTTCTCCCAAAATATGATATTTAGCTCGACCCCAGTTTCTTCTGGTAAAGCATGCTCCCAAAACTGTATGATATGTGATACATCGCTCTCGGGGGAAAAAAAAAGGCAACGACCACAAAATAGAGCGTACAACAACAACAACAAGAAAGAAAAAAAAGTGTACCACTGCCACATGTGTGAAACTACCAATGTATACCTACACTGTACTTATTATTTTACCGGAGTGGTAGGAATCTGGTGTGATAGAGGAGTGCCCCCAATGGCCACTGCACACTCTGACCGTCAATATGTAACACAGAATGAAGAGAAATGGAGTCCTTTGGAAATCCTAGTCCATCATGGAGGATTACTGACAGCCAGGCAGACTTCATGCATTGATTCCTGGGACAGAGGAAATGCAGATAGGGGAGAATAGAACAAGAGACAAGTAATCATAATAACTGTCATGACACCTATTCATCTCTCACAACAAGTTTCACTATAGCCAGACTCAAAGATTACACTGGGCAGAAGGGCTGCTTATACACAGAGTTATTCCGGTTTAGGTAAAATGTACTTCATATGTACTGCATACAGTGCAGCTGATGATAGGTTTTAATTTGCTTGACAAACTGCAATGCATGTGATTGCATTCTGGTGGTACGAACTCAAAGTTAAACAGATGGACACCGGACTATTTCACGTCTGACTATGAGTGACCAACATTCAACTAATGAGTTTACCTTAATCTATTAAAGTCGGTGGTGCCATAGAGACGCTTGTGATATCTGTCTAGCAGGACCCACCAGGAAGTTTGGCAGTACTTGGAGGCAGCTCTCTCATAGCTGTAGGCTGTGTAGTGGCCTCCTATTCGAAGGACATCTCTCATTGTGTACCAGAACTCTGATGTGCCATAGAAGTTGAGAGCTTCATATTTGAAAGACAGTAAAGGTCTAAAAATAGATAAATGTCTATAAATAATATACACAGCATTTCATTACGTTTCATTTTGACAAGGCATGCCTGCTCACCTGTGAAAGTCATCCACCATATAGTCATTACAAGACGATCCTCCGGTACAAGGCATCTGGGAACCCATCGAATTGTCTGCAGAGCCCGCCTTGCTAATTTCCCCGCCTGAGCCAGTTGCAGGGTCGTTTCTGAGAAGGCCAACAAGCGCCTTCTTACAGCCGTGGAAGTCTCCTAGACCTCGGATCTTCAGGGCATGACCTTTCACTGTCATGTTATCCACTACTCCCAGAGGAGCACATGGATCTCGCAGTGAGTGCAAATGCAGGAATGGGTCAGCCAGCTTAGAGTGGTTGCTATGAAAATAAAAATATGATCATGACAGTCAAATAATGACAGTTTGTTTGTTCTTTCTACAAATACCAATTTTTCTCTGTTTTTCTTATTTTATTTATTTCAAAGGAAGATTGATACATTGTAGTTTTATACATTAATTTCATAAAAAGTCCACCAACCCTGTACCACATTAATAGTAGCATAAAGTTAGGACTGCAGAGAAAAGACTAATAATGCACACTAACAGGTCACGATACTTGTCCATAAATCACAAACTCTTGTCCGGTGTGTAAACACGAGTTGATGAATGGGCTTCAGACAAGCCATGTTATGTTAGGACAAATTCTAAGCATGGAGTACACTAATACAATTCAAATAAGCTGGTTGGCCTATAAACTATTGAGTAGGAGCTATTATATATTATAATTTATTTGGAACTATATTGGCAAACTCTATTGAATAAGTGACAGTATCAATAGCATTGCACTGCAGCTATTTTAAGGAACAGTGCATTCATCATTAGCAAATAGTAAGGAACTTGCTTAGGCAATAGTAGAAGGTGGATGTATTTCATAATTGAATATTAATAACAGCCAAAATATTATCAGGCTTTTATTATGTTTGATAATTACTTGTGGCGCAGGTGTGACTTGAGAAGCTGCTGGTAGTAGCGAGAGCGAGCCTCATTACTGCCGTAGCCAAGATACGTGCTCACAAATACTCTGTGTTTGTGCTGGTTACCTTCACTCATGCCACAGCCAAGGTTGATATCAACAGTGAATTCATCAGGAATATCCACCTATAAACAACAACAACAACAACAAAACATTGATCCAAATTCTCACATATGTAAGATATAGTGTAATAATTAAACCATGGGGTTGAGGAGATATTGATGAACTGTCCCAATCCCAAGGGCGAGGGCAGTAATTTAGCGATAATTCTGAGAGTTGCAATGGTTAAATTATTTAATACTAAAGTTACCATTTCGAACAGTACAAAAGACAAAATAATGACAATGTATTGTTGTTTTGAGGAGAAATAATATATAACAGTTATATGTTGAAGGTCACTCCAAGAGTCTGATGACATGAAGTGCACTTCATTCTGTCACTGGCTTAAAAAACTAACAAACAAAAAACAGTGGTGATAGAACGAAAATATCCAGTGAAGTATGAGAGAAAAGACGTTATACTACACTATAATCCTTCATTTTAGTTGACAGGGATGGAGTGATCGTGGATTCTTTTGCAAAGACAGCTTTAATGATATCACTAATAATGTGGCAGTTACTAAGTAACTATGGTATAAATATATATATCTGGAGTGTTGCAATAAGTGGATCATTTTAGGGAAATCTGTTTAAATACAGCAAGTGTGATTTTCCAACAATAACCATTTGGGTTTAACACAATACAGGTTGTTAGCAGTGATTATTAACCATTATTAACCTTAAGTGTGTGTGTGTGTGTGTGTGCGTGTATGTGGGTGGGTTACAGTATTCGACCTGTCTGTCATTCCTTCACAATGTCTATTAATAGTAGATCTCTAGGTGAAGGCAGCCCTTCTGCGAAGCTTTGATTATAATATCAATCCTAGTCAGGGATTTTTTTAGAAAAATTGCTAAGGGGGGGCAAAATAGAGATTTTTGTTAGCAAGGGGGGGCATACATGTGTCAGAGTGCATGCATTAATTGTGTGTGTGCCTGTATTAATTATTAATTATTAATGTGTGTGTGCCTGCTTAAGTGTGTGTGTGCCTGCTTAAGTGTGTGTGTGCCTGCTTAAGTGTGTGTGTGCCTGCATGATCCAGCTTTCGATTCCTGTTGGGACAGCATCTGTGGAACGAAGCTTCTCCCAAATGAAGATGATCAAAACAAGGCTAAGGAGTCGTCTTGGAGAACAAAATCTAGCTCACCTGATGAGAATAGCAATAGAAATGCCTGAAGAACTTCCAGATGACATTGTAGAAAGTGTAATCGATATTTGGAACAGAAAGACTAGACGTATTGCTGTATAAATGTATTGCTGTATAAACGTATTGCTGTATAAATACACTTATATTTTGCTTAAATAAAATTGTTTGTTGCCTAATAATTAGACTAATGGATATAATAATTTAAAAAAATGCAGTACATAGTCACACAGGTCTATTTAGAATAATGAAATTTCATTTCAAATGCTCAAGGGGGGGCACAAAATCCTCTAGGGGGGGCGAATGCCCCCCCCTGCCCCCCCCTAAAAAAAACCCTGCTAGTCCCCGCTGATTTAAGTCCCTTTAATGTGCTAGATTCCATCAACATTTAAATCGACAGTAGCACTGAAGGTTGGCACTGGTGCTCCTATTTTCTCTGGCAGACTGGAGGGGGAGGGGCTACACTGAAGGTTTTTAGTTGCAACAGAACTGTAAATGAACCCAGTCAGAGTAAATGTTTTCTAGCATAGTGTGAGATGATACAAGCAAACACCAGCTAACTTGATCTCAACCAGTGTTAACTATGACATAAGAAAAAGTTTCACTTTATGTAGATTACTCGTATAATGGGGGTCACATATAGACATATCAAGATAATTTCTCTGACATGCAACTCGTCAACAACATACTTCTCCGTACCTCTGGGGATACTTCAAATGCTACTTGTAGAGAAGCTCCACCCAGATCCAAAGAGCCAACAGTGTGAATGTATTGCATCTCATTGCTGGTAACTTCTCCTCCACCGTTGCTACTGGTACCTAGAGAAGTGGCAGGGGTCGTAGGTCGCTGCCTCTTCACGTGGTGTACGTGAGAGTCTGGATTCAATCGACCCACCAAGTAATTAATGGCTATCCAACTGAATACTCCTGAACAAAACACAAAAATTATCACAATTTTACATAATTTCATGGTCATTGCAGTTTTAATCAGTAGCAAACCATTGCTTTGTATATTGACCCCTAGTTTAACTTTCACACATGTTTATATGTGACTGTACACAGGAAAATCGGGCACTATATGGCACGCATAAACACCGGGAATAGATTGATTTACTTCTGAAAAATGTATAAAAGAAGCCTGTGGATTGAAACATTTAGGTTAAGTTAGTCGGCACAGTTGAAACTACAGGTATAAACTTGGAGAGCTCAATATCTGGATGCTGATGAAGGTGTAGCGCAAAATTTTTTTTTGAAGAAGCCTGTGTTGTGCTCGGTTTTCCTAAAGACTGTCACATATGCAAACCCCGTTCAGAAGTCACCGTCACCATCAACATCATCTTAATGACTTGTGTGCTAATTACCATTAACAAATTATTGGTATAAAGGTTATTTTATGGTGCTCTCTCACTGAGAGGAAGCCACACACCAAAGGAATGTATTTTGGAATCTTACAAACAGCCTAGCTATTACCTGACGACTGCATAGTCAACTCTGTAACCGACCTGGCTAGGTTAGAGCTAAAGCCTCATCCCACTGTGCTTGGTCATGCATGTCTTACTCAAGAAACAGCTATACAGTTACCAGCTCAAATGCATAGGTATTGCCCAATTGGTATTATTAGTTCCCCCCCCCCCCCCCCCCCCATGTATATAATATATAATTAAATTGACAGTCTATCATTATCAAACTTATAGATCACATGCAATGCCAGTCAGCATAGCTAAATATTTTGATAAAGCTTACAAAGTAACCAAACAGGACCAAATAATAATATAACACTTGACTTTGCTAAACTGAAGCTTCCTGTTCTTTATGCTATATAGTTTCAAAGCAAATCAAATTGGCAAGTGAGCGAAGCAAGACACTATCAGTGGTGTACAATTTTGAGCCAGTTGTCAGTATACACATATACGGACATCTTTGTGGCATATTAATCACACATATGACAGAACACTAAAAGTGGTGACCATTCAGTAATGACCAGTGCGCCCTGCAACACAGGCTAGCCTTGGGACAGACCTGACCTTCAAACTTTGTCAACAGCCGAACAATGCAGAACAAACTGTGGGAGCCACTAAAAGATGGCTCTACTTCTCTTCAGGACCATTGAAAGGCAAATACACTTTGATTTCAGCATGCCATTAAGTTATAATAAAAGCTAGCTTGCTCACTTGCTATTTGTATTGAAACACACCACTAGTAACAATAACAACAACAACAACAACAATAATAACAACTTCAGTACCTTCCATTTTTCCAGTTATAACTTGGATACTGTCCTTGGGTAAGTGGAATGGATAGTACTCGGCCACCTTACTCCTGAGCACAGAAATAATCCTGTCTCTGTCCTCCTCTGGTAACAGCCTCATTCCTGCAGTGCAGAACACATAGAGTGAAGTGTGCTGGTGCTGGGAGGTGGGGATGTGCTCTAAAGCATAGTCCAGTAGTGGTTGCACAGATGTGAAGGCTGTTGCGGGACTGCTGCTGAATGTAGCTATGCCTAGAGACACAGGGAAATGATAGTTAATGAGCATAAGTGTAACACATTAGGATACACTGATCGTTGCAAACTGTATTGCAAGACTCCTTTATTCTACTTTTACATAAATTAGTATTGTCAGTGAGTGAATTAAGTGTCTCACAAAGTGACACATGTGTGCAGGTTGACCCGTGGACAACCAGGTTTCCCTGTTTATTGTTGTGCACAACTCTAGTTGTATTTGTAGATCTGTGATGTCTAAGTCCAGTCCCTCAACTTACAAAAATAGTGCCAATAATATCTGTATTCCTAAGTTGCAACTTATTTGCACTATGTTCTCATTTCTATCAGAGACATAATCTTCACTTACACACCTGTCTTCCTGTCAATCTTAACTGCACAAGTATAGGAAGTATACAACTAAGTACTTTTATGGCTGCTCTGACGGACATGAAAGCGTTCTCTCCCCTCCAATTATATACATTTCTTCTAACCTGGCTCCACTTTCTTCATGAGAGGGTCCCCCAGTTCATCTACCAGTGGTTTGATGGTGAGCAGCTTAGTGGGATCTCCATCATGAGGCGGCCATTGGAAGAGATGGAGCTTGCTGCTACTGCTACCTGCATCTATCACAACTCCATAGTTCCGTTCTGTAACATAAATGAAAACAAACATGTGCCAACTGGAAGCTAAAAGTACGTCTAGAAATGTGTTTTCACAATTAACGAGGAATTCCTCATAAAGGAATTTGGATGATATACACACACTTACCATTGCCAAATGAACTAAACGCCTTCTATTCATGCTACATCTACTCATACTAATTTTCCACGGCAAACTATTGTTTGTCAAACAACGGTGTCAGCATTCATGCATAATTCATAAACCAAATTTGGTTGGTAAAGGGTCTACACATCAGTATAGACGATAAGAAAGCAAGTGAAAGATAAAGGTGATTGTGTTATTGACTATGAAGTAAAGTATTTCAGAGGGAAGAAGGGAAACCTGCAGATGTACCTGCTGATGCACATTAACCAAATAGGAAGAGAAGGAAAGGAGAAGTAGAAGAAGAGCTGACTGGCTCAGGAAAAAGGAGCAGCACAGACAAAGTATGAGAAGAAGAAGGAAAGGGACAGGAGAAGAAAAGAAGGGAAGCCCCCCAGAAGATAGACAGGAAGAAAGAAGAGAGCACGAAGAATTGAGAGCTTCACACTGAGAGGATGAGAAGGAGAAGGAATACTAGATAGAAGAAAGGGAAGAAGAGAGGGACAGTGAGAGAGAAAGACAGAGGAGGAGGATATATGACAAGCTTTGACAGAGGTGAAGAGAGAGAGAGAGAGGACAATGCATAGGTAGCATCAGCAAGTTACAACACTTACAATACATCAAAGAACTACTGTGTGGTTTGATAGTAATATTAATATGATAGTGGCCAGTCAGACCAGGGAGCGGGGAAAAAAAACCCACTTTGTGTAACATGCAACATTACATTAATAACATAGAGAAAAGTGAGCATAAATCTAGGACTTATCAACACGTTCCTGGGCAAAACAAGTCAATGATTACCATTAGGACTAAATGATTATAAAAGAAGGGAATAACACTGATACCATGACAACAAGTAAACAAATATATATGTATTCTGGTCTTTGCGTAAAATAAATAAAGGTATATAAACTAGCATCAAGGCTGCTGTCACTACTTACCTACCTACTGTAGTCACAAGGAATTATGTACAAAGCCAGTTTTATGCAAGGCATACAAGGAAGCAAGCTGAACACAAGACCATTTTCCCACATAAATTAGTACCCAACAATTTAAACATAAAACTCAACCACCTAAACAAAATCAGCCATTGTCACAAATTAGCTATTTGTGTGTACAGTAACCAAGAACGAGTCTCTCTCTCACACACACACACACACACACACACACCTGAGCTTACTAACCTGTGACTGGTGGCGTTGGACTAAAGAAAGACCTTTCTCCAGAAGTAAACCAAGAGTAAACTATCAATACTGTCACTATGCTTAATAGAAAGACGGCTAAGATGAGGAGAAGCTTTGGATGGACTAACCGAGAAACAGCAGAGCCAAGAGCCCGACAACTGCCCCTACAGGTTCTCGAACTGCATAGGGCATAAGAAAGCTGCTTAAAAAAAAAAAAGACTCAGTCTTTTACTTACCTGAACAGAGCCATCCTGCTTCTCCGCCACAGAAAGTCATTGACTAGAACCCGAGACCATAGCCATTTATCCCTACTCTTCCCTAAATCACCACAGGAATTTGATCCACACCCATCATTTCCTTGGCTGCGGTGAAGGATATAGGATAGTGGGAGGAGAGAACAGCAATAAATAATGTCGCCTGGTACGGTACCGCTAGGACAGCGGCGAGAGAGGATGGGGTGTGGTTGTGGTACGAGCAATGTGCATGCGCGGCACCACACGAGGAGCTAAGGGCGAGGCCGAGCAGCGCGTTTTAGTCTCTTTGAAGAGCGTGCTGAACCACGTGGTTGTGTCTTGGAAGTTCGCGAGTTGGTGTCCGGACTACTACAACAATGGCTTCTAAACATCGGAAGGAGCCTGTACTTGACGCAATAGTGAAGGAAGTTGTAGACCTGTCATTATTTTGGGCCCACGTGGGAACTGGTATGTTTCATTGGGATAGCTGGTGTGAATGAATGGATTGGATGTAATATTGTTTGAATGTAGCAAACCACTTTGAGGAGTTTGAAAGAGACATGAAGCAAATGTCTGACTGGTGTGAATCTTCTAGGGGATGCCACAAAGATTCTTCTTCCCTCTATGTTGATTTGATAGTTGCCATCAAAGATGGGTCAAGTGGTGATGCCCCTAGATGGATTAGAGGGAAAGTGGCTCAGATATTATCAGAAAGGTATGTACTTTTTGACGTAGCAGTCCTTCCAAGATGCTATACAGGCTTAGATCGCAAAAACATTACAAATAGTACTAGTGTTACTCCACTGCTGTCATTATGGCACCCGAAGGAAAATTAGTACAAGAACCTCTTCTTATTTCCCAGTTATGATTGTGTTATCTACTCAGCAATGACGTACATTAATTTTTTTTCAAATTGATAATAGATAAATTTTTGTGGTTTTCTAATTTTTAAGATCTTTCTGTCTAACTAGACATTGGCTATGGCAAAGTTAATTTCAGGAGTACACATCACTGAATGTTTGGGTTAAACCAAGAAAGCTTCTGTTCACAGAATAAAATTATCTGGACCAGATACCACAGTATCATTCACCACGTTTGCTCTACAGAGTTCTGCTTCAGTTTGTTTTTCTCCAGTAAAAGCATATCGTCCATAAAAGAATTTTCTGAGCTCCCCCCCTACCGTCTTGCAGCATTATAGTCTCATAATCTACAAGTTATGGTGGAGAGAAACTTTGCACGCACTACTTTTGTGTGCATCATTGTATGGTAAAGTATTGTTAGGTTAGTAGATGTAAACTAAAGTAGAGATCGCTTTACCTGATTGTGGCTAGCTTACTATCCTAGTGCCATTGAGTTCTACTCTTGCAAATTATTTTTTGCCTTGGTGTTTGTGTAGTACAGTGGAAGTGTTTTTGGTGGACATTGGTCGTGTTGCTATAGTGGACGTGTCACAGATATGTGCGGCCATTCCTCCTCAGCTCATGAAGATCCCCCAGCAAGCTCTGCAGTGTGCCCTGGCTGGCGTGGACCAACTGGTGAGATGAAATGATAGCAGCAGTAGGTTGCTCTTTGAAGTCGGTTAATTAATTATTACTTTTTAGTTATTTAAAAAGAAAAACACCTTTGTTTTGTTGTGAGTTTTTTGCTTTTTTTTTTTTTGTTGCTTTTTTCTTTTGCTTTTTTTTTTTTTGCTTTTCTTTTTTAGAGCAAAATTTCCCCCTTTACTTAATATATAGTCCCTTTGCTGAGGATGAGGAATTCGCTCGCCGATCTTATATATATATATATGCTGATTGTGCGATTGCTGAAGCTGAAGGGACCACTAGTCACAGCAAATAGATACATAGGCTCACATTTTGCATTTGTGTTTCATTGTCCTTTTACACATTCCAGACCGACGTGGAAGATGAGGAGGAAAGCTTGTGGGGAGAATCTGTAAGGGTTTTTAAGTCTAGTGTGGTGGGCATTCCCGTAAAGGCCATTGTACGCAAGGTGGTTGATGGGAAGCAAATAGTCCTCTCCTTTTTCACACCGTACGTAGTGTGTGATTTGCTAATATTTATATTTCATTCAGAAATTTATTTGTTTTGTCTTTAATCTCAGATTTGAAGGCAGATACACTTCAGTTGGAGCAATTTTGCAAAAGAAAGGCTTAGCAAGAGTAAGAATGTTACGGTAGCTCAAGCCAGTTGTCTGAATATGCTGGGTTGTATCTTTTTGTAGTATCAGCCATTGTGGCCAGTGACTCTGGATATTCCCGTACCCGTGGAGGCTGATGAGAGAAGTGGGCTTGAACGTGAGACTGACCTTGTCGGTCTGCCAGTTATCATTCCAGAGGCTCTACCGGTGGCTCCCATTCTGTCTCGGAGTTTCGGCGATCTCAGGGATGACCACGAGTCCAGCATTTCTCTTGACAACTCGCTGGTCTTTGATAATGATGAAGAAGATGATGTGTCCACTGTGGTGCTGGATGCCAATGAGAGTAAGGATGGCAGAGACTCTGGCCAGTCGCAGCAGGAGAAACATGACATGGAAGTGATACGGGCTGATCTCAACTACGGCATTAGAGAGCACAGTGACACCACTAAAGATTCGCCTACTTTACAACTGATTGGGAAAGGACGTGGGCGTGGCTTTTTGTCAGAAATGGCAGCCAGCTCGGGTCCTCTGGTGAGAACGACTACTCCATCTCCGTCCCTGTCGGCAAAGCTGGCAGTGATTGTCCCCAACGACACTTCCTCCCAGCCTCTTGTGAGCGGCCAGGTTGGAGTGGGTGGAAACAAGAAGTCTGCAACAATGGGTTCCTTCAGGGAAGAAGTAGCCAAAGTCACTTCCAGGACTAGGACAGAGCAAGAGAAACGGTTTCTCGAGGATGTGCTGGGTGGTGAGGAGTCTTCTTCCTCCTCTTTGAGTGACAGTGATTGGAAGGATAACAAGTTACTGCCTCGGCCGTAAGTTCCTGCTTTCATTTGCCGAATGCTTTTTCTAGTTAATATTCTCAATTGCAGGTGTGAAGGTCATGTGACTGATGGAGTGAAACCAAGTGGTGAAGCTACTGCAGGTTCAGTAGCTGTGGGTGTTGTCACGTCTGGTAACACTGGAGCAAGAGCTAAGGCAAAGGGATTCAGAGGAGCTGCTTATGACACTCAAGCAGGTAAGTAGAGAGGCAACTTATTTATGTATCTAATCCATGTGCCATGAGACCTATCTTAGAATTTCCTGTTACTCAGAAAGAATTTGTTTTTCTTTTTTACTTTCACATAGTAGTCAGGGTTTTATACAGAGGTTGGGACTCCCCCCCAGAATTTCATGAAATAAATTAATAATATTTACTACTTAATGGTATTCTGTGGTTATGATTTATAATGGTATTCTGTGATTTTGTAGTTTGTATATGATTTATAATGGTATTCTGTGATTTTGTAGTTTGTATATGATTTATAATGGTATTCTGTGATTTTGTAGAATTTCATGAAATATGGTATTCTGTGATTTTGTAGTTTGTATATGATTTATAATGGTATTCTGTGATTTTGTAGTTTGTATATGATTTATAATGGTATTCTGTGATTTTGTAGTTTGTATATGATTTATAATGGTATTCTGTGATTTTGTAGTTTGTATATGATTTATAATGGTATTCTGTGATTTTGTTGTTTGTATATATCTAATATTTGGTGAAAGTTCACTTCAGTTAATTGAGGTCCTTCAATTGCAATATGCATTAGTCTTCCAAGATTGATATCACTAATTCTAGGCCTGTGACAATTTTTAATCAAATGGGTGTGTGTGCCGCCCGCCCCCCCCAAGAAAATCCATTTATCTCTTTTTGTTTATTTCCTCTAGGGAACACGCCCCACCCTATGAGGAGACCTCCACAGAATCTACATGCATACAGCGATCCTTTTTCAGGCAAATATCAGGGACATAAGCACAGGCGCCACCAAGACGGAGCTGGGTACCTCTCAGATAGACCTGCACGAGGGCGTGGTGGGGCTCTCTTCAAGGACGGACATGCTGGTGGTCGCTGGAAGAGAGATGGAAGACACTTTGACAAAGAAGCAGGTGGCAAAAAGGGAAGAGGACGTGGACAATTAGTGAGTTGTTAGTGTCAGCGAAGAATGGTGTGCGACTATCTGGTTTGTGATATTTATTCTCAGCATGGATCTCAATACGGCTCTAACCTCACAGAGTGCATGCCGCCGGCTGGTGAAGTAGAATTGGTAGTTGCACGAGAGAAAAATAAAGATAGTGGGCATGTGCTGCCTCCACACACTCCGCCTACATCGGATAACGAGAGTGCAGAGGCCAAGGCATCTGCCCCCGAGTCTCGGGTGGAGTCAGGGCCGTACAGCTCGAAGATTGAGGGCATGAGCAAGAGTGAAATAAGTGACGAGGTGGAGTGGCAGATGTGGAAGTTCAAGAATGACATTAAGAAGGTTGGATCCTTAAGTGTATAATTGTCAATTTAAGTACAGTTGTTGTTGTTGTTGTTTTTTTTGTTTTTTTTAAGTGTTTCTACATTTAGTGTAGTTGAGATTGGGTAACTTAATCAGCTCTGGCACGATAGTATATGATGAAGGTTATTCGTTCGCCGTTCTGATACGAATGCTGAAAGAACGACTTCTGATGCTGTGTGTGTCTAAATCATGTAGTTCTGCAATAGACAATGCTGCCTAGTGTTGAACTGGTGTTTTATTGTTTTGTATTGTGGGCAGGTTGTCAGTGAGACGGACGATGGATCAATAAACAGCTTCAACAGAGAAGTGAATCAGCTATTGGGAGGTGAGTGTGTGTGTGTGTGAGAGAAGTGGTGAAAATTTGGTAAAGGAAACCAGCATTTGCTGTTGTTTTGTTGATTCCGAATGTTGTGCACGTGCCCCCATAAGATGGTGTGACAATGTGCTGCACTGGATTAGTGTTGTTAGTCCCATACCACTTTACCTGTTGGTATATCATTGTTGCTATGTGATGAAATTAATTCGTTCGCCGTTCTGAGCAGAGTGATGAAAGAACGATTTCTGATGGCAACTTGTTCTTGTACATGTAGTTCCACTTTCAAGAATGAGGCTAGATTATAGTTTGTGTGTGTGTGAGTAGGTCCAGTTGCTATGAAGTTGTGTGAGTTGCCATGTTCTACTCGCCCGTTGGAGATCTTGGTGACGTACATGGTGAGAGAGGGAGTGTTGGGAACATTGAGAGTCGAGTCTCTTGTACGAGCTCTGGACTTGCTCATGGAAGGTAAGGTGTGGGTGGAGATTGGCTGAATTGTGACTCGAAAAAGTTATTGTACATGCAATTATAGAAATTTGCATTGTTCAGAATGGTGTAGGGATGACTGCCAATTAATTCTTTAAATTTTTTCTCGTTATTTCAGGTAAAAAAAAAACTAGTCCAATTTTTTTACATTTGAGTATAGTGGTGCCCTCCCTCCCTTCGTCCATAATAATACGTATGTTCTGATAAAGTGTTAAGTTGAACATCTTGAGGTGTTCTAATCACTACTGGCAACTGATGTGGATCAGATTAATAGGGAGTATGGCACTGTGGGTTTGAAACCTAATGGTTGTGCCCTACTTCACTGTGGGTTTGAAACCTAATGGTTGGGCCCTACTTTACTGTATTAGTGTTTTCCTACGTACTTCTTCGTCTATTGGTTTTATTTTTGTTTTACTCATTATCATCACTTTTATTTTATTTTCCCACTTCTCTTCGTGCTCTTGTTTTCGGTCTATTGCTTGTTATACTTTCAATACATTAAACTTGTACTGAGGGTTTACACCACTTGTGCTGGTGCTCAGTGCTATTGTTGTTTGTTTATTTGCTGCAGGTCAGTATGGTGAAGGAGTGTGCAAAGTGATGGGAGGAATATTGTCTAAGATGGCTTCCAGTATTCTAGAGGTGAGCTAATGTTTTGTGTTGTGTGGGTGTAGTAAAACTTCATGGTAAAGTAATAGTTGAAATAATTTTCCTTCGGTAATGTTTGCCATGTGTTGTGAGCATTGTGTTGAGGATAATGTTGAATATAGTTTAGTTGGAGCTAGTGGTTAGTAAATTTATTTATCTTTTTGTGTGTGTGTGTGTGTTTGGTTAGTGTGGAGTTGAAGAAGGCAAAAAGCAATGTTGTTGTCTGTCTCGATTCGTTGAACTTCTGTTGACTGGTTCCATCTCTAGGAATGCCAAGTAGCTGCTGATGTCATTGTTACTATTTTTATGTTTTCATTGTATATCTGTATCTGTTCCCCCTCCAGCTATACTGACATTATTGTGTCCTCTATAAAGAAGATGTTTAATATTTGGGCAGAGTTTTTGGGGCTGGATGCACTGGTGAGTGAGTGAAAGATAGGGTTAGTGTGAGGGTTTAAGAATGTGTTTGTGCAGGATCAGAGTAAGAGTGTCCAGGTTTTCAGCTACGACCGCCTTCTGGATACCATGTCTGGTCGCATGCCACATTTGTAAGTAAATACTCCGATGTTGTCTCCAAGATGAAGTGTTTTTGTTGTTGTTTTGGTCATCTTCTCTTTCTCGTAAATGTTGTTTGTAGCAAGGAAACCCTGACAGAGTTGCTGGACAACTCCATCAAGTCTTCCATATTATGTAGAGCCTACACACAGTATGTGCAAGTGTGAACTGATGGTTTTATTATTAGTCTTTCTTTAATCTTCCAGCGATCTGCGCAGTAATTGGCTGGCTAATGCGTACAAAACCCTCAAAAGAATACATTCTTCTTCGACCAGTATTAGTACTACACCTACAGTGGGTGGAGATTCAGTTGTTGATAACTCGGAGGCATTTCAGCTCACAAGTGCTGCTGGAGTCCCAGGTTGTAAGAAAAATCTTGCATCTAAACTGGACAGCTTAGAGTTTCGCAAACGGTCGCTGGAAGGTGTGTTGTCTGAAGAGTTGGTAGACATTGCTGCACCTAACTCTGTTCATCATTCTACTCCGTGTATATCGTCTTTACTTCCACCTCCAATCTCCCCATCTTTGCCAGAACAAATGATCTTCGCAGAGCCACCTAATGTAGCCATGGAAGCAGACATGCACTCTGCCAGTTACTCCCAGCCTCCTCCCCGCACTTTCTACAGGGAGGAGGCAGTTGTAGAAACACCAGACTTGTATGCGCAGGTGACCGGCATGCTGGAGACCCTTCAGCTGAAAGAGATTCTCCCAAAGTTCAAATCTTCACTCATCAAGGTAAGCAAGCTGTAGTGATTGTGTAGCTGTGAATGAGAAATGGTGCTGTTCTGTCTATAGGATAGTGTATTAGACTGTGACTTGGATCAAGTGAAGACTTGTTTGAAGGTAAGTATCATTAATATGGTGTGTGATTGTTGTACTGCCATTATTTGTTGTTTTTATGTTTTCCCTAGGATGCAGAAATACCACCAGGCGCTATTTTGGAGATTACCACTTATTTGAAGTCTGGAAAATTGACACAACAGCGAAAATCTTGCTCGTCTGTCTCCAAGCAACCAGCATCCTTTATATCCATAGATCATTCCGTGTTAAACTCCCAATCTTCCCGTCATCCTATTGTTCACTCTTCTTCCCACACTGGGCATGCTCACAGCAGTCATTTTGGAACACCAACTACTATCTCCTCTCCATTGCCTCCCTACAGTTTGCAACAGCCTCAGCAACAGCATCACAATGTTCAGTTCAACCAGCAGAATCACGCAGAACTGATGAGTCAGCAGCTTCCTCCGTCATCTGTGCCACGCCCTCGTTCAGTGGAACAGTATATTCAGTCCAGTACTCGTTCCAGTCCCATTCTAGAGGAAGGGTACATGTCCTCATCTGTTGGCTGCCACCAGATAGGGTCTGGGAGTGCTCATCCTCGTGCAGTACTTGGCCAGGAGGCTCTACCTGTTTCTGCTAAAAATATTGGTCTTCCCTCAACAGGGCAAAGGATCGTGACACAAGCAGGTAATTAATTGTTTGTTTTTATTTAATTAGAAAAGTAGCTAATGGTAGTTCATTTTTCTGACCTTCCATTTTCTGTTTCTATTTTAGATATGCCTGATTCTGCTTCCATTCCAGACAGTGGCATTGCTTTGTCTACAGTTTCTTTACACCCAGTTCATTCTAATGCGAGGGATAATGTGGTGCCAATGATGGAAACTCCTCCTTCTTCAGCCGCCATGAACACAGGAGGATTTGGGGTCGTTAATTGTGTAATATGTGGAGGGAAGGACCATGCTACTTACATGTGCAGGCAGAGAGACAAGAGGTTCATACACATGTGACGCTTGGTGCTTGATGGTTGAACTTGTCCGTTGAATCACTTAAAGCTTTTCATGTATCACTCATCAATAACCATGTATCATTGTAGTGACAGCATTGTCATTTAGTTATTTATCAGATGATTCAATGATTAATAATATTTAAAGACAATTTGGGAGTTTTATCTGCTGGTGAAAGCTCCCAAGTACATAGTGTGGATATGACTGGCTCTCAACGCTTCCTGAAATGGCTGAAGTAGGCAAAGCAAGCTTTCATGTTGGAAAAATAACTAGAGGTAGTATTTAAATGAGGGGGGGAGGGAGGGTAGTATGAGAATATTGATCATAGCCAGTGATATTGACATGTGTTGTAGCAGTCACTCTTGTAAAGATACAGACTGATGAGATGTGAAAGTCTGAATTTCTACTTTAGCGACTGCTAAGTACAGGATATGTTGGTTCTATTTATCTTGTGCGTACTTGCATTTCCTATTTATTTTCTTGACCTGCTACTAGGCCCTGGCAGATTATGCTAGCATAATTTTGAGCAAAATAGGCACCTGTGAGCAACAGGAATTATGCCAGCAAAATAGGCAAAATTTTCCAATCAAATGAGCAAAATGGGCACCATTTCTCAACTTACCTGAAAAATACCTAGCTATATAAATGTAGTAAGAGTCTTTGCAAAGACTGCACTTTAACAAAAGGCCATATCTGTGCCATAGCCTATATAGTCACTACAGGGCAGTAGTAGCTAGCTATTAATGTCGAAAAACCTAACATTTTTTTTGTCATCTTTGTAAATTATTGTAATAATTTGTGTGTTGTTATGCAAGAGAATTTTTAATTATTTGCTATGTAGGCACGACAAAAAAATGGGTTAAATTGAAAAGCAAAATAGGTAGAATAAAAAGCAAAATAGGTGGAAAATTGGAGAATAAAGGAAAAGCAAAATAGGCAAAAATTTGAGCATAATCTGCCAGGGGCTACCTGCTACCACACGTTCTCGGAATGAAAACAGAAGTCCAAGCTCACATATACTCGTCTATATATGTATTAGTTAAGGGTATGGAGGAAAGGGGTGCTGTTGACTGAGTAATGCAGGAGAGTGTGCATTTTGGTTGTTCATGCATATGGGGAGTATGGATTCAAAGTGCAACATCAATTTCACTTAGCCATCCACCTTTCCCATATAATGGATAGAAGGTAAAGGGTCAGCAACACTCAACCAGATGGTAAGGATGAGAGTACAGTAGACCTCATGTAATGAACATTTAGGGACCATAAGGTGTTCATTATACTGAAAGCTATAGGAAAATACATTACGTAAACAATTTATTAGGCCATGTACTTAATTGCACGCTTTTGTGTGTTCATTATACTGAGACGTTTGTTACAGTGGAAATTCTGTGATAGTGAGGTTCTACTGTATGTAAGGGAAGTGGCATATAATACAGTGGCTGGGCCACTGAGACTGCATGTTGAGGAGATGGTGTAAATGTGAGTTTATGTTTATCATGTACCCATGATGGGAACATTTTTTTAAGAGCTGCAAAAAAGCTGTTGTTTTTCTGATATAATATCTACATGACACAGGTGAATAATTAAATAAGTTATTAGCTATTCTGGCAAGAAATTTTGAATTCAACTATATTGTGGTGTCTCTAATGATTCAGTGTCTGATCCAGCCTCTAATAGTTTCTCGTAATAGTTCTCAGCGAAGTAATTCTCACTGGGTAAATTATCTTCTCTTTGTCTTGGCTTGTACCAAACACTCGCCACAATGAAGACCAGATAAAATGTTGCTGCAAACAAAGTGCAGGTGGCAATAAACCAGAACTCGCAGTCTGTATGAGTAGGATGAGGGTTAGTCTTATAAAACAACAACTTTATGCCCATGATAATGCCAACTGAAACACCAGAGCACCAGTAACACACACCTAATAGCAGACCCTTCATAGAATATGGAGACTGGGCACAGACAAACTCCAATAAAGAAACTGAAACCAGCATCTCTCCCAAGCTGGTGAGTACACTGTAACCGATCATTGGCCAGGGCTTGTCTTCCATGCTGATACTCCATGTGAACATACAGTTTGCTAAATTTTCATTCTTGCTGGACTTTGTAAGATGGTAGGCCTTAAAGCTCAAAAACAGAAGCATGCAGAGGAGTATTAAGGCTAACCCTGTGCCCAACTTTTTGAGTATGCTCATATGACAGAAGTATCTGGGCATTGTAATAGCCATCACTCGTAGAGGGATCGCTACAGACAGCAGAAGTTCACCGAAGTTGCTGAACAGCAGTTTCTTATAGCACAGTGTAACATCAGTCGTGCCATTAGGAAGGAGTGCTTTATATGAGGAATACATTCCATCGCCATACACAAAATAACCATACAGCACAGACGGCACCAATATTGTAACAGTTATTCGAAAGAACGTCTTTACATCTTCCACTTGCTCAATAGTGAAAGGACCTCCATATTTAGATTTTCCCAAATCAATCCTTGAGTACGGCTTGTCTTCCCAGTATGTGTTTGCTTTCCTCCTTTGAGGGTGCTTGTGCTTCTTTGCATACACAAATACCCTGAATATTAGCTTCAATGGGTTGATAGTACCTGGTTCTTTAATGATCCACCCTTGACACAATATTTCGACACAAACTGCTACAGTTAGCAAAACTGTTGGCAGCAAGTACAACAGTGGGGAGTTTTCTGCAATGGCACACATTGGAATGACCACAAGTTTGCTTGCACAGTATGCCCAGTAATAAAGATACAGAAAGGACTTGATATCCTTAGAAGATGCATCGTGAAATTGATCCATACTCAACTGGACCGAGTTGGCAAAGAAACTGGCGAGTCCAAACATCCCCACTGAAGAAATTGTTAATTTCACCCATAAGTTATTCAAGGAATGAACTGGAATTAATTTCACTGAAAAATATAATATAGAGGATAGCCAGAGGGCACGGAGACCTAATTTTACCATCGTATATCTTCCAAAATACACATCTGCTAGTAAACCAAACAGAGGGATACTAGCTACTCCCAGTGCTACCACCACTATTATAGCAACTTTAGCAAATACTTCTGTTGAATGTTGCTCAACCTTGTAAGAGTAGTTGAACAAACTGAAGACTGAAAAATTCCAGATCAATAATACAATTGCCCCTCTTCGCTTGTGGAATAAGGGGCACATAGCTACTTGTTTGTCTATCTTCTTAGTCCCATGTCAAATTCAAATTGCTGCACAGTATTGTAAACAAAGTTGCTTTTATAACTAATGAAAAGAAAAATGAAAATGCTTGGGAATATGATAAAGAAAGCTACTTACAAAAATATTGTTTGAAAAGATCTTACTGTAGTATAATAATTCACAGTAAGCTATTATAATTTTTTTTCTATTTTGTCATTTCTCAAATTAATTTAGACCCTTTTTCTCAATATTTCACATTCCTATGGCTAGCTATATCAATTTAAAGTAGAAAATAGGCTATAAACAAACAAACCAAAAAAAAAAAACAACATAAAAAAAAAACAGCTCAACAAACAAACGACATTAATTATGCAATAACTATGAACAATAAAGTCAGGTGAATTGTCCTAGGATTATCCCATGATTGCATTCCCTGGTTGAATTGTCCCAGAAAGTCTTGGAACAAGTAATCAGGTAAAAAGACTTTCTCTGGTAGCCACCTAAGACATTCTCTTACATGTTAAGTAGTATAGCTATCATATTATAGTTGTAAACAATTTTAGCTAAACTTTGACTGAATCGTCCAAACTATGATTGGAGAATTTAATTGTGAGAATTTAATTGTGAGACATTCTAACCCCCCCCCCCCCCCTCCTCCTCTCAACCACCAAACTTGCAATGCAGCAAACAATATTGTTTTATTGACTGATGATAACTCTAGTATCTAACTAACTCCCTTGAAGCAGAAGAAACACATGTAGAATTAAAAGAGACACCAAACATCAAGTTGTGAGAATGGATTGTCAGTTATAATATCTTTTTTTCAATTGAAATGACAACATCAAACAACAACACTAGCGCCAACAACAACAAATTAACACAGAGTTCACATACTTGTTAATTTGAACCCAATAAGTTTATAAAACTTTCAATATTAAATAACCAAACAAGAATTTTTTTGTTTAACACGATGAAAATATACATATGCCATGCACAGCTCATTATGTTATAAATACATTGTCAAAAAACATGTTCAGGTTCCATAAAACAGACTAACTACTGTCTTCTCTACTTCTAACCTTGTAACAACATACACCTCCTATACCAACTATTCCAAAGAGAAGCACTATGGATATGTTTATAACTAATTTATAGCTGGTTAGGTTCAAAAGTATGCTATAATGATCCGGAATTATGCTTATAACTTCTTCCATATCCACAATGGAGAAGAATGAAAATCCACACCCAAGGCAGAAGTAAAGCAAACCATATATTAGCCCCTTCATCCTATATGGACATTGGGCACATATGAATTCATTACCAGAAACCATTCCTAGATACATCCCAATACTGTTCAATAGTGAAGGTAGTATAAACCAATAGTTTGCATTTTCTTCTTCTGTCTTTGTGCTATTTGGACTGATGTGATTCTTGCTGGAAGGAAGCTGATGGGAGCTCATGATGGAAAGTATTATGATTAGAGACAGCATGCAACAGAAACCTCCTATAGTCAATCTTGTTAGAATCTTTAAATACGGTAGATGCTTCCTGACCCAATGAAGCATCAAATAAACAGGGATAAGCAGGGAGATGAAAAAATACCCACTCTTTATTCTTATTTGATTTAATAGGCATGTAGCATAGTCCGAGCAAAGCTGTGGAATTGTAATACTAAAGCCTGGAGTCATCATTTCAATGCTCAGAACAGCGGTGAGAATGATAGCGGAAAAAAGAAATATGATGCAGATGCGAAAAAATGTCTTTACATTTTCCACATCTTCATTGGAATAAGGGCCTCCAAAGATGGTCTTAGCTAGATTAAGTCTTGAGCACAAACCTTTGCTACTCCAATCTGCATAGGAACTAGGCATTTGGGGAAACTTATTGAGTAAACTGAACTTGAGTACCCCAAAAATCAGTCTGAATGCATTCTTCATTACTGGCTCCTTTACTAAAATCTTGTGAAAGAGATAGTCAGAGCACAGGACCAGACTGAGCAATGTAAATGGGACCAGTGAAACCACAGTCTGGAACTCTTCACAGGTGCAAGATTGAGTAATTATTACTGTGCACACACTGGCAAAGTAAGTCCAAGAGTACCATTTCAAGTAGACTATGATGTCACTAGATGGAGCATCTTGGAGCTGGTCTATTCCAAATTGTATCATGTTGACAGTCGAACTGCCCATACAAATTAGCAGGAGGAAGAACCAAGCTATTTTTAATCCTTTAATAGTCTTACTATCCGCATTAATTGGTAAGTATTGAACCAGATAAGTTGCAGTTAGAAGTAGGCTAACCAGCCACATGATCCTGTAGCAGAACTGGATGAAATTATACCTGCCAACATAGGAGTCAGCAATCAGCCCTGAGACTGGAATGACCATGAAAGAAATATAGACATACATCCTTCCAGAGGGGTAGTACGTATCCAATGCAGTCATGATGAAGTTGTAAATCACAAGGTTCACAAATGCCCATGTTAAGACTAAGGCAGCTCCAGCTCTCTTCAATCTTATGTACTTGTTTGCAGCCTTGGAAGTACCTCTTATTCTGATGTTTGAAAGTTTATGTTGGCAAGTTTTAAGGAGAGACCAGTCATCTGCAACCACGGCAGGAGCAACACGAGTGAAGTGCAATTCTTCCATTAACTTTGCTTTATCTTAGATGTTTTCAGAGTACAGAATATAAATAACTGAAAAGGATCCCTTTCAGGAAGGATATCCAGGATAAACAAATTGAGGAGATAAAATTGCAACCCATAGTAAACACTGAATGTCAGAAGGGATGTCTATTGTAACAGTATGGTGAAAGGCTAATGCGATCAATTGTAAACAAAACTTCATAAATGAACAATTTCCTTATCATGGTGACTGACAAAACTAGACACAAGATTATTAAATACCACAGTCTTTATTACAATTAATATGCAAAGCACTGCAGAAAGGTATATAAAAAACAACAACAACAATGAAAAACAACAAACAAACAAACTATTACCAGAGGTGTGAAGATAGTTGCCCAGAATTTTTCACAATTTTTTAATAGTGTTTATCTTAGGTTGATCTGTCAGGTGGTTGTGTGGGCATGTCAGGGTGGTTTTCCTTTGCAGGACTCTCATTTGCACTTATAAGGCTTTCTTGTCATGCTATATAAGAAAAGCAATGCAGTGTCATACCAAACCACTGACAGTCACTGTCTCGACGGGAAAGTAAAATGACATTACAATTTCTTATTCTTAGCAGCTTCTTTGCTAGTATATCAGCTCTTGGTAAGCAAAGAAATATGACTTGAGAAAATGCAATGTTTTGTTTAGTTGATTAGAAAATATGTAGCTGCAGCAGTGATTTAATTTAGCATTCACTTTCAATATAAACGTTTATTTTCAATGTAATTCGTGTGTATGTTCTTTGCAGCTTGTGATGAGGAGCACTCACAGCATAATTACTCACTGAATATTGACTGCAACCCTTACTTGGAAGGAGAGCTCCTTTTGGAATGTGGGATAACTCTCCATCCAGAAGTCTATCGTGACTACAACATTTTGATAGTGTGGTACCACGTGCCATTCAGTCCCACCAACAAGACCAGTTCTAATCTACTTTCCATGGGTGATGCTGACATAAAACTGCAGGTCCTAAATGACACCAAGTCATCTATTGTTATAAACTCTGCATTGAAATTGCACATGCTGAATGAAACACATACTGGTTCCTACTCGTGCATTGTCAACCTTACCCATTCTGTGAACGCCAATGCTGACAACATAATTCGAAACGTGTCAGTGATACTGAGTCCTGCCACTACATATGCCCACTTGAATTCATGTGCCCTGAACGAGTCACAGTTTAGAGAGGAAATCGAGTGTTACTTGCCTGTGGCCACCACACCAACCTCCTCAAGCTCTATGTCCCCTGCTTTGGCATCAACATCATTGCGGCTACTCAGTCCCACAACCAAGTCTTCGGTTCCTACAGATGCACTGCCTTCAGCTAGTGATGGCAATGCTGGAAGGATGAGACATCTGAAACAGTTCTACATTGCAGTTGGAGTTGTGGGCGTGTTCGGGTCTGTTATCGCCACTCTAAGTTTGGTAGTGGTCTGCACTTGTGTGAAATACAGAAAGATGTTGAAAGGTATGGATGAACTCAAACAACTGTTCAGATTGTTACTTAATCATACTTATGCTTTCAGTATGTACTCAAACTTATGCTATGCTAAGTATTTGTTTATGTTTGCATGTGATTATATAGTTAAGGAAGATATGCTGAGATCTCAAGATTCTATTCGTGCTCTGTCTACAATTCCATCTGACTATCTCGTGCCTGTAGCCAGCCAGTCTAGCAGTGAGACGTCTCTTGCTGCTACCGGGACTTTCAACAACTCCAGCACGGACAATGCAGACAACCCCACTTACATCCCCACAGCACTTTTAGAACAACTGGTGATGAGCTACTCAACCAATGGCATTCACCAGATCTCCTCGTACCAGCAACCAGCAGAACAGGAAGTCGTGCAGCATCAGTTTCCCCAGCATCTGGTTGCAGTACCAGACCACCAGCAATCTGTACAGTCTCAACCTCCACAACAATCTAGTTTACGGAACCAGTTCCAACCACTCCATGCCATGCAGCACCAGTTTTATGAGGACCAGCTGTACCGAGACAGATACGAGATGCCCCTTCCACCGCTACTCTACAGTGAGCACAACCTACAAGTCCCGCTTCCTCAGGCCTCACATGGCGAGGCAGGGCAGCGCAAGTCAGATGTGTTTCTCCACAGCTATGAGAGCATCAAGAGTCCTCACGATTACGAGGAGTTGATGGAGAGTGAAAACTACGAGAATCCAGTGACCATGATAAAAAATGATGCCTATACAGCCAGCAACACATATACTGTTTCGCAATCATAACAAAGAATTTGGTTTTACACACCTATCAAACTTATGTATCATATCTAATCTCCAACCTCATCAATTCATTATAATCTTATCCAACTAGAGAAGTACTTTGTTTTTTGTGCTAAACTTAATAAGAATGCTTTAAAAATGATACTACTAGTCTAGAGAGAGGTATTAGAAACACTTTCTAGAGCGATAGCATTCAGCAAGTCCATCTCATTGGCAGTGGGTGTTGTCAGCTTCGTACTGAGTCGCCACACCTTCACGGAACCACTAGCATCACCGCTGGCCAGCAATTGGAACCTGGAAGGGAAATTAATACAATTGATAATTTACAACCTCCTAACCTCCTTAAAAAAAAAAAAAAAAAAAGAAAGAAAAAAAGAAAAAAAAAAAAGAAAAAAAAAAAGAAAAGAAAAGAAAAACCAAACCAAACTAAATACCCTATTACCTTTGATGATTATATTCCATGCAATAGACTGGTCGCTTGTGAGCATTGGCTTCCAGCATCACTAGAGGTTTAATGTGACTGCACTGAAGTAAAGCAGAAATGGAATTTAATAGAACATATCGGGCACAAATCACCTATACCTTGATGTTGTAGAAGAGAATGTGTCCATCTCCAGTTCCCACAGCAAACACCAGAGGTTTAGTGGTAGACCAGCACCCACAAAACAGATAGCCAGAACCTGGCTCAAAGGACAGTACAGGGTTGGGCTAGAAGAAATTGGAGGAAGCAATCAATGAACGTCGCATGTGATAGAACACGTGAAAATATTACACTAGTGAATGAAAGCCATTCTGCCTATTTTAATGGGAACAATTCACATAGCGAGCGCAGATGAAATACGTATATGGTATATTTACCAGTAGTCTTATCAATAAGAACATGGTACGATACAATATTTTTGTCTGAATCAGAATTGCTGTGGCACCAGATGGTTCCTTGAAAGATGACTAACTTTTCCCCACCAACTGCAACACTTTCCTTTGATGCTCCCTCTTTAATTTATCACAAAAGTTCACATATCGGACATCATCAAGCGATGCAGTGGAAATATTAACAAAACCTGAAGTGAAAGCTCCATTGTTGTCAATAACAATAACAAAAGTTTTTTTTTGGGGTACAATTTCACTTTCATTGTGCCACTAAAATGTTGTTTACTGCACGGTTATTGTTACTAACTCACTTATATCTCAATAGTCTGGCCCATTGAATATAATCACTCACGTCTAAAAGCGAATACACTCTCACGGTAGAATCAGTACCGCAAGAGAGAAACAAGTTCCTGTGGAAAGGTGAGGTGTTGATGTCATACACAGGACCATGGTGGGGACGGAACACAAACTTGATGGGAGATAAAAGATCTTCTTCTCTTGTTGCATTCTCGCATGTAGATCGCAGCGAACACTTGTAAAGGCCACCATTTTCGGACCCAACCAGAAAAAGGTCTTTGTCTTCATGGGAAAATGATACACAGGTACCTGGAAAATTTATTCTCAATAAAAACAACAACAACAACAAAAAACAACAACACAACAACACACAAAAACAACAGAAATGTGCATTATACTTACACATGTAACAAAAAGAATGGTAGGACAAAAATGTTTGCATTCTACTAGCTTTCTAGTATGTGTACATCATTTTGACATATAGATATACATCAGTGGTGTAGGAAGATGTTTCGGTATGGGGGCGGGGAGCTCCAAAGGCCATGGTTAAAAATTGTTCATGTGAAAAATCACCTCATGAGATAGTACCCCAAAATTATGGGGGGGAGGGGGGGAGGGGGGGCTCCAGCCCCCGGAGCCCTCCCCCTTTCTACGCCACTGTAACATACATACAGACCGACCGACAGACACATGCAGTTAATCACAGAGTTAATAATGTGACCTCACTGCACACATTAAACACACGGCAATATTGGTATACCAAGGGAAAACCTACTACACTCACTATAGTGTGTGTATGTGTGTGTGTGTGTGTGCATACACATTGGCTATAGTAGCCTATCAGATTTTGAAAGAGCTGATGTTCAACTGTAACTGAAGAAAGTTAACGACAATCTTTACAAAATAACACTACATTAATTAATTACATTAACTCTATCCTCAAGTAAAGGAGAGGCCAGCAATTATGCACAAACAACATAGTTTTTTTTGGCACTAATTTTACAGATACAGAAGTGGCAACTCAGGGGCGGATTCAGCGCTAATGACAGGGAGGGGTCCCAATTATAAATTTATGAAATTACATAAACACCCAATTAGAGACGCAGTCAGGGAATTTACTTTAGTTACATCACAGTTACCAATTCATGCCTAATTAATTTAGCATGTTGGCACAGAGTTTATCAGCTATAATCCCAAATCGTCCTGTAATTAAACAACCTTTTCACTGTAACAGTAATTAACTAGAGCTCAGGTGAGCACTGGACCCACAAGCTACATGTATGTGTATAGGATTATCACTAAGCAAACAGTGACACTGTTGGTGCACTCGTTCCACAGCTAAGTGACCTGTGTCAGAGTGAGATGGCCTTCAGTCAATAGTCACAAATATTGCAATTATAGGCATGGTGGTAGGTGTGGCTAGCCAATTGGTAAATAGCATAAAATTCACCAACAAAAACCAGGATTGTGTACACAATGGCATATAGCAGTGACAACAAGCAATCGCTGCATAGAAGTTCGAAGTATGTTAGATTCATAAGTCTCCAGTTTTGCTAACATATATATACTATCAAGTACCCTCCATGGCAAATTAGGAGTGCAGTAGCATAAGGTATTTGTATCCATGGTTTCCATCTCCTGCTCTCTGTCTTCCTGAACCATCCCTGTTTTTTAATTCCTCTTTTCAAATCATGAGTTCAGTTGAGAAGGGAACTGCTCCCTAGTATCTCTGTCCTTTCTGTGTCTTTCACTTTTTCATTGAAGTAGTTACATAAAGGGGGCACTCGCTCCCCCACCCCCCCCCACCCCAAAGTCACTTCACCCTCCTCCTTGAATTTTTCTTAAAATTTCATAAGCAAAACACAAAATTAAAAGTGAATAATGAAGGTGATTGCAACGCTTAAATCATACGTTTATTGCTACTCTAATTATTGTCTTGGTAATTGAAGCCCATCTCCTCTCCCATCTTAAATACGTATGAAAGTTGTGACCCCCTTGAGATAGCACACGGTCAATCTTTCCCTCTCTTAGATTAATTTCTAATGAATCCATGTATATATGCATAAAACAACAACAAATACAAATTGTCTGAATAATTTAGTTGAATTAGAATTGATAGTATCATAATATATCCCGAACTACATACCTCCAATTTCATCAGTTCCTTTTGCCTTACTAATACGATAATTACGAGGGACACTCTCCGTGAGAAGCCTGAATCCCTTCACAAGGTGAAGATCATGACAGTCTTTCTTCAGTTCCCAAACTAGAACTTTGCCATCATTACCCAAACTGAACAGATTGTATTTCTGATGGCGAGAATCTTGATCCAGAATCCAAGCTAACTGTTGACCAAAAAAACAAACAAAAAACAACAACAAAATAAACGAGCGAGCGAGACACTCTCAGCGGTAACACAATTGAAAATCGGAGATATTTGTTTGTTTTTATATATATTGAGTTTTGTTCAGTTGTGTGAAAGAATTGTGCATTACAACTACTATTTAGAATATCACAAAGAAAACGTTTAAATAATATGTTTTTTTTCTTTTTCCAAACCAAACATTTGTGGGAAGTGGTTACTATGGCATTGAAACCCCTTTACTGTATATACAAAATTAGAAAAATTTGACTATTTATTTTTGAAGCTTGAGTTTTAGAAGTTAAAATCAAACGTTTAACAATAGTGTAGTTTTAGGCTCGCTCGCCATTTGTGCTCAAGCACATCACTAGTGTTAAACATAAAGTAAATGTATTTTAAAATGTTAATCACCCATGCCCCTCCCTCAACACACGCACCGCATCAATAATCTACAGTAAGGCATAAATAGAGATACCTTTGCCACTGGTTCCTTGTGGCCTACATCCAATGTAGCTGAAGTTGCCAGCAAAGGATCTCCCGAAGAGCTGGTGTTCCATACTCGCACTTCTCCATTGAACAGACCTCCAGCAATGACTGCAGGGAGCTTGGGATGACAACTCACACACATCCCACAACTCTGACAACACACGCACACACACACACACAACTTAACAAACATGAAAACATAATACAAACACTGCAACACACTACGCACTCTCATTCATGAATAGCATGCACACCCACACAAACATTTACACTCATATTACATACACAAACATGCTTTACACTCCTGGTAGTATAATTTGCTTAGCATTATATGCTTACTGGAAGGTCTATGGAGAGATCAGCCTTGCTAGCATCGATTGACGGCCTATCTATGTTCCATGTGCATATACTGGACTACAGAATGAAAAACAAAAAGGTTAAATAAACACACACACTTAGTAGGTGGGCTATACTTTGTGAGAGCACCAGTCCTGATGATCATATTTCCCATATATGGCCACCAACACAGATCCAGTGCTGTTCCACGACAGTCCAGTACAGTGGAACTGTTTGAGATACAAATTGGTCAAGAGAATGAATAAGATTAAAAATAAAGTTTACTTCAAAGTCTATAGAAGCTTCAGAAAGTGTGTGGATACAGGACACCACAGTAGACTCTTCTTCCCAATGAACCTCATAACCTATGTACCATATGGTTTTCATTCAAACATGCACACACTTGAATTGATGCCTGGTACAATGAACTCAAAACTCACCGTCAAATGCGCGGCTTTCCAAATTTTGCTTCAGCTGTTCAGTCACTAAAGGCTCCACACGTCTCAAAAACTCCAGCAGTTGCTGAACATATAAATAGACATTAGGTGTCTACTATCAGTGAGAATGCTAACTTACTGGTGATTCATCCACTGCAAATTGTATGGTGGCGCGCTGAACATCAGTCTGAACCTACAAAATAAATCTATTATCAATATACCAATACAGTGTGAGATCAATATGGTTGTGGTGAACCAAACTTCTGAGGATGTGGAGCTATTGTAAAGTAGAGTGGCTAAACATTGCCGTGTATACTCGCCACTTGGGGGGGGGGGGGGGGGGGATGTTATTGTCTAGAATTTATTTCATTATAATAAGTATAGCCTTGTGAGCTTCTAAAATATACCTTATTATGAGTCAAATGTAACGGTACAAAAATTTCACAAATTTGAAACTAGTCACTATATCAATTCTGTACCAACACGTTTGTTTCATTGATTCCTCTCTCTCTTATCAATAGCAGCTACACATGAAGTTGTTTGTTATGGTTGGCAGTATTGATGAGTAAGAAGCAAGAAGGAGCTGAGGTGAATTGAAACTACTTGAAGCTATTTAGTACACAGTAGTATTTGTGGTTAAAATTTTTTGTTGTGTAGTTAACAAATTCCTTTGAGAATAATAAACAGTTTGCCTAGTACACACTGCACTATTGCCTGAACAATACTAAACACAATAATAAACAGTTTGCCTAGTACACATAGCACTATAGCCTGAACAATACTAAATACAATAATAAGCAGTTTGCCTAGTACACATAGCACTATAGCCTGAACAATACTAAATACAATAATAAGCAGTTTGCCTAGTACACATAGCACTATAGCTAGAACAATATTAAATGCACGTTTCTCGGACACAACAACAACAACAACCACAATTCATATGGTTCATTCCTTTAATTCCATTTTTGTCACTTCAAAATAACGTGTGTTATTGCTGACTGACAGCCTGTCAGCAATCCCATCCCATGCACAAACATGTCGTACTCCATGAAAGGCAGGGGAAATGAACTGCCACCAGTAGGAGTCTCCTCCCACTTGTTTCCTAACACTTTGTTATGGTAGCCACCTTACAACACCACCCTCCAATATGGTCATGGGGTAATAAATGGTCCACGAAGCTGCTGGGTTGAAATTACATCCTAGTCTGTGGACTGTCAGACCAGCAGACCATATTCTGTAAGTGGCTCTAAAAGTGAGTTGGGAGATACCAAGTAATATGAGAAGTGAGGATTCTACAATACAAGCCATATACTGACCGGTTGAATACTCAAGCCTTGAACCCTGGAGTATTACACCTCCATCCTGGTATACAAACAATATTAAAATTGAATTATACAAAAAAAGAAAAGAAAAAGAAAAAAAGGATGTTTTTGCACTTGTGTAGAGGCGAGGAGGAAATCCATGCTAGAATTATGGCTTTGAAACTTCAACTCTTACTGATGATATGTTCCCTTGCTTGCATATATCTCTCCTTTGATGGTGATTTGCATGACTTGATTGAAGTCGGGGAGACCTTCCAACTACTTAGTAGCACATTCTCTTTTGGTGCTTTACATTTACTCCATATTGTCATTTAATTGTTTGAGATATTATAAGTAATGCACTTTGCCCTTATTAGCACTAATAAAGTGAATATCATCCCTTCTCTGACCCCTAACACATAAACATACACACACCTTCATCCTGCAGTGGAGATTCCAGCACAGACCACGTCTCCAGCCACACATATTGTATGTCGTACCGCCACTCTCACATGTAAACGTTTATTTAACTATTTATTTTGTTGTGTTTACTCCAGGAGTAGTATTTATTTTATTAGCAGACAATTAACTAACATTCATACATTTCACTTCACCCTCACACTAATTCACACTTTCCTTCCATTTTTGTAACCATATTATTTGGCCATATCGTCTGGTGGATAACTCTCAACCAATCAGGTTTGAGCACCTACTATTTCTACGTCATGCGCTCAGAATGGGGGTGTGTCTTTCTCTATATAAACGGACTAGCCAGCACATCCCAGCAGTCAATCTTTTAGTTCTTGTACTTAAACCCAGGCTCATGTTAAGTAAGCTTATTAGTCAACCATAAGGATGGTACTTAGAACCCTAGGTCTAGCTTGTGAGAGACAAGGGTGGACCCTCAATCCATAACCCCTCCATATTGCCTGGATCTTTTAGACTACCTCTGGTGGCAGCATCTACCCTTGAAGTTGACAATAACTCCTCCTCACGAGATAGAGCTGATCAACTTTCAAACAATGACAACAAACAAACAACAACATCAACTAGGGCTCCGTTGAACACTGGACCTGCAGCCTATAGTGTTTTAGTTGAGTAATGGTAAAAACCATCAATATTCAACAATTGAAATTAATGGGTGTGATGGCAGGTGGAAGTAGTCAAATGTAATAAAGATGGTCAAATTCACCTATACATGGCAAAAACAACAACAACAACAACAACAACAAAAACAAACAAACATACAAAAAACAATTAAATTTTGATGTTAATTTAAATTTGTCAACATTTTTGGTACATAACTATACAGACAATTAAGTACATGGAGCCTGTCAGCCTACCCAGTTCATTATAATGTTGAATTCTTTTGGGCCTAGAAACTAAACCAGTAACCCCATATTCACTTACTGCTACTGTAGATAATGCTAGAGATTGAATCTCTTTGTCATTTGCAATTATTTCACTAGTTTGGGTTGAAGATACTGCCTTCTTAGCTCTATAAAGTGGTTGAATGAATATTAATAAATGAGTAAAAACTTCTCGCTGCACCTACTTCTGATTTTCCCAAGATGAAGGTATGGTGATTTCTGCAGCAAGGACATCTTGAAACATGTTTCTAGATGGGATGGGCTCCATTTCGAAAACACTACAGTTGCCAATAGATACGTTTGTCCGCTGCGATTTGGACCACACCCTAGACCACTCCTACTCAAGTGTACCTTGAACCAAGCACGATAACAATACTTTTTAGTGGGACGGTTTCTCGACGACTACGTGGTTGTGAACATTTTGTTTAAAGACTTGTAGACCACGCTGGTGCACATGGCTGAAGAGAGCAGGGCTGCTGTGGCTTCAGCCAGTGTCTTGAACCAGGCATCCGAAGCATTTTCAGCTAAGTATGAACATCTACTGAATGAAGTGGAAACGACAGAAGGGCAATTGGGTGCAATACTAAGGTGAGTGTGGGACTGGGACCTATTGTATTTCCTGTGGCTTCTCTTAAAAACTCGAGTAATTTTGGTAAAATGTTGGTTGTTGTTTTAGTTTTAGGGTAAAGGGTGAACAGGTGGCAAGAAGAGGTCACTTTAGTAAAGGTGTGGTTTTCGGGTTGCTAATGTGCTGCCCTACAACTGTATATAATGTTCTCACTATTCCTACATCTATTGAAGTATTGGGCGTAATCATTTCCCTGCAAACTATAAAAAAATTTTTTTTATAGGGTTTAATGTTAAATCTTTCACAATTTTTTTTTCTCTCAGCCTTCTTTTATTCATTTGATGTATTCTCTCTCTTTCATAGGCTTAAATACTAAATTAAAAAAAATGTGTGGCTGTCACAAGTGGTGTATGTCCGATCCCTGAAGCTTGTGAAAGAGAGAGAACATATAATATGTTCAAGTTGGTGTAATATCTCCTGTTTTTTAAATTTTTATTTGAGTAGCCTTACAGTGTAAGTATTAGTATGTGTGTGTTGTAGGTCTATTGTTGAGTGAATGTCTAAGCCCTACTACAGTACTAGGATGTCACATCACTAGTAATTCTTGTAGCTTCAGAGAATACCTGGCTTGTTACTGTATCGTCCACTTCTAAATTTGAATCCTGAGTCTCCTTAGTCCATGGTTTAGATAGCTCTCACTTAGATGTGTTGTCACCCTCTGTCGATAAGCTCCTCAACAGACATGTTACAATCAATTATTTAAATAAAAATTTTGAATTTTTTTTTCCACTTTAGCAAGTCCTGTCTAGTGCTCTGCCTCTAATTATTATTATTTTTTTTTGAATCCCAGTTTTTTTCAAGTCACTCTATAGAATTTAGACAATGTATTAATAGCTGGGCTATAGGCAGCACTCAGTGACTGGCTGTCCTAAATTGAAAGCACAACAACAATAAAAACAACAACCATCATTAACATACAATACACTGTACACGAACAAAAGCTGTGACTCTTTTTACATATGTAATCAAACCATCTCTGACAGTATTGGCAAACAGATGAGGATACTAAAAATAAAGTTTGTTTGGCAATAAATAGTCTTAATATTATTGACAAGTTAATATTAAGAAATTAATGTACACACTGTACATCAGTCTGTGTGTGTGTGTGTGGGGGGGGGGGGGGGGGGGGGGGGTGCGGGTGCATGTAGCCATGGCATTCCATTGTCTATAGTGGTTGGCAATTCGAGAGCTGTTGGTGTTAACTCATGGGTTCTTCCCTGATAATCTAACCTTTTTCCCCCCCAGGATAAGGAGTGGCTTTAATCACATGGCCAGTTGTCCCACCAGAGCCTTGTTGTTTAGCTGCTGTCAATGCACAGCCTTGGGAATGCCGATGAAAGAAAAGAAAAAAAAGAGTTGTGGAGTAGTGTTAATAAGGATGTTGTCTGTTGAGCTTCATGCAGAGTCTAATATAGCCACCAACTCATTGAAGTGGTTCAGTTAGTTGTTTACAGAGATAACAAAGGGAAACTCCGAGGTGCTTTCACTTAAATACATTTCACACGTGTTCTAGAGTTTCTTGCCACTGTCATACATACACTTTAATGCCACTCTTTTTAATCCCTGTAACTCAAAATTTTCCATGTATGTGTTTTTTAATCCCTGGTGATTCTCAAGAATTTTCATGTATGTGTAGTAGTGTCCTTACTGTGTGGTATGCGTACCAGACAGTTTAGACCAGATTTTTTTTATAGTGGCTTACTGATAAAAAAAACCCCCGCCTTAAGTATGGTTGACATAATAATACTCTTTCCCCATTGCGCAAAAGGATATCTATAATGGAAGTCATTTTAATGTCCTTAAGTAAAGCAAATCTTGACTAAATCAGAGTATTTATATAACATCTCGCAGTGTGATATTTAAAACCCTCAGCAGGCATGTGGTGAAGGGTTATGGTAGTTGTCCCTGTCTGTTTGTCCCTGTCTGTTTGTCTGTCTGTTTGTCTGTCTGTCACGCCTCTGATTTTGGAGAAGCTGACAATTAACATTGATTTAAGGTATGAACTTACTCGGACGGAAGTAGTATAAAGAATATCTTCCATTATTATAACTGCTAGGGTCAGCTTGTACAATTCAATTGTTGACTCTGTTCATGTGGTACAATGATGGTTACGCTACGAATATTAATTGCTTGTCAATGCTTATGAATAGTGCATAAAAAATTATTGGCGAGCGAGACACTTACAGGGGTAACACAATTGAAAATCAGGGATGTTTATATATTTATATATTGTTACGTACGTATGTCATTTTGTACTTTGACCTTCGCATATTCTTGTGTTCGCTCCGTGTTCGACCCCGTCCCAAGCTTCACTATACAGAATCCTCCGGTTTAGCGATCATTACCCGTATCACCTTAGAAATTGAATTGTTTACCGCTTTGAATTGTTTTGCGGGTGCAGTTAAAACTCAAAAACTTATGGGAGCTCCATTTCTATTCGAGTTAGTGGCGGTTGTAAGTTAATACGCTATTTGTCACAGTTATAAGCCCTACTCAACAGTATTTACTTGAAAATTCATTGTCCACTAGACGAACCACGAAGGTAAGTCTTGCGTAGGTATGTTCTATTGTGTGAAAGTATTGTGCGTTAAAACTACTATTAAGAATATCACAAAGAAATATTTAAATAACGTGACTTGATTTTGTTGCTTCTTTTTCAATTCAAACAGTTGAGGGAAGCGGTTACTATGGCATTGAATCCCCTTTACCGCATATGCGTAATTTAACAACTCGACTTCATTTTAGTAGTTTGAATGTTTGTTGTTAAAATCAATAGTTTAACAATAGTGTAATTAAAGGTTCTCTCGCCATTTGTGCTCAAGCACACCACTAGTATATTATGCTGACCTGTGTGTTCATGGGTAAATAGGTTTTATGATATAGGTTGAAAGATTAGGTGAATGACCGCAGGAAAGTGAAAATAATGGGAAATGTTTTGCCTTATACACACCAATGGGCATGATAATTCTTGTATTCTACTATTGTGTATGTTACATTATATAAATTATTGGATACTTAAAGAATTAATATGAATCCTTTACCTTTGCTTGTCCAACCATTGGTTGTTGTTCTTTGTTTGTGGTGGACTCTTGCCACTATTTCAGGACCATTAATTTTTGTACTTGATTGAGCACGTGGGTGGATGAATATAGAATGATAGTTTTGGTGAAGGATTTTTAAGCAATTTGGACACACCTTGCCAGAATTTATACTTTGTCAGAATTCATACTACCAGAATACATACTTTACCAGAATACACACTCTTACAGAATACATACTTTACCAGAATACATAATTTTACCAGAATACATACTTTACCAGAACACATACTTTACCAGAATACATACTTTAGAATACATACTTTACCAGAACACATACTTTACCAGAACACATACTTTACCAGAAGACATACTTTACCAGAACACATACTTTACCAGAATACATAATTTTACCAGAATACATAATTTTACCAGAATACATACTTTACCAGAACACATACTTTACCAGAATACATACTTTAGAATACATACTTTACCAGAACACATACTTTACCAGAACACATACTTTACCAGAAGACATACTTTACCAGAACACATACTTTACCAGAATACATAATTTTACCAGAATACATAATTTTACCAGAATACATACTTTACCAGAACACATACTTTACCAGAATACATACTTTAGAATACATACTTTACCAGAACACATACTTTACCAGAACACATACTTTACCAGAAGACATACTTTACCAGAACACATACTTTACCAGAATACATAATTTTACCAGAATACATAATTTTACCAGAATACATACTTTACCAGAACACATACTTTACCAGAATACATACTTTAGAATACATACTTTACCAGAACACATACTTTACCAGAACACATACTTTACCAGAATACCCAATAATGTATACTGGTAAGGTTGGTCCAACAAAGGTTGTGTCCAGTATTAATAGTAGAGGAGCAAAGGTACTTAACATAATAATGAGGTGTGTCTGTCCCAATAATTGGTTGTATTAGTTACGAGTTTTGGTACAGTTATGCCAGTATACAGTATATTATTTAACACATTTTTCCAAAATCATAACACATCTTTTAGTATAAATGCACTTTGATATAGCACTGGATTATGTGTAAATTCAGAATATAAGTCTGAGACATGCTTGTTGGACACTCTTTACCAGAATATTTATAGCATTTTTTAATGACACACAACAACGACTGACGGTGTGTGTTCATGAATAATTCAGTAGTCTGAATAACTAAGTGGGAAAAGCGTCATCAAATTCAGTCATTGGTGTCCGTGTTCTCCCTAAAACAAAAAAGTGCTTCAATATGGGTTTGATCCAGTGACCCTCGACTTACAGTCACATGCACTGACCACTAAACCATCCAGAACAAACAGATAAGGATTCTTGGAGTTAATTAACCTATTTTTTCCTGTTCCCCCCCATCTCTTGCTCTGTCCATCCCCTGCTCTGTAATTCTGAGGTCTATATATATATTCATGATTAATTCATTAGCTGATCTGAGTTGGGAAAACGTATTCACCTATAGTAGCTAACCATAACCCACCACAAATTATGGGTAGAAGAAAGGCAGAGAAGCAGGAGAATGCAAAGGTCAAAAAAAAAAAAAATAGAAAGCAGGTGAGAAAAGGCTGACTGGTGTATCTAATTCAATGAATAAGTGGTAGAAAATAACAAAATAAATGAATAAACAGCAGTTCTGTTGCTAAACTACAGTACATATATCAAGCGCCACAGTGTGGTGGGGTACTTGCTAGTACAATATATTATTGACCACGTTTTACCAAAATCGTAACTCATGAATGTAGAGTACATATGTGTAAATTCTACAGTCTGAGTCATGCTTGTTGGATATTACCTTACCAGAATTTTAACATCATCCCTCTCAATATGTAGATGTATATGGTCTGGTAGCAATTGAAAGGGAGCATGTAATTATCATGAGGCATGTTTTTAGACTTACCTATGTCTTACATAGCTAGAGCTGGACAAGTTTCATTGCTATGTGTATACCTACTGAGCACGCCTATTAGATAATGCCCCACTGAATGAGTTTCCTAGTGATCATGTGTTGTGTGCGTTTTCTGAATTATATTGGTCATTTTCAATCTTTTTTCTGGGTATACGCTTTAGTTTTCCTTTCACTCAACCGTTTCTCTGTGATTGTGTTGCAGCACTACTTAATGTTTTACCTACTTGTTACTATTTTAACCTCTTTTTTGGGGTGGGTGGGTGGGGGGTGATTGTGATAGTCACTGTAGCAGCACAAGCAATCTTATTGACAAATTTACCTAATCTACCCACCCTGATTTTTACCTAACCCACCCTGAATTATACCTAACCCACCCACCCTGATCTTAAGTTTTCCCTTAGATAGCCATTGAGAGCAGGACAAAAAATGTCATAGGTCTATCAATTGAGAACAGTTCATAAAAAGGACTCACACATGCAACTCAGAAGGTAGATAAACACATTTTACTTTAGCTACTGCACTTCACCATTATTATTAACATTAGCGTAATACTTCTGATCCAATCATCACTGTTATTTGTGTTCTATTCACTCGCTTTCACAATTGGCCCTATGGTTTGCTGGGAGGAGGGCACCTGCATTGTGCTCACTTATACGAATTTGTCAATAAGATTGCTTGTGCTGCTATACAAATTTGCTTGGATATTGCGTGTGTGGGATTATTTGGAATAGACTTGGTTGACATACACCACTTTCCCTGGAGTCCATTTTGCCACATGGTAGACTACTCAACCAACTCTGGCAACTGTAAACTTCAATTAGTGGACCACAAACTCCGCATAGTTCATGATTTTGTTTATCTTTCTTCATAGCATTACTCATTTAGTGACTAAACTGATGAGAATATTGACTGATGAGTTATTCGTTCAGTTTTGCAATGACTCATGTTACTGATCATCTTAAAAACAAAACAAAAATAGGTGCTAGAAGCACCAATAAGTTATCAGATAACATGTTTATGTTTCATAGCTTGTCATACCTATGTATAGCAGATGTAATAATATTAGCTAGTTAAGTACGCCACGATTATTTCATAACTGAGTCATTGCAATTCTCTGATATAGAACTGATATTAGAGAGTTGCCATGAGCGACAACCCAAGCAAGATGCAATCAATCCGACAGTTTATTGATTGTAGTTTGCTCCAATTCGTATCAGTCTAAAGTGTAAGGTTTATTTGGGGAGTTCATTGAAGTGGCTGGTGCCGAGTTTCACCTGGTAATTTCCCAGGAGTATAATTTCTGTGCCAGTGTAGATTCAATTTCTCTCAGCACGTGAAGGTTGCAGTGCACTAGTCATTCATTCACTCGCTCATCCATTCAGACAAAAGGAAGGAAGGGAGCATCATCAAACAGTATTATTAGATGAATACCTTTTATGTGCCTTTTTTGCCTTTTTTTCTTTCCTTAAAGTCTTCGCCAATAATCTATGGGGCAATGATAATGATCATCTCTTGATCAATCTTCTTTTTTAATTCTTTTTTACTTTTTTTTTGTTCAGGATGTGGTCTATCTAGATTGACCACGATACTTGAGTTACTGTGTGCATACCAGCCTCTGTAGCTAATGGTCATATGCTTTGTTGGGATCGTTTTTATCTTGATGTGATCACTGAGTATGATGCATAGGATGCTATGGGGATCACATCTATAAGCTCTATCACAAGATGTACTCCCGTATAATATGTTTAACAAAGGCAAAAGCGAAGGACTAGATCTAATTTGCATGCTTTATCTTTCGATTCTTAGGATTGTGTTTGTAGAACAAATAAGCTACTTCAACAATTATTCGCACACAATCATTCACACATTTTCTATTTTGGTGTTGTTTGGTGCACAGGACACTGTATGATGGGGAGGAGCAGGAGGACTTCTTGCAGAGTCTCACTAACCGCATCAAGAACCACGACAAGGATATTGAGAGGATGTGCAACAAGAACTACCAGGGATTTATTGAATCTGTCAGCGAGCTGCACAAGGTCAAGTCAGACACTATCAAACTGAAGGTAAGTAGCTGATCATAAGTTTATTGGAATCAATTCGTAACATCTTCTGGTAATATGTGCTATTGAGATTAGCTTGTGTTGGACGGGATTCAAAGTTCTTTGTAAAAGAAGTTTGGTATGAGGAATCAACTGGCTATATAACTCAAATCTGAGCACAGAATATTACTTGGAAAAAACTAGATAATGGTAATGTATGAGACAAAGAATATCACTGTTACATCAGATTGGTTTAAGTGTATGTATGTATGTAAGATGTCCAACACTACAAGACTAAATGCTTTCAAGCATTGATCAAAACTAGAGCAAGCAATTACTCTTTGGGCTTGGGAAACTAAAAATATTAGCAATCATGGATTACTTTGGTATAACTTATCTGTTGGGTGGACTTTTCAGGTGGCATATTATAGCATTATGAGGGATATGTTAATTCTGTGCTGGTAGAACCACTATTTTAATTATTGAATAGTGTGTTACTTCTGAAATGAGTTTTAAGAATCTTGTGCCCCTTCCTCTTATCTTACTACTGTCAGATAACAAGCACAATAAATGCGGAAGGAGTGTACGGGTCTAAAAACATGTTGTGGTAAGACTGGATATTCTTTCTGAAATATTTGTTTTGTTATTTTAGTGTGGGGTCATTTTTGTAAACTGTGGTAGACACTAGAGAGTGTTGTTATAAGAAAAAAAGTGAGATTCAAAAATATTGTTAATGTGATGTTTTAGCAAACAAATCAACTTTGGGGCTTTTCAGGCTTGATTTTGGTAATTTATCTTAACAAAGCAAGTGTAGTATATATCCTATTGTTATCAGTGAGGGAATTTGTGCTAGAGGCAAGACTATAATAATATTGGTTCCTTCTGCGCTGCCATCATTTGCAGTAGTGCCTGTCATAGTGTGGGTGAAACACTTCCATAAGTACAGTAGAGAGCCCTTTTATGTATAAAGCACTGGGATAGTCTGAAAGTGGAGGGTGCATACTGAAAAGCCATTAAATAGTACTTTTTGGAGGGAAGAGGCTACCTAAAGACATTTTCACCATTCTGAGTCATACATTGAGTTGTCAAAAACAACAGCAACAACAACAACAACAACAACAAACACTAAATTACGAAGATTACTATCAACTGAGAAGTGAGACAATCAGGGCGGTACAAATATAAGCCACTATGAGCCGTATTAGTAGCACGTGTGATGCAGTAACAAAATTGATGACCACTGGCTTTAGTAAACTTTTCAGATGTGGCAAACTGGACTTATTTTTTCAAATGCAATGCAGCATAGTGGCTTAAAAGCCTTATACACCATATGAATTCAATCAGCTGGACAAGCTTGTTTGCAAAACCATGTTGTTGGAGCTCAAACCCATTGCTTACTGTTTGGTAACATTATTATTCTCAAGTGACCGGTAGACTCGAGTTAGTATTACTTTCTGTTCAGTTACAGAAGGAGGAAATCATAAATGTATGAATGTTTAACATTCTGTAATACCGGAGATAAAAAATCGTTAACTAACCTGATTTTTTTTTTTTAAAACTTGTAATGTAGTTATGGGAATACAGGTTTCAACATTTGGTTGTATCTGTGACAGATCAAGTTTATAAGTTTTCTTCATTCTTGTCTCCTTTCCAAGCAATTTTTTTTATATTGTGGATTGTGGAATTGAAAGTACTTTCAATGAATTTGTTATTGTTGTAGACCTTCAAATTTGTTTACATTAGGGGAATCCTACTTTCCAGTGTGCGTGTGTTGATGGGTAGTTTTGAGTGGCGTATAAAACAGAAGTGCTGTTCTTAGTCATCTAACAGTTCGTGAGTACTGGTTGTCAGGATGTATGGTGCAACAGAGTTTTCAAGAAATGAAAGTAGCAGGCACAATTCATCTCGAAAAATCTGTGGTTTGACGTACAAGATCAGGAGACTCAGGAACAGGGGTGGATTTCTTACTCTTTTTTGGAGCTCCATTGGATTCTTGCTGTTGTTTTATTGTGTTCAAATCGCTTCGTTTGATATGAAGATAGCGTTTGCTGTTAGTCTTGTGTTTTATCCATTAGCTGGCTTTCTGGCAGATGTGTATTATGGTAGGCATAAAGTAATTCGTTTTAGTCTGTGGCTTGTATTTGCAGCAGTATTGGCGTACAACTGTATCCTGGCAGCTCAGAATGTGGCATGGTCAAGAGATAAAGCACACAAGAAGAATGAGTCTAATTTCTTCCATTTTTCTGGAGTTGTCCTAGGGGGAATAGGGTTAGTGGGACTTTCAGGCTTCCAGGCAAATATACTTCAGTTTGGCATAGATCAATTCATCGATGCTTCGTCAGTAGAAATTTCTGCATATATCAGTTGGTATGTATGGATCATTTATCTTAGCAGATGCGTCATAATTTTTTCTCAAGTTCAAGATTGTAGCGAAGTACTGAAGAAACAATATAATAGTTTGTTATTTATATTTATCCCTGTCGTCACGGCTATTGCAGCTTCTTCAGACTACTTTCTTAGCCGCTGGCTGATTATTGAGCCTGTCGTGCATAATCCTATCAAATTAATTTACGAAGTCATAAGGTATGCTCTCAATAATAAATACCCTCGCCTTAGAAGTGCCTTTACCTACTGGGATGACAAGCCATTCTCTAGAATGGATTTGGGAAAGGCGAAGTTTGGTGGACCCTTTACCACAGAGCAGGTAGAGGATGTCAAGACATTCTTCCGGGTTTTGTTGTTGATATTGGTGGCAGGACTTCTCATGGGCATCTGTTTCATACTGCAAATTGCGTTCACTTCCCTTATAAACCATTACCGTGATGGAGTCTGGCAAAATGGTTCATCTATAGAGGAATGCTACATGCGTAAAGCTGTCACGTCATTGGCAGATGTATTGATTCTTGGCTTTATTCCAGTGCTTGAATTTGTGCTTTACCCATTGTTTAGAAGATGCACTGCATGTGCTAAACTGAGCATCATGTATAGGTTTTTGCTGGGGATTTTTATCTTATCACTGTACGAGCTTTGCCTAATGTCTACCGAGGCTGTCTCCATTCAGACAACAGCCAATTCCACTTGCTTCATGTTTGAAAAAGATTCCCCGGTGCCTGTGGTAACGGATTATCGGTGGCTGGTGTTATCAAAGATTTTCAGCACTGGCTCGATGTACCTCTTAATAACAAGCAGCATTGAGTTTATTTATGCCCAAGCACCTTACTCCATGAAGGGTTTGTTTGCGGGTATAGTATATTGCTGGTGCGGCCTGGTTGCAGCTGGAGCTATTTTTGCAATACGCCAAATACATAAAGGATTAATAAGTCCACCAAGGATATCGTTTGCAAGCCACACCTGTGGGGTTTGGTTTTATGGCAGTGCTTTTGTGTTCACTTTGTTTCTTCTATGCCTGGGATTTGGTTTCCTGAAGTGGTACACGTTGAGGCGGAGGGACGAGAATGTGCACAACGAGCAGATATTTGCAGTGGATTATTTTGACAGGTATCATGCTAGTCCAGGCACTTAAGCCTTCAGAATCAACTGCAAATTGCATTTTTATGAGTCATTTTCACGTTTTAGTTTGTTTTTAATGTTGTGTTATGTATACATTGATCGTCTCCTTCATGATTTGAGATTCAATTAATAATACTTCAAATTTGTGACTGTATTAAACAGTGTAGTAATTGGAAAACCTTTCATTAAAAAATAAATCTGTTTAACTTTTCCAATTTTAGATGTTATTCCATTATGTATCATGGTACGTTCAAACTGTCCAATCAGATTGCTTAATTTGAGGTGAATATATTTCATGCCCACCTTGTAGGAGGTGAATAAGTGGACTGTCCAATCAACAATTAGTTTTTATGTGTTTCATATAGCCTAGAGTCATGGTACAAATCGGTTGTACCTCTCTGTTCGGTCAGTATGGAATTTACACTATCCTCGAGCCTTTGGGGTCCTTGGTTTGTGTAAATCCCATACCAACCTCCTTGTTGTGGTATGAACTATGCATAATGAAAAGGCTCTAATGTATATAACGTGTACTTTAGGATCTGTGATGCCCTATACAGGAATTGGTAAAGGGAGAGCTAGATAAGAAGGCAGGATTAGTGATGATCATTTTACAGTATAAACATATCCTCAGGGTATGGGAAGAAATAATGAGAAGGGAATTGGCCATGGTTAGATTTTAAATCTATCATAACATCATAGTTTTTTTTATCGTCACATGATGACACTGGGATCACGTATGCTGTGTTGACCCACATTGGCTATTGGTTGTCATGGGTAAAGTCTTCATCCTGTGGACCACCCATGTGGATGTGCCCTGCATGTGAGCAAACATTGCATTTTCTATAATCCCATGGGAAAATTGACTGAATAGCCTTTTTTCTTCTTTTTTCTTTTAATATTGTTACCAGTTTGCCACAACGGTGCATATAGATTGTTTGAATGGTGCTGACTCGTTTTCCTACTCCCTCTTTTAGCAACTAACTGAAAGTAAAAAGTAATGTCCTTTTTCTTAAATGGACATTCTAGTTATAGCAATAATATTCAGTTTATAATGTCCACTCAAAGCTTGTATTAATCCTGGCAAATGCTGATATTATGACTGGGCAAATAGTCTACATTATTTCAACTCATTATTTTGTAGACCTGTAGATGGCACATTGTTTCCCAATGTGCTGTTATCCATCTAGAACATGGGTAGACCAAGTCAAAACATCAGGTGTTTAAGTTTATAACTAAAGCTAAAATATAACACAAACAACAACAACAACTAAGTTCCAATGTAGTCCTAAAGGGAGCAATACTAGTGTTACATTTTGGACCAATATTTAACAACTTTGACAGGACCAGGTATTTCCCAAATTAAGTTCAAGTTTCATGTTCAGAATAGATAGTGGCTAAATATGCACATACTAATAATCTCTCAGCCAGTGCATGCACTGTTTTAGTAGTTCCTGATCTTCCCTTATCCAGTTAGAGACTCCTATAATGCCATTTTAAAGATATACATAGTAATGGAGGATGATCAAGGTACGATTAGTTGGCTGTCGTCAAGGCTCCAATGTAGATCATCTATTAAATCTAAACCTGGATGGCTCAACAAGGGAGCCATTCTAGTACTCGTGTACGGTTTTTCTGGCTTGATGGTCTTCAATTACATTGTGTCATGTAGCTACTGCTATGAAGGTAGGAAGCAGTACTACAACATTGGAGCCACAATCGTCATTACCGTCTTCTATCCCATAGCTGGCCTATTGGCTGATGTCAGATTCGGTCGCTATCAGTTCATCAGGGTTTCTCAGTCTATTCTATGGGTTGCCATGGTGCTGAGCGTCCTCAACGTGTGCGTCTATGAGCTGGGCTATAGCACTTATACAATAATGATAACTCTGCATTCTGTTAAGTACCTGGTCGTCGCTGTGGCGTTAGGGGGTTTTCAAGCCAACATTGTGCAATTTGGGATAGATCAGCTGTTTGATGCCTCTTCTGTGCAAATTATGAAGTTTATAAGCTGGTATGTATGGCTATATTTTTTCTGCAATGTAGTCTTGCAAATAGTACAGGGGTGCTTGTGCAAAGGTAGTAAAAGTCTTGTAGAAATAGTGGTATTACTGAGCGTGTCCATAGGAGTTGTATCTGACTTTTTCTTCCGAAGTCACCTCATTGTAGAGCCTGCTACGAGCAACCCACTGAAACAGATCTATAAGGTCCTGTTGTATGTTAAGAGAAATAAGTATCCTTTGCTCAGAAGCGCTTTCACCTACTGGGAAGACAAACCTTACTCAAGGATGGATTTGGCGAAATTGAAATTTGGCGGACCGTTCACCACGGAGCAAGTGGAGGATGTGAAAACGTTTTTCCGAATGATCATTGTTATATTCTGCTTTTCTTTCATGGTGAGCTCAGTGTTTCTATTGATTGCAATAACTTTGAAAGGCATGTATAACTTTCGTGATAAAGATTACGAGTCCAGTTGCTCATTCACTGCACACTACTGGTGGCATTGCAGTCGACGCATGCTTGTCAACCTGTCTGGATATCTGGTTGTCACCTTTGGAGTTCCCCTTTACCAGCTAGTTCTGAACCCCTGCTGTACTAGAGTGGCTTTTTTCTGTACAATTGCTAAGAAGATGGTAGCAGGGATAGTCGCTGTACTCGTATGTAATGTCATTTTGCTTGTACTTGAAGTCTCTGGCTATTTATACACAAAGCAAGCTGTTTCCAGTGACCAGATCAAGGCCATTCCTTGTTTACTTTTGGCTACATCAAAAGACTTAGAGTTGGGACGAACTCTTCAAATGAGTTTTGCTTGGCTTGTGATACCAAATGTGATTGATGGAGTGGCTCTATACATGGTAGCTAAAGCAGCGATGGAGTTTCTGTGTGCTCAATCACCTTATTCCATGAAGGGACTTCTCATTGGTGTCTCCTACGCCACGGTCGGTCTTTCCATCTTCTTTGTCAGTCTCATGGACTTACCCTTCAAGCAGTTGTTTAAGCATACCAAATCTAACGTGGGCTGTGCTACTTGGTTTGTTCTAGCGTCTCTGTGCGTGTGTGGAGTGTCTCTACTGGTGATCTGTTGCATTATCAAGTGGTACTCAAGGAGAAGAAGGGACGAAAACATACACAACGAGCAAATATTTGCAGTCAATTACTACGACTGCTACACACAGTTTAATAACAGAGACTCGGAACAGGAAGGGGATGATTTATCAAATAACAGTTAGCAGTGATCGTGTTTTTGATAAAAAACCATTTGTACTAGCCTTGATGTAGTTGTGAGTTGTGTGTATAGCACTTTTGCATTTTCGTTACTTATAATTTTCAAAAGACATGTGATTACTGATTGATTGATTGATCGGATTAATCTGTTACTACATTTTTTGGACAACAACAACTTGGAAATTAAGTGAGTATAGCCGTTAACAATTCAATATACTCTCTTAAATCAATTGTACAGACTAATAATAGCTTCCTGAGTAGTGGTAGCTTCTTAACCCTTTCGACGCCGACTTTCTTTAACACTTCGGGCATCTTTTAGAATTTGAATTTGATTTTTGAATTTCTACCGCAAAGCAACTGCAAAAATCCACAAGCAAACAGCCAGGCATGTAATGTAGGTAGCTATAGCCTTATAACAAGCAAAATAAGCTTCTGAAAGCCTGAAGATGAACCGGAACCAGTCTATCTTACAGCAGGTTTCGAGGAGACTGTGAGGAACTAGCCCAATCGATTGCTCTCAATGTCTGGTAGGGAAAACTTTATCCTTAATGCTGAGGGACTCTCTATATGCTTCATACCGTCTATTCTGAGTGTTTGAAGTCCGTAGGCAACAAAAAAATTGGGCGCTCGGTGTCCTGAAAATTCTCGGTCAAATAAATTTCTCGATCTCCTTTCAGACAATTAAAAAACAACAACTTATTCTGTCCGTGTGGGTTCAATATTTTTTTAAAAGGAAGTAGAACACCTACTTTACGTATACAAAAGAAATGACCATTTAATCTAAAATAATTTTTTAATTCAGAGAACGCGGACCTGTTCTCGGCCACATATATGCGGTTACGGCATCGAAAGGGCTAACTACTAATTTTGCTGTTCTTGTGAATTACTGAAAAGTTGTCTTATAGCCGTTGACCATAGATTTTAGCAAACAAATATAGAACTACTTCCTTACCTCAATTATCCCATAGTGTCATGTTTAAGTCATTCTGACTATCTCAATGACCAGTAGCCCCTAACAAGTAATGCTCAGCAACAAATATCAGCCAGAATTTTTATAAATTAAGTCTGGTAAAGGGTTTATTCACAACAACTTTTAAGCATTTCATATCACAGATTTGAGCCTACACTTGCTTACTGCTGTAGTACTGGAAGGGCAAGGCCAATAAAGCTGAGAAAGAGGCTCCTGCTTGTACGATTATCATGGGCATTCATACTCATTCATATTGGTTGTGTTCTCCTATAACCCAGTCATTTTTCAATACAAAAATGTGGTAGTTTTTTAAACCATAGTTTTTACCGTTGCGTTCCGTACTGTTTCGACTAAACGGCCAACACCGTTTACTAAATGGTGAAAAAGCGGATAAGCATTTCTGTCAACTCACTGATAGTTTCTAGCTAGGAACTCTTCCATAGCTATATCAGCAAGCTAAGGCCTTGTATCACCCGTTAAATGCTATGGGGATAGTGCAAAAAATCTTGTACAAAAATTTAACTTGCTTCAATAAAGCTTCAGACCTAAGTTTCGACTGGCATGCACCTATAACCAGGTCCGCACTTCGTAGGTCTTCTATTAGCTACTGATGGACTTCCAGTAGTAAAAAATCTAAGCCCGAGAAGGCCCTAACATCGAGAAAGCATCGAACTAACAATTCTCTGCGACAAACAGGATGGCTTCAAATTTTTTTACCCGAAAAGCTACGCTTCCAGGAGCCTGTAAACAAAAAAATCGGAATGTTCTATTGGATGAACGATTTCTTTGAGCAAGGCATGCGGTGAACGAGAAAGATTAAAACGGTAATGCGGTTGAACGGAATGGCCGTGTTTTTTTTTTTACCAAACGGTGTACCGCCCCCTCCCCCCTCCCCCTCATTTTTAATTGTGTGACAGCCATTCCTACGGAACAGGATTTGGAACTTTATTTTGTCTCCTACTATAGGTACGTTTCACTGTTGTTTGGTAAAGGGTAGGCATTATGGATTAATTAGAATCATAGGCTAATTAGAGTCATATTCGAATACCTATCTATCTGGATGAATATATATTAAGTTTGACACACTGTACTGGCTCAACAAATAAGTTTGTCACCTCCCCTTCCCCTCCTCTCCCTTCCCTTCCTTTTCCCTCCCTCTTATTCCTCTCCTCTTCCTCTCTTTCCCTCTTCTTCCCCTCCCCTCTTCTTCCCTTCCTCCTCTCCATCCTCCCAATAAAGTGTGCTTGTATATTTTCCATCTCCTGCTGATTATTATATAATTGTTTTTCACATCTCTTTTTGGTAAAGGGTTCACACACTATAGTCACCACTACATTGTTTTCCTCATTCAAGTACTTAATGTTATTTACCTTCATAATCCTGTACCAATAGTAGTTCAGCCTATAATGAACTGTTTAGTTAAGATAAGGTAACTACTATAACAATGCTTATTGTGAGTTTTGAGGTAGTGTGTGACATTTCTTCTGACCCAATGGTAACCTCTGGTGTAAACCCACTAATGGTAGTAATCTATGGAATCCAAAGGAGTCTAGTTAAGAGAAAAATTAACAGTGCAGTGTTTCATCCAGACATTCTTGCAAGGGGGGGCAAAATAGAGTTTTGAAAATGTAAGGGGGGGCGGGCGGCACTGGTCACCATGGGAGTGAAATAGAATTATTGGAAGGCCTATGTCCTACATTAAAAAAACATAATCTTATCTAATGAGGTCTGCATATGTCAGATCCTGACAAGTTAATTCAGCTACTCATTTTCACCTCCACCGTCTAGCAATTTTCAGTCAACTGTGACATTCACTATTTAGATGCTTTTCACACACTATTCAACTCTGACTCTCACCTCCCCTTAGGTTTATCACACGTTGATTCACACTTACGGTTGCTGGCTGGCTATAAAAAGGCCAGCCCTCAGCTCACCGTAGCAGTTGTTGAGTTTTGATCTATACAGATTCTACAACTTCCAGAACCAGAACTCTAAGCACTCGTAGTCCCTGACAGCTTAAGATAGTCTCAAATGGATATTCGCTCTTTCTTCTGTGGTGCAAGCTCTTCAAAGTCACCTGGCCACTCAAGTAGCAGTGACACAGAAGATAAAATTGACAGCAATCAATCTGATACTGAGTTTTTGGAGCCAAGTCCTGCCAAGAAAAGATTAATTGTCCATGAGAAGCATGCAAAGGAAAGATTAACTACACATGAGAAAAGCAAGAAAATCACTGCAAGCAGTCGAAAATACAACAAAAAATGGGAAGAGAGCTTCAATTGGCTGATGTTTGATAAAAATTTCCAAGGAGCTTTTTGTAAGGTTTGCAGGAAGAGAGGAATTTCTCTTCAAAGAACAGGAGGAACATGGATCTCAAAACCTTTCACGAACTGGAAGAAGGCAATAGAGAAGATGAAAATTCATGCAAAGAGTGATATTCACCTCCTATCATGTGAAGCAGAGATGGCTGCAGCTACAGCACTACAAGAAGGGTCAGTCATTCAGCAACTCCAACAAATTAATGATGAGGAAAAGTTGAAGAACAGAATGGCCATTAAAGCTCTAATTCGTTGCACCCATTTTCTAGCTCGTCGCCACATTCCCCACACAACAAATTTTGATGAACTTATTGATCTAATCGTAAGTTGTGGTGCAGAAGATTTAAAGGGGTTCCTTGAAAGAGCTAGATTAAATGCAACCTACACATCTAAAGTTGCTGTTGTTGAATTTGTTGAGGCAGTTGGCTTATGGGCTGAAGAATGTTTACTGAAACGGCTTCGCCAAGCTTCCCATTTCAGCATAATGGCAGATGAGTGCACTGATGTGACGACCACAGAAGAGCTTTCAATTTTCTTCCGCTGGGTGAACATGGACGGTCAACCTGTTGAGCACTTCTTGGATATAGTTCCATTGAAAGCTACTGATGCAAAGACTATTTATTCTGCCCTTGTTGAATTCATGAAAGATAAAAACATACAGATTAGCAAGCTGGTGGGTATGGGATTCGATGGAGCAGCTACTTTCTCTGGGAAACACAATGGTGTGCAGAGTCTCCTGAAGAAAATTTCACCTCATGCACTTTTCGTACACTGCCATTGCCATTTGCTACAGCTAGCATGCGTTCAAGCAGCTAATGCTACCAGTGGGATAAAACATGTGTACATCACACTCACCACCCTCTGGAAATTTTTCCACTATTCTCCTAAGCGAGCTGAGAGTCTCAAAGCAGTACAGCAGGTGCTTGACTTACCTGAGCTGAAAGTTGTGAAACCATCAGATACTCGCTGGCTGTCCCATGAACGCTGTGTGAAGGCAGTCAAAGCTAGCTACAGTGCAATTGTGACTGCTCTAAACAATATCTATGAGCAGACACATGCACCTGAAGCTCTAGGTATCAGTAAAGCCTTATGTAGGCCCTCAACTTTAGTGGCCATATACCTCCTTGATTATGTTCTGCCACAAGTGGCGAAGTTGAGCAGAGCTCTCCAGACTGAGAGAATAGACTTGACAGCTATCACCCCTCTTGTTGATGCCACTCTCAATACACTTGATGATGCCATGTTACCTGCTGCTAACTGGGTATTAGAACTGATGGATGCAAAGAATGAGATCGAAGAAGTCACTGACATCACGTTAACCACGGAAAGCATTGCTACATTCCAAGGACAAGTGGCTGAACCGTTTATCAGGATGCTGAAGGCAAACATATCCAGCAGATTTATTTCACAAGATATTGTCTCCTCATTTGGCATCTTTGATCCGAAGAAAGTGCCAGCTGCTGACTCTTCTGACTTCCATACATATGGTGAGGACTTAATAGATGTACTATTAGCTCACTATGGTGCAGAGCTGCCTGCTAAGACTGCTGGTGGAGATGAATACACCAAAGAAGCTCTTATTTCCCGCGAAACCCGAGAGGAGTGGAAAACATTTCGAAGCTACTTATCGAAGAAGCCGAAAGGTAACCTGCACTTGCAGTTGAAAGAGCTCACCACAAGTGATATGCTTAGTGAAATTTTTCCAAACATTAGCACCCTGGCAAACATATGTCTATCTATCCCTGTCAGCACTGCTTCAGTGGAAAGGAGCTTCTCCAAAATGAAACTAATTAAAACACGAATTCGAAATCGAATTGGGCAATCACAATTATCCTATTTGATGAAAATAGCCATGGAGACACCCGAGACGCTCTCATCTACACAATTAAATGACATTATTACAGTATGGAACAAAAAACCTAGACGAATTGCTGTGTGAATATTGTTTATTATTAATTTGGTTTACATTTTTCTCTTAATAAATATCGGTTCTTTCAAAAGGGTGGGGGGCACTTAGAATCCAAGGGGGGGGCATTTAGAACCCAAGGGGGGGCAAATGCCCCCTTTCGCCCCCCCCTAAATGAAACCCTGCAGTGTATATCTCATTTAGAAACTATTATTCTTTTATAGAAGTTTCTGAAGTAGTTAGAGTTTGTTTAAAGATGTAGTGGGGTTGACACATCCTTAAGTGCTTTTCAATAAAAACGACAAAACTACGACCAGATTGTTTGGGCTATAAACATGTTTGTTGTGTTAGCATGGGGCTTAAGATCTCATCTAAGTTGTCACCAATTAAAAAGACATTATTTATTGGGGAAACGGGAGCCTTGCATGTATAGCTAGTTAATTTGTGTGTGCTTTCACATTGTTGCGATATCTTTTGATGAGGATAAAAGTAGTTTTGAGAGTCGTGGCTGAGGACTTGTAAAGCTATTTGCATCAAGGATTTTTGTAATGCCTGGATCAATAAAGTTCAACAGCTACTGGAAAGTGTTGATAAAGAATCCAACTATATTAATATATGCTTGGAGTTTTGCATCATTCACCATGTTCAACTTTCTAAAGAGTGGACAGCTAGTGATTATTAAAGATAGCGTGAAGCCCATAGAGGAAGTTATTTATACATTTGTTGTCATTCTCCCAGTGTTAAGCTTTCCAGTCATTGGGTGTGTCACGGATACTTACTTTGGCCGATACAAAGTCATTAAGATCAGCCTTATAGTAATGTGGATGGGATCTATTCTAGTTCTGTTTCCGCAAATACTAAAACCAGCTCTTTCTGACTCCATTTACAACATTGCTGCAAGTATAAGTAAAACAATTTGTATGCTAGGTTGCATTGGGTTTCAAACTAATATTCTTCAATTTGGCTTTGATCAATTGATAGATTCCTCTGCTACAGATCTTGTAAAGTTTTGCTTTTCTTATATGTGTGTGTATTATATCTCTTCTGCCCTAAATGGGTTACTACAATGTAGCATTTGTTGTGATTTTTTTTTTCATGTCACAGTTACTGGTCCCTTTTTTGATGACTTTTGCAGTTTTGTCAGATCTGGTCCTTAACCATATACTTGTTAAGGAACCTAGAACTCATAATCCCATAAAATTAATCTTTAAAGTGCTCCGATATGCGGCAAAGAATAAGCATCCTCGCATGAGAAGTGCGTTTACATATTGGGAAGACAAGCCCTATTCTAGAATTGATGTGGGTAAAGTAAAATATGGAGGTCCATTTACTACAGAGCAGGTGGAAGATGTCAAGACATTTTTTCGTGTCATAGGACTTATCTCTGTAGCGTGCATATTTGTGAGCATTACGGCAATGCCATTTCTTGTATCTTGTATTTCTTTTTGGTATAGCTTTTGGGGTCACTCAAACTTCACTGAAAATTGCTTGAAAAACTACGTATATTATTATGCTGGGCCTATTTTTATTATTGCGAGTTTTCTTTTATGGTGTATTTTTATTCGGTTCTGTTTCATGAAGTGGCTCCACAAGCTTACAGCACCGGTAGTGTGTTTTATAGGCATTAGCTTCATGCTGCTGGGGATTCTGGAATTGATTTTACTGGAACAGCTAACTTCATCAGGGACCTGTGCATCTTGTAAAATTAAAAACTTAATGAACCAAGGATTCGATACGAACCGTATGCGCTTGTTTAGTGTACTTGCAGTAACCTACTCTTTGGGAGGTTATCTTGTGGCTTCTTCTGGAATTACCTTCGTCTGTGCTCAAGTTCCGTACTCCATGAAAGGGCTTGTGTTTGGGTTCAGTTATAGCTGCTTAGTAGTGACTATGTTATTGGCGTATTATGTTGTGTTTGGCTCCTTCCAGATGCTCAATGCATCTGTCTTGAAATTGTGCTGCATGCAATGGTACTTTCTCTGTTGTTTGATGCTGGCTGTGATCTGCTATGCGGGATTTGTTGTTGTGGCTTATTTTTACAAAAAAAGACTCAGAGAGGACCACCTCCCTAACCAGCAGTATTTTGCGGAACAGTATTACGATACACTTTATAATTCTACAGCAGACAGATACTGAATAACATTTTTATTTTTAAATTTCATTTTCAGTTGTCATGTTAAATTTAGAAAAAAAATGTCACAAATTAATTTTATTGTTATAAAAAGTTGGTGTGAATTTTATTTATCTGTTTTTGTGCTAAGTAGTTGTAAACTGTATGAATTAACACTTCATTGATGTAATTAGCCAGTTTCATTCTGAGATTCTGTCTTTTTTTCCCCGTTTTACAACATCAACTAGGCATGTGTCTTTTTCTTCGTTTGTATTTGAATATTTTATAGTTATCTTTGTGATCCAGTTTCAATTTCCCAAATACTAGTGAATTTGTGACAATTGTTGACTTACGGTGGTTTTGCATTCAATGACGTTGGAGTCTTTCAGATTGTATATTATAGTCTGTTTCCTCATGGGACGTCTAAGTCTCATGTTATATACCGATGTGCTGAGTTTATGCTAGGATAACAAGCATAATATGTCGAATGATCATCTAGTTGGTGCAGAGATCAGTTGTGTAGCCCAATACAATTACTCGCAGCATGGGCAGGTCCAACAAGACAGCAGAGATGAGGTCACCATACCGAGAATACGGCCTGTCCCCAGACTGAAATATCGTTTCACTTGGTTCAAGAAGGCTGGTGCGATGATTACTCTGTACTGGAGCTTTGTGGTGTTTGTGGCTCTCCATCATGCTTTGAATATTATTGGTCATACTCACGGTCACGCAAAACTAAGACAGAGCGCATTTATAGGTAGCTTAGTATTTCCAATTTTGGGGATGCTTACAGATGCCTACGTGAGCAGGTATAAATTTATTCGGGTTAGCATCTTGGTCATGTGGATGGGTTCTTTGTCTCTACCAGTGGCATATCTTCCATCAATCATTGATACAAAATATGGAGTTTATTTAAGAATAGTTGGTTACTCTCTTTTGAGTATTGGGACACTTTGTTGCCAGATGAACATGGTCCAATTTGGTACCAATCAACTCAAGGATTCTTCATCTACAGAAATCACTTCCTACCTGAAATGGTATGCCTGGACATATTTTGCCAGCATGGTAATGGTGGACTGCATTCAGGTCTGCTTGGTTTATACCCACAACTGGATCTCTTACTTTTATCTCCCAACACTAATCTCTGTGGCACTTTGTGTAGACTTCCTGTTTGGTTATTGTCTCGTTGTGGACCAAATGACACAGAATTCGTGGGCTTTGATCTTTGGAATTTTAAAGTATGCGATGAAGAACAGATATCCCAAATTGAGGACTTCATTTGTGTACTGGGACAATAAATGCTGTTCAAGAATTGAATTGGCAAAAACTACGTTTGGAGGACCATTTTCTGTTAAACAAGTCGAGGAGGTCAAATCTTTTTTCCAAGTCAGTGTTCTAATGTTTTTGGCAGGAGTTTTTTTGTGTGTAGTCTCAATCAATGACTGGCTAATTATACAGCCGTACGAAGTTCCTGAGGAAGACATACTTTGTTTGGCTAAACTAGGCACTTTGAAAGGAGGTTATATGTTTATAGCAGTCTGCTTTCCTTTCTATGAATGGATTTTACTTCCATTTACACAAATATTTTTGCCACACTGCAAAATATTTTTGAGAATGGCTGTGGGAGGATTTTTTAGTATTCTGTACTTAACATTAAATTTAATTTTTATTGCCATTAAAAAATGGAATGTACATTCTCACATGCACCGAGAGCTTGACCTTCCGCATTGGTTCGTGAGTCTTTCAGTTTTAAACTGCATTGGACTCTACATGATGATTGTCGCAGGAGCTGAATTTCTATGTGCTCAATGCCCTCAGTGTATGAGGGGATTTGTTTGTGGGCTTTTCTACTTTATTTATTGTGCTTCCTATGGAATAATATTTAATCTAGAAAGTAAATACAGAGAACATTACATAGTGTATTTGTGTAATGTGATATTAGTTATTGTACTGGCGACTTTTTATTTAATTTTATCTTTTTTTTACAAGATGAGACAGCATTATCAGAATTCTCAGGAGCATTATTAATGAATATTAAAATTTGTGTCAGCTCTCTTGATCATTAGCAGATTATGTTTTCTTTACAGGCATATGTGTATGCAAGCTTCAGAGATTTTTAAAATATAGATTTTAGTGTGCTTTAGTGCTTTTTTTTGTAACTTATACATGACATTGTATTTTCAGTTTGTCTTTTATCGCATTGATATGAATAACAAATTTAACTTTATATGATAACAACTTTAAAGAGGATCGATTCCACGTTGTATAAGATAACAATGGCTGGCCTTATCACTACCATGGGACAGTCAATGGTAATATTGGATAACACTCTCAGTGAATGGGCTCAGGCAGGCTGTCCGTTTGGAAACCAGTAGCAGTAATATTATGAAGCCAGGAAGTTTAGTTAGAATATGTACAATAAAAATTAGTCGTTCTTTAGCGAAAAAGTTCAGTCCAACAGATTTGGTGGAGCCATATGTTGGAAACAAACTTCAGGAGGAAGCAATGAAATTCAGAGATAATGAATAAACAGTACAGTGTAGCTACAGTGCCAATCGTTAAAAATAAAAGCTGGCCTACTAGTAGCGAGTGATAGCATGGGTAACCTGTTCTATTCAATTAGTAGCATGGTTTCCAGTGCTATTACTCATACTAATAGACTAAGTAAGTAAGAAGGTGACCAAATTCCCAGATCAATAATAGTAATTAAAGACTTAATAGCAACTACAACAACAACAACTTATGTTTACTCGGTTCTTTGAGTTATTGCAAGATATTGGGACTTACTTGTGATTGCATGGTTTATGTGGAGCCATCAAATGTTTATATAGAGCCACGTACATGCATAGATCAGACTGTTCTGCAATTTTTATGGAGGATTTTGATAACATTCAGAATTTCCCAATTATATTTGGATCTCACTTATTACTAGCATATACTAGCACAGTAGGGTAGACAGAAGAAAACATTATTTTAATAGTCTATATATATAAATAGTACTTATTACATGAGTCAGAGTGTGATATGGAAAAATATTTCACTGAGCAGGCTGAGTGAAAATAAAGCCTGAGAGTGAAATATCTTGCCATAACACTCTTGACAAGTGTAATAAGTGGTTTATTCCACACTAGATATCTTCACTACATACTGTAGTTAGTACTAGAGGAAGGGTAACTCACAGCCCCCAGCAGATATTTTAGCAGCTGCTTTAACCCTGTTGAGCAGGGTAAAGAGAGGAAGGTACAGTAAACAACAGAGAAAATTGAAAAAAGTTTGGCCAGTTGCTATAACTACAGGGGTAATGATGGGCTCACTCAGTACAGTGTGAAATATCATGGGTCATGTACCTAAATATATCATTGTGAAGATATCTAGGGTGGAATAACGAACACTTAACTTTGAACTTGAACCAAGATGATAATGTGACTACTACCTTAAGATATAAGTATACTCTCTGTTTTATGCAGGTTTTTTATATAGGTGAATGTGGAGATTTTTTACCAATTTTAGTCAGCTTTGCCTTACTACCATACTCGCTTATTTCAGTTCTTGAATTATTGACAATATTTACCATATTATATCAGTCTTGAAATGAAGCAAACATGTGAGTGGTGTGGTCTCAGTGAGGACTGGATCCACATGCTTAAGCATTCTGGACCAAGAGCGGTTTATAGTTTATTTTGATTAAAAAAACAAAAAACAATAGCAAAATGCTGTGGCAAGCGAGTACAGTGCTCACCCTAGCTCCAAATTAGAGTTGTTTTTTTTTACTGACTACATTGTGTCCAACACATTATGAGTAAGACTTGTACTTTTTAATGTTGTTTTCAAAGTGTAGTTGGAGAAAAGTGGGCAATTCTGAGATGGGCACCCTCTTGTCTCAAGGTGCTTGGATGAGAGGGGATTGAGCCATGTGCTTGAACTGAAAGTATTATGATCAACTTTTCCGTTGTTTTTTTTTCTCTCTCTCTCAGGTCAAACTGTCTCTCTATTCTGCTATCACAAATAAGCCTGATGTGATTACAAATATATTGGTTTGACCATGACCAGAATAAATAAAACTATGTATCAGTTTCAGCATAAACATTTCATTATTTTACTTTCATCATATACCAAAAATAATCAAAAAGATATAAAAAACAACTAAAACAAACAACACACAGGCAAGATGGAAAACAGCTTATTTATCCTTTCACTAATACACTTGAGAACATCTTGAGTGTTACAAACACGAAGTGCTAGAATAATAAACAGTATTGTTTCTTTTTCTCTCAACCCTTTCAAAGGTTTCAGGATTTTTTCAAACTTCAGTTACACCCCTCCTTAGGCTTTTATGTCCGGGATTGGTAATGGCTGTCGTGCCCAAGAGTGGAATAAGCATTTATACATACTTCCCATTATTCATACGAAAGTTGATAGCTGGGCACTCATAAAACAAACTATTACTTGAGTTCAGATGGGGTAATTTTTTTTAGTTCACTGTTTATGAAACTCCCTGGTATTTTTTGTACTTACTTTTCCATTTCATGTTTATCCAAAGCTTTTTAAAGAATATTTTGCCAATTTTCTTTGTTAGTGTCGAATAAGAATGCCCACCTTGAAGTATTGTACTCGGTACAAATAAGAATATATTATAAATTCCATGTATGCAACAATGATGTAATGATACTGTGTAAATATTTAACTCATGGTATAGTTTAGGCGTGGCTATTCGAAATGACATTAGGAATCGACAAAATCAGCTAAAAAACATTGAGAAATGATTGGGTATAATTGTGAAGTGAGTTAATTTTTTTAAATCTTGACTTTTGGTTTGTATTTAAACCCATTGTGTTTTGATATGTGCAGGATATACTCTTGTATTTTCTCTAGTGATTTTAACTCCATAACATTTTTCCATTTCTTGAAGAAATCTTTTTGAAAAATAGCCCACTTAGGCAATGGCTCTTCTCTTATGCTTAGTTTTAGTTAGTTTCTTTGCAAACAAACAAAAAAGTAACTCAGTTTTTACACTCAAAATCCCCCTCCCCTTCACCTCCCAAAGATATCCTATATGAAACCCTGTTATGTGTTTATTATACTGCCGCATTGTACATGTACTTTCTTCTCTCCAAGGACTGCATTGCTATTTTCACATTTTTCTGATGTGTAAGTACCAGGGGAATATCAAACCTTCTTGTAAAAAGCAAAATTCCCAATGTTATTATTGTTACCTTTTTAAAGCTATGATAGCTAATGTATAGTACAACGTAGTGTTTACAAAATCTAGTGATTTATTAAAAGTGAGAGTGTTTACTTGTAAGCAGCAGATACTATGGAATACATTTCTTGAGATTTTTGCTTCCTATTCCAAACATCTGTTGTTAGTTTAGGACCAGTTTCAGTATCAACAAGATAATGTGTTTTAAATGAGTTTTAAGAATGAGCTATCTACTGAGAGGTCAAGTGTGGAAAGATGAGTGGTGAATTAGTGCCTTACAATTCAGACTCTTACCAATACTCGTCTAATACGTCCAAGAATTTCAGGAGTCGAGGAGGATTTTCTATTTTACTGCTTCATGTTTCAGTGCTCTTTTTGGCTTTCCGCTCTTACGACAATATCAATGCTTCAAAAACTAACTATTTTGCCTTCATGATTTCAGTGACTGTTGCAGTACTTGCATTCCCATTTTCAGGATGGCTTGGAGATGTAAAACTAGGAAGGTACAAAATGGTCAAGTACACGGTTGTGACCTTGTGGATAAGCACCATAATGCACAGCATTCTGGTTGTCATCATGGACAGTATAAACCATCCTGATGAAAAGGCATGGGAGATGATTTCAAGCCTATTCATAAGTGTTTGGATTATCATGTACGGGAGCTTTATGGTGAATGGCTTCCATTTGGGAGCTGATCAACTTATGGATGCTCCATCATGGCAGCTTTCATCTTACTTTAATTGGTATTGCTGGTCTTTTTTCATGGCAGCAATGCTCAAGACATTTTTTTCTGAATGTCTTCCGTTGGAAACTATAAATGCAGGTGCTGCTTCTCTTGTTATTACTTTAGGACTCTGTTTAGACTTTCTATTTAGTGGAATTCTTGTCAAGGAGCCAGTGTCACCGAATTCTCTGAAACTTATTTTTGAAGTGCTTAAATATGCTAAGAATAATAAGTATCCTCGTCTTCGCAGTGCATTTGGTTACTGGGATGACAAAAAGTCTCGTTTAAATTTGGCCAAGTCCATATATGGTGGGCCATTTACCAGTGAAGAAGTTGAAGATGTCAAAACATTTCTTAAAGTGATGATAATCCTGATTTTGGGAAGCTTCTTTGGAGGACATTTCATAGCAGCTGCTAACACAACTGATATGATGCTGTATCACTATAGTGATGATCTCTATACTGGAGTGCACAACCTCTCAGGATATGGCCACTGTTTGGTTAGAGGCATTGTGTCTAATGGAGCCAATTCCTTTATCTTGCTTGGTATTCCTTTGTTTGAGTGGCTGGTCCATCCTTTTGTATGGAAATACATGGATAAAGTTACTTTTTCCAAGAAGTTTGTGGTGGGCATGTTCTTCTTCTTTGCTCACCAATGTAGCTGCCTAGCTCTAGAATGGGTTGGCCATGCTCGGAGTTCTAATGAGACGGTGGTTTGTCTGTTTGTCACCAATGAGACTACTTTATTGGAGGGTCAAACAGTAAATGTTAGCTTCTACTGGTTAGCTTTGCCAACGGTTTTCAGTAGCATAGCCTATTATCTGATGTTTACGTCCACTGCCGAATTCATGTATGCACAATCTCCGTACTCCATGAAGTCTTTCTTGATGGGAATTCTGTTCTCTTTGTTAGCTGTGGCTATCGCGATATCATTTTGCCTGAGACTTTTGTTTCGACACTTTCCTAAATTGGGAGGACTTAGCTGTGGCATTTGGTACTTCATATTGTCCACCATTTTTTGTGGAGGTCTTATCGCGGCAGTATGTTTATATTTTAAATGGTATTCTACACGAAAGCGAAGGGATAACGTGCTTAATGAAAGCCAAGTGTTACAGTTTAGCTCAAGCACGACAGTGAAGTACGCCAAGAAACCTGACAATTACTATATGTAGAAAATATAATTTTTGGGTATCACATATTGGGATGAATTTATAATTTCTTTATTATTTTTGTGTGTGTATATACCAGCAATGTGGTCACATGTTGTATTATATTAAAAGCTTGCCACCATGGGTCAGGCTTGGTTGTGCTGATGGTTTGCAAAATTAATTGGTAGTGTGCTTGTGCACTAATAATGAGCGAACGAGATGTCCTATTCACAATTCAAAGAATAAGTTATTGGCTTTGAAAGTTGTTGTTTACCACTGCATCAAAACTATTTCTCTTGCTCTAAAGATATTTAAACTACTTTACTGATCTTTTTGTTATTATGATTTAAATTAATGTTGTAGCTCATAAAGCTAAGGATGACATTTTTCAGTTTTTTTTGTGTGCATGTAAATCATTAATTTAGCTAACTATTTCAAAGTAACTTTTTGGTAGCTCCTGCAGTATCTATTAACACAATGTAGTTTTTCTTAGCTCTGAAAACATTTCTGGTAAAGGGTTTTTAATACAATAACCACTTTTGTACTTGAAAACTAGGAACATTCAGCATTCAGTGAACATGCATAAGACGGTTACAGTATATTTTTATGTCTAACTTGAGTTGGTTACACATACTAAGAGAATCGACGGCATCGCTAGGATTTAAGAATTGGTACAATGATGCATTTAGAATGTTGTTCTGACTGGCAATGGTTGTCCACTAGATTTAGTAAACTTTCACTTGTGTCTGATTCACTAGACACGCCTCTCTCAAGATCACTTGATTTTTCTTTATCGTCAAACAGGGTTAGTTGCTTCTTTTTTTTGACATACTGAAACTGCACAATATATTCTCCCGGCATGCAACAGCCAACTGGATAGCACGTAGTCCAGGCCACTCTATTAAGGTCAAACTTAATACTATTGGACAGGTCGACTTTCCTTGCGGTAATGTAGTTAAATTTATTTCTGGTGGATACTGATTTAGCTTGACTTATTTTTGCATGTCTGAATTATATTTGGAGCATCATTAGTCCAGTTCACAGTGGTTTGAACGTGTTGTGCTAATGATTAGTGTTATAATACTTGTAGTTCAAGTTCAAGGAAATGAGTATAGACCTTTAGTAAACAATGATCCAGTCAATACTACTATAGACTATTGGGAAGCATATCATACATGTAGGTGCTGTTTTCATAAGCAGTTACATGTCTTGTTGTTTTTTCAGTTTGCAGGAAACAAAACTTTCAGTACAAGTTCACATAAAGCCTAGGGTACCAGATGTTTGTCTGTCAACTCTAAATTCGGTCAACTTATATATAATCCCTTTATGTTGCTATCATTATGAAAAAAGTCATGAAGTGTAGAAGTTTCAAGAGCAAAGGAGCAGTAGTGCTTTTGTTCTGGGAAGTCTGTGCAGTTATTATAGTCTTCCATTTCTATCATGTAGATAATTGGATTTTTTCATCATCCCAATACTTAACATATTTTTCAGTTGTATTTGGTGTAGGAATTCTGTGTGTTCCACTTCTAGGACTACTCAGTGATGTTGTACTGGGAAGGTACAAGACTATTAAGTACAGCATTATAGGTATGTGGTTGGCTATTCTACTGAATGGAATTGTAGAAGTAGTGTATCTAATCTATGGAGGAAGTACTGATCAAAATAAAAATTCAGTTTCAAACTTGATCCTGTTGGTTGGAGTTATAGCTAGTGGATCTCTTCTTGTTAACAGTTTACAGTTTGGTGTTGACCAGCTTATGGATGCCCCGTCAAGACAGATAACATCATTTATCAGCTGGTTTACCTGGTGTTATTATTTATCTGACATACTCAGTGTATTGATTCTGGATTGTGGGTGCATTGGTGCCTTCAGTACAGTATTTATTGCTGTTATTGTAACTGTCGCACTTTGTGCAGATATTTTGTACAACAAAGACCTAGTAAAAGAGCCCACCTCTCGCAATCCTTTAAAGTTAATATTTAAAGTTTTAAAATACGCAGCAACTAACAAATATCCTCACGCACGCAGTGCTTTTAGTTACTGGGACCAGAAGAAGTCGCGCATCAACTTGTCCAAGTCTAAGTATGGAGGTCCATTTACTCATGAAGAAGTAGAAGATGTGAAAACTTTCTTTAGGATGCTCTGGATTCTATTAATTGGATCATTTTTTGTAGGGTATTTTATAGTATATGCAGACACATTGAAGTTTGAAATCGGGCGTTTTCAGCATAATGGGTTGGCAGGAATAATACATACTGCTTTTAGGAAACCAGTTTCCTGTCGTGACTGCTTACTGGTGCGTTCTTTATTTCAAGCTTCTAGTCTTATTTTACTGATAGGAGTTCCTTTGTTTGAGCTTCTCATTTATCCGATTTTGAAAAATTGCTTTAAATTCCATTGTTCTATGACAATGAGATTTAATCTTGGGATGTTATTTCTGCTTTTGAATCAGATAAATTATTTGGGGATAGATGTGGCTGGTTCTGTAATGACTGACAAAGAAAACATAACTCTACAGTGCCTACTGGATTCCAAACGAGTGAAATTAGAAGAAGGTTTGAGCACATATACCTTGAGCTATCGTTGGCTCTATATGCCAGCACCTTTCAGCAGTTTGGCTTATTACCTCATTTTCACGTCTGCAATGGAATTCTTCTCTGCACAATCTCCATATTCTATGAAAAGTTTTGTAATGGGCCTGATGTATTCCTCTGTAGCCTTTAGCATTGCTATAAATGTAGGGTTGAGACATTTATATACTTTCTTTCCATGGAGTGGTAGTTGCATCACCTTATATTATAGCGTCTCAGCTTTAATCACCATATTTCTAGTAATTATTTTCCTCATTCTGTCGAAATGGTACTCCAGAAGACGTCGTAGGGATAACGAGTATGAAGATATTTCAGGAGAACGTAACATAAATTATTACCTTTATCAATAGAGTGGATCGTTAGAACTCTACTAGAATACTAATACTAGTTGAATGAACCAAATTTACTTGAGTTTGTTGGGATCATATTGTTTGCTGAATTTAAAATTACTTTTTTTTATCATTTATCTACATCTCTTTGTCACTACCTGGTTGAGGCTGATGTTTAAATTGATAAATTGTTTGCTGCTAAGGTACACAATGTAACACTAGAATAGACAGTTATTTAAGATGCAGAATTCAGCAATGAATGTAAATGTAATGCTTTAATTCTACATATTAAAAAATTTCTTAGAGTTATCTCAGGGGTCATATATATAATATATATATATATATATAATACTTATAGCACGAGTCTGAGTACAATATGGGAAATATTTTATGAGCACGCAAAATATTTTCACGAGCCGAAGGCGAGTGAAAATATGGCGTGAGAGTAAAATATCATTCCCATATTGTACGACGAGTGTGATAAGTGATTTATTGCTTCTTTGAAATTTTTCTCAACCGGTTACAATACAATTTTCATTGATTTTACTCGCTACGCGCGCGCTACAAGGAGCGTACAATATAAACCGTACAATATGGGAGAATACAGAACGCTCGCGTGATGCGGAAATATTCAAGTAAAAATATCAAAGCTGCAATAAATATATATATAATATATAATACTTATAGCACGAGTCAGAGTACAATATGGGAAAATATTTTACGAGCACGCAAAATATTTTCACGAGCCAAAGGCGAGTGAAAATGTGGCGTGAGAGTAAAATATCATTCCCATATTGTACGACGAGTGTGATAAGTGATTTATTGCTTCTTTGAAATTTTTCTCAACCGGTTACAATACAATTTTCATTGATTTTACTCGCTACGCGCGCGCTACAAGTAGCGTACAATATAAACCGTACAATATGGGAGAATACAGAACGCTCGCGTGATGCGGAAATATTCAAGTAAAAATATCAAAGCTGCAATAAATATATATATACATATACATACATGTAAAATTCTCTTGCAACTGCTAGCAGTTTTGCGCACCTGGCAGAACCAGGATGTGTGTGCACTAAGCAAGCACAGTGCGCTGGGCTAGGAACTCGCAGGAGAACAGGCCTTTCCTCACAGCAAGTGGTGTGGGCACCCGAAGTCCCACCTGGACCATTGCTGTTTCATGAGAAAAGGACTTGACTTTGCACCCCAGCAAATGCCAGGTACCCAATCACAGCTGGGTGGACTGGTGGGACTGGTGGGAGACAGATGGAAAATCTGATGGAAAAATTGCCTGAGTTGGACTTGAACTCAGGACCTCGGGCCCTGAGTCCAGGACACAACCACTACACCACACACACACAACATACATGCAAGTTAATTCAATTCAGTGCACATTGGTTTCATCTATAGTTCATTTTTAGCTAAAAATCTATGCTTAGTGTAGATGTGTACACTTTCACAGCATAATTGACTATGTGGTTAAAACAGTTACGACAATTTGGGATAGGCTCTGTTAAGAAACTGAAAATGAATGGTGTGTTATATAAATAACGTTTTTGTTGAACGTTTGATGTTCCTGTATCATGTACAGATAGTTTTTAACAGATAAAGTATAGTTTACCTGGTGTTATTATTTTATCTGATATCGGTGTATGATTCTGGATTGAGGGTGTATCGATGCCTTCTTTACAGTATATATTGCTGTTATTGTAACTTGAACTTTGTGTAGAAACTTTTGTATAACAAGGAGCTAGTACAAGAGCCCACCTCTCACAATCAAATGAAGTTAATACATGCAACTAACAAGTATCCTCATGCATGCAGTGGTTTTAGTTACTCGGATGAGAAGAAGTCACACATTAACTTGTCCAAGTTAAATATGGAAGTCCATTTACTCTCAAAATGTATAGAAGATGTAAAAACTAATTTTAGAATCCTCTGGATTTTGTAAATGGAATCATTTTTTTTTGCGGGGTATTTTATTGTATTTACTGATTGCCGTTAGTTTGAGATGAAACTGTTTTGCTACAAAGGGGAATCAGAAGCTATATATATATATATATATATATATATATATATATATATATATAATATATATACAGTGCTTCCAACTTAAAGAGTGGATTTTTTGAAACTACTGTATAGACCCTCACTACAGTCATTTAACATACACATACCTTTTCTTCATCATCCCAATAATGTTTACAATAGTAAAACTGCCTGTTTAGAGAATGGAAAATGGAGAACAGTTCACTCTAATACATTTTACGCCATTTTTGTTGACGTCAAGATTTTGCGGTAGTTCGTCATTAAACGTAGCTAGTTAACGAGCTAAGGTCGAACGGTTATTTCCCTGAGCAGTAAGACGGGACTTTCCCTAACTGCAAGTGGCTGTATGGATTCTCTTCGTTCTACTAAAAGTCGAAATCAGTCAGAATTGTTGGCTGGTATTACTAACTTGGAGCCAAACCTATCCAAGAGGTCCTCCTTTTCAAGAGCTGAAGAAAAGCTGAAGGAGTTTAATACTCCTAAGTTCCAGCATTCGGTATTCTGACAACATCAGGGCGATGCAGTTGGTATACTTCTGCTACTACTGCTCAATTGTTTCTGCTTGCGTATTATCGAATGGTGGGGTATTGGCGGGGAATAAATTAATGTCCGGATCTACAGGCGGTGCGCGTTGCTATGTGCGGCCACCCTTAAACACTTCCAAATTCACTGTCTTGACGCTCCCAGCTCCATCACCTATAACCACAAAAATAACCACAAACCCACAAAATTGTTTTGTCTGAATGTTAATATGACATTAATGTATAATAATACAAAATTTTAGCTTTCTATTACACATACTGGAGAAATTATAGCAGAATTAGCAACCTTAACCAAAAAGCTAAAAAATCCACTCTTTAAGCTGGAAGAACTGTATGTACAAGGGAAAAGGGACCAATTGCATTAAAAATTGAAAAATGAGTTATTTATACCACTGTGTAGAGCACTTCATATGGAGTACTTTGGTACCAAGTTTATAGGCATGCGCTGCTTGGTTCACTAAATATACGAGCGCCAATCTAACCAAGTTAAGCACAGTTATTTCGAGAAAACTGCAATTAAAACTTCTTATTCAATTTCTGGCGGAGTTAACGTTGAATTTCATCTAACCGGAAGTCCGTGTTACGGGTTACGTAAGACTTTTATTTGTGCTTGGAAAATGGCGGTGCTCAGCTGAACGGCAGTAGTTATAAGTTGGGGTCGTTTATGGGGGAGGCCCTATTCAGTTCAAACCCTACATTGTGTAAGGGTATTTTTTTTGAATTCACGATTTATCCTTTGTGGATGAGGTGTTCTTCTAAAGCCAAATAAACCATCTAGTGTTAGACATGTCTGATTTAAACCATCTAGTGTTAGACATGTCTGATTTAAACCATCTAGTGTTAGACGTGTCTGATTTAGTTTTGGCTAAAAGACAAAGTATTACTCTTTTTTTTAAAAGATTTCTAGAGATGAGTTATATAGGGGAACAGTGTTTACTTTAAGTTACTACGGGCTCTATCTGTTTATAATGTTCAGTGCTTTAGCTTATTATCTTGTTTTCACATCTGCCATGGAATTCATGTGTGCACGGACTTCTATGAAAGGTCTTTTAATTGGTCTGATTTATTCCTTTGTTGAGTTTAGTATAGCTGTGAATGGATTAAGACAGCTGTATCAGATATTCCCACAGTACAACCTTTATTCCACTATGTATTGTGAGATCTCTGCTGTAGTCACTGCTATTGTAGTGATTTTTTTTTTTAATTGCGTCAAAATGGTACTTCAATAGACACTGTAGGGATAATGATGGCCAGGAGGGGCCTTGGGAAAGCAACCTAAACTATTATCGTTATCAACATAGTGGACTAATGGCATCGTAAAAGGGTAATATTATAACAACTTTGGTTAACTCCAAAACTGATATAAAAACTAGTATGCAAACGCACAGAGCAGTAAACAGCAGCATTTTCATATCTATTTATTGTCGTGAAGATTTGTATTCACTTTTTTTTTTGGACTTGACATTAATTCGCACTTCTCTCAATTTACATTTTGATATAATGCTTAAATGAACTTGGTAATGTATGTTACTTATCCATACTGAGCTAATGTTGTCCTTGCTCATTATATTCATCATGTGGCAGTTTAGAATTACGTGTGCTAGTTGGTCTGTCTAAGAATTGTGGGGATATTTTCAGGATATTATCATTGGAAAATGGTTGTCACTAAGTTCTTAGCATATACACACATTTTTCTTGCTACCAGCAGAAATGATGAAATGCGTCTAGTTTCCTGTTTTGATTAATTTTTTGTTTTTAAGTGTAGCTGTAGTGATGGTGCAGTTATCACTAAAATGGATTTTAAACGGAGCTGGAGGGCTGAATTGCGAGATTCCGAGCCAAGTAGCTTAATCATGTCCATAATTAAAAAGTCGGAAGTGTGTTAATTTTTTATACATACAGTTTCTTTCTACTATGATTTTTACATTCAGCTTTATTGTGAAAGTTATGACAAAATAGTTTAAAGGAACTGCATTACGTACGCATGATAGTTCAAAAAGCAATACTGGTTTGAAAAGTAAACAAAAGTTCAGATTAGCCAATAGTTGCCCAAAATCATTAAACTATTACATGCCCTACTGATGTGCCTAATTAATTAAAACGTGAAAGTAAGACACACCCATTGTAAGTGGGTGGAAAGTGCTCTGGGAATAAACATGGACAATTGACAGCATAGCATGACTGGGCAATAGTGATGATTATTAGTTTGAATTTGTACATCACTTCCATTTGCTAAATACTAACTACAACCAAGCTATATAAACAGTCCGCAGTTATCTCTAAGTTAAAAGAGAAACAATTGGAGGCATCCCATTAAAAAAAAGCTTTATAAGAAATACTTTGAAATTGAAACCATAGTTGTGTTTTTGCTTCTTAGCTGTTGTAAATACGATTAAGTTTAGCTAATTGTTTGTTGATAGATAGGTCAGAATTTTCAGTTGGAATCAGTATCCATAAAATATTATGAAGTTATCTAGACAGTAGCATTCAAGAGTCATGAGTTGTAGGTGCTTCAAGAGCAGTGGAGCAATAGTTTTGCTATTTTGGGAAGTTAGTGCGGCTTTAATGGTATTCCATTTCTATCGTCTTTCTACTTATTCATATTTGGCATCCTTTTCGGTCTTATTTGGTGTGGGAATTCTCTCTTTTCCCATCTTTGGTTTGTTAGGTGATGCGGTGCTGGGACGATATAGGACGATTAAGTTCAGCATCATTATCATGTGGTCTAGCGTTTTACTAAATGGCATTGGTGAAGTGTTTTATTATGCCTATGGCTATAATACAGATAAAATATGGAAGACACTTTCTGATTATATCCAGCTGTGTGGAGTTATAACTTGTGGATGTCTTCTTGTTAACAGTTTACAATTTGGTGTTGACCAGCTTATGGATGCCCCGTCAAGACAGATAACATCATTTATCAGCTGGTTTACCTGGTGTTTTTATTTATCTGACATACTCAGTGTATTGATTCTGGATTGTGGGTGCATTGGTGCCTTCAGTACAGTATTTATTGCTGTTATTGTAACTGTCGCACTGTGTGTAGATATTTTGTACAACAAAGACCTAGTAAAAGAGCCCACCTCTCGCAATCCTTTAAAGTTAATATTTAAAGTTTTAAAATACGCAGCAACTAACAAATATCCTCACGCACGCAGTGCTTTTAGTTACTGGGACCAGAAGAAGTCGCGCATCAACTTGTCCAAGTCTAAGTATGGAGGTCCATTTACTCATGAAGAAGTAGAAGATGTGAAAACTTTCTTTAGGATGCTCTGGATTCTATTAATTGGATCATTTTTTGTAGGGTATTTTATAGTGTATGCAGACACATTGAAGTTTGAAATCGGGCGTTTTCAGAATGATGGGTTGGCAGGAATGAATCGCAAAGAACTTTCTGTTTCTTGTCTGGAATGTTTAGAGCTGCGTTCTTTATTGAATTCTACTTGTATTATTATTATTATAGGAGTTCCTTTGTTGGAATTCCTTTTTTTCCCTTTTTTAAAGAAATGCTCTATTTTCCACTTGTCAACTACAACACGATTTAACTTTGGAATATTATTTTTTCTTTTTAACCAGATAAATAATCTGATATTAGACGTAGTTGGTTCTGTTACAGCCAACAGGCATAATGTGACACAACTGTGCTTACTAGATTCTTCGAAAGAAACATTGAGTGAAGGAAGCACATTTACCATGAGTTACTACTGGCTGTATATGCCTATACCATTTAGCAGTGTGGCCTATTATCTGTTACTGACATCAGCAATGGAGTTTATGTGTGCACAGTCTCCATACTCCATGAAAGGCCTCTTGATGGGCATGATGTACTCCTTCATTGGATTGTTCACTGTAGTGAATATCGGATTGAGGCGTCTGTATTGGTTGTTTCCATGGCAGGGTAGCTGTACTACATTGTATTATGGAATCTCTACCATGTTTACTGCCTTTTCAGTTGTACTCTTTTTTTTTATGTCAAAGTGGTATTCTCGTAGACGTCGTAGAGATAATGAGGACAAGGATATGCCGGTGGGAAGTTATGTAGATTATTACCTTTATCAGCAGAGTGGATCAGTAGCTTCGTCGTAGAAAGTTCCTCTTGGGGATTAAAAACGATAATGATGATAAATTGCTATATGCGTTGTAGAATAACTTCTTTTTTTTTGCTAGGATTGTCACTTTTGTAACTGAAACAAGTTTGCCAATTGTTTTATTAATATTTTTTTCTTCAAAAATTCTTTATTAACTTTTATTAATTTGGCTTAATGACTTGCTAAGAGGGCATATTATTGTATGCTTTGACCAATTGTTTAAAAGGATAGTTCTTAGACGTACTTAACTTAGCCACAGATCAAACTACTCAGGTACGGAAATATTTATTTTAAGTAAGTGTCCATTGCCAATGATGCGAAGCTATTATCTTCCGACTAGTGGATCAAATTTAGATACATACATTTGTTAAGTTGTATATCAATGTTTCGAAATAATGTGGTCTGCAGAGGGGCACTTTTTGAAATAGAAATTCCTGGTATTCTTCTTAGTACTCTGCATCTGCTATTCAACATGCACCAATATCTTGCTCCCATATATTTTTTATGATGGTAGCATTTTCAGGCTTGCTTTTTTTTTTTTTGGTTTACCAGCTGCTAAGATAAGGGGTGGCCTTTGCATCTATTTCAGGTGTAAAAACTCATTTTGCTGATTAGAGTACCTTATTTTATTCTTGCTTGTGTTTTAGCTTCCTGGATATGGGATGGGCAGGGCAGAAACATTGAGTAGGGATAAAAGTCTTTATATGTAGCCAGTTGTATGAGGTGGCGTGCTGGTACTTATCTGACCTCAACTACTGGTCTTATAGTATGTGTGAGTTTACAATTCCCATGAGTGTCAAAAGTAATCATCGTATTGCTTTTAATGATTAGATTTAGAAGCCAGTTGATTTATCCAAGTTCTAATTGTATTCCATATGAGCTAATTTGTAATAAAGTTGTTAGTTAAAGTATATCAGAAGTACGTATGTAATTACAGTGAATTCGTATAGGCTGCATTTACTGTTGTTTGTGAAAACAAAAACAAAGCAGCAACAACCAAGCAAAAACTTTCAATTCTCACTAAGAGGCAATTAGAAGTATGTGTACAATTTCTAGGTGAAAAAAACTTTCAATTCTGGATAAAAAGCAGTTAAAAGTGTTAGATGAATCTAGACCAAGTAACCAGAAGTTCAATTTTTGCTCTGCTCATTTGTAAGTCATGCGGTTCAGAAACTTTAAGAGCAAAGGAGGAATAGTGCTGCTGATGTGGGAATTCAGTGCCGCTATGATGTTCTTCCATTTCTATCACACTTCTAATTTGATTGCTGAATCATTCACACTTGTTATGCCGTATTTGGCTTTACTTGGTGTTGGAATCATTTGTTTCCCAGTTTTTGGTTTGTTAGGTGATGTAGTATTTGGACGATACAAGACTATAAAATACTCTATTTTAATTATGTGGTCCAGTGCTTTAGTTGATGGAATTGGTGAAGTGATTGTTCTCGCTCATGGTAATGGTATTGGTGGTAAGTGGACTTCGATTTCTAGATACATTCAGTTGTGTGGAATTGTAGGTTGTGCTTCTCTTCTTATAAACAGTTTACAGTTTGGTGTGGACCAGCTTATGGATGCGCCGTCAAGGCAAATAACATCCTTTATTAGCTGGTTTACCTGGTGCTACTATGGATCAAACATGTTAAGTGTGTTAGTTCTGAGTTCTTGCTATGTCAGGACTTATTGCAAGACTATCTCTGCATTTGTTGTGACAGTTTCACTTTGTGTGGATATTTTGTTCAACAAAGAGCTGGTTAAAGAGCCCACTTCTCGCAACCCTTTAAAGCTAATTTTTAGTGTTGTAAGATATGCAGCAAGTAACAAATATCCTCATGGACGCAGTGCTTTTAGTTACTGGGACCATAATAACTCACGCATGAACTTGTCAAAATCTAAATATGGAGGTCCATTTACTCACGAAGAAGTAGAAGATGTAAAAACTTATTTTAGAATGCTCTGGATTTTATTAGTGGGATCATTTTTTACGGGATATTTTATAGTGTATGCAGACACTATTAAGTATGAAATGCAGTATTTCCATAGCATTATTTTGACCTATAGCAGCCAACCAGATTTCTCTCACAGCAACTTAGTGTTTGGTACCTTATTATCAGCACCAAACATCATTACATTCATTGGAGTTCCTGTGTTTGAGTTTCTTGTTTATCCTTGTCTTACGAAGTGTTCTTTGTTCCCAATACCAATTTTGTTACGCTTTAATTTTGGAGTTTTTTCCTTGCTTTTAAATCAAATAAACTATCTGGCATTAGATGTGTCAAATCATTTTGTGGGGAGGAGTCAGAATGCTACTCTACTTTGCTTACTCAAACTCAATAGTAATGAAGTTTACGAAGTGGAGACAGCCAAAGGAACTTTAAGTTACTATTGGCTCTATATGCCAGCACCATTTTGTAGTTTAGCATATTATTTAATTTTCACATCCACCATGGAATTTTTGTGTTCACAGTCTCCCTACTCTATGAGAGGTCTCCTAATGAGTCACTTGTATTCTTTTATTGCACTGTTTGTGGGAATAAATGTTGGGTTGAGACACTTGTATAATTTCTTTCCGTGGCACGATTATTGCATCACACTTTATTGTGGGGTCTCTACTTTAGTCACTGCACTATTGAGTGTTGTTTTCTTCATTCTGTCAAAATGGTACTCCAAAAGACGTCGTAGAGATAATGAGGATGAGAATATGCCAGAGGGAAGTAACATTGACTATTACCTGTACCAGCAGAGTGGATCACTGGCACCATAAAGCCTACTACCAGTGACTCTAACATTGAATTTTTTTTGGTTGTTTTTTTCCCTCTCTCTCTCTCTCTTTGTTTGGGTGATTTATATTTTGTTTTTGTTTGAGTGATTAATGTAATTTTATTAGTTTCAGGCAACTGTGACAAATAGAATTCTATCATTTTTACGAGAACATCTTAAACTTTGTTAAGTTTGGACATTCACATTTATTTCTTCATGCTAATTATGTACATGTGGCATTGAACAAAAAAAGTTCTGTTTTGATTTAACCACCGTGGTTATGGTAATAGTTTAAACGCAGAGTTTGCACATAAAAGGGCACAACTGGGGACTTCTTTTGCGACAAGTGGAAATAGCGGCTACCAGTTTTGTAACCAACTTCCCTGAGACCATTTTAGAATGGGACTTCTTTTGCGACAAGTGGAAATAGCGGCTACCAGTTTTGTAACCAACTTCCCTGAGACCATTTTAGAATGCATTACAGTAACTTAGCGCACAAATAGCAAGGAAACAACATCACGTACCAAGTAAGGAATAAGTGATGAGCACTTTGACAGACAGTAAAAAAACCCAATCATTAGGAAAATAGCAGGCTATAAAAGAGAATGGAGAAGAGTATTATTTGCTATTGACATAGCTAAATTTCACTGCACAGGCAACATACTGTCAGAGTACTGTTAGATACTATTCTGATGGGTCAATTTCAACCAATAAGTACTATACACACTGCAAGTATTATCTAATTGCTTGAGAAAACCTTTTTGGAAAACTTCAATCATAAGTGCCATGATATATTGCCCATGTACCAAAGTTCTTTGTAAACATGTCTCAAGCAGTTGGCAATTACACCATTGGCTTCCCATTTACTTTCAAGATTAGGGTATATCTTCATAGCAAAGATTTGCTCTAAGGCAATGTGAATGGTTAGTTTATATATGTACTACCAGGATTTGTTAGAGGCATTTTGCCACACACACCCTCCTTCCCCTCCTCCCGTAAAATTGTTATGACCTTCAAGTGGATATAGATATAATTCATGGAAATAGCAATCCCCCTACCCCCTATAATTTCAAATCGTTGATTTGACCCCCTATTTCGTTCTTCGCATACTATCAATTTTCTGGTTTCTTTCCTAAGGATTATATAACTAACCACTCAGAAGTTAAACAATAAATATAGAAATACTTTATAACAGTTTTTTTTTATAATGACGTTAGACTTTAGAAACACAGCTGTAACTTAATATTTAGTTTTTTAGACTGGACTGTGCTTAACACCTGTTGTATTGTGAAGTTGAAAATAGACTTTTTTTTTGTTTTCAGTGTTTTTGTACAGAATAAGCAAATCATCTTGTTAGAAAATATTTCCCTCTCCCAAACTATATTTTCCAAAGAGAAAGTTGAGTTGTCTGTATTCAATTGTCCATTTTAAGAAATTAAGCATTTTTTTTTCTAAAGTGGTAAACAGAGTTTAATTTTATTACACAAGATTCTTAGAAAAACAGCTTAGCTTTTTACTGAAAGTTAGGAAAGGGTGGAGGGAGGGTGTAATGAGAAAAGAAAGGAAAAATTGAGTTTGTTGCATTTTGCATGTATCACTATAAACTAACCATAAGAGGTGTAAGATTTTAAAGGTGGCATTAAGGTCTTTATACTAAATTTGAATTTATTTCAATTTAAGGCTATAACAATGTGTAATCTGCAAATAATATTTAGCTTTCAATAATTTTTTCCTCTTTTCCAATACCAGAGGAAAATACGAGAGGCAGATACTATCATTCAGGAATCAGGGAATGAACTGATGCAAAGTGCTGGAGACCTAATGATGGCAAGACTGGTCCAAAAGAACATTCTTGCTACGATTGAGACACTCAGCCTATGTACTCCGGGTGAGTTTAGCAGAATATGAAACATTGGGGAAATACTTATTTGGTGTGTGAACTTGGAACATCAAACTCACATTTGTTGGAATATGATGGATTTCATGATGGTTATTTGTCAAGGACAGTTATTGTTATTATTTATACTTAGTGTGAATGGATGTGAGGGTTCTTATGTGATCCAATTGTCCCTCAAACAACTGGTAGTTCACTGTTTCTAGCACAATTTACAAGTTTGCACAAGAGGTATATTGTGGTGAATGCCTAATTTGATTTTATATCCCTGCACAATTTTCTTTTTCCTGATTTTAAATTATATTTCAATTGGCAGTATTTTTGTATTGTCTCAATTCCAATGGTAAATTACAAAAAAATTTTTTTATGATTTCCTCTAACTAGTTTTCATATGTGTGATACTGAAATTTTTTTTTTTTTGCTCTTGTAGTAACTATAGTGCTTTATTCAATTGCTTTAAAAACAACAACAAAGTTCAAAGAAGCTCTTTAGTGAGTATCCTGGCAGTAATTACCTTACTAAGGAATGTGTCTCTATTTCAGTAACAAATAAGAAAAGGAACCTTTTTGTGTAATTGTTTATAGTTTTTGGGACTGCGGTGGAAATAATATTTTTAATGACATTTTTGTATGAATGGATGAGTTAATAAGTTGAATCACTGTTAGTATTTATGGAACAAGCATGTAAATTAATTTGAAAATTCTTCTGTGACTAGGTATAGACATTAGTTCCATATACTTTGTATTTTCACTAGTCATAAATATGTGACCGTCTATAGGAAAACCAGGCACAACGCGGCACCTTCGAATTTTTTTTTTGTTGCACTTACGGAGTTGTCGGCGTCCAGATATTGAGCTCTCCAAGTTTTATCGTCGCAGCTTTAGTCGTTCCTGCTATAATAGACCTAACCGTTCCCTTCCGTAGGCTTGAAACAATACATTTTTAAGAAATCGATCGATCTTTTCTCGATATTACGCGTGCCGCGTTGTGCCCGGTTTTCCCGTAGACGGTCACATATTTACAAAATGCACAAACGTTTCAATCATTTTACAATGGTCATCATCAGTGTGTGGATGATAATAAATAGTCATTATTTTTGACTATTTGTTATCATCCACACACTGATGATGACCATTGTAAACTGCTTGAACCATTTGTGCATTTGTAAATATTTTATGACTAGTGAAAATACAAAGTATATGGAACTAAAGCATGTAAATTACATTGGATTATGGTGTTCTGAATTGTAGTCCTGCAGCAGTATTGTAAACTTAACGATCAAATGGATGAAAAGCACTACTACTCAGCTTTGAAGACATTGGAGCAACTGGAACATACATTCTTGCCACCTGTCAAAGGTTACATTTTCTCAGACTTGTTATGCAAGGAAATCCCAAAGATTCGCAAGTCTATAGAAGATCAGTCCAACACAGATCTCACTGTGAGTTATATATATGTCTGCTTCTAACACATTGACAGTCAAAATGTACTATTTCTATTGCAGGATTTTCTGGCTAAAGTTCGAGAGCGTTCAGTGGTTATTGGAGAAGTTGCTATGCATCAGGTGAGTCATGCCTAACATATTGGCCTTTTCTGTTGGTGTTTTTTGTTTTTGTTTTATTGAGTGTGCAGTATAGAATTTTAGTTTTCTTGTATTATAATAAATTTGAAATCATTGATATTTTGGGTTGCAAGATGTATATTTTGATAAAGATGTAGTTTTTGTATGTGTGTGTATGTGTACAAGAATTTTACTGCACATTTCTTGACTACATGGTAGACACAGAAGCATTCGTATTTGGAAATTGATCTAGATGTCAAGAAGCTTTTGGATCAGGATAAAGAGATAGACTCTGAGGCATGTGCTCAGGACTTGGTGGACTTCTCACCAGTTTACAGATGCCTGCACATTCACTCAGTCTTGGTATGCACACTGTATTTTTTATGATTGAATGATGTTTCCTCCAACAGAAACTCAGATTAGTAGTAATTTATCAAATAAAATTGAAACACAGAAGAGTCAAATTTAGTATAGAAAATACAATTTACTTTTATGTCATCTTTCAGGGATTTTCAGCATGGTATCTCAGGTTATTTAACTTTCTGTCCTGCTCTAATGTAGTATGTATTGTAGCTAGGGAAAGTTTCATAGTTTTAATGCCAATATTGAAGTAATTGGCAATCCAGAAAGTCTGTAGAGCCATCCCGCAGTTCTTATCAAAGAATTCTTCTGATTGGTCCCCTAGCCCTAGCCCTAGCCCTCGCGCGGCGCTATAATTGGTCACGCGCGGCGCTATAATTTGTCACATGATTTGATTAACCAATGAAATGAGTTTTTTGATAAGAACTGCGGGACTGTAGAGTCTGTAAGCTGAACTTGCGGTATTACATAGTTTTTATATTTCATTTTCGATACATCTCCCAATCATCAATATATTTAGCTTTTACCATATGCACTGCGAATAGGCTTGGTTTGATACTAAAACAATTGTATACTTTATTCTTACACTTCTCTGTGTATTTTTTAGTTTATTTCAGTTTCATCAGTGCAATGTTCAATATTAGTAAATTTAAATCCTTGGATACAGTTAAAATTGTCATACTTTGATTCTGTACCATTTTCACTATTTCTTTGAGTTTATTTCAGTTGTTCAATGTTATGTATTTTTCACACATGCGAAAAGGAAACCACAACAACTGAATGGTAAATATATTGTGTGGGGATGAGAAGTGTAGAATGTCAAGGCAATGACTAGTGATGTCTTGTCAGGGTTCTGTCTAGGGAAGTTCAGCCAAGTCTACCGCCATCTAAATATGCTATGTTAACTGTCATTTTGGGTTCAGCCTAATGGCTTACTGCATATAGCTGGAGGAAGCTGAGAATATTTTTTTTTGGGGGGGAAGCCAGGGAGAAGCTTCTTTCACTCTGCTAGATAGAACCCCGCTTGTTTATCTGCAACTTTCTCTGATATCTCACACATTGGATGTTATATCAGTTATGGCATTCCCTTTTGTGTAGGGCAAGAGAGATTCCTTTATGGACAACTACAGGAACCAGCGTCGAATGCAAGTTCGTTTGGCAATCAAGCCTCACGGAAGCTGGGTAAGTGATGATGTAGTTGGCAGTGCTGATTTAGTGTGAATTGAGGAATTATTTTTATTTACCCATTTTATTTATCATTTTAGAAAGGCCAGATAGATGATTTCAAAAGATTCTTTTATGGCATTGTTGGGTATGGTTATTTGACTTTTTCTTGATACTTTTATAGCATTTTAATTTTTTCTTCATAGTTTTTTCGTGGTAGAGGATACAGTCTTACATACTACTCAGAGTCTTACTACTACAGGCTCCAAAGTCACTGGTGGAGAAGGATTGGTCACACGCAGTATTGTCACAGAGTTCTGGGGCATGGCTCAAGATGAAGTTTTGGCAGTTTTGCGCAGTACCTGTGTATGTGACTTTTGCTGGTAGTATATTATGTACATATGATTGCCCAAGATGAGCTAGTACTAGTACGTGGCCCAAATGAGCTAGTACTAGTATGTGATATGGAAAGCACAACAAAATAAACCACCTGCTGTTTTGTTTTTCTTTAAAATGAGTTATTTATACAATATCAAGAAATACTAAGCAACCACTACATGTTATGTGCCCATTATGAAATGGACACATAACATGTAGTGGTTGCTTAGCATTTCTTGACATTATGAAATGGACACATAACATGTAGTGGTTGCTTAGCATTTCTTGACATTGTATAAATAACTCATTTTAAAGAAAAATAGAACAGCAGGTGGTCTATTTTGTTGTGCTTTCCATATCATCATTTACTAGTATTTAGCTTCAACGTTGTATTTTCTTTCTCTCAAAACTTGTATTTTTATTAAAGTAGAGTTTCTGTATAATAAAATGCATTTTTGAATAGGCTCATTGATTGGCAAGTGAGCAGAGCGAGTGAGACACTCTCAGGGGTAGCACAATTGAAATTTGGGGACATTTGTTTGTTTATATGTGTGTGAACATACATATGTCATTTCCCTCGCATTTTTGTGTTTGCTTCGTGGTCTATCCCTTCCTATACTTCCACTAAACAGAATCTTTCCATTTAGCAATCCCGTATCATTCAAGGAAATTAATTGTTTACCCCTTCATCTTAGGTTGTTTCTGAGTGCCACAAGACACACTTAGGTTTTACTGTTAGACTCAACACTGTGCTGCGAATCTTTAGAACTTCTTATTTTTTTCAAGTCACAAAATGTTATGGCAAATAGTTACTATGGTATTGAGACCCTTTACCAGACGTAATTAATAAAACTCTGCCTTTGTTTTAGTAGCTGTGAGTGCTTGTTGTCAAACGTTACTGGTAATTCAGATAATCAGAATGGCATACCAGTACTTGGGAAATTAAGGTAAGGAAGTAGTTCTGTATTTGTTAGCTGACGTACATAATAGTCACAATGGCTCCGTACTTCTACTTTTTAGAAATGGACTGATAGATTCTTTTGAAGTGCTTCGTTTATGCACAGGCTCACTTGCTCTTTGTGCTCAAGCACATCACTAGTAAATAATAAAGGATTTCATAGGTATTATGGGCCTATAAAATCTGTCCTTTGCACTCTCAGTACTGATGTGGTCATAGACAAGTATTATCTTAAAATTGTTGGTTTTGTGCCCTTACCAACTCAGACAGTCTATTCAAGTTCTAATATTATTAAAGTAGTACTGATGTCGTGTTTTCAAATCATTTCACTTTAATTTTTTTCTGTGTAGGGATCGTGCTCAAACTATGACTTATTGTTGAAAGTGAAGCAACTAGTTGTATGGTTCTGTACCACACTTCGGGTGAGATATGTGTCACTGTTATAACTGTGATGTCATTGAAATTATTGTAATCCGCCACACTCTACCTTTTGTGTCTAGTAAAGTACTTTAAACAAATCTGCCTATAACAGGAGGCTATTTTGATTTCTTTATGGAGTAAAATAATGTATTACAGTTCCCTGTACACTACAATCTGATGTAGCTATATTCCTAATTCTCTGTAAGCTCGTGTGTGTGCGTGTGTGTGTGTGTGTGTATGGGCATATGTACATATAATATATCTATATTGTATCTTTATTTTGTGTTTGTGTGTGTTTACATAGGGATATGGATTTGAAGTAGACAAGCTTTATGAAGTCCTTCTTGAAATAAGGTTTTCATTGAATACAAACATGCATGCATATATATGCATGTAGCATACATACATAATTATTACATACAACATATACATATATTTATTGCAGCTTTGATATTTTTACTTGAATATTTCCGCATCACGCGAGCGTTCTGTATTCTCCCATATTGTACGGTTTATATTGTACGCTCCTTGTAGCGCGCGCGTAGCGAGTAAAATCAATGAAAATTGTATTGTAACCGGGTGAGAAAAATTTCAAAGAAGCAATAAATCACTTATCACACTCGTCGTACAATATGGGAATGATATTTTACTCTCACGCCACATTTTCACTCGCCTTTGGCTCGTGAAAATATTTTGCGTGCTCGTAAAATATTTTCCCATATTGTACTCTGACTCGTGCTATAAGTATTATATATATACTCTGCATTATATATATTATATATAATATACATATATATATATTTTACATTTAATTAACAGAGAACAGTATGACGAACTTCTGATGACTGCATGGGGAGGTGCTTTCATGTAAGTACCATACAGTTGAAACAATACACTTATACACACCAATTATCTCATTTTTTTACCACACTTCAATTAAAAATGTGATATAATATTTTATTTAAATTTTAGCCGAATATATTATAATTATTTATCGAATTGTTATCATTTTCTTGGACAGGAATATTTTTGAAAGTGATGACTACACACCTTTGGAAGTGGGCAACAATGATCGTTATCAAGGGGTGCTCGAAACCTTTCCTCACCAAGACAAAGAGCTGGCAGAAGCCGCGTTTCCTAAAAGGTTTCCATTTTCATCCATGGTATTCCAGGTGTATGAGCAACTGAAGAACTTTGTGGTCAAGTGCAACAGTTATTCTTTGAGGTTGAACTTGAGGTAAGGTTTATTTATTTCTCTGTGGCTGTGACTCTCTGCCTCATATAGGATAAAAGGAACAAGTTTATTGTATATTGTAGTCAAACTGAAATTGACGAGTGTGTGCGAAAGTCTGTAAACCAGCTTCTTACTCGAACCATGACTTGTGAGTAATCTTTGTATATTTGTTTATAAAGTCACATAATGCAATCTTTGCTTTCATGATTCTGTTTCAGCATGCCTAAATAAACTAATTCACAAAGAAGCTCTGACTGTTCCTCAGGTAATGGAATGGACAATACGTGTGTTGATTTCTATTGTTTGTGTAATTATAGATTTGGTTATTATTTACATTTTTGAGTCTATTGTGTTTTTACCTATATTTTTTACCATATGCAGTTGGTTCAAATATGGGTTAATATTGATCATTTGGAGAAATCAATGGGAGAGTTGGAGAAATTTATTTCTAAAACAACCAAGTAATTTTTTTAAATCGTTCTATCATAATTATTATAGTTAAGAAAAATTATATATATTGCATTTCAGATCGGAGAGTGAGAAAGTTTCTATTGGGAAACTGTTTGGTGCATCCACATTCACGGTACCTATTTCTAGTAGCCTTAAAATGAATGTATAGTTAATATTCCAAGTTGTATGACTTTATTCCTTTTACATAGGATGCCAAGCAATTGTCCAAGGCTCAGATTATTGTGAAGTTAGATATGAAAATGACAGATATTCTAATTGGAGGTATGCTCTGAACCAGCTGTAATGTATATTTTAAGCTCTATTTAACTTTACATAGTGGCCTATGATTGGATCCCCAAGGATCCCATTTCTGTGAAGAGTGACTTCATTCGGGATCTGTTGGCCTATTTAGAATCAAACTTCAGTACTTTCAATCAAATTCCAGTGAGTAAAGACTATATTAGTGTACTATTTTTTATTAATTTAATTAGAATTTAAGTTAAAAATTAAATCGCTTTGAATATTATCATTTTTATATTGTTAAATTTCTAGGAGTCTATTGCAGCAGAAATTTGCTTGAAGACTTTTTTACAACTGGCATCAAAGCTTGAAGATATGCTGACTGCAAAAGAGATTGAAAGAATAAGCCTACATGGGTTCAAAAGCTTCAGTGTGGAAGTTGAAGCCTGTGAAAGTATGTGAAGATTTTTTATTCGTTGAGTTAGAAGGGAGCAAGACACTAATAAGAGTTGGTTACAAAAATACAGTGCTAAAATTTTAAATCCACGAGATGTCACATGTAATACATATTAATATATGTATAGCTATATTGTATATATTACATTTGCTCAAATTTATACACACATAATAATGTGTTGTTTCTCTTCACATGCCTTGCCAATGTCATTTCACAAATGCTATGAGCTTGTAATTACCCTTTACCATAATATCGATGTTAAAGTTTCACTTTTAGTACTGTATAGCCTGCCAGAACACTTTAAACTTAGAGTTTCACTTCTCCAAAGTAGTGTTTTTGAACTAACAGTCTAAATTGTGAATTCCAGAGTTATGTGTATATATAATCCTTTTGAGCATAGAAAAGAATCCTGTTACTTTTGGCTTTAACTTTATGGCTTTATGGATCATTCCTTGTTTTTTTTTTGTGTGTGTGTGGGGGGGGGGGGGGGGGGGGGGGGGGGGATCATTATGCTCAATACTGCCACTCTATTTTTTTCCCTTCATCATGTGTAAAAAATAACAACAACAACAATTGGAACAAAATTGCTACTATGATTTATCAGTCACTTGAACAAACGATTATCACTAAAGTAGTTGACTTGTTTCTATCTGTGCCTGACCCTGACATATCTACTTTAACGAGGCTATATTAGAATACTTACTCTGTATTTTTGTCTCTACCAGTAGAAAAAAAATCATACTACTGGGTTAAAAATTTAGGCTACTATTTAGTTATATATTATTGGCGAGCGAGACACAAAAATTGGGGATATCTGTTTTAAAAAATATATATATGTGTGGACGGTCATTTTGTACTTTGACCCTCGCGTATTTTTGTGTTAGCTCTGCTTTCGACCCCGTCCCAAATTTCACTAAACAGATTCTTCTGATTTATAGATCATTACCCGCACCACTCTAGAAATTGAATTGTTTACCGCTTAGAATTGTTTTGTGGGTGCAGTTAAACACAAAAACTTACCGGAGTTCCATTTCTATTCGAGGTAGTGTCTGTGGTAAGTTAATATGCTATTTGTCATAGTTAAGCCCTACGCAACAGTATTTACTTGAAAATTCATTGACCACTAGACTACGCACGAAGGTAAGTCTTGTGTAGATATGTTCAGTTGTGTGAAAATATCGAAAATATCACAAAGAAAATGTTTAAATAGTGTGATTTTTTTTGTTGCTTTATTTTTTTTCAATTCAAAGAGTTGTGGGAGTGGTTACTATGGCAATGAATCCCCTTTACCATATATACGTAATTAAAAAACTCGACTTTTTTTAGTAGCTTGAGTGTTAGAAGTTAAGATCAAATTTTTAACAATAGTGTAGTTTTAGGCTCGTTTGCCATTTGTGCTCAAGCACATCACTAGTTATTATTATTTAATAATATCTATGACTGACGACGACGTACATATTCATGAATAATTCATGAGCTAATGAGCTAGAACGTGCAGACGCACAATACTTGTAAACTCGCGCTGAATTACTGGGTAAACCTTGAGCGCGAGGCGAACTTGTTAGCAACCAAACCCGGTACAAAAAATGGATAGTAGGTGGGAGTGGCACAGAAACAGGAGAGCAGCTTTCATGAACTAATCTTACCGAGTAAACCCGAGTAAACCAAGAACGCAGTTGTAAATAAGTAAAGGGTTTGGTTATGCTAGGCTACTGGTAGGCGAATTTGTTTGCAGCATAACCGGGTACAACAAATAATGTAAAGAAGATGAGAGTGGCTGAGAATCAGGAGAATGGGTAAAATGTGGTCACATTCAATAGAAGAGTTAGACAAAAGAGAAGGTAATCTCCATGACTCAAAGAACGAGCAAAAGGAAGACAGAGTTCAGGAGAGCTGGAGAGAAAAAATGAACTAAGTGGTAGAGGATATAAGAATGAAAGTGGTGTGTTTGAGCACAAATGGTGAGTGAGCCTCCCTAGTTAGCACAAATGGTGAGCGAGCCTCCCTAGTTAGGTATAGCTATATTGTATAGTTAGGTTACATAAAACTGCAGTATTGTGGGACACTTATACTGCAGCAACTGTCCTTTGTTTAGAGACTGTCCTCTATTGGGAATTTGATTTTTTTGTATAATTAGCTAACTGAGTAGTAGAAAACACGTGGCACTATTACCAGACATAGTGATAGACATATGATTTAAAGAATACTTTTGTGTGAATGTGATACAGGCTGCATGTATTTATTGCTAGAGTAAGTTATTGACATATTGGTGAAGTGTAGTTTGCTTTAATGTACTGTACTTTATAGCAGTAATTCGACCAAACAGAACCAATGGACAAAGCTTCATTAGTATGCCCTTTAAGCTCCTAAAATTGGCAAACATCTTCCAAAGAATTTATAGTTTCTGTACAGTATATGTTTTCAACTTCGGAATAATAGGTGCTTCGTCACATTCATCTTCATTGTTTACCTTCATTGAACTCTCAACTTTGTCTTCGGTTTATTCATGAAGAAACGTTTCCTCCCAATTTTCATCATCCATGTCAGCACAAATAGGGAGACCATCACCACCAGTAACAAATTCTCTTGCAGTGCAATTCTCTGACCCTGCTTTGACACAACATAATTAAGAAATGCTTGCGGTAAAAAGCTTTAAAAGTCGGAATAAGTCCAAGGTTTAGGTTGCAGCATGATTTCCAGATGAAAGCAGGTTTTTCATTATGACCGGAACCAGACATACACAAAAAGCAATTATGATTTTTTGCTTGGATTTTTCCCCCCTGCAGGTACAACTATTTTGGGCAAAACTACAATCAGATAGAGCACGAAAACAACAACAACCCTGTCTCATCCATGTCCCGAATATTCTTTGGATAGCCTTGGATGAATTATGGCAAACATTCATTTTCAGGAGTCTCCCTGTACATCACCCCGTTTCACCACAAATCTTATTCTGTTTGACAGAAAACCTCTTCTTCCACGTTTCCAGCCATCCTACCAATCCCTTAAACTTGCTTCTGCAATCATTTTTCAATAAGCTGTGGTCCCCCAACGGGAATATTTTTACGAGTTGCAAATTTAAGACATTTATAGAGAGCACCATTTACCTCTGAATATTCAAATTTATGAGCCTTACTATTGGAGTACGTATAACCTACCTCCTGAAGAATTGGATTGATAATCCTCTGAAATAGACTCCTTGTTCTTCGAAATTTGGTATGTTTGTGTCTTACCGCATCCAAATATTGCTTTGAGAGATCTTAGCGAGGTGCCAGGATTGTTTTAAGAATATTTTATTAATTCAACCTTTTCTTTAGGGAAAGGTACACCTGCTTTTTGTGAGAAGCTATACACCACATGACAAATTGATGGCAAAATATTTGGTCCGCTATCTGAAAGGCCGTGTTTTACAGACAGTTAATTGGCGAGCGAGCGAAGCAAGTTAAATGTTATCAAGGTTAAAACAATTGAAAATTGGGGATATTTGTTTGTTTATATAATGTATGGACATACGTATGTCATTTTGTACTTTGACCCCTCACATTTTTGTGTTTGCTTCGTGGTCTACCCCTTTCCATACCACCACTAAACAGAATATTTTTGTTTAGCGACAATAGGGGCGTTACCGTTGTCTGTCTGTCTATCTGTCTCTCTATCTGTCTGTCACACTCTGATTTTAGAGATTACTGACAATTAATCATTGATTTAGGTACAAACTTACTCAGAATGATAATTTTTGAATTTTGGGCTGATTTTTGAGAAAATGCAAAGCTTTCTGCTCTGCGTAGGTTCTAGCTTTTGTGGGTAACGCCCCTATCATCACGTCGTTAATTACCTGAGCAAAATTTTGCTGCCCATGCACGGTAGTTTTGCTTTATGTTGGTAAATTAATGGAGTGCTGGAAGTGGAGTTTCGTGTTGAAAATATATACCATGTGAGTGTCCCTGGCCTGTTTAGCTTCTTCTCTTATGAATCTACCGTTTTCACTGCTCGAGCTATATTGATGCCTGATAGCCTATAAATTATTCTTTTGGTCTGAGATGGTTTTGTAATAGCTGGCAAGTGTATAGTAGCACTGAGAGTTCAACCTTTGATGCTTCATTATACTTATTATTATTCTCATCATTGTTGTTGTTGTTGTAGTTGTTGTTATTGTTGTTATTAACATTGTTATTATTAACATTGTTATTATTAACATTGTTAATAGTATTATTGTTATTATTTCTTTATTTTAGAATTTTTGAAATCGACTACATCAGCTAACTCGACACTTCAGCATCTTCCTGGATCTTCATCTGTGTTCAAGAAACTCAATGAAGTATGGCATGTGCACACACATATACGCATACACCCATACATGCACTTACTCATTCACTTACTCATCACTAACAACTTCTTTCTTAATTTTGTGTGACCATTATATTTTTAATTTTTATTGTGTAGACCCTTGCTCTATTTCTGAATGGAGAATGGTCAGATTATGTGGCCAACTTCTCAGTGCCATCCAGGAAGTATCGCTCCATCACTCCCACAGTGGTTCACGGTCTACTGTTTAAGTAAATATATAATATATAGCGTTTGACCATCTGCATTGTATATTATATATTTATATTATAATACATATTAACATGAGTCAGAGTATGATATGGTTAAATACTTCATGAGTAGGCTAATTTATTTTCACGAGCCAGAGGCGAGTAAAAATAAAGTGAAATATTTTGCCATATCACTCTGACGAGTGTAATAAGTGTGTTATTCTATGCTAGATACCTTCACTGCAAAAATTTGTGCTAGGGTTGGGGTTATGTACCTAAAAGTAACACTGGCATGGAATATATAATATGGTATAAAGTGTGGCTGTAGAGACTGTATGTGTTTTTACTGAATAAGTGATTGTTTTCAGGGCGATATTGAGGAAAACTGTTTTTCTTTGCATTGGGAAAAGTTTTTTCATTGTCTCAATAATAACTGTGATATAGTAAACTTTCTTTTTCAGTTTGCTTTCAGTTGCTTTCAGTTAAATATTTTGGCTATAAGTAACTTTCAACAAAAACGACAGCAAATGCTTATTTTTAATATTAAAAAATTGGAGCACTAAACTTTTCAAGAAAGTGTCATTATTTTCCATCTACAACTTCATACTTAAAGTTATATATAAAGCAATGATAAATAAAGGAGAATAATAAATGTGACTAAGTAGAATTGCTCGATAGAGTATATGGTTCTTTAGTAGCAATCTAGTTGAAATATATTAGGGCTGTCCTACTAAAATGTTTTCTGTGATTCCCATATGATGTTGTGGCCCTCAATCTTCACACCACCCACAGATTTTTGCACTGGTTCATGTGCATTTATATGTGTGTGTGTGTGCAGGTTGAAGGAATCCACGACAAAAAAGAAAAAACTGTTCAGTCACAAGTCAGCTACCCAGAAAGAGGAAATGAAGTACTACGAGATGCTTTTGCGCAATATTGATGGCCTCATTAAGTCCAAAGAACATTGAATTGAAACAGCAATAACACAAAATAAATAATCTAATTTTAGATTCACCTCTAATATACGTATACATGATCCAATCTTTAGGGCATGATGTTATTAATAAATTATGCTTTGAGTATGTTGTATAGGATGATAGTCTATATACTGTATTTAATGAACTAATTTATTTTTAATTGAACCTTTACACAGTTTCCAAGGACCAATCCATGCAAACGGTTGGTAATAGCAAACTTAGACTGGTAATTACTAACATAGATGTAGATTTTTTTTATATTACAAACTTAGACACACTGTAGTATATGAATTTGGCTGAGATCTATAAGCATCCATGTGTGGGTGGAAAACATTTGAGTAGGTGCTCTTCATTTTATAGTCTTCTGGGAAATCGTGGATAGCTAATAGTTTTTTGGAGTTGAGGCGGATTTAAGCCTTTGGATGAAATTTCCCTCCCCTTACTAATGTAGCACTTCCATGTCCTATCTGAGTCATAGACACTCCTCTCATTCAAACTGTATAATACATTGCGGCAGATTTAGGGATGAAATTGTGCACTGTCGGGTAAATGTTTGACACTTGTCACATATTTTTAGGCAAAAGATTTATCAAAACTTTCTAGAATAACCGCAATATACAAGAAAATGGACTTAACTTGTATATAACTACTGATTCTCAGAAGAAATGTTTTCACTGTTTAGATTGCTCTGTTTAAATTAATACCCAGTTTCAATATTATTTTTAGACAAGTTGTAGCAACTACCAGTGCTATCTCATTATGTGCTCAATAATGTATATGCTGGTAGTCACTAGTTATTGTGTATATAGTATCCATAAAACGCCTAGATAAATTAGTCCCTGATTTGAATCAAAGACATTTGCTATTTACAATGGCAATATTTTTGGGTGAAGTGAGGCTTTTAGAGACAAGCAAAGTTTTTAGAGAGTTAAATGAATTAAAGGTTACTGACAAACCACATTGAGCTAACATTCTGCTAACAACAAGACAATGCTAATAGTGATAGCTGCAGGTGTAGTCAGAACAAGTATTATTTTCATGACTCTCTTCAGAGGTAGCAATGTAAAGTATTCCCTTGATGATTGTTTACCATAATATTTGTGAGAAAAATAACAAACAAACAAGTTAAAGTCTCAGTGACTTTGTACTCATTCACACACAATCACGCACACACAATCACGCACACACACACACACACACACACACACACACACACACACACACACACACAGCTTTGTGCCTAAAAGAAGAATATTGTGGGCAGTGTACACTGTTTTAAAAATCATTGCATTTAGTTGAGTGGTATCTGAAAAGTGACTACAGTAAAACTTCTATTAATGACCCCCCCGAGAAGCGACCGACCTCTCATGAGAGACCAAATCATGCGCCGCCCCCGATTGCAATTACAACAAATATAGTGCATTTAGAACCTCCGAGAAGCAACCACCTCTTATTTCCGACTAGCGACCAATATCTCGGTCCCATCTTGCTCAAAATAACTACATTCGCCCCTCTAAGAGTGACCAAATACCACACCCATTGAAAATTTGAGAGATTGCGGTCTCGCGTAAGCTGATAAAAAATAGCATACTACACAACTCCTGCAGTATCCTATTTTGTCTGGGACAAAAGGTCTTCGCTAAATGCTCGCTGAAAGTTTGATGCTTCTATTTTAATCTTCATCTGAACAAAAAGTGCAGGAAATAATATCCAGGACAGCAAGCTACTAGGATAAATCACTTGGCTTACTACCAAAATAAAGACTGGTGTGGTTCGTTGCAAATACTGCCTCAAACAATCCCCTTATTCTGGAAAGTTTTTTTTTTTTTTTTTTTACAGAAAATTGCATCTCCAGTAGCAGCACATCTTTATCAAAGTATAGATAAATGTGGTGGAGAAATAGCTAAGTTAGCTGTACCAGTAGCCACAAGAAGGCAATTGAGACTTCAGAAGAAAACAATTCTTGTAAGATGCTTGTCATCAGGACACCATTCAGATAACCACAGTAAGACATGCATCAATTAATGAATGTATTTTCAATTCAATTTTCCCTAACTCTTTATTACAAAGAATGACATTTATAAAATAACCTCTGAGATAGGACCAACCTCTGAGAAGAGAACAAAAGTCTCGTCCCCAATGTGGTCACTATTCGGAGGATTTACTGTAGCTGTTGAATTTTTCTCAATCTCATTGCCATCCTTATTTGAAATGTGACCACTAAAATGAAAATATTGCTAGTCACCAAATGCATGTAAACTTATTAGTGGTAGCTATACTCAAAAAAATTCTTGGCCACCCCAGCCCAGTCAAACATTTAGAAAGGGGGAAATAAATGAATATACAAACGAACAAATACAACAATAAGTCAACATTTATATTGTGTAATTATCTGTAGAGGATAGTTTGAGGGAAGTTGAAACAGTTGTACAGTTAGCGGAATAATTATCGTGTTTGTGTGTGTGTGTGTGTGTGTGTGTGTGTGTGTGTGTGTGTGTGTGTGTGTTAGCCTCAGGCAATCTGGAAAGAAGAAGAAGAGATTCAGACTAAAAAAACCAGGTGGAAAGAAAGATGAAATGAAATTGGTTATATTAAAGTTGAAGAGCATTATTCAACGTGATCAGACAGATGGTGCTGCCGTTGGTGAGGATTACAACAGTTCAGAGCATGAAGATTCTGGATCAGAAAAGGGGTCTATAACTGATTCTCCTAAATTATGAGTCTCATTGAAGCGTCTTTCATTTTTACATCATTTTGACTACTTATTTTTCTGTTTCAAATCATTCATATATAAGGTTAGTCTAAGTGTGCAATGAGTTTGTATTATGTGTGTTAAAAAAACAACCTTTTTTTAGTAATGACAAATGGTGCATGCACACTTACAGCTATCTCAGGGTGTGTTTTGATGCATGTGGTGGCTTTGAGTATGGTATGCTACATATTTGTATTGGGTGACATGACAGTTATTAGAGTAAAGTGGACAAACAATGTTAGATAAGAGTACAGATTGTATACTATCTAACAACACTTTGTTCACACATCTACTTTTTTTTCTCTCTTTTTTAATGAGTGCTGTATCTAGCTTTTAGCTATAATATTGACTTCTGCACAGGTTGAATCAGAATAATTCCCTAGTCAGCTGCATATGATATAGCTAACCTACTTATTTTTTCATAATTATATCCAGTTTTATTATCTAGATTGTGTATCTGTAGCTAGTCTATAACATTTTTACACTTTTGATAGCATGAATTGTGTTTGGTCTTACTGGCATACCTAATTAGTAATTTGTTGTATTTTATCAGTAGATGAATTTGCCCAGTTTGCGTCAAATGAAGAGTTTTGAGGAGAATACTAATGTTTTGGAAGATTGAAATATAGCTATTTAAGTTAGTCTGGTAGCGATATATACCCTTTACCTGACCTCTACACTAAGAAAGAAGTCTGGACATCAATCATGCACCTTGGCTGTTCTGGAGGACTGTGGTGGTGGCTACCTGATAACTTTAAGACAGGATGCTGGTATATACTTGGACATAACCATAGAGTGTTTTGAAGTGTTGTTTTAGTTATCTAAAACACCCATTTGTTTTTGGGTTATAGCTAAATACTAAAACTAAACAATTTTTATTGAAACCAGTCTACCATAAATCATGCTATTCTGCTAAACTATGGTACTTAATTATAAATCCAAGATTTCATTGAAATATACTATTTTTGAAGTTGTTTGAAAAAAGTATAAGGTCTACGTTCTTAAGGGAGTCCCATTGTTGAAAATTTTGGAAAGCACCACATAGCTAATTATCTAAAACTAAATCAATAGTAAAACTAACTAAATCTTTTATATGATATTGAAGAAATACTAAATCTTCTCGGAGCATTAGGCAAAGAAACCTCAACTAAAACTAAGCCTGTAAGATCTTTTTTTACTATGTCTGGAATCTCAAAACCAAAACAGCACCAGTGTTTGCATAGGTGCAGCAATAACCAACATTTTGATAGTTCAAACGTGGGCTCTGTTATATATACTTGTCTACTCATTCCACTGAGGACACCTAGGAGACGACCAAAATTTTTTACTAATCACATCCTAAATTTTGGCACTAGAGCAGCCAAGGTACATGATTGTCCCTATACCATTTCTTTACGTCGTAATTTGGTAAAAGGTCTGGTGTCATGGACAGACCTCTAGGACAAGTAGCCATTCCAGACTATATCATTGAGGGGACCTGATTAATTAACATCTCATTCACATTTAATGGACCAGGAGTCACCTGTTAGGTGTTAACAAAGTTGTGATGCAAACTTCATTCACATTTGTGCATATACACTTTGTGATTTTTGTACAGTATCTCAGTCTGACAAAAGTTGAACTGCGCAATGATTTTTGTGACTGACTTTCTAGAAAACTATTTTTTGTCCATCTAGTGGTTACTTGACTGATTGAACTCGAATTAGTGTGGTGGAAAAATCTCTTAACATTGACTGAGCAGGAGCCCACTACATTTAGCTACACGAGGCAATAATTAAATTAGTTGCTGTTCAGAACTCCATACTGTACTTATCGTTGTCTTGTTTCTTATTGGCATAATCAATATAGTGTACAATTCAATTAGCTAATGTGTTGTGTAGGATCACCTCTATTCCCTAATGAACTGTTTTTCTCTCATATGGATAATTAACTTTCAATCTTTGAATTAATATATTTATTTTTAATATGTTAGTGCGTTTGCTTTGGACAGACATGCTTGATGGGATTTTTACAGCAACTTACAGCCCCAAATGCGGTTCAAATAAACTATTTTTAGTACAGATGGTGACTTGGATATTGAAACAAAACAAAGCATAGTAAAAGAAAACTTTCAGTTACATAGCAAGAGTTAGCTTGGCTAAAGCTGGTGCAACTCTTTCATTTTTTGTCAGTCAGTGCTGGTTAATGTCATGAAGATCAGATTTTTTAAAAGTAGTGGAGGGGCTATCTTGCTGCTGTGGGAATTTTGTGTCACGACTGTTATCTACAAGTTCTATAACTCCATTGGTGTTAGTACTGTTAATTATGCCTTCTTTGCAGTGGGAATTGTAGCAGCTGTATTTATTTTCTCTTCATCCAGCATCTTGGCAGATGTTGTATTTGGCAGATACGAAGTCATAAAGTGTAGTCTTTTCATTGTGTGGGTGATGACTATGATGCAAAGTATTGCAAGCATTGTGATTGGTATTTATGAAATGGAAACTAACAAAGCATGGATAATCACTCTCAATGTGTTCAAGTTGCTCTCTATGGTTGGTTGTGGCGCCTTCTTAGTGAATAGCCTGCACTTTGGTATTGACCAACTCATGGATGCTCCATCGTGGCAGTTATCTTCCTTTATCAGCTGGTATTGCTGGGGATTTTTTGTTACAGATGTGCTGTATATGTTTTTTCTAAAATGCACCGTATATCCCTGGAGTGCTATAGGTACAGGTTCTGTGGCATGCATGATTACTATTGCAATTTGCTTGGATTTCTTGTACCATGACAAGTTAATCAAAGAGCCTACTTCTCCTAATCCACTGAAGTTGATTTGCAGTGTGTTGCACTTTGCCAAAAATAACAGATACCCTCGAGCACGAAGTGCATTCAGCTGCTGGGATGAGAAAAAGTCTAGGATCAATTTTTCCAAGTCCAAATACGGAGGCCCATTTACTAATGAAGAAGTAGAGGATGTGAAGTCATTTCTGAGAATGCTTGGAGTCATAGTAATTGGATCATTGTTTACTGGTTATTTTATTGTATTTTCCAACACAGAGAATTATTTGTATTATCGCTTTCAAGACAATGACTTTAAGGACAAGATTGACTCTGAATCTTCCTATGGTCACTGCTTGGTACGGCGTGTCTTCCACCAAGGGTCAAGTTTCATCATATTCATCTTCGTTCCACTTGCTGAGCTCATCCTATTTCCATTGTTCCCTAAATTGCATGAAGTCACTAGCTTTACTAAATTTAAAGTGGGTATGCTCTTTTTGTTTCTTAATCAGCTGGGCTTTCTTACAATTGACATATCTGGTTATTTATTAAATCATAATAACGCTACTCTTCCTTGCTTGCTGGAGTCTTCAAAAAAAGACCTGCTACAAGGAAATACTTACAGTTTAAGCTTTTATTGGCTAGGTATACCAAAAGTTTTCAGTGCCATTGCATTTTATTTTATTTTTATTTCCACAACAGAATTTTTGTGTGCTCAGTCTCCGTACTCAATGAAAGGACTTCTGCAGGGACTAACCTATTCATTTGTTTCTTTCTTTACCATGATAAGTGTCCTTGTACGACTTACTTACAAGACATTTAAGTGGCACAGCGTTTGTGGCATTTTATATTTCTTAGTGTCAACTGTGGTCACTTTAGTTTTGATAATGGTGGTAATTGTGCTTTCAAAATGGTACTCCAGGAGGAGACGACGAGAAAATGCACATGATGAAATTTACAACGAAAGTAATACCTGTGCTCCTCATCGCTATGCTACACTGACTGATTATCAGTAGCTAGAGGGTTCTGACTCGTGTTAACATAAAATTTCAAAATAGCTGCAGTGACTGTCTTTTAATTTTTAATAGCTATTAACAGCAATATTAATTTTGACTTGTCAATAACTTAGTCAATTATTTTTTAACTTATTAAATATATAATTATAAAGCCTTCTTATTGTGAGAATTTATCATTTGTATTCTTAAAACAATTGAGGGACGTAAGCTTTTGTTGATCCAAAGACAAACTATGTACTTGATAAGTACAAACACTAAATCAACACTTTACTCATAGTATAGTCAACAACTGAAGCAAGTTCTTATCAACAAGGCAAAGATGATCTTAACTAAACCACTTACTCCAAAACAATTGTATGTAGCTAAGTACTGTAAACATAACATGGCTTAAAATAACAAAAAGTTATTTAAAAAGCATAGCTAGAAAGGATACTGCTGTGTGCATGTGTTTGTATGTGCATGCATGTGTTTATGTATTTGTGTGTACATGTATGTGTGCATGTGATTGTGTGTGTGTGCGAGTGTGTTTATGTGTGCATGCGTGTGTGTGTATGTGTTTGTGTGTGCATGCATGTGTGTGTTTTGTGTGTATGCCTGTGTGTATATATTTGTGTGCATGTGTTTGTCTATCTGTTTGTGTGTACATGCATGTGTGTGTGTGTGTGTGTTTTGTGTGCATGTGTGTGTATGTGTGTGCTCCAGCCCCACTCTGTCAACTTACCATCTGGTTTTCCATCTGCCTTCCACCAGTCCACCTAGCCGTGATTTGGTACCTCCTTGAGTTTGTACCCAGTAAATTTCGGCATTTGCTGGGGTACAAAATTCAAGGTCTTTTCTTAAAATGGTCCACGTGGGACTTTGGGTGCCCACACCGCTTGTGCATTTTGCATTTGCATTGTGTGTGTGTGTGTGTGTGTGTGTGTTTGTGTGTGTTTGTGTGTGCGTGTAAGGTACCAGGTTAAGCCTTTTATTTGTTTTCCCCCCAATTTTTCAAGGGAAGAATATAAGTATGAAACAAACCAGAGCTTGGCTGCGCACTGGACCTGCAAGCTATAGAAATTGTTTTGCCCAAGGATTTGGTAATAAGGTAGGAATCATTATGCCATCGCAGAAAAAGTGGCCTAACCTGGATAAAACACCTGAAGAAGGCCAGTAGAAAACATTATTGAGTATCACTTTATCCAAATGCAATCATTCATGAAGTGTTAATTTTTGTACCTGGACACTTGACTAGATATTGTGACTGAAAAGTATGTAGTCTTGCAAACCAGACTCTCCTGCCCCTCCCCACCACTTGGGGGAAAAAGAGAGGACACCCGCCATACTTCCTGGTTCTGGTGAATTGCAATCAATGAAGAATCCGTGCATCCTGTGGGCATAAAGAATTGAATTCCATTAAACTTACATTTGTCATAGAAGTTACCAGGGTGAGTGTAGCTATTAGTGCCTGGGATTAAAGAATGTTGGTGTGTTGGTTCCAAATTAGACAGACCCCCATCACAATTGGTGGCAATGGTGACTGATGTCACTATCACTTTCAGATTGCTCATAGTATGAGGTTCGTCCTCTTTCAGATTGTTCATAGTGTGAGGTTCGTTCTCTTTCAGATTGCTCATAGTGTGAGGTTCGTCCTCTTTCGTTACTGGCACAGAAAATACGTTAAGCAGAACATTCAAGTCGTCGTGGAATGACCATTTGAGAAAGAAAACTCTTTGGATGACATTGGAAGAAAGGACAGATTATATGTCACTTTGTCTGGCAGATTGCACAAATTTAAAGTGGATATGAACACAGAAAGCAAAGCAAGAGCAGAAGTCTGACACTTTAGAAGAATAGCAAATTTTCTTGTTCTAACAGTCAATTTTAGCCGAGAATGACTGAATCACTTCAAAAGAATCACGTAAAATCACAGAAGGAAAGATAATAATTTGTGTGTTCAAAACCATGGTATTTATGCAAGTTTTAGCTATGAATGAGTTGTAATGGGTGTGAAGTGGTACATGAATTTCCTCAGCGATTACCACAGTAGACATAGTCTCTCCACAAGTCTGTTGACTTATTGCAGATTTGTTGGTAAAGGAAAAACAAAAAAAGCAAAACAGAAATTACAATTTTTGGACTGAAATGCCAAAACAAACCTCACAAAACATTAAATATGAACAGGTAATCAGAACCATAGCTAGAAAAATGTCCTGAGGGGCAAATGTTTAATGTCAGTTATGTATAGCATATATTAGACTATTGGGAGTGAGACATTACCTAGGGGATTTTTGCAAGCGAAAAGAGCGAGATACTGTTGTTGGGGGTGGCCAATTGAAAATGTACATATCATATTATCTAGGGGGAATATTATATATATATATAATACTTATTACATGAGTCAGAGTGAGATGTGGCTAGATATTTCACGAAAAGTTTGGCAGGTTTCTATAACTACTTGCTCAGTACAGTGTGAAATAACAGACGATATATATTTCATGGTCAAGTACCTAAAAATATTGTGAAGTTATCTAGGGTGGAATATATATATATATATATAATACTTATAGCACGAGTCAGAGTACAATATGGGAAAATATTTTACGAGCACGCAAAATATTTTCACGAGCCAAAGGCGAGTGAAAATGTGGCGTGAGAGTAAAATATCATTCCCATATTGTACGACGAGTGTGATAAGTGATTTATTGCTTCTTTGAAATTTTTCTCAACCGGTTACAATACAATTTTCATTGATTTTACTCGCTACGCGCGCGCTACAAGTAGCGTACAATATAAACCGTACAATATGGGAGAATACAGAACGCTCGCGTGATGCGGAAATATTCAAGTAAAAATATCAAAGCTGCAATAAATATATATATATATTATATTTGTTTATATATTTATTCCACCCTAGATATCTTCACAATGATATCATCTTTAGGTACATGTAGACCCTTGAAATAACTCAAGATATTTCAAGGTTGTTATTTCATGTTGTACTGCCAGCAAGCTCATTACCCTAGTTGTTATAGCACTGCCAAACTCACTGCTTTTCCAGGTTTTTCCAGCTACCTTCCAGGTGTAGTTGCTCTACTGAGTTAGAGCAGCTGCTAAAATATCAGCTGGGGGGGGGGGGTAAAATAAATCACTTACCTACTATTTATTTAACAAAGCTTTTCACCACTCTGATCTCAATAGAATAATATATTAGGAGAGCTTTGGCTATTTGAAATTTGATTTATTAATTATGTGTTTGCTCAATATTAGTCTCTTTTTTCTCATAGCTACTATTCTAAATGAATCACAACTATGCTGAAAATATTATAAAAATATAGCACCTTCATGGGGGCTCACCATTTAGTAGCAATTCGCAGGTGACACAAAAGTCAAAGAATGTGAACCACATGTAATGCCAAGAATAGAAGAGAATATAGACCAACTATGATGAGTGCAGTATTTTTTTCACCCTAGACATGCTAAAAGGTTACTACCAGGTACCGATGAAGTCTAAAACAGCTTGTTTATCTCCGCTTGGGAAATACAAGTTCAATCAAATGCCATTCAAACTCAACAATTCCCCAGCCACTTTTCAATAGCTGGTGGATACATTAGTTATCTTACATTGATGATACAGTAATTTACTCACTTGGTTGATTATCCATACAGCATTTGCGTGAAGCACTTACAGAATTAAAAAAAAATAAAGAAGCAGGACTAATGTTGAGAGCTGATAAATGCCTACTTGGAGCTAGATCATGTGAATTATCTGGGTTATAACATTGTTGGGGGAGGGGTGGAATAGTTTGAACCCTACAAGTAAAAGTGAAGCAGTAGGGATTCATACAGGATTTTTCGCTAGGTGGGGGACATTTTGTTGAGTCGCAAAAAACAGTTTATCTATATAATAAGGTAGGTCATGACCGTGAGACTGTGAAACAGATTTCAGATGAAAACTTGACAAACTATATAATATAAAGTCCTGTGTGACTAGGTATTGACATCTTATAGATACAATTATATAGTATTTTCACTAGTCCATGTTAAGTTTTAAAGAGGTCATTTTTAGTACTATCATAATAACACTGATGATGGTCACTGAAGATGAAACGTTTAATTAAAACTTAACATGGACTAGTGAAAATACTATATAATTGTATCTATAAGTAAACTATATAATAGTTAGGCGCCGCCTCTGAGACCATTTTTATGGTCTTGGAGGCCTTAGGCTTTTACAGCCCTAGTGCAGCGAAGGCACAACTTAGGGCCTGAGGGACCCTAAAAACAGTAGTTCACGATGGCTGCACGGTGTCTAACTAATTTAGAATGTAGCGACTGCTCTTTCATAATGCAATAGGAGGGACTCTTAGCGTAATCGGAGGGACACTAATTGACCCTGCCCTCAAATCAGGGAGACTAAGTTTATAGTGCTCCTCTCTGGAGGACCTAAGCAATATAAAGTTCCTCTGTCACTATACAAAAACTACAGCATCTATGACTTAATACCAATTGCTATGAATCACCAGAACTAGAGAAATGTTGATTTTGAAGAACCGTAACTAATCTGTAAGGCTATTTATATACTGATCATTAATTTTTATGAAGAATTCAGTTGGGGAAAACAATTTTTTAGGGGGGGGGGGGGGGGAAACAAAATTTAGGGAGGTGTCAGGGCCAGGCTACACAAAGCTGCCTAACCTGGACACAATAACTGAAGGAAGCCAGTAGAAACATTAAATTCTGTTGACAATCACTGTATTCAAATGCAGTCATGCAGGAAGTGTTAATTTATGCGCCTGGGCACTTCAGCTAGATATACACTCTGCTGTGCAGTTAGTCCATCTGGAATTGATGGAGGAATAGCTGTGATTTTGCGCTTGTTATTTGATCATTTTTCTTTAAACTTACTTCTGCCTTGGCAATTACTGGGTGACTTACATTGTATTCTCTTTGCGACATTGACTTTCAAAGATTACCTAAGCATGATCTCTTGTATCAGAGCTCTAGTAGATAAAGTATCGCATTATATTCTCTTATGACTTGAATATTAGACAAGGGATTTTCAAAGAAGAACAACAGGTACACAGAATGCACAGCATGCTTGAGATCGTGCTTGAAAGCACTTTAAAAGTGCTTGACTGGGTGCTTAAGCACCTTGTAACCCAAGTGCTTTAAAAGTGCTTTTAATGCTTAAGCACATTTAAAAGTGCTTGTACTTAAGTTTCAAGCACTGTAGGAAGTGCTTGAACCCATCCCTGCTATGTTGACTTCCATACAGGTTAATGCTACAATTGTGTTGGCCGAGCCATTCTTGAGTCTTCCTCTAGTTATTGGATCCAATGTTAAGTCTATATTTTGCTAATCTTGGTGTCATGATCAGTAGTAAGACATTTTTTTGTACTGGTGTTTATTTGTTTTCTCATCCATCTCCTATAATCATCACCCTCTCTATTCTTCATTATTATAATAGTGCCTAATTCAGGTTGCAGGTTTAAAGAACAGAGAGTTGAATTGCAGCGTCTTTAAACATTAGAACATGCACTTGCAAAGTAAAGCACATAAGGACATTAAGAGGGAGAGTGTATAGGATTAATTTTAATGTGTGCCTTTTATGTTTCAGAAAGGTGTGTGTAGCTGCTCTGTTTGTATGAAGAGTTCTCACAGGGCTGTAACTAGAAATTAAGAAGAGAGGAGGCAAAAAATTATTAGGTTATTAACCATACACAGATTTATAGCCACACCCATTTTAATTTTGTAAAGCCATTACTGCAAATATGCAAGTAAAAAGAATAAACTAAATTACCAGTTAGTAGATAATTTTTGAATACAGTAGCAATTGTCTGTGTCCAGAATATCCCACAATTGAAGCACACTTTCTGGAAGTGGAGTTCTACAAGAATTGATAAGACATTCACTGATATTTAATTGCTCACAATTTCAACAGAAGGTGCTGGGAGTAACATAAAAATGAATAAATTTAGCGAGCCAAAGGTAAAAACTATAACTAAATCAGAATAATTAAGAACTCATTTGTAAGTGATAGCTAGCTATAATGTCGAACATTTCTTCAGTTGAAGACTTTATTGGGTTCTGCTGTCATGCCTTCTGTCTCACAAAAATAGACAACTCTATAGGTAAAATTTATTCATGTTCATGACTAGATCAATGAACAAGAAGTAGCTATACCAAAAACCAATAGCAACGACCTCTAGCTGTCAATTTCATGGGCCTCCTGTCTGCCAACTAGATATGTACTAGCTAGCCAGTATAGCTAAGCAACAAAACTCCAGCTAACAAGCTAAGCTATAGCTACAAAAATAATGTATTTACCAGTTACTTTACTTGGAAAAAGTCAACTAAGTTTGTCCACCTGTATCCTTCAGGCTCTCCAAATTCATCAAGTGAGCACTAAAAATCTTGGAAGGGAATAATAGTTGGCATGTTGCCACTGTTACATCTAGATTGCTAATGCCTCTTTGTAAGAATTTTAATTAGTATCAACAAGCAACAATAAGGTACATGTGTAGCAATTTCTATAATTTGTATGTCAAGAATAAGGTATTCTTCAAAACCTGGCTGAATTATTTAGAGGACACAATGGCCTTCTCTACCTCTATGCTAGTTATGGTCCTGTCTCATAGTTACATTACCAGACTTAATTATAATACATTATATTATATGTGACCTGGAACCTGCACACATCAACAGTCAAGCAATTAATAATATTATATGATGTCAATTGTATACAGCAGCAGGTTGTAGCTGTTGAATTTTATAGTGTGCAGCTACTAAGCTTAGCAGCTGGTAATCCAATGTGATAACAAAACTTGCCCTTGGAGAAGAAACCACCACATTGGAGTGCCTCTTCCTGCTATGTCTTTCTGCTGTAGGCTATGTCTAAGTGAATCCAAGCCCATCCCAGACAATTTCAAAGTTAGTGGTTTCATTAATATTTAACAATTATAAGCAGTGAACTATGAGTACATAAATTTTCACATAAGGAGCTGATGTTTAGTGTAGGATAGAAAGTGGATGACTGATTGGCTAGACAAACTGGGTACTAAACTCATCATATACCAGCAGATTAAGCCAGGTGTGTCGTCGGGATTGAGAGTGAATGTATATGAAAGCTTAAGTGATATTTACTATTTCACATGGAGTGTTTATCAGTTGTTTGCCACATTTGCTGCACAAACAGTAGTGTACTTAAAGTTTCCGATATCCTATCAGAAACAAAAAGCAACAACTCTACAGGTTGCTATCACAGACTTGTATTGTCACCGCAGTGAAAGTTTAGAGAATATAGCTAAACGCAATAAAAGTAAGTAAATATAAATATAATGCAAGTACAAGTGTCAATCAAGTACTAAACATATAATCTGCTTCAATCAATAGCAGTTAGTTGTTTGTTTATAGACATGGTTTTAAACTTTAACGCTGCTTGTGGAGTGCTCATATCCTTGATCTGGGAAGCTTGTTCTATAAATGTCATTATTTTCTACTTCAGCAGCCGCAGCTTACCATCATTCTGGTATTTTATAGCTGTAGCATCAGCAGTTGTAATTGGATCTGCACTGCTTCCTATGTTTGGATGGCTAGGTGATACTGTTTTGGGAAGATACAGAACTGTGAAGTATAGCATTCTGCTTTTATGGTTATTAATATTAATAAATGGAAGTGCTGAAGTTATTTTTGAAATCTTAGAAATAGACAATTGGATAAATTCAGCTATTTCAAAGACTATTCCTTTTTTTGTTTTTCCTGTGAGTTTGTGTGCTTTTGTCAATATCATTCATTTTGGTATAGATCAAATCGCTGACTCTCCATCTTGGAAAATTGGATCTTATATCAGTTGGTTCACTTGGTGCTTCTTTTTATGCTATGTTTTTAAGTCTATGGCATTCGAATGCTTCAGTAACCTTATAAGCACTGGATTTGCAGCATTTCTTCTCACTGTGTCCATTTGTACAGATGCATTGCAGGGCAAACAAAATCTTTTCATTCCACCAACTTCACCAAACTCCTTAAAAGTGATATTTTTGGTTCTGAAGTATGCCCTAAGAAATAGGTACCCCAGTGTCAGCTACTGGGATACAAATAATTCCAGAATTGACACCGCTAAGAGAAAATATGGAGGTCCTTTTATGAACGAAGAAGTAGAGGATGTCAAAGCATTTCTGAAAGTTCTCACTATCATTGTAGTTGGTGGATTTTTGCCTGGAGTGTTTATCACGTTCACCACATTTTCCGGCTCTGTGTTGATGTATCATTACAAAGATAGTCACTACATTCAGCCAAATATAAACCATCCACGCCATTGCCTAGTGCGATCCTTTGTATACAATGCAGCCAGCTATTTCATAGTTATTGGAGTCCCTATATACGAGTGTGCATTTTATCGGTGCTTATGGAAATATGTTGCCTCAGTGTCCATCAGTAAGCGGTTTATTGCCGGAATTTGCTTTTTGTTTCTCACTCAGTTGAATTACCTCTCTTTCGAACTGGCAGGACACTTCTTGGTAGGGCATCATAACTCCACCATCCCTTGCTTACTAACAGCCTCTGAGGCTACTGTTATGCTCAATGAAACAATTGAATTGAGCTTCTATTGGCTGATCTTGCCTGAAATGTTTGGCGCCATAGCATACTATTTACTTTTGACTTCAGCTATGGAGTTATTGTGCTCACAGTCCCCTTACTCCATGAAAGGTCTCATAATGGGATGCTCATGGTCTGTATTATCATTATCTGTATTATCTGGCATCGGAGTAAGTCAAATATTTTCCAGTATTGGAAACACTGCATACGTTCCCTGTGGTATTTCCTATTTCCTCTTTTCTTCTGTTGCCACTTTCTTGCTAGTTGTTGTAGTTTCATTGGTTTTGTTTTGGTATTCCAAGAGAAGAAGGAGAGATAATACAGAAGAAGAATGCATGAGTGTAAGCTCAAGAAGTGATTACATTTAGTTTCAACATGAACACCACAACTCATGAACATGAAATTATAATTGTTAGCCTTCTGTGTTTAGACAAAGATAGTAGTATCAACAATGTGCTATCAATGTGCAGCACGCACATAATTTATACACATTTGCTACACCATTTGTTTTTATCATTGTTTCTAATATCACTATTATTTATTGTTGTTCTTTTGGTTTGTTTCTTTAGCTTGTACATAAATCAATTGTTACTACTTTAGTTTGAGTTGAAGCATCAGATAATATTGTTATCAATTTTTGTATTAGTAAAAAAAAATTTTTATTTTTTTTTTACAATTTGCTTGCAATTTTTTTTGTTGTCAATGACTTAATAATTCTTTCATATGAAAAAAGCTTCAGCAAAGCGGGAAAAATCATTTAAAATAAAATGGAAAACAGCTAAAATTTGTGTGCACATAATAATTGTGAGAGGTCAAGCACTGCTCAAGGCATTCTTATCATGAATAAGCTGTTCTCTGCTGTTAAAGACAACCTAATATTAAATTTTATTTCTTGAAATTACACTTCACATAAATTTAGAACTGTCCAAAAATATTTTTGGGCTTCAATATTTTTTTTATTCATTACATTTTATTAGCAACATGCAAGCTTGCGTAATCATGGCTTGGACCAAACAAGATAAGGAAGTTAGCATAGCCACTAGAATAACTAGCATCTCTTCACTCCTTTTCTAACCCATGAATCTCACTTCCCAGTGATTCTAATGCAGCTGGAATCCCCAAGACTTTCTCTGATAGAGGAGAAATCAGTAGAGATGTAAGGCAGGGGAAAGTGATGGTGAAAAGTTAGATGTTCTGGCGTGTGGATAATTTAAAGAAAAAGAAGTAAGACAAGCACTATGAAGATATTAAAAAAATTGTCTTCCTCCCTTACCAATTGGAGTGATCCTATTACTAATAACTCTCTATATCTAATAAATCTGTTTTCAATTCCTATTGAAGTTCACCTCAATTTGAAAGAGTGGTCCTATTCCTGCTGACCCATGAAGTTTGTGGGGCCGAAGAAAGGTCCATAAACAATTTATGCATTCATGGTTTTCTATCAATTTATTCTTTGTTTTCTATAGATATGTCAGTGTATTCTTTCCTGTGTGTTGTGTATTTATGTTGTTGTTTTTTTTGTCATTTGTGTATGTCCTTTGGTTTTGTGTAGCATCTCTGTGCCCCTCAGTAATATAAAAAGCCCCTATAGATTTGGTTAAATAGGAAGGTGCCTGCTGCATAGCCACTGGAACTGGTGGCAGTGTACCCTAACAGAATCAGTGTATCTGTGTGTCCACCTCAGTCTTAACTCAGGTTGAAGCACCACAATGTTTACTTCTTTATGTAGCTCATGCAAGTAGATATGTAAAGTTTGAGTATGCCAATTCATGTAATGAAACAGTAGATGTTAATTTTGTCTTCATAAGAGAATATTAACACACAATTGACACTCACCTCACTGGTAATGCCAACGGTCCAAAGCACCCCGTAAACCGGAGAAGATGTAATGCAAAATTATAGTGTAATGCAAAACTATATAGTGAATGCAAAACTAAAGTGAATGCAAAACTAAAGTGAATGCAAAACTATAGTGAATGCAAAACTAAAGTGAATGCAAAACTAAAGTGAATGCAAAACTATAGTGAATGCAAAACTATAGTGAATGCAAAAACTATAGTGAATGCAAAACTATAGTGAATGCAAAACTGAATATGGCATGATTGTAGGGGGCGTTACCAACAATGATCGTGCGGCCTAAAAAAACTAGATTTTTCTGAAAAATAAGTCTGAAAAAAAAACAATTCTGGCACATTAAAGGGACTAATGCAACATTTTGATGCTTGTTTCAACCGTGGGGAGGCTCACATCTTAGAGATTGCTTTTTGGTGTGTGACAGAATGACTAACTGACAGACAAACAGAGTACTGTAACCCTCTGCGCATGCACGCTGAGGGTTAATAGTAATGAAACAGAGAGTTGCTCATTACCCCATCTGAACACCAATATTGCCCCCTAGTGATTGTATAATTGGCAGCTCTTTGTATCTTTACTGACTCATGAAGTTGTCTCATGCAGTGATCTCTTTGGTGCACAGGTTGCCTATGTATATAAATACCAGTTCTGTTTTGTTTTTGTTTGCTTTTTTTAGTTTGCTTTTTTCTTTGTGCTCTTGAATGATTCAATTTTAAAATAGAGGACTTATGTAAATTTTGGGGTGAGGTAGGGTGGGGAGGGGGAGAGGGGTGGGTGTGGGGGAATTTCTTAGGAATTGTCCGTAACTCCTGCCAGGTAAAGGGTTGGATGCCAGGTGTCGTCCCAGATCCAGGTAACGCTGCCACCAGAGTGAGTCTATTCTGGTAGCTATAATCTAAACTATCCCGTTCTCACTCCCAAGCTCACTTATTCACCCTTAACTAGCCCTGAAGTCGCTCAAGGAAGTTATGGTAATAAATAAAGCAATGAAGTATGTTACAGAAGAGCACTAAAGACTGACTGATTTGGGGGAGGCCAACCCTCAAAATTTATAGGTCTGCCACCAACCAGTGAAACATAAAACGAAAATACATAACTGCTCATGCTCAGTCACAAACACATGTTCAACTAAAGAATATTCTAGATGTCCTAAATGTCCTAAATGGATAAGGGGTGTGAGTAAGTGTAAATGGAATCTTCAGTCACACATGCTGCTGTCTTCCCCTTCTGTACTGCGGGTATTCCCACAGTGGGGTCAAGATAATTAGGGAACATGACTCCATTTTCACTTAGTGAAGAACTTTGATGACAATACCAGGCAATTGTTTGTGTAGTTGTTGTCTGATTATCATTAAAAGAAATGTTGCGAAGAATAGTTGCAGGAGTTATTTTTAGCAGTAGTTTCTAACAATTTCTTTTTTTAGTCTTTTGCTCATCTTCTTGTCTTTTTCAGTTTTACTATTTACAATCCCTTTAAATTTTTCCCCTAGTCTCTTCTAGTCGTTGCAGTCTATTTTGGTTTCTTTCAGCCTCGTGAAGTATCTTTAAATCTCTTTTAGTCTCTTGCATTTTTTTGCATGCTAACTATTCTTTTATTTTTTTTTATTCGTAGCCACTATTATGTTTATTGAGAAGAGCCACACCTCTTCATAGGGCCCAGATAATTACAGTCATTAGTGCTAGGAAGATTAAAATAGTTAATCAGTATTGTCATATTTTTGTTAGTTTTTTCCAGTAACTTTGGCTTACTCAAGTTCAGCTTAGTATACAGCATTTAACATTTAGTTATCCCTTTTAACCATTAGTCAAGATGTTGGTAAAGAGTTCTGAATACAATAAGTTAACTGTAAAAAAATGTAGGCTACCTTAATGCCCATTACCTGAATTTTTCCCCAAATTCAACAGTTTCATTGATTATGTTGTGACTGTATATGTTTAGAAATAGGCATAAATTCTGACTGGATACATTTTCTAAAACTTTACTCCTCATCTAAAGCCATTTGGCTGGTCATCTTTTGAATACCACATGCATTATGGTTAGTGCTCCAGTAAAGTTTGGGAATAAACTTCTGAATGAAGTTCTCCAGAGTGGACAAACATGAACAGAAGCATAAGGGATTGTTTGGAAATTGTGTATTCCATTTGTGATACCATTTATTAATATAAAAAGGCAGTCACATTGTGCTTCAAGAAGAACACAAAGATAGAGTAAGGTATCCACCATCTTCCTGTTCCATCATGGCTCCACACTATGATATTACTTTCTTCAAAAGTAAAGGTATTATTATAATATTACTATGGTCTTTCACTGCTGCTTACATTTTCCACAAGTCTGTGCTAGAAGGACTAACAATTCAAGAACCTACCAAATATACCATCATTATCAGAGCATCTTTTACTGGTGGGATATTATTTTACCCAATCCTAGGATGGCTGGCTGACGCTCGATGTGGAAGGTACAGTGTGGTTAAATACAGTTTGTTCTTTATGTGGGCTTTTTCTGTACTCCAATGCCTCTTGCAAGTGATCTTAGATTGGATGAATCTTGATCACCCATTGCATAACTGTAGTATAATCATCATTGCAGTATTAATAATAATAGCAACAGGAGGAGTTCAAGCTAACATTATCCAATTTGGCATAGACCAAATTTCAGATGCTCCATCTGCAGAAATAGCTTCATTTCTTCGATGGTATGGATGGGTATACTTTGTGGGACAGAGTGCTGCTGGGCTAACTGTGCAGTGCTCAGGTACAGATAAAAACTACTGCTTTGACCACGGAAGCTATACGTCCCTCTATGCATTTGTTGACCCTGCTTTACTCAGTATAATGCTGATGATTGATATTTTCTGCTCCTACTGTCTGTTGAAGGAGTCAGAGTACAAAAATCCATTCCAGGTAATATTTAAAGTGCTGAAGTATGCTTACAAGAATCGTTACCCCAAATTGAGGGGTTCTATGTATTACTGGGATAAAAAATTATCTTCACGGCTTGATCTAGCAAAATCGAGATTCGGGGGTCCTTTCACTACAGATGAAGTGGAAAGCGTTAAGGCATTCTTTCGTATGGTTCTTCTCATATCAATTGGTTCTATATTTGTAAGTACAATAATCTTTATTGATAACGTAGCAGACAAAATGATTCTTCACTTTTTTGACAGCAAATCGACAAACATGACATCTTGCAATATTTCAGACTGCTACTGGCGCGTATTTGTGTCTGACTTTGGGATTAATTTCATTGTAGTAGTATTTCCTCTGTCAGAGATCATGGTAAGGCCTTGGATTAACAAATGGAAACATTTTCAAAGAGTAAGTCTTCCATTAAAATTTGCCATAGGAATGCTTTTCTTATTTGTTGCCGTGGTGATTTACGGTTCCCTTGACACCATCGCCCACACTCTACCTCAAAATGCTCATCACAAAAATGTTTGTGTGTTAAACTTGACCAATGATTTTTATTCTTACAACAGCGAGACCTTGTACCTTCCCTTTCAATGGATCATGCTGCCAAGTGTCATTTATTACATAGGTAACTACATCATGATAGTGACTGGGGGACAGTTTATTTGTGCTCAGTCACCCTCGTTTATGAAAGGATTGCTTTTTGGTATGATTTATGGAACAATAGGGTTGAGTATTGCCTTGAATTCCCCTTGGCTTTATTTTATTCAAGAACCGATGCAGAGGTGGTCTTCTGCTACAAACACTGTTGGCTGTGGAACAGTCTATTTCATGACTCTTGCCGGGTTTTTGCTGATCGTCATAGTGGTCTTTACCATAGCCACAAAGTGCTACAAGAATACAAAAAGAGGCTTTGATGATAGCAGTGGAATTTCATTTTTTGAATATGATTCAAATTTTTAAACAATCATCATAATTCTAGATTAGTTGAATCTGTAGTTATTTATCGTAATGAAGGTCTTTTTAAAACTTTTATTCATTTATTTATTTAGCAAACACATGCTTAATTTTTGTGAAACTTAAAAAAAAAAAATTAATGAAGTAGTGGTTTGATAAAGTCGTATTAACTGTTGTGGATAGTATAATCTCTACAACAATTTACAGTTTCATCCTCTGCAGTGATAAAGTTTGTTTAGAGTGAGTACATTTCTGGGATTAGTGTGGAGTATTTCTGTCTGGCATACTATGATTTTAATCAGCCTCAAACTACCAATTCTCTCACATAGACTTTTATATGCCATCAGATATCACTGGTTCTGGTTGAAAATAAGGCAGTACAGCATTTATTAATCTCATGGCTCCCATTCCACACTAAACATCATTCCGCCCCCCCCCCCCCCCTGCATGGCCCCATGCCTAAGGTATATGACACCATTCTCTTTAACTATCCACTTACCACCTTCTTAACCTTCCTATGTGCACTTGTGAGAAGGTGGGATAATAATCAGTCATTATGCTCAACTAGTGGTGCACTCAGTTAATTCCAAGTGCAATAGCTGGATTGCTGATGCCCAACTCTCTATGCTCCCACATGATGATGCTGAGCTCCCCAAACCATCACCCTTTTACAAAGTGTAGGAATTCCCGCCTAGTATTAACTCCACCTAAGCTGTGGCTAAGTAGCCATTATTGCAGTGAGGGTGTAATTATTGTGACAAGTTCAAATGAGAGTATTTTTTTCCAGAGTATAATAACATTTAAGAAGAGGTCATACTGAAACTGGTATTGTAGTTAGGTATTATTATGATTATAGAAACATCTTAAAGGGCTCAAATAAAATGGAAGATCAATTTATGCTAACTCAGTAGTATAAGATGTAATGTCTGATAGTTTTGTATATTTTCACATGTTTGCAATATTTTTCTACTTTAGGTTTCTCCATGCTTAATTTTTATTTAGCTAACAACTATTAATTATACACTCCTTTCAACCTTTAAACAACAGGGATTGCAGAACTACTGTCATCATTTGTGCAGTGTTTGCAAATGGGAAAAGGTTCAGGTAGTTTGCTTTCACTTTCCAAAGATTAGCTAATTGCTATCAGGTTACCTATGTGACTTATATAAGAAAAAGGTAAGATTTAATATACTGTATAAAGTAATGCTACGGTTTGTTGTTGTCACTTCTAAGACTAGTTGCAGTTCTGGTTTTTGTTTCCCCTAACAGTGAATCAGAACAACTTTTAAGTTAGCTTTCTTCTTTAAAGATATATACTTTAGTAGTGTTGTTGGTTACATAATAAAAGTACATGTGTTTAAATAAGTGAGTGTGCTTTCGTGCATGTGAGAGGGCACTCCCACAAGAACAGAACAGTGTTATTATTGTTGTGTCGTTAGACAGGAATATGTTGTTTTGTGTAGTGTTCTATGTCATGCATCTTTTAGACACTGGGCATGTGCTAAGTTTGATATACTGTGGCTGAGCGCATGTCCAGTTTTCAGTTGTAACCTTACTTTAATTTGTTGAAGTGTTTCTTGGGTTAAGTAAATTCCTTGGCCTAAGACTAATAGGTTGTAACTCTGGTGGCAGCTACTACTAAGCTGTCACCAATTAAGTTCAACAAGGGTACCTAAGTTGACAAAATTGGTGGCAGCGGTGGGATCCCAACTTCTGTTTCGACCGGAGGGGAGTCTGAACTGAAACAAACCAGTCTACAGTGAGAAAGAGGTGCCAGAGCAGCAACAGCCCAGAGCACTGAAAGGAGAGAGAACTGACAGAAGTGGAGCCTCAGAGCAGCAGACTCCACTGACAACTGTGCCACTGAGCCTCATCAGAACAATTTGTGTTTTATGTTGAAACTGTGTCAATTTTTTTCTTTTCAGTGAATTCCTTTCATCTTACATCCTTTATTATTTCCAAGTTAAGGAAGTGGCAGGAGTGAGTAGAGCAGGAGGAAATAAGGCTAACAAGATTCTTCCCAAGACTGCAAGAAATCCCAAGACCAGGGACAGAACTTACTTCCCATCAAGGCGTGCAAAGACTGACCCAAGAGAAGTTCCTTATCCAACCAGGAAACAGTTAGCTCCAACTGTGGAGGCATCTGAGAATCAAAAGGAACTTGGAGGTGAGAGTTTGGGAAGTTGTTCTGAGGAAATTGTGCAGGAGATAGTGGAAGGAAGTGTAGAGTGTGAAGGGGAAGTAGAAAGAGGAAGTGAGGAGGTGATAATTGAATTGGAGGAAGGAAACTGTGAGAGTGCTGTGTGTGAAGCAGAGGAAGGGAGTAAGGAGAGTGCAGGCATGGCGGAGTTAGGAGACATGAGTGAAATGCTGAAACAGATTTTGGAGGCCAACAGGAGGCAGATGATGGACATGCTTGAAGCTATGAATACTCAACACAACAAGGAAGTCACCCTTAGAGCTGAGGCAGAGAGAGAACATGATGAAAGAGCTAGGAGAGCAGAGGAAGAAAGAGATGTGAGGTTGAGGCAAATGGAAGAAGATAGAATGAGAGAAATGCAGGAGCTGGAGAATTTGAGATTGGAGGAAGAGGGAAAAAGGAGACAGGATGACAGAGAGAGAAGGGAGCAAGACAGAAAGGCCAAAGCAAGGCAAGAGGAAGTGAGGGAGAAATTGGCAGTGTTTGCTCAGTTTAAGGATGGTGGGGACCTAGGTGCCTATCTATCAAAGTTTGAGATGCTAATGTCTGAATGTGAGGTTGAGAAGGAAAGGTGGGGTGCAAAGCTGTACCCAAGACTCAGTGAGAGGCTGAGTGAAACCATTAGACCTCTGTATGAAGCCAGAGCTTCATACACAGTTGAAGGTGGCACTGCTTGGGGCAGTTGGAGCAACTGTTACTGCTTTTGGAAAGCAGATGTATGAGGTGTCAAGTGACAATTTAAAGGCTATGAATACAGTGCAAATCATGGAGCACTTAGGGAAGATAGCAAAGGGATTGCGGCAGGATGTAACAGATTTGGAAGGTGTACACTTTGTCCTGGTAAAAACAATGCTCAGGCATGCCTTACCACACAGTGGCATTGTGTTCTTAGAAGGGTTATCAATCAAGAGCATGGAAGATCTTAGGAGAGGCCTTGAGTCTTGGCTCTCCACCAGAGCTGCTGGTGACTACACCAGGATCCCAGGCCAGGCAGCAAAGCTGCCAGAGAAAAGCATTTGTATTCCTTCAAAATGAATAATGCATGTGGAATATTATAATTAACGCTCAGCATTAAATCAACTAATAAATATATTTGAGAGTGCATACAGGACAAGTTCTATCGATATGATTACTTTTGAAAACTGTACTAGCATGTTTTCGTATCATTATGTGTTCAATGAAACCATGAGTAAACTGAAGCGATGTACAACTGCCAATAGCATAAACAAGTGATCCTATGTTTTAATAAGATTGAATATTCATTTTCAATCTAGCAGTTGATAAGCGTACGAGTTTAAGACCAGCAAGCAAGTAAGAATTTGGATAACAATAAAGGATAATTGAAACATATAGTGAGAAATGGCATGGAAAATTCAGATTAAACGATTAGTTCCACTCATGGTAGCATTGCTCTGGACTTTTGTGTCTGTCTTCATCATTAATGAGCTCATGATAGGACAAATTTTATCAATTTCAGCCAGAGCTGGAATTCTAGTCAGCTTGTTCACTTATCCTTTCTTTGGATGGCTGGCTGACACTCGCTATGGAAGATACAAAGTGATCAAGTACAGCTTACATATCCTGTGGATAACTTCTGTTTTCTATTGTCTACTGTCAGTAGTGCTGGAGCTTCTGTCTGCCTATGGAGTCTTAGAAGACCTGGAAGGTAAACAGCATGCTGTTTATGTGTCCTGGTACATTGTACTAGGACTAGGCCTTGGAGGTCTCCTGGCCAACATAATCCAGTTCAGCATAGACCAGCTACAGGACAGGTCTTCAGAAGAAATAACTTCATTTTTAAGGTGGACTGGACTTGCTTGGTTTCTAACTTTTCCCATAGGGACATTAGTCCGTGAATGCATAGTCTTTAATTCTGTAATAGGTAATAGCCTAGTAATACCAGCTATTCTTACTGTGAGCCTTTGTTTAGATTACGTGTTATCGGCGACATTGGTGAAAGAACCTGTGTCCAGCAACTCTGCAGTTACTATATTTCGTGTTTTGAGCTATGCTATGAGAAATAAGTATCCACGGCTCAGAAGCACCCATCCTTATTGGAACAACAGTTTTTCTGCAAGGATAGACTTGGCCAAGACAGAATATGGGGGACCTTTCACTGCAAACCAGGTGGAGGACACAAAAGCATTCTGGCGTATTATAGCACTCATGGTATTTGGGACTATCTTAGGAAGCTTTACTGTATGCTTAGTAGAAGAAGAAGGGAAAATGAAATATTATTATAAAAATGGCATGGGTGCGGGAACAAAATGCGATATAAATTTACTTGAAGTTGCTTTAATTGAATACTTCAGTATAATACTTATTTCTTTGGTTCTTTTAGCTCTCTACTGTCTGCCATGTTCTCATTTTAAGAATTACGTCAACAACATTCCAATTTTGAGCAGGTTTTCTGTGGGAATGTTTATTCTTATACTTTCATTATCCGGTTATGGAATATTAGAAGTAGTAGGACATTTTCTGAACCACAGAGACCATGTGGAAGCATTTTTTTGTGCCTATGATCTCACAAGCTATCAGACAGGTGTAGCTTTCCTTGTGGACTACAAGTGGAGCCTAATCCCAAAATCGTTGAGATACCTATCTCAGTACCTACTGATGACAACTGGGGCTGAATTTCTGTGCGCTCAGTCTCCATATTCAATGAAAGGTTTATTGTTTGGCCTGTTGTTTGGTTTTATGGGAATCTTTTCTGCCATCAATTACAGTTGGATGGTTCCTTTTCGGAAAGCTCTGAAACATTCCACCCTCAGTGTCAGAGTGGGGTGTGGCACTATCTATTTCTTCTCAATTGTAATAATTTTATTAGTGACATCCATTTGCTTTTTGTGCACTTATAAATTTTACAAGCGTAGACAAAGAAATGACGATGAAGAATACCCTCAGGAGATTCACACTGTGGACGCTTATTCTGAAGGTTTACTAACAAATGAGGAATGAACAGTCATCACCTGGACCAGAGCTTATTTAACAGCTGATTTTTAAAATGTCATTAATTCCTTTAATTTTTCTTACCAGTGCACTCTCATTCAGTCATTTTTATTCTGAAATGGGATATTGTCGTGTGTCATTGTTGTATAATGTATTGTTTACTACACAGGGTGTACACACACAAATACAAAGAATACCTTACTAGTAACAAACTTTTGATATGCATTTGCCTATATGAACAAGTGTTGACGTTTCTACTGATACTGGAAGTTGTGTAGTTAGCACACACCTATGCACCTTAGCTTAGTGTGACTATAATACGTTTTACCAATACCCTATTTCCTTCTGAGGAAGGGGAGGTATGGAACACAGCCATAATTTACATTATGTTTTATGTCAGTAGTGATATCACTATCTCCGGTCTAATTTTTCCTTCACATGACAATAAGATAAGTGCATTATCTTAGATCTCAATGGTGACCACTTAGTGCCTGACCCCAAAAAACTTTATTTTTATTCTTAAGGACTGCATGGCAGATGTTAATTTTATCCTACTTGAGAGTTCCTTGATCAGCAATTTTTGGTACGAGTATGTAAGCCAAGAGCTTAACTGGGACTTCTTTTTGTGACTGCAGATCAAGAAATGTAAGAGATGACAAGTGGAAGGCCCCAGCTTTTGCACTAAGTTAATGCAAGCTGTGTTTTTGTTTACTTATTTCTAAGTTATTTAGCCAACAACTTGGTACAAATAGATGGTATTAAGAAAAATACTTTCTTTTATTGTGATTTTATTGGTTGCAAGAGAAAAGGTTGTTGCAAATATTGTATCTGAATGGCTGACTTGGCAGATTGACTAAGCAACAACTAGAGAATGTTTAAAATGCCGGACCTTTGTGTTGGACAGCTAAAGAAAAGAATAGTGCGACAGAAATCTGGTGGTATCATTACCTCGGGATTGGGCAACTAACATATTTGGATGTATCAAACTATTATGGTGTCAAAGGCAAGCAGAGCATTAACAGTAAGAGCTAGGAGCATGGGTGAACCAACAGATGTTGCAGCTTCTTTGTTTGCTCTAGCAAAGGCAATCCGGTATCAGATGACGGTGGAGGCAGAGGAGCTAAAGATTGAGACAGAGAGGCACAGGGTAGAAGGGAAATTGGAGAAAGAAAGGAGGGATGAGGTAAAGTAGGAGAAAGAAAGAAAAGCCAATGAGGCTAAAGAGAAAGTAGAGAAGTAACGGAAACAGAGGAAGGATGAAATTGACATATGAAAGCAGGAATGTCCAGACACCGAAGAGAGGTCTCAATGTATTGAAAGGATTGAGATGAGTTACAGTTGACTATTGCTAGAGAGAGAACGATTGAGTGTGTACCTTATTATAGGGAGGGGCAGGATATTGGCACCTTTCTAGGATCTTTCATGCATGAGTTGAGTAGGACCATGAATTAATAGAAAGGCGGAGGTATTAGCATCAAAGATGACACCTAGAGTTAAATTTTAAATAGCCCATACGATAGATGACAGTATGAAGTTGTCAGGGTTAAGTTAAGTGAGGGTTTATCCATCTAAGGAACATGGGCTGGTTTGCTTTTTGCTTGACGAAAAAAGTAGAAAGAAGGGGCAGATATTATCGAGACTGGTTTCGGTCTAGATAACAGCTGTAGCCTTCTGTCTGTAAAAAAAGCATATCACATTGGGTTTGTGTAGGGTGTACTTGCCAGGATGCAATGAAGCTTATAAACTTACTAAAGTTCATTTTCTAGTTAAGTTAGTGGCAATTGTAGTTAATGCTCTGTTTATCATAGGTAGCTATAGAAAATTCAATGTCTAGTAAGTCCAGTCACAGAGAAAATGAGTCTTATGTTGGTATATCCAGTGGTGTGTGTGTGTGTGTGTGTGTGTGAGTGTGTGCGTGTGTGTGTGTGTGTGTGTTTGTGTGAAAGTGTTCTGTGTTGCAGCTACTTAGCTTAAGAAACTTACAGCAAGCATTCAAAAAATTAAATTTATTAGCTCCGTTTTTAGCGCGTATGTGTAAGAGGGTTATAGTAGTCGTCCTGTCTGTCTGTCTGTCAGTTACGCTCTAATTTTGGAGATTACTGACAATTAACCGTTGATTTAGGTATGAACTTACTTTAGGAGTGTGCTACTTTTTATTTTTATATTTCGAGCTAATTGTTAAGAAAATGCGAAGCTTTCCTACAGTCCCGCAGTTCTTATCAAAGATTTCATTTCATTGGTTAATTAAATCATGTGACCAATTATAGCGCAACGCAAGGGCTAGGGCTAGGGCTAGGGTGACCAATCAGAAGAATTCTTTGATCAGAACTGCGGGATGGCTCAAGCTTTCAGTTCCGCGTACCAGCTTTTGTGGTTAACGCCCCCTAACGTCACGTCATCATCATGTGAGGAAATACTTTTTTGCAGCCCGCGCGGTGTTCGTTTTATGCTCGGGTAAGTTAACGATGTTGAGAGGAGTGAAGTTTCGGGTTGAAAATGTATTGAGGTGAGTTTTTCTTGCCTGTTTAGTTTCTTCTCTTATGAAGACAGGGTTTCCATAGATATAATTGATGCCTGATTAAAAAAGATAATAAATTGCGTGTTCCTTTGGTTTGAGATTATTATTGTAATAGTTAGGTAATGCTTAGTAGCGCTGAGGGTTGACACCTTTGGTGCTTCATTTTACCATAGTAGTAAGCCAGTCTCAACTTTTATTGTTTTGCTTTTGTACTTACCATTTGTGCTCAAGTGCATACTTACAAATATTTGTTCTGCATCTATAGATGTTGTGAGGATTTAAATGACAATTAGTGGCAGAAAGAACTACAATCAAGATGCTAAGTCTCCACACATATCTTTGTCTTCAAACAACTATTAACTACATTCCTTTTTAAATGTATTTCCTCTCCTTTTTTCTCACTTGTTCTTCCACATTTGTTCTACTTACTCTGTTATTAAAGTTGTGTACTTAGCAATAATTAGTCTCAACCCATAATTATTTAGCACGTGAGTCAGCCGCTTGAAAGAGTACACCCTATGAAACACTCTATCATTTGAAAATTAACTTCATTCATGAAATATACGTATAATGTAAGACTCAAGCAACATTTTTAGCGACAGAGGTATAATCTTTGGGATGCTTGAATCATCATAAAGGTAAAGGTAGTGTTAATTAAACTTAATGATCATAACAATATCAATATATTATTGGGAGGGCGAAGGGAGATTCTCACTAACCAGACTCAATTGAGATTTTGGCGTATATAAAATACTTATTAAATGAGTCAGAGTGTGATATGGCAGAAATATTTCAAGAGCAGGCTAATTTATTTTCACTAGCCAGAGTGAAAATAAGTCTGAGAGTGAAATATCTAGCCATATCAATCTGTAATAAGTGGCTTATTCCACACTAGATATCGTCACTGCTGTAGTTAGTACTGGAGGACTGGTAACTCACAGGTAAAGTTGGTAGTAGGGGCTACCCACACACCCAGCTGATCTAACCCAAGCCACACAAGAGGAAGGTAGCTGTACAAACCAAGAAAAGTGACAAGTTTGGCTTGTTGCTATAATAACAAGGGTAATGAACTTGGTGAGTTCATTAATTTTTTTAGTGGCAGTACTTAATGCAATGTTCTTCATAGCTATATGCCTTACGTGATAGATTTGTTTTTATTTGAAAATCCAAAGTCCAATATGACTATATAGCCTAAACGAAAACCGTTAGTTTATCAATCCTTACCCTTGTCATCCTTGGAAATTTGATTACTTGCCCCTTGAAAATCCTTTGTCTAATAGTCAAGTCATAAAGAGAATACAATGCAGGTCTTGTGCTGGTATATCCAGTGAACAAGTATGTATAAAAGTGTTGTGTGTTGCTAAAGAATAACAATAAACTAAAATAAAACTACTTAACTAACAAAAAATTCAAATTTAAATTTCAGTCGGACCAGCTCGCTTGCTATTTGTGCTGAAGTACATCATAAATTTTGTGCTTTAAATGTCATTTAGTCTCCCAAAACTTTGGATAACATTATTTAGAAGTAATAGTAAACATTAACTGAAGCCTCCTTCATTGTGTACTTAAGCAGACTTCTCAGATTTTGCACACGATAAGGATTCAATGTTGTAACAGTGTGAGTTTGAAACACTTTCAGTAACAGCTATCAAAACATTCATCTACTCTTGTTTGCAATCATTGTTGCCTCAATGTCGCGAAACAAGCTTATCCATTTTTATAGCTATTAATCAGTGGTGAAATGCAGAAGCTTACAGTCCAACAAACCTCCTGGTGGAAATACCAACTTGGATTGTTTAAAAACAGAGGCGCTCTTCTCATGCTATTGTGGAACTTTGGCAGCCTTTACATATTTCAAAAGCTGATGAGTTTTGATAACTTAGTCTCCACTGCTCCAATTCTGAAAGATAGTAAGCATTTCTCACTATGGTTCCTCACTGTCTCAAGTATTACTAGTTTCCCCTTCTTTGGATGGCTAGCTGATGTTTATTATGGCAGGTACAAAGTCATTAAGTGCAGCTTGATTGGGATGTGGCTCATTTCACTACTCTTCTGCTTGTCACATGTAATTATTGCTTTTTTGCATGTAAGAGGAGACATACAAAGTGGCGATCTTGTACTTGACATTATAAGTATTGCTGTAGACATAAGTCTCACTTTAGCTTTGAGTAGTTTTCTAGCTAACTCCATTCAGTTTGGAATAGACCAGTTGCTTGATGCCCCTTCACATGAAATTACTTCTCTGGTACGACTTTATGGCTGGATCTGGTACCTCACTAACTATCTCGTCAAAATTAGCCACAACTGCTTCTATTATCACTATGGTGATGTAGACAAGCTTATCATTCCCTGTATTCTTACTGTCATTCTTTGCTCAGACTTCCTTTTCTCTGGCTGGTTAGTGCACGAACCAGTCAGCAAAAATCCCTTGAGACTTATTTACAGAGTATTGAAGTTTGCTTGGCAAAATAAATACCCTAAAAACAGAAGTGCTTTTTCTCAGTGGAATAGCAGCAAGCCCTTCTCTAGGCTAGACCTAGCCAAAGTGACCTTTGGAGGGCCCTTTTCTACATGTCAAGTAGAAGATGTCAAGATGTTTTGGCAAATAGTGCTCATTTTCTTAACAGCATCCATGTATGGGAGTTTAGTCATTTATATACATCAAACTGAGCAAAAACTGAGCTTGCACCTAACGAGAGATTCCTCAAGTATTTTTGGAGACACCATCAGTGAGTGTTTGTCAATAGCTTCAGTTGATGGATCTGGATCAATTTTTATAATAATATGTATACCACTCGTTGAGGCTACTATATGCTCTTGCTTGAAAGGTTTCCTAGAATTCCATTGCTCAAGAAAGCTCTCATTGGAATGCTGGTTGTCTTACTTGGTGTGATAACATATGGAATTTTAGAAACAGTGGCCCATTCCATTAACGTCAACCAGGAGTATATCAACACTACCTGTGTGTTAGATTTAGATGTCAGCAATTCCAATAGGACCACCCAACTCTCACTGAGCTATGTGTGGATTGCCGTACCAAACACTGTGTACAGTTTAGGAGAGTACATACTTTTAGTAGTGGCACTGGAGTTTCTATGCGCCCAGTCACCTTCCTCAATGAAAGGACTTCTAATAGGGTTGTTGTTCGGAATTGTGGGACTCACGTCCATCATTAATATAGCCTGGTTGCAGCTTGTAAAGTATGCATCCAAGAAGTGGTCCTCTGGCTCCAATGTGGGATGTGGGACACTCTATATTTTTATTGTTGCTGGTGTGTTACTTGGGGCTACACTATGTTATTGCATCGTCACCAGGTTTTACAAGAAGAGAGAAAGAACTGAAGATCAGGATTCATACTCTTCGCACTATTACTGACAGTTCTATCCATAATTTTTAATAGAGATTAAACAAACAAAATAATATTATCATTATTGCTTTATGTTTAGTTATGCAATACATAGAATAGATTGTGTTGTATGGTAGTATAAAGAAAAATATTGAATTCAGAGTCACCTTAAGAAACAGTATAAACTTCATTCCTGTACATAACAAATAGAGAGTTTTGCATGACCTGATATAAGAAAGAAATCTACTACTTCATATTCACTTTTGCTCACTGACATGCACTAGTTCCTAATAAAATCAACTTTTATTGTTTTGCTTTTGTGCACAGGTTTACTTACCATTTTTGTGCTCAAGTGCATACTTACAAATATTTGTTCTGCATCTATAGATGTTGTGAGGATTTAAATGACAATTAGTGGCAGAAAGAACTACAATCAAGATGCTAAGTCTCCACACATATCTTTGTCTTCAAACAACTATTAACTACATTCCTTTTTAAATGTATTTCCTCTCCTTTTTTCTCACTTATTCTTCCACCTTGTTTGTTCTACTTACTCTGTTATTAAAGTTGTGTACTTAGCAATAATTAGTCTCAACCCATGATTATTTAGCACGTGAGTCAGCCGCTTGAAAGAGTGACTGAAGTGAAAGAAGAGGTGTGGACAGCTTGTAGCCTGATGACGTTTGTTATGTCTTAAGGCTGACTTTCACAGTAGCTGAATGCACTAGTTTGTCATACCTGCCTCCACAAAAGTAGTGGTGGAAATTATATAAAAAATAAATTAATTTTACACCCTATGAAACACTCTCTCATTTGAAAATTAACTTCATTTATGAAATATACGTATAATGTAAGACTCAAGCAATATTTTTAGCGACAGAGGTATAATCTTTGGGATTCTTGAATCATCATAAAGAGAAGGTAGTGTTAATTAAACTTAATGATCATAACAATATCAATATATTATTGGGAGGGCGAAGGGAGATTCTCACTAACCAGTCTCTGTTGAGATTTTGGCGTATATAAAATACTTATTACATGAGTTAGAGTGTGATATGGCAGAAATATTTCAAGAGCAGGCTAATTTATTTTCACTAGCCAGAGTGAAAATAAGCCTGAGAGTGAAATATCTAGCCATATCAATCTGTAATAAGTGGTTTATTCCACACTAGGTATCTTCACTGCTGTAGTTAGTACTATAGAGGACTGGTAACTCACAGGTAAAGTTGGTAGTAGGGGCTACCCACACACCCAGCTGATCTAACCCAAGCCACACAAGAGGAAGGTAGCTGTACATACCAAGAAAAGTGACAAGTTTGGCTGGTTGCTATAATAACAAGGGTAATGAACTTGCTGAGTTCATTAATTTTTTAGTGGCAGTAGTAAGTTTACTTCGTCATGTAGCCAGCATGAGGAATAACTGCCTGAAGGAAGTACACACATTTTAGTGCAACAGTTAACTAGATTTTTTGTTTTTGTTGGAAAGAAACGTGACATGCAGCTTGCTCTGGGGAAAATTGAATAGGAAGAGTACTTTAATGCAATGTTCTTCATAGCTATACGCCTTACGTGATAGATTTGTTCTTATTTGAAAATCCAAAGTCCAATATGACTATATAGCCTAAACGAAAACCGTTAGTTTATCAATCCTTACCCATGTCATCCTTGGAAATTTGATTACTTACCCCTTGAAAATCGTTTGTCTAATAGTCAAGTCATACAATGCAGGTCTTGTGCTGGTATATCCAGTGAACAAGTATGTATAAAAGTGTAGTGTGTTGCTAAAATAACAATAAACTAAAATATTAAAACTACTTAATTAACAAAAACTTCAAATTTAAATTTTAGTCGGACCAGCTCGCTTGCTATTTGTGCTGAAGCACATCATAAATTTTGTGCTTTGGATGTCTTTTAGTCTCCCAAAACTTTGGATAGCATCATTTAGAAGTAATAGTAAACATTGGCTAAAGCCTCCTTCATTGTGTACTTAAGCAGACTTCACAGATTTTGTACACGATAAGGGTTCCATGTTGTAAACAGTGTGAGTTTGAAACACTTTCAGTAACAGCGCCTATCAAAACATTCATCTACTTTTGTTTTCAATCATAGTTGCCTCAATGTCACGGAGCAAGCTTATCCATTTTTATAGCTATTAATCAGTGGTGAAATGCAGAAGCTTACAGTCCAACAAACTTCCTGGTGGAAGTACCAATTTGGATTGTTTAAAAACAGAGGCGCTCTTCTCATGCTATTGTGGAACTTTGGCAGCATTTACATATTTCAAAAGCTGATGAGTTTTGATAACTTAGTCTCCACTGCTCCAATTCTGAAAGATAGTAAGCATTTCTCACTATGGTTCCTCACTGTCTCAAGTATTACTAGTTTCCCCTTCTTTGGATGGCTAGCTGATGTTTATTATGGCAGGTACAAAGTCATTAAGTGCAGCTTGATTGGGATGTGGCTCATTTCACTACTCTTCTGCTTGTCACATGTAATTATTGCTTTTTTGCATGTAAGAGGAGACATACAAAGTGGCGATCTTGTACTTGACATTATAAGTATTGCTGTAGACATAAGTCTCACTTTAGCTTTGAGTAGTTTTCTAGCTAACTCCATTCAGTTTGGAATAGACCAGTTGCTTGATGCCCCTTCACATGAAATTACTTCTCTGGTACGACTTTATGGCTGGATCTGGTACCTCACTAACTATCTCGTCAAAATTAGCCACAACTGCTTCTATTATCACTATGGTGATGTAGACAAGCTTATCATTCCCTGTATTCTTACTGTCATTCTTTGCTCAGACTTCCTTTTCTCTGGCTGGTTAGTGCACGAACCAGTCAGCAAAAATCCCTTGAGACTTATTTACAGAGTATTGAAGTTTGCTTGGCAAAATAAATACCCTAAAAACAGAAGTGCTTTTTCTCAGTGGAATAGCAGCAAGCCCTTCTCTAGGCTAGACCTAGCCAAAGTGACCTTTGGAGGGCCCTTTTCTACATGTCAAGTAGAAGATGTCAAGATGTTTTGGCAAATAGTGCTCATTTTCTTAACAGCATCCATGTATGGGAGTTTAGTCATTTATATACATCAAACTGAGCAAAAACTGAGCTTGCACCTAAAAAGAGATTCCTCAAGTATTTTTGGAGACTCCATCAGTGAGTGTTTGTCAATAGCTTCAGTCGATGGATCTGGATCAATTTTTATAATAATATGTATACCACTCGTTGAGGCTACTATATGTTCTTGCTTTAAAAGGTTTCCTAGAATTCCACTGCTCAAGAAAGCTCTTGTTGGAATGCTGGTTGTCTTACTTGGTGTGATAACATATGGAATTTTAGAAACAGTGGCCCATTACAATAACGTCAACCAGGAGTATATCAACACTACCTGTGTGTTAGATTTAGATGTCAGCAATTCCAATAGGAGCACCCAACTCTCACTGAGCTATGTGTGGATTGCCGTACCAAACACTGTGTACAGTTTAGGAGAGTACATACTTTTAGTAGTGGCACTGGAGTTTCTATGCGCCCAGTCACCTTCCTCAATGAAAGGACTTCTAATAGGGTTGTTGTTCGGAATTGTGGGTCTCACGTCCATCATTAATATAGCCTGGTTGCAGCTTGTAAAGTATGAATCCAAGAAGTGGTCCTCTGGCTCCAATGTGGGATGTGGGACACTCTATATTTTTATTGTTGCTGGTGTGTTACTTGGGGCTACACTATGTTATTGCATCGTCACCAGGTTTTACAAGAAGAGAGAAAGAACTGAAGATCAGGATTCATACTCTTCGCACTATTACTGACAGTTTTATCCATAATTTTTTATAGAGATTAAACGAACAAATATTGTCATTATTGTTTTATGTTTGGTTATGCAATACATAAAGTAGATTGTGTTGTGTGGTGGTATAAAGAAAGATATTGAATTCAGAGTCACCTTAAGAAACAGTATAAACTTTATTCCTGTAACATCGAAACTTATAGAGAGTTTTGCATGACCTGATATAAGAAAGAAATCTACTACTTCATATTCACTTGCTCACTGACATGCACTAGTTCCTAATAAACACCCTGGATATCTGGTCATCTATCCCCTGAATTAATTCTAAAGCTATCTCAAATGTATTCTAGGGGAGATTGGGGTGCAGGTGTATCCAGTCTATATAAAACTAGCTAGTCAATACACTTACACTGAAAAACAAACAAACAAACAAACTTAACAACAATAAGTTTCTGTTCTTGTAATCAATGTTCAACTACAATTTAGATAACGGTGTATTGCATAGTTGGAAAGAACAAATTGAAGCATAAAGCTAGATTTAGGAGTGAGGCCTCCAGATAGAAATGACTCGAACTTTGGCTATATGCTTCAACCCTTGAAGATATTGAAAAAGTTTCTGGTCAGTTTCCACATAAAGTGGTGTTAGGGCTAGGCCCCAGGCACAGAACTTGCACACAACAACCGAGATATCCCCAGAGCTTCGAGATGGTGATAATTGGATTTATGAAAACCCACAGTGGATCCCATACAAACTTAATTGTTATTGACACTGAACACTGACTAATTTATTGTTTAACATTTACATGTCCATATATGTTTGTGTGTTTGTCATGTTTGCTATAAAAGACCTACCCAGACTCACTGCAGTTCAGTCTAGCAATTGTTAGAATGGCTGAACTCATTGATTTGTGTACACTACTTGAACCATTCGAATTATATTTAACCACATTGCTGAGAATTCAGGCAACTAGACCCTTTGTGACTGGCAAAGAATCCTCATGGCGGACGACCACTGTCAAAAGGAGTTTTGACGGAATTACAAACATTAAGCTGACACATGTACTATTCATTTTTTTAAATATTGCGCCAGAATTTTATCCTGGACAACTAATTACTACATATTTGATAAATTATAGTAAACTATAGGATACTATGTGAGGCATTTTGACCTGGGACCACAATGTAGTGATCAACAATGAGTCTGTGAGTCAGAATAATCAATTAGATGTAGAAAGAAAAGTAAATATGTTAACAAAAACATGTAATAATAATGATACAGGGCATTTGAAAGCACTCTGTTATTATTACTATTAATATTATTATTATTATTATTATTATTATTATAATTATTATTACTCGTACTTCATTATTTACTTTTTATTCTTTAATTGTTTTTTCAGATGCTAGACTAGTCCTGCTGGGAAGAATAGCAAGTTTGGCATATACTTCAGATAAATTAGTCAAACCAAGCCATCCTTTAATATGTAAATTAGTATGTACTAACCAGTCCTTCTGGGTAACTTAGCAATTTTTGACCAACATTGAAGGTAGAACCAGGACACTCCTTCCCGAGGTAAATTAACAAAACTAGCTGTACCTAGGCTAACTTTTTAGGTCAACTATGAAGTTAAACTAACCATTACTGTATTAACTCTATAAGTCTATTGAATCAGGGTAAACCTACTGGTTTATTTCAGAAATTTGTGATCAAACAGATCTCAGTTAATTCTTCATGCAAAAGAAAGCTTGAGTTCTCTGACATGAGTGCAGTGGAAGATACCGAAAGTGCTTTTTTCCTGTGCATGGTACCATCACATTTCTATATATCCAAAGAAAGGCTGCCTGGCTGTTACATTACTCCAGATAATTTTTGTTGTACTTCACAGTTGTCTAGCTTACTTGCATGAAATCTACTTTGACGATTCCCTATTCTTTTATTACAAGCACATCAATGCCTGAAAGCATAATGTTCCTAGCTATCTAATACATACAATAAACTTATTATAAAACTACTAGTATAAAAAATGTTAAAACATGGTAGCTAGCTAGTTTAAAGAAATAATTTTCTCTTAAGAGCTAATTGGCTATTGATAGCAAACATGTGTTCATTGAACTCTCATGACTGTCTCTTGTGTTGTAAGTGTCAAAATACAAATAATCTATTTTACCCGTAACATGATAACTGAATGCAATATCAAAGCCCAATGAAAGATTTGTCATGACAACAATGACTAGAATGCGAAAAAAGGTTTTCACATGCTCAACTTTCTCAGCAGTAAAAGGTCCTTCGTATTTAGTCTTTCCTAAGTCAATTCTAGAGTATGGATTGTCATAGCAATATGTGAATGCACTTCTAAGTCATGGATGTTTGCTTTTGTAGTAATATTTCACAACATCATAGATTTCTTTCAAGGGATTTAAACTCACTGGCTCTTTAATGAGGACACCATTTGTAAGACAATCTACATACAAATGGCTGCAGTTAGAAGCAGAGGAAAAATCAACCTGGCCATTGGCTCATATTGTGAACAAATACATTCATTTAGTAGAGAGTGAAAGAGACTGCTGAATGATAAAGCCACACAAACCAGCTGGCACAAGCAGATATATCAGCAGAAGATCCATCAAACAACTGGTCAGTTGTAAACTGTACAATAGAAGACAGAGTACTGGACAGAGAGAATGACAAAATGATAACTGTAACTATTACTATTGGGTCTCTTATCTGAGCTTGCACTGCAGTGAGAACACAGTCAAACCAAATGTTGGTTATACTTGACAGCCATAATACTACAAGAGATCTCCTTATTAGTTTATATCTTGTCCACCACACATCAGCCAACAAACCAAAAACTGGACAGAACAGAAGTGAGCCACAAAATATATACACAGACACGGAGTTTGTCTTGAAGTATCTGAAAGAGGGGTTAACAAAGAACTGAAGTACAGTAGTAAGTGTAAAGATCCATAAAAGAGCTACAAGTAAATTCTTGTTTCTAAAGAGAGTGAATATTTTTCCAGAAACCAATGGAGACACCATTGTAGAAATGAAGACAAACACACTGAATAGGTGAAGCTTCAACAGGTGTTTCCTTACTGTGTTATTTTGAAAGTTATACTTTCAGAAAAAACTTTTGAATAAGTATTTGTGTATCACTGCAGTAAGTGTAAATATCCATAGAAGAGCTACAAGTAAATTCTTGTTTCCACAAACCAATGAAGAGAGCATCGTAGAAATGAAGACAAACACTCTGAATAGGTGAAGCTTCAACTGGTGTTTGCTTACTGTGTTATTTTTAAAGTTATACTTTCAGAATAAACTTTTGGATCTAAGTATTTGTGTATCACTGTATATACTATTACAAATCTACAACTGAGCCCAGTATCATTCTACAACTGAGCCCAGTATCATTCTACAACTGAGCCCAGTATCATTCTACAACTGAGCCCAGTATCATTCTACAACTGAGCCCAGTATCATTCTACAACTGAGCCCGGTATCATTCTTCAACTGAGCTTGGTGGTTTCATTCTATGGCAGGAATTGTTAGGTGACATACATCAATTATTAATTCACTTTGCATACCAAACAATGTAAGTATATTATAACTAATTCTGTTTTTTGGTGTGGTCATTACACAAAGAGTGGGTGTCCATCTTGCACAAGACCATGTAATTTAAAAGTAATTGTACGCTCAAACTCCCCCTATCCAGACTCCCCAGTTCTGGGCATTCCCCTCTACCAGGCACCCCCAACTGAATTATAGGTGTAGTAAGGATGACCAGCTGGTCCTGGTCCATCAAGTATACAGTGTATGTATGTACTGAGAGTAATAGAATCAACTTACAGCTGCTGGTTTGAGTAAAGGATACAGTAAATTTACAGCAGCTGGATTATCTTCCCCAGCTCACAAGGTGAAAAGCTGTAGTTGTCAGCTCTACAAACTGGCATGTTAATTTCAAATTGACATGAAGTGTACAAAAGATTGTCATGTTAGGCAACTAGCTTGACTACATTTGTAATGGACAACAATTTGTAATGGACAACAATTTTAAAATCTTGCCTGTCAATGTCTTGACAATTTAGTGCAAATTATAAGAAAATTCCTTGACAATGACCTGTTAATTTTGTCAATTATGAGCAACTGACTAGATAATTTTTTTGCTAACTTTAGTAAACTGGCTTGTTGTTATCAGACTACTCATGACCAATTGCTTTTAAAATTTTGATAACTCTTCACAAACTTTTTGATCATTTTTTAAAATTAATACTAAATGAAACAAATGCTAAATAAATTTTATTACAATACAGTTATAATATAAAGTGTGTATTTGCTAATTGTCCTAACTCGTATACAGCTTATGGTTCAAATACAACGTCTTCAGTTCTGTATTACAAAAAAAAAGATACATTCTTCATTCCTAGAATAGATAAAGGTAAATCACAATTTTAATAATTACTATAAGGTGTGGTATATTGAGTTTTGTTTTACTCAGGTGTAAGATCACACTTTACCAAATGTTATGATAGCTACACTTTACCTAATGTTATGATAGCTACACTTTACCTAATGTTATGATAGCTTCACTTTACCTAATGTTATGATAGCTTCACTTTACCTAATGTTATGATAGCTTCACTTACCTAATGTTATGATTTCTTTACTTTACTAATGTTATGATAGCTTCACTTTACCTAATGTTATGGTAGCTTCACTTTACCTAATGTTATGATAGCTTCACTTACCTAATGTTATGATTTCTTTACTTTACTAATGTTATGATTTCTTTACTTTACCTAATGTTATGTTAGCTTCACTTTACCTAATGTTGTGATAGCTCACAGGTAAGTCACATACATAAATAATGTGTAGTTCAGTTTAGTGACTATCATATCTTTCCAGGATGATATCTTGGAAATGAAAGTTTGAGCAGTAGTTATAGCAGTAAGTGCTTTGAAATAAAAATCTTCCATTTTCTTGACATTTCTTTCCCATGAGACATCTTGTATATTCTTTTTACTGGAGATCAATGTCTCAATAAACCTCTTCTCAACCTGCCTTTTCAGCATGGACTCACTGAGTTTCTCTTCCAGCAGTGTAGGAAGATATTTTGGTAAGGAGGGAGGGGGGGGGGGGGGGGCTTCAAGGCTGTTTCTAGAGTGATTGCGTCCATGCACTTTAAATACTGCTCTGAAAAAAGGCCAACCCTAGTCTCACTTCACCATTTAAAGTAATCATACAATCACAGTTAGATGGATGCTGATGTGTATCAGATGTGTACTGCTGCAGTTAATAATTAATGTTAATAGCTAATCCTTCAACTCTTTGCCACACTATCACAGGCTAAAGATGGTATAGCCATGGCCACACCATCTGTAGCCTGTGCTGCCCCTGTTGACCTCCTTGTTAGCAACTGCTATATGGAACTGAGCACTTTTTTTTTAGCATGATGGCTTCCTTTCCTGAATGCATGAGTGTCTGCCTGCCTGCAGGGGTACTTCTGTAGTGCCAGCTAGAATGAGAAACCATGCAGTGAAATTCTTTTGAATCAGGCTAAAACTTCTTCTGGTACATTCCACTCAGTTCTATTTAAAGTGTACTGCTACAAAAGTGTAGTAGTAAGTTTGGAACAACTACTTAACAAACCTAACATGCATACATTAGGTGAGAAATGGAAAATTACGGAAAGAGATGATGTATTTACTGATATATGATGGAAGGGTATGGAAGTCTTTTTTGTATGACATGAATGGGCTGCCATTTCTAGCTGCACCTAACAACTATCTAGTGATCTTAAACTGTGATTGGTTTCAGCCATTCAAGCATACACAGTTTTCCATTGGTATTTTATATTTAGTCGTTGGAAACTTGCCCAGAGAGTTGCACTACAAACGTGAAAAATTTTGATTGTGGGTATAATGCCTGGACCCAATGAACCAAGCAAAGATATAAACACATATCTGGAGCCATTAGTAATAGAAATGGAGAAATTATGGAATGGAACTTCTATTACAGTAAATAACAAGACTATAGTAATCAGAGCAGCTATTTCTTGCCTAGCATGTGACATTCCTGCTGCAAGAAAAGTAGGTGGCTTTGTTGGTTATCGAGGTTTTCGTGGCTGCAATATTTGCTTGAAATCCTTTCCCACTCAGCAATTTGGGGATTATCCTGACTATTCTGGATTCAAAAAATCAGAATGGGAGCCAAGATCACATGCATTACATGTATGGTTTGGCAGAAAACACAAAACTGCTAAAACAGAGGTTCAGCGCAAAGCCATAGAAAATGAATATGGAGCCCGCTATTCCCTTCTTTATGAATTACCATATTATAATGCTATTTCTTTTTGTATTGTGGATCCTATGCATTGCTTGTTTTTAGGAATTTCTAAGACTTTTTTGAAAATATGGATTTCACATGACTTAATATCTGACCAACAGTTTTATACAGTCTAGAGTCAACCTAATGAAGTGCGCACCAGACATTGGACTCATTCCATATAAAAATTTTCTGGACTTAAAGCTGATCAATGGAAAAGTTAGACATTGTATTTTTCATTGTTCAAAGATGTTTTGCCTCAAAATCATTTAAAATTTTTTTACTGGAAGCTGAAAAATTGGTTGAAGAATTTTGCACCAAGTTTGAAGAATAGCTTAACCCCAAACATGCATTTGGCATCCCATCTCACTGACTGTATCAGAAACCATTGTCCTGCTTATGGCTTCTGGCTATTTGCTTTTGAACGTATGAATGGCATTGCCGGTTCTTTCCATACAAACACTCACAACACCGATACAAATTATTAGGAAACTCACAAGCATGCAATCAACCGACAGTAGTCTATGGCCTAGTGAATTCCAAAATGAATTTTCATCTTTGCTTCATGAGCATAAGAAAGGGACATTGTCTGATTTCAGTTTTCTTGACAAAAACGAAATTAAACCTCTCCGTCCAATATTTCAAAATGTTTTTGATGAAATCAAACTGGAAAGAATACATCGAGTTTTACACACCACCTATGACAGCAACAACTACCACATTGTGCGGTTGCACAAATACACTAATTCAATTGTCAATGGGGCCATCAAATTAGCATCAGAAAAATCTAGGTATGGAATTCTTCAAAGGTAATTGTTGATAATCAATTAGTTAAAATAATCCGATTTGTATGCTGCACAGTAATTGTAAGCTGTAGTAATTCTACTTCAACTGAGACCCACAGATTATGGCTAGCACAATGTGTGCCTTACATTCCACATCAGTGCCGTGGATGGTTTGGTTTTCCCACGCAAGTATGGGCAGCTACTTTACAAGATGATCTCAGATTTTATTATATTCAAAACATAACTGACGGAGTTGTTTTTGTTAAAACCAAGGTTTATTTTGGAAGAAACATTGGAGAAGATAGTGTTTTTGTCATTGATCCAATTCCTATTAACTGATCATATATTGTTATATCATTGTTATATTATTTGGTACAATACTTTACTTGCATGAACTTTATGTTTGAGAATTATGTAATTTTATCTGCATGACATAATGACTCAAATTACTTTTTCACTCAGGAAGGAGGTAGACATTCAATCTGGAGGGAAAAAGCAGGAGGACCCTAAATAACAGCTGCAAGAGAGCTAGCCAGCTAGCTGTAAATAGATGAATAGATGAAAATACAGCTGTTAAATTATAGACAAACAACTTAGGATGAGTCATGCTACATGTTATTTTAATTTGGTACAACACATTATCTTTGGCTGCTGATAACTAACTTTGGTAAATCACTTAGAAGGCTAAAGAATTAGCTTAGAAACACCTGTCACAAACACTGCATGCTACATCATGTACATACACCTAACTTAATGGCCCACAGATTCCTGGACCTAATAGACTGCACAATCTAACATATGTTCAAAGTGATTAAAAAAACAAAAAAAAAACAACCAGTTGGACCTTCAATTTTCATAGATACTTCAAGGTCAATTGCCCTATTTGTTATCTGTTGTTTAGGGGAAAAAATTGTTGACTTAATTCTAATAAAACAAAATTTTCAGCACATTGGCTCAGATCATAGGCACACCTACACTATAATTATGTAGGTGAGCCAATGGTTGCACAATTATGAGATAACCTTGCTTCCTGCCAATCCATATATAATCCTCCTGTAGTGTGTATTTTCCAGTTATATTAAAAAAAAAATTCCAGCACATTGGTGCAGCCACATAAAGGAGCACAGAATGCCTTACTTGTCAAATTAAATGACCTCCAGTCAGGTTTTAGTGTATTTCTTCCTTTTATTTTAAATATAATATCTCCTTGTTGTGGTGCACACTTTATACAATTGGTCGTTGGTGGTGGTCGGTCACTCAATTCTTTCCTACCCACCACTTTCCTAAATATCTCTAAAATAAAAAACATATGTTACGTAGCTATGATTATGTGAAAATTCCCAACACACACACACACACTGTGGGCACATGCGTGGGGGTTCAGGGGTTCAACCCTGTTTCACAATAATTCATAGCTCTCAATTAATATAACTCATTAAAATTTTTAAAAAATTTGGCTGCCCTTAAGTTTTGATGGACTCTATAAAATATTGTCATCTTTACAACCAGCTAAAACCACACTGTTATGCTGACATGCATGACATGAAATGAATGCAGCTGACAGAATCCAAAGAGGGGAAGTCAAGATTGTTGACTTAAATAAAACAAAAGATAGTGAAGTATTACATTAATTTCAATACTCCTTCCATACATAAATAAATTCAAAATTTATAACCTAGATTTATTTCTAGTTTAGTATGGAAGTCGACACAACAGATATGTTCTTCGAGGAATCTTCAGTGAATTTATTTATATCTGTACACATATTATATGGCTCACTAATTGAGATCATCAGTTTATAAGCTACAGAGACCATACACATTTGTCATGTTGTCTATATGAAACAAGAGCTGATCAAATAGTTAGCGTGTATACAATAATAGCATCCATGTATGTAATTGCTCCTGCTTCCTTGATAGGTGTGGTTTTGGCATAGTTTGAGTGTGGTCACTGAGTAATGCCCTATTACAATTCTGCCTGTGCCCATACATGACAAAAACGTATCATATTTATTGTCATCCCTAGTTACCTGCTGAGGTGCAGGGCACACGAAGATACACTTATCAGGAATATGCATAGTTACCGTTGGCTTTTACTCATAAAGTTGTGTGTGGCGGAAATTTGCAGTCGCGAGTGGTAGCCAGGCACTTTGCCCAGCCACGCCTCTCCAAGGTCTTGCTGGGGGCCTGCGCGCCTCGGCCATGCCCGAGGCACGCCCTTTGTGCAGCTGTCTCTTATCATTCCCTCTTTACTGTGTCAGCTGCACATACCCCCCCCACACGCAACTACAAATTGTCACAGGTAGCCCTACGCCAACCTAGGGTACCCGGAGAAACAGCTCCCTCACTCTAAAACTCAACCCCCCTTCACTACAAATGGGGTGTGGTGGGTGGGAGCTTCTCTGTTGCGGGCCCCAGGACCATTCCTGGCGCTCGCTCTGACAGCTCTTTCATTGCTCATTTTTATTATTGATTCCAATTGATGCTCATTACACGCGGCCGGCCCCTCTTATACCGCGTCACGTGCCGGCCTCGCCCACGGCCGTTTGGCCCTTCCCCTTTTACCGCCGGTAACCTCGGTACGCTGCGCTACACCTGCCGTTACCTGCTGAGGTGCAGGGCACACGAAGATACACTTATCAGGAATATGCATAGTTACCGTTGGCTTTTACTCATAAAGTTGTGTGTGGCGGAAATTTGCAGTCGCGAGTGATAGCCAGGCACTTTGCCCAGCCACGCCTCTCCAAGGTCTTGCTGGGAGCCTGCGCGCCTCGGCCATGCCCGAGGCACGCCCTTTGTGCAGCTGTCTCTTATCATTCCCTCTTTACTGTGTCAGCTGCACATACCCCCACAAAACCCGCCAACAAGACCCCTCGGAGAGCCCCGACTGCTCCGACCCGCACACACGCCCACCGGCCCACTAGGACTGACTGCCTCCCACCCTCGTCCACACATACCAAACTAGACAAGAGAATCAATGGCAATAAAACACTACGAATATAGTGGAACAGTGTCAATAGGTCTACTTGGTCCGGCTGCTCTCCGCCGACCCGAACCTCTCAGTCCATTTCTTTGCCAAGGAGGCCTGTTTCCCTCCTTCGTCCCGAATGTATCCCCGGTATTCCCTATTCCTCCACCGGCCCAGAGCTTTAACATCGTCCTCCGAGGCTCCCCCCGCCGACGCCGCCGTAGCGGCGCCAATGCGGAAGCTGTGGCCCGAAATGTTCGCCTCGGGTAGTCCCTTCTCGACCAGTGCCCTCCTGACTTCAGCCACGAAGTCCCTCCTGGTGAGACCAGAGCCATTACCGTCCTTGAAGAAGGGTCCCGAACCCGCTCCTCTGTCCACCATGAACCTCAGCACGGCCTTGACTGGACACAAGGCGGTGTCTGTCCGATGTAGCGTCACCCAGGCGCCTTCCCTCAGCCTGTCCGTCTTGGACTCCTTTATCCTGACCCTGATCCAACGGGAACTCCTGTCACTGTCCAACTGTACGTCCTCCCACGACAAGTGAGCTCCCCGGTCGAACACCCCGGATTCCGGAGCCAGTGCCTCGCCTGCCCTGAGGCAGCCGAAAAAACACATGCAGGCAGCTGCCCACAGCATTGTTCCTCTTTGTCCCTTGGACGTCCAGACGTCCAGCATTGCTCTCATGTGGATCTCTCTCACCGGCTCCCTCGCGTGGCACCTGTTGCCCCCCACGGCCTCCAGCCGAGCCATACCCTTCTTCAACTGGGTCAGCCTGTCCATCTCACTCCAATCCGGTGCCCTCATGCCAGCCTTGATCTGGGCCATGCGGAGACCTGCCAGGTGATACTTCACTGTTCCCTTTTTCATCCCTTGCTTGGCTAGCAGCGCCACGTAAGCAAGGGCCTTGTCCTCCGTCACCGGCAGCGGCTCCTCCCCCAGATCCTTGCACCAGGCCGAGTACTTACCCCACGCCGAGGCGTACCGCCTCTGCGTGAGGGGCGCTATCGATGCGTCGATAGCAGCCTCCACAACTTGCTCCACTCCTGCTCTGACCACGATTGATTCGCCCTGGACAGCACCTCCAGGAGCTCCCTCGGTACCTCCACCGGCTCCGACCTCCGTACCTGCATGGTGGAAAGAGCGCTGTCTAATCTGTCCCTAGACAGGTCGTCTGCCACCCCGTTGTCCACCCCCCTGATGTGCACCACCTTCACTGACACCGAGAGGGCGGCCTCCACGCACGCCAGGCACCGTAGCAGGTGCATGGACCACTTCTCCTTGCACGTTCCCGACCCGACGGCCGCCACCACCGACATGTTGTCGCACTTGGCCGTCGCCGCTCTTCCTTTCCATCGAGGTCCCCAGACCGCCGCTGCCACTACGATCGGCAGCAACTCCTTGGGCATGATGCTCCACTCCGCAGAACCCGGCAGGTCCTCCCAACGCAGTTGGAACCATTCCCCCTGCCAGGTTGCTCCGCACCCCCAGGTCCCGGATGCGTCCGAGTACATCACCTCCTGGGGGCTTCCGTCCGTTACCACTGTCTTCATGAGCGGGCCCCAGGACCATTCCTGGCGCTCGCTCTGACAGCTCTTTCATTGCTCATTTTTATTATTGATTCCAATTGATGCTCATTACACGCGGCCGGCCCCTCTTATACCGCGTCACGTGCCGGCCTCGCCCACGGCCGTTTGGCCCTTCCCCTTTTACCGCCGGTAACCTCGGTACGCTGCGCTACACCTGCCGTGCTTGTCAGTTTTGAAGCCTCACTATCAATCTAAGTCCTTGTCAGTTTGTTATACACAGGAAAAGACTTAAATAATTAGCAGTTTACCACACACACACACACACCACACCCATGCACATACATGTATAAATGCAAATTCTCTTGCAATCGCTAGTGGTTATGCGCACCTAGCAGAGCCAGGATATCTGTGCACTAAGCAGGCACTGTGAGCCATGCAAGCAAAGCTCCTGGAGCTGAACTAGGAACTCGCAGGAGAACATACCTTTCCTCACAGCTAGTGGTGTGGACACCCAAAATCCCACCTGGACCATTGCTGTTGCATGAGAAAAAGCCTTGAATTTGTACCCCAGCAAATGCCGGGTCCCCAATCACAGCTGGGTGGACTGGTGGGGCTGTAGGAGGCACATGGAAAATCAGATGGAAAAATTGCCCGAAGTTGGGCTTGAATTTGGGAACCTCAGGCCCTGAGCCAAGGACACAACTACTATACCACACAGCCAACACATATACATGCACACAAAATTCTCTTGCAACTGCTAACAGAGTTATGGGAAGGGGTAAACAACAACTGGGCTCCCACCCTGTTCACCCCAATCAAAAATGTTTACGTCTACTAAGCAGCCTACTAAGCAAAGCAATAGCAAATCATTTCCATCTAAACAGAAAATTATTTATTTATATTTATACACCGCAAGAGGCATTTCATGCTCTGAATGTAACACTTCAGTGGCTAGAAAGTCAGGGTAGTGACCCAAATTATTATCTTTTATTGGTAAAAAACTGGCGAAATACTGCTGCTAGGATGAGGCAAGAAACTCTAAGACAAACTAAGCTAAACTAAATATTTTTCAAAAAAATAATTGTGTAACTTAAATACAAGTAGCTATTCCTCAAAGTATGTATAATTGTAATTATAAATAAGTTATTACAATTCCTATATATTAAAATACAAGTGCAAATATAATTGTTCTCAGATACGGATATTTCTGAATTACGGGCAGTGTGAAGGTTTTAGTCCAATCCTTCTTTAAAAGTATTGTCTCTAATTCTTCAACAGATAGTTTAGTTAAATATCAATAAGAATAATACATTAAATAATAACAAGATAACATAGAACCACAAATGATATAATAACTAACCAATGTTATTAAGTTTACACAAAACAGTTGCTAAGGTTACCCTGAGGTAGCTGACATGACAATTTCCAAATAATTACTAAGATAGCTAAAGCTATACTTTGCTCGTTGTTTATGTTTGGGCTATAAAATAGTTATAAACCAAAATGATTAGGTTTGTATTTCGATTTATAAATCGCACACAAACCTCAATTTTGGTTTATTGGCGAGCGAGCGTAGCGAGCGAGACACTTACAGGGGTAACACAATCGAAAATCGGGGGTGTTTGTTTATTTATTGGCGAGCGAGACACTCTCAGGGGTAACGCAATCGAGATTTCGCTATATTTGGCGAGCGAGCGTAGCGAGTGAGACACTTACAGGGGTAAAAATGAAAAAATCGGGGATGTTTATTGGCGAGCGAGCGAAGCGAGCGAGACAGTATTAGGGGTGGTATTAGGGGTGGATAATGCAAAATCGGGTATATGTTATATATATATATGTAGGTATGTATGTATGGATTGTACGTATGCCCTTTAAACGCGCGCGCGGGGAACTCTTTTCTCCAAAAAACACGGAAAAAGTTGATTCGACAGGTTACTATGGCATTGAAGACCCTTTTCCAGACTTAATTTCAAAACTTCGCCGTTTTATGGGGGGGATACGGAGTGCCGGTTGTTGGTTGTCAAGAGCTGTTGGTAGTCAGAATGCCGTAGTATTAATGCTAAGGAAGCTACTACTTCTCGAGGGAAGCTGAGGTTAGTATGTAATTCCATATTTGTTAGCTAAATATGCAAAATTAACTCTGGCCTTTCTTTTTTGTAGCTAAGAGCTTGTCAACAGTGACTGGTAAATTCAAATAGTCAGATTGGCTCAAATTTGGTACTACAAAAGTTACCACTGCTCAAGAAAATGAGGTAAGAAAATAATTTTGTATTTGTGTGCTAAAATTGATTGTTTTTGTTTTTGTAGGTGAGAGCTTGTTGTCAAGAATTCAAGGTAATTCAGATGGTCAAAGTAACTTCAATCAGAAGTTATCAATACTCAAGAATGATGTAAGTAGTAATTCCATTTGTTGGCTAAAATTACAAATAATAACACCGGTTTATTTTTTTATCGTAGCTGAGAGCTTGTTCAAGAGTTACTGGTGATTGAGATTATCAGAATGGTTGATGTTTGATACTACAAAAGTTACCATTAATCAGGTAAGAGAGTGATTTTGTATTTGTTTGAAGGTCATAACTGCTATTATAGTGTTTGCATGAACTAAGCTAAAACATAGTAACAATACTTAGTTTTATGTTACCTAACATCAGGCTCGCTCGCCATTTGTGCTCAAGCACACCACTAGTTTATTTGTATATATGTTTGGACGTACGTATGTCATTTTGTACTTTGACCCTCGCATTTTTGTGTTAGTTATTTGTTCGATCCCGTCCCAAATTGCACTAAACAGAGTCCTCTGGTTTATCGATCAGTACCCGTATCACCCTAGAAATTGAATTGTTTACCGTTTTGAATTCTTTTGCGGGTGCAGTTAATACTTGAAAACTTAAGGGACTTCCATTTCTATTCGAGTTAGTGGCGGTGGTAAGTCAATGCGCTCTTTGTCATGGTTACAAGCCGTGCGCACAGTATTTACCTGAAAATACATTGTCCGCTAGACTACTGCCAAGGTAAGTCTGTGTAGGTGCATGTCCAGCTGTGTCAAAGCATTGTGTGTTACAACCACTACTTAGCTAAAGAATATAACAAAGAAAACGTTTAAATAACGCGTATTGTTTTGTTGTTGTTGTTTTTTCCTTCAATTCAAGCAGTTGCAGAGAGTTGTTACTATGGCACTGAAATACCTTTACCCTGTATGGCTATGCTAAATTTAAAAACTGGACCTTATTTTCAGTAGCTTCAGTGTTAGAAGTCAATAAAAATAGTTAACTCTTCATGCCTAATCATTGCTATTATTTAGCGATTTCCTTCACAAATCATCTTTACCTATACTCATATATTTACTCGCTCGCCATGCATTTGCGCTATTCGAGCGCACAACTAGTGTATGAGCACATGACTATCAGTCGTGTTCAATTGAGATTTCAGATATTATATATAATGTAGGTATGTATGCGTACGTCAAAAAATTTCGCCCGCTCTTCTAATTACGTAAGGTAGGTAAAGCGTTCACAGTTCCAGTATTTTTCAATTATCGAGCACTGACTTTGTTTCAACCAAAACGTTTATAGCTACTCTCTTCTTGAAACAATTGTTAAGTCTTTGTCAAGCTGCGCTTCTTCGCTAAAAATAGTATAGTCTTTAGGCTCGCTCTCCATTTGTGCTCAAGCACACCACTAGTTATTTATCTGTTTATGGGGTATGTGAGACCTCTGTTTTCGCCCGCGCTTCTGATTACGTAAGTTAGGTAAAGCGTTCACAGTTTCAGTATTTTTCAATTAACGAGCTCTGAGAATCCTTAGTGGCGGTGGTAAGTCAATGCGCTCTTTGTCATGGTTATAAGCCGTGCGCAACAGTATTTACTTGAAAATACATTGTCCACTAGACTACTGCGAAGGTAAGTCTGTGTCGTGCATGTCCAGTTGTGTCAAAGCATTGTGTGTTACAACCACTACTTAACTAAAGAATATCACAAAGAAAACTTTTAAATTTCGTGTATTGTTTTGTTGTTGTTGTTTTCCTTCCAAGTAGTCGCAGAGAGTTCTTACTATGGCACTGAAATCCCTTTACCCTGTATGCTAGATTAAAAAACTGGACCTTATTTTCAGTAGCTTCAGTGTTAGAAGTCAAAATCATTCATATAAAAATAGTATAGTCTCTAGGCTCGCTCGCCATTTGTGCTCAAGCACATCACTAGTTTAGATATATGTATGGACGTATGTATATCATTGACGACCCATTTCCAGACCTAATTTCAAAACTTCGTTTTAGGGGATACGGAGTGCCGCTTGTTGGTTGTCAAGAGTCATTGGTAAGTACGTAATTCCATATTTGTTAGCTTAATATGCAAAAATAACTATAGCCTGTCTTTTTTATAGCTAAGAGCTGTCAACAGTGACTGGTAAATTAAAATAGTCAGAATGGTACTACAAAAGTTACCACTGCAGAAAATGAGGTAAGAAAGTAATTTTTGTATTTGTGTGCTAAAATTGATTGTCTTTTGTTTTTGTAGGTGAGAGCTTGTTGTCAAAAATTCAAGGTAATTCAGATGGTCAAAGTAACTTCAATTTGATACTACAGAAGTTATCAATACTCAAGAATGAGGCAAGTAGTAATTCCATATTTGTTGGCTAAAATTACAAATAATAACACTGGTTTATTTTTTATTGTAGCTGAGAGCTTGTTCAAGAGTTACTGGTGATTGAGATTATCAGAATGGTTGATGTTTGATACTACAAAAGTTACCATTAATAAGGTAAGAGAGTGATTTTGTATTTGTTTGCTGAAATCAAATGTCATAACTGCTATTATAGTGTTTGCATGAAGTAAGCTAAAAATAGTACCATTTTATGTTACCTAACTATCAGGCTCGCTCGCCATTTGTGCTCAAGCACACCACTAGTTTATTGGCGAGCGAGCGAAGCGAGCGAGACAGTATTAGGGGTGGATAATGCAAAATCGGGTATATGTTATATATATGTATGTATGTATGGATGGTACGTATGCTCTTTAAACGCGCGCGCGGGGAACGTTTTTCTCCTAAAAACACAGCTATTTAGGCTTGACTCCAGTTTATTCTGAAACTACAGCATTAAGCAAACCTTACTTTATACTTAAGCTCCAAAGTATGAGAAAATTTCTGCTAAAACGCTTGTTTTCAAGACACAAAAAGTTGATTCGACAGGTTACTATGGCATTGAAGACCCTTTTCCAGACTTAATTTTTCAAAACTTCGCCATTTTATGGGGGATACGGAGTGCCGGTTGTTGGTTGTCAAGCGACGTTGGTAGTCAGAATGCCGTAGTATTAATGCTATGGAAGCTACTACTTCTCGAGGGAAGCTGAGATAAGTACGCAATTCCATATTTGTTAGCTAAATATGCAAAATTAACTCTGGCCTTTCTTTTTTGTAGCTAAGAGCTAGTCAACAGTGACTGGTAAATTCAAATAGTCAGATTGGCTCAAATTTGGTACTACAAAAGTTACCACTGCTCAAGAAAATGAGGTAAGAAAGTAATTTTGTATTTGTGTGCTAAAATTGATTGTCTTTTGTTTTTGTAGGTGAGAGCTTGTTGTCAAGAATTCAAGGTAATTCAGATGGTCAAAGTAACTTCAATTTGATACTACAGAAGTTATCAATACTCAAGAATGATGTAAGTAGTAATTCCATATTTGTTGGCTAAAATTACAAATAATAACACTGGTTTAATTTTTATCGTAGCTGAGAGCTTGTTCAAGAGTTACTGGTGATTGAGATTATCAGAATGGTTGATGTTTGATACTACAAAAGTTACCATTAATCAGGTAAGAGAGTGATTTTGTATTTGTTTGCTGAAATCAAATGTCATAACTGCTATTATAGTGTTTGCATGAAGTAAGCTAAAACATAGTAACATTTTATGTTACCTAACTATCAGGCTCGCTCGCCATTTGTGCTCAAGCACACCACTAGTATATATGTTTGGACGTATGTATTTCATTTTGTACTTTGACCCTCCATATTTTTGTGTTCGCTCCGAGTTCGACCCCGTCCCAAACTTCACTAAACAGAATCCTCCGGTTTAGCGACCATTACCCGTATCACCTTAGAAATTGAACTGTGTTTACTGCATTGAATTCTTTTGCAGGTGCAGTTAAAACGCAATGGGAGCTCCATTTCTATTCAAGTTAGTCACTATTTGTCACACAACTGAACATACCTACGCAAGACTTACCTTCGTGGTTCGTCTAGTGGACAGTGAATTTACAAGTAAATGCTGTTGAGTAGGGCTTATAACTGTGAAAGTATTGTGCGTTACAACTACTATTAAGAATGTCACAAAGAAAGCTTTAAATAACGTGACTTGTTGCGGGGAGCGGTTACTATGGCATTGAATCCCCTTTACCGCATACGTAATTTAAAAACTCGACTTTATTTTAGTAGCTTGAGTGTTACTTGTTAAAATCAATCATTTAACAATAGTGTAGTCTAAGGCTTACTCGCCATTTGTGCTCAAGCACACTACTAGTATATATATATATGTATATAGTGATATTAGCTTAACACGTTTGTGTTATCTTTCTTAATGTAATACTTTCTTGTTGAGTCAAAGCAAATATGTCCTTAGGATGTATATTCAGTAGGACATTAGAGAATGAAAACAAGGAAAGTAAAGTTGTTGCAAATATAGCTGAACATATGAACATATAATAACATATACACGAGTAAGTCCAAGGAAACAATTAATCCTAAAGTGAATATTACTACATCATTTTTGCTTGTAGTCTTGGAGTACATGTCAATTTGATAATGCAAATGAATCTTCACAATTTCTTTCTCAGCTTTCTTTTACTCATCTATATAATAATACGCTTGTGTGTCAGTAACGACGACCACGACCGTGTGTATTCATGAATAATTCACGAGCTCTGTATGGTTCGGTAATGCATCGTTCATTTATGGTAGGTAAAGTATCGCCACAATGGAAGGCGGCGTAGGTTTCAAAAAGGAAGGCGAAAGTACGGAAGAGAATGGTAAAAGGCGATTAATCGTAACTGAAAAGCGGATGGAATCGGCGAGGTAAGGGGTGTAGGTTTAAAATGGAAGGGAAGAGAAGGCAAAAAGGCGAGCGATTAATTATAACTAAAAAGCGGGTGGAATCGACGAGTAAAGGTGGGGATTAGTGTTCAAAAGAAAGGAAATAAAAGACAAAAGTTTCTCAGGACAGAAATTCAGAAGCAGGAGAGATAGACAAAGTAAAAGGGGGCTCCATGACTCAAGAAAAAGAGCTGAAGTTAAGAGAGGTGGGTAGAAGAATAGCTCAGATAGTTCAGAAAAAAGAGAGTAGGAGAGGGAAACTTATGTATGGGGTGCCAAACGAAACAAATTGCCACTCATGTCTCTCTATGATTAAAGTGTCCCTGCATCACTTTTTTGTGTCTACATCACTTTTTTTGTGCCTACATCACGTTTTTGTGTCTCTCCACTTTTTTTTCTAGTGTCGTTCCACTTCTTTTTAGTGTCTCTCCACATAATTTTGGTGTCTCTCCACTTTTAGACTTGAGCTCCTATAACATATAGGAGAGAGACAAGATTGGCGGAGGTTTTCTTTGTTGACACATGCTGATATATGTCTCTAATGGGAAGCAGTGTCCAACTAGAAAGCAAAATTGTGTGATTGTATTAGATGCTGGTATGCACTTAATACAAGAATATAATTTATCAAATAGCTCTTTGAAGAGATGATGACTAATTAATGTATTACTATAAACTCTGGATCTAAAATTACATGTTCATATTGAAAGTTAATGGTATAATACAGAAACCAAGTATTTCAGTTTTCTGTCTTCATTACTACTATGTTGTCCTTATTGATTTCTAGACACAGATTCACACTCCTTAAGAACAAGAATGTACTTGTAGTTCTTCTATGGTTCTTAATAATAACAAGTGTACCTCAGCATTTTGGAAACTCATCCTTCTGCCACTTTAAAACAAACTCAGTGGCTGTATATATATTTTGTGGCTCACTTCTATCCTGTCCAGTTTTTAGCTTGTTGGCTGATGTGTGGAGGATTGAAAGCTAATAAGCAGATCTCCTATGGTATTACACTGCCTATTGGTACAGGACAGCTTGGATGGTGGGCATCATATAGGTTTCTACTGGCTCATCATTCCAAGAAGCATGAGTGGTACGAGTCAGTTTATAATCATGACATCATGTGTAGAGTTCATGTGTGCTCGGGTACCATATTCAATGAGAGGAATTCTATTTGGTCTAGGATACATGATGCTGTCTGTAGGCATTGGCTTGTCATTTCTGATATTCTTCCTTCAAAAGAGCAAGGGAGGTGTGAATATGGTTGTTACTCACAAGTAACATTGTGTTTGTGGTATTATTTCTTCTCATGTTCTGCTCCTTTAGAAAGTACAAGAAGCGTAGCCGAGACGACAATGAGTTCAATGAACACATGTTTGCTATCAACTATACGATCGCTATTTAAAAAAAGAAAATCATCAACTATTCAAAGACAGTTGATGAAGTTTACAGTAGCAAGTTCATTGTGCATGTAATTAATTTATTTTTTATCACACTTTTCTCTATCAATTAGTTACTAATATATCATTAACTTTAGTGGCAATGTAGCAGACAACCCATCTAGCTTATTGTATTTTGAATTGTTTCAATATCGCTGATTTTTTTAACATTACCTTAAATTTTATTTTGTATTTAACCATTTATTTCCAATTATACTAGTTCCATATTAACACAAATGTGGAAATTGTATTTTTATCTTATTTTATGTCACACTCATTAAATGTAATGGGAAGAATGACTTTTACATTATGTAGTGTTGTTATTGATATTTAAAGATATGCATACAATTTACATATTCATAGAACTAACCCATCCATACATTATGCACATACACTTTATTCAAGCACCATAGTGTCCATATGAAGCTGCATACCCCTTCTTTAATATTAAAACCATGCCTTTGTGCTCACCGTGACCCAGGTGTTCAGGACAAACCTTTCATTAATGGCCGAGTGGGGTTCAAATATATTTAGGTCACAACTTAGGAATTCAATTAGAACATTCATGACAGGAAACAAAGGATTTGAACTTTGAGTATTAGTCAGCACATGAAATTGTCCAATGGGCTGAAATACCTGTAACTGGTGTCTTACATTTAAATTTGCCGGGGAATGGAACCCAGGACTCCTGCTTTTAGAAACCAATGCTCTAGCCACTTAGCTACAACAACCCAAGGTAAAATGTAGAGATCTTGGAAGTCGTGGGTTGTTGTAGCTCAGTGGCTAGAGCACTGGTTGCTATAGCCAGGGGTCCTGGGTTCAATTCCCCGGCAACAACTAAGATATTTTTCACATTTAGCCTTTGCTGCTCTCTAGACCCCTTTAATTAAGTGAGAAAGTTTCGATCTAGTTTTTATGAAGGGTCAGAACTTGATAATTGGTCTCTCACTTGCACATGCACATAATGTGAAAGTCGGTAAAAAATCAACATATTATATTCATATTTATATCAATGGTGTCACAATAATGCCAAGATATTTGATGATATTAGCTAACTGTATAATAATATATAGCTGTTCAGGTATTCATATTTACATTAACGGATCGAACCAAGTATTCAATAACATTAACAGTGAAAACATAATATTATAAGTGCTGAATCTTCATCATATTTCTATCAGCAGACAATTGTCACAGCAAGTGAAATGATAATTCATTTTATATCAACATGTAATCAACAGGGTGTGTCTCACACACACAATGCACACAGCGAAATCAGAAAATATATAAAGAAATTTCTTCCTATTTGAATTTAAAAATGAGACATAAATGGAGTTTTTATAGCTAATACAAATTGTGGCTATTAAATAGTCTGTATGACTCAGAAGTAATAGCTCAGTGCACAGCTATAATATATTGTATCTATATAAGTCAATTCGTTTTTTAATATAAATTTATAGATGTTCTGCAAAACCTTGTATGCTGTGCACACGAGAACTACAAATCATTTATTATATTTCCATAGGGAAGTGACAGTATCTGTGTGATCTCTAGAAGGTAACTCTTTAGACCTTTTAGAGATCACACAGATATTAAGCAAGAGAAAGGTTTGATTCTTCTTGTTTTATTTGCACTATACAGATCAATAAAATTGTCTTGACTCTTTAAGTGATTACTTAAAATTTCTTAATGGCGCAGCAACAGATGGCAATTAATGTGAAATAAGACAATTAAATTGTTTGATTACAAAAAAAAAGAAATATTTGTGTTTTGATTGTGGTATCTTTTGTTGTAAACAACCCTATAATAATATCTTGTCGTTGATTTTATCTCCAAGAAAGAGACATATGCATTTTAATATAAGGTAGAGAAGAAAACTTGAAGAGAGTGTATAATGTCTTCTAAACCTGTTGCAGTATATTGTGGATAGAACAATATGCATAGTATGTCTCAGAAAACATTGCAAAACTATTTGACAACATAACACTGACATTATATATATTATGTATAATCTATAAATATATATTGTGTTTATATATTTGAGAGTCAGTTTACTCTCTGTAAATGCATACAAAAAAGGAAATCTATACTACTTGCTGTGTGGCATTACATGTGAACAAAACTGGATAGAACTAATGAAAGTATGTTAATAATACCAACAGTGACAACAACATCAACAAAAACAACTAGAGTGTAGCATTTCTGTCTTAATCCAATTTCAATTTTCTATGATATTGTAAATGGATTCATAATACTGTTCTGCAAAGCACTGCTGGTTAGGGAGAGTGTCTTCCCTGACCCTTCGCTTGTAAAAATAACTGGCAAAAATGAACAAGATGAAGACAAAGCAGGCTAGCAGAGTACAAGTGAGGAAATACCAGAAAATACACTGTATAAGAATGCCATTTTGTTGATCTTGTATGATATGAAAAGGAAAAAGGATGTAATACATTAAGAGGCCATAGAAACAAGTGCAGCTGAATGCACCAGCGAACAAAACCCCTTTCATGGAGTATGGGGATTGAGCACAGATAAACTCGATGCTACCGACAAGAAAAATAAACTTTCCTGTACATTCTAAAAGTTTGAATACACTGTAATAATATGCCATGGGACCAAAAATGCCTTGAGTTGAAGATTCTGCTGCTGCACAAATGGCTGTCTCATTTGTAAAGAAATCTTTGCCCATGCCTAGTGACGTGAATTGAACAAGTCCGAGGAGCATCAGAGCCATCCCAACAACTATCCTCTTCAAAATTGTTATTCTCTGAATGCATTTGTATAAGACAACAGTCAATAGGACTTCATAAATTGGGTAAATGAGCATTATTGCTAAGTTTCCAATGTTCAATACAACGAATATTTCAGATTTATCGATTTTAGTTTGTAACAGATTGCTGCTGTAGAAAAAAAAACTCATAACACTGCAGGCTTCTGTGGATGCATAGAATAAAGCACCCAACACAATCAAGGTGGTGACACGAAAAAATGTCTTCACATCTTCTACCTGTTCTGTACTGAAAGGGCCACCATACTTCATTTTGGCCAGATCAAGCCTGGAGTATGGCTTGTCCTCCCAATAAGTGAATGCACTTCGTAAGCGTGGATGCCTTGTCTTCAAGGCATACTCAAGAACTTTAAATATCAGCATCAGTGGATTTTGTCCAATGGGCTCTTTGACAAATGAGTGATTAAATAGGTGGTCCGTACACACAGATATGGTCCATAAGATGGGAAGGGACAGAATGCTCAAGTTAGAGAAGTCAGATGCTTTTATATCGTGAGGAAGTAACTGAACAACTATATAACTTGCAAAATGGAACCATGCGTAGAGACAAATGAATGATACTATCTCTCCTGGTGAAGCATCTGTAAGCTGATCTATACAAAATTGGGTGTAATTAGAAAGAAAGACCAGTAAACTTAACACTGTCACCACTAGTGATACATCAGTGAGTTCATGAAGTAAGTGTAGAGATTCAAATAAGGCCATGAGTGAAGCTCCAAACAATGTCACATTTAGACTGATTTTGATGCACTTATATCTTCCAATGATGATATCAGTTATCAGCCCAGTCACTGGAAACACCACTGCGATACACGCTGTAATATATGCATGCCACCCATGCTTGTTCTTGTTGAAAAACAACATTTTGAACAAAATAAAATTTAGTGTAAATGATGATGTAAATCCCCAAAACAGAATCAGCACCATATACTTTGTCCTTAGCCATTTCCAGCGATAGCTGCACATATTTAACTTTCTGACCATTGTTGTCGCTTTCTTTAGTATTCACAATACAAAATTGTAAAATCTCCTGTACTACTAAGCTACCTTCAACCTGTGAAGCAGTTATAATCTTCACCAAGTTCCTTGGGAAAAATAAGACAAAGAATGTGTTGTATATGTGTAATCAGTTGGGAACGAAAATTAACAAGTTACTCTATACATGATAATTTAGCAATAATGTTATACATCAACTATATAATTAGCTAGCTAGCACCACTTAGGAGAAACACCTATTTGCTGATGCTAATATTTAATAAAGCATTTGCATTCTGAATCAATTATTAGCCTTACCATATTAATGAACTTAATGAAGTCAGCATATAAGTGCAGTGTGAAAATTGGGGCACTATGTGGTGTATTTTTTTCCTGGGATCTCTAAAGGGATAGAGAAATTAATGCCCTGACAATAGAGTTACCCCAAGAACAATGGTCTATACTTACCTTATCGTGATCTGTAAGGAAAAATGTGCTAAAAAGTTCATTTTTATATTTTGCCATTGATTATGAGGCCAAATACATGCACAAGTCCATTAAAACGCGGGTAGGTGCTCATGACTATTCCTAACAACCAATTTTTATTTCCATAGATCAGATTCCTTGGGCACAATCACATCACCACCTTGGAAGTCAGTTTAACGCTCATTCCACTTCGTGTGAGTCGGAAGAATTTAGTTGGCGAGTGAGCGAAGCAAGCGGGACACTTACAGAGGTAATACAATTGAAAATCAGTAATGTTTGTTTGTTATCGAGCAAGCAAAGCAATCGAGATACTATAAGGGTGAACAATTCAAAATTGGGTATGTGTCGTTATGGAGCGAGCGAAGCGAGCGATATACTATTAGGGGTGGACAATTGGGTAATGTTATATATGTTCTGCTCTTTTTATGAATTTGCACAATCTATAGATTTTGCTGCACATTCTATAAATTCATAGATTGGGCGACAATCTATAGATTGTGCTGCACAATATATAGATTAGCATCCATATATCTATAAATCTATATTTCAAATTTGGCGAGTATAAGGCATGCCTATAGTAAGATCAGGTCCATAGTATAATATGTTAATAGGTTCTAGCTATTGGTATCTAATACATTTTCATAAAATCACTATTTTCCATTCATTAGTAGTGAGGAACTCAGTGAAATTGTGAATTTTTTTTATTTCATTGACTAATATTCCAGAAACATAATATTATGTGGAATGTGTCTTAACATAGGGTTTTATGGGGTGTAGAATCAAAATCTGGTGTTAGCTTTTCAAGAAGTTAAATTGTAGGAAGTTGGTGTGGTCATCATAACCACACCCAATTAACTAGATCCACTCATTCACTAAATTAATGAAAAGACAATATAGATTTTGAATCCCAACTGCAGCATTTTCCCATTTGAATATCCTTTAAAAAAAACGGCTTATTAAATAGCCAAAAAAATCACTCTAAACAATCCAATACAAGCGCATTTAGCTATTATTACAATGCAGTTCCCTGTTAAAATTATCAGTGAAGTGAGTGTCCCTTGCATGTCTAGCTTCTCTTGTAAAGACATCATATGTGCTGTTTTCATTACGTGAGAGCTACATTTCAACATATTGATACGCCAAATAAATTACTTTTATTGCCTGAGGAATGATTTTGTATTAGCTACAGCTAGTGTATAGTAGCACTGAGGTTTGCACCTTTGGTACATTATTATGATCTTTATAAACAATCAGTCGACTCACATTAAATAAATAATTTGTTATGTATGGAATAGTAAGAATCAAACCTTTCTCTTGCTCAGTATATCCATGTGACCTCTAGAAGGTAACTCTTTAGAGCCTGCCCTAATGGTTGTGTTGTCATAACTGCATTACTTTGAAGTACTTTGTGTAGGTGTTTCTTTTCTTCCTTCAAGCTTTCACTTATATTACTTACTCTCCTAGATCTTTGTACGAGTGAAAACATGAAGGAAGAAGAGAAACACTTACACAAAGTACTTCAAAGTAATGGTAATGACAACACAACCATTAGGGCAGGTTCTAAAGAGTTACCTTCTAGAGATCACTCAGATACTGAGCAAGAGAAAGGTTTAATTTGTACTATTCCATATATAGCAGGATTGAGTGAGAGTATTCAGAGAGTGTGTAGAGACTCTGACGCAGCATTAAAGTCGGGTAAGAGCATATCTTATTAAAGTCAAAGATACTATACCCATTTACCATCGAGTCATCCATAGTGTATAGCAATCCCAGCAGCTGTGGTTAACTATATATAGGTGAAACAACTAGTATGGTTGAGCAGAGAGTAGATGTGATGAGAAGGTTTCAGCTATTGCCGAACATGCTTGGCAAACATCACCCCATTAAATGGGAAAAGGTAAGAGTTGTACACAAAGCCTATAGGAATCTTGAGTTAAAGATCAAGGAAGCTCTACACATGACACTAGATAACAAGAAGTTTAACAGAGAGTGATAAAGTTTGTTTAGAGTGAGTATATTTCTGGGATTAATGCAGAGTATTCTGTCTGGCATAATATGATTTTAATCAGCCTCAAACTACCGATTCTCTCACATAGACTTTTTTATGTGCCATCAGATATCACTGGTTCTGGTTGAAAATAAGGCAGCACAGCATTATATTAATCCCATGGCTCCCATTCCACTAACATCATTCCGCCCCCCTGCATGGCCCCATGTCTAGATATGTGGCATTCTCTTTAACTATCCACTTACCACCTTCTTAATCTTCCTATGTGCACTTGTGGGAAGGTGGGATAATAATCAGTCACTAGTGCACTCGGTTAATTCCACATGCGCTAGCTGGCTGCATATGTTGTTTGTGGTATGGTGCTTTCACTTTCCAAAGATTAGCTAATTGCTATCAGCTATGTGACTTATATAAGAAAAAGGTAAGATAAAAGGTCAATTTTATGTGGCAGTAATGAATCAAAGGCAGTATTCCCCAAGCCCCATTCACCCCTTGCCAATTCTCAAATGACTCTGTTTTGAAACAGTATCACTAAATATACTTTAAGAAATAACGCTATGGTTTGTTGCTGTCACTTCTAAGACTAGTTGGCAGCTCTAGTTTTTGTTTCCCCTAACAGTGAAGTAAGACAACTTTTTATGTTAGCTTTCTTTTCTGAAGCTATATACTTTAGTAGTGTCATTGGTTACATAGTTACAAAAGTACATGTTTAAATGAGGGTGTACTTTCGTGCACATTTGTATTCCTTCAAAATGAATAGTGCATGTGGAATATTATATTTATGCTCAGCATTAAATCAACTAATAAATATATTTGAGAGTGCATACAGGACAAGTTCTACTGTGGCAAGTTGGTCTACCTGAAATTTATGCAATGATGTTTTCGAAAACTGTACTAGCATGTTTTTGTATACAGCATGATATGTCCAATGAAACATGTGTAAACTGAAGCAATGTAAGATAATTTCCAACTGTCAAATGCATTACAGCCAAACCATGGCAGAGGAAGTTGCTACTCCTAAACATAGTATATTATAGACCCATAGTAGGATAGACTAGATTTTGCCAGTCTTTATTTGGTCTCCCTTCACATATGGTTGCCTTGTTCCTATTGTTGATTCAAAAGAAAGGCTTTTTTATGTTTACCTAAGATACGTTCCTTGAGTACACAAAACTTTTTCAGATTCTTTGATGTTTTGTCATTCAGATGCATACCTACATTGGAGTAGGAATTTAGCCAATAACATTACGAGTGATCCTATGTTTTAATAAGATAGAATATTCATTTTCAATCTAGCAGTTGATAAGCGTACGAGTTTAAGACCAGCAAGCAAGTAAGAATTTGGATAACAATAAAGGATAATTGAAACATATAGTGAGAAATGGCATGGAAAATTCAGATTAAACGATTAGTGCCACTCATGGTAGCATTGCTCTGGACTTTTGTGTCTGTCTTCATCATAAATGAGCTCATGATAGGACAAATTTTATCAATTTCAGCCAGAGCTGGAATTCTAGTCAGCTTGTTCACTTATCCTTTCTTTGGATGGCTGGCTGACACTCGCTATGGAAGATACAAAGTGATCAAGTACAGCTTACATATCCTGTGGATAACTTCTGTTTTCTATTGTCTACTGTCAGTAGTGCTGGAGCTTCTGTCTGCCTATGGAGTCTTAGAAGACCTGGAAGGTAAACAGCATGCTGTTCATGTGTCCTGGTACATTGTACTAGGACTAGGCCTTGGAGGTCTCCTGGCCAACATAATCCAGTTCAGCATAGACCAGCTACAGGACAGGTCTTCAGAAGAAATAACTTCATTTTTAAGGTGGACTGGACTTGCTTGGTTTCTAACTTTTCCCATAGGGACATTAGTCCGTGAATGCATAGTCTTTAATTCTGTAATAGGTAATAGCCTAGTAATACCAGCTATTCTTACTGTGAGCCTTTGTTTAGATTACGTGTTATCATCGACATTGGTGAAAGAACCTGTGTCCAGCAACTCTGCAGTTACTATATTTCGTGTTTTGAGCTATGCTATGAGAAATAAGTATCCACGGCTCAGAAGCACCCATCCTTATTGGAACAACAGTTTTTCTGCAAGGATAGACTTGGCCAAGACAGAATATGGGGGACCTTTCACTGCAAACCAGGTGGAGGACACAAAAGCGTTCTGGCGTATCATAGCACTCATGGTATTTGGGACTATCTTAGGAAGCTTTACTGTATGCTTTGTAGAAGAAGAAGGGAAAATGAAATATTATTATAAAAATGGCATGGGTGCGGGAACAAAATGCGATATAAATTTACTTGAAGTTGCTTTAATTGAATATGTCAGTATAATACTTATTTCTTTGGTTCTTTTAGCTCTCTACTGTCTGCCATGTTCTCATTTTAAGAATTACGTCAACAACATTCCAATTTTGAGCAGGTTTTCTGTAGGAATGTTTATTCTTATACTTTCAATATCCGGTTATGGAATATTAGAAGTAGTAGGACATTTTCTGAACCACAGAGACCATGTGGAAGCATTTTCTTGTGCATATGATCTCACAAGCTATCAGACAGGTGTAGCTTTCCTTGTGGACTACAAATGGAGCCTAATCCCAAAATCTTTGAGATACCTATCTCAGTACCTACTGATGACAACTGGGGCTGAATTTCTGTGCGCTCAGTCTCCATATTCAATGAAAGGTTTATTGTTTGGCCTGTCGTTTGGTTTTATGGGAATCTTTTCTGCCATCAATTACAGTTGGATGGTTCCTTTTCGGAAAGCTCTGAAACATTCCACCCTCAGTGCCAGAGTGGGGTGTGGCACTATCTATTTCTTCTCAATTGTAATAATTTTATTAGTGACATCCATTTGCTTTTTGTGCACTTATAAATTTTACAAGCGTAGACAAAGAAATGACGATGAAGAATACCCTCAGGAGATTCACACTGTGGACGCTTATTCTGAAGGTTTACTAACAAATGAGGAATGAACAGTCATCACCTGGACCAGAGCTTATTTAACAGCTGATTTTTAAAATGTCATTAATTCCTTTAATTTTTCTTACCAGTGCACTCTCATTCAGTCATTTTTATTCTGAAATGGGATATTGTCGTGTGTCATTGTTGTATAATGTATTGTTTACTACACAGGGTGTACACACACAAATACAAAGAATACCTTACTAGTAACAAACTTTTGATATGCATTTGCCTATATGAACAAGTGTTGACGTTTCTACTGATACTGGAAGTTGTGTAGTTAGCACACACCTACGCACCTTAGATTAGTGTGACTATAATACGTTTTACCAATACCCTATTTCCTTCTGAGGAAGGGGAGGTATGGAACACAGCCATAATTTACATTATGTTTTATGTCAGTAGTGATATCACTATCTCCGGTCTAATTTTTCCTTCACATGACAATAAGATAAGTGCATTATCTTAGATCTCAATGGTGACCACTTAGTGCCTGACCCAAAAAAACTTTATTTTTATTCTTAAGGACTGCATGGCACATGTTAATATTATCCTACTTGAGAGTTCCTTGATCAGCAATTTTTGGTACAAGTAAGTAAGCCAAGAGCTTAACTGGGACTTCTTTTTGTGACTGCAGATCAAGAAATGTAAGAGATGACAAGTGGAAGGCCCCAGCTTTTGCACTAAGTTAATACAAGCTGTGTTTTTGTTTACTTATTTCTAAGTTATTTAGCCAACAACTTGGTACAAATAGATGGTATTAAGAAAAATACTTTCTTTTATTGTGATTTTATTGGTTGCAAGAGAAAAGGTTGTTGCAAATATTGTATCTGAATGGCTGACTTGGCAGATTGACTAAGCAACAACTAGAGAATGTTTAAAATGCCGGACCTTTGTGTTGAACAGCTAAAGAAAAGAAGAATGCTATCCCAGATGCAGATGGCCAAGAGAGAAGGATGTATATGTGTTGTAACCTTGTGCATTCTCTTTTCAGACTGTCATGTCACCCTTAAATAGTTTGAAACTTTAGTGAAGAGCTTGAGAAACTAGATAAGGCTAGTAGTGCGACAGAAATCTGGTGGTATCATTACCTCGGGATTGGGCAACTAACGTATTTGGATGTATCAAACTATAATGGCGTCAAAGGCAAGCAGAGCATTAACAGTAAGAGCTAGGAGCATGGGTGAACCAACAGATGTTGCAGCTTCTTTGTTTGCTCTAGCAAAGGCTATCCAGGATCAGATGACGATGGAGGCAGAGGAGCTAAAGATTGAGACAGAGAGGCATAAGGTAGAAGGGAAATTGGAGAAAGAAAGGAGGGATGAGGTAAAGTAGGAGAAAGAAAGTAAAGCCAATGAGGCAAAAGAGAAAGTAGAGAAGTAACGGAAACAGAGGAAGGATGAAATTGACATATGAAAGCAGGAATGTCCAGACACGGAAGAGAGGTCTCAATGTATTGAAAGGATTGAGATGAGTTACAGTTGACTATTGCTAGAGAGAGAACGATTGAGTATATACATACTGTCTAGGTCAGACCAGACGGCGCCTGCATGAACGGGTAATGTCGAGATCGCCTTCGTCGATGTCTCGAGTTGTCAACGTGAACGTTTATAATGCACAAACCTTTTCATTCACCTTAGTTACGCTACTTTACTCATTTACTATTGTTCTAGCATGTTGTACTTATATTTACTATCGTGATTTAACCAATTGAAACTTTATTTCTACTGCTCAGTGAATTATCACACAGCTGGTCTATCATATGGGCTATTTAAATTTTATTCTATGTGACATCTTTGATGTTGAAAGCTCTGTCTGTCTACTAGATTCATGGTCCTGCTCAACTCATACTTGAAAGATCCTAGAAAGGAGCCAGTATCCTTCCCCTCCCTATAGTATGTGTTGGGGTCGTAAATCCCAACATTAGGTTTCGAAATAGTAATCGAAGGATGACAGTATGAAGTTGTCAAGGTGAAGTTAGGTGAGGGTTATTCATCTAAGGAACATGGGCTGGTTTGCTTAAATTAGAAAGAAGGGGCAGAAATTATGTTTCGGTCTAGATAACAGCTTCAGCCTTCTGTCTGTAAAAAACATATATCACATTGGGTTTGTGAGGGTGGGCTTGCAAGAATGCAATGAAGTTTTATAAACTTTCTAAAGTTCATTTTCTATTTAAGTTAGTGCATTGTAAGTTAATGCTATGTTTATAATAGGTAGCTATAGAATATTCATTGTCCAGTAAGTCACAAAGATAATACAGTGTGAGTCTTGTGTTGTTATATCAAGTGAACAAGTGTGTGTGTGTGTGTATGTGTGTGTGTGTGAAATTAAAAAAAATTTAATTTTATTAGCTCCGTTTTTTCCTCTAAAACTTTTAGGCTTTATCCCAGTTTCTTTGGTTATTGTAAATTTGTAAATTTGTAAATTTCATGTAAATACGCCCAGCAAGGAGCAAAGAGAGACTAAAATAAATAAATGTTATGAAAAATGCGCAAAAAGCTTAAGTTGGTCGATTGCAAATCGTTCATGATATTAATTGAGTCCTTGTTCAAATTCAGTAAGTGGTTCTCTAAAAGATGGTCCAACAGTTCCCCATCAAGATCCATGGCGTCACACGAGGGACATGGTTTTGATCCTCGACCATGACTGCTGAAGATCCTACTCAGTGCCTGCAGCCCTTTAATGTGCTTCACCCCCAAGTCCATCACACTGTCCCAGAGTCTTGCCCATCCTATTCCCTTTCCTATCTCCGCAACTAGTTTAGATTTCTTCTCGCACCTCTTGCATGAGTAGTCTAGCCTTGTCACAAGTTGCAACAGCATCGCTCACCTCCCTGAGACAAACTTCCTCTGCCCCACCTATAAACGATGTTCCAAAAACCTCTTCCAACTCCCGACATTCCTTCACCAGACACAACAAGTTGACATCATCTGACAGAGCCCTCATTGCCTCTCCACCAATGCCATCATGTTTTGTTGTTCTTCTCTTCAAGAAACGCAGCTTTGCAAATTAGAAGCTCAGATCTAGCAGACATATCTAAAGCTACAAGCACTGCAGTATTAGAGTGGTGTTTAGGCCACCCTAGAGCCCTCTTCGCTATCTCACCCAGAAAACTATCCAGCTTGTCCAAAATACTTTCACTCATGATCCAATTTTTGCACCCATAAAGAAATACGGGCATCACACACGTCTTGATCATTGACCTACTGGAAGCTGGATTGAGTGCATCCTGGAAACAGCCAATGCTGCCAAACTGGAAGAAAACCCTTCTTGCCTTCTTTATGCCTTCTTCCACAGCTGCAGTTGCAAAGAGGTCACCATTCCACCAGTAGCCCAGACACTTTGCTGCAGATCTACCAGGAATAGCCACACCATCCACCTCTACATCATGACCTTCCCTAGACCGCCCACCTTGTCTATCAAGCGCGATAACCTCGCATTTCTGGACATTCAATTGCAAAAAAATTGCCGTGCAGAAATTCCTCACCAAGGATATCTGTGCCTCCAGTGACTCTTCGCTTGAAGCCAAAGTTCTGATGTCATCTGCATGAGCACATCCCCCAGCGTAGAAGTTGTTGACACTTAGACCATTTTCCGAGGCTTCCAGTTGATGCAACAGGGGGTCCATGATCAAGAGAAAAAGAGTAGGGGACAGAATCGAACCCTGCTTCACTCCTCTCCTAATCTCAAAAGTCTCCAATAGAGCCCCACCTAGCCTAACCTGACATTTGGCGCCCTCATACCAGTTCTTCAACAATCTCCAAGCCTTGCCATTCACTCCAACTTCAAACAGCCTACGCAACAGCACCGGGTACTCCACTGAGTCAAAAGCCTTCTACAAGTCGTAGACACATGTGGACCTTGCTGCCTTCCCTCACATATCTGGCTATATCCTCTTGCGTGGCGAAAATATCATCTGAGTATGAAATTCCCTTCCGATACGCAGATTGGTTGTAATGTGGAATGCAAGCGTCATTAAGCATATCCCTCATTCTGTTTAACAGCAATAGTTCCAGCAGCTTTGCTATCACAGATGATAGCGTCACTCCTCTATAGCTGTCTGTCTTCAAAGGGTCTCTGCCGTGACACTTATACACTGGTGTAATGATCCCTGACTTCATTAAACTGGAATCTCTTCAAAATCCACAATGGCATTCAACACATTCCTCAGCCAAATCTGAACTTCCGTCCCTGCCTCCTGCAAATGCTCTGCCATCAACCCATCTGGGCCAGAAGCCTTCTTCTTCTTCATCCTGGCAAGAGTGTGCTCCACCTCCTCAGCTGTGAAAGCAACATCCAAAAATGACATCTTCGTTCTGACGTGATTCCCGATTCATTTCTTCCACTTCCTTCCAAAGCCCCTCCAACCCATCCTTATCCGAACACACCAGCCGCTCAAAGTGTGCTGCCCACATCTCAATTTTCTCTGTCACAATCTTTCCATCCCTCATCAGCTTTGAACAAATGTCCCACCTTTGCTGAGGTAGCCTGAACCTGTTAGAAGCTCCGCGCCGAAACAACTTCTCTCTTCGCTGAATCTCCTTTTCCTCTCCTCCCGTGCAGCACAAATTCTTACCCTGCTCCTCACTGCACGTCTCAGGTCAGCCTTCCGCTCACCATCACGTCATAATCACGTGAGCAAATAATTTCTTGCAGGCCGCGGTGTAGTTAACAAATTGAGAGAAGTGAAGTTTCGAGTTGAAAATGTATAGTGGTGAGCATTTCTTGCCCGTTTAGCTTCAAGGCAGGGTTTCCGTGTTCATTGCTCGAGATGTATTGATTCCTGATTAAAATAACTAACAGATTGCTTGTTCTTTTTGTCTGAGATTATATTGTATTAGCTAGGTAGTATTTAAAGTGCTGAGGGTTGACACCTTTGGTGCTTCTTTTTTACCATAATAGTAAACAAGTCTTATTCGTTTAAGCTCAAAACTCTAGCAATTGGTAAAGGCAAAAATCAACTTTTATTGTTTTACTTTTGTGCACAGGCTCACTCACCATTTGTGCTCAAGTGCATACTTACAGATATTTGTTCTGCATCTATAGACGTTGTGAGGATTTAAACAACAATTAGTGCAGAAAGAACTACAATCAAGATGCTAGTCTCCACACATATCTTTGTCTTCAACTATTAATTACATTGTATTTCCTCTCCTTTTTTCTCACTTATTCTTCCACCTTGTTTGTTCTACTACTCTGTTATTAAAAGTTGTGTACATAGCAATGATTGGCCTCAACCCATAATTAGTCAGTACGTGAGAGAGTGACAGAAGTGAAAGAAGAGGTGTGGACAGTTTGTAGCCTGACGATGTTTGTTTTGTCTTAAGGCTGACTTTCACAGTAGCTGAATGCACTAGTTTGTCATACCTGTTCTGAAGGTGTGCCTCTGATGTTGCAAAACTTTCTGAATTTTTCCACGAATTCTCTTGTTTCCATTGTCCTGCATGTTTCTATGTGAACAGCTCTAGTTTTCAAGCATATGAATATGCAGACCCATCTGCACACTGGAAGCCACAGAACTGGATGATGACATAGTGTTGACACCAGGACATTTTCTAGTGGGCAGAAACATTAAAGTTCCACCTCAAGCAGCAGCTTCTCAAGCAAAGATTACAAACCTCAGGAGATGGCAGCTAGTGCAAAGACTAACCCAGGGCTTTTGGCATGCTTGGATCAGCTGCTACTTGCCAAGTTTGCAAGCCAGGTCAAGATGGCAGAAAAGGCAAGACAACTTAGCAGCGGGAGACATTGTGTTTGTTAAAGACAGCACGTTGACAGACAACAACAGGTGGCCATTAGCATTGGTCACAGCAACATTCTCTGGAACTGACAAACTTGTCAGAGCTGTTGATATCAAATGTGGCAAGAAAACCTACAGAAGAGGAGTAGACAGATTGATCAAACTCTATTTGGAAGATAAACAAGAGAATTCTGATCCAGCAATACAGTCAGCAATAGCACAGAGTATCTCAGGCAGTGCAGCTTCAACATCAGGTGGCAGCGCAGCCACAACTACAACATCAGCCAGGGGGAGTATGTTTGGGTCTACACCAAACAACGCCATGATATCACCTTCAGACACTTAGTGACATTATTCCTGTACATCCTGCTTGGTGAGCATGCTCACTAAGACTGTCATTCCATATGAAAAGGCCTGAGGCCTCTTTCCTCAGTC